>VFQR01000061.1_pt1 | contig 277470 bp, 252 predicted proteins | sample 3512321 | NCBI WGS metagenome assembly VFQR01 (sample SAMN10412374, study PRJNA504923) | tailings metagenome | isolation source: Relicate 3 Philex TSF1 revegetated site | place: Philippines: Tuba, Benguet | collected 2017-08-29 | reverse complement strand
GGAGGGGACGGTGGCCAAATCCCCTCCTGGGAGGGGCAGGGGTGGGTCTGCAAGCAATTCTCGATGCGGGGAATTTTCTCATGGCTGAGATTGACCCACCCCGCCCTGCGGGCACCCCTCCCAGGAGGGGATGGTGGCCAAATCCCCTCCTGGGAGGGGCAGGGGTGGGTCTTTTAGGGCATTTTCAGTGCAGAACAGCTCACTTGCATCATGCCCCCAGACTTTTTGCCCTACAACCCACGACTAAAGCAAATTGCCCGACACCTGCGGCAAAACATGACCCGCTCGGAAGTGATTTTGTGGCAGCACTTGAAAGGCAAACAAATGCATGGCTTTGACTTCGATCGCCAGAAGCCCATTGATGAGTACATCGTTGACTTCTACTGCAAGAAGCTACGGCTGGCCATCGAGATCGATGGTGCCTCCCACGACAGCGAAGAAGCCCAGGTGCAAGACCAGTATCGACAGACAAGGTTAGAAGCCTACGGCATAAAATTTTTACGATTCCGCGACGACGAGGTGCGATATCAGACCGAAGCTGTGCTTCAGGCGATCGCAGCATGGATAACAAATCCTCCTGATTGCTGAGATTGACCCACCCCGCCCTGCGGGCACCCCTCCCAGGAGGGGACAGTAGCGCAAATCCCCTCCTGGGAGGGGCAGGGGTGGGTCTGCAAGCGATTCTGTACGCGGGGAATTTTCTCATGGTCGAGATTGACCCACCCCGCCCTGCGGGCACCCCTCTCAGGAGGGGACGGTGGCCAAATCCCCTCCTGGGAGGGGCAGGGGTGGGTCTGCAAGCAATTCTCGATGCGGGGAATTTTCTCATGGTCGAGATTGACCCACCCCGCCCTGCGGGCACCCCTCCCAGGAGGGGACAGTGGCCAAATCCCCTCCTGGGAGGGGCAGGGGTGGGTTATTCCCAGGGGTTAGGCTTCTAACCCAACTGTCGATAGCGCAGTAGGTAGCTAAACACCTCCCCCTGCTCCGGCGTAATCAATATCCCCGACTCCGGTATTGCAAACTGGCGGCTCCACTCTAGCCGCTCGGCGTATTGCAGCAGGTGCAGGTGATTGATCGCCCCCTGCACCCCTTGCGGTGAGCCAATCACCAAATGACGCAATCGCTCGCGCCCTGGCTGTGGGCTAGGAGTAGCCAGGCGTAGGGGATCTTGACGGGTAAAACACAACATGGGGTTTCCTCCAGAGAAACGGATGGGTAGGAAAGCCCCAAAAATTTGGCCGCCCCAGACGTTGTGCAGTTCGGGACGGCCTTGGGTAATAATCACCTTAGCCTCCGAGACAGCGACTCCTGTCAACGGGGTTAGCTGCTGGTTGGTGCGCCAACACCTTCCAGCGGCGCTTGACCAAATTTTTGGGAAGACAAGCTGCACGCACACAGCCTTAGCCCAGTAGAGTACCCTATTCGCACCGCACAGACAAGTTAAATTTGTTACAGCTTGTGCTTATCTCCAGAGGACGCAGGAGCGTCAGCAAACAGTACCCTATTGATAGCCGCACAGGAGTTCGCCCATGGAATCGACTGCATTGACCCCCAACACCCAACTCGTCGATTCGCTGATCCAGGTTATTCTGGCGCTTTCCAGCAACGAGCAAGCACTATTACTCGACAGGCTGCTGGGCGAAGTTCCCTACCCTTCCACAACGGAGCTAATTCACTTAGCCGACAAGGGCGGTAGCTTTGATTTCTGGCAAGACGAGCCAGAGATTTACACCCTAAACGATGGGGAACCTGTCACGTGGTCATAAAAGGTAGCGTTGTTTTAGTTAACTTTGCGAGCTAGGTGAATTAGGTGCGCAACACATACAAGAGTTGAATGCCAGAATGGCTCAGGCTTTTCAGCTTGGTTAAGATCACCAAGCAACCGAGAATTCCCTTACCTAGCTGAGTAGTCTTTAAATCTAAGTGAGTAGTCTCTGAACCGAGTACTGGCTCTCTCCGAGCCTAGTCGAGTAGATTCTAAACCAAGCTGAGTAGTCTTCGAGCTTAGTCGAGTTATCTGTGAGCTTGGTGCAAGCACTCTCTGAGCTTAGTCGAGCAGTCTCTCAACCCAGCTGAGTAGTCTCCGAGCCTAGTCCAGTTGTCTGTGAACTTAGCTGAGTAATCCCTAAGCCTAGTCAAGTTATAGCTTTAGCCAGTCTGGTTAGAACAATTTCTCTAGGAACGTTCAAACGTTTGAACGTTCCTGGGATTGCTGAATGTCCTAACTCAATTGACCATGGCTATAGGTTTGAGCCTAGCCCAGGCAATCTCTGAGCCTAGCCGAGTAGACCCTGAGCCTAGTCAAGTCCTCTCTGGGCCTCACCGACTACTGCACCACCTGGCGCATGTAGTTGCCCCATACCGCCGCCGCCTGGCCGCTGCTGCCTCGGGTGGCAGTATTGTCGTCATTGCCCAGCCAGACGCCCGTAGTCAGGTCGCGCCCCGGCACAAAGCCGATAAACCAGAGGTCGCGGTTGTTGTCGGTGGTGCCGGTTTTACCCGCTTCCCCTCGGCCTAAAAAGGCACTGCGACCGGTGCCCCCCTGCACTACGCCCTGGAGCAGTCCCGTCAGGGTGCTGGATATGCCAGGGTCAATGGCCTGGCGGTTGGCGTCGCCCGCCTGGCCAAACTCGTAGATCACGCGGCAGGTGTTGATGTCGCTGGGGTCGGCGCAGTCGCTGCTGTCGAGCACCCGCAAAATGCCGTGGGGTCGGTTCCACACGCCGTTGTTGCCCACGGCGGCAAAGGAGCCGGTGATTTCTAGAGGGGTGACTTCGCTTTCGCCCAGGGTGAGGCCCGGCGAAGCCACCAGGTTAGACTCAATGCCCAGGCGCTCGGCCACATTGATGACGTTGCGCAGGCCCGCCTCCTGGGCAATGCGCAGGGCTACGACATTCTCAGAGCGGGCCATACCGGCGTACATGTCGAGCGCCCCTGAGCCCGAGCGACAGCCCGCAAACCGCTGGCCGTTCCAGTTCATCGGCGCGCAGGAGAACGATCGCCCTGGTGGAATGCCCCGCTCCAGGGCGGCTCCGTAGGCAAACAGCTTGAAGGTCGAACCCGGCTGGCGCAGCGCCTGGGAAGCCCGGTTAAACTGGCTCTGGGCAAAGTCTACGCCCCCCACCAGGGCGCGGATAGCTCCGGTGCTGGTTTCGAGGGTGACCACGGCTCCCTGGGAGTAGGCCAGGGCGGCTCCCTGGGTGGCAATATCCTGGCGCAGGGCATCCTCTGCCGCCGTCTGAAGGTTGAGGTCAACGCTGGTCTCGACATAGAAGTTGCCCTCCCGCGCCAGGGAAGTGCCGAGCACATTGTCGAGCTCTTCAAAGACGTAGCTGTAGAAGTAGGGGGCGCGGGTGCTTTGCAGCTGACGGGTGGCATCGGGGCTGATCTCAATGCGCGATCGCCGCGCCCGCCGCGCCTCCTCCTGGCTGACCATGCCCAGCGACACCATGCGATCGAGGACGCGATCGCGGTAGAACACTGCCGCATCGTAGTTTTGCACCGGGTTAAAGGCGTTGGGCCCCGGCAAAATACCCACCAGCGTTGCCGCCTCCGAGAGTGTCAGGTCGCGGGCGGGCTTGCTGAAGTAAAACTGAGCCGCATCCTCAAAGCCGTAGAGATTTTCGCCCAGATAAACCCGGTTGAGGTAGGTGAGCAGCAGATAGTTTTTGCTGTAAAACGTCTCCAGCTTGAGGGCCGTAATCGCCTCGCGAATCTTGCGCCCCGCCGAGTCGTCGGTGCCCACGTATTCGCGGTAGACGCTGCGAGCCAGCTGCTGGCTAATCGTGCTACCCCCCTGGCGAATGGCCCCATCCTGCACATTGATCAGCACGGCCCGCGCAATACCGAGGGGGTCTACCCCCAGGTGCCAGTAGTAGCGCGTATCTTCAGAGGCGATCAGCGCCTGGGGCAGGTAGGGCGAAAAGTCGCCCATACGGCGCAGCTCCTGGTGAGATTGGCTGCGCTGTTCCCGCAGGGGCACCACAGCACCATTTTCTTCACCAAACACAACCACCGGCCCCTGCACTGAGTCGGGCAGAGGCCGCATGGGAATTTTAGGCCACTCTACCCCGACAATCCACGCGCCGACGGCCAGCGAAAGGCCGGTGAAGCTGTAGAGGGTGTAGCGGGCGGTTTTGACGTACCAGGGGGGCGGCTCGCTAAACCGCAGGGTGACGGCATCTTCCAGCTCCGGCGGGCCGAGGGTGTAGACATCGCCGTGGTTCATCACCGCTTGGGTGAGCCGCTTTTTGCCCCGATAGATGCCGTTGGTGGAGTTGCGATCCTTCATTACGAAGGGCTGGCTGGGGCGGTTGGTGTCGCGGGTGAGGGTGGCGTGCACCTGGCTGACGATGGGGCTGGGGGCCACAATATCGCACTGGGAACTGCTGCGCCCCATGATGTAGTGCTCCCCCAGCAGCGGATAGGTGGTGGGTTTGCCGTTGACCAGAACCTCTAGCTCGGCGGCGCGAGCCCCAGGCTTGACCGCCAGCTTGCCAAAGTCAACCTTGGCCTGCACGGCCTGAAAGGCCTGGGTAACGGTTTTGAGCAGGGTACGGGGCTGGGGAGGGGATGGGGGCGACATGGCGAGTGGCAGAAAGCCCAACCTAAATACTGCCCTATTGTAGTCATAAGCTCCGCGATCGCGTCAGCGACTCTTGGGAGGTAGGAGGCCGAGCCGCCTTTGAACCCTGCCATACAGAGCATAGAGAGGGTAGCGAATCCTGAGCTGGCGGTCTAGCAGGCTTTCAAAATTCAGGTCGCTGGGTGCGGCAGTACTGCACCAGGGCAATGAATATGACTGTTCCTGCAAAGTACTTAAAGCCGTTGGGGATCCAGGTTTGGGGCGAGAAAAACCCCTCAATCAGCCCCGCAATCACCAGCATGGGGATGATGCCGTAGAGCAGCTGAGCGGCCTGGAGACCATACAGTTTCAGCGCGTCGATGCGGCGGTAGGGGCCGGGCAGCAAAATGCCGCGAGCCAGCAGCAACCCAGCCCCCCCGGCCATAAAAATCGCCGGTAGCTCTAGCGCCCCGTGGGGAAACACAAAGGCCCACAGGTCGTAGGCCAGGTTGGCCTGGGCCACCAGCACGCCAACACAGCCGATCATTAGCCCGTTAACGACCAGCAAAAACACCGTAAATGCTCCCGGTGGTGTGATCAGCGGCACCTGGGGCACAAACATTGTTACCCCCCCCACCAGCGCCCGCAGGGAAACTCCAATGTTGTTGATCATGATGCCGCTGGAGGCCACGGGCTCAATGCCCATAATCGACACCGTCCAGAGTTCCTGGCTGGTTTTCACCTCTTCGACAAACTCCTGGCCCAGCACCAGCGTGAGAAAGGCAGGGTCTTGCCAGGCAAACCACCAGCCCACCAGGCCGCCGATCGCAAACAGCCCCGTCGCCACAGCGATATAGCCCCAGCTCCGCTGCACCGCCGCCGGAAAGCCGTAGCGGCAGAAATCCCACAGCGCCTGCCACTCCTGGCGGCGAGAGCCCTGGTAGATTTGGCTATAGCTGCGGCTGGTGAGCTGCTGAAGGTCTTTGATGACCGCCTGGCCTACGCCCTGGCCTTTGGCCCGCGCCAGGTCTGCCGATACCGACCGGTAGAGGCTGGCCATCTGGCGCACCTGGCCAACCGAGAGCGATCTGAGCCCGCTTTTCTCGGCTTGAGTAAGCAGGGTTTCGAGCTGTCGCCAGCTGGCCTCTCGCCGGGCCATCCAACGCTGAACATTCATGAAGCAAAGCCTCAAAAACGGGCATTCTACACAGAAGTGTAGGCTACCCTCGAAATGAGCGTACACCGTGTTGCAACTCGCATTAAAACTCCTAGGAGACGGAGCCGATGACCCCATCTGCACAGCAGGGCAGCCAGCTCGGCCCCCTCAACCCTGGCGACGTCGTGAGCGCAGCCCTCAGGCTCTACAAAGATCGGTTTAAGACATTCTTTCAGCTGGCGGTGCTGGCCACGCTGTGGCTGGTGGCCGGGGTGGTGGGGTTGGTGCTGGCAATCGCAATTTTGGCGGGCATCGGCGCTGGGGTCGGCGGCGATGTCGGTGCCGTACTCGGCGGTTTAATTGGTGTGCTGGTGGGGTTTGCGCCCCTGCTCTACGGCTCGGCCAAATACTACGCCCTCTCCAGCGTCATCGGCAGACTGTCCTTTAAAGAGCTGATTCATCAGCCAGAGACCGCCCTCGATGCCCGACGGCAGGTAGCGCCCCAGCTGGGTCAGTTTTTGCTGCTGGGGTTTTTGCTGCTGCTGGCCTACATTGCCGCCTACCTGGGCGGATCGCTGCTGGCCCTGATTGCGGGCGGCAGCGTAGGGTTTTTGACGGCGGGCATTTTGTCGGCGCTCATCGATCAAACGGTGGGCGCGGTGATGGGCATCTTTTTGGGGGTGCTGATCGGCCTGGGGCTCTTGCTGGTGGCGCTGATCTGGGTGGCCTCGCGGCTGTTTATCGCCGAGGTGGTGCTGGCAATCGAGCCCCAGCACGACGCTGGCGGCAGCATGGGCCGCAGCTGGGAGCTGACAAAAACCTCTATTCTGCGTATTCAGGTCGTGTTTTTGGCGACGTTTCTCATCCAGCTGCCGATTCTCTCGGTGACCAACTACATCCCCAGCATTGTGCTCGAGCTGCTGCCCGCCGAGGGCGCTGTCTACGGCATTGTCGCCGGGCTCAGCCTGCTGCTCAGCCTGGTTGGCAGCATGGTGGTGCTACCCCTGTGGCAGGCGGTCAAAGGCGTACTCTACTACGACCTGCGCAGCCGCCGCGAAGGCCTAGATCTGGCCCTGCGCCACAGCGATGAGGCGAATGAAGGGTGAAGGAGAGTGGAGTTCTAAGTTTTGAGTTTTGAATTTTAAGTTTTTAGGCAGAGCCAATTTTCAAATTCAAAACTCAACATTCAAAACTCAACATTCAAAACTCAACATTCAAAACTCAACATTCAAAACTAGCTCATTCCCCTACCAATCTTTCTCCCCCCCCCCTCACCCCTCCACTCCCCCCATGCCCCTCTTCAACACCGTCACCATTCGCACCCCCGAGAGCGTCGAGCTGGAGTTTGTGCTGGCCGGAGTGGGCAGCCGCGCCGTGGCCCTCACCCTCGACTACCTCTGCCTGGGGGCCGCGCTGACGGGGCTAGCCGTGGTCTACAGCTTTTTGCTGGTGCGGCTGCTGGCGGTGGACACGCTGCTGACGATTCCCAGCGAGACGGTGCAGCTGTGGATTACGGCGATCGCCGCCCTGCTGGCCTTTTTTCTCTACATCGGCTACTTTGCCCTGTTTGAAACCTGGTGGTACGGCCAGACCCCCGGCAAGCGCTACGCCAAAATCCGCGTGATTCGCGACGACGGGCAGCCCGAGCGCCTGCCCCAGGCCACTCTGCGATCGCTGCTGCGCCCCATCGACGACATTCTCTTCGTTGGCTTCTTTTGTGTGCTGCTGAGCAAAACCGAGAAGCGGTTAGGCGACTGGCTGGCCGGCACCCTGGTGGTGCAGATCGACGCGGTAACCCACGGCGAGGTGGGAGTGGCAGAGCGATCGCAGGCAATCGGCAAAGACCTGCTGGCCCTGGTCGATATCACCCGTCTCTCCCCCGACGACTGCGCCACCGTGCGCGAGTTCTTACAGCGGCGGCAGGCCATGAGCCCAAAAGCCAAGACCCTAGTCGGTGACCAACTCGCCCGCCGCTACAGAGATCAGCTTGCCCTAGCGACTCTCCCCACCGAGATGACCGCCGAAACCTTCCTGGAGGCGCTCTACTCTGCTTACCAGCAGGGGAAGTGAAAGGGTGGGGAGTGGGGAGTGGGGAGTGGGGAGTGGGGGATCTCCTTACCCCCTACCCCCTACCCAATTCTTAGGAGCACCTTAAAGCTTAGAAAATCCATATAGTCCGACTGCTATCATGCCGACAATCCGGTTTGTCAGTCACCTTTACCCTGGGCTAGCCCATGTTTTTTCTCGATCCCATCTACATCCTGCTGGTAGCTATTCCCACGGCCATCCTCACCTTCTGGGCGCAGAGTAAGGTCAAAGGCACCTACCGCAAGTACTCCCAGGTGCAGTCCACCATGGGCATGACCGGAGCCCAGGTGGCCCAAACTATTTTGGTAAAAAAGGGCGTGCGCGGCGTCAAGGTTGAGCCCGTGGCGGGCGAACTCACCGACCACTACGACCCCCGAGCCAAGGCCGTGCGTCTCTCCCAGGGTATCTACGGTTCGGGTTCTCTCTCGGCGGCGGCGGTGGCGGCCCACGAGTGCGGCCACGTGCTGCAAGATGTGGAAGGCTACAAGTTTATGAACCTGCGGGCGGCCCTGGTGCCCGCCGTAAACCTGGGCTCTCGTCTGGGGCCGATGCTGATTATGGCGGGGCTGATTTTTAACATTCTTAACCTGGCCTGGCTGGGGGTGATTTTCTTCGCCACGGTGCTGCTTTTCCACGTGGTCACGCTGCCGGTAGAGTTCGACGCCTCTCGCCGGGCTCTGCGTTTGGTCGATGAATTGGGTATTCTGCAAGGAGAAGAGCACAAGGGGGCGAGAGCCGTGCTCGGTGCCGCCGCTCTGACCTACGTAGCCACAGCGTTTACCGCATTTCTCAACCTGCTGTACTACATTATCTTGATCAACCGCCGCCGCTAGCCTCGCAGTGCCATGGCCGATTCGCTTCCCACCGTCGAATTTTACGAGGGCATTGTCGAAACCATTGACAACGTCAGTCTGCGACGCGATCGGGGGACGGGCGATCGCACCATGCTACTCACCTTTAATCGACTGCGAGCGATCGAGCAGTTTCAGAGCTTCCGCAGCCGCTTTGCCAAGGCGCTCAAACTGATCGACGAAGAGGGCACCATCACCATTGAGCCAGAGGACATCCGATTTATTTTTGGTGGCCCTGAGGGCGACGACCTCCAGCGGGTAGAATGCACTCTGGTCACCGATCGCGACGACCACTGGGATCGCCTGATGCGCTTTATGGAGCGGTATGCTCAGGCAAACAGCATGGCCTATGGTGAATCGCCCCAGGCAGATGGTTTATCCTAGACCAAGCCGCTGCCACAGCAGGATTATGCAGTAACGCCCTCGGGAAGTTTCTGTAGGGCTTGGCCCCAGGCGGTTGCAAGCCTGTGCGCTGTTCCCGTGGGGAGCGGCGATCGCCCGCTGGCATCCTGAGCTAGCGGGTCAACCCTATCCCTAACCCAGAATCAGGTGCCCATGAAAATTGTAATTACCGGAGCCACTGGATTCGTCGGCAGCCGCCTGGTAGAACGGCTCCAGGCCGACGGTCACACCATCGTAGTGCTGACCCGCAGCGTTGACCATGGCCGCCAGGTATTTCCCACCGCCGCTTTCCCTCAGGTGGAGGTGGTGGGCTATAGCCCGCTGGAGTCGGGCGATTGGCAAACGGGTTTGCTCTCCGGCTGCGATGGAGTTGTCAACCTGGCCGGAGCCCCCATTTCAGAGCGCTGGAGCGACGAACACAAGCAGGCCATTCTGGACAGCCGCAAGGTCGGCACCGCCAAGCTAGTAGAAGCCCTGGCTAAAGCCGATCCTAAACCTGCGGTGTGGGTCAATGCCTCAGCCATTGGCTACTACGGCACCAGCGAAAGCGCCACCTTTGACGAAACCAGCGCCCCCATCGAAGACGATTTTCTCTCCCAGGTGTGCCAGGCGTGGGAAGGGGCGGCCCAGGCGGTCAAAGACTACGGCACCCGGCTGGTGATTTTGCGCTTTGGCATTGTGCTGGGCATGGGAGGCGCGGTGGCCAAAATGCTGACCCCCTTTCGCATGTTTGCCGGTGGCCCCATCGGCAGCGGTCGCCAGTGGTTTTCGTGGATTCACCGCGATGACCTGGTGAACCTGATTGTGCAGGCCCTCACCGATCCCCAAATGGAGGGTATTTACAACGCCACCGCTCCCAACCCAGTACGCATGGCCGAGTTTTGCAAAACCCTGGGCAAGGTGCTCAACCGCCCCTCCTGGCTGCCGGTGCCCGACTTTGTGCTAGAAGCCATTTTGGGGGACGGGGCACAGGTGGTGCTAGAAGGGCAGCAGGTGTTGCCCAAGCGCACCGAAGCCACCGGATTTTCTTACCGTTACTCCCAGGTCAAGGAAGCCCTGGACGAGATTGTCTAGGTCAGAAACTTAAACCCCAAACCTCAAACCCCAACCATCCCATGGATATTGGTGACCTGCGCCGCGACTACACCCAGCGGGGGTTAGATCTGGCTGATCTCAACCCCGATCCCTTTGCCCAGTTTGAGCTTTGGTTTCAGCAGGCCCGCGAGGCCGAGCTGCTGGAGCCCAACGCGCTGGTGCTGTCTACGGTTTCCCCAGAGGGTGCACCCTACCAGCGCACGGTGCTGCTCAAGTATTTCGATCGCGACGGCTTTGTTTTCTTTACCAACTACGGCAGCCGCAAGGCCCAGCACATCGCTGGCAACGCCCAGGTGTCTATGCTGTTCCCGTGGTATTCGCTAGAGCGGCAGCTGGCGATCGCAGGCACCGCCAGCAAAATCTCGGCGGCAGAGTCGCTGCGGTATTTTTCGTCGCGCCCCCGGGGCAGCCAGATCGGGGCCTGGGTGTCGCAGCAGAGCAGCGTGGTCTCGTCGCGGCAGCTGCTCGAGATGCAGTTTGAAAAAATGAAGGAAAAATTCTTGAACCAGGAGGTACCCCTGCCCGACTTTTGGGGGGGCTACCGGGTGAAGCCCACCAGCTTTGAGTTTTGGCAGGGGCGACCCAGCCGCCTCCATGATCGCTTTTTGTACAGCCTTGATCAAGGTGAGTGGAAATTTTCTCGGCTATCGCCCTGATTTTGAAGCTAACTTAGCACAAAAGAACGTTACAGATTCTTCTCGAAAGGAAGGCAAAAACTCGATGAGCCGACTAGTACTTGACCAAGCTGATTTTGACAGGGGCCAGCCGTTCTAGGTGCAGGGTACAAGATATACGGTCTACGGCTCGCCTTGAACCTTCAACCGTATACCCTACTGCCCCGTCATCTTTAGCTTGGCAGTCTACTAGGTTTCCTAACTTGAGTCCAGCTTGGTCACAGGTAAACGTTGCCGTCGCAAAAGATCTTGAGAATTGTTAGATACATAACTTACCCTAAGTAACTCAAGATGAGAATATTACTTGAGGCGGGTCTATTGTCGCTCTCAAAGCTAGCTTTTTGCTTTGAGCAGAAGACGCGTCGATTTTACTAATCAATTCTGTATTGACAAGAAATGAAAAAATACGGAAGGATTTTTATCTCCTATCGACGAGCGGATAGCCCTTCCGAGAGTGAGCGCATTTACGAGCGTCTGTTGTTAGAGTTTGACAAGAGTGATGTGTACAAAGATGTTTATTCTATTGCCCCTGGGTCAGACTATAGAGAAGACATAAAAGAAGCGCTCAAGCAGAGCGATATCTTAATAGCTGTGATTGGCAAAAACTGGCTAACTCTGCTTAAAGAACGCGAAAAAACACGGCAATTAGACAACTCAGAAGACTGGGTGAGATTTGAGATAGAAACAGCTCTAAAGCGCAAAATAGTTGTCGTCCCTGTTCTTGTAGGTGGAGCAAGTTTGCCTCAAATTCATGAATTGCCAAACAGCTTAAAGAATCTCACTTATATTAAAAGTACCCAAGTCCGTGAATACCAAGACTTTAATCGCGACATGGATGACTTAATCAAAAATATTAAGGCTCATTTTTCCAGTAAAGGTCTCGTTTTTTCGGGCTCTCAGAAGCCTAAAGACAATCAAAACACGGAAGCGGTTCAGGTTGCTTTTCGCTTACCTAAACTTAAAAAGAAAGAAAGTACAACTACAAGTGACAAGGCAATCTGCTTTATATTTACTGTTTTAGCTTTTGCCTTTCCAAGCATTGCTTCCAATCTTTTTATGGCCATATTCGGATTTCTTTTCTGTATTGTAATCGCAACCATGTGTGTCTACGAAAAAGAAAGACGATAATACGTGGGCGATCGCCCGCTTTTCCCGCTTAAACCAGCAGACTGAACTCTACCCGCGCATAGATATCCATCATGGGCAGGCGGGCGTTAGTAATCGCCAACTCTACCACCGAATCGAGCCCGCTCTGGGTGGTCATTCCCCACAGATGCTCCTCCGCCCGGTAGAACTGATCTACCCGGGCCTCTCTCTGGTAGACAAATACGTAGGTCTGCAAATAGGGGATCGCCCGACAGTGGCGAAACATACCGCCGCCTTGGCCTTTGGCCAGTCTTTGACTGTCGGGCGGAGCCGCCGCTGGAGTGTAGCCGGGCGCAGGGCCAGGCACAATTTCAAAAATCACGCAGGGGTTAAGCACCTTATCTCCATGACCGTCGTGGAGCAGCGGTTCGCCCGCCACCACCAGTAGGTCGGGGTAGACTCCTATACCTTGCTCCGGCAGCCATACCTGCACGCCCCGAGGCAGCACCTCATAGAGGCTGTGGCCGCAGGTCACATCCATCAGGCGCATCAGATTGCGCAATATACGCCCCTGATTTACTGAGCCATCACTCATACCACTCTTCGGCCTCACCCCCGACCACCACATTGCGAATCCGCAGGCTAGGGCCGCCGCAGCCCACGGGCAGACCATTTTGGCCACCCTTGCCGCACCCCCCCGACTCATCCCAGTAGAAGTCGTCACCGATCGCCTCAATGTCGGCCAGGGTGCGAAACACATTGCCCGACAGGGTGACATCGCGCACCGGTTCCGCCAGCCTGCCGTTGCGAATCATCCAGGCTTCCCCGGCGGTAAAGGTAAACATTTCGCCATTGGTCATGCCCTCCAGCCAGTTGCGGGCATAGACCCCTTCTTTGATGTCGGCAAACAGGTCATCGACGGGGGTGGTACCGCGCTCGATCCAGGTGTTGGTCATGCGCACCAGGGGCGAGTAGTGGTAGTTGAGGCAGCGGGCATTGCCGGTGGGCTGCTCCCCCAGTTTGCCCGCCGTTTCGCGGGAGTGCAGCCGCCCTACCAAAACACCATTCTCGATCAGCTGAGTGGTCGTGGCCGGGGTGCCCTCGTCGTCGTAGAAATAGCTGCCCCGGTGGCCCTGGGGCGCGGCCCCGTCAAAGATTTGCAGGCTGTCGGGGCCAAACCGCCGACCCAGGCTCATAGACTCCAGCAGGTCGGGATTTTCGTAGGCCATATCGGCCTCCGACAGGTGGCCAAAGGCCTCATGGACAAACAGCCCGGTGAGGATTGGATCGATCACCACGTCGTAGGCGGCCCCCCGCACCGAGGGCAAGTCGAGGGCGGCAACGGCGCGCTGGGCTGCCCCCATCACCTGGGTATCTAGATTCTCCAGATCTTCGTAGCCCCTGCGGGAACCGGTGGTTTCGCGTCCGGTCTGCACGGTGCTGCCGTCGCGGGCGGTGGCGGCGAAGCGCATTTCCATATCTGACCAGGACTGGTCGATTAGAGTGCCCTCCGAGGTGGCCAGCAGCACCCGCTGGGCTACGTCGGTGTAGCGCACAGAGGTAGTGGCAATGCGGCTATCTACCCCCTGGAGCAGCTCAGCGTAGTGGCTGCACAGCGCTTTTTTGTGGGCCAGGGAAATCTGCCGAGGATCGGTGCCCTCCAGGGGCAAGCAGCGGGTAATTTGCACCGGGTCTACCGGAGCCAGCAGCGTTTCGTCGTGGCCGACCAGGCGGGCGGCGGCCACCGCCGCTTCTACAGAGGCAACCAGGCTTTCTAAATCGTTAAAGCTGGCAAAGCCCCAGCCGCCTCGGTAGCAGGCCCGCACGTGACCACCAATGGCGATCGCCTCACTCAGCGTCTCCGCCTGCCCGCCCCGCAGGAAAATATCGGTACCCTCAGACTGCTCCAGGCGAATCGCCAGATAATCTACGCGTGGCCCCCAGCGATCGCACAGCTCCTGCACTCGGGCCTTTGCTTGGACAATAACTGCCTGGTCGATGGCCTCTGCCATACCCATACCCCCAACCCTTTCCCCAAATGTATCATTCAGAAGCCCCAGGCCCCAGGTTGAGATCACAGGCTAAAATCACAGGTATGACTACAGACTTTGACTACACACTCCCTCCCGCCGTACGGCGGATCTCAGGCTCCTTTCGCAGGGTGGGCTGGGTTAGCTTTTGGGTACAGATAGTGCTGGCGGCAATCTCCAGCCTGGTGCTCATGTTTGCCCTGGTCAACCTCAGCGCCCGAGCGGGCACCAGCGGGGCCAATCCCGGCACGGGCGTAGGGTTGCTGTTTGCGGCCCTGGGGTTGGTAGCGGTTTACCTCAGCGCTTTTTGGGCCTTTCGCTACACTCGCCTGGGACGGCGACTGCGCAGCCCCGACACCGCCAAGCGCCCCAGCCCTAAAGATGCTCTCCAGGCCCTGCGGCTGGGCACCACCATCAGCATGGTCGGCATGTTGATCACCCTGTTTGGCAGCCAGGCGTTGATTGGGTCACTGCTGGGTAAGGCCCTCGCCCAGCCCCAGGGGGGCACAGTGTTTGTACCCGGCAATATCAACCAATACGTTGAAGCCTTCGATATTTTTGTGGTGCAGGCCAACACCAATACTCTGCTGGCCCACTTTGTGTCGCTGGCCGCCACCCTTTGGCTGCTGCGAACCGTAAATCGAGCGTAACCCTTGAAGGTCTGAGTTCTTAATTTTGAGTTTTGAATTTTGGCGGCAATTCAAACCTTAAAACTCAAAACTCCCCCACCTACGCCATCACCATGCCGCCGTCCACGTTAAACACCTGGCCGGTAATGTAAGAGGCCGCCGGGTCTGCCGCCAGAAAACGCACCATACCGGCAATGTCTTCGGGCTGGCCAAACCGCCCCAGGGGAATGAACTTGCGAATGTCGTCGGCGTTGGCGAGATCGCCGGTCATATCGGTCTCAATAAAGCCTGGGGCTACGGCGTTGACGGTAATGCCCCGACTGGCTAACTCTTTAGCGACGGTTTTGGTAAACCCAATCACCCCCGCCTTGGCAGCGCTGTAGTTGGCCTGGCCAGGGTTACCCATCTGCCCCGCCACCGACGCGATGTTGATAATTCGCCCCGATCGCTGCTTCAGCATAATCTTTGCGACAGCCCGAGTGCACAGAAATACCCCGGTCAGGTTGAGATCGATCACGGCCTGCCAGTCCTCGGGCTTCATGCGCAGCAGCAGGGTATCGCGGGTAATACCGGCGTTGTTGACCAAAATGTCAAGGCGGCCAAACTGCTCCAGGGTGCCGTTGATCAGCGTTTCTACCTGGTCAACCTGGGAGACATCGGCCTGGATAGCGGCAGCGCTGCCGCCCGCCTGGATAATGTGGGCGACGACCTCATCGGCGGCGGTGCTAGAGCGGGCGTAGTTGACCACTACCTGGGCACCTGAAGCCGCTAGGGCGATCGCCACCGCCCGACCAATGCCCCGCGAAGCTCCGGTAACCACCGCAACCTGGCCCGCCAGGGGAAGGGATGATGTGCTCATGGGTCACCTCGCTCAGGAAAATACGCCCAATGTTTGTATCACGAAACGGGGACGAGGTGAGGGGAAAAGATTTTCGGCATAGCCATAGACACATTGGCTAGGACGTTTAGATGCCTGAGAAACGTTTGAACGTTCAAACATTTTTAGGAAAACTGTCTTAACCAGACTGGCTACAGCTATAGCATAGACAAGCCCATACGCCTCCAGGGGCGGCCGCCGCCGGGCAACCACGATGCCGTATTCACGGTAAAAGAAGAAATCAATTGACGGCTACGCTGGGATTGTCGCACTGGGCATTGCTGGCCGTTTTAAGACTGCCTAGAAGACTGGCAACAATGACACACTGCTTAGTGGTAGCGTTTTGAGCGTTGATGCTAATAACAAAGGGCAAAACGTCGCTGTTGGGGATCGCCGTTGTCGTACTTCTGCCAATGGTTGGCATGCCGCGATGATCAAACACAATGGTGTCAAACGTAGCATCTTGGGTGCCGGTATTGCCCACAGAATAGGATCTCAACCTTACGTTGCTGGGGTTGTTATTGTTTGACCCCAAAACTTGGGCATTGCCATTTACAGTAACAGTGGGCAATGTAGCCGCATCGTTAATCACTATTGGCACAGATAACCGCCGCTGAATAGCGTCTTGCTGAGCATTCTTTAGGGTTTGCAGCAGATCGCTTTTAACGGCGCTTACTCGCTGACGATTGAGAAAACCTTGCCAACTTGGCGCAGCAATAGCTGCCAACACCGCCGCGATAACGACAACAACTAAAACCTCTATCAAGGTAAACCCTGCGGATTGATCGACTTTAGGGGAAGCGAAGAGTTTCATGTTAAACAACACCTGCAAGGAATTAAATACCTAGACTGCTAGCAAGCAGTGCGCCAGCTCATTGACTTTTTTCGATAATGCCACGAACCTGTACTTCAGTATTAATGGTTGGCAACCGACTGGTCTGACTTCTGGGGCCAAACGTCAAGGCTACCCCAGACCCAACATCTAAAATACTGCCCCGCAGAAACACATACAGGCTTTGATTTAGAGGATCAGTATCGTCACCACCGTCTCTAACACAGACAAAGAAGTTGTTAGAGGCGGTGGGGCCGTCAGGTGGCGACGCCTGTAGATTGGTCGGACAGCTAACGGTTCTGCTGTTGTCGTGGTTGTCGATAAAATCGGCTAAAACAACGGCCCTGCCTGCGGTATTGCCAGTACCTCTCTGCCACCCTTCAAAGCTGCTACCAGGTTTAGAGGGATCTCTATAACCCGATGTGACCGTAAAACTATTGATATTAGAGTAGTTGGTCAGTTCGTAACGGAGAATGCGGCCAGGGCCAGACCAAAGGCTGTTGTCTGAGTTGTTTCTATAAATATAGACTACTAAATCGTAGACGCTGTGCCGAATTTTGAGCGTATTACATTCATCTGCCACAGCTGCAGGGCAATTGGCTGGCAGGGTACTTACATCAATTGGCTTGAGCCGCCAAAAAGCCAGTATAGGGGTACCTGCCGGTTCGTCCGTGAGCTGGTTAACAACGTCTGCTGGAGTTGAATACACGTAGACTGCCTCACGAACATCTCGACTGATGTAGTCTAGGGCTCGCCGCATATCCTGCTGAGACTGGGTGAGTCGCTCTTCTCTAGCATTAGTGCCAAGTAGCTCAACAATCAGGTACAACAGACTACCTACGATCACAGAGCCGACCAAGATTGCCACCAGTAGCTCAATTAACGTAAACCCCCGACGGGTGGCTCTACTTTTTGCCAATAGCCAGCGGGTAAAGGCTGTAGGAACGAGATTAGATGACATGGGAGTACGCACCCATAAAAGAACAAAGGAGTCAGGTTACAAACAGCTGGTCAGCTCAAGGCATAGAGCATCCGGCAACGCTTTTGCTGCTATGGGGTAGCAGGACCAATAGTACAAATTGTGGGCAAATCTTTTTTAGCCCCAGAAACAACACCGCTATTGACGTAGGTAATTAGGTTGCACAGCGAGTCCCCTTGGTTGCTGGCGGCAATAGTCGTATAAAGGGTCGCTAGGGGGCGTTCGTTACGGCCACCGCTGGTGCTGGTCATAACCAGGGATGCCGGTTGGGTAGATAGATTGCCTACGGCTGAGGCACCGCGATCGTAAACTCGCACCCCCATGGCAAAGGCTACCGGAAGGCCGTCGACAGACTGGCCCACGGCCCGATACCGCTGCACTAAGAAGTCTGCCTGACCGTTGCCATCAATGTCTACAGGTTGAGCGTAGGCAAAGTTGGTAGCGTTGGTGACCCCTAGGTTGGGGCCAGCGGCGGTCGCCACATCCTTGTCGGCCAGACCTGCCGCCAGGGGCGGCAGGTCATTGACAGTGTACTCACCGCGCTCTACCAGCACGCGCATGCTGTCGATTTGACTCTGGGCGAGCGCCAGGGCCTGCTCAGCTTTTTGGCTATGCACCCGCGTTGCCACCGAAAGCACCAGGGCTGGGGCAATGGCGCTAGAGACTAGCCCTACTACAACAATGGCGACTAAGCACTCAATCAGGGTGAGGCCCTGCTCTTGCCCTTTAGGGTTTGCCCTTTTGGTAGGCATAAACCGAGGGCCTAGCCGAGTAATGCGGTGCCTTAGTTGGTTGACGATCATGGCGCGTGTCCTGGGTGGTAAGACGACCTGGCTGTTTTCAAAAGAGCAATCTAGAACCTAAGCAGGGCAGGTGCCTCTGACGGTTGGATCCGTGAAGACAAAGGCCCCACCGGTTCTGGCACAGCGCAGGTTGACGATATAGGGGTCGTCGGAAGCTAGCTCACGGAAGTACTCACTGCGAGGGGTATCGACTGAGACAAAACGTCGAGCAGCCGCAGCCGGTGGGTAGTAGAGCAACCCTGGGTCGTAGCCCCAGCGCCGGGCCGGCGGACGGTAGTAACCAAGCTGTTCTTTCTCGATATCGCCCGCAGAATAGGTAACTCCTGGCTCCCAAGAATCGTGTTCAAAGGGGCCTGTAGCCGCAGTAGAAAAGTTGAGTTGAAAGAACGCACCCGCAATTTGCAGGTTACGATTATTGCTGCCTTCTGACCACGATTCGTTTAGCCGAGGAAAATTGTGTAACCCCCCATAGGACTGCTGAGGACGGCTAGGCACAATCCCAGCGATAACTACGGCGTTGACATAGGCGGTGGTACCGGCTTCGACAAGACGAGCGTTGCGACGACGAGCAGTTTCTTCGTTATCGCCTAGCCCAGTCCAGTCATTAGATCCTACCGCTGTATTGATCGGGGTAGTACCAATAAAGGCAGTGCTGTTGCGGTTAATCCAAACTGGAGAAGCTGCCGCAGTTGATGCGCTGGCTGGTGGATTTACATCCCGGACAACATTTTGAGCAGCATTGGGGCGACTCTGGTTCATATACGAAGTGGTGGTTGACGCATAAGCACCAGGCCTAGCTTGAGTAAAGGTATCTTCCGCAGCGCCATCGAGGAAGTTAGCGGACAAAATGTTGAAAGAGTCGGCCAAGATCTCTACCGGTCGCCAGGTGTCGGTGTCGGGCTGCGAGAACCTGACATCAATACCGTTGGCATTGGCGGGGTCTTCTACCCGGTTGTTGTAGAAGTTGGCGGGATTCCAGTCTATGCCACCGATTTTAGATTTGAATTCTTCAATGATGGTGGCTACCGTGCCTGCGGTGCTGTGCAGGTTAAAGTCGCCCAAGACATAGACGCTGTTGTCGGTGACAAAGGTCATTCCCACATCGCGGGCTCTGCCTCTGCTCATATCGACCCCGTTTAGCAGTCGGAAGCCGTAGGGGCGGCGATCGGGGTCACCAAAAAAGTCTACGGGTTTAAGGCTGATGAGCGCTGGGGATAGGGGAGGATCTTGTTCAGAGCCCGGAGTGGTAATCATCCGGCAGTTGGCGGAGATGACGTTGGCCACGGTCAGACAGTCATCAATGGTCTGGCCTGCCCGGCGGGGCCGCACAATTTCCTCTTCGCGGACGGCATCTTCGCGGTAGGCGTAGACAATGCCCTCGGTGAACACATCGCAGTCTTGGGTATCGGGATCGCAGGCTACGTCTGATATCCAGTAGTCGGTGCCACCGCGCACGGTGGTGGTGGTTAGCATTTGTAGATCCATATCGAGCACTCGAATGCCCATTTGCTCGCGGCCATCAAACATGCCTTTGTCGAGGAAGGCCACTCCTCGGGTAGCGCCAAGACCACCAATGATGTGGTTGGCCTGGGGGTTAAACGCGACACCGGGAGAAGTCGGAGCAGGGGTTTGCCAGTTAACCAACAGTCGAGGGGCCAGGGCGATGGTGCTGGGCTCGACGGGTTGGTAGGTGACGCCAAAGTTGATGCCAGCGGTGCCGGCAGCGTTCAAGATGTACCCGGTTCTAGCTGGGTTGATAAACTCTTCGGTAAGCGGCTGACCATCTCTCTGGCCGTGGGCAGTTTTAGGGAACAGGTAGAAGAGAGATGGGTACTTGGGCCGAGTGGCACAGACTAGAGCTACCCCAGCTCTTTCGTCGGTTACACCGGCAGCACCGGTTGCTGCGTTAAACAGAGGGGCAAGGTAGCCGCTGGTGTTGTTGGGGTGGCAGTTGTCGGGGAACCTGAACAGATAGTCTCTACTGCCTTGCTGAACTCTATAAACGCCAAGGGCAGGATCTTCGGTTTCTGGCGACTGCTGGAAGCCGTAGGTTCTGTCACGCTCAATCTGAGTCAGGTCTGCAATTAAATCGACGAATCGAATCTGGTTAGCCGTAAAACCAGCAAGGGCGATCATCTGCTCTTTGGTCGGGCGTACGTTAGTGCAGTCATACTCATTAGCATTCAAGGGATTTTGAACACACCCGGCCGCCAGGCTGCCCGCCACTGGGCCACTGTTGCCAGCGCCAAAGGCGTCCCAAATTGGCTTGCCAATTTCAGTCATAATCTGCCCCTGGTTGTTTTTACCCAGCAGGCGGTTCGACCACGAGTTGGTGCCACCAACAATGGCGGCCTGATTTGACGCAAATTGCAGGTTGTAGCTCAGCATGCCTAAGGTGCAGGCGGCAGAGTGCAGAGTTGCTCTATCGGCCTGGCTGAGGTTGGCGTAGGTAACGGCTCCCGTGGCGGCATCCAGGTAGTCGTCAAAGATTCTGCGCAGGGGAGAGAAGTCGCCCCACATGGCCATGTAGGGGAAGGGATGCACAATACCGGCCTCTTGGACAGGCGGGAAGAAGGGGGCACCGCCTCTGGGGTCGCCAGCAAAACGGGCCAGGTTTCTAAGCGCTTTGCCCAAATTGCTGGTGGGATCGGCCACCGCGCTGCCAAAGCTGGCTTCTGAGTAAAAGTCGAACTCATAGCCGTTGGTGCCAGTGCCGTTGAGGAAGTTGGTGTTGATAATAGTGCTGCCGGTCGTGAGGGGCGCGAAGGTGCGGCTGTTGCGAATGGTTTGTTGCGTACCGGGGTGAGCGGTCATAGCCATACAGGCAGCGGGGTAGTTGCCGCCGTTGGGATGGTCGTAGTGGTAGACCACCATGCTCTGCACCGCTGCCAAGTTGTCCCGCAGGGTACGCTTTTGACGATATTCGTTAGCACGAATTTTGGTGCCTACGGAGGGGGTTGCGTTGGGTGGGTACAGTCGATCTTGGAGGGTTGTATCTACCGCGTTGGTAGCGGGGTTGTAGTTCCAGCCGCTGGGGTTGCCCAGCTCTAGGCGCTCCCCGACGACGAGACGCAGGCCGTACTCTATCGCCTGCCGTTCCCAGTAGCCGTCTAAGCCTTCGACCGGGTCGGTGAGCTGATCGAGGTTACCCGCAATTCTGCTGCCTACGGTCTGGCCGTTTAGGGTCAGGTCGAGGGCCGTGTTGTTGTCGCTGTAGCGAGGCTTTGGCCCCCAGCGGTTGTCTGCTCTGGAGAAGTCATCGACAAAGGGCTTTGCCACTCTTTTGTTTAGAATGCGCCGCTCGGTGCGAATGGGGTTGTTGTCCCAGGCGGCATCGCGAGTCCAGGTTGAGGAGTTGGTATGGACGTGGCGATCTAAACCAAAGAGGATGATGGGATTTGTGGCCACATCGCCGGGTACACCCCCATCGACCGAGTCGTTGTTGGTTCCAAGAGTTCTGTCGGTGCGGGGAGCGACGTTGTCGTTCACCCAGGTGTGGAAGGTGGCACTGTTGCCACCATAGACGTTTTTACCCATATCGCCCTTGATGATTTGCCCCTGAAAGGTGCCGCTTGGTGTGGTGATGGTATCGGCAACGGTGATTTCTGAAGACTCTCTGCCGTAGACGCAGGAGTTGTGGGAGCTAATCATGTAGGAGGTGAAGCTACCGTTGGAGTTACCGCCGTTGACGATCAGGTTGCCATCGGTGTGCATGGCTCCGTTGATGTTGAAGACGGGGCCAGCAAAAATCTCCATGTCGTAGCGGAACCAGGCGGCCCATTTGTTACCCCGGTTGGCAATGCGCGACTGCTGTAGCTCGAAGGACTCTACGGTGCGGTTGGCGCTGTTGGCGTTGGGCACAAATACGTTGATTTGAAAATTCTTTTGCAGGGTGGCTGAGTCGCCATTGTTAACAACCTGCCAGCCCGCCTCAGATCTGGCGTTTGAGCAGTTAGAGGTGGCTTCGGTGGTGGCCAGAGGGCCGGTACGGGTCACCAGGGCGTTGGCTTTTGCCTGGTTGACGGGGGACTGTACGACTATGGTGTCGGCGGTGCCTGGCCCCTGGTCGTCGGCCAAAATGGAGTAGACAATGGTTTCGCCGTTGGCAGGGCTGACAAATGACCAGGCATTGTCAAGGACGTTGTCGCGGTTGATGTCTAAGCGGGTTTCGTCGGGCAGGGTGAAGGGGTCATTGGGCAGCGGCACGACCTCTGGCAGGTAAGAGGTGGCCAACATCATGTTGGTTAAAAAGTCGCTGGTGGGCAGACCACTGGGCAGGCGAGTGTCTTTGTTGAACACAAACTCGATTTTGGCGCGGGCGCGGTCGAGGGCCGGGGTGGCGGCGTTGGAGATCACCTGCTGCTCGCGCTGGGAGATGGCCATATCGCTGCGGGTGAAGGAGCGATAGGTGAGGGCGGTAGCCGTGAGCACCACCATGAGCACCAGCAGCACCGTGGTTGGCAGCACAAAACCCGATCGGGCTAAACGAGCCGGTCGGTTGGCCAAAAGCACTAGCTGTAGCAGCTCGTTAACTAATCGCTTAAGCGCCGCTTGAGGAAGCCGCAAAGCCTTTCGCAGTAGATGACGACTCATATTTCTAAGACCGATGTGCCAAACAACAAAACCGATAACTCGCGCGGGGTAAAGCCAAATTAGGGGGCATGGGCCTTACGGCAACAGTGAATTTGCTAACTCTAGGACACAGCTCAATGCCTAGCTGAGACAGCTGAATTGGGGAGGAAAGTGTGCTCCACTGGCCTAAATCAAGGCCAGCTAACGCCTTAGGCACCTCCGCAGAAGCAGCTAAGCGACGTTTACCTACTAAAATACCCAGCTATTGTAACGGAGCGATCAGGGTTGTAAAGTCTGGGACTTACGACGGCGATCGCTGGCTATAGTTTTGACCTTACTCCTAAAGGGCTAAAGGAGGGAAGGAGAAGCCTAGGAGTGTGCACCTCAGGCTTCTATCTTATTGAGAACTTCATACTATGTACTGAGTATTTTCTCGATACTTAATCGAATTGGAGTAGCTTTTTTATATCGGCAGGGGACGGATACGGAGATCGCTTCAGGTACAGGTGCCAGGCACCTAATACCTTGGCAGCGGTTCCCTTTGGCCAGGCGGTACTAGTACGACCTGGCAGAAATATGGCCACCGTTGCTGAGGGTGTCAGGTCTCGGGTGCCAGGTGTCAGGAATGGTTGGCTGACTTATGCCTTAGGGTACTGGTGCTTGACCAAGCTGATTTTGACAGGGGCCAGCCGTTCTGGGTACAAGGTATACGGTCTACGGCTCACCTTGAACCTGAAACCTTGAACCGTATACCCCACTGCCCCGTCACATTTAACTTGACTGACCCTAGTGCTCTACGCCAGCAATGGCAGCCAGGGCCAGGGCGTAGGCTTCGAGGCCAGTTCTGAGCTGGCTGAGTTCTTGACGGAGGGTGGGTTCTAGCTCCCAGCCCTTTTCGTGGGCAACGGCGCTGACGCCCTGGGGCCGCTGGGCTTCCCACTCTTGCAGAATGGGGTGCCATTTAGAGAGGAAGGGACGCAGGCCGTGGTTGAGGACGGCGATCGCAATGCCGCCCACTGATTCTTTAGAGGCTCCGACCTTGGGGCCAGCGGTGCGCAGTATTTCTCGGGTAGAGCCAAATAGACTGTAGAGCGAGTTGAGGGCCTCTCGCACCAGCCCGGCATCGGCATCGAGGGACTGCACGGCAATGCGGGTGACCAGCTCGACGTACAGTTCCCAGGCGGCGGCGCGCTCGGTGGTGTCGGGCTTCCATTTGGCCCCACCAATGCCCCAGGGTAAATTTACGGAGACCTCTGTAAGCTGAACCGCATCAAATTTGGTCATGGGGGCTAGCAGAATGTTTGGCCCTCATTATATAGCGTCGGTTTGAGGGCTGAACCCTGCGAGGTCGCTCGACAGGCGTTACGGCAATCTGCCCAGACAGGTCGTAACCGCCGTATAGCGGCTACATTGGCCTGCGGTAACTACGGCTTACTTAGAGCGTTTTCCCCTCTGGGAGGGCAGTGGTGGGTGCCACAGAATCAGAGGTGTGAGGGATCGAGCGGGCGGGAGCTATTTCCCCCTGCCTCTCACCTTGCAGTTAACCCTACAGGACTTGCCCCATGAAACCGGAAATTCCAGCGCCATCGGCCTACAGCACCTTTGTGGAGCAGGTCAACAATGCTCAGGTGCAGCGGGCAACCATCGGGCGCGATTGCATCGACTACATCCTCAAGCCTGAGTTTGGCCGTCAGCGCTACACAACTCGGCCTGTGGGATCTACGGATGAAGTCGTGAATCAGCTCAAGAGTCAGGGGGTAAAGGTCACCCTTGCCCCTGAGCCGCTGCCCCCGGCAGGCATTGCTGGACTGATTATTTCTTCGGGGCTGCTGGTGGGAGCTTTGGCGCTGGCGGCAAAATTTAGCAGCGCGGGCGGCGGTGTAGGCACTGCCGTGGGCATGGGCAACAGCAAGGCCCGCCGCTACGGCAAGAGCAACGGCGTCACCTTCGCCGATGTGGCCGGGGTCGATGAGGCCAAGCAGGAACTGCAAGAGGTTGTGGACTTTTTGGCCAACGGCGATAAGTACCGCCAGCTGGGGGCCAAAATTCCCAAAGGGGTGCTGCTGGTGGGGCCTCCCGGCACGGGCAAGACCCTGCTGGCCAAGGCGATCGCCGGAGAGGCGGGCGTCCCATTCTTGAGCATGGCCGGGTCGGAGTTTGTGGAGATGTTTGTGGGAGTGGGGGCCTCGCGGGTGCGCGACCTGTTTGCCAAGGCCAAGCGCCAGGCCCCCTGCATTGTGTTTATCGACGAGCTAGATGCTGTGGGTAAAACTCGCGGCGGCAACCCCACGGGCGGCAACGACGAGCGCGAGCAGACCCTGAACCAGCTGCTGACCGAAATGGATGGCTTTGACGGCAACGACGGCGTGATTGTCATCGCCGCCACCAACCGGCCCGAGACCCTAGACCCGGCCCTGCGCCGTCCGGGCCGTTTTGACCGCCAGGTGCTGGTCGATCGCCCCGACAAGAGCGGCAGGCTGGAAATTTTGCAGGTGCACGGTCGCGGTGTGGCCCTGGGGGAAGACGTCAACCTGGCTGCGATTGCCGCTCAAACCGCTGGCTTTGCCGGGGCTGACCTGGCCAACCTGGTCAACGAAGCGGCGCTGATGGCGGCTCGCAACAACCGACAGGCCGTGCTGATGGCGGACTTTGGCGAAGCCATTGAGCGGGTGATTGCGGGGCTGGAGAAGCGCTCTCGGGTGCTCACCGCCACCGAACGCCAGACGGTGGCCTACCACGAGGTGGGTCACGCCCTGGTGGGGGCGCTGATGCCCGGCGGCAACCGGGTGACCAAAATTTCGATTGTGCCCCGGGGGCTGGGGGCACTGGGCTACACCCTGCAAATGCCGGAGAGCGATCGCTTTTTGATGCTTGAAGACGAGCTGCGGGGTCAGCTGGCCACACTGCTGGGGGGCCGCGCCGCCGAAGAGATTGTTTTTGGCAAGGTTTCGACCGGGGCCAGCGACGACATTCAAAAAGCCACCGACCTGGCCGAGAAAGCGGTGACCCAGTACGGCATGAGCGCCAGTCTGGGGCCAGTGGCCTTTGCCAAAGCCAGTGCCCAGTTTTTGGACGGCGGCAGCGACAGACGGGTGACCAGCTCTGAGGTCGCCACCGAGATCGATCGCCAGGTGAAGCAGTTGCTGGATGGTGCTCGCTCGATGGCCATAGAAATTCTGCGGCTCAACCGGGGGCTGCTGGAGTCGGCCACCCAGACGCTGCTAGAGACCGAGGTGCTGGATGGGGAGCAGCTTCAGGCGATGCTGGGGCAGGCCCAGGCTCCGGCGGAGCTGGATCGCTGGCTGAGTGAAGGGTACAGCGTGGTGTAGCAAGACCAGACCCCAGGGTTCTTGGGTGGGTAGGCGGGGTTATTGGTCTGCCCGCAGAAGAACCCTGGGGTCTCTGGTGCTCTTAATCGGGCAGCTTGTACTGACTGACGATGCGCTTGGCGAACTCGGGCACGTGGGCGGCGAGCTTTTGGGGGTAGTTGCGCTTGACGTAGAGGTAGTTGCGGGTGAAGTGGGAGTCGATGGAAAAGCGGGCGTACTCTAACCCCTTGGGGCCGATGCGCTCGATCACCACGCCCATCAGTTTGGCGGCCCACATGGGCAGGGTGACGGCCTTGTCGTAGGCGGGAATGCTCTGCTGCACGGCGGCTTTGCGATCGCCCGCCGACATCACCGGCTGAGTGTCGAGCTGATCCATGACGGTGTCGAGCATGGTTTGGCCGCGATCGTTGCGCACCACGATCCACTGCCAGCCAAAGGGAGCGCCCATGTAGCCCACCACCAGGTCGGCCAGACCGTTCACATAGTCGAAGCAGCTCATGCAGGAGGGGGCAAATACGTCCTTGAGCTGGTTGGTTTTGAGGCCAAAGAAGGGCACGGTTTCGGTGGAGCCATCCTCGTGCTTAAAGTGGACGCGGAAGTCCTGCATGAACTCGTAGTGCACCACGGTGTCGGGGGAGCGGCTGGTGGTTTCAAGAAATTTTTGCAGCCCCGCCCGGCTGACGTTGTCTACGCAGGGGGTGCCCAGCACGTAGAGCTGCTCTAGGCCTAGCCGCTTTTCCACCGCCCGCAGCGCCTGAATCTGGCAGCCGACGCCAATCACCAGCAGCCGCTTCATGCCCGACTGCTCCACCTGCTCCAGCACCGATAGGTTAGGCGACAGGGTGGGCTTGTTGACCCGCGCCGCCAAAATCTCTTCGGGGGTGGTGGCTAAAACGGGCTGGGGCTGAAAGCGATCGCTCTCGGTATTCTGCACGCACACTACCCCTTCAACCAGGCCCCGGGTCAGCATCTCGATCGCGATCGTGCTGACAATGCCCGTCCACTGCGCCCCCTCAATGGGCTGCTGCTTGCGGGCCGCCATCATGTCCTGGTGAACGCCAAAATAAACGTCCTGCTCAGCGTCGAGATCGCGGCTGCGCCCGTGGGTCTGCTGCTCGAGGGCGGGGAACTGCTGGTTGAGAAAGGCGCAGGCCTCTTTGACGTAGTGAATATAGTAGGTGTCGCAAAAGCCGCACTCGCTGCAAAGTTCCTTGGCGGGGCGGGGGGCTCCTGGGCGCAGAGCTTTGGCTTTGTTGTGGGGAGGCTGGGCCAGGGTCATAGGCAGGCGGCAAATTGCTCTGTAACGACTGTTTTGCCAAATCCAGCTTGGGAGCGGGAGTTTTCCCACCGGCAAAACTCCACGCCTGGACTTGTATGGGTTTACTTACCATACCGCACGGGTTTAGGCGCTTTAGCGCGATCGCCCCAATTGTTACGAAATATAGCGCTGCCCCCGTTGCCGAACCGGGGATGGGGCCAGCGCCGAGGGCCTGGCAAGGAAAGCTGACGCCTGCGATCGCCTCGACTTCTGACCGTGGTCTCTCTTGTGTGACTCGGGTTTGAGCCCCACAGGCCGCCCTTTGTACACAGATATCGTCCTGGCGGCTTGCTAAGCTGCACCAGCACCAGCGAGTAAAATCCCCCTCTCCGACCGATTGCGGGTTAAATGGAAGTAAGCATAAGCAAAAACTATGCCTCCGCGTCCCTGGGTTTACTGCTGTGATGATCTGCTGCCTCAACCCCCACTGCACCCAGCCTAATCACGCCACCCTGTCCGCGGCCTGCCCTACCTGTGGCAACCCTCTGGAGCGTCGGCTGCGAGGCCGCTATCGGCCGCTAAAGCTGATTGGTCGGGGCGGCTTTGGCCGCACCTACTTCGCCCTCGACGCCGATCGCCTCAACACCCGCTGTGTGATCAAGCAGTTTGCCCCCCAGACCCAGGGCACCAAATCTTTTCTAAAGGCAGTGCAGCTGTTTGAGCAAGAGGCCGTGCGCCTGCACGAACTGGGAGAGCACCCGCAAATTCCCACCCTGCTGGCCTACTTTGAACAGAACAAATATCTCTACCTGGTGCAGCAGATGATCCAGGGCCGCACCCTGTATCAGGAAATTGCCGCCCAGGCCGCCTACAGCGAGGGCAGCCTACGCCAGCTGCTAGAAGACCTGCTGCCGGTGCTGCACTTTATCCATCAGCACGGCGTTATCCACCGCGACATCACTCCGTCGAACATCATCCGCCGCAAGATCGACCAAAAGCCCGTGCTGATAGACTTTGGCGTAGCCAAACAGTTTAGCGAAGCGATTCGCTACGAACCCGGCACCCGCATTGGCACCGAGGGCTACGCCCCCATTGAGCAGCTGCGCAGCGGTCAGGCCTACCCCGCCAGCGATCTCTACAGCCTGGGGGCCACCTGCCTGCATCTGCTGACTGGCTGCAAGCCCGAAGACCTGTACAGCCCTCAGGAGGGCCGCTGGCTGTGGCAAGAGCACCTGCAAAAACAGGGCCGCACCATTCATCCCGGTCTAGCAGTGGTACTCAACTGCATGACCAAAGATCTGGTCAGCGAACGCTACCAAACCGCTCAGGACGTGCTGGATGACCTGCAACGCCTGCCCAAATTAGAAGGTGCAGTGCCGGGGTGGGTCTCGCACCAGTCTGACCAAAGCCTGTTTGCGGGGCTCGATCGCCCTCCCATCAGCGGGCCGGGTCAGTCAGCGGGGCTGGTCATGCCCACTACGGCGCTGCCCTCCATGGCCGAGCCCCCCTCAGACGCCTCCGGCCCCAAGTCGGGGCCGGTCTCGAGTCGGGTATCTGGACAGACCTCCGGCAAGCCTGCCTCGGGGCCACCCAAGCCCGTCAGCAACGGCCCCAGGCCCAGGCCGCCCACCCGGCCGCCCATCTCTGGCGTAGGCTGGCAGTCTCTGGCTACCCTCAAGGGTCACCAGTCGTGGGTTACAGCCCTGGCGTTTAGTACCCAGCAGCCCGTGCTGGTGAGCGGCAGCTTAGACGACAGCGTTCGCATTTGGAACTGGCAGACAGGTGACTTGCTGCATACCCTCAAGGGGCACGCGCGCGGGGTTAACGCCGTGGCAATCGATCGACGGGGCCAGCTGCTAGTCAGCTGCGGCGACGATGCCACCGTTAAAGTTTGGCACCTGAGCGACGGCAGCCTGCGCCACACCCTCAAGGGCCACTTGCGGGATGTCAATGCGATCGCCCTGGGCAGCGGCGGTAACCTGGTCGCCAGCGCCAGCGAAGATGGCACCCTCAAACTGTGGAACCTGAGCCAGGGCACGCTCCTCAAAACCCTACCGGGTTCAGCGGGCATGCTCAAAACCGTCGCCCTGGCCGAGGCTGACCAGCGCATCGTCAGCGGTGGCCTCGACAACACCGTACGCATCTGGGATGCCCAGAGCGCCACCACCCTGAGGGTGCTAACTGGCCACACCAATACCGTCAATCAGGTGGCCGTTAGCCCAGACGGTCGTCTGATCGCCAGCGCCAGCAAAGACCGTACGGTGCGCCTGTGGAATTTAGCGGCGGGCACCCTGCTGCACACTCTCCAGGGCCACACCCAGGAGGTGAACACCGTGGCCTTTTTCCCCGATGGTCAGCGGCTGGTCAGCGGCAGCAGCGATGGCACCCTGAGGTTTTGGAGCAGCCAGGACGGTGCGCTGAAAACGACGCTATCGGCCCACATCAACCCGGTGCATCAGGTGGCGGTGCAGGAGGGCGGCAACGTGTTGGCCACGGCCAGTGCCGATAAGACCATTAAACTTTGGCAGTGGCAGGGGTAGGGGCGTGAAGGGGTAGGGGATGGGGGAGTAGGGGGTAGGGGATTGGGATTTAGATGGGTTTTGAGGTGAGCACCAGACGCAGCTTGGCGTGGATGAGGTTGAGCTGGGCCATACCCAGATCTACATCGCCTTCGACAACGACGCCGGTATCCAGGAGGCGATCGAGCAGTTCGAGAATGGTGGGATGCTGATTTTTTTGGCCAGGGTAGTAGTTCCCATCTTTAGGCAGCAGGGTGCCGATTTCCCCCAGGTCGATGTTGAGGTCGGCGGGGTCTACATCAAAGATTTCGCACATCGACACCACCTGCTCCTCCAGCTTACGCAGGCTATCGGCGGCGCGCTCCAGGTCGTCATCGCTGAGATCGCCCGACTCCATCCGGCGAATGACCTGGGCTTCCATCAGCTGGCGCACCAGCTCGATCACGGTGAGCAGCAGGGGCGCTAGGCCCGCATCGGCTTTGGCGGGGGGCTGTAGCGCCAGGCTGGGCAACAGGTCTGGCTCGGCGTTTTCGGTGGTCATGGCCTTAGTCTAATGCATCTCAAGGAGGGCGATTCTGCCGCCATAGCCACTACCCATAGCCGTTAACCCAGTGGAACTAGGGCCGATTTTGCCACTGCTGTTGTAGCCACTGGCGGCGGGCTTCTTCAGCCCAGGCGCGGCTCTTGTGGTGGCCTATCCGGCCCTGGTCGGGGGTGCGGAGTCGGCGGCCCTGGCTGCGGCTAGGAGCCGAGCGAAAGCTGGGAATCGTACGGCTGGTGGCCAGCTGTCGAAGAGTACGGATCGTCAACATGGCAGTATTTTAGAAAACAACAACGAAGGAAAAACCCCTGAATTCCAAGAACCCAGGGGTTTGTCTAAACCAAAGCGACCGGGTTGCTGGCCTAGCCCACGGTTTCGGCGGGGCGGAGAGCCTTGAGTTCGGCTTCCAGGGTTTCTAGACGAGTCTGGAGCTGCTGATTGGCTTCTAACAGCTCACTGGTGCGGCTGCTGAGGTAGGGGTCGCTCTCCCACCAGTTGATGCCAATCTCGCGGGCCTTATCCACTGAGGAAATGATCAGACGAATGCGAATGCTCAGCAGCTCGGTAGAGCCGACGGAGACTGAGATATCTCCAGCAATCACAATACCTTTGTCGAGCACTCGCTCAATTACATCCACTAGGGAAGAGCCCTGGGTGGCGGTAGCCATGCTGCGACCGGGTTGGGGGCGGGTCGCGGAGGTAGAGGTGGTCACGGCGGATTACCTTCAGTTAGAACTCAGCTGGTAGCCGGTGGGCTGTCCCTCGGTTTCGTGCTTCTCGATCAGATTTTGATCCAGCATTGATCTCAGGGCGTTGACCATTTGAAAGCGGTTTAATCCCAGGGCTGCCTCGATAGTAGCGAGAGTTGCGGTGCCGGTTACATCGAGATAGTCGAAAATGCGGGTTTCAACATCGTCGCTGGCGCTGATTTTGGGAGACTCAGCCGCTACCACCTCGCTCGCAGCAGGTGCTTCCCCTGGGGCTTCGCCCTGATCGTCGGCGAGAACGACCCCAGGAGGGGCTTCAGCCGCAACAGGCTCAGCTGCGGCTACGGTGTCCGGCACCGCCTCGACCGGGCTTTCAGGGGTCTGGAGGGAGGCGTCATCCTCTTCTTCGCCGTGGAAGCGGGCCACTGGCTGGTTCTCAGGTTTGAGGGTGAGGTCATTGACCAGGGTCGCCTGGGAAACCACGAAGCGGTTAAAGAGATTCCACAAATGGCGGGTGGCGTCGGGGGCGGGCTCTTTGGAGCGGGCCAGCAAAATATCGCTGCACACGTCGCGGAAGTCAGCATTTTCAGCCAAAGGCAGAATGCCGTGGTCGTGGCAGATGGTGGCAATCATCAGGCTGGGGCGCAGGCTTGAGACCATATCGGGCGCGGCCTGGGCCTGAAACGCCTTGACCAGCTGCACAATTTGCAGCGCGGCAGAGCCATCAATGCCCACCTTTTGCACCAAAATTTGCTGCTGGGCCAGCTCGTCGGGCTCGGGCATGTTGATGGTGATCAGGCGGTCTTGCAGGGCGTCCTGGGTGCCGTGGACACCGCAGTACTCTTCGGGGTTAGAGGTGAGAATGGCGCGGAAGTGGGGGCTGACGCGGATGTATTCGGCCCGGTTGTTGCTGGGGGGCAGCACCAGGAGTTTTTCTTCGAGGGCCGACAGCAGCACGTTGTTGACCTCGGGACGCGAACGGTTGAACTCGTCGTACACCATGGTGAAGCCCTCGCGGCAGGCCAGGGTGAGGCGCGAGTCAATCCAGTTGTGGCGCAGCTCGTCCTCCACCTTCATGACGCTGTGGATGTAGTTGTCTACGACCTTCTTGCGGGTGTAGCCCGACTGGTTGCCGATCAGGTCAGAGGTCTTGAACTCGTCATCGCCAAACAGCAGCATGATCGGGCGGGCCAGCAGGTCGGCCAGGTGCAGGGCCAGGGTAGTTTTGCCGGTGCCAGCCGGGCCTTTGAGATGAATAGAGTACCCCGATTGCAGGTACCGCAGGGCTCTGAGGGTGGTGCGCTCCAGGGTGGGGGTGGAGACAAAGTTGCGGGGGCGGGCTTGGAGAACGGTGTTCACAGAACGGCTTCCTCTTGAACGAGATAGGTACGGTCTTGCTTGACGACGAGGTCTTTTTGGATGAGCGATCGCAGCGCGTCTACCGCCTGAAAGCGATTGATGCCCAGCTCGGTCTCAATCTCGCTGAGGCGAGCCCCCTGGGCCAAATGCAGGTAGTTATAAACCACCTCTTCAAGGGGAGGGGCTGCGGGGGCGGGAGGCGGTTCCACCGCCACCGCAGCCGGGGCGGCGGGAGCCATAGCGGTGGCAACTGGGGCAGAGCGGGTTGCGGCCACGGCGCGGGGTGGAGCGGCCTTGGCCACAGCCGACGGAGCTGGAGCAACCTTGGCCGGGGCGACCTTGGGCGCAGCTTTGGGCGCAGCTTTGGGGGCCACCTTGGCCGAGGCTGGGGTGCGCGCGGGTACGGAGGTAACGGCGGGCCGAGTCGCCACCGGGCGAGGGGCCGGGGCCGAGACCGGCTGGGCTGCAACAGCAGCACCCCAAACCGCGTGGGAGATCTGAGCCCGCTGGGCCTGGAGCTGGTGGCGAAAATCGGCCAGTTCAGCAAACATGGCGTCTACCGAATCGGTGAGGGCGGCGCGATCGCTCTGGCGCTGCTCCTGGTTGACCACCGCAGCCTGCTGACGCACAGCCGTCAGATCCTTGAGGGTGGCCTGCACCTGCACCTGGAGGTCTTCGACGTAGGCGGTGAGCTGGGGCAGCAGTTCGGCTCGCACCATAGCCTGCTCCTGGCGATAGCCCGCCAGATCTACCGCCGTTTGGGCCTGAATGCTGGCCACCTGCTGCTGCACCTGACGCAGCTCTTGGGCAATCTCCAGGCGCAGTTCGCTGACGGTGGCCTGGAGGATTTGACAGTCGTACTCTAGCTGTTGACGCACTTCAGCGGCACTGATTTCGCGATCGGCCTGGTAGTTGGCCAGCAGCACCTCAGTCTCGGCCTGGAGCTGCTGCACATAGTCCTGGCGGGCCTGGTGGCGGGGCAGAATCTGAGCGGTGCGATCGGCGGTGGTTTGAGCCAGCCATAGGGTAGTGTTGGCGCGCAGGTCGGCCATCAGCTGGTCGAGGTCTTGGCGCAACTGCACTGCATAGGCCAGCCGGTCAGCCTGCCAGCGCTCCAGGTCTGCCGAGACCTGGTCGCGCCGGTTAACCACCTCGTTCTGGCGCAGCTGTCGCGCGGCTTGCCACTGGTCATAAAGTGCTGTCACAGGACTGCTCTCCCTTAATGCAAATGAAACAGGATAAAGAACGTAAAAGTTTTTTGGGCGGCAAGGGAAAAATGGCGCGGGGAGAAGAACCTTTCAAACTCTAAGACCCAGCTGGAGTCGCGGGCTTAGGGCCACGGTGAGGCGCTGTTCTAAAGCTTGCCGACGGCAGCGTTGCCGTTTTCGGTTGTTGTACAAGCTATTTCTTTTATCTAATTTATGGGGCAGCAAACTGTAGGTTAAACCAGCGTTCTTACTGCCCCATCAGGCGTCAAGAGCAGAGCTCTCTTAGGCGGCAGGCACAGCAGCCTGAGCAGTCAGGCCAACGGCTTCAGCGTACTTAAGGTAGGTGTCAACGGAAGCGATCACAACGCGGGCTTCGATAGCCAGCAGCTCGATACCTACCAGAGAAACACGAACCCAAGCGTCAACAACAATGCCTTTGTCCAGAATGCGGTCAACAACTTCAGCCAAGCTAGAGGAAGAGTTTACTTTTTCAACAGCCATGGTTTTGAACCCCTAAAAAATTAATGTGTTCGATCAAATTGCAAGAAAAACTTCCTGGTATACACCTAGCTGCTACTGCAAAGAAGCGGTAGAAACAGACTCGGTGCGTAGGGCTTATTCCTTGCACATTTGTAGTCTGCCCATCTGCCTAGAACAGCTCACAAATTTAAAAAAATCGGTTCACTTATCGTTACCTGCGATGCCGTTGCCCCTCAGAGTCAGCAGCTAGAACGCCCCTGGGCAGCCAACTTCAACCGCATGTCCGATAATGAAAGGCGCAACACAACAGTCAGGCAACGGCATGATGGATGACGCGACCTTGGAAGTGCTGCTGCAAAGCCTCAAGCAGGAGGACGAGTATCAGCGCGAGTTGGCCAGTGCCGCCCTGTGGCAGCGCTGGTTTTACCAGAAGGGAGAAGTAGGCAATCAACGCCTGCAAGACGCCCAGGCGCTGACCGATAGCGGTCGGCTAGAGGCGGCGGAACGGTTGCTCTCAACCTTGGTGTCAGAACTGCCGGATTTTGCTGAGGCCTGGAACCGGCGAGCGGTGCTGTATTTTGTGCAGCATCGCTACCGAGAGGCTATGGCGGACTGCGAGCAGGTGATCAAGCTGGTGCCGTATCACTTCGGAGCACTGCACGGGCTGGGATTGTGCCATGCAGCCCTGGGGCAATATGGAGCGGCAATTCAGGCTTTTCGTCAAGCGTTGGGGGTGCAGCCCTACGCGTTGGTCAACCAGCGGCTGATTTTAGAATGCACGGCGCAGCTGAGCTAGTCAGGCTAAGCCGCCTGGCTGACTAGCCCATTCCTTCTCGGCCAGTTGCCCATTGGTCATCCCATCCGTCATGGGTAGATGAGGCCTGCTTGGGCAGGGATTTTGAGCGGCTTACTATGATTAGGTTGCCAGGGCTACTCGTCGGAGTGCCCGAGGATTTTACTCCAGATAGGTCTATGCCAGAGAGTAGCTCGACGATTTTGGCCCGACTGCGGCAGGGCAAGGTGCGGTTTGTGCGGGTGGTGTGGTGCGATAACGGCAATATGATTCGCGGCAAGGCAATTCACCTGGACGCGCTATCTCGGCAGCTGGAGGCGGGAGGGTCAGCTGCTGTGGGCCTGTCGGCAGCACAGCAGGCAATTCCGGTGGTGGCCGATGCGGTGGCTCCCGGCAGCGGGCTGGGGCCTGTGGGGGAAGTGTGGCTCATGCCTGACTGGGAGACGTTGCAGATATTGCCCTACGCGCCAGGTCAGGCGCGGGTGATGGGGCAGATGGTGCAAAACGACCAGCCCTGGCCCTGGTGCTCAAGGCAGTTCCTGGGACGCATGGTGCAGCGGGCGATCGATCGCGGGTTGACGGTCAAAGCGGCATTTGAGCCGGAGTTTTATCTGCTCCAGCGGCAGGGCGATGCCATTGTTCCTGCCGACACGACGCCGTTTGCGGCTACCCTGGCGATGGATCGGCATCAGGAGGTGGTGATGGCGATCGCCGATGCCCTCAGCGCCCAGGGGCTTGCCGTAGAACAGTACTACCCCGAGTCAGGGCCGGGCCAGCAGGAGATCTCGGTGCGCTACAGCGATGCCCTGGCCGCCGCCGATCAGCATGTGATCTATCGGGAGACGGTCAAGGCGATCGCCCACCAGCACGGCCTGATTGCTTCCTTCGTGCCCAAGCTGTTTGAGGCCCATGCGGGCAGCGGCTGTCATCTGCACCTGAGCCTGTGGCAGGGCGATCGCAATTTGATCCCTGATGGACTGGGTGGCCTCTCCCAAACAGCCCAGTCCTTTACCGCCGGGCTTTTGCACCACCTGCCCGCCCTGATGGCGATCACTACCCCCAGCCCTAACTCTTACCGACGGCTGCGTCCTCAGTGCTGGAGCGGAGCCTACGCAGTGTGGGGGATGGACAACCGGGAGGCGGCGCTACGGGTGCCCAGCAATTTTTCGTCGCCTAGCCCCACCCATCTGGAGCTGAAGACGGTGGATGGGGCGGCAAATCCCTATTTGGCGCTGGGGGGTGCGATCGCCGCCGGGCTCGACGGTATGGCCCAGGGCTATTCGCTGCCCGAGCCGGTGCAGTGCGATCCGGGAACGCTGTCCGAGCAGGAGCGGGGCGATCGCGGCATTGCCCGACTGCCATCTTCCCTGACAGAATCCCTGGCGGCCCTCGATCGCGATGCGGTGCTGTTAGAGGCCCTCGGTGAACCCCTGGCGAAAACCTACCGAGCGGTGCGCCAGGCTGAATTGGCGGCCATGGACGGCATGACGCTGGCCGCAGAGGTCGAGCTGCTGCTCGAGCGCTACTAGCGTCCGCTAGTCTTCCACAGTCAGCTCATGGACATTCCAAAGTGCGCCCCCAAGGGCGGTAAATTTCACCCCCTGCACCCGGTTGCGTACGGCGGTGAGCGACAGATTGTTGATCAGGTATATAAACGGCAGGTATTCCTGGGTGAGCTGCTGGGTCTCTCTGTACAGCTCAAAGCGCTCATCTTCGTCGATCACCTGGGCCGCCTGAACGTAGAGATCGGCAATGCGGCGCTCCCAGTCGGCGGCTTGCCAACCCTCCAACGGATCTTGACCGGGGCCAGCGTTTTGGTTAAAAGCGTGGAGGGCACCGTCGAGCAGCCACACGTTAGCGCCGCCGTTGGGTTCGGGGCCACCCGTCAAACCCAGCACCAGCGCCTCCCACTCCAGGCTGTCGGTGAGGCGATCAACTAGAGAGTTAAAGGCCAGGGGCTGGAAGTCTACCTGAATGCCGATTTTGGCCAGATCGTTTTTGATCTGCGCCCCGATAGCCTCACGAATTTTATTGCCTGAGTTGGTAATTAGGGTAAATCGCACCCGATTGCCGTCAGCGTCCAGCAGGTCGTTGGCAAAGTTGTACTGAAACCCGTCGGCCAGCAGCAGTTCTTTGGCCTTTTCAGGATCATAATCGTAGGTGCGAATGCCCATCTCCGGTGGCGCATAGAAAGGGCTGGGCACCGAAATCGGCGAGGTTTGAGGCTGCCCCAGCCCCTGGAAGATGTTGTTTACCATGGTCTGGCGATCGATGCCGTAGGAGACGGCCTGGCGAAAAGCCACGCTGTTGAACCAGGCCGACCTAATCGGATCGACTAAAGGCCGACCGTTACGGCTGGCCCGGTTGAGATTGAAAGCAAAAAAGTTGGTGCCCAGCCCCGGCCCGCCATTGTAAATAGTGAAATTTCCCCGCTCTTCTTCGCGCTTTAGCAGCGAGAAAAAGTCGGGCTGCACGCTCTCCAGGTCTAGCCCACCGGAGCGAAACTGAAAAAAGGCGGTATCGGTGGAGCCGACAATTTGCCAGACAATTTGCTCAATGTAGGGCTGGGGGTTGCCCTGGTCGTCCTGCTGCCAGTAGTAGGGGTTGCGCTCAAACACCATCCGCTCGCCGGGGACGTACTGAGCGAGGCGGTAGGGGCCGTTGCCCACGATCTGGCGCGGGGGCGTATCGGTGCCCCAGGTGGAGAGAAACTGAGGATTGCCCTGGCCGTCGGTGTTGTCTACCGCCGCCTGAAGAATATGGGCTGGAATAATATCGAGGGCGGTGTTTTGCAGCATGGGAGCAAAGGGCTCGGGCAGCGTAAACTGCACCCGACGCTCGTCGAGCTTGCTGACCTGGGGAAAGCGCCCCTCCACACCGATGCGAAACCCGTCGCGGCTGTTGGTGGGAATGTCGGGGTTAAACAGGACGTCGTAGGTAAAGATCACATCGTCTACGGTGAGGGGCTCGCCATCCGACCAGCGCAGTTCGTCCCGCAGGGTAAAGACTAAAACGGTGCCATCCTCAGAGATCTCCCAGCTTTCGGCCAGGGCGGGCACGGTTTCGCCGCTAATGCCGTCGGTGGTGGTCAGCCCCTCAAAGGTAAAACCAAAAATATTCGGCGATTCCTGGCTGAGAATGGGATTGAAGGTTTTGGGGTCGCTCAGGGCGCTGAGCACCAGGCGGGGCACATCGGCACTGGCCTGGGCAAACCGGGCGGGGTTACAGCCCGCGCTGGCCATACCTACCACCAGCGCCAGCAGCAGCGCCACCCAGCGCCTGCCCAGGCGGAGCCAGCCACCCAGCTGCCGCCAACCCTTAATTCCCAATGCCGTTGCCATGGTTGTCACCCTCCTGTCGCCAAGACCATGCCTCACACACTATAGCGATTTACCCCACGGGATTTGCAGTCTCAACCCGCTGAATGGCGAGGTGCCCGGGCCGGGCTCCGAACCCAGGGGGTAGATTGGCGGGGGCGATCGCCCCCCTGTCGAAGCGGCTCGGGGTTTGGGGCACCCTAGGGGCATCCCCCAAGAGACTGTCCTATGGCTGATCGCTTCTATCTTTATGGAATTTTTCCGGCCCCTGGCCCCGCCGAGCTGCCCCTGATGGGGTTAGACGAGCAGGCGGTGCAGGCCCAACAGCTGGGCGACTTTATCTTTCTCTATTCTGTTGCCTGCCAAAAGCGCTACCTGTCAAGCCGCAAAAACCTGCTGGGCCACGAAAAGGTGCTCGAAGCTGCCATGGAGCAAGGCCACCGCACGCTGCTGCCCCTACAGTTTGGCCTGATCGTCGAAAGCTGGGAGCAGGTGCAGGAGGATCTGGTGACTCCCCATGCCGACGACCTGACCCAGCTGTTTGGCCGACTCGACGGCTGCCGGGAGGTGAGCGTTAAGGTGCAGTGGGAGCCATCCACCGAACTGGAGATGATGATGGCGGAAAATGCCGACCTGCGGGCTCAGCGCGACCAGCTGGAGGGCACCCAGCTGGGCATGGAGCAGGTGATCTTCATCGGTCAGCAGATTGAAGCCGCCCTGGAGGAGCGCAAGCAGGGCATCGTAGACCAGTTTCGCCAGGCGCTTGGCCCTCTGGCCAGGGACGTGCTCGAAAATGCACCCCAAACCGATGTGATGATCTACAACGCCGCTTTTCTAATTCCCTGGGAGAGCGAGGCCGAGTTTAGCCAGGCGGTGGAGGCCATTGACAGCACCTTTGGCGATCGCCTGCGGATTCGCTACAACAATTTCACCGCCCCCTACAACTTTGCCCAGCTCAATTAGGAACTAAGGTTTAGGGTGCAGTGAGCCTTGCACCCTAAACCCTGTACCTTGCACCTCAATACCCCTTTTTCTATGCTGTTCAAACTGCTCTTTGCCCCCGTGCTCGGCCCCATCGAGGGCGTCAGCTGGGTGGCCAACAAACTGCTCGAGCAGGCCGACGTGGCCACCAACGACCTCGAAAGCCTGCAAAAGCAGCTGCTCGCCCTCCAGCTCGCCTTTGACATGGGAGAGATTGCCGAAGCCGACTTTGAAATTCAGGAAGAAGAACTTCTCCTCGCCATCCAAGCCATTGAGGACGAAGACGACGAGGATGAGTGAGTTAAAACTGGGGTGCTAGGATTCGAACCTAGGAATGCCGGGACCAAAACCCGGTGCCTTACCGCTTGGCGACACCCCATTGATATCGCTTTCGTAATATAGCAGGTCGAGCCGCGCTGCTGTCAAGATGGCTGAAAAAACTCAGTCTGGATTGTTCATGGATGGCTGAGACGACATCCCCGTTGAGAACCCCCAATTTGAGCCAGGATCTCGTTGCACCCTAGAACGCCGGTACAGTATCCCTACCGTAGCGGGGCCGGGGTACGCAAGCGATGGCAGTCAGTGGAAGCCTAACTTGCCGCCGGGGCCATTTCGCTGGCCCCAGCCCCCCTACGATATGGGTCTCTGGCCCGTTCTGCCTCACTTCCCGCTGGCTTAGGTGGTGTATTCGGCGTTGATTTTGACGTAGTCGTAGCTCAGATCGCAGCCCCAGGCCTGGCCGCTGCCGGGGCCGTCGCCGATGCTGACCTGAATAGCGACGGTATCGGTTTTGAGGTAGTCGCCCTGGGTGGCTGCCGTCAGGTAGGCGCTGGCGGCGGGGCGATCGAAGGCCAGGGGCTGGCCGTGCTCCATCAGCACAAACTCGCCCAGTTGCACCCGCAGGTCGCTTTGGTCAAAGGTCACTCCGGCCCGTCCGGCGGCGGCGGCGATGCGGCCCCAGTTGGGGTCGTGGCCAAAGATGGCTGCTTTCACCAGGGATGATCCGGCAATGGTCTTGGCCACCTGACTGGCGGCGGCGGCGGTGACGGCCCCGGTGACGGTGACTTCGATCAGGCAGGTGGCCCCTTCGCCGTCGCGGGCGACGCACTTGGCCAGGTACTGGCAGACGGCGGTGAGCATAGCCTCGAGCTGGTCGGCCTCGGCCCCTTCGTCGGTGATGGCGGGGGTACGCGACTCGCCGTTGGCCAGGGCAATCAGGGTGTCGTTGGTGCTGCTGTCGCCATCGACGGTAATCTGGTTAAAGCTGCGATCGGCGGCGCGGCGCAGCATGTCTTGCCACAGAGTGGGCGACACGGTGGCGTCGCAGGTGACAAAGGCCAGCATGGTGGCCATATTGGGGTGAATCATGCCCGAGCCCTTGGCAATGCCGCCGATGCGCACGGGGCGATCGCCAATCATAGTTTCCATCGCCACCGATTTGGGCACCAGGTCGGTGGTAATGATTGCCCCAGCGGCGGCATCGGAGCCGGTGGGCGACAGACTTTCGACCAGCTTGGGGATGCCCGCCTTGAGCTGCTCCATTTTGATCCGCTGGCCGATCACCCCGGTGGAGGCGATCAGCACGGCCTCGGGGGGCAGGTTGAGGGCAGCGCCCAGGGAGGCGGCGCTTTCGACCGTATCGACCCAGCCCTGGTTGCCGGTGCAGGCGTTGGCCTGACCGGCGTTGATCAGAATGGCGCGGGCGCTGGGGCGGGCTTCAAGACGCTGGCGGCAGTAGTCAACGCAGGCGGCGCGTACGTGGCTGGTGGTAAAGACTCCGGCGGCGATCGCCTCACAGTCGGAATAGATCAGCGCCAGATCGGACGCACCGGAGGGTTTGAGCCCTGCGGTAATCCCCGCCGCCTGAAATCCTTTGGGTGCCGTAATGCCCCCCTCAACCAGCCGCCAGTCTGCCATGCTGTTGTTACCCCATAGGTGTTGCCGGGGATTATACCAAGCTTCTGTGGGGATGCTGCTGGACATTCAAATACCAGGCATGGAATCGATTGACATCGCTATCTGCACCAATCCGCTACCATCCATCCATCCTCTGGTCGCAGAGAGTCGAACTGAGGGCTTTCGGTTTGTGGAGCGGCTAATAGAGGAGTACCGCAGCGGCTTGAACCGCTTCGATCGGCCAGGAGAGGTGTTGCTGGGGGCTTCTGTAGAAGGCGCAATGGTTGGCATCGGCGGGCTCAGTCGTGACCCGTATTTCAACCATCCAGCCGTGGGCCGACTGCGACATGTGTATGTCAGAGCGGCCTGGCGCAGACGCGGGGTTGGGCGGGTTCTGGTGATGGCCCTGTTGGAGGCGGCCCGACCCCACTACCAGCTTTTGACCCTGCGCACGGATACGGCTGCCGCTACGGCGTTTTATCAGACCCTGGGGTTTAAACCGGAGCCACACTGGCCCCACACCACCCACCATCTACGGCTCAGGAATGGCAGCTAGGGCGATCGCAGCTTAGGGCTCGATCGCAGCGGTGAGAGGATGTTCCAGGAACGCAAACTCCTCAACGATCTGGCCGCCAATCAGGTGTTCTTGAATAATGCGCTCGATCACCGCTGGGGTGGCGCTGTGGTACCAAACCCCCTCGGGATAGATCAGTAGAATAGGCCCTTTATGACAAACCCGCAGGCAGTTGGCTTTGGTGCGAAAGACCGAGGTGGGGCGATCGGCGGTGGGGCGATCGAGCCCCAATTCCTTCAGGCGGTTCTTGAGATAGTCCCAGGCGACGATGCTCTCGGCTTTGTCGCAGCACTTGGGCTTGGTCTGGTCGGCGCAGATCAATACGTGGCGCTGAATAGTGTTGAGCGCCAGGGCCTCTACACAGGCGGACAGAGAATCACAGGCCTCGGGAGCGTTACTCATCGCTGGGGACAGCAGGTTTTGTGGGATCAGTGAACGACGGAGATTCGGTGGATTCTGCGGGTTCCACAGTCTTTTTGGGCTCAGGTTTGGCAGACTCAGTTTCAGCGGGTTCAGCTTTAGGGGGTTCAACGCTGGTAGCAGTAGCTTCGGCCCCAGGCGCGGGTTTGGCATCAGATTCAGGCGCAGCGGCAGGGGGAACAACCGCTTCGACCGGGGGCTGCTCAGGGCGCACCCGGCGAATGGGCAGGTTGGCAATCAGGGCCGTCATCCGCTGGTCGCTTTCGAGGGTGAATTCTAAGTGCTCTTGGTCGAGTTCGACGTAGCGAGAGACGACTTCGAGAATTTCCTGGCGCATTTTTTCGACCATCTCGGGGGTGAGGTCGGCGCGATCGTGGGCCAGCACAAATTGTAGCCGCTGCTTGACCTCGGCCCTGGGGGTGAGGGGGCGGCTGCGGTTAAACAGCTTATCGAGAAGTTCACTTAGCATCGGCACTGGCGGCTAGGTAGAGGAAACATCAAACACCTTGGCAGTAAACGGCCCTAGCCCCGAAAAAAGCGGCGCAGGCGGCTGAACAGGTCGTCGTGGGTGGCATTGAGATCGATCAGGGGCACCTCTTCGCCCAGCAGGCGGCGGGCCACGTTGTTGAAGGCGACTCCAGCCAGGGAGAGCTGCTTGTCGAGCACCAGGGGCTCGCCCCGGTTAGAGGAGACAATCACCCGCTCGTCGTCGGGCACCACCCCCAGCAGGGGCACGGCGAGAATGTCGAGCACGTCGCGCACCGACATCATCTGGTCTTCTTGCACCATCTTGGGCTTGATGCGGTTGATCAACAGCTTGGTGAATTTGACATCGTTGGCTTCGAGCAGGCCGATGACGCGGTCGGCGTCGCGCACGGCAGAAATTTCGGGGGTGGTGACGACGATCGCCTCTTTGGCCGGGGCGATCGCATTCTGAAACCCCATCTCAATGCCCGCCGGACAGTCGATCAAAATAAAGTCGTGGCTGGGAGCCAGCCCGGCCACCAGCTGTTTCATCTGCTCGGGGGTGATCGCCTCTTTGTTGCGGTTTTGGGCCGCTGCCAGCAGGCCCAGAGTCGGCTGGCGCTTGTCTTTGACCAGGGCCTTTTCGACGGTGCAGTCGCCCGCCAGCACGTCGAGGGCAGTGTAGACAATGCGGTTCTCCAGGCCCAGCAGCAGGTCGAGGTTGCGCAGGCCAAAGTCGGCATCGACGACGGCGACCCGCTGGTTGCGCTGGGCCAGGGCCATGCCCAGGTTGGCGGTGCAGGTGCTCTTACCGACGCCCCCTTTGCCCGAGGTCATTACGATGATGCGAGTCATGGCCGAACCCAATCCTTAAAGAATCAACTGCCCAATGAAACAACCGTTAATCATACGCCATGGGTGCAGGCTGAGGACTGCGAATTAGCCTTTAAAGGCATCGGTGAGCTGGGCTCCCTGCTCGAGGGTGGCGTTGAAGTGCTGGCGGGCAAAGGCCTGGGCCTGGGCAATGCGAATGCCGTTCTCGCCCACGTAGGCCACCTCGGGCAGGTATTGCCCGGTGGGGCCATCGGGAGCACGGGCCACCAGGTCAGCCAGGCGCAGCTGGGTGGGCTGCATTTGCAGGGCCATAATGCAGCGGCTGCGATCGCCCCCAAACCCCGCGTGGGCCGTCCCCCGCAGCCGACCCCACACCAGGATGTCGCCTTCGGCCACCAGCGAGCTGCCGGGGTTGGCATCCCCCATCACCACAATCGTACCGGGATGGCGAATTTCGACCCCGCCCCGCACGGTAGTTTGCAGGTACAGCGGTTCGGCCAGGGGCTTGCCGGGGGCGAGAGGCGACTGCACCAGGGTGTCTTCGGCCACCAGCTGATCGACCGAGTAGCCTGCGGCCACCGCGGCCATAGCGGTCTGGCGACGGCTGGTGGCCACCCGCTTGAGGGTGAGCTGGGCGGCGGTGAGAATTTCATCTAGGGCCTGGAGCTGGCGGGCGTCGAGCAGGCGATCGCGGGCGGCCAGGTGCACCACCGTATGGGGCTGCCAAAAGGGCTCGCCGCCGTTGAGCCGCTGCTTAAAATGCTGCAACAGCTCTCCCCACCCCAGGGCACCGCCTTCGGCCTCGACCTGGGGGCCGTTGGGCATCAGCAGCACCAGGTGATCGCCCTCGCTGCGCAGCCGCAGCTGGGTGCGGGGGTCGATGGGCGGCACAGGTACCGGGGGAGCGGTGTCTTGGGAGGCCGCTAGAGATGCCTCTGGAGCAACTGAGCCCTCAGGATTGACCGCAGTAGAGGTCTCTGGAGCGGCTGTCTGCGCTGGAGGAGAGGGGTTGTCTAGGGGCACCGCTGGGTTGGCGGCGGCCTCGGTAAGGGCCAGGGAAGCAGAGTCGTCAGGAACCATAGGGGTTTGGGGAGGTTGAAAACACTGGGCCAGGCCCGGTGCTGCCATATTAGATCACGGCGGTTAGAGATAGCCGATTGGTCAAGATCGGTTTTCCCCTTGCGGTTTGCCCGGGGCTGTTGGTTATAGTAGGGGAGGTCTCACTACGGCGTTGGTGACTACCAACAATGTTTGTCGATCTATGTTTGTTCCGAACGGGAGCCAAGCTGCATCGGCGGCAGTAGACCGAGCTTGTACTCGGAAACTTTAAGCCAAATGCCACGGCACCCCCCTGGTTTTCCCAGGTCGGAAACTGAGGTAAGACGGCGTTGCGGTGAGACCCTTTGAAATTTTTGACATTCCCCTGTCCCCCTGGCGTCAGCCCACGGTGGATGGGGGAATTGTTTTTGAAATGTGATTTAGCTTACTTGAGCGCTAGTATTGACAACAGAGCTAGCCTCAAACCCCGATGCTGCGATCGCTTAGCAGATCAGTTTCAAGGTGGCTCGGTGGTTTCTTGTAGGGCCTGCGCCGTTGAATTCGGTTGATTTTCCCGCCAGTGTAATTCGTTTAGAGAACGGGCTGACCCTGATCCACCAGGAGATTGCGGCCACGCCCGTGGTGGTGGCCGATGTGTGGGTAAGAGCTGGGGCGATCGCTGAACCGGCGGAGTGGGCGGGCATGGCCCACTTTTTAGAGCACATGATCTTTAAGGGCACCGATCAGCTGCCGCCGGGGGTGTTTGACTACGCGATCGAAACCCAGGGGGGCATGACCAACGCCGCCACCAGCCACGACTACGCCCACTTTTACATCACCATAGCTGCCGATATGCTGGCGCAGACCCTGCCCTACCTGGCCGATCTGCTGCTGCACGCGGCGATCCCCGCCGATGAGTTTAGCCGCGAGCGGCAGGTGGTGCTCGAAGAGATTCGCCAGGCCCAGGATGACCCCGACTGGCTGGGCTACCAGGCGATGTCGGAGCTAGTCTACCAAGACCATCCCTACGGTCGCCCGGTGCTGGGCACGGCGGAAATTTTGCAGCAGCGATCGCCCGAGGAGATGCGCTGCTTTCACCAGGCCCACTACCAGCCCGACCAGATGACGGTGGTGATCACCGGGGGCATTCCCCTGGAGCCCACGGTGGCGATGGTCAAGCACGCCTTTCGCGGTTTTGCCCCGCCGCCCCCCTGCCCCGCAGCGGCGATCGCGCCGATCCCTACCCTGCCGGGGGTGCGCCGCGAAACCCTGCATCTGCCGCGCCTCGAGCAGTCGCGCCTGTGTCTGGCCTGGCTGGCCCCCGGCATCGACCAGCTCGAAACCGCCTACGGCCTAGACCTGCTGGCGGCCATTCTGGCGGAGGGGCGATCGTCCCGCCTGGTGCGCGAGCTGCGGGAAGACCGTCAGCTGGTGCAGGACATCAGCGCCGGGTTTTCGCTCCAGCGGGATTGCAGTCTATTTACCATCCAGGCCTGGCTCGACGGCAAGGATGTAGACCGGGTGGAGGCGATCGTGTGCGATCGCATCAGCGAACTGGAGGCCCACCCCATCACCGACGCCGAACTAGACCGGGCTAAGCGCCTGCTGTGCAATGACTACGCCTTTTCCACCGAAGCTCCAGGGCAGCTGGCGGGCCTCTACGGCTACTACGGCACCATCGCCAACGCCGACCGCTGCTTGAGCTACGTCCCCACGCTGAAGCGCTACACCAGCGACCAGCTGCAACCGCTAGCCGCCCAGTACCTCACGCCCCTGCGCTACGTGTCCACGATTCTGCGTCCGGCCTGATGCCGCCTGGGCAGACTATAGTTAAACTGGCCAGCGCCACCTTTGCCAAATCTACAGCAGCCCAGATTATCCCTTGTTCTCTTCGTTAACCTACCTCTTGCCCTGTGACAGCTTCTCTTCTTCAAGCGCCGCGCCTGCATCGCACCGTTTTAGCCAATGGCCTGACGGTTCTAGTTTTAGAAAACCCCGTTGCTGATATTGTCTCTGCCAGGCTGTTTATTCGCGCTGGCGGTGCCTTTGAACTCCCCCACGAAGCCGGGCTGGCGAGTTTTTTGATGGGGCTGCTGACCAAAGGCACCGAGACGCTCTCATCGATGGCGATCGCCGAAACCGTTGAGTCAGTGGGGGCTAGCCTGGGCACCGATGCCGCCGCCGACTACAGCGTCATCAGCCTCAAAACCGTCTCCGCCGACTTTCCCGAAATTTTTGCCCTGGCCGCCACCCTGCTGCGGCAGCCCAGCTTTCCCCCCGACGAAATCGACCTGGAGCGGCGGCTCACCCTCCAGCAGATTCGCTCCATGCAGGAGCAGCCCTTCACCATCGCCTTCAACCGCCTCCGCCAGGATATGTACGGCGAGCACCCCTACGCCCTGCCCGGCATTGGCACCGAGGCTTCGGTTGCCGCCATTACCCAGCAGGCCCTGAGCGACTTTCATCGCCAGCACATGCGCCCCGACAACGTCGTGGTCACCATTGTGGGACGCATTGGCCCCGAAGCGGCCCTGGCTCAGGTTGAAAAAGCGCTGGGGGATTGGCAGGCTCCGGCGATGCCGCCCCCGACCCTGACGCTGCCCTCGGTGACGCCCGCCGCCACCTGCTCCATGGTGGCCCAGGATACCAACCAGGCGATCGTCATGGTGGGCTACCCAGCGGCCCCGGTGAAGCACCCGGCCTACGCCGCCCTCAAGCTGCTCAACACCTACCTGGGCAACGGCCTCTCCAGCCGCCTGTTTGTCGAACTGCGCGAAAAGCGGGGCCTGGCCTACGATGTGTCGGCTTTTTACCCTACCCGCCTGGGGCTGTCGCAGTTTGTTGCCTACATTGGCACTGCCCCCGAGAATACCGCCACCGCCCTAGATGGCCTGCGCTTTGAGGTAGAACGGCTGCAAGAGACGGTGCTCTCCGACGACGAGCTTCAGGCGGCTAAGAACAAGCTGCTGGGCCAGTACGCCCTGGGCAAGCAAACCAACGCCCAGATCGCCCAACTGCTGGGCTGGTACGAAATTTTGGGGCTGGGGGTCGAGTACGACCAGCAGTTTCAAGACATGGTGGCAGCGGTGACGGTGCTCGACGCCGAAGCCGTCGCCCAGGAATTTTTCCACACCCCCTACATTTCACTGCTGGGGCCAGAGGAATTCGTCGCTCCTGTAGCTACCGCTTATCAGTAGACGATCGACGCTTTAGCCAAGCTTGTCCTTTGATATTCCGCTACAAGAGAGCTAGACCATAAAACATCAAAAGCCATCCCAATTTCCCGATTTGCAGCGATGGCACCCCCTTCGGCCCACAGTCTTGTGCCGGCATCAAGCGTAAAGACGAATACATGCGGCATCTCCTCCTTTGACCAAAGAATTTGAGTAGCCTTGGCTAGCGTGATCTCTGGCGGCAGTTGTGTTCCTGGAGGAAATTCAAGGAGAGCAAACGCCAGGATGAACTTACTGGGGGCATCGGCAAATCCCGCGACTGTTATGTCTTCTTTGGAGTACTTCAACAGCAATCCAGTACCGCCGTCCTTTGCCAAAGGGGCCGATCCGGCATGAAGGAAGCGCGTTTGAACTGGAAGATCAAACGGTATCCAGTTCTTATTTTGATGCTTGGCACCTCCGCGTGACGTAAGTTCATCTCCTCGCATGGTTGCTCCTTTTGTTTACCGTCAACTGTTTGCTTACCGGTACCACGACCTTCTGGAGAAGGCAGAGAAACACATCAATACAGACTTAAGAGGGAGACCTACCGTATGAAACCCTTGGTGCCTGGCATTGTCTAGCAGTATCACCGCAAAAAGCCAGTTTTTAAGACAAACTATAGAGTGTTTGGTGGCTAAAACCGATGTTTCGGAGTGTGGGCCAGCCTATCTGAGCTTGAATTCTGGGTATTGGAGCGTTTATACGTGCAAAAGTGTTGGATAGCACCGAATATACTAAAATTCTTTCACAAATAACTTTTTTGGGTTTCCCACGAACAACCTTCTTAGGTAATGATTCCTGCTTGCTGTCTCGCAAGCAGGTAAAGTGAGGCGAGCATCTGATTTATAGACATTGCTCAGAGCTAAGCAGCTAGGGAGGGTGCGGTGGGAAGTGGATTGGTATTGGCCCTGGCGGGGCTGCTGGCCGGGGTGCTGGCGGGGTTTTTGGGCATTGGCGGCGGCACGGTGATGGTGCCGGTGATGGTGGCTCTAGGGCCGTCTGGAGTGCAGGCGGTGGGGACGAGTACGCTTGCGATCGCCCTCATATCCCTCGTCGGCAGCGTGCAAAACTGGCGCAGGGGCTTGCCCTACTGAGCTTTTTGGCCCATTTTTGCTGCTCAACATCTACCTGATTGGCATCAAAAAACAGGTTCTAGAAACGATAGGGATTTTCACCTTACAGAACTTTTTGCTGGTCTCCGCTGAAGAATTGCCCAAACCAGTGGCAACCAGCGCTCAATCGGGCTAGCGTGCGGAGGATGCGTTTTCATTCCCTATGCGCCCCCTGTTTACTGGCCCCCTCACTGTGGAAACAGTAACGGTTCCGATCTGTGATCTGCCCCAGCGGCTGGAGGGATGCCGCATTGTGCAGCTCTCTGACTTTCACTACGATGGGCAGCGGCTCTCGCCCCGGCTGTTGCAGCAGGCGGTCGATCGCGTCAACCAGCTGGCCCCCGATCTGATCGCTCTAACCGGTGATTATGTGACCCGCGACCCCACCCCGATCTTTGAGTTGGTCACCTACCTCAGCCAGATGAAAAGCCGCTTTGGCACGGTGGCGGTGCTGGGCAACCACGACAACGTCACCCTCGAAGGGCGCAAGCTTATTCTGCGATCGCTCCAGCAGGCGGGCATTTACGCCCTGTGGAACGACATTGCCTATCCCCTGGGCAACGATTTGCCGGTGGTGGGCCTGGCCGATCTCTGGTCGCGGGAGTTTCACCCGGCACCGTTGCTCAACTCGCTGCCGCCAGCCCAGCCCCGGCTGGTGCTTGCCCACAATCCCGACTCGGCAGAACGCCTGGCCCCCTGGCGGGTCGATCTGCAACTCTCTGGCCACACCCACGGCGGGCAGATTGTGCTGCCCATCCTTGGGCCTGCGGCTGCCCTGATGCAGTCGTCACGACTGGCGGTGCTGGCAAAACTGCCCCGCCTCAAGCGCAACCGCTTCAAAATTGTGCGCCACTGGGAATGGATTTCAGGCCTGCACCGCGTGGGGCAAAACCAGCTGTACGTGAACCGGGGGTTGGGCAGCTATGCGCCGGGGCGATGGGGGTGTCCGCCGGAGGTGACGGTGTGGGAGTTGGTGAGGGGGTGAAGGGGTGGGGGGTGAGGGGGTGGGGGGGGGGGAAATATAGCTGGAGCCAGTTCGGCTGAGACGTTTTCTAGATGAGCGTTCAAACGTTTTGGAGGTTTTTGGTGTCTTGAGCAGCGTGACTATGGCTGTATTGGGATGAACGTTAGAACGTTAGAACGTTTTTGGAAGCTTTTGGTGTCTTGAGCAGCGTGACTATGGCTGTATTTGGGCTGTATTTTGGGCATTGAATAGGCGAGGCGGATGCTTGCGTGCCTTAAGGAAACCGGCGAAGGGCTAGTCTGAGGCGTTGTTGACCCCTGGCCTGCTAGGAGGCGATCGGCTCAGGCTCGGGCTCTGTGGCGGCTGGTTCCCCAGCGATCGCGCCCTTGGGCAAAAAACCCACCGCTTTCATAATTGCCCCCAGGTTAACGCCGTCTTCGAGCAGGCTGGCGTGGCCGCTGTGGGGCAGGGGATAGATGCGGGGGTTGGGCAGCAGGGTGGCCAGGCGCTGGGCCTCTTCGAGGGAGGGCAGCAGGCGATCGCCCAGGGATGCCACCAGCAGGGTCGGGGCCGTAACCCGGTGCAGGTTGAGGGGCTCTAAGCGAAACTGCGACAGCAGCGACAGCCGCCAGGCGGTACTGGCCTGAGTGACCGCGCCCATGGCCCGCACCAGCGCCTGGCGATTGGCTTCTCCAATGCGGCTGAGGTTGGCCAGCACCGGCAGGCTAGTCCAGGTGGAGCTTTGGTACAGGGGCGGGGCCACCCAGGGGGTGAGATTGGCCACCCAGTGCAGCCACGGAAAGCGGTGGAAGGAGGAGGCTGAGTTGATTAAAATCAGGTGGCTGGCCAGGGCGGGGGCCAGGGCGATGGTGCGCAGGGCCAGGCAGGCCCCAAAGGACTCACCGCAGAGGTACACTGGCGCGGTGCCAGCCTCCTGGCGAATCAGCTGCACTGCCTGGTGGGCCAAACTTTCCCAGGAGGACATATCGTCTCCCGGCACCACCAGGCAGCGAATGTCGAAGTGGGATTTTAGACCCGCGCACTGGAGGCCAAAGAGTTCGCCGCTGCCGTCCATGCCGGGGAGGTAGATAAATAGAGGATGTCGGGGATTTTTGCCCACCGGGGCGTAGAGCTTCAGAGAGGCAGATTCAGGCATGGACCAGTAGTTAAGACAGTTAGCTCACGGACAGACGGGGAGGCAGCGGCGGGGCTAGATAGCCCCTTAACCTCAATAACACCCCTGTTTGAGCAGTGTAGCAATTTCATCCTGGCAGCACTGGGCCAGCTCGGAGGCCAGGGCGCTGGTACCCTTGCTGCGGTAGTGCGATCGCAGGCGGGCATCCACCCGTACCGGATGGCCAATCAGCAGGTTGACGTCCTGATAGAGCACCGCCGGATGCCACCCCGGCTGCTGAAACAGCGGCTCGGAGGCATCGAACAGGCTGAGCAACCGCAGCGGCACTACCGAATTGTTGGTCTCACGGTGGGCGGCGATCGCCACCGGTACAATTGCCAACTCCTCCACCGGAGCCCGCAGCGCCAGATGGGCAAACCCCCGGTGAAAAGTATTGAGGTTGTCAGGGGTGGTTTTGCTCACCATCGGAGCGGCCCCTTCCGGAAAAATGCCCACCGCTTCTCCCTCCTTGAGAGCCTTCATCGCCCGCCGAAAAAAGGCGGTTTGGCCCTTGTGGGGAGCATCGAGGGGCAGGCAGCCCAGGGCGTTGATCACCGTGCGCAGGCCCGGCACCTGGCTCATGTAGTGGTGGCAGGCAAACCGCACCGGACGCCCCACGGCGCTCATAACCAGAGGCGCATCCATAATGCTGCGGTGGTTGCTGACTACCACCATAGGCTGTTGGGGCGGCAGGCGATCTTGGCCGTAGACTGACATCCGCACCTGCGACAGGGCCAGCAGCCAGTTAGACATAGCTAAGGGGGTAGCGGTCAGAGATGTCAGCGGCGGTACAGAGGCTAGGGTCATTCAAACCTTCAAAGATGAAGAACGGCTTAGCCACTCCTAACGCAGGGCAGCCAAAGCGCAGGGCAGCCAAAGCGCGGAGCAGTCAAACCTTATGTTGCTTAACCTAACAAAATATCAAGGGTTCAGAAGCGTGAAAACCCGCCCCTTTAGGTGAGATCTGCCCACCGGCATAGCCCTACTGTCGGGAGGCTCGCAGCTGGCCACAGGCGGCGTTTTCTTCCAGCCCGCGCGAGTAGCGTACGGTGACGGCAATCCGCCGAGCCTCTAGTTCGGCGACAAAGTTGCGAATGCTGGCTTCGCTGGGGCGCTGGTAGTCGGCCTCGTCAATGGGGTTGTAGGGAATCAGGTTGACGTGGCTCTGAAAACCACGTAAGTGCTGGGCCAGCTCAGCGGCGTTGGCGGGCTGGTCGTTGAGCCCCGCCAGTAAAATATACTCAAAGGTCACCCGCCTACCGGTGAGCTGCACGTACTCGCGGCACTCGTCCAGCAGCACCTCCAGGGGATAGGCCCCGGCACTGGGGATGAGCTGAAGCCGCTGGGCCTGGTTTGAAGCGTGCAGACTCACCGCCAGAGTTACCTGGAGCTGCTCTGCCGCCAGGGCGCGAATGCGGCCCGGCACCCCTACCGTGGACAGGGTCATAGCCCGCTGGCCAATGCCCACATCGCCGTTGAGGCAGCGGATGGCGGCCACGACGTTGGCACTGTTGAGCAGGGGTTCGCCCATGCCCATAAACACAATGTGGCTCACCCGCTGGCCAAAGTCTTCCTGCACCGTGAGCACCTGATCGACAATTTCATGCGCCGCCAGGTTGCGCACAAAGCCCCCTTTCCCCGTGGCGCAAAAGTCGCAGGCCATAGGGCAGCCCACCTGCGACGACACGCACACCGTCAGCCGCTTGGCCGAGGGTATGCCGACGGTCTCGATGATTTGGCCATCGGCGAGCCTGAGTAAATACTTCACGGTGCCGTCGTGGGCCACCACCCGATGGTGCAGGGCGGAGCGTCCCAGATTGATGTGGGCCATGGCCTGCCGCCAGGCTTTGGGAAACACGGTGATGTCTTGGAGCGATCGCGCCCCCTGCCGATAGATCCACTGGTAGAGCTGGCGGCCTCGATAGCTCGGCTGCCCCTGGGCCTGCACCCACTCGGTCAGCTCCTCCAGAGATTTCCCCAGCAAAGGCGTCGGCAGCCTCGCCGCCGGGTCGAGATCGACAACAGGATTGACTACAGGCAAATCGGGGGAAGACAGGGGAGAAGCCATGACCACAGAGCACGCACAATCCACTATGGTAGCGATTTTTGCCCCCAGGGGTTTACCGACGGCGACTGGGGAAGTCGTCGGAGTCTGTCCGCCTTGGGGTGTCGGTGTTGGTGTGCATTAGCTCGACGAGCCCCTCGGTCAACATTTTAGGATCCATAAAGACCACTTTGGAGTTGTCGCTCTCCCCGAGCTTTTGGTTGGCATCTACGTAGCGCTGGGCCAGCAGATAGTTCAAAATTTCAGCGGTGTCACCCCGGTTCTGCAGCGCCTGGGAGAGCATTTGAATCGATCGCACCGTCGCTTCGGCCCGCTTGATAGCGGCCTCCTGCTCCCCCTGGGCCTCAAGCACCGTGGCCCGGCGCTTCAGCTCCGCCGCCTGCTGCAGCTGCATCGATCGCCGCACCTCGTCGGGGGGCACAATTTCCTGCACCTCCACCCGAGTCACCTTCACCCCCCAGGGCTCGGTAGCTTCGTCGAGCTGAGACAGCAGCGCCCGGTTGAGCTCGTCGCGGGAGGAGAAGGTCTCCTCAAATTTCATCTTGCCGATCTCCGAGCGCAGGGTAGTGATCACCAGTTCTTCGATGCCCTGCTCCACATTTTCGATCGCATAGTAGGTCAGCTCCAGCTCTAGAATGCGCCAGTACACCACCGCATCGACCTCCAGGGAGACGTTGTCGCTGGTGATGGCCCCCTGCTTAGCCACATCGAGAATCTGCTCGCGCACGCTGTCGCGCAGCACAATGTAGTCGAGCACCGGCACAATGAAGTTTAAGCCCGGCTTGAGTTTGCGGTTGTAGCGCCCCAGCCGTTCTACCAGCGCCTCGGTACCCTGATTGATGATGCGTACCGAGCCAACGGTGTAGCCAATGATGATTAACGCCAGAATCCCAATAATTGACGGCACGGCCAGCTCCCGGAGCTAAAGAGTTGAGTAAGCCTGTTCTACCGACCAGTGTACCGATTTCTCACCCAAGTGAGCGATTTCTGGCCCTAAGCCAACCTCTGTGGTCTATTCCCCCTCTGCCGATTTGGCCCAGGCCACCTGCCGCAGCACCGTCATTGGCCCCAGGGCCTGGAGCAGGTCAAACTGCTCCAGGTTTTTAACCAGCAGCGAGCCCGCAAACCCCAAAGAATTCACCGGAATCGACCGGTAGTGATCCTGCTGACGGGGCACAGCCATCATCCACTCGCGGGTCACCAGCAGATTGTAGGGCCAGGTCTGGGGTGCCCTGCCATCGGCTCCCAGGTAGGTCAGCAGGGCTTTGTAGGCCCCCAGCAGGGTGGTGCCCGTCGGGGTGGTGGCCCCAGCTAGCGGCACTATGGCGTGGCGAAAGGGCAGCCGGGACGACGCTACCGGGTGGCATGCCTGGGGGTCAAGGGCCAGATCGGCAATTACGGTGGCCAGGGGCAGCGGGCTGCGATCGGGGCAGAGGGGAGGCGGCACCAGCTGGAGGTGTTTGTGGCGCTGGCTGGCCCCCGCCAGGCGACCGCCGTTGTAAAAGGCCAGCCCGTCGATGTCAGCCATACAGAGGGCCAGAGCCTCAAAGTCAGCCAGGGTGAGCCAGCTATCTTGCTCCTCAAAGGCGCGGGTGACAATTAGGATGTGGTGATCGACCACATTGTATTTGTTGAGCAGGCACAGGTGGGTGGCCGACAGGTTGACCACAAACAGGTCTGGGTCGTAGGGCAAAAAGGGATTGGCGGACTGGCCGGCCTGCTGCCGACGCTGCTGAACCAGGTCGGCCTTTTCTTTGCGGGACAGATTGGCCAAAATTCTGACTAAAAAGCGCATGCCCCCCTGCTCTAAATACTCGTAGCGGGTGTCAATGGGTTGCAGGGCACCACAGCCCTGGGCGTGATGGGTCTGCTGCTGAATTTTGCTCCAGAGGACACCGGGCGCTAGCTCAGCCTCGGGGAATTGCGCCATGGGAAAGGAAAGGGGGAGAGGGTTGCCTTCCCGACTTTAGCAAACCGCCGCTAGTGACGGTACCGCAGTCAGCCTACAGGCCTGATGTAGCTAGGGCAGTTAAGACATTTTCCAAAGCATTCAAACGCTTGAACGTTCAAACGTTTCTAGGGAAACTGCCCTAACCAGACTGACTGTAGCTAGATTAACCAAAACGTGGCGAGAAATTAGCTTTATTTAAACCAACAACACCCAGGCTTTTTACCAAAGAACTTCCTACAATTGATTGAGCCTACATGGAGACAAGAAACAGCTTTTGCGCTTTACTCGCGCTCTCGCGGAGAATGCAACGCTGTTCTTAAGAACTCCCATTTGCTACTTCAGGAAGGGTTGGCCTAAGCGCTGGGTGCTGCTGTTTAAACGAGACAGATGTATAGCTAACAGCGGTTTCACTCCTTTTCTGTGTGGACTTTTGGCTGTTTTATCTGCCAGGGAAGCCTCATTGGCTTCATATCTAATATACTCGCTGGGGCAGCTGTTCTGCGCTGATGAAATGATAGTTAACAGTGGTTTGGGGGCGATCGCCGCCAGCAGAGTTTTCTCTAAAAAATGGTTATAGCTGTAGCCAGTCCGGTTGAGGCATTTTCTAGATGAATGTTCAAACGTGTGAACGTTTTTAAGGTTTTTGGTGGCCTGTCCAGCGTGACCATAGCGATATTTTCTAGTTAAGTAACCGCAGCTGGCCGTTGATTTCGGCCCCAAAAAATGGGGGTCAGCGGGGCTCTGGCGTCGCTGACCCTGGGGGCGGGTGGCAGGGGTTGGGCCTAGCTTTCGGGGGGGCCGTTAAAGCCACGGGTGCTGAGGATGTGTCGCCCCCGCTGGCGGGCCAGCTTTTGCAGATCGATGCTGCGGTCGGTCTCATCGACAATTTCACCCGTGAGCACCTCCAGCACGTCTTCGAGGGTGACCACCCCCGACACGCCGCCGTACTCATCGACCACCACGGCCAGGTGCTCGCGGGCGGTTTGAAAGTCTTGCAGCAGCTTGTCGGCGCGCTCAGTTTCGGCCACAAAGCGCACCGGACGGGCCACCTGAGCCAGCCGCTGGTGGCCCTGACCGCGAATCAGAGCGGTGAGCAGCTCGTTTTTGAGCACCAGCCCCACCGTGCGATCGATGTCGTTGTCGGTGATCAAAATGCGGCTGTGCTGCGAGTTGAGAATTTGGGCCTCGGCCTCGGCGATGGTGAGGTCGCCGGGCAGGTGAGTGACGGCGACCCGGGGGGTCATGATATTGACCGACTTCATATCGTTGAGGCGAAACACCCGCAAAATCATCTCGGCCTCGTCGGCTTCGATGATGCCCTCCTGATGGCCGATGGTGGCCAACAGCTTGATCTCAGCCTCGTTAGTGCTGGGTCGGTTGCCGTCGCCGACCAGAGGCGCGGTGGCTTGCTCCAGCAGCAGCACGATGGGAATAAATAGCCAGGTGATGAATCGCACCGGGCCAGCGACGGTCAGAGCGATGGGAATGGCGTAGCGTTCTCCCAAAATTTTTGGGAAAATCTCGCCGAACAAGATCACCAGCAGCGTGAGCACGCCGGTAAACACCCCCAGCAGGGCATCACTAAAAACTGTGGCGGCAATCCCCCCAATCAAAACGCTGCCCACGATGTTGAACAGATTGTTGAGGATCACGATGGTGGCAATGGGCCGGTTAATTTTCTGGCGGATGGCCAAAAGCGTAATCGCGGCAGGCTTTTTAGACTCAGCTAGCTGCTGGGCCTTGAGGACTGGCACCGACAGCAGTGCCGCTTCGCTACAGGAGCACAGGGCGGAGCCGATCAGCATGATCAAAATCGCGATCGCAAGGGTGAGCATAGTAGGGTTGGGGACGAACGAAACCGGCAGAGAGGAGGCTGTTATGATTCATCTACTATGATCCATTAATGGGATTAATCAACCCCTCTCTTTCCCGGTATATCGGCCGCCAAAGGCCAAGGGTGAGGGGAGGCTGTCTCACCCTGGTCGTTCGCCAGCAAGCAACCCAATGAGTGACACCATTCTCGACGTTCAGCACCTCACCGTTCACTTTGAGGTTGACGGGCAACTGATCCAGGCCGTGAACGACATTTCGTTTCAGGTGCAGCGGGGGCAAACCCTGGGCATAGTGGGTGAGTCGGGGTCGGGGAAGTCGGTGACGTCGCTGGCGGTAATGGGGCTAGTGCCCAACCCGCCGGGCAAGGTGGTCAACGGCGATATCTGGTTTAACCCCGGCACCGGCAAACCAGTGGATCTCACCACCCTGAGCGAGACCCAGCTCCAGGGCTATCGGGGCGGCCAGGTGTCGATGATCTTTCAGGAGCCGATGAGCTCGCTGAACCCGGTGTACACCGTGGGTTTTCAGATGGTGGAGGCGATTCGCCAGCACCAGAACATTTCTAAGGAGGCGGCTCGTCAGCAGGCGATCGCCCGGCTGCAAGAGGTTAAGCTGCTGCCCGCCGACGGGGCGCTGATGGCCACTATTAAGGCCGAAAAGCCGCGCCTCGACGACGAATCGCTGAGAGAAGAGATCGATCGCCGTCAGCGGGCCATGCTCGATCGATACCCCCACGAGCTGTCGGGGGGGCAGATTCAGCGGGTGATGATTGCTATGGCGATTTCCTGCAACCCGGCTTTGCTGATTGCCGACGAGCCCACCACAGCGCTCGATGTGACGGTGCAGGCGACGATTCTCGACCTGCTGCGCGAACTGCGCGATCGCCGGGGCATGTCGCTGATTTTCATCACCCACGACCTGGGCATCATCGCCGAGATTGCCGACCAGGTGGCGGTGATGTACCAGGGCAAAATTGTCGAAGCCGGGCCGGTGTGGGATATTTTTGCCCAGCCCAAGCATCCCTACACCAAGGGGCTGCTGGCCTGTCGCCCCCAGCCCAACCAGCGGCTGCGGCTGTTGCCCACGGTATCTGACTTTATGGCGGTGGAGCTGGCGGGCACTGAGATTAACGCCGCTGCGGCCAACGGCGGCCAGCCAATGGCCAGCGCCGTCCCCATCATTCGCGAACGGGTGCTCGATGCCCAGGCCCAGGCCCGCTTTACCCCCTTAACCGACGACGAACTGACGACGCGGGCGGCAGCCCTGGCAGCCAACGGCCCCCTGCTGACGGTGGAAAATCTTCAGGTGGGCTACCCGGTGCGGGGGGTGTTTGGCAAAACCCGCAGCCACGTCATGGCGGTACAGGATGTGTCGTTTCACATTCAAAAGGGTGAAACCTTTGGCCTGGTGGGCGAGTCGGGCTGCGGCAAAACCACCCTGGGCCGCGCCCTGCTGCGGCTGGTGCCCACCATGGGCGGCAAGATCTGGTTTGAGGGCCGCGACGTGCTGGGGTTGGGCTCATCCCAGCTCCGGCAGCTCAGACGGGATATGCAGATTGTCTTTCAAGACCCCTACAGCTCCCTCGATCCGCGCATGAGTATTGGGGCGGCGATCGCCGAACCGCTCAAAATCCACGGCGTGATTAAAAGCAAGCGCAACCAGCGGGAGCGCGTCGCCTACCTGCTCGATCGCGTCGGGCTGCCCACCACCTGCATCAACCGCTACCCCCACGAGTTTTCGGGCGGGCAGCGCCAGCGGGTGTGCATCGCCCGCGCTTTGGCCCTCAACCCCAAGTTCATCATCTGCGACGAGTCGGTGTCGGCCTTAGACGTGTCGGTGCAGGCCCAGGTGCTCAACCTGCTGAAAGAACTCCAGGCGGAGTTTGACCTCACCTACATCTTTATTTCCCACGATCTGGCGGTGGTGAAGTTTATGAGCGATCGCATTATGGTGATGAACCAGGGCCGCGTTGAGGAGATTGGCCCCGCCGAGCAGGTCTACCGCCAGCCGCAGACCCCCTACACCCAGGCGCTGATCAGCGCCATTCCGGTGGGCAGCCTCGATCGCATTCAGGAGTTGCAGCGCGATCGGGCCTCGGTGGCTTAGGACGTGGATTTATTGGCTTGGTCGAACCACTCGCACTAGCTTGCCAACTAAAGATTCTGAGACGAGAACAGCAGCGTTGATACGTTGAGCCAGCGCTTCCCAATCGCGATCGTTGGTGCAGTTGATGATGCCACCGTGGTTGGGCTGCGATCGGTGGAGTTGTTTGAAGTCTTGCCGGTTCAACGTTAAAACGGCTCGATTTTGACTGGTAGCGAATGCTAACACCTCATCATCAGGGATTCTCAAGCCTGCTTTGCCAGCCTCTTGTACGGTCAGCACATCGTGACCTAAATCCCGCAGTAGCTTTACGACTGGATAGGGAAAGTGTTCATCGGCGTAGAGTTTGGCCAAGGCTAAGCTGCCTCATTGGCTTGAATGGCGGCTTCGATCTCGTCGGTGTAGGCAGCAGCATAAATCCAGGCGTTGGCGAGGTCGCTGGCCGTGAGGCTGGGGTAGCTCGTCAACAGATCGGCATCGCTGTAGCCCGCTCGCCGGGCTTCTACCAGACCCCAGACAGGAATGCGCGTGGTGGCAATGCAGGCGCTGCCACCACAAACCCCTGGGGTTTTCTCAATGCTGCGCCAGGGGCTACCCAAGCTCTGAGTCAACAGCTGAATGGCGCTGGCTTTATCAGCAGCGGGGAGGGCCAAGAGTTGACGCTCTAGGTCTTGCAATGTCATGGCGGTTGACCTGAGTAGCAAGGCATTTAATGACTTGCCAACCATAGTAGATGCTGCATTAGTTTTTGTCTGGGTAGGCCAAAATAAGAGGCAACCTGCCCCCGCAACGCTCCCATGACACAAACTCCGTCCCCAGATCCTAATGCGCCGCTAAATGAGCGACTGGCTGAACTGTTGCTCAAAGCGATCGCCGCTGGAAGCCTGACCGCAGGCGGGGCAAACGCATTTTGGCAACTCATTAAGGACGATGGCAGCATTCCTAAAGCATTAGCCTCGGCGGTGATTGGCCTAGGTATTGCCTACGGCACAACGCTGCTCAAACCCATCGACAAAGGCAACCGGCGGCGGCTAGAGCAAGCGGGACAGGCGATCGACCAGGGCATAGATCGTAGAACCGAGCAGGTCACGACTCGCCTCAGCGGATTTGAAGACTGGTACCTGCAATGCCAGGCTTGGGATTGCCAATCGTATCGCCCTGAGGGGGTGCCCCAGCAGGAGAAAATTTTCACCCCCATGCTCGAAGAAGTGTTTGTGCCCCTGGCGCTGGATCTCAGCGGCACATTACCTGGCTTCAAAGCACCAGCAGCCTCGTTCAATCCTCAAGAGCTGGAGCGCATTACCAATCTCAACATCTGGCACTTTTTGCGCAAGGCCGAGCAAACGAAACCCTTTCGCCAGCTGGTGATTCTCGCCTGGGGTGGCTATGGCAAAACCACGCTGCTCAAGCACATCGCCTACATCTACGCCACCAAGCAATACAGTCGTCATCAGGTCAAAAAGCGGATTCCGGTATTGCTGGTGCTGCGCAAGTATCGCGATCTGTTAGCCAGCGAAACCGCGCCCGATTTGCCGACGCTGATTACCCAGCACCACATCCCCAGCCTGCCCAAAGAAGGCAAAGACATGCCCGTACCTACCAACTGGGCAGCGGATGTGCTGCGCCGGGGCGACGCGGTGATTATGCTTGACGGCTTTGACGAAGTGGCTAAAGATCAGCGCCCTGCGGTAGCAAATTGGATTAATACTCAGATGCGCCGCTACGGCAACTCAGTGTTTATCGTCACCTCGCGGCCCAAAGCTTACCGCGATCAAGATGCTGCCCATCGCTTAGAGCTTTTGACTGCGCTCTGGGTGCGCGATTTTGATGCCGCCCAGCGGCGCGACTTTGTCACCCGCTGGTATCAGTGCCAGGAGCGCTACGCCCACGGCGGCAGAGCCACCCCCGATGTGGTCAAGCTGGCCAACGACAACGCTCAAGACCTGCTGCACCAAATTGAAGCTCGCCAAGAGCTAAAAGATTTGGCCAAAAACCCGCTGCTGCTCAATATGATCGTTACCTTTCATCGGCGGTACCCAGGGGCGCGGCTGCCCCAGCGACGGGTAGAGCTATACAAAGAAATTTGCCAACTGCAACTGCGAGACAGACCCCGCGCCCGCGATCTCGATACGCTGCTGACCCAGTGCGACGCTCAAATTGTGCTACAAATGCTAGCCCTACACATGATGCGACGACACATTGAACGCATCTCTCAGGAAAATTTGTTCTTTTTCACAGTTCGCTGTCTAGAGCAGCGGGAGGAATCTCTGAATGCTGAGGAATTTATCGAGCAGGTGGTGCAGATCAGCGAGTTGTTGGTGCAGCAAGAAGACGAGTACGAGTTTGCCCACCTGAGCTTTCAAGAATACCTGGCTGCTGCCGAAGTGGCCCGCACCGGACGAGAGGAATTGCTGTATGACCACTTTAATAGCGACTGGTGGAAACCTACAATTTTGCTCTATGCGGCCCAGGTCAACCCGGCTCGCCTAATGCGTCAGCTAATCGATCATGGAGCAAACGATTTGGCCTACATTTGCTGGCAAGATACCACCAAACGACTAGACCCAGCTCTAGAAGCCGAGCTGAGATTAACAGGCTTGGAGCAGACGGTAGAAACCTCACGCTACCAGCAGTTAGAGCAGTATTTGCGAAACGGCCAATGGAAAGAAGCAGATAACGAAACCTATCGCTTGATGATTACTGCCGTGGGCAAAGAGGAGGGACAGTATTTTGAGTCTGATGAGTTATTGAACTTTCCCTGTGAAGAGCTTTTAGCGATTGATGGGCTGTGGGTGCAGTACAGCCAGGGCAAGTTTGGCTTTAGTGTGCAAAAAGAGATCTACCTCTCAAAAGAAGTCGGAGGTATCGCTGATGGAAGGTATGATGGTAAAGCCTTTGAGAGATTTGGAGACAAAGTGGCCTGGCGAGAAAATGGCTCCTGGAAATTTCGTATAAAATACGACATCACCGCCCCCGAGGGACACCTCCCGGGTAGTTTTTTTAGTGGGGTATTTAATTTCTCTTCTCTCGCATCGGAAAGTGGACTTTTAGCAGATAAAGCGCTTCAGCCCGATCTAAACGATTTATTTTGGCCCTCCTCTACACGGAAAATCAAGTGTTTCGGAGATTCCTTACCTGGCACCAGCGGTTACGTCGAATCGGTAAATTGCGCGGCGGCAATATCGGGGTTTAGACAGTTTGCCAACACGAACTTCTTCGCAGTTTTGACAATCTCATCCATCGGGGCATTCCAGTTGTCCCATAGGCTCTTTTGGCCAGGGCAAACCTTCTTCGCTTTCATCTTCAGCCGCAGCCCAGCTAGCTTTTTGCTGCCCCAGTGGTTGCGCTTCTCGGGTTTTGGCTTGGGTTTATAGCGCTGGCAAAACCGCCGATAGGCCCTCACACAGAGATCTAGCGATGTACCCAAGGCCAAAAATGCTGGATGCCACTGGGTCAGACCATCATCGGTCAAGCGATCATAGGTGCCGTAGTTGCTGTAGTCGTAAAAGAACCCTGCTTGCATATTCGCCGCCTTAGGGTTGGCGTGAATGTAGCGCAGCGTATTCAGCGCCCGCCGATAATCTGTCTTGGCAAAGCTGGTGTTGTGGTAGCGCTTTTCCCAAAAGTGGCCCGTCCGGTTGAGCATGCGGTTGAAGCACATAGCCGTATACCAGTTGAGCCAGTGCATAATGCGGGGCAAATCTTCTGGCTGTGAGGGTTCTAGCAAGTAATGTATGTGGTTGCTCATTACGCATAGACCGTACAGCTTAAAGCCAAACTTGGCTTTGCACTGGTCAAGGGCATATAGCAGTAGCTGGCGACACTCTACTCGCGTCAGGCGAAACTCGCGGTTATTACACCGCACGGTAACGTGGTGACAGCGGCCAGAAATTAATTCTCGAAGTTGACGCGGCATCGATATATTAGGGGCTACCTGCCCCACAAACTTCCTCTACACTGGCGCTGGTTAACGGATTGAACTCGCTCCAAGGCTCTGCCTTGGCATGAATGGCAGGAGGCTCTGCTTTTGAAAGCAAGTGGCAGAGCCACTGCAAAGGCATTTCCAGGTAGAACCTGGAAACGAGGGCGTTGCTGAATTGAAGCATGAATGGGGTAGGGGCAAATGGCTGTTTGCCCCTGCGATAGACGTTGCCGTTTTGATTCATACCTGTATCTAGCAACGCCAAAACGAGTACTGCTTACGAAGGGAGGAAATCAAGTTTCACTCGGGCGTTACTTGATTAGCAAGCTCCATTCATAAGTAACGCTCTGATGAAATCAAGTTTCGCTTAAGCGTTACTTAACTATGGCACCCCATAGATCAGTAACGTTATAAGAAAATCAAATTTTGTTCTAGCGTTACTTATCTATGAACCTTCGTAATCAAGTAACGCGGTTCGGTAATCGAGTTTCGTGCCTAGGTTACTCGATTCGCCCCTTGGGTTAGCTGATACTTCAGGGCACTAGTCGCCCTGCCTCAATGCAGTGCTTTGCAATGGCAATGCAGGGCTTCACAATGCTACGCAACAGCTCGATTTGGACTGTCGTTAATCAGCAACACTATCGTCATGGAGCAGTTCGTCGTGTTGCACGCGATAACCAGTACAAGATTCAGCAGGCTGAGCCGCTTGCAGCCGTTTGAATGCGAGGTCATTTACCCCAAGTTCTGGCACACCGATCGCCCCACCTCGGCGTGCCCGTGGCTACCCTAGGGTAGCTTTGCCCACCGAGAAAACCACCATGAAACGCGCCCTTGCCTTTGCCCTGGCCCCGATTTGCCTGGGCCTTGCCATCACCCTGCCGCTGCCGGGGTCAAACGGCTGCTCCATGCTGGCCTGGGCGCAAGACACCCGCGCCTACGGCAGCGGTGGCAGCAACGGTCGCACCGGCAGGGCGGGGCGCGATGGCACCGCTGGGGCCAGCCAGACCACCGTGGCCGACGGCACCCCCGCCAGCTTTACCCTCACCGGCAGCGACGGCGAAGACGGCGAAAATGGTGAAAACGGCTACCGTCCCCGCTGCGGCGGCCAGCCTCGCAATGTGGCCTATCACCTGCGCGCCCCCGATGGCGGCTCGGGGGGCAGCGGCGGCAGCGGCGGCAGCGGCGGGGCGGGCGGCGATCTGACGGTGTATTTTGGCGATCGCACCGCCCTACAGCGGCTCTCGGTAGATGCTCGCGGCGGGCGCTTTGGCCGGGGCGGGCGCGGCGGCAGCGGTGCCCTGGGCTGTCGCTGCGACTGGCGCGACTGGCAGATTCAAACCTGCACCGGCACCCCCGGCCAGGCCGACTACAGCTGCCAAAACAACCGCTACACCTGCCGCGATGGCCGCAGCGGCAGCAACGGTTCCTTTGGCCGCGACGGCACCCAAGGGGCCGACGGGCAGCTGTGGATTGTCAACCAGTTAGAGCCCTTGCAGCCCGAGACCCCAGCTACCTCGGTGGGGCTGCAAACCCTGGCCAACCAGCCCGTGCGCCTCTCTCGCAATCTGTGGGCCGAGCGCAGCGGCGCTAACGCCCTGCTGGCCCCAGGCTCGCGGGTCAACGACATCTACCGCGAGTACACCGGGCGAGTGGAGGGCAACGTCAGTCTCGCCTGGCAGGCCCCCCGGCCCCTGGGAGTGTTTGCGGGGGGCAGCGTGCGCACCGAAATTCAGCCCGATGGGGCGCTGATGGCGACTTTCCCGGACAATCTCTGGGCCGACTACACCACCAGCCGCCAGGACGACCAGCTCACTATCACCGTCACCAATGCGGTGCGGGCTAGCGATGTCACCCGCCTGGCCTCGGGGGGCGTGCAGGGCAGCGGCGCTGACCTCAAGGCCGTGGTGCTCGACCTGGCGGGCGAATCGGCCTTCCTGAGCACCCAGTTTCGCCTGACGCTGAGAACCACCGACGGCGACCCCCGCGACAATCGCCGTCCGCGCTACGTCACCGTCTACGACGATGCAGTGCCAGCGGAACTGGTGAGCCTGGAGGGCAACCGCTTTGAGCTGGCCCTGGGGCGTCTGCCCATCGATCGCGGCCCCTTCAGCCGGGGCAAGTACGCCCAGATGGAGATTACGGCGGTGCGATCGCTGGGTACCAACAGCGCTGAGCAGACGCTGTCGTGGCAGGGGCAGTTTTAACGAACCGGATGGAGAAACGAATCAATTTTTTAGGGTTGAGCCAGGTCTAGCCCATCGACAATGCTCTCAACAATCGCCTCCGGCGTTTTGTCTACCTCGACCACCAGGCTGTCGGCGGGGGCTTCGAGGGCTTCCATCTGGCTATTTAAAAGAGAAGCAGCCATAAAGTGATCTTCTCGCTGATTCAGCCGCTCCTGAATGAGCGCGCGAGAACCCTTGAGCAGCACAAACTCCACCCGATCGTGCCCGCCGCCGAGCTGCTGGCGATAGTCGGCCTTGAGGGCCGAGCAGGCAATCACGGCCTGCTGCCCGTTGGCCAGCAGGGTTTCAATACAGTTTTGTAAAGACTCTATCCAGGGAGTGCGATCGCGCTCATTTAGCGGTTCACCCCGCTCCATTTTGGCTATATTGTCGGGCGAGTGAAAATCGTCGCCTTCGTGAAAGGGTATTTCCAGCCGCTGGGCCAGCCGCTTACCGACGGTGGTCTTGCCCACCCCTGAAACACCCATCAAGACTATGATCATGCTAGCTATGGCGTTGGTTAGTACAGCACCCCACGGGGCCAGAGAATGTCTTACCCCGCAGGTTTAGAACGAGCTGGCCAAAGCCGCTACCAAAACTATTTATTGGGCAGCTCTGGCTGCGTTATTTCACAGGTCTAAACTGTATGACTATCTCCGTTGGCCGTCATCTGTCTGGCAGTAGGGCTTTCGCCACCCAGCAGGAGTGGCTCGTCACTAACGGCATTGGCGGCTACGGCAGCGGCACCGTGGCAGGTGTGCTCACCCGCCACTACCACGGGCTGCTGCTGGCCGCCCTCAAACCACCGCTGGAGCGCACCCTGCTGGTGACCAAGGTAGATGAAACCGCGACCTATTTGGGCCAGTCTTACCCGCTGTACTGCGATCGCTGGGCCGATGGCTCGCTGCAACCCGAGGGCTTTCTCCACCTAGAATCCTTTCGGCTGGAGGGCACCATACCAATCTGGGTCTATGGGATCGCCGATGCCCGCCTCGAAAAGCGCGTCTGGATGGAGCCGGGCGCTAACACCACCTACGTGCGCTACACCGTCAGCCGCGCCAGCGCCCCCGTAGAACTGACGCTGAAAGTGCTGGTCAACCACCGCCACCACCACCACAGCACCCAGGGGCAGGGTTGGCAAATGGCGATTCGCGCAGCGTTTCCTACCGGAACCGCCGACTGCCCCCATGGTCTGCGCATTCAGGCCAAAGCAAATGTGCCGCCCTTCTACCTGTTCAGCGAAACCGCCCCAGCTACCCCCGCCCACACCTGGCACAACGGCTACAGCCTCGCCGTCGAAACCTATCGGGGCATTCACCCCTACGACGACCACCTGCACGCCGCCACCTTTGCCCCCACCCTGGGCCAGGGCCAGTCGTTTACCCTGGTGGCCACCACTGAGGCCGAGGCCGACCGCTCGGGGCAAAGCGCTCTGCTGCGCCGCCTGGCCTACGAGCAGCATTTGACCACCCAGGGCAGGCAGGCTCAACCCGACGCCGCTCCGCCCGCCTGGGTGAACCAGCTGGTGCTGGCCGCCGATCAGTTCATTGTCAGCCGCCCCGCCACAGTGCTGGGAGCCAGCGACGCACCCCTGCCGGTCGATCTAGAAGGCAGTCCAAATTCCCCAGCCTCGGGGGCACTGGACTCTGCCGCCCCCTTTGAAGATTTAGACCATCAGGGCGGCTCGGTCTCCTCCGAGCATCGGGCCGAGGCAGCGAGCGACTGGGCTGACCCCATGCCGCTCACCCCTACCAGTACGGGCAAAACCGTAATTGCGGGCTACCCCTGGTTTGGCGACTGGGGCCGCGACACCATGATTGCCCTGCCGGGGCTCACCCTAGCCACCGGGCGTCCGGCCCTGGCCCGGCTGATTTTGCAGACCTTTGCCCGCTACCTCGACCGGGGCATGCTGCCCAACGCCTTTCCTGAGAATGGCCAAGCGCCCCACTACAACACCGTAGACGCCACCCTCTGGTACTTTGAGGCCCTGCGCGCCTACCACCAGGCCACCGCCGACACAGCGCTGGTCGAAGACCTCTTTCCCCAGCTCCGGGAGGTGATCGCCTGGCACTGCAAAGGCACCCGCCACGGCATTCAGGTCGATGCCAGCGACGGGCTGCTGGCCGCCGGGGAACCAGGGGTGCAGCTCACCTGGATGGATGCCAAGGTGGGCGACTGGGTGGTGACCCCCCGCATGGGCAAACCGGTGGAGGTCAACGCCCTGTGGTACAACGCCCTGCTGGTAATGGCCGATTTTGCGGGTATGCTGGGGCAACCCGTCGGCCTGTTTCAGGAGCTGGCCGCCCAGAGCCGCCAGGGGTTTCAGCGCTTTTGGAATGGCGACCTGGGCTACTGCTACGACCTGCTAGATGGCCCCAATGGCCCCGACGCGGCCCTGCGGCCCAACCAAATTTTCGCCGTTTCGCTGCCCGCTGCCGCCCTGGGAGAACCCTGCCTCAGCGCCGAGCAGCAGCGGGCGGTGGTGGATGTGGTGGCCCGACGACTGCTGACCTCCCACGGGCTGCGATCGCTCGATGCCGCCCATCCCAGCTATCGGGGCCGCTACGGCGGCGACCTGGTGCAGCGCGACGGAGCCTACCACCAGGGCACCGTCTGGAGCTGGCTGATCGGCCCCTTTGTGCAGGCCCACTGGCGCGTCTACCAGGATGCCGACCTGGCCCACAGCTTTCTCGACCCGCTGGTGCACCACCTGCACGGCGGCTGCCTGGGCACCATTAGCGAAATTTTTGACGGTGACGCCCCCATGGAGCCGCGCGGAGCCTTTGCCCAGGCCTGGTCAGTGGCCGAGGTGCTGCGGGTCAGCGCCATGCTCAGGCCGTTGATGAAGGAATAGGAGCAGGGTTGAGGGTGCAGGGTATAGGGCTGCCCTTAAACCCTACACCCTGCACCTTAATTCACCCTAAAGCGGAGCGCTGGCGCGATCGCAGCTGCCCCCCAGCGCCTCCACAATGACGCAGGTATTGACCACCAGCATGGCTTGCAGGGTTTCGGCCCCACTGCCTGGGCCACCCGGCCCTTCCACAAAGAGGGGCTGCTCGGCTACGGCAACGCCCGCATCCTTGGCAACGGTTTCAATCAGCTGGGGGTTGGTGGTGGTTTCGGCAAAAATGGCGGGCACCTGGGCGGCCTTGACCTGCTCGACCAGGGCTGTCAGCGCGCCAGGAGTCGGCTTTTCGTCGGTGCTGAGGCCGCTGAGCGCCCCCTTGACCTCAAAGTCGTAGGCCTCGGCAAAGTAGCCAAAAGCATCGTGGGTGGTGACGAGCTGGCGCTGGTCGGCGGGTACTGTCGCCACCTGGGTCTGAATCCAGCGGTCGATTTCAGCAAACTGTGAGCCCAGACGGCTGGCGTTCTCGGCGTAGAGATCGGCCTGATCGGGGTTGATTTCAGCCAGGCGATCGGCAATCACCGATGCCATAGCGGCATTGTGGCTGGCGCTGTGCCAGATGTGCGGGTCGGGCACCAAACCGGCATCGGCGGTAGCGCTGTGGTCGTGCCCATCGCCCTGATCGGCATGGTCGTGGTCGTGACTGTGATCATGGTCGTGACTGTGGTCGTGGGCTTCGTGGCCGTGGTCGTGGTCGTGGGCCTCGCCCAGGCGCGGGTTGGGTACCGCCTGCTCGTAAACAGCCACCCGCTCCGCCGCCGTGGTGCTGCTTTCGACCAGGCTAATCAAGCTGGGTGCAGAGTCGTAGCCATCGTAGAGAATGAGGTTGGCCTGCTCCAGGGCCTGGCGATCGGAGGGTCTGACCTGGTAGGTGTGGGGGTCGGTGCCGGGGTCGAGCAGGCAGGTGAGGGCGACGGTGGTTTCGGCAATCTGCTGGGTGAGGTCGCAAAGCACGCTGGTCGTGGCGACGACCACCGGGCTGTCCGCCTGAGCCCCTGGAGCGTCAGCCTCGGAGTCGGCCACCGGGCCGCCGTTGCCGCTGCACCCCGCCAGCCCCACCGCCAAGGCGATCGCCGCCCCCCATCGCCCCAGGGACCGAGGGCCTGACTGAACAACCGTGTGTAAAAACATTGCCTACTTTCTCCCAGAAATGGCTCCCAGAAATGGATAACTGCTCTAGTATGATAGTGATAATGGTTATCATTTCATGGGTGCCATGCTAGAGGTTCAAAACCTGTCTGTCAACTATCGGGGTTGGCCTGCCCTAGAGGACGTTTCTCTGTCGCTGGGGGCAGGGGAGCTGGTGGGGTTAATTGGCCCCAACGGCGCGGGCAAAAGCACCCTAATTCAAGCGCTGCTGGGGCTGGTGCCCTGCCGAGGGCAGGTGCTCTTGCAGGGGGCACCGCTGCGGCGACGGCGGCGGTCGGTGGCCTACGTGCCCCAGCGATCGCGCATCGACTGGGACTACCCCATTACCGCTGGGCAGGTGGCGATGATGGCCCAGTCGGCCCTGGCGGGGTGGTTGCGGCGGCCCAGCCAGCGGGCGCGGCAGCGGGTTACTGTGGCCCTGGAACGGGTGGATATGCTGCATCTGTGCGATCGCCCCATCGGCCAGCTCTCCGGTGGCCAGCAGCAGCGCGTGTTTCTGGCTCGCGCCCTGGCCCAAAATGCCGACCTGCTGCTGCTGGACGAACCCTTCACCGGCATCGACAAAAAAACCGAAGCCCTGATGCTGGCCATCTTTGCCGAACTCCAGGCCGAGGGCAAAACCCTGGTGGTGTGCAGCCACGAGTGGGGCGACGCCCTGCACCGCTATGACCGTCTGCTGCTGCTCAACCGCCGCCTGCTGGCCGACGACACCCCCCAGGCGGTGATGACCTTCGACAACATCCAGCGGGCCTACGGCCAGGGGCCAGAACCCAGCGGGGCGATCGCCTCCTACGCCGACTTTTTTTGCTGAGGGAGCGGAAAAGCCTGAGAAACGTTTGAACGTCCAAACGTTTTTTCGAACGTTTTTAGGAAAACTGTCCTAACCACACTGGCTACAGCTATGAATAGCTGGCAGCAGGGGCGGCCCACCTAAACCCACCCTACGGATGATCCGGCTACTGAATAGCTGGCATCGCCTGTTCTGAAAATCTTCTATGACTTCATCTGGAGGGTGGCCACCACCGGGTGATGGTCAGACCCGGCGCGATCGCCTACCCGAGCGCTCACCGCTTGCAGGTCGGCGGTGTGCCACACGTAGTCAAGCCGCTGCACGGGCCAGGGGATGTTCCCCAGCCGCAGGGTATGGCCCAGCCCCCACCCCACCTGCTGAAAACTGTCGGTCAGCACCGACTTCAGCTGGGCGTGGGTCTCGGAGGTGTCGGTCATATTGCAGTCGCACAGCAGCACCACGGGGCGATCGCGGTTCTGCACCGCCTGCTTGAGCTGCCCTACCTCGGCGGCTCGGCGGGCGTAGCGCTCCTGGGTCTGCCCGACAAATTTGCCCAGGGGCCGCAGCGGCATGTTGTTGGGGGCCAGGTGGGCCACAATTACGGTCAGCGGCGTGCCATCCAGGTCAATAACGCTTTGCAGGCCGCGCTTAAAGGTTGGATCGGGGAACTGCTCAGAGGTGACAATGGGCCACCGGCTCACCAGGCCAACGGTGTGGTAGTGATCCGACTGGTGAAAAACGCTGTAGGGGTAGTCCGGCAACGCCGCGCTCAACGCCTCAATATTCGGCGGCCGCACTTCTTGAAATCCGACAATATCGGGGGCAGCCGCTCGAATGGATTGGGCAGTCTGGGCGTAATTCTCATTGCTCCACAGCAGGTTAAAGCTCATGACCCTAAAGCTCTGAGAGGCGGGCGCTGATGCGGCCCACTCCGGCAAAAACAGCGGGCCAAATTGCCCCACAAACAGGGCGATGGGCAAAGTCAGCCCCAGCAGCATCCCCCGCAGCCGCAGCCAGATACCCAGGGGCAGCAGCAGCCCAACCGGCACAAATAGATAGAATGCGATTGTATTCAGCAGCGCCAGCCACCAAAATCGGTCGAAGAAAACGAGGCGCAGGCCAAACCAGAGGGCGATCGCGCCGATGTACAGCCAACCCAAACGCTGGGTTAAATATCGCAATTTAGCCTGAAACCGGTGGCGAGACATGGACTGGTTTTATTTTGGGTTAAACGCTAGACAATACTGTATCGGTGTCCCAGGACGAATCACGGTAGGTTGAAGATGCCCCCTGGGGCACTGACACTTACTTGCTAACTGAGATGACCCAATATACGCTCTACGGGCCGACCATCAGCACCTACGTCCGCACCGTCCGCATGATTTTGGCGGAAACCAACACGCCCTACGACCTCAAAGAGGTGAATATCTTTAGCGATCGCGACCCCGACTACCTGGCCAAGCACCCCTTTGGCAAGGTGCCCACCCTGGAGATAGACGGCGAAACGCTCTACGAAACCTCAGCCATTGTGGAATACCTCGATACCGTAGTGGGCAACCGGGCGTTTACCCCTGCCGACCCCATGGGCCAGGCTCGCATGCGCCAGATCATGGCGATCGTCGATAACTACCTCTACGGCCCAGCCATCGGCACAATCACCATTCAGCGGCTGATTGTACCCAGCCAGGGGGGCCAGCCCGATGAGGACGCCGTAGCCGCCGCCACCCCCCAGGCAAAAACCGCTCTGGAGGCCATTGAGGCGATCGCCCCCGGTAGCCCCTACCTGCTCGGCCCCACCATTACCCTGGCCGACTTCTATCTCATGCCGGTGATGCTGTATCTGTCAAAAACGCCAGAATTTGCCGCCGTCACCAGCGACATTCCCCGGCTCAACGCCTGGTGGGCCACCATCAGTCATCGCCCCAGCTTTCTAGAGGTGATTTCCTAGTAGTCTGCCAAGCCAAAGATAGAGGGTTGAGGGGGTTTAAGGTTTAAGGTTTACGGTTTACGGCCGACCTTGAACCGGATACCTTAAACCCTCAACCCTGAGAACCGGAGGGTCGTCAGGCAGGATTGAGATCTACCCCCGAAACTCAGAGGCCACAATCATCGAGCCAATGCCCAGATCGCTGAAAATTTCGAGCAGCAGGGCGTTGGGCACGCGGCCATCGAGAATGTGGGCGGCCCCGACCCCCTGGGCGAGCGATCGCACGCAGCAGTTCACCTTCGGAATCATGCCCCCCGACACCACGCCGCTTTCGATCAACTGCCGCGCCTGCTGAATATCGAGCTTGGGCAACAGGGTGGAGGGGTCGTGGTAGTCCTCTAAAATGCCCTTGGTGTCGGTGAGCAAAATCAGCTTTTCGGCCCCCAGGGCGGCGGCAATTTCCCCCGCTACGGTGTCGGCGTTGATGTTGTAGGCCTGGCCGGTTTCGTCGCTGGCCACGCTCGACACGATGGGAATATAGCCCGCCTCCACCAGGGTTTTGATAATGCCCGAGTTGATGCCGCTCACCTCGCCCACAAACCCCACATCGGCCGCGCCCTGGGGCCGAGCGGTGATTAGGCCACCGTCTTTGCCGCAGAGGCCCACGGCCTTGCCCCCCTCCTGGTTAATCAGCGACACCAGTTCTTTATTGACCCGGCCCACCAGCACCATTTCCACCACGTCCATAGTGGGGGCATCGGTGACCCGCAGGCCGTCTTTGAACTGGGGCTCAATGCCCAGCTTGCCCAGCCAAATATTGATTTCGGGGCCGCCGCCGTGCACCACCACCGGGCGAATGCCCACGCAGGACATAAATACAATGTCGCGGATTACCCCCGCCTTCAGGCTGCCGTCCTTCATTGCCGCGCCGCCGTACTTGACCACCACCGTACGGCCCCGAAACTGCTGAATGTAGGGCAATGCCTCGCTGAGAATGCGAACCCGGGCGGCCTCGGCCTCGTGGATGCTGCCGGTTTGCGAAGAAGGAGACTGAACCATGGCGCTACCGATAGAGTTGCCAGAAATTAAGCTGCCAGTAGTGTATCAATTGAGCACGGCAGAATCGGTATTGACGCTAATTCTTTCGGCCACCAAGTCGAGAATGCGAGCGGCGATCGCCCCCACCGCCTCCCCCGCCCCCACGGGCACACGCACATCGGCCTGGGCGTAGAGGGGCTGCCGCTGCTCTAAAAGGGCTGTCAGCTTGGTTGGCCAGTCCTCCCCCCGCAGCAGCGGACGGCCCGCATCCGCCGCCAACCGCTCTTGCAGCACCGCAGCTGGCACATCCAGCCACACCACAATGCCGTGGTGCAGATAGCTCCAGTTTTGCTGCTGGGTGACAATACCGCCGCCAGTGGCCACCACCAGCCGCCGGTAGGCCGACAGCTCTGCCAGTACCCCGGTTTCGATTTGGCGAAAGGCGGACTCCCCCTGGCTGGCAAAGATATCAGGGATAGACTGCCCCGCCGCCGCTTCTACCACAGCGTCAGTGTCGAAGAACTGGTAGCCGAGCATCTGGGCCAGCGCCGCGCCCGTGCTGCTTTTGCCAGCGCCCATCATGCCGATGAGGTAGAGGTTAATGCCGTTGAGGCGATCGCTCAGGGTCATGGTGGGGAGTGGGGAGTGAGGGGGTGGGGGAGATGAGGGGTTAGGGGGTGAGGGCGTCGTCGGCGTCGTCCCATTCGTCACCAGGTCGATCTGGGACAGATTCACTGCGGTCGGCCCAGGTGGCGGTGGCGGCGGCTTCGGCGGCGGCGGTGTAAGGGGGCACAATTACTCGGTAGTCGGCATCGACGACGCCATCTTCAGCGATTTCGGGTTCACCCAGGTCGTCCTCCTCCTCTCTGCTGTAGGCACTGTCGTCAAGGGCATGTACCGAGCCTCTGGTGTAGGCCATATCAGCATAGCGAGGGTCTGGGTCACTGCCGTAGATGACATCGTCAGGGGGTGCGTAGATGTTGTCAACCTGGCCGCTCTGGGGAGCCGGGTCGCCCTCATCGCGATAGCTATAGGAGTATAGCGATCCGTCGCGATACACCCGGCGCGGGGCCTGGGAGGCTTCAAAGTCGCGGTTGGGGGCAGGGTTGGGCGCATAGCTGTCGCTGTCCTGCTCCCAGCCCTGGGTGATGTCATCGAGATGGTCTTCTACCGGGCTGACGCCCGGGGCGCGGTATGGGCGATCGTCCAACCCGTCCCAGTCGTTGTCTAGCTCGCGCAGCGATTCGTTGACCCGCTGCTGTTGCTTGGCGCGCTGTTTGCTGCTGCTAAACCAGGTGGTAACACTGTCAACAATGCCCGAGGCCGAGGCCGCTGAAGCTGCCGGAGAGGTTTCGGGTTTGGCAGCCTGGCTAAGGGATTCCCAATCGCTCCACTGACCAGGAGATTTCAGGCTGGTCCAGTCTCTCCAGCTGGGATCGTCGTCAGCGGGGTCATCGCTTCTGGTACCGGGAGCGGCAGGCTGTCGCCCGCCTCCGCCACGTCTCGATCCGGAGGCGGTGTACTGGGTCGCTGTCGAGGCCGAGCCGGAGCCAGGGGCTGAATCGGTGGGTTCATAGAATGTCTGGGGGCGATACTTGTAGGCCGTCGATCGACGGCCGCCACCGGGGCCGATCGTGCCCAGTAGGGCCGTCAACAGCAGCGTCGTCAGCGCCCCTAAAACCACAGCCCCCGACAGCCACACCCCGAGGGGCAGAGCCTGGGTGGTGCCGCCAAAAAAGACCAGGGGCAGAGCTGGGGTCAGGTTTTGCACCCCCAGCAGCACCACAGCCCCCAACACCAGCAAGACCACAACTAGACGCACGGTAGCCATCGGTAGCCCTATAACGCCGTCCTGCCCATCCTATCGTGCCTGGCGGCGGTTAGGCGTTAGATAGGTGCCCCTGCCAGCGGTTGAGGGGCACACAGTCGATGTCGAGCTGGTCGAGGGCGCGGGCCACCACAAAATCCACCAGGTCGTCGATGGACTGGGGCTGGTGGTACCAGGCGGGAATAGCGGGTACAATGCGCGCCCCAGCCTCGGCTAGGGTGGTCAGGTTGCGCAGGTGAATCAGGCTAAAGGGGGTTTCGCGCGGCACCACCACCAGCCTGCGGCCCTCCTTGAGCTGCACATCGGCAGCCCGCTCCAGCAGGTCAGAACTCAGACCCGCCGCCAGCCGCCCCACGGTGCTCATACTGCACGGTATCACCACCATGCCCGCCGCCCGGTACGAGCCGCTGGCAATGGTGGCTCCCACATCCCCCCACGGATGGCAGCGCAGCTTGCCCGCAGTGGGCACCTCCGCCTGGTCACGCCAAAACTGCTCCTGCTTCTCAGGGTCGAGGGGCATGTGGATGCCAGATTCGGCCTGCCACACCATTTGCGACGCCTTGGAGGCCACCAGATCCACGACACCGTCGGCGTTGAGCACATGTTTGAGCGTACGCACGGCGTAGATCAGCCCCGAGGCCCCGGTGACACCCAAAATTAGAGGGCGGGCGGCAGCGAGGGTTTCGGGTGAGGGCATTGTAGGTGTGTGGGTGTGTGGGTGTGTGGGTGTGTGGGTGGAGAATTGAGCTATCTAGGCCACCCGCGTACCTGTCCTAATCCTAACGAGCCTATGATTTTAGGGCTAACGCCACTGAACTAACTCGCTGTCTCAAGCACTCACCTACCCACCTACCCACCTACCCATCACTCACCTACTCGCTCTCATCCCGCCCGCCGTCACGCCCCTCATCGCGCCCCTCAATCGGTTCGCCGTTGTCGTCTTCGCTGTAGCCGTTGTCTTCGTCTTCGGGAGCCTGGCTGCCGCCGCCGACGGCGACCAGATCGATCTGCTGACGGTAGTAGTCAACGCTCTTGACCTGTACATCAACCTTGTCGCCGAGGCGGTACTGCTGGCGGTTTTTGCGGCCGACGAGCTTTTGTTGGCGGGCGCGGTACTCGTACCAGTCGTCTTTGAGCGAGCTGACGTGGACGAGCCCTTCCACCAGCAGTTCTTCAATTTCGACGAAGAAGCCGTAGGACTGCACCCCGGTAATCAGACCGTGGAAGACCTCGCCGGTATGCGATCGCATAAACTCCGCTTTTTTGAGCCCCTCCAGATCGGACTCGGCCTCCTGGGCCAGGCGCTCGCGCTCGGTCAGATGAATGGCGATGCGGGGAATGTCGTCCTCGAGTTCGTGCTGAATGTCGGGGGGCAGCACGTTCCAGTTGACCTGGCCGTGGCAGGAGCTGTGGCGCAGGTTGGCGGGGTCTTTGGAGCGGGTGGAGCGGCGATCGCGGCCCGACTCAAACACCGCGTGGAGAATGCGGTGCACCAGCAGATCGGCGTAGCGGCGGGAGGGGGAGGTGAAGTGGGTATAGCCGTCGGTGAGGGCCAGCCCAAAGTGCAGGTCGGCGTGGGTGCTGTAGAAGGCGGGCTGAATCGTCTCCAGCAGCAGGTAGGTAAGAATTTTCTCAGCCCCCGAGGCGGCAAACTGCTCCACAAACCGCTGGTAGTCCTTCGGCTGGGGAGCCGCTTCGTCATCTAGGGTGAGCTGAATCTCCATGTTTTCGGCCAGCTTAACCAGCTCCTGCACGTCGCCCGCATCGGGGGCGCGGTGCAGGCGGTAGATGGCGGGCACCCCCAGAGCCTTGAGCTGCTGGGCAATCAGCTGGTTGGCCAGCAGCATCGACTCGGTGACAATCTGCCGGGAGGGCAGGCTGGTGGCGGTGACCATCACCCCCAGCAGCCCCTCGTCGTCGTACTGAAACTTGGGCGATCGGTAGTGGGCCAGGGGCTCACCCGCATCGGCGGGGAAGTCGTACTCGGGCAAATTTAGCTCAAAGGAACCCCGATGGAGCCGCTGCCGCTTGATCGCCTGGCTCAGATAGAGCAGGTTGTCCATCAGATCGTAGACCGGCTCTAGGGCCTTGAGCACCTTGGGCTTAATGCCCAGGCTCTTGATCAGATCTGAGTTATCGCGTTCCAGCACCGCCTGGGCTTCTTGATAGGAAATTTGGTGGTCTACGGCCACTACCGTGGGCTGAACCTCGTACTCCAGCACGGCTCCAGTGTCGTCCAGGGTGACTAAAACCGAAATCGCCAGCCGGTCTTTGCCCGCCAGCAGCGACCCCAGCGGGCCAGACAGCGGCGGCGGCAGCATCGGAATCACCTCATCGCCCAGGTACACCGAGGTACCGCGCTTGCAGGCCTCCTGGTCAATGGCGGAGTGGGCCGGCACGTAGTGGGAAATATCGGCAATGTGAATCCCCAGCCGCCACTGGCCAGCGGCGGTGCGCTCCAGACTGAGGGCGTCATCGATCACCTGAACGTTGGGGCCATCGATCGAGACGGTGAGCAGATCGCGCAGGTCAACGCGATCCTTAATGTCGGCTTTGAGCACGCGGGTGGGCAAATCCTGGGCGGCGGCCAGTACCGCATCAGAAAATTTGCGGGGCAGGTCGTGCTTGCAGTAGACAATGTCGATGTCGGCGGCGGCTTCGGCATCGCTGCCGAGAATCTGGGCCACGCGGCCCTGGGGTGGGTGCTGTCCTAGGGGATAGCGAACAATTTCCACGTGGGCCAGCTGATCGACGGCCTCAGCCAGATCGCCACCGTTGGCCACCAGGGCCAGCTCAAACAGCAGGCGATCGTCAAGGGGCACAGCGCGGTAGTCGTCGGCCTCCTGCTTGACTCGGGCCAGCACCGAGGCGTTGGCCCGCTCTAATATAAGCTGCACTTCACCCTCGGGGCTGCGGCGGCGACTGCCTTCTTTAGTGACTTTAACCAGCACGCGATCGCCATTCCAGGCCGTATTTAGCTGGCTTTCGCGCACGTAGATGTCGTCGGCCCCCTCTTCGTCCTGAATGGCAAAGCAAAAGCCCTTGCTCGAGCAGCGCAGCTTGCCCTCGATCACGTCTTCGGCCAGCTCGCGACGGTATTTGCCCCGCTCCTTGACCAGTACCCCAATGCGCTCCAGGGCATCGACGGCAATCTGTAAGTCGCGCTGGCTGTCATCGTCGTTGCAGTGCAGCTTCTTCTCTAGGCCCTTGAGGGTATGGGTTTTATCTTTGGCAAAGCTTGCCAGTAAGGCCGCGATCGAGAGTTCCATGTAGCGACTGATTCCTAAAACTATTCATGACTGGGGTGCCCTGGGCTACAACAGGTCGTCAACCTGAGCAAGCACCAGGGGAGCGGTCTCAGAACGCTGCCTGTAGCAACGAGGCGACGCAGAAACCAGTGCTGGGGTGAAGCTGTAGCGGCAACCGGCCTTGATTCATCTTCGTCAAGGAAGATTGCAGACACCAGCGCCCTGGCTCCCTCCTCCAGCTATGGCCGAGAGGACAACCGACAGACTGGGGTAGCCGACGCCCAAGTGTAACTGCTACAGCCGCAGATGAACCCGACGGGGGAGTAACCCTCGCCCCAGGCCAGGCCGACAATCGAGCCCAACCCCTTAAACGACGGGGATTCGGCTCACCCCTACAGTTTCTCAGGAAATGGACCGCTGTCAAATCTTTTTGTCAACGGTGGGCAACGTTTTGTAAATGAGGGGCAGGTGTAGGGTTATTAGGTGTCAGGTGCAGGGCTAAATCTGCGTCCAAAACCTCTCACCTCTCACCTCAATCCATCAGGTGCGTTCGCCCGTAACAATGTAGGCCACCCGCTTGCCAATGTTGGTGGCGTGGTCGGCAATACGCTCCATGTAGCGAATGGCCAGCACCAGCAGCACCGTCGGCTCTACGGAGCCGATCAGGTTGGTCTGGTGGGCCAGCAGAGCATAGAGCTCGTCGTAGTCAGTGTCGATGGCGTCGTCTTTTTGCTTGATCTCCAGGCCGCTTTTAGCATCGAGATCGGAGAGAGCCAGCAGGCACATAGCCACCATCGACCGACAGCGATCGAGCATGGTCTGCACCCGTCCCATCAGGGGGTGTACCGGGTAGGGAAAGAGCTTGATTGCAACCTCGCCCAGGTCTTCGGCGTAGTCGCCAATGCGCTCCAGGTCGCGCACTAGCTGCATAAAAGCCCCCACCCGGCGCAGATCTTCGGCTTCCGGCGACGATTGCAGCGTAAACAGATGCATACAGTCCAGTTCGATTTGGCGGTAGAACTTGTCGATCTGCTTGTCGTGGCGATGCAGCCGCTGGGCGGCGTCAAGGTTGCGATCGCACAGAGCCTCCCGCGCCAGAACGCAGGAATTTTCAACCAGGGCCCCCATGCGCAGCAGATCGCGCTGCACCCGCAGCAGCTGCCGATCAAAGTCACCGCGCACGGGTTGAGTCGTATCCGTATCTAGCATCACGAAGCACACCGAGAGAAGGAGGACCGCAGCAAGAGTGGCTCTTCAGCCTAGCAGCCCGCAGGGCTAACTCCAAACCAGAAAACCCGGTGCGGCCCGCCCAGGTTCCCGTTAAGCTCTGTAACAGTTAGGCCGACCAGCCTCGCGTAAGCCCCCATCTTAGTTAACAATCGGTCTAGACCCAGCGTCTTTGCTTAAGCGTTATTCACTCAGCTTGAGGAGTATTTTTTATGCCCCTTTCAGACACCCAGATTTTCATCGCTCTGGCCTTAGCTCTACTGCCTGGTATTCTGGCATTTCGCCTGTCCACTGAGCTTTATAAGTAGGTTAAGTTGGAGCCTTTTTTTAAGGCTCCCAGCCATAGTTCACGATAACAAAAGGCTCCGGTGCCATGGTACCGGAGCCTTTTGTTATGAAAAGCTGACAAAAGGCTCCGGGCGCTACAGACTCATGGCTGGCTCGTTTTTAACCGGCCCCAGGGCACCCGAGTAGATTAGCCCCCGTCGGGTGTCGAGGGTGAGAATGCTGCCGTCGCGAATGGTTTCAGTGGCATTTTTAACCCCCACAATCACCGGCACCCCCAGCCGCAGGCCAATGACCGCCGCGTGACTGGTAAGGCTGTCCTCCTCGGTGACAATGCCCCCCGCCCGCCGAATCGCCTCCACAAAGTCGGCGCTGGTGTGGGGCACCACCAAAATTTCGCCGTCGTTGAAGTCGTTGACGTCGAGGCTGCTGCGGGCCACCCGCGCCCGCCCGCTCACCGAGGCTTCGCCGACGCCCACACCGCGCCCCAGCACCGCCGTCACTACATCGACCTTGATCAAGTCGGTGGAGCCCGACACCCCCTGGAGGGTGCCCGCCGTCAGCACCACCAGGTCGCCGTCGTTGAGCAGGGTTTTTTCCTGGGCAACGCTCATCGCCGCCTGAAAGGTCTGGGTGCTGGAGGGCAAATCGAGCACCAGCAGGGGTCGAACGCCCCACACCAGCTGAAGCTGGCGGGCCACATGGACGTGGGGCGTGACCGCCAGAATGGGTGTTTTGGGCCGGTACTTCGAGACATTGCGCGCGGTGGCCCCCGACTTGGTCAGGGTCATAATCGCCGCCGCGTTGAGCTGCGACGCAATGCGCCCCACGGCCTGACTGATGGCGTTGGGAATCGAGCGGGCACCGCCACCGTCTTTGCGATCGCCCAGGGTCAGCCCCTCCTGCTCGGTGCACACCGCCACCTTGGCCATGGTGGCCACCGCCTCCACCGGAAACTTGCCCACGGCAGTCTCGTTGGAGAGCATCACCGCATCGGTGCCGTCGAGAATGGCGTTGGCAATATCGGAGACCTCTGCCCGGGTGGGGCGGGGGTTCGACACCATACTGTCGAGCATCTGGGTGGCCGTAATCACCGGAATGCCCAGGGAATTGGCCATGGCGATCAGCCGCTTTTGCAGAATCGGCACCTCCTCGGCGGGCAGCTCTACCCCCAGGTCGCCCCGCGCCACCATCACCCCGTCAGACAGCGACAAAATCGCCTCCATCTGCTCGATCGCCTCGTGCTTTTCAATCTTGACGATCACCGGCACATTCTTACCGGCGGCATGGATGATTTCTTTAATTTCCAGCACATCCTGGGGGTTGCGCACGAAGCTCAGCGCCACCCAGTCAACCCCCTGATTGAGGCCAAACACCAGATCTTCGCGGTCTTTGTCGGTGAGCGCCTTGACTGACAGGTACACCCCCGGAAAGTTGACCCCCTTATTGTTCGACAGGGTACCGCCCACCACCACGCGACAGTGCAGCTCCTTGGCCGACCGATCGACCGACTCCACCTGCATCTCCACCTTGCCGTCATCCAGCAAAATGGTGGCCCCAGCGGGCACTTCCTGGGCCAGCTTGTCGTAGGTGACGCAGGCCCGCCCCTGGGTGCCCGGAATAATCTCGCTGGTGAGCACAAAGGGGTCGCCCTTGGCCAGCTGAATCGGGCCGTGCTCAAACTTGCCCAGGCGAATTTTGGGCCCCTGCAAGTCTTGTAAAATACCCACCGGCTGATTGAGTTCAAAGGAGATCTGCCGGATCAGGCGAATGCTGCGCTGGTGGTCATCGTGGCTGCCGTGGGAGAAGTTGAGCCGGAGGGTGGTGGCCCCAGCCTCAATCAGCTCCCGCAGCACGTCGGCACTTTGGGTGGCCGGGCCGATGGTGGCAACAATTTTGGTGCGGCGGACAGAGTTGCGCAGGGGCATAGACAACCTCTACTGAGAGTAAAATGCTACCGAAAAAAGCCGCCCTGGGGCCGCACGGTTGGTAGCCGTAAAGCACAGGGATAGTAGCACGAATGCCGATGGGCTTTACGCCTAACCCCAAAACCAGCAAGAATTTCAGCGTTTTCATGGAGGATGGACAGTGGGCTGGCCCCTAGGGCAGCTTCCTTCCCCAGAGCGCCTGCTGGAACCTGCTTTCCGGTGCTGACGTCACAAAAGTTTATTATTCATGCGTCGTAACGTATACTACCGAAGGCACTGGTGTAGGAGCGATGCATCATGTCGGTGGCAGCTGAAGCCCTGACGATTCGAAAAACGGTTCCCCCCGAGTTACTCAAAACTGAGGGCGGGTTGAGCCTCAATTTACTCATGTTTATCGCCTCTGTAGGGCTGATCAGTCTGTCTACGGTAGGCTATTTTTGCTGGCACTGGCCCGGCTGGTGCGTATTTTTGATGAATGTCCTGTCTCTACACCTGTCGGGGACGGTAATTCACGACGCCAGCCACAACTCGGCCCACCGCAACCGGGTGGTGAATGCCCTGCTGGGCCACGGCAGCGCCCTGATTTTGGGATTCTCGTTTCCGGTGTTTACGCGGGTGCACTTGCAGCATCACGCCCACGTCAACGACCCCGAGAACGATCCTGACCACTTCGTCTCGACCGGCGGGCCGCTGTGGCTGATTGCCGCCCGATTTTTCTACCACGAGATCTACTTCTTTAAACGCCAGCTGTGGCGCAATTGGGAGCTGCTGGAGTGGTTTTTGGGGCGCTTGGCCGTGGGGCTGCTGGTGTTTGCCGCCTGGCATTTCGACTTTTTGGGCTATATCTTCAACTACTGGTTTTCTCCGGCGCTGGTGGTGGGCATCGCCCTGGGTCTGTTTTTTGACTACCTGCCCCACCGGCCCTTTCAGGAGCGCGATCGCTGGAAAAATGCCCGGGTCTACCCCAGCCCCATTCTCAATTTGCTGATCATGGGGCAGAACTACCACCTGGTGCATCACCTGTGGCCCTCGGTGCCGTGGTACAAGTACAAACCCACCTACGAAGTCATGCGCCCCCTGCTGGATGAGAAAGGGTCGCCGCAGTCCCTCGGGCTGCTGCAAATGAAAGACTTCTTTGGCTTTCTCTACGACCTGTTTCTGGGCATCAGGTTTAAGCGCCACTAGGCTGGGTTTGCGGGTTAGGAAGGTTGGCGCGTTAGAGGGTTGCGGGTTAGGAAGGTTGCACGTTAACGCGTTGGGAAGGTTGCACGTTAGGAGGGGGAAAGACTCCAACGTGCCAACTTTCTAACGTGCAACCAATCTCCCAACTTACCAACCCTTAGCCCGTAACCACCAGATCGGGACGCAGGTCGCGGGCACCGCGCAGGTAGACGTGCTGAATTTTGCCGGGGAGGACGGGCAGCTGCACGTGCATCAGAATGCGGATGCAGCAGGGTAGGCTGCCTTCGACGTGCATGTGCTGTACGTCGAGCAGGGCGACATTGTCCCACTGGGGGCGCTGACGGGCGATCGCCGCCGGAAACACCGCATCTAGATCGCGGGTGACCGAAAAGGTAGCGCTAATAATACAGGCCGGGTCGAGGTGGTTGCGCTCTTCGAGGGCGTCCAGTAGCTCGGTCACCGCCTCTCGAATCGCTCCCTCGGTATTGTCTGGTACCGTCACCGCTCCCCGAATTGCCCACACTCGCCAGTCCACGCGTTCGCCTCCAAAGGTCATTCTTCCAAACCCCAGGGGCACCGACGGCACCAGTGGGCAGAGAAGTGACTGCATTTTACCGCTTTAATCCTACCAGGCTGCGATCGGTGCCCTCCCCACAGACGATCCCCAGGGAGGACTTAGGGACGATAGAGCCACAGGGGCACACCGCTAGTTGAGCGCTCAAACTCAAGCCATTCCAGGGTTGCATTGAGGGCCGGTACTGCCAGCGTCGGGTAGGCCAGCCCCCCAGAACCTTGCACGCTGGCGCTGCTGTTGCCAGGAACCAGCCGCCGCAGGAGCGGCTTTTTTTCATCAAAGGTGATGCATTCGGTTTTGTCGGGGTCGAGCCCGGCCAGTTCGGCGGCCCAGCGACGGGCGTCTTCCTCGCTGCCGAGGCGGTCAACGACGCCCAGCTGCAGGGCCTGTTCACCGGTAAAAATGCGGCCGTCGGCAAAGCTGCGTACGGTCGCTTCGCTGAGCTGGCGAGCCTCGGCCACGGTTTTGACAAACTGGCTGTAGCTCACGTCAATGAGCTCCTGGAGAATGCCCTTTTCGGGATCGGTAAGCTCGCGATCGAAGGCCAGGATGTCTTTGTAGGGGCCAGACTTGATCACTTTGAACGAAACACCCACCTTGTCGAGCAGGCGCTCCAGGTTGTTGCCCCGCAAAATTACACCGATGCTGCCGGTGATAGTGCCGGGATTGGCCACAATGTGGTTGGCCCCCATGCCAATGTAGACGCCGCCCGAGGCGGAGATATTGCCAAAGCTGGCCACAATTTTGAGCTTGTCCTTGAGCCGCTTGAGGGCGGTGTAGATCTCTTGGGAGTCGCCCACGGTGCCGCCGGGGCTGTCGATGCGCAGCAGCAGAGCCGGAAAGCGCTTTTCCTCGATTTCTTTGAGGGCCTCAAGCATCCGTTTGCGGGTGGCGGCGGCGATCACGCCAGTGACCTCAATGCGGGCAATGGACTTGCGAAAACGGGGAGAAAACGGCCAGACCATAGGGGTATCAACAACTGTAGGCGGACAAGGGAAAAGGCCAGATAGCCCTGGCGGTAAGCATGCTAGGGCCGGGCTTTATTGTAGCCAAAACAACACTGGGGCGGGGCATAGCGCCGTGGCAGGTTGGAATTGAGCGATTCTGCTTGAGCGGTTTTGAGGGAACAGCATCCAACCCCGAACTGCGTTAACATTCCTTAAAGAAAGCTGTTTGCGCGGCGATCGCCAAAGGCAGTCCTGCCAAAAGCCATTTCCTCTGGGTCAGCCCTCAACCCACCGTCTCCCGTTTCTACCCCATGGCCTCAACCTCCCCTCCCCTATCGGCTACCCGCAACCCTGTAGTGCTGATTGCCCCTTTCTTTTTGTGGGGTACCGCCATGGTGGCGATGAAAGGAGCCATGCCCCACACTACGCCATTCTTTATGGCGGGTATGCGGCTGGTGCCCGCTGGGCTCCTCGTGCTGCTGGCGGGATTGTTGCTGGGTCGTTCCCAGGCCATTAGTCGCCGGGGCTGGCTGTGGATAGCGCTCTTTGCCCTGGTGGATGGCACGCTGTTTCAGGGGTTTTTGGCGGCAGGGCTCCAGCGCACCGGGGCGGGGCTGGGCTCGGTGATGATTGACTCTCAGCCCCTGGCGGTGGCGGTGATGGCGCGGGGTCTGTTTGGCGAGCACATCGGTGCTCTGGGCTGGATTGGTTTGCTGTGGGGCATTGCGGGCATCAGCCTGCTGGGCCTGCCCGACGAGTGGATTTTTTCGCTCTTTCAGGGCGATACCGCCTGGCTGACGGGGGGCACGGCCCTGAACACGCTTTTGCAGGGGGGCGAATGGCTGATGCTGCTGGCGGCCCTGTCGATGGCCACTGGCACAATTTTGATTCGCTACGTGTGCCGCCACGTCGATCCGGTGGTGGCGACGGGCTGGCACATGGTACTGGGGGGCATGCCCCTGTTCGGGCTGTCGGCCCTGGGAGAAGTACAGCCCTGGCAGGGGCTAACGGGGCTCGACTGGGGGGCGATCGCCTACTCGACCGTCTTTGGCAGCGCCCTGGCCTACGGCATTTTCTTTTTCTTGGCGGCCCAGGGCAACCTCACCAGCCTCAGCGCTCTAACTTTCTTGACGCCGGTCTTTGCTCTGCTGTTTGGCAACCTGTTTTTGGGCGAAACCCTGAGTTCGCTCCAGTGGGTTGGGGTCAGCTTTACCCTGGTCAGCATCTACCTGATCAACCAGCGCGATGCCCTGACTCAGAAGCTGCGCCAGCTGAGTCTGGCCTACGAGGCCGCAACCTCGACGGAGAGAACCCCGGTGGAGCCAGATTAGGTGGGGGTGGGGCGTGGGGTGTGAGGTGGATGGGTAGGTAGGCGAGTGGTTATCCGGAGCTGACTGCTTGGGTAACTTTCCCAACGAGAAAACAGGTGGGCGATCCTGGTGTAGATAACGGCCGTATAAGAAATATCAACCGCTGCCCCTACTCCTCCACCCCCTACCCCTCACCCTAGATCGCGCCGCCCTTGGCAGGTTAAGTTACCTTAGGGTCATCTGCACTGGGGAACCGTTGCCGCCAGCCATGGGCCAATATGAAGTTTAAAATGCTACTGTCGGGGAGAGGGCCAGGCTGCCGCAGCGGGGCGGGGTCTATGCTGGCGATCGCGGCGGGTTTGTCGGCGGCTTGCCTCCCTGGGTTGGTGGGGGCGATGGCGCAGCCTCCCCAGGGGGGAATCGCCCCAGGCAGCACGGCTCCGGCGGCGGCCCAGGCGGCGGCTCCTGAGCCTAACCCGGTGCTGCTCCAGCCGGGGGCAGAGGGCGACGAAGTGATTATGCTCCAGCGGCAGATGCGGCTGCTGGGCCTCTACCAGGGGCCGCTGGATGGCCGCTACGGGGGGCCGACCCAGGCGGCGATCGCCGCTTTTCAAACCAGCGCTGGGCTGCCCGCCAACGGCACCCTTGACCAGGCGACGTGGCAGCGCATGAGCACCCCCGAGCTGCTCACGGCAAGTACGCCCGCCGGGGCAGAGGCACCCGTGCTGTTCTCCTCCGCTGCAGAATCCAGGGACCCTGAGGTGGCAACGGCCAGCACTTCGGCCCCCGCAGCGGCCCCAGGGCCTGCGGTCGAGACTGCGGCACCGGCTGCATCCCCCAGCGCTGAGCCAGAGGGTTCAGCAACCGCTGAGACCGCCGAGGCAAAAGCTGCCGATGCGGTTGAGAATACCTCCCCCGTTCGCCGCTGGGGCTGGTGGGTTTTGGGCGGCCTGGCGCTGGTCGGCTGTCTGGGGGGATGGCGGTTTTTGGGGCGCGGGCGATCGGCAAAGCCTGGAGTATCCGAACGAGGGCACCTATCCGTTCCGGAAGCTCCGGCCAACCCTTGGGCCGCAGTGCCGCCGGGGGATTTTACCATCCCCGTCAGCCCCACTCCACCCACCGACGCCTCAACAGCACCCGCCCCAGCCCAGCCCCCGGTTTCCCAGACGGCTGACCCGCCCCTAGAGGCCACCACCCGCCTCAGCTCCGGGGATATTGTCAATTCGCTTGTGCATGAGCTGAGCAGCCGCGATGGGGCGGCGCGCCGTCACGCCATCTGGGAGCTGGGTCAGCGGGGCAATGCCGACGCAATTCAACCTCTGATCAACGGGCTCCTAGAGGCAGATTCCCAGGAAAAAAGCCTGATTCTCGCTGCCCTGTCTGAGATCAGCAGCCGCAGCCTCAAGCCCATGCACCGCGCCCTGGCCCTTGGCCTGCAAGACCCCAGCCCCGAGGTGCGCAAAAACGCCATTCGCGACCTCAGCCGGGTCTACGATACAGTGGTGCAGCTCAGCCACATGCTGGCCCACGCCACCCAAGACCCAGACCCCAGCGTACAGGAAACCGCCCAGTGGGCGCTCAACCAGCTCAACCGCATCCCCGCCGCGGCCTACCCAGCCCTGCCCCCCGATGCTAACTCCCCCTACGACAGCGATAGCCACCGCCTCCCCCCCAGCTAACCCACTGTCTCCGCTCGCCTTGCCCCCGACGGGAGACACTAGCGCGTTAGGGAAGCCTGCCCACAGAACCAACAACTTCGCTCAGGAACCGATTCCCCCATCTCCCCCCACTCCCACCTCTCAATCCAAAACCCAAAACCCAAAATCCAAAACTCCCCCACCCCCCACCCGTCCCCACCCATGCTCCTCCCCCGCCGCCTGCTGTTTGTCTCAACTCCCGTCGGGCCGCTGGGGTCTGGCCTGGGGGGCGGCGTCGAACTCACCCTGCTCAACCTGGTGCAGGGCCTGGGCGATCGCGGTCACCCGATCACCGTGCTGGCCCCTGAGGGGTCGCGCCTGGGGAATGTTCCCGTCGTGACGATGCCGGGGCAGCTGCAGCCCACGGCCCACACCCAGGGGCGCGGCGCACCGGTAGTCATTCCCCCAGACAGCGCGCTGGGCGCGATGTGGCGCTACGCCCGGCGGCACCAAAAGGACTTTGACCTGATCGTAAATTTGGCCTACGACTGGCTGCCCTTTTACCTGACAGAGTTTTTGGCGACGCCGGTAGCCCACTTTGTCACCATGGGCTCCCTCAGCGAGGCCATGGATGAGGCGATTGGTCAGGTGGCGCAGCGCTACCCCGGTCGGCTGGGGGCCTACACCCGCACCCAGGCCGCAACTTTTGGAGTGGCCGACGCCTTTGCAATTCTCAGCAGCGCTATCGATCTGGAGCTGTACGACTTTTGCCCTACCCCCGGCGACGCCCTGGCCTGGCTGGGGCGCATCTCGCCCGAAAAAGGGCTGGAGGATGCCCTGGAGGCGGCTGAAATTGCCCAGGCCCCGCTGAAGATTTTGGGCAAGCTGGAGGACACCGACTACTGGGAGCGGCTCTGCGATCGCTTCCCCCGCGCTGCCGACTGTTACCTGGGCTTTTTGCCCACCGCTGAGCTACAGCAGGTGCTGCGCCAGTGTCGCGCCCTGCTGATGACCCCGCGCTGGGTCGAAGCCTTTGGCAACGTGGCGATCGAGGCGCTGGCCTGCGGCGTGCCGGTGATTGCCTACCGGCGGGGCGGCCCGGCTGAGATCGTGCGGTCGGGCAAAACCGGCTGGCTGGTGGAACCTGACGATGTGCTGGGGCTGGTGGAGGCGATTGGCAAGATTGGGGAGTGCGATCGCCACGCCTGCCGCCGCCAGGCCGAAACCGAGTATTCCCTCACGGCCCTGGCCATCCGCTTTGAGCAGTGGTTTGAGAGCATCATCGCCGACGGCTGAGGGCCAAACAGCTAGCGCTGGGGCCTCACTGGGCCTGGGCCATGGGCCGCTGGCGCAGCTGCTCCAGGCGCTGGAAGTCGCGGTGCAGCGCCTGACGTAGGGAGCGGTTTTGGGGATCGACGCGGCGGGCCTTTTTCAGGCAGGCTTCGGCCTTTTGGTAGTTGCCGGTGTTGAGCAGCTCATGCCCCCAACGATAGTAGGTAATGGCGTGCCACTGACTGATTTCAGAATCTTCTGGAAAGCGCTGCACCAGCCCCTCCACCAGGGCAACAGCGCGGGGAAAGCGCTGCCCCCGAAACAACTCCCGCAGCTGTTTGAAGCTGTTTACCTTGAGCTGCTGATCCGCCGCCGAGCCGCCTGGGGTAGGGCTAATGGTCAGCTCCAGGGTTTCGGCGGGGGGAGGAGAGACGGTCTGGGGGTGGGACAGCGGCGGCGAGGCCGGGGGCGTCGCCGCCTGGGGGGCGCGGGCGGCGGGCGGCGTTTTTAGAGCCTCGGGGGGCAGCGAATTGACCAGAGCCTGGTAAGCCTGGGTAACCTGAATAAATTTTTCCTTGGCCAGCTGGTCACCGGGATTGACATCCGGATGGTACAGCCGGGCCAAGTTGCGGTAGGCCAACTTGACATCGCCAAAGCTGGCCCCGGTGCGAAGCCCTAGTATGCGGTAGTAGTGCGCCAGCGCCATATTCGCGAACTCAACCCAATGAGGTACGTGTGCTGGCCCTATTCTGCCAACTGTCGGCGAAAATGGCGCAGCCAATTACACCGTAGCGGGCACGGAGGAGGCCAACTCCTGGGTGCGGTCTTCGATTACCCGATCGATCAGGCCGTAGGCCACGGCCTCTTCTGCCGACATAAAGTAGTCGCGATCGGTATCTTTTTGAATTTGCTCAATGGAGCGACCGGTGTGGCGGGCCATCATTTCGTTGAGTTCTTGGCGAACCCGCAGAATTTCCTTGGCTTCGATGGCGATGTCGCTGGCCTGGAGTCGCTGTCGTCCAGTGCCCCCCATGGGCTGGTGGATCATGATCCGCGAGTGGGGCAGGGCGACTCGCTTACCCTTGCTGCCTGCGGCCAGCAAAAACGCCCCCATGGAAGCGGCCAGCCCCAGGCAGATGGTGACCACGTCAGACTTGATGTACTGCATGGTGTCGTAGATAGCCATTCCTGCGGTCACCGACCCGCCGGGGGAGTTGATGTAGAGGTAGATGGGCTTGGTATTGTCGTCCGAATCGAGGTACAGCATGGCGGCCACAATGGAGTTTGCCAGACTGTCAGTCACCTCTTGGCCCAGGAAAATAATGCGCTCCTGGTTCAGTCGGGTGTAGATATCGACCCACTGGGAGTACTGGCTACCGGGCAAACGATAGGGAACCTTAGGAGTGCCGATGGGCATAGTGCTCTTTCAACCTAAAAACAAAACAACGGAGACAGTTGGTGAGAACCGGTTTTTGGGGGAGCGATTCCCCTGCGGGGAGGCTGCGCCATCGCCCTTCGAGGTGCAGGGCGTGGCCTAAATTCCGGCACCGGCAGGTACCGGCAGCTCTTTGCGGCTCGACAGCACCCGGTCGATGATGCCGTACTCCTTTGCCTCTTCAGGGTTCATGTAGAACATGCGGTCGGAGTCGCGCATCACCTGTTCCAGGCTTTTGCCGGTGCTCTTAGCCAGAATGCTCATCATCGAGCGCTTGTTGTCGAGCACTTCTTTAGCCCGAATTTCGATGTCGGTGGCCTGCCCCTGGGCACCGCTGCGGGGCTGGTTGAGCACAATGCGGGCGTGGGGCAAGCTAGCCCGGTAGCCCTTGGTGCCCGCCGACAAGATCACCGCCGCCGACCCCATGGCCTGACCAATGCAGATAGTGTGCACCGGGGGCTTGATGTAGTTCATGGTGTCGCAGATGGCAAAGGCTTCGGTGTCGTAGCCGATCATGTTGCCGTCGTACCAGGAGGTGCCGGTGGAATTGATATAGAAGAAAATGGGCTTATCGGGGTCGTCAAACTGCAAGAACAGCAGCTGAGCAATGATCAGCTCGGTGACGTCAATGCCCACCTGCTGTTTGATGTCATCCCCCGAGAACAGGGGCAACCCCAGATACACAATTCGCTCCTTGAGCAGCAAAGAGGGCAAATCTGGGGGCGGCGTACGATACGTCGCATCGCCATACGGTGCCTGCACGGCTTTAATCTCTAAACTCATAACCGAAGACGCCCAAATACGGGTTTTTAACAGTGTAACGCGGGATAGAGCCGGGTTCTATGCCACCCCTAAGACGGATATCCTCACCCAAGTCTCTGCATTTTGGCAGAGTCTGATTTGCTACCTGCTGTAGATGCTGTACCCCTAGGCCTACCCCTAGAGTAGTGGAGGTTTAGCGTTATTAGCGTTAAGGAATTTCAACCTATGTCCATTGAAGATCGCGTTAAGGCCACTGCCCAAAATATCGAAGGCAAAGTGCAGGCCGCTGCGGCTGAGATTACTGGCGACACCAGGGGCAAGGCTGAGGGCGAGGCCAAGCAGGCCCAGGCCCAGGCTACCCACGCCAAAGAAGATGTCAAAGACGCTCTGAAAGATGCTATTGACTAGGCCTTACAGCCTACCGTGTGACCCCTATTAGTGACCGCCTGGGGCAGCCGTTGGCTGCCCCTTTTTGTTGAACGGCCATGACAACAGCGTAAAGATAGCCGGGAACTATGGCTGGGAGCAAAGTTGCTGAGTAAATTTCAGTTTGGGGCCCAAAATGGGTTCTCTAAACCAGAGAAGGAGTTCCTTTCTACCCTTGGGATGCGCTGCGCCATGTTCTCAATTTTTATCCTGACCCACAACGAAGAGCGGGACATTGCCGCCTGCATTGAGTCGGCCCTGCTGTCTGACGATGTGATTGTGGTGGATTCGTGCAGCAGCGATCGCACCCGAGCGATCGCCACCCAGTACCCCGTGCGCTTCATTGAGCATCCCTTTGCCAGCCATGGCCAGCAGCGCACCTGGATGCTGGAGCAGGTGCCCTACCGCCACGACTGGGCCTACATTCTCGAAGCCGACGAGCGCATGACGCCGGAGCTGTTTGCCGAATGCCTGGCGGTGATATCTCAGCAGGACAGGGATACCGTGGGCTACTACGTGGCCGAGCGGGTCATGTTCATGGGCCATTGGATTCGCCGCAGCACCCAGTTTCCGCGCTACCAGCTGAGGCTACTGCGGCGGGGCCGAGTCTGGTTTGACGACTACGGCCACACCGAGCGCGAGATTGTCGATGGCCCCACCGGCTTTTTGCGGGAGACCTATCCCCACTACACCTGTAGCAAGGGCCTCAGCCGCTGGATTGAGAAGCACAACCGCTACTCCACCGACGAGGCCGCCGAAACCCTGCGGCAGTTGCAGAGCGGGAGCGTGGACTGGCAAGCCATGTTTTGGGGCAACTCTGAAGTCGAGCGCCGCCGCGCCCTCAAAGATCTCTCGCTGCGGCTGCCGATGCGCCCTCTGACCCGGTGGCTCTACATGATGTTTATTCTGGGTGGCTGGCGCGATGGCCGGGCCGGGCTGGCCTGGTGCACTCTCCAAGCCTTCTATGAGTATTTAATTGTGCTGAAGGTGCGCGAACTCAACCACCCCGAGTACCTGACCGGCGTACAGCCTGAAAAGGCAAGCACTGCGCCAACCAATTCCCTATCTATAGAAGGGCACGGCTCAGTTTCATCGAGTGTCGCCACTCCGCCACTGCAATAATACTAAATCCTCCTTGGCTAACCCCCGATTCAGCTGGGCAAACAACCCTTTGCCCCTACGGTTTGGCCTTTTGGAAATCGGGGTTACATGACTCAGATCGGGTACAACCCCCATTTTCTACCTTCTATATATTCCTCACCTCCCTCACCTTCCCCATCTGCCTCACCTTCCCCGTTCCCATTCACTCACCCTCCCTAGCCAAGGCGCTATCGTAGAAAAATGAGTGAATACCGGGTAAAACGGGTTTCGCCCCCCAAAAAAAGGGCGGCATGGCGCAATTTGGGCGAATCGCTGGGGATGTATCGCTACGGGCAGCGGGCGATTCAGCTGGTGTGGCAGACCGACTGGCGGCTGACGGTGGCCCTGGGGCTGCTGACACTGGTGGCAGGGTTATTGCCGGCGGCGATCGCCTACGTGGGCAAGCTAATCGTGGATGCGGTGGTGGTGGCGGCCCAGTCGGGGCTGGCGGCAGATCGGCAGATGGCGCTGCTGTACCTGGGGCTGGAGGCGGGGCTGGTGGCGGGGTTAGCGGGGGCGCGCCAGGGGTTGGGGCTGTGCCAGTCGCTGCTGCGGGTGCTGCTGGGCCAGCGGGTCAACGTGATGATTTTAGAAAAAGCCCAAACCCTGCCCCTGACCTACTTCGAAGATTCTGAGTTCTACGACAAGCTCACCCAGGCGCGGCGGGAGGCCTCCCAACGGCCCCTGAGTATGGTGACGCGCACCTTTGGCATTGTGCAGGATGGGCTGTCGCTGGTCACCTTTGGCGGGCTGCTGCTGCAATTTTCGGGCTGGGCGGTGGCGCTGCTGGCCGTGGCCACCCTGCCCGCCTTCATCGCCGAGACCCAGTTTGCCGGAGAGGCCTTTCGCCTGTTTAAGTGGCGATCGCCCGAAACCCGGCAGCAGGTCTACCTGGAGGCGCTGCTGGCCCGCGAAGATTTTGCCAAAGAAGTCAAGCTGTTTGGTCTGGGGCCGCTGCTGCTGGCCCGCTACCAGGATATCTTTCAGCGGCTGTACGCCGAAGACCGCAGCCTGACCGTGCGCCGCAGCGGCTGGAGCTACGGCCTGGGGCTCTTGAGTACGGCGTCGTTTTATCTGGCCTACTGCTGGATTGTGCTGGAGGCGATCGCGGGCCGCATTTCCCTGGGCGAACTGACCATGTACCTGACGGTGTTTCGCCAGGGGCAGACCACCTTCGCCAGTTCCCTGACGGCGATCGGCGGCATGTACGAAGACGGGCTGTACCTGGCCAACCTCTACGAGTTTCTGGAGCAGCCGGTGCCCGCCGAGACGGGGACGGCGGTGCGCGGCCTCGACCCCGGCGACGGGCTCAGGTTTGAGGAGGTGTCGTTTACCTACCCGGGCAGCGAGCGGCTGGCGCTGGAGGGGGTTTCCTTTCACCTCAAGCCGGGGCAAAAGCTGGCGATTGTGGGGGAAAATGGCTCTGGCAAAACGACGCTGATCAAGCTGCTCACCCGGCTCTACAGCCCCAGCGCGGGCCGCATTCTGCTGGACGGGCGCGACCTGCAAGAGTGGGACAGCGGGGTGCTCCAGCGGCGCATCGGCGTGATCTTTCAGGACTTTGTGCGCTACCAGTTCAAGGTGGGGGAAAACATCGGCGTTGGCGATGTCACCGACTTTGCCGATGCCCAGCGCTGGCAGACCGCCGCTGCCAAGGGCACCGCCACCGAGTTTATCGAGTCGCTGCCGGAGGGCTACAACACCCAGCTGGGCAAGTGGTTCTTTGGCGGACAGGAGCTTTCGGGCGGCCAGTGGCAAAAGATCGCCCTCTCCCGCGCCTTCATGCGTACCGAGGCCGACATTCTGGTGCTCGATGAGCCCACCTCCGCCATGGATGCCGAGGCCGAAACTCGCCTGTTTGAGCAGTTCCGCGAAGCCACCCAAAACCAGATGGCGATTCTGATTTCCCACCGCTTTTCGACGGTGCGGCGGGCTGACCAGATCGTCGTGCTGGCCAACGGCAGGCTGATCGAGCAGGGCAGCCACGAGGAGCTGCTGCGCCAGGAGGGCCGCTACGCTCGGCTTTTTGCAATGCAGGCGGCGGGGTATTTGTAGGGGCACCAGATCCCAGGGTTCTCTCCTCACCGACAAACCCCAGCAAAGCTCAGAAGAACCCTGGGATCTTTCTCGCCAGTCAGTCAGTTCCATCGTCGGGTTAGCCTATGGGTAAGTCAAGATACAGGGACACAGCAGTAGGCGACTGGAAAGTGCTATAGGCTATGACTGTAGCGGCATTGGCAGGGCAGAGGGAAGGACAGACATGTTAACCGATTTACAACAGCGCAAATTGACCAAGCTCTTCAGCATGTACGACTCTGACTACACCGGGGTGCTGGTCAAAAAAGACTTCGAGCTGATGTTTAAGAAGCTCTCTACCCTGCGCAACTGGTCGCTGCGATCGCCCCGCTGCTTGATCCTGCAAGACAAGCTGATGCGCAAGTGGCAGGGGCTCGAGAAAAAAGCCGACACCGCCCACAATAAAGAGGTTTCCCGCGCCGAGTGGCTGGCCTACTACGACGATAGCCTAGCCGATGCCAAGCCTCGCGCCGAGGAAATTCTCAGCCTGATGGAGATTATCTTCGATGTCTTTGACCAGGACGAAGACGGCAAAGTCAACCAGGACGAATGGGGGCAGTTGTTGGCCGCCTTTAACGAGTCGCCGGTCTATGCACCGCTGGTGTTTCCGCCGCTGGATGCCGACCAGGATGGCTGGTTGACCAAAGCCGAGTTTTTGCAGCACTTCAGCGATTTTTGCTGTAGCGACGATGCTAACCACCCGGCCAACGGCATGTTTGGGCCTTACTGATCAACGGGCGCACGGTAAGCGGTAAGCGGTTTAAGGCGAGCCGTTTACCGTCAACCGTTTACCGTCAACCCGTCACATTTAACTTGACTGAACACTAGTGGCCACGCCCCCAGAATGGGAAGGAAACAACGACCTGGCCCGAAAGCTGTCGGCGATCGCCCCCTGGCCGGGGGTTGATCTTAGCCTCTTCAAAACCCAAGAATTGGCCATAGTCCCTGAATTCATCGGCAATCCGCAGAGCATTTTTGCCCATGACAGTTCAGCGCTCATCAACGAAGCATCTCGCAAGATAGATGTATCTATCGGCTTGATATAGGATAAAGGCCCCAGGGAATGCTCCACCGGTTGAGACCTGAACCAGGGCATTCCTGGCTTGACAATGTATTAAGCTAACCTTCTGCGGTTAGGCTGAGTGGTATTGTTCGGGCAACGATTTACTCCCCCGACCCCCGGCGTCCCTACCCGAGCCCTGGATCTCCCCGGTCAGGGTTCTCAGCATCAGCGGTGATGGACGATTTATGACTTTTCTCTCGCGGCAAATCAACCCGAAGCCAGCGCTTCTAGCCCCATGGATCTAGGGCCTCTGGTTAGAACTGATGCCCCCTTTCCCATTGTGGGAATTGTGGCTTCGGCGGGGGGGTTAGAGGCCTTCACAGCGCTGATCTCCCACCTGCCGACCGATACAGGGATGGCCTTTGTGCTGATTCAGCATCTGGCTCCCGACCATGAGAGCATGCTGCCTGAGATCCTCAGCAGGGTGACCGAAATGCCCGTGGGTCAGGTGCGGGAAGAAATGGCGGTGGAGCCAAATCAGATCTACGTGATTCCCCCCAACAGTCAGATGCTGTTGGAGGACAGCGTTTTTCATCTGGCTCCGCGGCAGAAAATTCAGGGCAGATACCTGCCGGGGGATGTGTTTTTTCAGTCGCTGGCAGCGAATTGGGGAAACAAGGCGATCGCCGTCGTCTTGTCGGGTATGGATGCCGATGGTTCCCAGGGTATCAAGGCGGTCAAGGCCGCGGGGGGGGTGACCTTTGCCCAGTGTGAAGCCACCGCCAGATTTGACAGCATGCCCAATACGGCGGTAGCCACGGGGAGGGTAGATTTTGTGCTGCCGCCCCAGGCCATCGCGGCCGAGTTGATCGCCGTGGGCCGCCGTCTCCTGCGGTCTGACCCAGAGCCCTTGCAGTTAGTCCAAGCATCCCCGGCCGCAGAGGACGCCCTGACCACCATTTTTGCCCTGCTGCGAACCACCACCGGGGTTGACTTCACGCTCTACAAACCCACCACAGTCGAACGCCGCATGCAGCGTCGGATGCTGTTGTACAAGCTCGAAACCCTGGAGGGCTATGCCCAGTATCTGCAAGCCCATCCGGCTGAGGTTCAGGCCCTGTACGAAGAGATTTTGATCCACGTGACCAGCTTTTTCCGCGATCCAGAGACCTTTGAGCAGTTAAAAGCCGAGGTTTTTCCGATCATTAGCCGCACCAAAACAGCCAGCACACCGCTGAGAATTTGGGTGGCAGGGTGTTCCACCGGGGAAGAGGTGTACTCGATCGCCATGGGCCTGGTGGAGTTCTTTAGCGATCGGGCCACCGTGCCGCCCATCCAGATTTTTGCCACCGATATCAGCGAGGCGGCGCTCAACAAAGCCAGGGCGGGCTTCTACTTAGAAAACCAGCTCGAAGGCGTTTCACCGGAGCGGCTCAATCGCTTCTTTGTGGCGGTGTCGGGAGGATATCAGATTTGCGGCAGTCTGAGGGAGCTGTGTGTCTTTGCTCGACACAATTTAGGGGGCGACCCGCCGTTTTCTAACCTCGATTTGATCAGCTGTCGCAACCTGCTGATTTATTTATCAGATCAGCTGCAAGAGCGCATCATGTCTCTCTTTCACTACAGCCTTAACGCCACCGGCTTTTTGATGCTGGGAACCTCTGAAAGCGTCAAGGCTGCCTCAGAATTGTTTAGCCTGGTACACGAACCGGCCAGAATCTATGCTCGCCAATCGACCTTGACTCGCCCCCTGTTTTCATTCAGCCCCCAGGCCTATCCCCCGGTGGGCAGTGAGAGTCAGCGGCGGGTGGTGGAGACCATTGCCAACAATTTTGATCTGGCCCGAGAGGTAGATCAGCTGATTTCAAATCGCTACGCGCCCGTGTCGGTGGTGGTCAACGACCAGATGCACATTCTCCATGTGCGCGGCGACACCGATTCCTACCTGAGGCTAGCCCCTGGAACCACTGACTTAAATCTGCTGCTGATGGCGCGGGAGGGCCTGGCAATGCCGCTGCGCACGGCCATTTATCAAGCGCAGGCCCAAAATACCTCGATTCGCCAGGAGCAGATTGAGCTGGAGGTGAGTGAGCGCGAGTCTGCAAGCACCCCGAGATCATCCCCCTGCCTCAATCTGGAAGTGATTCCCTTTGAACCGACAATCGGCCACGGACAGTATTTTTTGGTCATTTTTGAAGCGGTTTCCCCGCTGGTTACCCCCAGGGCTTCCCCCACGGATGAACGCCAGCTGCCCGAAACCTCAGAGCAGGAAATCTTGCAGCTGCGGCAAGCCCTGGCGGCCTCCACCCAGCGGGAGCTGTCGGCCCAAGCCCATTTGCAGGCGGTGATTCAAGAGCACAACTACCTCAACGAAAACCTGCGGGTGGCCAACGAAGAAATTCTGTCGAGCAATGAGGAGTTGCAGCGCACCAATGAAGAACTCCAAACCGCTAAAGAAGAGATCCAGGCGACCAATGAGGAACTGGCCACCACCAACGAAGAACTGCGACACCGCAATCTGAAACAAAGCCGAGACAACAGCGACCTGATCAACTTTATTGACAGTATCAGCGTGCCCATTTTGATGCTGACCAACGATTTGAGAATTCGCCGCTTTACCCCTACCGCCCAGCGCCTGTTTAACTTTATTTCCACCGATGTGGGCCGACCGTTCAGCGACTTTCGCACCGAGTTTGAGGTCTCTAGTTTAGAAGCCATGGCGCAGGAGGTATTGGAGACACTCAATACCCAGTCCCGAGAGATTCAAACCCAGACGGGCTACTGGTATTCCCTGCGAATTCGGCCCTATCGCACGACCGAAAACCAAATTGACGGGGTGACGATGGTGTTCCTCGATATCGATGCGCTTAAACGCCATGGGGCAGTCCTGGAGTCGGCGCGCAACTACGCCGAAGCGATCGTCGATACGGTGCAAACCCCCCTAGCCGTGCTGGATGCCGAGCTGCAGGTGAACCGGGTCAATCGAGCGTTCTTCGCCATGTTTCAGGGTTCAGGTGCCGAGGCGGAGGAATTGTCTCTGGCTGAGCTCAGCCGTGAACTGTGGACGATTCCCCATCTGCGATCGCTGCTGCGCGAGGTTTTGCTTGACGATCGGCACTTGCAGGATGTGGAAGTGGAGCACCGGTTTGAGCAGATTGGGGAAAAAACAATGCTGCTCAACGCCTGCAAGCTACACCGGGAAGACGAAGCTGACATGATTTTGCTGGCGATCGCAGACATCACCGAGCGCAAGCAATTTGAAGTGGAGCAGCTGGCCCGTCAGCTAGCGGAAGATGCCAACCGCATCAAGGACGAATTTCTCTCCAACCTCTCCCATGAACTCCGTAACCCCCTCAACGCTATGCTGGGCTGGGCACAGATGCTCCGTTCCCGTACTTTAGATGACGAGACGGCCGCTCGCGCCCTGGAGGTCATTGAGCGCAATGCCCGTGCCCAGTCCCGGCTGGTCGAAGATATTTTAGACACGTCTCGGATCGTCAGCGGCAAGCTCAACCTCAACTCCTGCCCGCTCGATCTGCGCCCGGTGGTGGAGGCTGCGATCGAAACGGTTCAGATCGCAGCCGACGCTCACTCCATTCAAATTGTCCCTCGGTTGAGTTCTCAAACCATCGTCGGCGATGCCAGTCGCCTCCAGCAAGTGGTGTGGAATCTGCTGTCCAATGCCATCAAGTTCACCCCGCCCCATGGACGGATTGACGTCACCCTGGAGCAGGTTCAGGGTGAGGCGCAAATACAAGTCACTGACACCGGGCAGGGAATTTCAGCCGATCTGCTGCCCCACATTTTTGATCGCTTTTGGCAGGGTGACTCCAGCACCACCAAAGCAAAGCCAGGGCTGGGGCTAGGCCTCTCAATCGTGCGGCATTTGGTAGAGCTGCACGGTGGCACAGTGGCTGTCGCCAGCCCCGGAGACGGCCAGGGAGCCACCTTCATTGTCAGGTTGCCGCTGCACGACTCAGCCCCCCAGCCGCCACCGACTGCCAGTCCTGCCAGTCCTGCCAGTCTAGACCTGACTGCCTTCGAACCGGCCAGCGATTCGAGCCTTTCGCTAGCTGGCTGGCAGATTTTGGTGGTGGACGATGAGGCCGATACCTGCGAACTAGTTGAGTTTTTGTTGCAACAGTGCGGGGCTGAGGTGCAGATCGCGACCTCGGCCCGAGCCGCCCTGGCCGCACTGAGTCAAGAGCCCAGGCGGTTTAACCTGCTGATCTGCGATATTGGCATGCCAGAGGCAGATGGCTACTGGTTGATACAGCAGGTGCGATCGCTGCATTCAGAGGAGGAATCGCACGTTCCCGCCATCGCCTTGACGGCCTACAGCACCAGGGCAGACCAGCAACGGGCGATCGCCGCCGGTTTCCAGCACCATCTGGCAAAACCCGTCGATGTGGAGGAACTCGTCAGAGTCATTCGGTCACTCCCCGTCGTTTAGGCGGGGCAGGGCAACACCGCCGCGCTTCAGCAAGTCACGCTACCCCTGCCCGATCGCGTCAATACTCCCGTGGGCCATAGCGTCATAGCCATGATCACAACGGCTTCCCACTACTCTTGGGCATTTGATGTAGCGATTACCGACTTAGAACTGCTGGTCTGAGCAGTCCTTCCATCGTTCGCATGAAGTTGTTTCCCCTCGACCACGCTTTGGTGCGCAGATACATGGGAAGGCTAGGCGCGGCAGATCAGGCCGCCATCACCTCATCTCTCACCGGCCTGCTTGCTCTAACGTAGGGCGGGTTTAAAGTTTGCGATCGCCCCCTCCTGGCTCCTTAAAGACTTGTCAAGGCTTCATCAAGAAACCTTTCTGGTTGGGAAATAGAGTGATATAAACGAAAGTAACAGCATCAATCCTCGGCATTCCGACCGGAAAACCGTAGTTTCTTGTCGGTTCCATCCCCTCCTGGGAGGGGCTAGGGGTGGGTTCCCACCCCCGCTACGTTCAACCCACCGCTCTCAACGATCGCCCATGACCAGCCTCACCCCCCTCCCCGGCCCCGACGATCGCTTCTACTACTTTGCCTACGGCTCCTGCATGTGCCCGGTAGACCTAAAGCGCTCCCTGGGGGAGAGCACCCACAGCTATGTGGTGGGGCCAGCCACCCTGAGCGGGTATCGGCTGGGGTTCTTTCGGCGATCGCGGCTGCGCGACTGCGGTGTGCTCGACGTCGTGCCCCACCCCGGCTCCACCGTGCAGGGGGTGCTCTACAGCCTGCCCTGGCGACTCAGCCCCGCCCTCGACCTGCGCGAAGAGGGCTACCGCCACGAAATCGTCACCGTCACTCACCAGGGGCAGACCTATCCCGGCACCCGCACCTACTCGGTGGTGGAGAAAACCTACGCCGAAATCGCCCCCAACGAGTGGTATACCAACGTGGTGCTGCGCGGGGCCGCCACCTGTGGGCTACCGGAGGAATACTGCTGGAGCCTGTTCCACCACATTCACTCGCTCCAGCGGCAGCAGGCAGTGAACGTACTACAGCACATCGCTTAAACCCTAGGGGTCAGTACTGCCCCAATGGTCAGGGCTATGTAGGGGCCAGCCTGGTCAATCCAGTTGCGGGGCTGATGACATGTCCACAGCACACAAAATTTTGAGCGAGTGGGCAGATCCCAGGGTTCTTGAAGAACCCTGGGATCTGGTAAAACTTCAGACTTTAGAATTGAAGAATTGACATTATCAAAATCAGCCAGTCCTGCGGGAGGCAAGAACGATGTACCTTGAGGCTCCACCCACCCCCAAAGGAGAAAACCGGATGGTGTTTCGTTCCCTGGACTGGTCGGCCTTTGAGCAAATTCGTCAATTGCTGGGAGAGCGCACCCACGCCCGCTTCACCTACGACGATGGGGTTTTAGAAATCACGATGCCACTGGAAGGCCATGAACGCCTAGCTCGGTTGATTGAACTGTTCATTCGCATTTTGGTAGTAGAACTGGGGCTAAAGATGAAATCCATGGGGTCAACTACCCTGGCTAGGGAAGACCTCCTCAAAAGTGCAGAACCAGACAATGGCTACTACATTCAAAACTACGCTCGGGTGGCCGACCACGAGGTCGATCTGGCCGTTGATCCCCCACCAGATCTGGTGGTCGAGGTAGATATCACCCATACGGATATTCAGAAAAATAGCCTCTATGCCAGCCTGGGAGTGCCTGAGTTTTGGCGGTTCAACGGACGGGAATGGACGATTTTGCAGCTTGTGGAGCGGAGGTATGAGGAGCGCGATGTCTCCCCTACGTTTCCCCTAGTGGCGAAGACCGATTTATACAGTTTCTTGCAGACAGCCATGACGGATGAAGTCACCGCAGAAATTGACTTTCGCCAGTGGGTTCGCAGCCGGGTGGATTGAGAGTTCCCAGGGTTCTTGAAGAACCCTGGATCTGGTGAGAGCGTCAGGTGTGCGATCGCCGCCTCTCACTGCTGCTCTGGAGAGCTCACCAGGAGGAGTGACATATTTCAGGATGCTCGACGGAGACAGTTCTCCATAGCGCCACGACCGGCCATTCCCTATAATGGGGGCACATTCTAACCCTTCACCCCCGCCATTCCTGTGACCCAGACGCCGCTTTCGCCTCGCCCCGCCGCTGATTCTTTGGCCGCTGCTCGCCCCGACGCCCTGGGCCGCTTTGGCCAGTTTGGCGGCAAGTATGTGCCCGAAACGCTGATGCCCGCCCTGTTTGAGCTAGAGCAGGCGTTTTACCAGTACCGCGACGAGGCCGACTTCCAGGCTGAGCTGAACGGGTTGCTGAAAGATTACGTCGGTCGGGCCACGCCCTTGTACTTTGCCGAGCGGCTCACCGCCCACTACCGCCGCCCCGACGGCAGCGGCCCCGAGATTTATCTCAAGCGCGAAGACCTCAACCACACCGGGGCGCACAAGATCAACAACGCCCTGGGGCAGGTGCTCTTGGCCAAGCGCATGGGCAAGCAGCGCATCATTGCCGAAACCGGGGCTGGGCAGCACGGGGTGGCCACCGCGACGGTGTGCGCCCGCTTTGGCCTGCAATGCGTTATCTACATGGGCGTGCAGGACATGGAGCGCCAGTCGCTGAATGTGTTTCGCATGCGGCTGATGGGGGCCGAGGTGCGCGGCGTGACGGCGGGTACCGGCACCCTCAAAGACGCCACCTCCGAGGCGATTCGCGACTGGGTGACGAATGTGGAGACCACCCACTACATCCTCGGTTCTGTCGCTGGGCCGCACCCCTACCCAATGATGGTGCGTGACTTCCACGCCATCATTGGCGAAGAGACCCGCGCCCAGTGCGCCGAGAAATTTGGCGGCCTGCCCGACATTCTGATGGCCTGCGTCGGCGGCGGCTCCAACGCCATGGGCCTGTTCCACGAGTTTGTCAACGAGCCCACGGTGCGCATGATCGGCATTGAGGCGGCGGGCAGCGGGGTGGCCACTGGCAAGCACGCCGCCACCCTAACCGAGGGCCGCGTCGGCGTGCTGCACGGGGCCATGAGCTATCTGCTGCAAGACAGCGAGGGCCAGGTGATCGAGGCCCACTCCATCAGTGCCGGACTCGACTACCCCGGTGTCGGCCCTGAGCACAGCTTTTTGAAGGATGCGGGCCGGGCCGAGTACTACAGCGTCACCGACCAGGAGGCGCTCGACGCCTTCCAGCGGGTGTCACGCCTGGAGGGGATTATCCCCGCCCTGGAGACGGCCCACGCCTTTGCCTACCTGGAGACCCTGGCCCCGCAGCTCACGGGCAACCCCCGGATTGTGATTAACTCCTCGGGCCGGGGCGACAAGGATGTGAACACGGTGGCGAAAGCCCTGGGCGGGCTGGAGTAAGTTCGGTTGTCTAAGTTACATCGTCAATCGGGTAGGAGGAATTGCGGATGAGCGCAGACACCAACGTCAAGCCCACGTCCCTGTACGAGCAGGACTATCAGATCTGGTTGGACGATACTGCGTCTTGTCTAAAATCTCGCAACTTCGATGCGCTTGATTTAGAGAACCTGATTGAGGAAATTGAGAGCTTGGGCAGAAGTGATAAGCGATCGCTAAAGAGCTATCTTCTGCGCCTGTGTGAGCACTTCTTCAAGCTCTGTTACTGGGAGGCCGATCGCGATCGCTGCTTTCGCGGCTGGGATCTGGAAATCACCAACTTTCGCATCCGGGTCAGCACTATTCTGGAAGATAGCCCCAGCCTGAGGCGCTACCTGGACGACAACTTTTTGTCCCAGTACAAGCAGGCTCGCCGAATATTTTTGAAAGCCAGCACCCTGGAAGACACCACCATTCCTGAGCGGCCCTGGTTCACCCTGGAGCAGGTGCTAGATCCTGACTGGTTGCCCTGGCAGCCCGATTCAGACCCCCTTGACGATTAGAGATTACTTTCAGAAGTTGCCTTAGATTGAGCAAACAACGGATTCAATCCGGTAGGGATCGCAGATGAGTACCGAAACTGACATCAAGCTAACGTCGTTGTACGACACTGATTACCAACTCTGGTTGGAAGACACTGTTGCTCAACTGAAATCCCAAAACTTCAGCGCCCTTGATCTAGAAAACCTGGTTGAGGAAATTGAAAGCTTGGGCAAAAGTAACAAGCAATCGCTCAATAGTTATTTGAAGCGCCTCTGTGAGCATCTGCTAAAGGTTGGCTACTGGAAAACTGAACGCGATCGGTGTTTCTCTGGTTGGGATAGAGAAATCGAAAACTTCCGCCAGGAGATTCAGGAGATTTTAGACGATAGCCCTAGTCTGAGAAACTGGCTTCGAGAGCGCTACCCTGCTGAGTACATCAAAGGCAGACGGTTATTTCTTAAAAGTAGCGGAATAGACCCCAAGCAGGTTCCTGAAAGCCCTTGTTTCTCGCTGGAACAGGTGCTAGATGAAGACTGGTTGCCCTGGCAGCCCGACTCAGACCCCTTTGACAATTAGGAGACCCATGGCCGACGGTTTTGAAATCTGCGATCGCGACCTCACCCCTGCCCTGCTCGATCGCTACCAGCAGGCCGATGCGATCGCCTGCGACACCGAGACCATGGGTTTGCTGCCCTGGCGCGATCGCCTCTGCCTGGTACAGCTGGCCGACCCCGACGGCTACGTGGCGGTGGTGCGCATCGAGCTGGGCCAGAGCGAAGCTCCCCTGCTCAAAGAGCTGCTGGAAGCGCCGGGCATTCTCAAACTGTTTCACTTTGCGCGGTTTGATCTGGCCACCCTCAAGCACAACCTGGGCATTACCACCGCCCCCGTCTTTTGCAGCAAAATTGCCAGCAAACTGGCCCGCACCTACAGCCCCCGCCACGGGCTGAAGGAACTGGTCAAAGAGCTAGAGGGCATCGAACTCGACAAAACCGCCCAAAGCTCCGACTGGGGCAACGCCATGCACCTCTCCGAAGAGCAGTTGCGCTACGCCGCCAACGATGTCCGCTACCTGCACAGCCTTCAGCAGACCCTGACCGCCATGCTCCAGCGCGAGGGCCGCTGGGAGCTGGCCCAGGATTGTTTTAACTGTCTGCCCACCTTCGTTGCCCTCGACCTGCTCCAGTACCAGGGGGTTTTCGAACATTAGTCAGCGTCCTCATACCCTTCTCCGGGAACGAAGGGGAGCGGTTTGGGGCAGGGGACAGTTAAAATTGTCCTGTTTACCTCAAATATTGCTTAACCGCGAGGAGAACGACCATGAGCGTTGACAGCAAAGACTTTCAGGACGAGCTGCAAAAGGCGATCGACTACGCCCACCAGGTCACCGCCGAAAAGGGCGAAACCTCCCCCGAAGCCGCCTCTGCATGGGATGTGGTCGAAGAAATGCGGGCCGAGGTTTCGCACCAGCACCAAATTCCCAAGAAAACTGGCTTTGATCAGTACCTAGAGGATAACCCCGAAGCTCCTGAAGGCTTGATGTACGACACCTAAGGGCCTCGTCCGAAGGCTAACTCAGCCATCCCGCTGGACAGATTAGAGTGTTAAAATTAGTTTGGTTAGTTTTCGGTAGATTTCGCTTGTTTCATTTCACTTTGATTTCCGATACAGCTTTGTCTCCGTTTACTCACTGCACTTTGTACAGTACGGAGACAATTCTATGTCACTCTATGTTGGTAACCTGTCCTACGATGTCACCCGCGAAGATCTAGAGCGGGTGTTTGCAGAATACGGCGATGTGAAGCGGGTCAGCCTGCCCACCGATCGCGAAACTGGTAAGCCTCGGGGCTTTGCCTTCGTCGATATGGCCGCTGAATCCCAGGAAGACAGCATCATCGAATCCCTCGATGGGGCTGAGTGGATGGGTCGCGAAATGCGGGTCAACAAGGCTCGCCCCCGCGACGACGCCCGCAGCGGCGCAGGGGCAGGCGGCGGCAACGGCGGCAACTACCGTCGCACCGGCTTCTAGGCTGGTTTAGCCAGTTCGTTAAAAGCTCACTAATGGGCAGGGTAGGTCGCAGTGGCCTACCCTTTTTTGCATCAGGCTAGAACTGCTCGCGCTCGGCCACCACGGGGGAGCGATCGGCGGCGGGTTGGGGTCTGCCGCTGGCGTCTAGGTAGCCCAGATCCTGCAAAAAGGCGTAGAGGGCGGTGGGGAAGTCGGCATAGGTTTGGGTGGCCTCACCGTCATCGGTATAGGTGTAGAGGCCCCAGTCGTCGGTGCGATCGTAGTGAGAGAGCATAAACAGCCAGGCTTCTCGATAGCGCCCCACCCGGATATTTTGGGCAACGTAACCCGCTAGCACACCGTTTTTGTCGCCGCGATCGGCAAATTCCGGGTCTTCCACCGTGAAGCGCATCCCGGCAGCGATGTCTTCCAGATAGTTGGTGAACTGGGGGGTGGTGTCGCGGTATGCGCCGTTCTCGTAGGTGAGCACCACGCTCGGTGGGTACGACCCGGCGTAGGAGCTAAAGCTGTAGAAAAAGGCATTGTCGAAGGTGACAAACTCCATGAGCCCATCGCCGTTGATGTCTTTAAATTCGCCGCCGCCGCCGTCGAGGTAGCTAAAGTAGATGGGGGTAAACTGCTCGTCTTGCCAGGTATAGGTGGTGTAGGCCATACAGCAGTGGGCACCGCCCGTAAAGGTTTGCACCACGACCTCGGCGGTGCCGTCGCTGTCGAGATCGATCAGCTCAATGCCCGCAAACATGGCGGCGGTGTCGGTGGCCGACAGCTTCAACTCGTCGTTGTAGAACAGCTGAATGGTCAGGTTGTTGCCAATGTCTTCGGCCTCGTAATTGATCGGGGTGTAGCTGGCCACGACGCGAATTGGCCCCTGGGCGATCGCTCGCTCAGTAAGGGCTTCGGTGCCGTAATCGATCTCGATGCGGGGATTTTCGGCGAGGGCGGGCAGGCTGAAGGCAACTAGGCTTCCGACGAGCAGGCTTTTGAGGATGGCTTTCATCAACGGTTCTCTATTGCATGACATTATTTACGGGGTTTGCTCAGCTTGCCCCGGTTAATTCTGCGGCTACCAGCGTCGCCAGTGGCGTTTGCCCACCACAAACACGCCCAGCAGCACCCCTACCAGCAGAGTGTAGGACATAGTTACCAGCGCAGCGGGGATGGGCAAAAACCCTTTGATAAAAATTACCAGGGCAATGCAGGGCACCAGCGCCCACAACACGCCGGTATCGATGTACACCCGGCTAAACCACCGCTCCAAAATAGTGAGGGCCAGAGCGCCAATGCCAAAGCCAGCGACAATGGGTAGCGCCATAAACAACAGCTGCATCAGGGGCAGCAGGCCGCTGCCGACGTTGGCCAGCAGTAGGGCCAACCCCTGGGCTAGCAGCAGGTCGGCGGCGGTGGCGATCGCCACCGCCGCCAGAGCCACCTGAAGCAAAATTGCCCAGGGCAAAGACTTGAGCCGCCAGAGGGGGTTACGCATAGCTACAGCCGTAGGAAGTCATGCCCATTATTGCGCCGAATGCTGGATTTGGCTGTGGGAGGGCCCGACTTTTAGAATTGAGCCGCCGGTCTCAGTTCCTCAAAAGCAAGGATGATTGCTGTGATAAGTAAATCTTTGCGGTGCTGAGACCTTGGATATGAGATAACAATATATGCGGGTTCAGGCGATCGCCTGGGCTCGGTTGCCCTAATTTCCTGTGTGATCTATGGAAAAGCTGCTGCAAGGTCTGCGTGAGTTTCAGGAAAACTACATTCCCGATCACCAGGAACTGATTCAACAGCTGGTCAAGGGTCAGCACCCGAGGGTATTGTTCATCGGCTGCTCTGACTCGCGGGTAGACCCCACCATCATCACCCAGGCCGACATTGGCGATCTATTTATCATCCGCAACGCGGGCAACATTATTCCCCCCTACGAGGCCACCAACGGCGGCGAAGGGGCCACCATCGAGTACGCCATGGAGGCCCTGGATATTCGCCAGGTGATTGTCTGCGGCCACACCCAGTGTGGGGCCATGAAGGGTCTCTTACAGATTGGCGACCTCGAAGAAAAAATGCCCCTGGTCTACCACTGGCTGCGCCACACCGAAGCCACCCGCAAACTCGTCGAAGACCACTACGGCACCCTGGAAAAGAAAGACAAGCTCGATCTGCTGGTGGCCCAAAACGTCCTCACCCAGATCGACAATCTGCAAACCTATCCTTCGGTGCGCTCAAAGCTGCACGCGGGCACCCTGGCCATCCACGGCTGGATCTACAAACTCGAAACCGCCGAGCTGCTGGCCTACGATGAAGAGTCTAAAACCTTCGTACCGCCCCACAGCAAAATTTATGCCGACCTCGAAAAGGCCAAGTCGCTCAAGCCCGGCGGTCTTTCCCTGGAGTTTCAAGACACGGTGCGGCCCGGTGCCGGTGCCCCGGCGGTGGCCCGCCCCGATTTTGCTGAGCCGGTGCAGCCCCACTGGCCAGGGGCCAACCGCCTCAGCCCTGAGCAGGCGGCTCGCATTTACCGGGGTGCTGGGGTTTAGGGAAGGGGTAAAAGGTAGAGGGGTGAATGGGTGAAGGGTGGTTAGACGGTGAAGGGGTAGGGGGACAGGGCTTATCCTGAGAGTAGCTGTTTAGGTGGTGGCCCGATGACCCAGGCTTCGCAGCGAGTATCACTCTACGACCAGGATTTTGCCCTTTGGCTAGAGGATGTGGCGACCAAGCTCAGGGCGCGAGACTTCGATGGGCTCAATATCGAGAATTTGCTGGAGGAGATCGAGTCGTTGGGGCGCTCAGAAAAAAAGAGCTAAAAAGTCATCTAGTTACCCTATTGGCCCACTTGCTCAAGCGGCTTTACATCGACAGTGCCTACGACAATCGAGGGTGGGAAATCACCATTCGCGAGCAGCGCAAAGAACTGCTGTTACTACTCGAACAGTCCCCCAGCCTGAGGGATCATTTTGCTGAGGTTTTGGATAGCGCCTATGCGATCGCCCTGGCAGAAGTGCGCGAAGACTACGCCAAGATCACCTTCCCCAGTCGCTGGCCCCTCAGCCCAGCAGTTGATGACCTGCTGGGGGCAGTCTTTTGGGTTGAATAGCTCAGATGAGCATTTACAAGCCCGTTTCTAGGGTGGCCAATGCCCATCCTAGAAACGGGCCAAATAAACCACCCCTCACCCCCTACTCCCTCCCCATCCACTCCTTTACCGATCAAAATTCGCAATCCGCCGCGCCGCCCCGACGCTCTGCTCCCCAGGCCCAAAGGTAACTTCCAGGGCCTGCTGGTCGGCAAAAGCCTGGGAGGCTTCACGGTAGACGGTGCGAGTGGTGGGCAGGGTGCGCCGCTGACCGTTGTAGTCAAAGGTGAGAGCGTACTCCACATCTCTCTGCAAGCCCAGTTCACTGCGCTGCTCGATGGGCTCGCGCTTGCGGGCCTCTAGCTCATCGGCGGTGGGGCGCGGGGGCAAGGGCGGCCAGTAGAGACCGTTGTCGTCGGGGCCGGTGGCGGCACCCTCGGGGCGTACGCCGTTGCGGTTCACCAGAGAGTTGGAGCCAAAGGTTTCCATATGAATGGTCTGGCGGCGATCGAAGCTGCGGGCGTACTCGGCCCGCCAGGTTTGGGTGACGGTGGCGGTGGCTTCGTAGGTACCGGTGGTAACGATATCGCCCGTAGCAAGGTAGTTTTCGCACCCGGCGACCAGACCGAGACCGAGGGCCAGGGTGCCAGCCTGCAACCAGCGGGGCACAGAAGACGGAGACATCAACGTGGGCATAGCAACTGCTGAACTATTCGATTGGGGGTCTGCGTATAGAGGCTAGCAGCGCTTTCTATAGAACAGATAAGCCGAGCAGCAGGGAATAAAAGTGTCACAGGCCCCGGTTAAACCGGGTATCCGTGTCGGGCTGCTGGTTTGCGATGGAGGTTTTAAAGATAAAACATGCCTCCATTAACCTGAAGTTATCTTTCGAGCAGGCCCGGGGCCCTAGGATGGGGCATGCGGTGACGAGTCGTCAGACCGCCGCTAAACGGAGATACCGAACTTAAATTACGTTGTGTATCGATTTAGTGCATCTATCTATCGTTCATCGAGCGTATTGATTAAACCTGGTGAATACTACGCTCCTGCTTCAACAGCTTAGCTGTATTAGAGCTGTCCGGCTGCCCCCACCGTGCGTCCCCCTGGCTATGACTCAAACGTCGCTTTCCATTCAGCAAACTTTTCAGTCGCTGGAGCCCTTCGATCGCCTGCCGACTGAGGCCCTACAGCAGCTTTTGCAAACGGCCCAGCCCTACAAGTACCGGGTGGGGCAGCCGCTGCTGCGCCGGGAGGTGCTGACCCAGCAGGTGGTGGTGCTGCTGGAGGGGCAGGCGCGGCTCTTGGGCTACGACCCGCGCAATCAGCAGCCGGTGACCCTGGGGCGGTTTGGCCGGGGTGAAATGCTGGGGGTGATTAGCCTGATCCGGGGCGTGCCGTGCGAAACGGTGATTGCCTCCAGCGAGGTGCTGGCTCTCACCCTGCCCTCCTACATGTTTCTGGGGCTGCTGGATGAATACCCGGAGTTTGGCCGACTGGTGCGCGATCGCACCTATGCGATCGAAGCCTTTGACCTGGTGGCCGAGCACGCCAAGGCCCACGCCCTCGACGTGGGCGATCTCAAGGCCAAGGCCCAGATTGTCTGTGACGCATCGGCGATCGTCACCCTGCCCACCGGCCCCAACACCCTGCATCAGCTCGATCGCGCCCTCACCTGGGTGCTCAGCGGCGGCACGGTGCTGAATCTTCCAGTTGGCTCTACCCTGGCCCTCGATCGCCCCGTAGAGGTGCTCAGTCCCCAGGGGGCGCGGGTGCTGGGCCTGACCCCGGCGGTGCTGGCCGAGACCCTGCCCGAGCCCGCTGCCCAGGCATCGGAGGCCATAGCGCGTACCGTGGAGGTGCTCGATGTCAACAACATTCCCTACGCCACCGAGGCCGACCTGGTGTCCCGGTCTCAACCCTCCCCAGCGCTGGAGAAAACCCCCAGCCGCAGCTATCCCTTTGCCCGAGGCCGGGGCGAAGTCGATGGGGCGCTGGCCTGCTTCGACATGCTCAGCCAGCTGTTTTCCATGCCCTTTCGCAAAGACGTCATTCGCCGCATTTTGGCCAACCAGCACGAGCGCATGGGCCAGCTTTCTTTGCCGATCTGCGGCTCGGTGAGCGAGATGATGGGCCTCAAAACCCAGCTGGTGCGCGTGCCCGTGGGAGCCTTTGGTCGGCTCAATACCCCCTGCCTGATCCGCTGGCAGGAGAGCTTTGCCGTCGTCTACGAAACCAGCGAGAAAGCCTACGTGCTGGGCGACCCCGAGGTGGGCGTCATTCGCCGTACCCCCGCGAGCTTTGCCGAGACCTGGGGTGAGAGCGGCGAAGTGCTGCTGCTGGAGCCCACCCGCGAAACCCCTCAGCAAAAATTTGGCCTTCAGTGGTTTTGGCCCTCCATCAAAAAGTACCGCTGGGTGCTGATTGAGGTGTTTGTGGCCTCATTCTTTGTGCAGCTGTTTGGCCTGGCCAACCCGCTGATGGTGCAGATCATCATCGACCGGGTAATTGTGCAAAACAGCGTCGATACCCTGCAAGTGCTGGGGGTCTTTCTGGTGGTGGTGGCCATTTTTGAGGCCCTGCTCACCAGTTTGCGCACCTACCTGTTCGTCGATACCACCAACCGCATCGATATGGCCCTGGGGTCAGAGATTATTGACCACCTGTTTCGGCTGCCCCTGCGCTACTTCGACAAACGCCCCGTGGGCGAGCTTTCCAGCCGCATCAACGAGCTTGAGAATATCCGCTCCTTTCTCACCGGCACCGCGCTGACGGTGGTGCTCGACGCGGTGTTCTCAGTGTTGTACATCGTGGTGATGTTCATCTACAGCTGGGTGCTGACCCTGGTGGCCCTGGCAACCATCCCGCTGTTTGTGCTGGTAACGGTACTGGCCTCCCCGATTGTGCGCAAGCAGCTGCGGGTGAAAGCTGAGCGCAACGCCTCAACCCAGTCGCTCTTAGTCGAGTCGCTGTCGGGCATTCAGACCGTCAAGGCGCAAAACATTGAGCTACGCACCCGCTGGAAGTGGCAGGAGCGCTACGCCGAATACGTCAGCGCCGGGTTCAACACCGTGCTCACCTCCACCACTGCCAACTCGGCCAGCAGTTTTCTCAACAAGCTCTCGGCTCTGCTGGTGCTGTGGGTAGGAGCCTACCTGGTGCTAGAGGGGCAGCTCACCCTGGGCCAGCTGATCGCCTTTCGGATTATTTCGGGCTACGTGACCGCACCGATTTTGCGCCTGGCCCAGCTGTGGCAAAACTTTCAGGAGACGGCCCTGTCCCTGGAGCGGCTGTCGGACATCATTGACCACCCCCAGGAGACCGAGGCCGACGAGGCCAACCAGATCCCGATGCCCGAGATCACCGGGCAGGTCACCTTCGAGAATGTAGCCTTTCGCTTTGCCCCCTCGGGGCCATTGCAGCTGGCCAACGTCAGCCTGGAGTTTCCAGCGGGAATTTTCATTGGCGTCGTAGGCCAGAGCGGTTCGGGGAAGAGCACGCTGATGAAGATGCTGCCCCGCCTCTACGAGCTGGAGTCGGGCCGCATTTTGATCGACCACTACGACATCAGCAAGGTGGAGCTGCACTCCCTGCGGCGGCAGATCGGCATTGTGCCCCAGGAAAGCCTGCTGTTTGAGGGCACGATTCAGGAAAATATTTCGCTCACCAACCCCGACGCCGAACCCAGCGTGATTATTGAGGCGGCTAAAACCGCCTGCTGCCACGACTTCATTATGGATTTGCCTCTGGGCTACAACACCCGCGTCGGCGAGCGGGGCTCGACCCTCTCGGGGGGGCAGCGGCAGCGGATTGCGATCGCCCGCACCATTCTGCAAAACCCCCGCCTGCTGATCTTAGATGAAGCCACCAGCGCCCTCGACTACGACACCGAGCACCAGGTCTCCATGAACCTGAAAGCCTGGGCTGAGGGCCGCACGGTGTTCTTCATCACCCACCGGCTCAACACCATCCAGCAGGCCGACCAGATCCTGGTGATGGAGCAGGGCTCAGCCGTCGAGCTAGGCACCCACACCGAACTGATGGAACTCCAGGGCCGCTACTTCACCCTCTACCAGCAGCAGCTCAGCGGCGTTTGAGGGTGTTGGGTGTCAGGTGTCAGGTGTTGGGTGTCAGGTGTCAGGTGTCAGGTGTCAGGTGTCAGGCGTAGAGTAAACCCAGTACCCGACACCCCTTACCCCGTCAACCGTTCACCCGACACCCCTTGCACCGTCAACCGTTCACCCGATACCCGACACCCCTTACCCTGTCAACCGTTCACTCGATACCCAACACCCAACACCCGATACCCAATACCCCACAAACCCATGGTTCGCATCAACAGCCTCCCCCCCAGCCCAACCCCTGAGCAAAACGGCGACGCCGTGCTGGCCAACCAGCCCTCGCGGCAAAAGGTCCAGTTCGACAAGCCGGTCATTCTGCGTCAGTCGCCCCGCTGGTCGCGGGCGGTGGTGTGGAGCCTGGTGGGCGTCACGACCTTTACCCTGGCCTGGGCCTGCCTGGCCAAATTTGAGGAGGCCATCCCGGCCCAGGGCAAGCTAGAACCCAAGGGCATGGTGCAGCCGGTGCAGGCTCCGGTGGGGGGCGTGGTGCAGGCGGTGCTGGTGAGCGAAGGGCAGGCGGTGGAGGCGGGCGACCCGCTGCTGCGGTTTGACCCCGAAACCACCCAGGCCCAGCTCACCTCGCTGGAGACCATTCGCACCCGGGTGCGGGAAGAAAATGCCTACTACCGATCGCAGCTAGCCAACCAAATTGAAGCCAGTGCCCCGGTGGACATTGCCCCTGGCCTGGTGCAGCTGACCAGCAACCGCGCCGCTCTGGTGGCCGAAAACGCCCTCTACCGGGCTCAGCTGGCCGGGGATGCGACGGGAGAGAGCCTGCCTGTAGCCCAGCGCGATCGCCTGCGGGCCGCCACCGCCGAACTCAACTCGCGCCTCAGCATTGCCAACCTGGAAGTTGATCAGCTGCGCCGCCAGCTCACCCAAACCGAAGCCCAGCTGACCAACGCCCGCGATGCCCTGCGGGTCAATCAAAATATTCTCGAGCGCATTCAGCCGCTGTACGAGGCGGGGGGCATTGGCGAAATTCAATACCTCCAGCAGGAGCAGGAGGTCAACAACCGCCAGACCGAGGTCAACCGCCTGGTGGAGGAAGCCCAGCGGCTGGGCCTCGGCATCACCCAGGCGCAAGAGCAGCTGCGCAATACCTCCATCGCCTCCCAGGACGAGTTGCAGCAGCGCATCGCCGCCAACGACAACCAGATCGCCACCATCGACAGCCAGCTGACCAAAACGGTGCTCGAAAACGACAACCGCCTGCAAGAGCTCGACAGCCAAATTGCCCAGCTCCAGCAAACCCTCACCTATCAGGAATTGCGGGCTCCGGTGAGCGGCACGGTGTTTAACCTCAAGGCCAACCAGGCGGGCTACGTAGCCAACTCCACCGAGCCAATTCTCGAAATTGTGCCCAGCGACGCCCTGGTGGCGCGGGTGTTTATCACCAACCGCGACATTGGCTTTGTGCGCGAGGGCATGAATGTGGACGTGCGCATCGACTCCTTCCCCTACAGCGAGTTTGGCGATGTCAAGGGCACCCTGACCCAGATTGGCTCCGACGCGCTGCCCCCGGACCAGATCAACCCCAACTTTCGCTTTCCGGCAGAGATCACCCTCAGCGATCAGCTGATTGCCATCGACGGACAGCCTGTGAAGCTGCAATCGGGCATGTCGCTGAGCGCCAACATCAAAACCCGCCCCAGGCGAGTAATCACCATCTTCTCTGACCTGTTTGTGCGGAAAATCGACACGATTAAGACAGGCGGTTAGGCTCCCCCTCGGCACAGGAACTTCACCCTGAACGTTGGAACGTTACCAGACTGACTACGGTGACATCTACTCTCCGGGAAATCTCCTGATCCCAATGTCCCTTGCACTCATAGAAAAAACCACAGAAGCGATGTGAATTTGATAGAATTCACTCTATCTAACGCTCCAGTGCGAGGGGGAGGTTCTCCGGTGATTCACGCTACACTGCACCAGCTCAAGGTTTTTGAAGCAACGGCCCGCCACGGCAGCTTTACCCGCGCCGCTGAAGAACTCTATCTAACCCAGCCAACGGTGTCGATTCAGGTGAAGCAGCTGACTAAGGCGGTGGGGCTGCCGCTGTTTGAGCAGATTGGCAAGCGCCTCTACCTCACCCAGGCGGGGCAAAAGCTGCTGGAGACCTGCCAGGAAATTTTTGACGGCCTCGACCAGTTTGAGATGGCTGTCTCAGATCTCAAAGGCCTGAAGCAGGGCCAGCTGCGCCTGGCGGTAATCACCACGGCTAAATACTTTGTACCCCGGCTGCTGGGGCCGTTTTGCCAGCGCTTTCCCGGTATCGATATCTCGCTGAAGGTGACGAACCACCAGCAGATTCAAGAGCGCATGACCAACAACGACGATGACCTCTACATCATCAGCACGCCCCCCGAGCAGCCCGATCTCAAGATCTACCCTTTTCTCGAAAACCCGCTGGTGGTGCTGGGGCCGCAGGATCACCCCCTGGTGGGCAAACCGCGATCGCCCATCAGCGTCCTCAACGGCGAGCAGTTTATTATGCGTGAGCCAGGCTCAGGCACCCGCTACGCGGTGCAAAAGCTGTTTGCCGAGCACGATATTGATGTCCGAGTGCGGCTGGAGTTGGGCAGCAACGAGGCGATCAAACAGGCGATCGCCGGGGGCCTGGGCATCTCGGTGCTCTCGCTGCACACGATTATCTCTGAGGGCACAAAGGGGGAGTTTGCCATTCTCGATGTCGATCACTTCCCCATCGATCGCCACTGGTATGTGGCCCACCTGGCGGGCAAGCAGCTCTCGGTGGTCTCTCAGGCCTTTTTGAGCTATCTGCTAGAGGAGAGCCACACCCTCGTTGAAAATCTGCTGCCGGGAATTAATCGGGCTCCGGCGGCGATCGCCCCCAACAGTGCAGAACTGTTGAGCAAGGTCTAGGCCGCCTTCTAACACGCAGGGTTTTGACCCGACCATGGGCCTTTACCTCTAGGTGACTGGAGGTAAAGGCCCATGGCTGTCGCAGCTACTTGTGGCACGTTCTAGCCATAGTCAATTGGGTTGAGCCATTCAGTAACCCTAGGAACGTTCAAGCGTTTGAACGCTCCTAGGGAAATTGTCCTAACCAGACTGGCTACAGCTATAGCCCTGGTCACCTAGGTTAGGACAATCAGAACCCTCAGAAACGTTTGAACGTTCGAACGTTTTCAGGGAAGCTGTCCTAACTATCCCATTCAGTGCAATATATCTTCGTCCCGGTGAGCCCCCCGCAGTCTCGATTCGACGTCCAATTTGCTTGACCAATGACCGAGTTCTGGGCCGGTATGGTCGAGCAGATGCCTCCGCACGGCGTTCTCAACTCCTTCCAAAGTCTTGACGTCCTTTGGGGGCAGTCTCCTCGTAGAGCAGTGCGGCTAGCTCCTGGGTCAGGGCTTTGAGACGGGCTGCTTTGGCGGCATCCATGGGAGTGAAGTTCCTCGGTTGCACTGCTCAAAATGCTCACTCTCCCAAGGGGTTGAGACGGCGGGTCATCACGCTGATATATTCGCCGCTGCGCCCGGTGGGCATGGGTTCGATCCAGGCGACTCTGGCGCAGTACCGCAGCACTTCCATACGGTTGATGGCCTCAAGGACGGCAGCATAGTCGCCGACCAAAATGTGGGTGAGGCGATTGGGCTGGTAGCTGGGCAGCGTAAACGTGTCGGGAAGGTTGCCTTCCCGAGGGGTTTGGTTAACCATGGTTTTAAGGGCTTAAGGACAGGTTTGGAGATGGTCAGTTCAACCCTGTAGCGGCTGAACACCACCCGCCAGAGTCATCTGTGGCTGAGGGTATTATGTGTGACTGCCCAACAAAAAGTCAACAGGATTTACGAATTTGTCTCCAAATTGCCGAAGTTGGCCTGTTTAGCGATCATGGCTAGCAGCTTGCGCTTTGAGCGATCGGGTTCGTACTTGCTGTTTTCCCATTCGCTGACGGTTTCACGTCGAACTCCCAACTCACTGGCGAACTGCTCCTGGTTTAGGCCTTTGTAGGCCCTCAGCGCTTTGATCGCCCTGCTAGTCCATTCGATTTCGCCATCTTTACGCGGAACGTTGTAGGCCGCTTGAAAGGTCTGAAAGGTGACCTCTTGCTGAGCCAGATCGACTGACTGGACCTGATACCCTGCGCTAACCCAAGCGATCGCCTGCAGGGCACTGGCACTGTCGCGATTGCTCCACCAGTTCTTTTTGACCCTGGCTGAGGCGGGCAGTGGGCGATTTAGCACAGCTTCAACTTCAGCAAAGGTCAGGGTGATTACCGATTGATTGCAGCGCTGCAAGTGCTCAAAGAGTCGATAGTACTTGCTGCCAGGTTTAATGCTCATAGCTCACTTCGATCTGGTAGCGGAGGAAATAGTGTCTCTAGCAGGGGCAAGGGGGGACAGATCTGCCTGGCTGTTGATGGCGCGATCGCTCGGCGACATCAACAGCCTCACTCCGAGCAGAAAAGGTTTGGATGCTGTCGGCGATCGAATGCATCCACTGAACTAACACAAACCCTCCTGCCCCCTTAGGCACCTGTCAAAACGGCGATCGGTACACTTGATTCCCTATGATGCATGAAAGGGGCTAAGTTGTCCTAGTTTCAGAGGAATTTCTCAAAACCAAACCTTTGGCCCAGCCCTGGCGGTGGGGGTTAAACCAGCCCCCACGCCGGTTTTTGGCCAGGCTGCACCAGGCTGGGCCGGTGTGGGGAGGCGTTTGAACGCTCAAACGTTTCTAAGGCTGCTGAGTGTCTTAACCCAGGTGACCATGGCTATCGCAAAGCCGCAGCGACGCCAGTCACCACGGCTGCAGGGATATCCACTGCTCGGAATCCTGTTTGGGAACGACCGTTTGGCAGGTGCCGCCTAAGCCGGGTGCGGTTGCCGACGAGAGGGTTGCAGCTCTTAGGCCAAGTCATCCTCATCGTCAAGCTCAGCGCTCACGGTTGCCACTGGAGACGGCGGTTCAGCGGGGGCTGGGGGTTCCGCTGGCGCTGGGGGGCCGCTGGGGGTTGGCGGCTCCGCCGGAGACGGCGGTTCGGCGGGGGTGGGGAAGGGGGGGGTTACCGGCGGCGACGGCGCAGGGGGCGTGGGGGGCTGAGGCTCTGGCTCTGGGATACCCAACTGCTGGCGGGCCTGGGCCAGCAGGTAGGAAGTGCTGGACTGCACCGTACCCAGGAGCGCCTGCCCGGTAGAGGTGATCGACTGAGGCTCGGTGCTGGAATCTTTTTCGCTGAGGCCAACATACCAGGCGCGGGTGCTGCGCCCCAGGCCGACGGCGGTGCGATAAAACCATTCTCCCCCTACGAAGGTGAGGCAAAGCACCAGCCACAGCAGTAGGCCGACTTCACGCAGGATCTCCCAGGTGCGGGTCAGAGTCTTTTTGTAAATGTCACCAGTATCGGCGGAAAACAGCAGCTGACTCACGATACTGGCCTGTTCTTTAATCTTATCCATAGGAAATTAGCTCTTAAATGGCTGAACACAGTGGAGGGCATGACGCCCCTCGGCTGACATAGTAGGTGCAGAATCTATGGGGTGGCTAAAGGACAGCGAGGCAGGTCGCCCCTAGGCACCCTCGCTCCAGATCTTCTTGAGCACTTGGTCGGGAGAAATGTCGGCCAGGGTACCGGTGGAGGCGGTCAGCGCCACCAGGCGATCGCCCCCCGCCGCGATCGCCTGGGCTGGGCTACTGCCGGAAAACAGTCCCAGGGTATAGACGTTGAGGGCGATCGCCAGCGCCAGGGGATACCCCTCTACCGCTACCAACAGGTTAGCGGCGGCAATCAGGGCTGCCGTCTGTCCTGGGGTCTCAGGTCGCAAAATCTTAAGGTTGGGTATGGCACTGGCGATCGCGGCGGGTTGCTCGGCCCCCTCGTCGGTTTGCAGCAGCGCCAGAGGCAGCTCGGGCTGGCGCTGCTGAAAGTCTTTGAGAATGGCGATCCAGCTTTCGGTGGGGTACGGGGTGCCGCCAGAGGTGGCCCCCGGGTACACCAGCACGTAGCCATTCGTGAGCCCGCTGCCCTGACGCAGGTTGTCTACGGCGGTTAGATCTTTGCGCGGCACATTCACCGAGAGGGCGGGCAGTGGGCCGGTGATGTTGATGAGCTTGAGCAGAGCGCCGTGGTGGTCGGCCTCGGCGGCGCGGGGGGTAGTGGCGGTGAGCAGCAGGTCGTTGGCCGCCCCGCTGTAGCCCAGGCGGGTGGGCACCCCGCTGAGCCACAGCAGCAGGGCTATTGACCAGGAATCGGTCAGGGTGAGGGCGGCGTCGAACTCGCGATCGCGCACAATCCCCAGCAGGTTGGCCCAGTCGGCGGGGCTGTTGCTGGACTCAAAGTTGTAGGGCACCACCTCGGTGACCCCCTTTGAGAGCTGATAGATAGCCGTAGCGCTAGGGGGCGCAACTACCGATACCTCAGCGTTGTCGAAGCTATCCTTGATCAGATTGATGATCGGAAAGAAGCTCAGCTGAGTCTCCGTTTCTCCTGGAACAAGAGCCAGTACCCGCATATATTACGTCCATGCCTGTTCGCAAGTATTGTAGTGGAACCTGGCTAAGGTTTAGGGGATATCTGGCCTACAAAATGAATTAACTTTCCCCAAAGGGGAGAGAAATTCCCCAATTTACTGGCCTGTTACGGTTTTGTCCTGTGTCTATGTTTCCTGTTCATGTGCTCATTCCCGCCGCTGGCAGCGGTCGCCGCATGGGGCGCGATCGCAATAAAGTGCTCCTTGAGCTGCTCGGCCAGCCGATCATCGCCTGGACAATCAAAGCCGCCGCCCAGGCCGAAGCTGTGGTTTGGATAGGGGTGGTTTGCCAGGCGGGCGATCGCCCTGCCCTGGAGGCGATCGCTCAGGGGCTGAATTTGTCTGAGCCAGTGACCTTCATCGACGGCGGCACCACCCGGCAAGAATCGGTCTTTAAGGGCCTGCAAGCCCTGCCGCCCGAAGCTACCCGCGTCCTGATCCACGATGGGGCACGCTGCCTGGTCACCCCCGACCTGTTCGATCGCTGCGCCGCCGCCCTAGACGCCTGCCCCGGACTGATTGCGGCGGTACCGGTCAAAGACACTATCAAAATGGTCGATGCCGACCAGCGGGTTGAGACCACCCCCGATCGCCAGCGGCTGTGGGCTGCCCAAACCCCCCAGGGCTTTGATGTGGCTCAGCTCAAGCAGTGCCATCGGCAGGGCCTTGAGCTGGGCTGGAGCGTCACCGACGATGCCGCCCTGTTTGAAAAGTGCGACCTGCCGGTGCAGGTAGTGCCCGGCGAAGAGACCAACCTCAAGGTGACGACACCGATGGATCTGGCGATCGCAGAATTCATACTAAAACAGCGCCTGGGTTAGCCGAGAGGCACCCCAAGCGCTGCGATGTCTTGAATTTCAGGATTTTAGCCCGAGGATGTGCCCCAGGGGCGACGACGCTAAAGGTCGCCGCCGCGCAGAAACAGCAGAAACACAATCGCTGGGCCAGCGATGACAATCATGGCAAGCATGGTCAACTGGGCAATCAGCTCAAAATTAATGCTGCTCAAAAAACCACTTAGAAAGCTCATGAAACCTCCCAACACAAGGCGACTGGACTGATATAAACTTCATTACAATCCCAGCAGTGGGGTTTCGCCTATAGAGAGCTACAGACCCCGCGCTGGGCTTAGTGTAAAGCTTGCTTATCGGGCCTATTTTACCTGCTAACGCCGCCCCTATTTTAGATAACTTAACAAAATTCTAAGGCAGCGCCCGCTGCCGCTCAAACGCAAGGCCCGCAGCGGCCAAAGGAGACCAATGGCCACCTGGCAATGTGTAAAGTCCTGCGGGGCCTGCTGTTTCTTAGCCCCTGACGAGCGCCCCGATCTGGAGTCGTACCTAGACGCTGACCAGCTGGCGCTGTACCTGAGCATGGTGGGCGAAGACGGCTGGTGCATCCACTACAGCGGGGGCGATCGCCTCTGCACCATCTACCCCGATCGCCCCAGCTTTTGCCGGGTCACCTTCAGCACCTTCGAGACCATGTTTGGCGTTGAGGCCGACGAACTCGACGACTTTGCCATCGACTGCTGCCAGGAGCACATTGCCGATATCTATGGCGAAGATAGCCCCGAGATGGCGCGCTTTAACGGGGCGGTGGGGGTGGGGGAGTGATGGGGTGGGGGAGTAGGGAGTGAGGGAGTGATGGGGTGGGGGAGGTCAAGAAGATAGGGGCGGCGGGGAAAGCGAGGGGGCGATGGGTTGCGGTTTGGTTGACTCTTGCAGATAATGAAAGCATTATGAAATCTCCGGCAGTATTCAACGGTCTAGGCGTTGCTCTGTGCCTGGCTCTGTTGAACGCTCAGCTAACCTGCCTTTTACGCCATTGTGTCTATCTCTAGTCCTCTTCCTCCCTCCCCTGCCACCGCTGAGGCCAAAACCTCTGATACCCTGAGTCGGGCAGCTTTTTGGCGAGTTTTTGGCTCTACGTTCATCACTATTTTTTTGGCCGAGCTCGGTGACAAAACCCAGGTGACGACACTGCTCATGAGCGCCCAGTCTCAGGCACCCTGGATTGTTTTTTTAGGCGCTGGCACCGCCCTAGTCAGCACTAGCCTGATTGGCGTACTGTTGGGGCAATGGCTAGCTCGCCGCGTTTCCCCCGCCACCCTCGACACCGCCGCTGGCACCATGCTCCTTGGCATCACCGTCTGTCTCCTCTGGGACATCGTCCACCTCTAGCCCGCCCCCACCCAGAGCACCCCATAGGCACATCTCTCCCCTCCTCCCTACCCCCTACCCATCCCCTCCCTCACTCCATACTCCCCTACTCCCATCCCCATGGACTGGAACCTCCTTGCCCTCAGCTTCACCGCCGTGTTTATCTCAGAGCTGGGGGATAAGAGCCAGCTGGCCGCGATCGCCCTCGGGGGCAGCTCCAAGTCTCCCCGCGCCGTATTTTTGGGCACCGCCGCCGCTCTGCTGCTGGCCAGCCTGCTGGGGGTGATTGCTGGGGAAGGCACCGCTCAAATTTTGCCCGAGCGGTTGGTCAAAGCCGTCGCCGCCCTGGGGTTTGCCCTGCTGGCCGTCAAGCTGCTGTGGCCCGCCGCCAGCGGCGATTAGCGGGCTAGAACTCAATCTGCTAGAACTCAATCTGCTAGAACTCAATCTGCTAGAACTCAATTTGATCGATCACCCCGCGCAGGGTCTGAGCCGACTGCTGAAGCAGCTGCTCCTCCTGGGGACTGAGCAATATATTCAGTCGGCGGCTCACCCCCGTACGCCCTACCACCGCAGGCACACTCAAGCACAGGTCTTGAACGCCAAAAATCTCGTCAACTACGCAGCTCACCGTCAGCACCCGGTTTTGGTCGCGCATAATCGACTGCACAATTTGCGTCACCGCCAGACCAACGGCGTAGTTGGTGTATCCCTTGCGGCGGATGATCTCGTAGGCGGCGTTTTTGGTCTGCTGAAAGATCTCGTCCATGGCCTGGCGATCGCCCGCCGCCATACCCTCGTAGTAGAGGGGGGTACCACAGACGTTGGCGTGGCTCCAGAAGGGCACCTCGCTGTCGCCGTGTTCGCCAATGATGTAGGCGTGCAGGCTGCGCGGGTCAATGCCCAGACGACGGGCTAGCAGGTACCGAAACCGCCCTGTATCCAGCACGGTTCCCGAACCCAATACCCGAGCCTTAGGCAGGCCCGACAGCTTCCAGGCAGCGTAGGTGAGCACATCTACAGGGTTAGACACCACCAGCAAAATGGCCTCAGGGCAGTGGGTCACAATATCGGGAATCAGTTTTTTAAGAATTTCGACGTTTTTTTGCACCAGATTCAGGCGAGTTTCGCCGTCTTTTTGGGCTGCCCCAGCGGTGATTACCACCACGTCGGCTCCGGCGGCGTCAGCCATGGTACCCGCCTTAATCAGCGTCGGCTCCACAAACGACATCCCCTGCTCTAGATCCATCACCTCGCCAATCAGCCTGTCCTGGTTGATATCCACCAGCACCATTTCATCCAGCACATTTTGGATCATCATGGCGTAGGCGCAGGCCAGGCCCACCTGCCCCGCCCCCACAATCACCCCCTTCAGAGGGCGTAGCGGGTCGGTTCGCAAATCGCTCAGCGGATTGGGGGTAAAAAGGCTATCAAACATAAGGCATCCTGGTTTATGGGCCATTGCCTCTAATAAACCACGGTGTAGCCAGCTTGTCCTGTCCTCCGTCCGTCATCGACGGGTCGGTCGCCGCCGTTAGGACGGCAGCGAGGGGTGCAGCGCCGCGCTGTCCTGCCGCGCCCTGACCATATCCTCTAACCGGGTCTTGAGATCCTTAGTCAACTGCGCCGCTCCGGCCTTGAGCGCCTCAGGAGAATCCTCACCCTGGAGGTAGGTCTGCACCGACAGCGGCGCGCCGATGTGAATTTGAGCGGGGCTGCGCCAGCCGGGGTAGGCCGCCCCGTAGTAAATGTCTACCGGCAGCACCTGCACTCCCAGGCCAGTTTTAGCGGCCTCCGCCTGCACCGCCAATCTTGCCAGGCCGGGCTTGAGGCCATGAATTTTATCGTCTCGACGAATGCCCCCCTCCGGGTAAATCACCAGCATTTCGCCCGCCAGCAGCAGTTCAATGCCGTGGCGCAGGCTGGCCACCGTGGGCCGCCGAACATTGACCGCAAAGCCACCCAGACGACGAATAAACCATCCCTGAAGGCCCTTCACCTCGTCAGCCGTAACCATGAAGCGCAGGTCGCGGCCCGTAACGGCTCGGCCCGTGGCGTAGGGCAGCAAAATTGAGTCCCAGCGGGCGCGGTGGGTAGGGGCCAAAATTACCGGGCCTGCGGTGGGCACATGGTGTCGCCCTGTGATGGTAACAGTGCCAAAGTAGGCGGGCACTACCAAGTACCGACCCAGAAAGTAGGCCAGAGGGGTCAGCACTGGCGAGCAGCGAGACTGAGCGGGCAGGATAGCCCCGCCCTTGACCAACCCAGCAGACGATTCAGGAAGCTCAGAGGATTTCATAGGAAGGCGGAGTGCAGGAGCCATGATCAGCTAAATCCTATAGTGCCGATGCCAGGCTTTTCCCAGTATGCCCGTCGCTGGCCGTCGCGCAGCCCACGACCGGAACAAAATTGGTCTAACCCTGGTCTGTGTATCGCTTTACCCTACAGCCCGGGCCTCGTCGCGCAAAGCTGGTTCAGGACAGTTCAGGCGGTGGCATGGTCAGGGGCGGACGGCGATTTTCTCGGCGGCGCTGCTGAAACCACCGCTGCAGCTGCTGACGACAGGGTTCGGCTAAAACGCCGGTCACCACCGTCAGCCGATGGTTAGAAGCGGGGCTGTCGGGCAGGTTTAGTACCGATCGCACCGCGCCAGACTTGGGGTCGGGAGTACCGTACACCAGCAGCCCCAGACGACTCAGAACAATCGCTCCAGCACACATCGGGCAGGGCTCGAGGGTGACGTAGAGGGTGCAGTCGTTGAGATGCCAGTTGCCCAACCGGCGGGCGGCTTCCCGCAGCGCCAGCACCTCAGCATGGGCCGTGGGGTCTTGATCTTGCTCCCGTCGGTTGCCCACCTCGGCCAGCACCCTATCGCCAGGGCCGACTACCACCGCCCCGACCGGCACGTCTCCCGCCGCCCCTGCCGCCTCAGCCAGCTCTAGCGCCCGCAGCATCCAGCGGTGGTGGCGTAGAGCAGTCTCGTCCGCTGGGGCGGCGGGCAGATCGTAGGACATAGCACAGTTGGTCAGGCAAAATAAGATACCGCCTTACCGGGGCAGACCGGGAAATGCTCTCGCATTATCTCCCCAAAGTAAACCCCCTCTGCCGACCCCAGGGCCAGAGAGGGGGAGATGTTAGACGCAATACAGTCTGAAGCGCTGGGCCACGGCCAGCGCAAACGCTGGCGTGAAACTCCGGGGCATTTAGATATAGGCCGAAATGTCTTCGCCGCACTCGTCGGCCAGGTAACACAGCGCCCGAAAGCGCAGCTCGACCAGTTCGTTGTAGATAGGGTTGAGCTTGCACAGGGGCGGAATGTGGGCAACCGAGCGCCCCAGCACCACAATGTCGCGCTCAAAGGGACACTGGGCGGGAATTAACTCAGCCACTTTGCGGGCGCGGCGGGGGGTCTCTACCCGCAGGTGGCTAACCCACTGGCGTAGGGGACGAAATAGGTCTAGGGGCAGGCTTTGGCTCGCAGCGCGCAGCCCCTGATTCAGAGAAGATAGAAAGCGTTTCATGGTTAAACCTCTCGCAAGTCCAACAACTGAGACTGTCTGAGAAACTGGCAAGCATTGAGCTGGACTTACTAGGGAGACTCAATACTGGATGGAGCGAACGCAATAGACACAACTTAAACCGGAGTGATCCTTTTGCCTAAGCTAAAGAATTCCCTCAACTATCGGGTAAAGCATCAACAAAGCTGCCTGGATTTCAACTAAAGCTCCGATAAAGAGTTGATTCAATGGGGGCGATGCCAATTCCGGAAAGGCTTGCGATGTCTGGACTGTAGGTTATCTTAAGAGTCAAAATAATTCCAGGAGATCGAGTAGTTCTACTGAAATGACCTGTAGTTAATTATTTCAAGGAGAGGCCTTTTTTGCGTGAATGCCGGGACACTTTTACAATTGGGTCTGTAGTCCTGTATACCGCCTATTGATTTGCTTCGATCAATAGTTTTTTCTGTATAGAACACTACTCATTCTGAGCCGGACTGCCCCAACTCAAGTTGGGTGGCTGAGGCAGCTTGCCCCGGTAGAGAAGAGGTTTAATCTTCAATGCTCACGATTCATCCAGGATTGCTATACCATCGGCGATGAACGTTTGAGGCGCTGAGCTATGGCCAAGTATGTGATGTGGGGCAGCTACTGTGAAAACGTGCTCGAAAAGCGCGCACCCTTTCGTGAGGCCCATCTAGCGGGATTGCAGCAGCAAAAGGACGCGGGCCTGCTGGTGGCGCTCGGCCCGACCACTGACAATGCGCGGGTGTTTGGCATCTACGAGGCCGACAGCGAGGCGGTGGTGCGGCAGACGGTGGAGGGTGACCCCTACTGGCAAAACGGCATCTGGACTGAGTACGAAGTCTACGGCTGGAACCAGGTGTTCTGAGGAGGGCGGAGGTTTTCCCTGCACCCGGCTACGTTGACGGTCGTTTCCCATTAAAATAGCTTCGTTCGGGGTCGTCACCCCAGGGCATAGTTCCCTATAACGTCGTTCAGTGAGGTGCCGTGGCTAAGTTAGCTCCTACCCAGATCGAGCAGCTCCAGAGTATCGGGGCGTACCTGCGCCAGGTGCGTCAAGAGCAGGGGTTAGCCATCGATATGCTGGCCAACCAGATTTTTATTCGCCCAGCCCTGCTACAGGCGTTGGAGTCGGGGCATGATGCTGAGCTACCTGAGCCGGTGTTTATTCAGGGATTTATCCGCCGCTATGCCGAAGCTCTAGGGCTCGATGGTCAGGCCATTGCCCAGGAATTTCGAGTGACGCCAGTTAGCGTGTTGCCTCCGGCAGATCTCCTTGAGCGGGCTGACACCAATGGCGCTGCCCAGCCTGAGCCTCAGCTTGAGCCTCAGACGATGGCTCCACCCCCCTCCCCCCGGCAGGATCGCCCGGAGAGTCGGTCTTCGCTGCCTCTGGTGCTAGGTCTGGCGGCCCTGGCGGCAATTTTAGGGCTCGGTGCTTGGGGTCTATTCGGGCGCAGCGGCGTGCCCTCTCGGGCCAATAACGATGACCCTGCGGCAGAGACAGCCTCACAGGCCGACAGCGCGGCGGACAGTTCTGACCCGGCAGAGACGGCGGCTACTCCTGGGCCGACGGAGCAGCCAGAGGCCGATGACAGCGGTTCCAGCGCCCCCCTGGAAGCCCCGGTGGTGGTGAGTGCCAGCCTGAGCGATCGCGCCTGGCTGAGCGTGATTGCCGATGGCACCAACGTCTACGAAGGCGTGGCTGAGAGCGGTTTTGAGGAAACCTGGACAGCCCAGACCAGCGTGGTGTTTAGAACTGGCAACGCGGGTGGGGTGGAGCTTTCGGTAAATGGCGATCGCCCTGTGGTGATGGGTGCCTCTGGGGTGGTCAGAACCGTGACGGTGACCCCCAGCTCGGGGGTGGAAAGCGTTGAGTCGCCCTAGCCCGAGCCTCTCGTGCCTAGCTAGCCAAGCCCTGGGCTTACAATAGAAGCGATCGCCCTACTGACCCTGCGCCGAACCTATGACACCGCCCACCGAGCTTGAGACCGCCACCACCGAGCTGGTCAGCCCCTCCGGTGCCGCCGCTGACCTCGACGAAGTTCCCTACGATGTCGAGATGTCGCTGTTTGACCACCTGGAAGAACTGCGGCGGCGGATTTTTTACAGCCTGATTGCTGTGGTGATCGCCATTGTGGCCTGTTTTTGGCAGGTGAAGCCCATTGTCGCCCTGCTGGAGGTGCCCGCCCAGGGGGTGAAATTCTTGCAGCTGTCGCCGGGGGAGTACTTTTTTGTCTCCTTTAAGGTGGCGGGCTACAGCGGCCTGGTGGCGGCTAGCCCGGTTATTCTCTATCAAATAGTCATGTTTGTGCTGCCGGGGCTAACCCGGCGCGAGCGGCGGCTGGTGGGGCCGCTGGTGCTGGGCTCGAGCGTGCTGTTTTTTGCCGGACTGCTGTTCGCTTACGTGGCGCTGATTCCGGCGGCGCTGAACTTTTTTATCAGCTACGGGGCCGATGTGGTCGAGCAGCTGTGGTCGATCGATCGGTACTTTGAGTTTGTGCTGCTGCTGCTGTTTAGCACCGGGCTGGCCTTTCAAATTCCGATTTTGCAGATGCTGCTGGGGTTGCTGGGCATCGTCAATTCCGACCAAATGCTCAAGGGCTGGCGCTACGTGCTGCTGGGGGCGGCGGTGCTGGGGGCAGTGCTCACCCCTTCAACTGACCCGGTGACCCAGAGCCTGCTGGCCGGGGCGGTGCTGTTTCTCTACTTTGGCGGCATTGGTCTGGTGAAGGCGATCGGGCGGTAGGGCCAACCATTTGGGCTCTGGCTTTCAGCAGATTCCTTTTCTCAGGGCTTTCAGGTTAGGATCAAGCCGTCGCTACGGACTGGCTATACCCCATGTTTTTAGATGAGCTAACTCCCTTCGTACAAGAGCTGACGGCTCACCCGGTGGCGTTTTTGGGCGGGCTGGCCTCGGGTCTGCTCCGACTCAGCCTGGCGGATGACCCGGTGAAAAGCTGGCTCCAAAATCAGGGGGTCGCCCCCGCTGACGGAAACAGCGGCACTCCCTGGGGCAGCGATCGCAACGGCGGCCCCCAGAGCATTTCGATTGACTAGTCAGCGCCTCGGCTCTGGTCAGCTCACTACGGCCCTGGCAGCTAGCTTCCTCTACCGGAGGTGGGCTAGGCCCAGCTCTGCTGGGGCAGCAACTCTGAGAACCAGCGCTTAACTCGCTCTACCAACAGCTGAACCTGCTCACCGGACTTAAGGTTTGCGGCCGTCAGGGTGCGGTGGTAGTCGGCGATCGCGCAGTTCCAGTCGCCCCGCAGGTGGTAGGTGCGGCCCCGCTCAGCGTAGATAAACTCGGGTAGCTGATGGAACATGAGCGCCTCGTCAAAGCAGTCTAGGGCCCGTTCAAGCTCACCCATCTGCCTTAGGGTAATGCCGAGATTGATGCGGGCGCGGCTGTTGAAGGGGTTGAGGTCAATGGCGCGCTCGTAGTCGTTGAGGGCAGCGGCCAGATCGCCCAGGGACGCGTGGGCCATGGCTCGATTGTTGTAGGCCTGGTCAAGGTCTGGGTTGAGGCTGATGGCGCGATCGCAATCGGCCAAGGCCGCATTGGGCTGACCCACCCACAGGTACACCAGCCCCCGATTGCTGTAGTACATTGCCCGCTGGGGATGCCGCTCCACCAGCTGGTTTAACAAGTCTAGCGCCTCACAATACTGCTGGCGCTTAACCGCCGCCGCCGCCAACCGGCTGAGGGTGTCGTCGTCGGTGGTGTAGGCCCCAGTTACCGAGTCGTAGGCTGCCGCACGAGCTGAGGCTGCCTGGGGCTGTTGGGGAAGGGTGCAAACCAGGGGCTGTTGGGGGCGGTAGATGTGCATGGCGTTAGTCCTGTTGTGTGCTCATAAACCGTAAAACCAATCCAGCGGGATGCCAGAGGTTGCAAACCCCTAGACCCGTGTCGTTTACTCAGGAACTTTCTATAGAGTCCCATCTTGGTTGTCGTGGTCTGGACAGACCTGTGGCAGTTATCGAGCTGGCTAAACCCACCTGCAAGGCCCGACTGGTCAACCATTGGCCTGCGTTTGACCGTTAACTTAACCGATGCCGCTATAGTCGCATCTCCCCCCTGGGGCCTAAACCGAGAAAAAACGGAGGTTAAAACTGCTTTTTAGCGGCTCATCTTCCTTTAGAGGCATAACCTACGGGAATACACGCACAACCTCTATGTAGTTTCTTGTCCTTAGGTGATGATTTCGTAACCACCTGAGTATTTGTGGGCATTCAGCGGCAACTGACCTGCACTGTTGATGGATCCCCGCCTAGGCGAGCAGCCCTTCTGGTGTGGGTGGCCTGTGGCGTCCTGCGAAAATGGGAATGACAGCCGCTGACGGACGGAGGCTAGATGGTTCAGGCTAAGCGCTGCCTACTCCGCCCGCTGCAGGGCCGAGATCTTGGGATCGATGATTTTGCGCCCCTGGCCCTGGAAGTGGATTGCCAGGCAGATCTTGTTGCCTGCCCCGAAAATGTGGGTGACTTCCCCCGCCCCGTAGGACTTGTGCACCACCACATCGCCCACCGTCCAGTCAGACTCGTGGGCACCGCTGCCGGGTTGAGCAGCAGCTTCGCTCTTCTTGCGGGCCTCGCGGATGGGGGTGCTCCACTTTTGGGGCAGGCTCATGGAGCTGTTGCCGGTGACCAGATCGGTGGGCAGCTCGCCCAAAAACAGCGACGGGCTGGCGGGTTCGCGGTTGCCGTAGAGGCGGCGCTCGCGGGCGTGGGAGATAAACAACCGCTCCCGGGCGCGGGTGATGCCCACGTAGCACAGGCGGCGCTCTTCTTCAAGGGCGGCGGGGTCTTCCAGGGAGCGGTGGTTGGGAAACAGCCCCTGCTCCACGCCGACTAAAAACACCACCGGAAACTCCAGCCCCTTGGAGGAATGCAGGGTCATTAGCGACACGGCGTTTTTGCCTTCTTTATTGTCGTCCATATCAGAGGCCAAAGAGGCATTAGACAAAAAGGCCAGCAGGGAGGGGTCATCGACGTTTTCTTCCTCAAACTGGAGGACGGCGTTGTAGAGCTCCTGCACGTTGCCGAAGCGATCGTCGGCCTCGTCGGTGCCCTCGGCCTTGAGTGCCGCCAGGTAGCCGCTGTCTTCGAGCACCCCCTGGATGATCTCAGACCCCTTTTGCTCGTCGATGCCCTGGCGGTACTTTTTGATGATCTCGGCAAACTCCAGCACGCCCCTGGCGGAGCGGCCCGCCAGGGTCTTCACCGAGGTGTCGTCGCTGAGAATCTCCCACAGGGGAATGCCCCCCAGGGTTTGGGTGGCCTGCTCTAGCTTATCGACCGTACCCTTGCCCACGCCCCGTTTGGGCACGTTGATCACCCGTTTGAGGCTGACGGTGTCGAAGGGATTGGCGATCGCCCTCAAATACGCCAGCACGTCCTTGATCTCGCGGCGATCGTAGAACCTGAGCCCCCCCACCACCTGGTAGGGAATGCTGTAGCGGGTCAGCACCTCCTCAAAGGCGCGGGACTGGGCGTTGGTGCGGTAGAGAATGGCAAACGCGCCCCAGTTAAGCTCCGGGTGCTGGGTCTCCAGGTTGCGGATCTGGCTGACCACAAAGTCGGCCTCGGCGGTCTCGTCGTCGGCCCGGTACACATAGATGCTCTCGCCCTCGCCCCGGGTCGCCCGCAGCACCTTGTCGATGCGCTCGGTGTTGTTTTCAATTAAATGATTCGCGACTTCGAGAATGTTGGCGGTGGAGCGGTAGTTCTCCTCCAGCTTCACCATGGTGCGGGTGTCGTCGTCGGCCAGCCCGTCGCCAAAGTCATCCTGAAAGTTCATCAGAATGGTGAAATCCGCAGCTCTAAAGGAATAAATTGATTGATCTGCATCCCCCACAACAAACACCGAGCGGTGGTTCCAGTCTTTGTAGGTGGCGATAGACTCGCCATTGGTGGCCAGCAGGCGGATCAGGTCGTACTGGGTGCGGTTGGTATCCTGGTATTCGTCCACCAGAATGTGGCGAAAGCGTTTGTGCCAGTAGGCCAGCACCTGCTCGTTCTGCTGAAACAGATGCACCGGCATGAGAATTAGATCGTCAAAATCGAGGGCGTTGTTTTCCGCCAGGGCCTTCTGATAGTGGCGGTAGACATCGGCAATCACCCGGCCCCGGTAGTTGGGCTGCTCGCGCTCCAGTTCATCCGGCGTCAGGTTTTGGTTTTTGGCGTTGCTGATGGCAAAGCGCACCGATCGCGGGTTGAACTTCTTGTCGTCCAGGTTCAGGGTCTGGGTAACGATGGTTTTGACCAGGCCCTGGGCGTCGGACTCGTCAAAAATCGAGAAATTTTTTGTCCAGCGGTAGCCCGCCGGGTGCTGATACTTCTCAATGTCGAAGCGCAAAATGCGGGCGCAGAGGGCGTGGAAGGTGCCAATCCACAGGTGCTTGGTGATGGTCTTATACACCTGGGACTTGAGCTTGGTCTGCTGGTGCTCGGGCAGCGCCGAGAGCGATTTGCCAAAGCGGGCCTGGGCGTCCTGCTCGGCAAACAGCACCTCAATGCGCTCCTTCATCTCCTTGGCAGCCTTGTTGGTGAAGGTGACCGCCAGAATGTTGTCGGGGTCGGTTTTGTGGGTGAGCACCAGGTTGGCGATGCGGTAGGTGAGCGCCCGAGTTTTGCCCGACCCGGCTCCGGCCACCACCAGCAGCGGGCCGCAGTAGTGCTCGACAGACTGGCGTTGGGCAGGGTTGAGGAGGGCGAGAAAGTCAGTCATTGCAGCCGGGTGAGGGTTTTGCCTATTTAGTATGACATCGGTTCAGCAAGACACCGGCAGCAATGCCTTAAGACCCGCTTCAGCGCGCGGCACTCGAGGCGGCGGCCGCCGCCGTCACCTGGCGCAGCATGAGCACCTGCCAGTAGGGAATTGGGGCCAGCAGCACGGTGCCGGTGCCCTCAAAGACATTGACCAAAAACTCCCCCGAGGTCATGGAGCCCAGCACAGATTTGGTGGCTTTTTCGACCCGGTAGGTGAGGGGGCCACTGCGGGCGATCGCAAAATTGCCGTCCACCACCAGTTTTTCTCGCCGTAGCTCCACAGTTTCCACCGGCCCCTGGGCGACCATAACTACCTTGCCCACGCCGTTCACCTTGGTCTGGTAAAGCCCTTCACCACCCACCAGGCCCGTAACCAGCTTATTGCGCTCCACCGACACTTCGACACTGCCGTCGCTGGCCAGGTAGGCCCCCCGGTCTAAAATCCACTCGCTGCCCGCCAGGTCGAGCAGGTGAAAGCCCGAGAGGGTGGGCTCTAGGTATAGCTCTCCGGTGCCTGTGTAGGTGGGGCGAAAGATGTTTTCTCCGGTGGCCAGGGACTTGAGAAAGCCCCCCGCCGAGGGCGTCTTAGACTGCATGGTGATGTCGCCGCGCAGATAGTGCAGAGCTCCCGACTCCGTGCGCACCGTCTCATTGTTTAAAATCACCTTAACCAGCCGCGACCCTTCTCGCTCAATGATTTTGAAGTCAGCCATGATAAACCCCTAAAGCACTATCGCCACCGGAGGGTACCCTGCCTCGAGGGGAGAAGCGCGATCGCCCCGGCCGTTGAGCCAGGTCAGCGATCGCCCCTGATGGCATAGCAACAGCATAGCGACGATGCGAATCGCCATTCCCTGGGGGAGCGCTATGCTAAAGCTCTAGCCTCGCAGAGCTGCCGATGAGCCAAACCTATAAAGCCACAGGCATTAACCTCAAGGCCATCCCCCTGGGGGAGACCGATCGCCTGCTGACCATTCTCACCCCCGATGTCGGGCTGGTGCGCGCCGTCGCGCCAGGATCACGCAAGCACCAGTCGCGGCTGGGGGGCCGCAGCGACCTGTTTGTCATCAACGAGTGCCTGGTGGTCAAGGGCAAGCGCCTCGACAAGCTGATCCAGGCCGAAACCCTGCGCACCTTTCCGGGGCTGAGCCAGCACTTGGGGCGGCTCACCGCCAGTCAGTATCTAGCCGAGGTCGTGCTGCTCATGGCCCTCAGCGACTGCCCGCAGAGCGAGCTGTTTCAGGTTTTTGTGGAACATCTAGAGCGGCTGGAAACGGCAGCTCCAGGCGCGGTCATGGCGGCTCTGTGCCACGGGCTATACCATCTGCTGGCCCTGGCGGGGGTGGCCCCAGAGGTGCACCAGTGTACCCTGAGCCGAGCCGAGATTGTGCCCAACCTGCTCGACCCCACCTGGCGCGTAGAATTTAGCACCGAAGCGGGGGGCCTGGTGCAGGCCAGCAGCGCCAGCCAGGTGGGCGAAGGGCAAGGCCGCTACGGTAAACGGCGACCCGTGCTGCTCACCGCCACAGACGTAGCCCTTCTGCAGCAGCTCAGTAAGCCCGAGATTCTCTCCACTCGCTCGGTGGGCAGGCCTGGGGGGCCAGGGGCTGAAGAGGAGAAAGCCGGAAAAAGTCAGCAGCTATGGGCGCGAGTTGAGCGGCTTCTGCGAGAATATACCCAGGACTATTTTGAACGCCCGATTCGGTCGGCGGCTTTGGTTGATGTCTGTTTAGCTACCATTTAAACTGCTGGATATTGTGCCGCCCAGTGCCCAGGTCGTTGGTTACCCCATGCTCCGCGAGTTTGATGCTGATACAGAGGCTACCGAGGCAAACTGTTTGCCTGAGGCAGAGGCTCGGAGGTCTAGCCAGGGGGCAGAACCGGGCTCTGAGTCAGGTTTTCCGACCCAGGGCGCAACCCAACCCGCCCCTGTGGAGTCCGACAACGGCTTTGGCGCTGTTTTTCAAAACCGCAACTTTTTAATTTTGTGGGCGGGTCAGCTTTTTTCCCAACTGGCCGACAAAGTGTACCTGGTGCTGATGATTGCCATCATTGCGGCTCGGTTTGAAACCCCAGGTCAAACCATCAGCGGCTGGGTGGCGGCGGTGATGATTGCCTTTACTGTTCCAGCGGTGCTGTTTGGGGCGCTGGCGGGGGTGTTTGTCGATCGCTGGCGCAAGCGCCCGGTGCTGGTGTGGTCTAACCTGCTGCGGGGAGGACTGGTAATTGCCCTGCCCCTGGGCATTTGGCTGACGACGGGCTGGGGTGCGGTGCTGGGGCTGCCGGTGGCCTTTTGGCTACTGCTGCTGATCACGTTTTTGATCTCTACCCTGACGCAGTTTTTTGCCCCAGCCGAGCAGTCAATGATTCCGCTGATTGTGGCGGAGGGGGACTTGCTGTCGGCTAACTCTCTCTACACCACAACGATGATGGCTTCGGTAATTGTGGGGTTTGCGGTGGGAGAACCGCTGCTGGCCCTGGCCGATCGCCTGATGCTGGCCCTGGGCATTACCAACAATGGCCCGGCCATTTTGGTGGGGTTGAGCTATCTGATGGCCGGGCTGTGCCTGATGACTATGGCCCCTGGCACCGAAAATTTGTCGGCAGCCCATGAAGATTTATCTCAGTTTTGGGCCGACATCAAAGACGGGCTGCGCTACCTGGGCCAGCAGGTGCAGGTGCGGGTTGCAATTATTCAGCTGGTGCTGCTGTCGTCGGTATTTGCGGCCCTGGCGGTGCTGGCGGTACGGCTAGCGGAGATGATTCCGGCCATTAAGGCATCGCAGTTTGGGTTTTTGCTGGCGGCGGGGGGCCTGGGTCTGGGCCTGGGAGCCGTGCTGGTCGGCAATTTTGGCCCGCGCTTTCCTCGCCGCTTTCTCAGCCTGTGGGGTGCCCTCGGCATGGGAGTGTGTTTGATTGCCCTGGCCTGGACGACCCAGCAGCTGTGGGCCTCCATGGCGATTATTGCCATCCTGGGGTTGTGCGGGGCCTTTGTGGGCATCCCGATGCAGACTCTAATTCAAGAAAAGACTCCAGAAGCCATGCGCGGTAAGGTGTTTGGCTTGCAAAACAACATGGTCAATATTGCTCTGAGTCTGCCCCTGGCTCTGGCCAGTGTGGTAGAGGCGCGCCTGGGTTTAGCTAACGTTTTTGTGGGCATGGGTGCCCTGGTAGGTTTAGGGGGAGTTGTAACCTGGTATATTGCCGATACGGCACTGAGAAAGACCCAGGCTCCTAGCTAGGTTCCATTTTTTTACTTAGGACAGATTAGCGGACTGGGTTCTGAACTGGGCGATTTTAGAACGGCTACTCGTTCCGAATCGGCTCTCGAATGCTGCGCGAATCGCGGCGGCATTGTGCTGGCGCTAGTTTGGGTTGTTTACTGGATAGACGCTAAACAGCATGCACATCGCGTGGCTTGGCAAAAAATCGCCCTTTTGCGGCAACGTCACCTATGGCCGGGAGGTCACAAACGCGTTGCTGGAGCGCGGCTATCGAGTTACCTTTCTGCATTTTGCCCAATCCCAGGACGGCCACAGCAGAGGCAGCTCCACGGAGCGATCGCAGGAAGTGCCGCTCCCCTTTCTGTTCAAGTCGCAGATTCTCACCATTCCGTCTCTCAAGTCGGGCAAGCTACTGACGGAAGCTTTAGAGCGGCTGCGGCCCGACCTGGTACATGCTTCGCTAACGCTGTCGCCGCTAGATTTTCGTCTGCCGGAGATCTGCGCCGAGCTAAACATTCCCCTGGTGGCCACCTTTCACCCTGCCTTCGATCGCCGGGTACGCAGCCTGACCTCGGGCACCCAGCACCTCACCTACCAGCTTTACGCTCCGTGCCTGGCCCACTACGATCGCGTCATTGTCTTTTCTGACCTCCAGCGCGACCTGCTGATCAAACTCGGGGTGCCGCCTGCGACCCTGGTGGTGATTCCCAACGGGGTCGATACCCGCCGCTACTCGCCGGGGCCATCGGCGGTCAAGGCCGACCTCTACGCCCGACAGCTGTTTGTCTACCAGGGGCGGATTTCGCTGGAGAAAAATGTAGAGGCCCTGCTGCGCGGCTGGCGACAGGCCGAGATGGGGCCAAACTGCAAGCTGGCGATCGTGGGCAGTGGCCCTCTGGAGGCATCGCTGAAGCGCTACTACGGCGATGAGGACGACATTATTTGGCTGGGCTATCTGGCCAATGAGCAGCGCCGCATCGATATTTTGCGGGCGGCGGACGGGTTTATTTTGCCCTCCCTGGTGGAGGGGCTGTCGCTGTCGCTGCTGGAGGCCATGGCCTGCGGCACCGCCTGTATCGCCACCGACGCCGGAGCCGACGGCGAGGTGCTGGCCGACGGGGCTGGCATTGTGCTCGACACCCAGCGGGTATCGTCGCAGCTGCAAACCATTTTGCCAATTTTGCGCGACCACCCCGAAATCACCCAGTTGTTGGGCCACAAGGCCCGCGAGCGAGCGCTCCAGCGCTATACCCTGGACGGCAATATTTCTAGCCTGGAACGACTCTACAGTGAAGTGACGGCGGAGCAGCGGCTAATGTGCGGTCAGCGGGCCTGATGGGGAGCCGTATCACGTCGGCTAGGGCGTCAAGCAACCTTGAAAACGCTCAAACGTTTGAACGTTCATAGGGAAACTGTCTCAACCAGGCTGGCATAGCTCTAAACCATACTTTTTGCCAACGAGGCATACCTTCGGCCCGACGATCTGCATACCTTTCTGTACAGACAAGCGCGGTGCTTGCCCCTATCGTTAAAACTATCAGCGGTGCTTCCCCTGGAAGCCCCTGACCACCAAGTCTTCCAGCCTAAATTAAACGAGTCCATTGAGACTCGGCAAGGTTTCAGTCTGTGGCCCCCGGTTGCAGTGCTGACGGCTTGGTGCGCCCGTTGGTTGTTTCTCTGTAGAGCGTAGGGAGTGGGGAGTACAGCCTCACCCCCTACCCCCTACCCCTCACCCCCCAAAGGAGACCTCATCAATGCCCCAATCCACCCCCCTGCCCCAACTCGCCGATCGCATCTTCCTCACCGACGGCGGCATGGAGACCACTTTTATATTTCACCAGGGCATTGACCTGCCCCACTTCGCCGCCTTTGACCTGCTGAAAACCGCCGAGGGCTACCAGGCAATCGCCAACTACTTTCGCACCTACCTCGACTTTGCTGTGGAGCAACAGGTGGGCTTCATTCTCGAGAGCCCCACCTGGCGGGCCAACCCCGACTGGGGCAGCCGCCTGGGCTACTCGACGGAGGAACTGGCCACGGCGAATCGAGAGGCGATCGCCCTGCTGCACCTGCTGCGCCAGGCCTACGCCACCCCCGACACCCCGATTGTGGTCAGCGGCTGCATTGGCCCCCGGGGCGATGGCTACAGCGTCAGCACCGCCATGACCGTGGCCGAAGCTGAGGCCTACCACCGTCCCCAAATCCAGGCCTTTGCTGAAGCCGGGGCCGACCTGGCCAGCGCCTTCACCATGAACTATGTGCAGGAGGCGACAGGCATTGTCCGCACCGCCCAGGCGGTGGGGCTGCCCGTGGTGATCTCTTTCACGGTAGAGACCGATGGCCACCTGCCCAGCGGGCAAAGTCTGCGGGAGGCGATCGCCCAGGTGGATGCCGCCACCGACGGCGGGCCAGTCTACTACATGATCAACTGCGCCCACCCCACCCACTTTGCCGAGATTCTTGCCCCCGGCGAGCCCTGGGTGCAGCGCATCCGCGCCCTGCGGGCCAATGCCTCTACCCTCAGCCACGCTGAGCTGGATGAGGCCGAAACCCTGGACGACGGCAACCCCGCCGAACTGGGCCAGCAGTACCGCGATCTGCGCGAGCAATTCCCCCAGATCACCATTCTGGGCGGCTGCTGCGGCACCGACTTTCGCCACGTGCAGGCGATCGCCAAGGCCTGTCTACCCATCGCCTGGGCGCACCTGAACCAAAACCCGCTGGCGGCGATCGGCGTGTAATTGCACCCCCACCATGGGCAAACGCCGTTTGCCCCTACCCATCCACCCATCCACCCCAAAGGAGCCCCCGCCATGTTTATTCAAACCTTTTTCCCCAAGCGTCAGCAGCAAACCGCTCAAGCCACTGCCGCTGCCCACAAAGCTCTGGCGCGCCAGTTTTGTACGGCCACCTGGGGCCAGGGCAACCTGGCTGCCGTTGACCGGTTCACCAGCCCTGACTTCATCATTGACTACCCGATCTTGCCTGCCCCCCTCGATCGCGATGGGTTTAAGGCCTGGCTGAGCGATGTGCACACCGCATTCCCTGATCTGCAGCTGACAATTACCGATGCGATCGCAGAAGCCGACAAAGTAGCGCTCTGCTGGACGGTCGAAGGCACCAACACTGGCCCCATTGGCCTGCTCAACCTGGCCGCCACGGGCAAATCAGTCCACTACACCGGCATTTTGATTTACCGCATTGTCAACGGCCGCATTGTCGAAGAGCGCGGCGAAGAAGATGCCCTCGGTCTGTTTAAGCAACTGGGCCTGCTGGGGTAGCGAGGGTTGGGTATCGAGTATCAGGTACTAGGTATCGGGTACTCAGTACCCTGCCTCCCACCGTGAACCGTAGGCCGTAAACCGCAGACCATAAACCTCAAACCCCTATCGGAGACCTCATCATGACCACTCAAACCGCTGCCCCCCAGAGCACTACTCCCACCCTACTCAACGCCCGAGATCTTGGCGATCTAGTGCCTGCCACTGCGACCCACAGCCAAACCTACAACCGCGACATCGTCGGCCACAACATTGCGGCTACCCCGGTAGACTACTACCGTTTTGTGCTGCATCAGCCCGCCACGCTGACGGTGAGCTGGGCTAAGGAAAGCGCCACGGTGCCCCTACGCCTGATGTGCCAATCTAGACACACAGATGTCGTTAAGCCCAAAGATTGGATCCTCGCTACCCGCAACCCAGCCCACCCTAATCAACCTTTGCACCTGGAGGGGCTGGGAGCGGGTACTTACTTTCTAGAGGTGGGTCGAGACCTCCAAGGGATAGGCAGCTACGGCGTCACCATTACGGCCCAGGTGGGCTTGCCCCAGGTGCCCGCGACGGCGGATGTGATCGAGCGGGCTACTGTCATCACCGGGCATCTCCACGGCAAGCGAGAGTTTGCCGGGGCGATGCAGGCTGGCCCCCAGGCCAGCCGGTTCTATCGCTTTACCCTGACCCAGGCGGTGGAGTTTAAGGCGGTGGCTACCCCCGGACGAGGCATGGTGCAGCTGGCGCTGTACCACCATGACCGCAACGATCAGCGGCTTGAGGCCGTTGAGCTGCTAGACCAATCGATCGTGCCCAATGCCCAGCCCCAGGTGATTGAGCGCCGTGTGCTCACCCCAGGCACCTATTACTTGCGGGTGCGAAACCCGGCCCGCACTGGTACGACTGCCTACCAACTGTCCCTAGAGGCGACCCTACGGGTGGAAGGTAAAGTGCACGTGACCCTGCACGAAATTCGCGCGCTACAGCAGTTTGATAGTCGCGTTCCCTTTACCAACTGGCATGAGGCCGATTTCTTTGGCACGGTAAAAATTGGCGATCGCACCTTTAAGTTTGGCCCCTTTGCCGATAGCGACGTGGTGAAGAACCAGAGCTTCATCCACTTTGTTGACCCTAACCAGCGGTTTGTGCCGGTAAATATTGAGATCAACGACGAAGACAATAACGGGCACGACCGGGCCGATATTGCTCCAGAACGGGGGGTGCAACATCTTGCCCTCCGCTACGACACGCTGAAGCGAGAAATCATTGGTGTGACGGGATTTAAGGAGCGCTACAAGTCAGGAACCATCATTCGCCTGCGCGGTACCGGCGGCGACTGGACCCACAATAAGCCTCTCACCGCCGCATCCTACGCCACTGAGCTGACCTTTAGCGTTCAGTACGCTCCCCTGAGCTTCCATTTGAGCTACGACCCGTTTTAAGCAACTCGTCCTAGGGTTCCTTTTCTAGTCACTATTCGGAACCGATAGAGAACTTTTGACCATTCCTGTACTTAATTTAGAGAACGTATCATGAGCCTACAATCAATCTTGAATTTAGCGCCTGTTTTTACGCCAATTGAAGGCAATGAGTCATTTGCTTCATCAGAACTAGATGTTAAATCAGCGGTAAGAACTGCCCCTAGGCTGGCTGCTCCACCTAGGCAAAAGGAGAATATTTCCTCAGAGACAAACCTGACGATGGCTAAATCTTTACCTACCGAAGCATTAAAGCCCACAAGTTTTGTGCCAGCTTCCTTGTTTAAATCACCATTGCAATCTTCTAGAGGAGCATTTTCGACAGTTGGTAGTTTAGCTCCGGCATCAACGTCAACTGTGCAATCGTCAACTGCAACCACATCTGCGTATAACACTCTTGGTACAGCCTACAACTGGGGCACTCTTTTTAGTAGTACTACTCCCAATGGAGTCACAATTAACCGCTCTATAAGTGGTCAGTCGGTTAGTAGCAATAACCTAAAAGACTACTACCGCTTTGCTATAGAAAAAACTGCGAATTTAGATGTGTCACTGTCAAACTTGGCAGGCAATGCTGACTTGCGCCTGATTCGCGATGCTAACAACAATGGGATCATTGACGCCGGAGATGTCATTTTAGGGGGTTATAACCCTTCTAATATGTCTGAATCATTTCGTGCTGAGGGTCTAGGGCGCGGATCTTACTTTTTGGAAGTAGGAAGTGTTAATGGCACCTTTACCAACTATACCCTTGGCTTTTCAGCCACCACAGGCATTCCTAGAGAACCTGCTGGGTTTAGCGGCAACACTTTGGCCAGGGCGATTCCTATTGCAGGGCAGCTTAATGGAGAAAGAGTGTTTCAGGGTAGCGTTAATGCCAATGGCGACATTAACGATTATTACCGATTCACCCTAGATCAGGCTGTCAGATTTACGGGAAATCTAACACCCCTAGACTCAAATGCCAACATGTATCTTTACCAAGATGCTAACCAGAATGGAACTATAGAGCCAGGAGAACTGATTGGCTACTCGGCTAATCCAGGAACTAGTAATGACATTATCAACAAGGAGATACTTTCCGCAGGAGATTATTATGTTCAGGTGCAGAAGCCAGCTAACACTGGCAGTACTGACTACATGTTGCAGTTGTATGGCACTCCGATAACCAAAAATAGTCGGGTAACGGTGGATATTCACCATCTGAAGGCTCTGGAACAGTTTGATCGCAAGGTGTCCTGGACAAATTGGCATCAGGCTGACTTTCATGGCGTTGTTTGGATTGATGGGAAAAGCCATGATTTTGGCACTTTCCAGGATCAAGATGTGGTGACTGGCTTAAAGTTCACTCAGGAGGTTGATCCGAATAAGCGATTTATCAACATAGATATATACGCATTTGATGATGATGGTATCTTTGGTGGTTTTGATTATGCTGACCTATCTCCGAATAGAAGTCGAGACAGTATTAGGCTGCGATACGATACCGTCAAACAACAAGTCATTCCTCAATTAGATTCTTTTTTTGGAGTTCGTAGCGAGGGCGATAGAATTACGCTCAGTGGAAATTTAAATCATCCAAACGACGGTTTGTATAATACCTATGCCGCTGAAATCAGCTTCTCTGTAAACTACGACCCCATTCTCTAAGGGTAGACCTTCCCCCAGATCCCAGGGTTCTGCGATCCACCTGCCCGAATGACCGAAGACTCGCGGTTAGAACCCTGGGATCTAGACTCCTACGGCCTCAGATCCCAGGGTTCTGCGATCAATCTTCCCCAATAACCAAAGACCCGCGGTTAGACCCCTGGGATCTAAACGGTCTCCCTAGAGCGCTACGTGGGCTGCATCTGCGACATTCTCTCGTTGCTAATCATTGCACACACACCTAACTTACAAGCACATCATGAAAAATACATTTCTGGCAATTGGCATAGCGATCATCCTTTTGATAGGCAGTTTCTTTGCCCTAAACGCATACGTATACAATGAGAAACAAGCAGACGATATCGACGACGCGAAGATAACTTCGCATGAAGAATGCCTAGTTTGAAGTATGCGTAGCTGCGGGATAGCCTTTCATGGAAAAATACCCGGAACAGTGCCGAACGGCAGACGGTTCCCGACATTCCGCAGGTTGACTCTCACGGCCCCAGATCCCAGGGTTCTGCAACTTACCTGCCCAAATGATCGAAGACTCGCGCTTAGAACCCTGGGATCTCAATTTTCCCTGCTTCAAACCCCAGCACTTCATTGAGGTTGCCGCTATGACTACGGCATGGAGCAACGCTTGCTCGATGAGCTGTTTGAGCGATGGGTGAACCAGCAAATTAATGCGGTATTGCCAAGCTAGAGCAGCGGATTGAGCTAACCTCCTACAGCTGAATCACCTTTGCCGACCACACCCGATGAAACGGCACCCCCGCCTGCCGATAGCCCGTCTGAATTACCTCGGCATTGGGAGCATACAGCTCACAAAATCCTCGGGTGCGGTTGAGCGACAGGTAGGATTTCACCCATGCCACTCTCTGCTCTGGCCCCTGCTCGACCCAGTAAGCCTGGAGCGAGTCGTGGTTGGTCTGCCACTGGTCTGGGGTCACCGCGGCGGGATAGACGCTCTCAATCACCCTCAGCGGGGTGCCGTTCGTCTGGGGCGGCTGGGCTGGGGTGAGTCGCTGGGCGCTCCAGATGCGATCGAAGCCGCCGCCCGCTTTAGCGTAGGACTCCCGTACCGCCTCGGCATCGGGGGCCTCAAACACGCAGAGCATGCGCAGGCGATCGCTCGACAGCAGCGAATACTGCCAGGTGCCCATGCGCGCCCCCAGGCAGTCGAGAATCTGGTAGTCGGTTGCGGTGGGGTTTTCTGGGGTCAGGGGCGTGGTGGACAGGGTTTCGACGACGACAATCGACATAAGGGCTTGGGGGTAAAGGGCTGCTGAAATTAATGGTTCGGCTGGGAGCGGTAGGGCTGGATCTGCTCTAGGGCAAGGGTTACAGCGGTTTTGGCGGGCAGGTTCAGCTCGTAGAGGTCAATACTCTGGTGGAGGGCGTCAAACTCGGTCAAGGCCCGTGGGATGTTGCCGGTGGCGATCGCCCCCTGCACTACGATCGCCCAGCTCTGGGCAATTTCGCTGGGGTGGTTGATGATCTGGGCATTCGCCAGGGCCAGCTCGGCTCGGCTGAGGGCTAGATCGCCGCGATCGCACCTCAGGTCCATCTCAGCCACCTGCATCAATACGTAGGCCAGCATACGTTTGGCATCGGCCTCTTCCAGGGCGGCGATCGCCAGGGCCAGCTCGGGCGCTGCGGTGGGGGTTTCGAGCTGGTAGTGGGCCACTGCTGCCAGAGCCTGGGCGATCGCCGCCGCACTGCTGTCTTCGGGCATATTTTCTGCCACAGCCGCCATTTCGTCACAGTAGGGCAGGGCCGCATCCAGGGCCCCCGACTCCAGCTCAGTCATCGCCAGGTAGCTCAGGCAGGTCGATTCGCGCCAGTGGTCGCGCTGGGTCTGGGCCATGCGCCAGGCCCGCTGGAAGTGCAACCGGGCCTGGTCGTAGCGCCCGCAGTGGCGATGCACCGACCCCAAGCCGCTGGCAATGTCGCAGTGCTCGATGCCGGCCCGGCTGGCGAGGGACTGGGCCTCTAGCAACAGCGCCTCGGCCCGCGCCATGTCGCGACCAATTTCGGCCAGGCAGGCACCGCTGTAGGCCAACATGCGCGCCGTGGTCACAGGGCTGGCGAGGCGACCGACTTCGGCAGCCCGCAGGGAGTGCTGGTGCACTTTGCGGTAGTTGTTGCCTTCAAACTGCAAAATCAGCAAAATTTCTAGCGCCCCGGCTTCGGCGTCGGTCAGGCCCAGCAGTTTGGCCGCCTGCATTAGCTGCTGGGCTTCGATTTCGAGCTGGGCGGCTGACTCGCTTGAGAACCCCGCCAGGGCAGACACGCGCAGCAGCTGGGTCTGGGCCAAAATCTGGGCAGGGCGATCGAGCACCTGAGCGTGGGCCAGCCCCTGCTGGGCCTGCTGTAGCGCTTCCCCGTAGGCGAATAGCTTGAGGCTGCGCTCTGCGGCCATCACCGCTGCCGCTACCGCCAGGGCGGGGTCGCCGCCCAGTCCGGCATGGTAGGCGATATCGCTGGCCAGGGTTTCATCGTCGGGGGTGTGGTGGTGCAGTCGCTGGGCAATCTGTCGGTGGATGAGCTGGCGGCGGGGCGGGGAGATCTGCCGATAGACCACCTGCCGAAGAATGCCGTGGGCAAAGTCATAGCCAGCGGTGGGTTGAGGCCCCGCAACGGCCAGCGCCGTACGGGGGCGGATAATCGACTGCTGCTCTAGCTGCTCAATCCCTGCCAGCAGCTGACCCATAGAGCAATCGGCCACCCTGGCCACGGTGTCGGGTTGGAAACTACGGCCCAGGGCCGCCAGCCACGGCAGCAGCTCGCGGGTGGGTTCGTCGAGCTGCTCCAGGCGATCGCCGATGAGCGCGTCCAGGGTATGGGCTGAATTGGCCTGGTTTTGCCCTCGCGATCGCGCAATTTCCAACGCCAGCAGTGGGTTGCCGCCGCTGTCTGCAAACACCTGCGCCGCTGAGGCGGGGGAATGGGTCTCTGAACCATCGATCAAATCGGCAATCTGGGCCGCGTCGAGGGGCTGGATTTCCAGACTTTGCAGCCGCTGCTCCCGCCGCAGCGATCGCAGGACATGGGCCACGGCACTATTTGCCGCCAGCTCCGCCGACCGCGCCGTGCAGGCCACCCAGACCGGCAGCGGACGCAGCACGCGAATGGCGTAGTGCAGCAGCGCCGACGAAGCCTCATCCAACCACTGAATGTCATCCAGCACCAGCAGCAGCGGAGCCTGCCGCGCCAGCCCATCCAGCAACTGCACCACCGCATCAAACAGGTGGCTGGGGTCGGGCAGGGCTTGGGCGGGTTGCCCCAGCTCGGGCAGCAAAAACCCCAGCTCCGGCGGCAAACCCGCCGAGGTGGTCAGGGGGAGCGATCGCAGCACATCAATCCAGGTGCCGTAGGGGCGCATCATCTCCGCCGCGAAACTGCTCCCCCACAGCACCTGAGCCTGGTGGCTCCGGGCTACAGCACAAAATGCTTCCAGCAGGCAGGTCTTGCCAATTCCCGGTTCCCCAGTCAGCAGCAGCACAGGCCGGGTCAGATCGCTTGCCCCCGGTTGTCCCAGTCCCGTACCCCACTGCAGCAGCATAGCCCACTCCGCCTGCCGCCCGACCAGGCGAGGTGGCTCGTCGGGCGGCAGGCTGGCAAGAGGGGTGATGGGGTGGTGGAGTGGTGGGGTAGGGGGTAGGGGGTAGGGGGTGGTGGGATTGTGGGGTGATGGGGTGATGGGGTGATGGGGAGTCAAAGTGCTTTCTCCCTTTACTCCCCCGCTCCCCCGCTCCTCACTCCCCACCCCCTTCAACAACACCGCCCTGGCGTTGACCTTACTCACCTTGCGGCCATAGGCCTCGCTCAGCAGCTTCCAAAACCGGGGGCCAAAGTCGCGCTGGAGGTAGTTGAGCGAATAGCCCGATGCAGTGGCAATTTCTTCGTAGGTGAGCTGCTGCCAGGCCCCACGCAGTAGCTCAACCTCCAGGTCGCTGAGGGGGCGATCGCAGTGGGCTTGTAGAGTAGCGTTGGCGACGGCGATCGCCTGGTCAAAGTCCATAGGAGCAGTTTGCTAAACCGAGAAAATCTTACGGCACCTGGCTCGACGGTGGCTCCATAGGCACAAACAGTTTTAAGGATCAGCTGGGTGCGATCGCCCCCGTGGGCACCCTAGCGGCAGGTCATCCTGTCCCCCATAGCCCACCCATGTTCAAAAAACGCTCGCCCACCAGAATTTCTCCCCTGACCGACAATCCCCTCCGCAATCCAGGTCAGTCCCTCGACGAAGAGCTACAGAGAATATGGGAAGACGATATCTTTACCTGGGGAGGAATGCTGGTATTTACATTTGGCCTGCTGATCTATGAATGGGTTAGGTGGCTGCTCAAGACCAACGTGCATCCACTGGCGGTAACTTTTTTGCTAATTCCCTGGATGGGTTTTCTGGTCTTCAAGCTTTACAGGATTAAGCAATTGAGACAGCGCTTAAAAATGGCGCGGGATGGCGAAAAAGCGGTGGGGCAATACCTGTCAGATCTGCGGGAGCAGGGGCACCGGGTCTACCACGATGTGATCGGCAAAAGCTTCAACATTGACCACGTGATTGTGAGCGATCGCGGCATCTTCACCGTCGAAACCAAGACCTACAGCAAGCCATCATCGGGGCGACCCACGCTGGTATTTGACGGTGAGCAAATTACCCGCAATGGCAACGCCCTCCAACATGATGCCCTACAGCAAGCCCAAGCTCAAGCCAAATGGCTCCACGATTTGCTCCAGGAAACTACAGGCCGCAATCTACCCATAAAACCCGTGGTGGTTTTTCCAGGCTGGTTTATCGAAAAGACCACCGGAGCCAAGTCATCTCCGGTGTGGGTGCTCAACCCCAAGGCGTTGCCGACATTTCTAGAGAATGAACCTCAGCGCATTTCTGGGGAGGATGTCAAGCTAGTGGCTTATCACCTATCTCGCTACATTCGCTCGAACCCTAAAGACTAGTAGTAACACCGTTTGACGATGGCAAATTTTTCTTTAGCTGCAAACAATCAGAACGGTCATACTTTAGCGTCGTAGGACTCCATACCTATGGCCATACTTTTCTGTAAAGACAGCCCCCAGGGGTTCTCCTATGGTTAAACCATGCTTTAAGCCCCTACTGAAGGAGAACCGCCATGAGCACGTTTGTCTTAGTTCACGGGGCCGGATCGGCAGCCTGGGTGTGGCACAAGGTCGCCCCCAGGTTGGCGGCCCAGGGCCACCGAGTCATTACCCCCGACCTGCCCGGCCATGGCCTCAACCCTTTGCCCATGGCGGAGGTATCCCTGGAGCGCTACGTGGCCTGCGTCTGCGACCTTCTGAAGTCCCAACCCGAGCCGGTGGTGCTGGTGGGCCACAGCCTGGGCGGTGCCGTGATCACCCAGGTAGCGGAGTACTGCCCCGATCGCATTCAAACTCTGGTATATCTGGCGGGCTACCTGCTGGCCAATGGCGAAAGTGCCCTGGATATTACCCAGGCCGACACCGAGTCGCTGCTGTTGGCCAATGCAGTGTTTTCAGCCGACCAGCTCTCGGCTACCTTTCGGCCCGAGGCCCTGCAAGCGCTGGGCTACGCCGACTGCTCTGAGGAAGATATGGCCCTGGTGCGATCGCTGCTCGCTCCCCAGGCGCTAGCGCCCCTGACTACCCCAGTGCAGACTAGCGCTGAGCAGGCCGGGCGGGTGCCCAGGGTTTACATCACCTGCACCCAGGACAGGGTAATTGGCCCGGCAGCCCAGCGGCGCATGTACACCGCCCTGCCCTGCCAGCAGGTCATCACCATGGACACCAGCCATAACCCCTACCTCTCGGCACCTCAGGCGTTGGTCGATCATCTATTGTCGCTAGCCCTATAGCCAGAATTGCTGGACAGGTCAAGGCGAATCGTCTCGCCAGCCAGCCTTCAAACCCCTTGCGATCGCTTGCCCAGGAGCTGATCGCGCAGGGTTTTGATGCGATCGCGGTACTTGGCCGCCTCCTCAAAGTCGAGGTTTTTGGCGGCTTCTTTCATCTGTTTTTCGAGCTGGCCAATGAATTCGGGAATGTCCTCCAGGGGCAGTTCGTCCTTGTGTTCGTAGACCTCCTCCAGCTCGTGGGCGTTGAGGCGGCGCGAGACTTCCAGGAACGACAGAATCGAGTTGCTGTTGCGGCGAATGATCGAGGTGGGGGTAATGCCGTGGGCTTCGTTGTAGGCGGTTTGGATGGCGCGGCGGCGCTCGGTTTCGCTAATGGCTTTGGCCATGCTGTCGGTGAGGTTGTCGGCGTAGAGAATGGCCTGGCCCTGGACGTGGCGGGCGGCGCGGCCAATGGTCTGGATCAAGGAGCGCTCTGCCCGCAGGAACCCCTCTTTATCGGCGTCGAGGATAGCCACCAGGGACACCTCGGGCAGATCCAGCCCCTCCCGCAGCAGGTTGACCCCCACCAGCACATCGTAGAGCCCCTCGCGCAGATCCTGGATGATCTCAATCCGCTCGATGGAGTGGATCTCGGAGTGCAGGTAGCGCACCCGCACCCCGTGCTCCTCGAAGTATTCGGTCAGATCTTCGGCCATGCGCTTGGTCAGGGTGGTGATCAGCACCCGCTCCTGCTTGGCGGCCCGCTCGCGCACTTCCCCCAGCAGGTCGTCGATCTGGCCCTCGGTGGGGCGCACAAAGATCTCCGGGTCGAGCACTCCGGTGGGGCGAATGATCTGCTCTACCACTTTATTCTCGGAGATCTCCATCTCCCAATTGCCGGGGGTGGCGGAGACAAAGATGCACTGGTTCACCTTCTCCCAAAATTCTTCGGCCTTGAGCGGGCGGTTGTCGGCGGCGCTGGGCAATCGGAATCCGTGGTCGATCAGCACCATTTTGCGGCTGCGATCGCCGTTGTACATGCCGTGAATCTGCGGAATGGTGACGTGGGACTCGTCGATGACCAGCAGCCAGTCTTTAGGGAAGTAGTCGAGCAGACATTCCGGCGGTGACCCGGCTTTGCGGCCAGCTAGGTGGCGGGCGTAGTTTTCCACCCCGTTGCAGTAGCCCACCTCGCGGATCATCTCCAGGTCGTAGCGGGTGCGCTGCTCCAGCCGCTGGGCCTCCAGCAACTTCCCCTCTTTCTCTAGCTCCTCCAGGCGATCTTTAAGCTCGTCTTGAATCGCCTGGCAGGCTTCTTCGATGCGATCGTCGGGGGTGACAAAGTGCTTGGCCGGGTAGATGCTCAGGCCCTCCATGCTCTGGAGGGTGGCTCCGGTGATCGGGTCTACGTAGCGCACGGCATCGATCTCGTCGCCAAAAAACTCCACCCGAATGATCCGGTCTTCGTAGGCGGGGCCAATCTCCAGCACGTCGCCCTTGACCCGAAACTTGCCCCGGCCCAGGTCTAAATCGTTGCGCTCATACTGAATCGAGGCCAGATCGCGCAGCACCTGGCGCTGGTTAACCTCCATGCCCACGTGCAGCGGAATCGAGGCCTTCAGGTACTCCGACGGAATGCCCAGACCGTAGATGCAGCTGATCGAGGCGACCACAATTACATCTTTGCGCTCGAACAGGGAGCGGGTGGCCGAGTGCCGCAGCATGTCGATCTCGTCGTTGATCGAGGCGGTTTTGGCGATGTAGGTGTCGGTGGTGGGAATGTAGGCCTCGGGCTGGTAGTAGTCGTAGTAGCTGATGAAGTACTCAACGGCGTTGTCGGGGAAAAACTCGCGCAGCTCGTTGCAGAGCTGCGCCGCCAGGGTCTTGTTGTGGGCCAGCACCAGGGTGGGCTTGCCAATGTTGTTGACCACGCGGGCGATGGTGTGGGTTTTGCCCGTGCCCGTGGCCCCCAGCAGGGTCTGGTACTTGGTGTTGTCTTGCAGAAACTTGGTCAGCCCTGCGATCGCCTTGGGTTGGTCTCCGGTCGGCTCGAAGGGAGCCTGAATGTTAAAGTCGCCCATGGGTCACTCGGTACAAAAAGAGCGGCGGTACAAAGACACTACTACACTTCTTCATAATGACTGATTTTGCTCCCGATGGTGGTGACGGCGATAACCTAACCTGTAGGTCTTAGCTTTAGGGGTACCGACCGGTATGGGCAGCTACATTATTTTTTGGGTGCTTGGCTTTAGCACCCTCTGGTTAGGGCTAAAGCTGTTTGACGATGAAGTGCTGCTGATCGCGGCTTTTGTGGTGGGCTCTGGGCTGGTGCTAGCTGGTCTAGTCAATGCCCCTGCTACCCTTCAAATTGTGGTTGAGGTTGTTTTGCTGATCAACCTGTTTCATCTTTGTATGGAGTGCATTCAGCGGGGCGATCGCAGCGGCTAGTTCCACTAAAATGAGCTGAGGTTCTGTACCTAGAGAATCCGTTTGAGAACAGTTGTTGCCACCCGTTACGTCACTCCCCTGCGGGAGGGAGGCTCTCTTCCTGCCATTGTAGAAGCTGACGATGATGGCATGTATGTGCTGAAGTTTCGAGGTGCCGGTCAGGGGGTCAAGTCTCTAATTGCCGAACTCGTGGCTGGGGAAATTGCTCGGACCGTTGGCCTGCTGGTGCCCGAAATTGTCTTGATCGACGTCGATGCCGAGCTGGCCCGCACCGAACCCGATCCCGAAATTCAAGATTTAATTCGAGCCAGTGAGGGGCTCAACCTGGCCCTCGACTACCTGCCCAGCTCCATCACCTTTGACCCCGTGGCCCAACAGCCCGATGCCGCCCTGGCCTCGGCCATTGTCTGGCTCGATGCCTACGTCACCAATATCGATCGCACCGCCCGCAACACCAACATGCTGATGTGGCACCGCCGCCTGTGGCTGATTGATCACGGGGTTGCTCTCTATTTTCACCACAGCTGGAACAATTACCTAGAGCGCAGCCGCACCCCCTTCCCCGGCATCAAAGATCACGTCCTGCTGCGGTTTGCCAGTCAACTGCAAGCGGTTGATGCCACCATGACGGCCCAGCTAACGCCCGACGTCATCACTGGCATCGTCAACCTGATTCCAGAGCCCTGGCTGCTTGAGGGCTCTCCATTTACCGATAGTCAACACCATCGCGAGGCTTATATTGAGTATCTGGTGAAGCGGCTAGAGCCACCCCACGCTTTTTTAGAGGAGGCCATTCGTGCACGATCACGTCACCTATGATTACGCCATTATCCGTGTGGTGCCTAAGGTTGAGCGGGAAGAGTTTGTCAATGTAGGCGTGATTGTTTCCTGCGCGACGCGCAACTTTCTCGCAGCCCAAATTGAACTCAACCCGCAACGGCTGCTCGCCCTTGACCCCACCCTAGATTTAGAAACAGTCAAAGGTCATTTAGACACCATTCCGATCGTTTGCGCTGGGGATGCCCAGGCTGGCCCCATCGGTCAACTGCCTCTGCGAGAACGGTTTGACTGGCTGGTGGCCCCCCGCAGCACGATCATTCAAACCTCACGGGTGCACACCGGCCTGTGTAGAGATCTATCGGCTGTGCTCGAACACCTGCTGGCAACTATGGTGCGTCCGCTCCCGTGTCCCCTGGGGAAACGGGTAAAGAGTTGACAACCTCAACCTGTCTTTACGGTGGGGCGCTGGCACTTCTATGCCGGGTTGTTTGTGATTCCCCTGATGGTGGTGCTGCTCGACTATTTTGTGCTAAACCGTATTTCTTCACTCAGGCGTATTTTTGGCTGATGCTGACCAAGATAGATGTCGAGCGGTTCATCACCGACGGTTATGTTCGGGTAGAGGGGGCGTTTTCGCCGGAGCTAGCAGCTACCTGTCGGGCTATTCTCTGGGCCGATACCGGCTGCGATCGCAGGGATCGCACCACCTGGCAAAGGCCCGTGGTCTGGCTCGGCGACTACACCCAGGCCCCTTTTGTGCAGGCCGCCAACGGGCCAAACCTGCACGCTATTTTTGACCAGCTCGCTGGCCCAGGGCAGTGGCACCCCAGGTTTAGCGTCGGGTCTTTCCCCATCCGTTTTCCCACGCCAGACGACACGGGCGACACCGGCTGGCATGTAGACGCGAGCTTTCCGGGGGCAGACTCAGATGCCAACAACTTTTTGTCGTGGCGCATCAACATTCATTCGCGGGGTCGAGCGCTGTTGATGCTGATGCTCTTTTCCGATGTGGGGGAGTTAGACGCACCGACGCGGATTCGAGTGGGTTCACACCAAGCGGTGGCCCGTCTGCTGGCACCGGCTGGCGAAACAGGCCTGACGGCCCTGGAGTTGAGCAACCTGCTGGCGACCACCGACGACTGCCCCGAGGCAACCGCAACGGGAGAGGCCGGAACCGTGTATCTCTGCCACCCGTTTCTGGCCCACGCGGCTCAGATCAATCGTGGTTCTCAACCGCGCTTTATGGCCCAACCACCGCTGTTTGCAGCTAAGCCTTTTGAATTTGAAGGCAAGCAGGCATCGTCCTATGTCCCCATTGAGCAGGCGATTCGCACTGCTTTAGGAAAGTAAGCCGGGGCACGATGGTCAAGGACCGATCCAAAAGGGCGATCGCCTTAAGAAACATGAAGCCCCCAGCCCAATTTTGCGGCTTCCCGTTAGGCATTGTTACGGCCAGCCCTGGCGGATTCCAGAGCTTTTTATAATAGAGGTGTAGCCGAATCGCCCCTGGCCTGGCTCCATCACTGCCCCTTTCGCTGCCCCCTTTAAACATGTGACCCAGCATGTGACCCAGAGAGCCTAAAACGCGGGCCTGCAAAACAGGAGACTCACCGCTATGTTTAAGAAAATTCTGGTTGCTCTCGACAATTCTGCCCACCGGCATCAGGTCTTTCAAAAGGCCCTCGACCTGGCCAAAGCCACTGGGGCAGACCTGATGCTGGTGCATGTGCTTTCGGCCTACGAAGAAGGCAGCCCCGGCATCCCAATTCGCTCGTACCAGGCCTACTACCCCGTGCTCGAAGACTCGACCTGGCGACTTTACCAGCAGCGGTGGGAAGAATTTGAGGCCCAGGGCATTGCCCAGCTGCGCCAGGAACTCGATCGCGCCCGAGCCGCTGGCGTCGGCGCTGAGTTTACCCAGACCTCTGGAGAGCCCGCCGCCACCATTTGCGGTGTGGCAGACTCCTGGGGAGCCGATTTAATTATGGTGGGTAGCCACGGGCGCAAGGGCCTCAGCGAGCTGCTGCTGGGCAGCGTCAGCAACTACGTTATGCACCACGCCAACTGCTCGGTGCTGGTGGTGCACCACAGCCATGGCAGCCTGAGCGCCCCTGCTGAGACTGCTGCGGCTGGTGCTCAAGCCTAGACCTATCGACAGCTCCTCACTCGTTTGTGGGGCTGCTGTTTGCGAACCCAGGCGACAAACTTTTGGAGCCTGGGTTCGGCCTGGAGTTGCTCTAGCGTATTCAAGTCTTTAGCCAGGGTGGCATTGTCGAACAGGGTATGGATCTGCCTGTGACAGGGGCGACACAGCAGCACCGTCTGGCTGGTGGGCAGATGGCGTCGCCGCGTGTACTGGCGCGGCACCAGGTGGTGCTCGGTGAGGTCGACCACGGGGCGATCGCATAGCTGGCAGGGCATAGGGCAAAAGAACGAAAAGGGAAGAGCAAAAACCGAAAAACCACTTAATATCAAATCCGAATTCCATACCCCCGCTATCCAACAGGCTAACTGTAGGGGCAAACGGTTGTTTGCTCTTAACCAATTGGGTGTCGCCAGGCAGGATTTCCTATGACAGGATTCAAGCCAGGCGAGGCTTTTCTTCATTTTTCGTTCTTCTATCTTCGTTCTTTTGCAGTAAAGCCGCAAAGGAGGCGCAAAAAAATGGCTCCTAGCTGACGGGCCAGGAGCCAAACCACAGATTAACTGAATAAGAGTAATGCGTTATGGGCGGTAAGCGATCTGACCGGTCGGCCAGCAAACAAACTCCGGTAATAGCCAGCAGCCTTAGGCCTTACGGGAGTAGTACTCAACCACCAGCAGTTCGTTGACGTTGAGGGCCACCCACTCGCGCTCGATGACGCCGTTGACCTTAGCGGTGAGCTTGGCTTTGTCGAGTTCGAGGTGGCTGGGCACGTTGGCCAGACCGGGGAACTCCAGGTTGGCTTCCACCAGTTTTTTGGAGGCGTCGCGATCGCGCACGGTGATCACATCGCCGGGGCGACACTGATAGCTGGGGATCGACACCACGCGACCGTTCACGCAGATGTGGCCGTGGTTGACCACCTGCCGTGCCGAGGGAATGGTCGGCCCAAAGCCGAGGCGAAACACGGTGTTGTCGAGCCGCATTTCAAGCAGTTGCAGAATCACCAAACCGGTCGAACCACCGGCCCGACGCGCTTTCTTCACGTAGCGCAGCAGCTGCTTTTCGGTCAGACCGTAGTTGAAGCGCAGCTTTTGCTTTTCTTCTAGTCGAACGGCGTACTCAGACTTTTTCTTGCGGTCCTGGCCGTGCTGCCCCGGCGGATAGGCCTTGCGGGGGGACTTGCGGGACAGACCCGGTAGCTCACCCAGGCGGCGTACAACCCGCAGGCGAGCGCCTCTATATCGCGCCATAAACGTTTACTCTCCGAACAATGTCTAGGGTGGAAGCAATTTCCAAAGATTCTAATCTTAGCGCCAATAGGCGATCGGATCAACGCTTGGCGGCAGGTTTTTGAATTTTGGATTTTAGATTTTGGATTGCGGGTGAACGGTGTAGGCCTCTTATCTACCCACTACCCCTTCACTCCCTAACCCCCCACTCCCTAGTGCTGGCTCAGGCGGCTGAGAAAGGCCCGCAGGCGATCGCTGCGCGGATTGCTAAACACCTCGGCGGGAACGCCCTCTTCTTCGATGACCCCCGAGTTAAAAAACAGCACCCGGTTGGAGACTTCGCGGGCGAACTGCATTTCGTGGGTGACGACAATCATGGTCATGCCTTCTTCGGCCAGCTGGCGCATGACGCCCAGCACTTCGCCCACCAGCTCTGGGTCGAGGGCGCTGGTGGGCTCGTCAAACAGAATCGCCTCGGGGCGCATGCAGAGGCTGCGGGCGATCGCCACTCGCTGCTTTTGCCCCCCCGAGAGCTGCTCGGGGTAGGCGTCGGCGCGATCGCCCAGGCCCACCTTGGCCAGGTAGTGGCTGGCCAGATCGCGGCAGTCGGCCTCGGGGTGCTTGAGCACCTTGCGGGGCGAGAGCATCAGATTTTCAATCACTGTCAGGTGGGGAAACAGGTTGAAGTGCTGAAACACCATGCTCACCTGGCTACGCAGGTGGTAGAGCGCCTTCCAGGGCAGCTTGGGGGCCGACATGTCCTGGCCCATCACCTCCAGGTGGCCCTGGTTGATGGCCTCGAGCCGGTTGAGGCAGCGCAGAAAGGTGCTCTTGCCGCAGCCCGAGGGGCCGATGATCGACACCACATCGCCCTTGGTAAAGGCAGTGCTCACCCCCTTTAAGACCTCCAGGGAGCCGTAGCTTTTGTGCAGGTTTTCGCAGGCAATCACGGGGGTGGCGATCGCGGGCATGGTAGTCGTCATGGGCGGCAGCAATCACAGCAGGGGATCCCTCCAGAAAATCACTGGCAACCGGAGACATCTGTATCGCACAATACATTCTATCCCAAAGAGAATTGACTATGGTGCAACACAATCCGGACTGCGATCGCCCGGAAGCTGCCGGAAACTAGTTGTTGTAGAGTACTGCCGACCATGGTTTTTCGTCCGTTTGGCCTGCGCTGGGTGAAGCGCTGTTTGGCTCTAGTGCTGGGGGTCGTGCTCGGGGTGGGGGCAGCGCAGCTGACCGGCCTCGCCCAGGACACACCAGCGGTGTGGGAGGTGGGCACCGAACCCGCCTTTCCCCCCTTTGAGATGCGAGATGACGCCACCGGCCAGCTCACCGGTTTTGACATTGAGCTAATGCAGGCGATCGGCGAGGCCGCCGGGCGCGAGGTGCAGTTCGTCAGTCTCCCCTTCGACGGCCTGGTACCGGCCCTGCAATCTCAAACCATCGACGCGGCGATCAGCGGCATGACCATCACCGCCGAGCGGGCCCAGACCATCGACTTTTCGCGGCCCTACTTTGAGGCGGGCCTGGCGATCGCCGTGCGCGAGAGCAACACCGACATCAATTCTCTAGACGACCTGGCGGGCCAGCGCATTGCCGTGCAGATTGGCACCACCGGAGCCGAGCAGGCGGCCCAGGTGGAAGGGGCCAGCATCAGCACCTTTGACAGTGCGCCGTTGGCCCTGCAAGAGCTGCTCAACGGCCGGGTCGATGCGGTGGTCAACGACCTGCCCGTTACCCTCTACGCCATCAACGAGGCCAACCTCCAGGGCATCAAAATCGTCGGCGAGCTGGTCACCGAGGAATACTACGGCATCGCCCTGCCCAAAAACTCTGAGGCCCTAGCCGAAATCAACAGCGCCCTCGACACCCTGCTGCAAGACGGCACCTACGCCGAGATCTACCAGCGCTGGTTTTCGGCTGACCCGCCCGAGCTGCCCGCAGTGGCCCCGTCGCTGGCGAATACCGGCACCGCCACGGGCCTGGCCTGGGGACGGCTGTTTCAAAACCTGATGCGCGGCGCGTGGATCACGATTTTGCTGACGGCGTTTTCGTTCTTCTTTGGGCTGATTGGCGGAGCCCTGGTGGCCTTTGCCATGATATCGCCCGTTAAGCCCCTGCGCTGGCTGTGCCGCATCTACGTCGATTTCTTTCGCGGCACGCCCATGCTGGTGCAGCTGTTTATGATCTACTTCGGTCTGCCCGCCCTGTTCCAGAGCCTGGGCTTTGACCTCAGCTTTAACCGCATCTTTGCCGCCGTGCTGGCCCTCAGCCTCAACGTGGCCGCCTACCTGGCCGAAATTCTGCGCGGCGGCATTCAGTCCATCGATCGCGGTCAGTGGGAGGCGGGCGAATCGCTGGCCATGAACCCCGTGGAAACCATGCGCTACGTGATCTTCCCCCAAGCCTTTCGCCGCATTTTGCCCCCCCTGGGCAACGAGTTCATCACCCTGATCAAAGACACCAGCCTGGCTGCCGTGATTGGCTTTGAAGAACTGTTTCGCCAGGGTCAGCTCACCGTGGCCACCACCTACCGCGCCTTTGAGGTGTATCTGGCGGTGGCGATCGTCTACCTGGTGATGACGTCCCTGGCCTCCTTTGTCTTCAAGCGTCTGGAGGCTTATATGGATCCAATCAATCGACCTAAAAAGGTGAAGCCAGACCCGGTGCCCTCGGCAATCGGGGTTTAGAGAATCGCTCTGGTGCTAGGAAACGTTCAAACGTTTGAACGTTTCCTAGGGTTGCTGTTCTAAGACAATCTCTGGGAAAGATTTTCCCTCAATGTAGCGATTATCTAGAAATCGCCTAAGCAGAGCGGCTACGGTTATACCTGATCGTTAGGGCTGCTTTTGTTCTGCACTCAGCAGAATTTGGTAGACAAAAATTTGCTTCAGGGCCGCCGTCTTCTGCGGCTGCTGGTTGGCTGAGGCGTGGATGTCGGCGGCCAACAGGACGCTGCTGGCAACAAGGGTCAAGATAACGCCCACGTTGCGAAGAATTAGACAGGTGGGGAGGCAGCGATTTTTCATGGGGCAACCGTAGCGATTCCAGGCACCGAGATCGATAGCCAGATACCTTCATGTTTATTATTGAGAGCGGCTGGCGAATTTTCTGTGTAACGAAAAAGGTTTTACAAAAGTTACCGAAAATTGACCCGGTATTCGACAAACCCTCGACCCTGGTTATTGACGTTGGTTGACCCGCCAATGCTCCAGCTGTCGCTGATGCGATAGCGAGCGGTAAGGGAAAGCGGCTGATTTTGGTTGAGCACCTGCACCAGGGTGGCCGAGAGATTTTCAGAAATGCCTACCGTGGCCCCTACCCCCAGCCCCAGGGTGTCTTTGTTGGCGGTGGGCAGCACGGTGGTGCCAATCAGCCGCAGGCGGCGCAGGCCCAGGGAGCGGGCGATCTCATCCTGACTGTCGGCGGTAAAGCCGGCCAGCAGGTTAGACCCCAGGGCCAAACCCGGTTCTGCCCCCCTCAGCCCGGCCAGCCAGCCGCCGGTCACCATGCCCAGGAGCTGGTTTTGGGAGTAGGGGGGATTGCTGGCCAGGGTGAAATTGTTGACCAGACGGCTGGCCCGCCCCTGGAGCCGCGCCTCGATTTGCAGCTCGTCGAGAATGGTGTTGCTGGCCAGGCGGTTGAGATCGGGCACCTCAGCCGCGCCCGTGGTGGAGTTGAGGGTGTTGATGCTGTACTGCCGCTGGAGGGGAATTGTGGTCTCCAAGACCACATCGAGGTGGGGGTCGAACCCATCCTCTGACCGCCAGCGCACGATGTTCTCGCGCCCTGGCGCTAGAAAGAACTCGGCGGTGGCGGTGTTGATCCAGCCGTCGGTGAGGTGGATAGCCCCATCGGCGGCGATTGCTGGCACCGGGCCGCTGAGGGCCACATCGCCCGCGAGCCCCAGAGATAAGATCGGCAGCGCCCTGACCCGCGCCGGGTCGAGGGTCACCCGCAGATGGTCGAGCTGCACCGGCAAAAGCGGGGCGGCCTGGGCGAATTTGGCCCTGAGATTGCCCAGACGGGTGGGATTGCTCAAGACCTCGCTCGCCCGCGCGGTCAGCTCGCGCCCCACGGCCACCTGGGTGTTTTGCAGCTGCACCTGGCCGCCAATGGTGGGGGCCAGCAGGGCACGGGTGAGGGCCAGGTCGCCATTGATTTGGCTACGCACCTCATTGGCGTAGTTGAAGTGGATATCGGCCAGGGCCAGGCGCAGGCCAGGGTCATCGGGGGCGGCATCCCCAGCGATTAGGGGAATCTGCCCCGCCAGGGCAAAGCTGCCGTCGAACAGGCTGCCGGTGAGCGAGTCTACCCGCACCTGGGTGCCCTGGAGCTGAATCGCCCCGGTGAGATGGTCGAGGGATGCCCCCAGCCAGGGGCTTCTAAAGCTGGCGTTCTCAAACGCAACCACCCCCGACAGCAGCGGGCGGCGCGGCGTGCCCCCGAGGCGCAGATCCACCGTGGCGCTGCCGCCGCCCCAAACCAGGGCAGGGGTGAGGAGGTTGACCAGCGAGAGGGCGTCGTCTTTAAGGGTGGCCTCCAGTTTGATCTGGTCGCTGGCGGGGCGCACCGCCATAAACGGCAGCGCGTAGGGAATATGGCCTGCAAAGGTGAGGGGGTCTGGCGCTGAGCCCACGACCCGACCCTCGACATTGAGGATGGCGTTTTGGTACTCAAACCCGCTGCTGATTTCGGTGAGGGGCTGTCGGTTGACGCTGGCTTCGGCCACCGCCAGCTGACCGATTAGGTTGGGGTTGGTGTAGGGGCCGGTGAGGTGGGCATCGAGATTCAGCAGGCCAGTAACTTCCACCGGGCTTTCGAGCAGGGTGGCGGCGGTGGTGAGGGGTAATCTTTCGGCAGCGACAGCCAGATCAGAAGATTGGGAACTGATATCGCCCACCAGGCTGAGGCGGGTGTCTGCGGCCCGAAACTCGACGGGGTCAAGGGAGAGCACCCGATCGCGCAGTTGCCCCCGCGCCAAAAACTGGTTGTCAAAGTTGTAGCGGCCCCAGACCCAGTTTTGGCCAGTGAACTCAAAGTCGGCGGCAAGGCCCTCGCGTTGGGAGGCTTTAACCCCCAGGCGGCCCGCCACCTGCCCTTCGAGCTGGTCGAGGGCGGGGAGCAGGGCAGTGGCTCGGCTATCGGCGCGGCCCCGCCCAATTTCCCGTAGCACCTGGGCCAGCTCGGCCTGCTCCCGCAGTGGTGCATCAGCATCCCCTACTGCATCAACGCTCAGATCAGCGGCGCGGCCCAACTTGAGAGGATTTAGCAGGCGGCTAACGTCGGCGTAGCTGTAGAGGCTTAGAACGTGCAAGATGTCTTGAAAGTCGGCCCCAGCGGTGGTGATCTCGGCCTGGCCCTGCCACTGGGGAAACAGCTGCCCAGTGCCCGTGACCCTAAACTCGGTGCCGGGGCTGAGCTGGAGTGAGCCGCCCGTCAGCAGAGCCAGGCCATCGCGATAGTGGATATTGCCGGTGAGGCGATCGCCCCCAAACCTGCCCAAAGCGGGGCGATCGAGAACAAACTGGGCCACCGCCGCCGGATTGGTCAAATCGGCCAGATCGAGCGTAGCCGTGGCGTTGAGCATGCCTCCCAGAAACCCCAAATCGGGACGAGGTACAGGCCGCAGCCCCACAGCGGTCAAGTCAAAGTTCTGAATTTCTGCATCCAGGCTGTTGCCCCGCCGCTGGCCGCTGGCGACAAAATCGCCGCTGGCCAACCGAAAGCCGTTGGGCCGTAGATCCGGGGCAAGGCTGGCAGAAATCGCCTCACTTTGCCCCCGCAGGTTGACGGTGGCCCCAGCGGTGCGGGAGGCCTGCACTAGCCCCGAGACGGCCTCTACCAGAGTGACCTCGTTCAGGCCCACCTGGCGCAGCCCCAGGGTGCCCGCCAGACGGGGATCGTCTGGGCTGCCGCGCAGGGTGCCGTCAAAGGTGAGGGTGCCTCGGGGGCGCAGCCAGGTGGGGCCGTTGACTAGCCCGTAGGCATTGCCAATATCAATGGCTGAAAGCCGCGTAACCAGGTCAATATTGCCGATCTGAGGCAGTCTTTGCTGGGGCAAAAAGCGGATATCGACGCTCCCCTGGGCGCTGAGGTTGGGGGTGGTGGCTTCAGCGATCGCTAATCGCTGGCCCGTCCAGGCAAAGCGGGTGTTAAGCGCGCCCGGCAGCACTTGATCGACCCCTGCCAGGTTGACATGGGGCACCTCCAGACTCGCCAAATTCAGCGGCACCGCGTGGGAAAAGCGGGCCTGGCCCTGGGCGCGAATGCCTTCTGGATTGAGCGCTGTGAGCGATCCCGCCGCCTGGAGGTTGGTATCTAGCGTGCCTCGGAGCTGGGGCGATACCAGAGCCAGAGCCAGGCTGTTACCCGATAGAGTGGCCTGCCAGTTGAGGTGGCTGAGGTCGGCGATCGCCCTGGCCTGCAATTTCCCCGCCCCCAGCTCAAAGACCGTATCGTCGGCGGTGATCAGGCGATCGCCGTAGCGCACCCGACCCTGCCCCGGAAAGGTGGACTGGGGCAGTTGCCAGTCGGCTTCTCCCTGAAGATTCTCCAGCGGGCCAAAGAGCCGGGCCTCGGCCAGCAGTGGCCCCAGTCGCCAGGTGTCGGGCAGGGTCAAGCCGTAGAGAGTTACCAGGCCATCGAGGGGCAGATCGGTTTGGGCCGTCAGCTCCAGATCTGGGGAAGGGAGGGAGGGGTTGTCCGGCCGCTGACGGCGACGATTTCTGTAGAGATCCTGGAGGGCACCGTTGAACAGGGCCTTACCCTGGGCGGTGATGGTGCCGCCAGTTGCGGGGCGCAGCGTCGCCTGGTGCAGGGTAGCGCCGTCGAGGGTGGCCCCAAACTGGGCCGCAATGCTGGCGAACCCCAGGCGATCGAGCTGCACGGTTCCCAGGTTGGCCAAACGGCCCGACACCTGGGGCAGCTTCAGCGGCCCACTCACCTGGGTTTCAACCCGAAACCGTCCGGCGGCCTCCACCGGCAGGGGTTGGGCAAAGGCCTCGGCCACCTCAGCCACACTCACTTCGGGAATGGTGATGGCCATGTCGTGGCCTCGGTGAACATCTACGCGGCCTGTGGCCTTGACCAAAATCGGGCCAAATTTGAGGGAGCTATTCTCCAGGGTGCCGCCCACCCCATTGAGCAGCAGGGTGCCATTGATGTCTTGGATAGCTGAGGGCAAATCGCTGAGCACAATGTCGCCATTGCGCAGCCGGGCCGTACCGCGCACGGTGAGCGGGTCATCGGCCTGGGGGCGATATTTGAGGTCGAGGTTAGACGAGAGCAGGCCCCTGCGCACAAACAGCCCCCCGCCCAGCAGCGGATTTACCGACTCGATGGGCAACTGCTGCGCCTGGATGGCCAGGTTGACCTGGCGGGTGTCGATTTGCCCTTCCCCGCGAATTTGAAAGGCCCCGGTGTTGAGCCGACCGCCTGCTACCATGGCCATGGTTTGGTTGTCGGGGCCACTAAAACGCACCCGCAGGTTGACGTTTTCGAGCAGCACCAGGGTGGCGCTGGAGACGCCCTCGGGCAGTTCCACAATTGAGGTGCGCGACAGGGGGCCGATGGCCAGGTTGGCGTTACGAATTTGTAGACTGCGCAGCTCGGTTCTAAAAAAGCCCTCCTCCCCTACGGACTGGGGCGGCTCAATCCGCCACTCGCCGTCAAACCCCTGCTTGAGGGCAACCTGCGGTTCTACAAAAACCAGGCTGGGGCGCAGAGTGCGTTTCAGCAGCAGCTCCAGGGGGTTGAAGTTGACTTCCAATGCCTGGGCCCGCACCCAGGAAAAGTTGTCTTCGGTGGGGGGCACAATCGACGGCCCCAGCCGCACTCCAGTGGGGCTAAAGCGCTCAAATTCACCTACTTTGATGGGCCGCCCCAGGGCATCGCTGAGGTTGCGCTGCAAAAACGGGGGAATTTCTCGCCGCGCCAGGCTGTATCCCCACCAGCAAATAGCCGTGCCGCCCAGGGCCAATGCTCCACCGACCAGGGCCAACCGTTGGGGCCAGCGCCGTTGGGGTGGGCTGTGCTGACGGTTCAGATCGGGGGAAGCTTCGTGAGCCATAGCAACTCAACCGCTAAAAAAACGGCCTAGCACAGCACTGCCGACGAGAATTAAACTAACTTACCGCAGGCATCTACCGCCAGAGATAGATTTTAGAAATCATTGACAATTGCGGCCCCCGGCAGCTGTCCCCAGTCGCGGGCGGCAACCGATCGCGGTTCCTGCGCTCCTGTATTCTTAAGCTTCAGGCGTCTGGATAGCGAATGGAAGGTCATGCTAGGTTTAGCGATTCACACCTGCGGCCCCGCCCTGGGGCTGGCTCTGAGTAATTTTGAGGGCGAGATCCGCTGCCAGACCTGGCCCCTGGGCCGCGATCTCTCGACCCAGATGCACCGCCTGCTGATCGAGTTTGTCGCTCCCTACGACTGGACAGATCTCTCGTTTTTGGCGGTGGCCCAGGGGCCGGGGGGGTTCACGGGCACCCGCATTGGGGTGGTGACGGCCCGCACCCTGGCCCAGCAGCTAGAGATCCCGCTGTTTGGGGTGTCGAGTCTGGCGGCGGTAGCCCAGCGGGCTCTAGAGAAATTCCCCACTAGATCCCAGGCGACGGCCGACTGGGCCATCGCTGTGGAGATGCAGGCGCGGCGGGGGCAGCTGTTTACCGCCATTTATCAACCTGCGATCAGCGGCCTAGAGCCCGTCTACGGCGACCAGGTGCTCCGAGCTGAGGCCTGGGAAGAGCAGCTGTCCCAGCACCCCCAACCGCTCCATCGGGCGATCGCCGGGGATGACCTGGCTGAGACGGTGACCCAGGTATTAGAGCTGGCGCACCAGCGCTGGGCCAAGGGCGATCGCCCCGACTGGTCTACCGTGCTGCCCTACTACGGCCAGCACCCGGTGGATTTATAGACACCTGTGGGCAGAGACAGCGAGGTATAGCCCCACGCAGATTTTTAAGAGATCGGTCGGCTACACTGGGCAACAACGCCCTTGGCTGTCTTCTCTTCACCGCCAAAGGTCAAGCCAAACGCCCCCTTCAGGCCCCCCTTAGGTATTTGCTATGGCCAAACCAATTATCTTCGCCGTCGATGACGACCCCGATGTCTTGCAGGCGATCGCCCGCGATCTGCGGCGGCACTACGGCGAGCACTACCGCGTCATGCGGGCCAGCTCTGGGGCGGCGGCTCTCGCAGCGATTCAGCAAATCACCCTGCGCGGCGACCCGGTGGCGCTGCTGCTGGTTGACCAGCGCATGCCCGACATGAGCGGCGTGGAGCTTTTAGAGCAGGCCCTAGAGCTGGTGCCCAAAGCCAAGCGAGCCCTGCTCACCGCCTACAGCGACACCGACGCCGCCATTCGCGCTATCAACGGGGGCATCGACTACTACCTGCTCAAGCCCTGGGATCCGCCGGAGGAAAAGTTGTACCCCGTCGTGGACGACCTGCTGGCCGACTGGCAGGCCCACTTTCATCCCCCCTTCGAGGGCATTCGGGTGGTGGGCGATCGCTGGAACCCCCAGAGCCACGAGGTCAAAGACTTTCTAGCCCGCAACCAGATCCCCTACCGCTGGCTCGATGTCGAGCGCAGCGAGGAGGCCCGCACCCTGGCGGGCTGCGTAGCCAACGGTGGCGCTGCGGCCCAGCTGCCCCTGGTGCTGTTCCCCGAGGGGGAACCCCTGCGCCAGCCCAGCACCGCCGAGCTGGCCAGCCGCATTGGTTTGCAGACCACGGCGGCCAAGCCCTTCTACGACCTGGTAATTGTCGGCGGCGGCCCCGCCGGGCTAGCGGCGGCGGTCTACGGGGCCTCCGAAGGGCTGCACACGGTGCTAATCGAGCGCGAGGCCCCCGGCGGCCAGGCGGGCACCAGCTCCCGCATTGAAAACTACCTGGGCTTTCCGGTGGGGCTTTCCGGCGGCGACCTGGCCCGCCGCGCCGTCACCCAGGCCCGCCGCTTTGGGGTCGAAATTCTGGCTCCCCAGGCGGTGCAAAGCCTGCGCGCCGACAGCGACTATCGCCTGCTCACCCTCAGCGACGGCAGCGAAATCAGCACCCAGGCGGTGATTTTGGCCCTGGGGGTGTCGTGGCGGCGGCTCGACACCCCCGGCCTGGAGCGCTTTGCGGGGGCTGGGGTCTACTACGGTGCGGCCCAGGCCGAAGCCCTGGCCTGCGAGGGGGAAGATGTGTACATCATCGGCGGGGCCAACTCCGCCGGGCAGGCGGCGATGAACTTTGCCAAGTACGCCCGGTCGGTGACCATGCTGGTGCGGGGCGACTCGCTGACCAAGAGCATGTCGCAGTACCTGATCGACCAGATCGCCGCGACGGACAACATTGCGGTGCAGACCCACACCAGCGTGATCGAGGCCAAGGGTGGCACCCAGCTGGAGGCACTGGTGCTGCAAAACGCCGTTACCGGAGCTAGCGAAACCGTGCCGGCCCAGTCGCTATTTATTTTCATTGGGGCTACGCCCCACACCGACTGGCTGGAGGATCTGGTGCAGCGTGACAGCCGGGGCTACCTGCTCACCGGCCCAGACCTGGCCAAGTCTGGGGTGCCGCCCCACCAGGTGTGGGCCCAGGAGCGATCGCCCTTTTTGCTCGAAACCAGTCTGCCCGGCGTGTTTGCGGTGGGCGACGTGCGCCACGGCTCGATCAAGCGGGTGGCCTCAGGGGTGGGGGAGGGGTCGATCTGCGTACAGTTTGTGCATCAGTATTTGGGGGCGGTGCGATGAACCTGGCGGCACTCTGTCTAGAGCATTTGCGGGCGATCGAGCCGTTTAATCATCTGAGTCAGGCCCGGCTGGAGTGGGTGTGCGATCGCGCCACCTCCCTCCAGCTCACCAAGGGCGACTACCTGGTCAAAGAGGGCGACCTCACCACCACCATCTATGTGATCGCCTCGGGTCGTCTCGGCATTACCCGCCAGAGCGAAGGGGTGGCCATGCCCATCGGCCAGCACGACGGCCCTGGCTTTATCGGCGAAATTCCGGTACTCACCGACGAGCCTGCCCCGGTGACCCTGCAAGCGATGACCCCCTGCCAAATCCACAGCATTGTCGGGGCCGACTTTCTCACCCTGCTGCACGAGTGCCGCGACTTTGAGCGCCAGGTGTTTCGCCTCATGCAGAAGCGCATTCGCGGGCTGGAGTCGTTTTTGCGCGGGCGCGAGAAAATGGCGGCCCTGGGCACGCTCTCTGCCGGGCTGGCCCACGAGTTGAACAACCCGGCGGCGGCCCTGGTGCGATCGCTCAGCGACGTGGTGCCCGCCATTCGCGAGCTGGAAAAAATGAACCTGCTCTACGGCCAGCAGCAGCCCGACGAAGCCGATACCCAGCGATGGCAATCGGTGCGCGACACGGGCTACGACACCATTCTCAAGGGTGGGGCCGATGCGGTGACCTTGAGCGATCGCGAGGAGGAACTGCTCGACTGGTTGGAAGACTACGGCGTAGCCCAGGCCTGGAAGCTGGCCGAACCCCTGGCCCTGGCGGGGATCGACATCCCCACCCTGGAGCAGCTAGTGGCCCCCTGGCGCGACAACCCTACCCAACTGCGCGACATGGGCATTCGCTGGCTAGCCCTCTCCTTTGAAATGATGTCGATGATTCAGAGCGGCCAGTCGGGGGCCGAGCGCATTGCCACCCTGGTCAAATCGATGAAGTCGTACAGCTATATGGATCAGGGTGCGCAGCAGATGGTTGACCTGCACCAGGGGCTGGAAGACACCCTGCGGCTGTTTGCCTTCAAGCTAAAGCAAGGCATTAAGGTAGAGCGCCACTACGATGCCACGCTGCCCAAGCTGATGGCCCACGGCAGCGAACTCAACCAGGTGTGGACGAATTTGATCGACAATGCGATCGACGCCATGGGCGACAAAGGCACCCTCACCCTGCGCACCTGCCACTTCCAGGGCGACGCTCGGGTCGAAATTACCGACACCGGGCCGGGCATTCCGCCCGAGGTTAAGTCGCGTATTTTTGAGCCGTTTTTTACCACCAAGGGCGTGGGCAAAGGCTCGGGGCTGGGCCTCGAAACGGTGCTGCGCATTGTCGAAAACCGCCACCACGGCACGATTTCTGTAGAGTCTGCACCGGGGCACACCTGCTTTGCCGTATGTTTGCCCCTGGGGTAGGCAGAAACGGCGCATCGACTGGTCATGCTTCGATCTAGCTCCCCAAGCTCTGAATTACTCCTCCCCGCGTTGACTTAGTAAATTAATTGTTGGGCAATTAGCCGTCCTTGCCCAACAGGCATCTGTGGCAAGATAACCCTGGAGACTCATGGCCGATTGGGAGACTTAGCATGTCGAGTTCTAGAACTCTACTGATTACCGGCGCATCTACAGGTATCGGTGCCGCCACGGCCCGACAGGCGGCAGCGCAAGGTTTCAACCTTGTCTTGGCCGCCCGTTCTACCGAGAAGCTAGATAAATTGGCGCAAGAACTGGGTGCCGATAAAGTTCGGACGTTTGCCTGTGATGTCACAGATTATGCAGCTCAAGAGCAGTTAGTAACCAATGCTGTAGAGGCGTTTGGCCGTCTAGATGCGGTGTTTGCCAATGCTGGCTGTGGCGGTGAGCCGGGCGGGTTTTCGGGGGCTCCGGTTGAGTCTTGGCAGCGCATCGTCAACACCAATATTCTGGGCGTCGCCTACACGCTGCGGGCCAGTCTGGCAGAACTAAAAAAAGCCCGAGGTCACGTCATCATCACCGGCTCGATCGCGGGGCGCACAGTGCTGAAGGGTTCTATGTATGCCGCCTCAAAATGGGCTGTCTCTGCGATCGGCTACAACCTACGCGAGGAGATGCGAGGCACGGGGGTGCGTGTCACTCTGATTGAACCGGGGATGGTAGACACACCATTCTTTGATGACCCAAAGCCCGATGCACTGCGCCCCGACGATGTGGCCCGGACGGTGCTCTTTGCGCTCTCGCAACCTCCCAATGTTGATATTGGTGAACTTGTGGTTTTACCAACACCACCAGCTGAGGAGTAATCGAAGCTCAGTTACAGTACTGCGCATTGCAGAAAACCGTTGCCACGGCACCATTTCTGCGGAGTTTGCACCAGGACATAACTATTTTGCGGTGTGTTTTCCCTTGGGGGAAACAGAAACGGCTCATCCAAAAGTTAGTTGAGCTATTATTTCACCGAATTGGAATCTTATGCATAAGCATAGACAGAATTTACTGCCCTCTGTAGCTGCCTAAATATTATATTACTGGCCCCGAAGGCTCAGTGCGATAACTTAAGTGTTCAAGATGGTACTCAAAAGTTTCACGCATATCGCGAAGCGTGAATTCCATTTCAGAGACTGCTTCACACTTACGCAATGTTACCGTGCCACTATTAGCTGTCTTTTCTAAAAGCTTTGGAAACTCCGTCTCCAAGCTGTGTGCAAATCCTTCAGCCTTTACACGGTCTTCATTCTCGTCAGTAACATAGACAATATTAAACCAAAGTTCGTAGGGTTCCTCAGGAGGAATTTCATTATTGGGATCATAAGATAAACGGAAAGATAATATTCCAGAAGAATGACTCTTGCCTTTCTTTTCAACATATCCAAAAACTGCACTAAGGCGATCAACAAGGCTATTTGGTAAGGCATGACGACGATATCTAGCCGCCAACCAACTCTGAAGAATCTGTAACTTAGAAGGAGTAAGTTGATAAGTCTCGTCAGGCTGAACTGCCTCAAGCTTATCTTTCTGTACCGTCAACTTTTTAGAAGCAATCAACTCCAGAAAAACAGGTTCTCCGGCATGTGTGTAATCCAAGTGTAGTGTGCGCGGGTTTTTCCCGTATGTATAATTCCCATTGCATTGCTTTATGACACGAACCAAGACAAATTCTATTACAGGTTCAGCATCCAGACTGTCATTGGCAATATCACAATCATGCGAAATCGCTATAGCCAGATCAATATCAGGACTTTCAGTCAGGCCCACTGACTGAAAGTCCTTCTGAGCCAGTACGCTACCCTGACGCCATGTGGTGTTTCGGGACCAAGGCATTTCTTGCACTAACTCCTCACATCGATAGCCGCAGAAGATTCGCCTAACACTTCGTCGAGTGTTCTCAGGTGTTTACCAATCCCCTTAGGTTCACGACGAGTCTGAGCTTCTTTATCAGCTATTGCCTTGATAGTGGCTAAAGCCTCTGTATGGTCTCTATTTGTCTTGAGTATGTCTAGCAAGGAATATCCATTCACAATTGGACGATGCACCAATTTATCTAAACGCATGATGTTCGCTTGCTTAAACTGGCCGGCAGTGCGAGATAGTTCCTGGATGCGTACTATGGCTTCTCCCTTTGGTTCTTGTCCTGCTAGCCAAGCATAAACTGTAGGACGGGTGACACCAAGAATAGAAGCCAAATCAGACATATTTATAGAAAATACATCCCGAATATTTGCAACGTGCTCAGCAGGAGAGCGCGTATCAACTTGCTTTGCTCCAGCAGGTTCAACATGTATAAATGGATCATATACCCATCTAGCCAGTTCGGCAGTAGTATGAGCGGTTAAAACACCGCCTGTACCCGCTGTTAGAACCAATAGTGGGGCGACTAATTTAATTGTTGCAGAAGGCGTATAGGTATTTGTGGGTTTAGCGAAAGATGATCCGTAGGGACTTATTGTGCTCATGGTCTTAAAGCCACCTGCTTACAGCATAACTAGTTACTGAGATCTTAAAAGCATTTGTGATAATGTCGTGTGACTTTAGCAACTGATCTTCAATTTTCTTGATTTCAAAGCTATCACTACGATTAACAACGAAATAATCAGTATCCAATACAGCATTTCGACTGTTAATCTCCGTAAAACGGGTTTCTAGTTCAAGTTGTAATGGAGCCAAGTCAGGTGACAAGGCTAATCCCCCTTCTGTGATGACTGCTCTAGCAACCAACTTGCCACCCTCAAAATCTGTGACCGTCTCGGTGAAACTATGGCTTAAATGCCCTTCCAAATCCGTAGAAAAACCTAGCAAGGATGGATTTATGTATTGCTGCAAAGTGTCACTAGCTAAAGGCGCAATAGCATCTAGATAGCGAAGTCCAATCCGCTCAACATAAGCTAACTCAACAACTTCGTGAATGAGGCTTAGGCCTGTAATGGTCTTTTTTAAGAAATCTGAGAAGGTGTCGTATCTCGTAGTATGAAAAACTAATGCATTTGAGAATAGAAAATATCCTTCGGTACGCTGAGCATTTGTAAAGCTCCAGCGCATATGTTTTTGATGTTGAACATCAGGTTGTGATTCGTCTAATCGACGAATTGTAAGTCCAAGCTGTTCTTCAGCACGAAAATCAGGAAATCCACTTCGACGAAGTCGCTCCTGCACTTGAGCGACATAATCTGCCATTTGGGCAATTGGGTTAAATTGCACCTGCGCCAATGTGTAAAACACGGGCGCACGACTCATTTTCGTTGCTGATGTTTTCATATATCCATAACAATGCCCACATTTCTATTTTACACCTCACTTTACACTCCGAAAAGATTCTTGACCAGCATGGCTGCTCCACGGTTGACGTGGAGCGCTTGTACCAGTATTCTCACTACTTAAGCCGTTCGGCAGAGCGGTGGCCACACAGAACTCGAAAACTTTGGCGCTGCCGGTCGGTGTTCCAGCACCGACAGACAGCTAACCCCGCAAATCTCTCAGGCAGATTGCGAGGCTAGGGAGATCGTACCCTAGTCACTCCAGTTTGCATTTCAACTGCGGGTGGCTAGGGTTTTCGCGTTCTGTCTTCCTCAACCACAAAAAGGAACACAGAACCGATGTTTGACTATCTCGAACCAGACGCCAACGACAACCCCGAGGCCGGTTCCCTGCCGCTGCCGCCTGCTGGCGCAAACAGCACAGGGAGCCACCCCCTAACTCCCGAAAAAGTGCGCCACATGCTCTACGGCAGCCTCGCCGCCCTAGACCGCACCATCAAAATCCTCCACGCCCTGGGCTACGCCGACCCCAACGATTGGAGCGACCCCATCCCCGTGCCCTCAGGCGGAGTCGTTGGCGCGGCCGCTCCGGAGGGGATGCCGTGGATGGTCATCATGACCAAAACCGTTCTTCTAGAATGATTTTGGGGCGTCAACCCCGTGGCAGGGTGGAGCGGGTAGAGAGTTTAACCCGCGTCCACCCTGCGCCCAGGAGCAGACAATTACATTCTGTAGAGATATTAAGTGTTGCAAAACAATCTTATTTTGGCTTTCAGGAATGGGGCTGATTGATTAGGCTGACGATATGCAAACTCGTAATGAGTACGGCTTCATGTCGATACAAACGCCTGGGTATTTAGCATTTGAGTACTTAAACTCAATGGGTAATGTCTGGCACCCTCCAGATGAACTGGGGCGGTTTGAACAGTGGGTTTGACTATGGCGCAAGCTATAGAAAGTTAATGATTTTTGTAGCTTGGCTAGAAGGGGGGAGGCCAGATCCCTAAGCTAGGGTTAGAGTCTCTACTCATCAATTTTGTAGTTAGGAAGCGTCTAACTGATGTTGAATTCGAGTAAGGAGCTAGGCCAATGCTGTTCCACTACGGGGGACAGCCTGTCCCCCGCGTAATATTTCATCTGTTTTCAAAGGCAGGTTGGTACGATCTTTCGACGGCAGATCTCTTTGAGGGTAAAACGGTGGTGGTGTTTGCGGTGCCAGGAGCATTTACCTGCCCGCATTCTCCGATTCAACTGTTAGCCTACAACGAGTATGCCGAGATATTTTGGGCCAACGGTGTCGATGAAATTCTCTGCATTTCGGTCAACGATCCGTTTTCGCTGGCAACCTGGGCTCAGGAGGAAGGGGCCGATCGAGTGCGCTTTATCCCCGATGTAGCGGGTGAGTTTACCCGCGCTATGGGGATGCTGGTGAACCTGTCTGACAAGGGCATGGGGTACCGTTCTCGGCGCTATTCCATGCTGGTGAAAGACGGCGTGATTGAAAAAATGTTTGTAGAACCAGAGGGTTTTGAAGCAATGCCTGTCGTTGCTAACGCCGAGACTATGCTGAACTATATCAATCCCAAAGCCCAAAAGCCCGAGCAGACCACGGTGGTGATGCAAATGTGGCAGACGATGCTTTCTGCCTGAGAAAAAGTCACCTAGAAAAGACGCAAATAGCCTTAAACCACAACTAGGAAAGGAACTATGACGAGTAGCCAAATGAGATGCCCGTTTCCTATGAGCAGCAAGCTTATGGACATCTGGCGAGCGCTAACATCTGTTCTGGCATCCAACAGCACAGAGAATGTTGAAACGGGTGCGCCCCAGGCCGCAACCTCCAACGGGAGCAGTAGCACCAGCCGGTGCCCGGTAATGGCGGGGCCTCTCTCGCGAATGGGGACGTCAAACCGGGACTGGTGGCCGGATGCATTGAATTTGAACATGCTCCATCAGCACTCAGCCAAGGCCAATCCTATGGATGAGTCGTTCAACTATGCGGAGGCGTTCAAAAGTCTTGATTTAGCGGCCCTGCGGGCCGATATCTACGAGCTGATGACCACATCGCAGGACTGGTGGCCCGCCGACTACGGGCACTATGGGCCGCTGTTTATTCGGATGGCGTGGCACAGCGCCGGTACCTACCGCATCGGCGACGGGCGCGGCGGCGCGGGTTCGGGCAGTCAGCGGTTTGAGCCGCTCAACAGCTGGCCCGACAACGCCAACCTCGACAAGGCGCGCATGCTGCTGTGGCCGGTCAAGCAAAAATACGGCAACAAAATCTCCTGGGCCGACCTGATGATCTTTGCGGGCAACTGCGCCCTGGAGTCGATGGGCTTTAAGACCCTCGGCTTTGCGGGCGGGCGCGTGGATGTGTGGGAGCCCGAGGTCGATATCTACTGGGGCAATGAGAAAGAGTGGCTCGGCAATGAGCGCTACGAGGGCGATCGCGTGCTGCTGAACCCCCTCGCCGCCGTGCAGATGGGCCTGATCTACGTCAACCCCCAGGGGCCAGACGGCGAGCCTGACCCCCTGGGCTCGGGGCGCGATATTCGCGAGACCTTTAAGCGCATGGCGATGAACGACGAGGAAACCGTCGCCCTGACCGCCGGGGGGCACACCTTTGGCAAGTGCCACGGCGCGGGCGCAGAGAGCCACGTCGGGGCTGAGCCGGGCGGGGCCACCATCGTCGATCAGGGCCTGGGCTGGAAGAGCACCTTCAACACCGGGGTCGGCGTCGATGCCATCACCAGCGGCATTGAAGGAGCCTGGACCCCCACCCCCACCCAGTGGGACAACAGCTACCTCGAAACCCTGTTTAAGTACGACTGGGAGCTGACCAAGAGCCCGGCGGGCGCGTGGCAGTGGAAGCCCAAGGGCGACGCCGGGGCCGGTACCGTGCCCGACGCCCACGACCCGTCGAAGCGGCACGCCCCGATGATGACCACGGCGGATATGTCCATGAAGATGGATCCGATCTACAACCCGATCGCCCAGCGCTACCGCGACAACCCCGATGAGTTTGCCGAGCAGTTCGCCAAGGCCTGGTTTAAGCTCACCCACCGCGACATGGGGCCGCGCGCCCGCTACCTCGGCCCCGAGGTGCCCCAGGAGGAGTTCCTCTGGCAAGATCCCATTCCGCCCGTCGATCACGACCTGATTGACGAGCAGGATGCCGCCGCGCTCAAGGCCAAGATCCTGGCCTCGGGGCTGTCGGTCTCCCAGCTGGTGTCCACCGCCTGGGCCTCGGCCTCCACCTTCCGCTGCTCCGACATGCGCGGCGGTGCCAACGGTGCCCGCATTCGCCTGGAGCCGCAGAAAAGCTGGGAGGTCAACCAGCCCGATCAGCTGGCCACGGTGCTGCAAACCCTGGAGGGCATTCAGCAGGAGTTCAACAGCTCCCAGGCGGGCGGCAAGCGGGTTTCCCTCGCTGACCTGATCGTGCTGGGCGGCTGCGCCGGGGTTGAGCAGGCGGCCAAGAACGCCGGGCACGAGGTGACGGTGCCCTTCACGCCGGGCCGCATGGATACCACCCAGGAAAAAACCGACGTGGAATCCTTCGAACCCCTGGAGCCCACCGCCGACGGCTTCCGCAACTACAGCAGCGGCAGACACACCGAGTCGCTGGAGGAACTGCTGATCGATCGCGCGCAGCTGCTGTCGCTGTCGGCCCCGCAGATGACGGCACTGCTGGGCGGCCTGCGGGTTCTCGGTGCCAACTTCGGCGGGTCTCAGCACGGCGTCTTTACCGATCGCCCCGAGACCCTGAGCAACGACTTCTTCGTCAACCTGCTCGACCTGGGCACCACCTGGAAGGCGACCTCCGACGATGAGATCGAGTTTGAGGGCAGCGATCGCAAAACCGGAGCCCACAAATGGACGGCCACCCGCGTTGACCTGATCTTCGGCTCTAACTCCCAGCTGCGCGCCCTGGCGGAAGTCTACGGCGCTTCAGACTCCCAGCCCAAGTTCGTGAACGACTTTGTCGCCGCCTGGGACAAGGTAATGAACCTCGATCGCTATGACCTCAAAGCCGTGCAGGCGGCCAGCGCTGCGAGGAGTTTCTAAGCCCAGCCTCACTGACGCAAAGGTCTGCAAGGGCTGGTTAGCGTGGCCTCAACTGAGCATCGAATGCTCGGCTGAGGCCACGCCTGCCTAAGCTTGCCCCTGGGCAAGACGACAATGCCATCATCAACGCCTTGCGCCAGTGGATGCGGCAGCAAATTACCTAGAGCAGTTCGAGCTGGGCCTTTCGCGCCAGCAGCGCTTCAACAGCGCTCAGCAGCTCGGGCTGGCCCCAGTTTTGGTAGAGCGAGGCGGCGATCGCACAGCCCCCCGCCCCCACCCCCTCCTTGACAAACCCGCGCTCGTAGGCCCGCAGCGCCTCAAACCGCGACTTCTCAAAGCTCAGCTGGGTGGCCATCAAACAGGCCCCCGTCAGCTCCGCCAGCCCCACCGTGTCCCCGGTGGCATCCTCCGCCACCCAGCGCGTGGTACCCACCACCACGTTCTCTGGATTCCACTCGCAGCCTTCCGCCGCCGCCATCGCCGCCATCAGCGCGTAGACCGCCAGCATTTGGGTGCCCCCCGCCAGCAGCACGGGCCGGGTGCGACTGGCCGCGATCGCCATCCCCGCCACCACCGGCTGCATGGGGTCGCCCACAGCCGCCACCACCGCTAGAGGATGAGGTCGCGCTGACAATTCCGCTAGAGACAATCCCCTAGCAACCAAGGCTTGTTTCTGACCGTGATTACAGGTGGGGTGGCTGCTGTTGACCCGCTCCATCGCATCCACCCCAAGCCCGGTCAAAACCCCCAGGGCCGTAGTCGTGCCCCCCACCACACACTCCGCCAGCAGTAGATAGTCCCTTGCGGCACCCAGCAGTTCCCCCTGGGCCAACCCCTGCTGCCAAAGATGATGCACCACATCCAACGGCAAAGCCGCCCCCGCGCTTAAGCATTGAGCAGGCTTACCCCCCAAATCTAGGTGAGCAACCGTCAGCGGCTGGGGCAATCCAGCATTGAGCACGACCAGGGGAATCCCCTGGCCCGCAATGACGGCCTTAGAAATCAGGGCTGGAGACGCCCCCGCCTGAAGCGGCGGCAGGGGGTATTGGGGTGCAGGGGTAAGGCCATTGACCATAAACTCGGCATCGGCTAGGGCGGTGTAGCGGCGATCGCGCGGCGTCGCCCCCGCCGCCGAAATTCCCTCCACCAGCCCCGTCTCCGTAAACCCCAGCGTCAGCATCAGCCCCGGACGCAGCCCCAGCACCCGCTCTATCCAGGCGCGGCCCCGCTGAAGCTGGGTGTAGATTTTGAGCGAAGACATGGGGTGCACAGAGTTGATACGGAAGCGATCGGGATTTGGTCAGCGTTGGGCAGTGGTTCGGTAGCTCCAGTTGGTGGTGGGCAGTGCCCACCCTACGCCTGCTGCGAATAAACGCCCTAACTCCCCCACCTTCCCCGTCTCCCACTCCCCACTCCCCACTCCCCACTCCCCACTCCCCACTCAAAATTCAAAACTCAAAACTCCCCCTAATCCTTCAGCAAATCCTGCACCCACCCCGGCGGCTCCGGAATCTTTGCCCCCAGCCGCCGCAGCAGCAGCCAGGCCGCCAGATGCACCGTAAACAGGTACACCACATTGCTGGAGAGCACCGATATCAGGGCTAAGATCTGCACGGCCTCCACATTGGCCTGGCCCAGCACGCCCACATCCAGCACGCCCAGGCCCACCAGGCGCTCCAGGCCCCAGTTCAACATTTGGGTGACCTGGGTAGTCAGATACACCCACAGGTCTTCGCCCACCAGCAGCGACGACAGCCACAGGCGAAAGAAAAAACCAATGGTGCCCAGCAGCGCTCCCACTGCGATCGACACGTACCAGTTGGTGCGCCGCACCCAGAAAAAGCCCAGCTGCACCCCCAGCAGCGCGTAGGGAATGAGAAACAGCAGGCTGCGGGGCGGCCCCATCAGCACCGACAGCAGCAGTCCCGAGACTAACGCCGACATCCACGCAGCCCGTGGTCCCCAGCGCAGGTAGACCAGCGCCATGGGCAGCGGAAACAGCAGCCGCAGGATCGGCCCCGGCGGAAAGTAGGTATTCACCAGCCAGATCAGCGCCGCCGTGCTGGCCAAAAACGCCGTTTCCACCATGGCCAGCGGGCCAGACTTCAGCCGGTGGGACAGATCGGGAGCCTCGTCTGCCTCGGCGCTGCGGTACTCCAGGTAGGTGTCCAGCCCGTCGAAATCGCTCGCGGTGGCCTCAGCCGGGGGCACAAACTCAGCCCCAGGGGCGGGGTCGGGGGGATGACTCATGAATAACTAAACCAGCAGACGTTCTAGGGCATTGATGTCGGGAATGCTCATCAGGTCTTTGTCCCGTACAATTAGCCCTTTCTTCTCTAGCTTACTCAGGACGCGGGTCACCGTCTCCCGCGCCAGGCCGCTGAGGCTGCTCAACTCGCGGTGGGGCAGGTTGGGAATTTCGATGCCACCGACTCCGCGCTGCCCCTGCCCGTCGGCCAAAAAAAGAATGATGTCGGCCACCCGTGAGGTGCTGTCTGACTCGCGCAGCCGCAGGCGGCGGTTGACCTGCCTGAGCCGCCGAGCCATCAGCTGCGAGAGGCGAATGCCGGCCAAAGGCTGGGTGTTGAGCAGCTTGACAAAGTCGCTGGCGGGCATGCTGCCAATTACCGTAGGCACCAGGGTAATCACGTCAGTGGAGCGGGGCACCTCTTCGAGGGGGGCCATTTCGCCAAACAGCTCACCCCGGCCCAAAATGTTGAGGGTAACTTCCTTACCATCGAGGTTGTAGGTGCGAATTTTGACCCAGCCTTCCAAAATGAAGTAGACCGAACTGCCCCAGTCATTTTCGAGCAAAATTACCTGATTTGCCGGATGGCGACGAGAGACCACATGGCTGGTGGCTTCGGCTACAGCGTCCTCTGGTAGATCCTGAAACAGCAGCGCCGAACGAATTAATTTGAGATCGGCGTCGGCATCTCGAGGGTTGTAGCGAGCATCCATTCATCACCCCAACATTAATTTTTTTGTTTAAGTTAGTGATATTAAATCGCTTCAACCCATCCTATCCCAGGGTAGGGGTAGAATTCTTCCCTGATGGTCTGACGGCGGAATCCAAAGTCCTAGCACTATATCATTCCCCTACCCTCGACCAGGGCAATGGTCAAAGACCGGCCCAACAGGGCCATCGCCCCCAGGGCAAACTCCATCAGCAGTAACTCGAACGGTCTCCGCCGGAGACTGACCAGGGTAGAAGCGAGTCTATACATCCAGGGACGCTGGAGCACTGTCTGTGGTGATTTTTACAGTCGCCTGACATACACTTTGGCAATCGCTGGGAAGGTAAGTACAAGGGGTAGCCGTGCAGCAGGACGAACTGGAAGCTCTGGTAGCCGAAATTGACTCAATCTTGGGGGAGACCGCGCCACGGCTGCCCTGGGTGATGTCGAATGATGCCAATCAGCGCCAGCTGCTGGCCCGAGCGCGGGCCTGCCTGGCCGAAGTGAAAGCCGCCCCTGAGGCCCAGGCTGTGCCCGCCAGCGGCTTGCCCACCGATCCGACCACCGCTGCCGCCAGCCAGGTGCTCAAGGCGCTGCTGCAAGAGATGCAGTACCTGCGCGGGCAGACCATGCAGATTCTCGACCCGCTGCGCAATGAGGTGGCGACCCTCAGGCAGCAGCGGGAGCTACTGCTGCAAGAGGTGCAGCAGCTTCAGCAGCAGCGCGTGCAGATAGATCAGGGCTCCAACCTCCATCAGCTGCCCCCTAGTTGGGAGGCAGCCTTGCAGCAGATGGCCCAGCAGCTTGAGACCCGCCTCAGCGCCCAGGTGAACCAGTCGGTGCAGCGGCTTGAGTCGGCCACCGCCACCGCCTACGGGCTGTTGCAGTCTTCCCAGGGGTTTGTCGATGGCGACGCCCCTGGCCTCACTCCGGCCCAGCGCTTGGAGTTTCTCAAGCAGCTACAGGCCCAGTCTGACCAGGTCATGCTGGGCCTCGACCAGTCGCTGCGATCGGTGTTTGATACGCTGCAACAGAGCATTTACAGCTACCAAGACTCCCTGAACCAGGGGCTCAACCAGATGCATACCCTGGGCCAGCAGGGCGAGCTGATGTTTAGCGCCCTGGTCAACCACCTGGGCCAGCAGATCAACTCAGAGACCCTGGCCTACCTGGAGTCAGGGCAGCGCCGTGAGCTGCCCCAGCCCACCGCTCCTGAGACCCTAGGCGGCAATGCTTTTGCCGCTGAAACGGGCGATCTGTCAGCTGATCTGGAGGCCGATCTGGCCCTGGAGGCCCTGGATATTGGCTTTGACGGTCTAGATGAACTAGACGACGACGAAATCACCCTGCTGCAAATTGAAGACGACATTACTGAACTCCAGCTCGATGCCGATCTCGATGCCGATTTAGGAGCCGATCTAGGGTCTGGGTCGGCTGGCGACCCGTCGCCTATCAATCTGCAACTGCTCAACAGCCTTGATGCCGCCGCCCCTGACCCCGCTGCGGCGGTGTCGCTACCCACCGTTGAAGGAGATGGGGCCACCGAGGTGACCGCCGCCGGAGTGGAAGCTGATTCAGCCCTGGACGATCTCTACCAAAGCCTGTTTGGCGGCGGTTTCTTTGACGCTGCCGCCGGAGCCTCCCCGGTTGCCGAGCCGACCGACATCGGGGACGCCGTGGATGACTTTTTAGAGGCCGATCGGCTGAGCGATGGGGCGATCGCCCCGACAGAAGAGCCCGCGATCCGTCCCGCTGAGGTTCCCGCTCCCAGCGATCTGCCGCGCCTCGACGATCTCACCCTGCTCACCGAGGCCGCCGAGGTCGCCGAGGCAGATAGCAGTCAGGCCTTCACCAGCGACGATCTCAGCAATCTGCTGGGAACCGGTGCCGCCGATCGCCTTGGCCCAGTGGCGACCGCCGACAGCGGCTTGGACATTCCCACCACCATAGAGTCCTTCGATGATTTGTTGCCCGCTGGCCCGGGAGAAACCGGCGATTCCGAGGCGACGGCCGGAGACGATGAAGACCTGCTGGGCGGGTTTATGGCCGCCTCTCCCGAAGAAGACCTGCTGGCCGAAGATGCTCTGCCCGCCGTCGGCACCTACAACCTGGCGATGGATGATGCCATGGTGGGTCAGCTCCAGGCAGACCTGGAAAATCTGGAGACCGTGCGCGCCTCTGAGAACCTGGCCCAGGTCAATCTCGACCTGAACGAGTCTGCCGCAGAGGGTGATTCACCTACCTTAGATTCGCCTGCCGAGGGCGCTGCTCAGCCCCCAAACGATCCGGAGCCTCCGGCGCGGGCGGGCATTGACCTCTTCTCTTACCAGGAGTCTGAACCGGACAGCGGCTCTCCGGCCTCCATCGGCGACCTCGCGGAGCTATCCCTGCCTGAAAGGCTCGATTTTGATCGATTTAGCCAGGAGCCCGCCGCTCCCGCACCGGCTCAGCCCCTCGACTCGCTGGGCGGAGCGGCTCCGCCTAACCCGGCCCTGGAGCAGGTAGTGCTCAACAACGATTTGGAGCTTGATTTAGAGAGCTTAGAGCTTGCTGCGCCGGAAACGCCATCTGCGCCGGAAACACCGTCTGCGCCGCCTGCCCCCGACTGGTCCAGCCTCGATCGCCTGGAAATCTCAGCCTCAGAACCAGAGCCGACCTTCGCCGACGAGGTGCCCAGCATCGATCTATTCAGCGACTCCGCCCTGGCCGATCTCAGCCTAGACGAGCCCGCCCCAGAAACCGCCGGGAATGACCGTTTCGACGACCCCACTGCCAGTGCCCCAGGCTTCGACCTGTTGGCCCAGTCGCTGTCCATCGCCGATGCCGCCGCCGAGAGCCTGGAGGCCGAGGCCCCCGGCATCGATCTGTTTGGGCCACCGCCGCCGGAGGGGAATGCCACCGTTGTCGATGGGGCCGGTATCGATGGCACCGATACCGATGGGGGAATCGATCTATTTGGCACCGCGCCGACGGCAGCAACCCCTGAACAGGGAGGCTTAAACCTGTTTGATGTGTCAGCGCTTACCCTGGACGGGCCTGAGTTGGGTGACGATGGCGATCGCCCCGAGCCGCCCGACGCCCCGCCCAACGTGTCGGCCCCTTTGGCCTTCGAGGAACCCACCACCGATGGCCCCGGGGATGTGGTTCAGCCGCCTGAATTCAGCCAGGCTGAATCCAGCGATCTGTTTGGTGCCCTGGGGCCAGAACCCGCCCGGGCCGCCGCCAGCGATTCTCTGGCCTCCATTTTGGCGGATCTCGATTTGAGCCTGGGGCCTGAGGAACCCGCCCTGGGGGAATCTGGGCTCACCCTGGACGATCTCACTGAGCTGACTGCTCCCCCCCAGCCCGCCTCACCCCCGCCAACCACCAACACAGGAGCCACTGGCCCCTCGCTCACCCTCGAAAATCTGCTGGGTGAGCTGACCCTCGATCCGCTCACCCCCCTGGCTCCGACTCCCCCACCGGGGGCCACCCTAGAGGATCTGGCCGCTGACAGCGGGTTTGGTGCTACCCCGCCGCCTGGGGAATTGGCCCTACCCGATCTCGAGGCCGACCTCAATCTGGAGGCCGATGCCTGGAGCCCCCTCGAGTCCGCGCGCCATCCCGACCCGCCACCGGCTGAGGCCGTGGCCGATCTGTTTCCAGACTTGCCCGCCGCTGCGCCTTCGACCCCAGACAGCTTTGCCCTGGACGAACTCAGCCTGGGGAGCGCCCCGTCTGCCAGCTCGGCTGATAGCGCAACGCCCCTAGACCCTGTGCCAGCGGAACCCGCCCTCACCCTAGACACCTGGGGCCTCTCCGCCGCGCCCGCTACCCCCGAGCCGACGCTCTCTATCACCCTCGACGACTTAAACCTGACCCTGGATGACGACTCAGATGCCGGGAGCCCGAGCGCTGAGTCGCCCGGCCTTGACGCTCTGGCCGCATTAGGCGACGGCCCAGGGCAGGACGCCGTTGAGCCCGCTGCCCCTCCGGCGGAGTCCGCCACCGACTGGCAGCGGGAGATTAGCCTTGACCGTATTTTGGATGCCGCCGGGGCCAGTTCTGGCGAGAGGTTAGCGTCGCCCCTGGAGGATCCCCTAGCTGAGCTCCCGCCGGAAGTTCCGGCGGAGCCCGCCGATCGGATTCAAGCGGCGGCAGACGAAGCGGCGGCCTCGATGGAGGCCATGATTGACTTCATTAACCTCGACGCCCTGTTGGGAGAGCCCATTGCTCCGGTTGCCGCTGAGCCAAGTCTGGATCTCAACTTGGATTTGAGCCTAGAGCCCGAGCCCGAGGCTGTGGAAACTCTGAACCTGGGGGACTTAGATCTGGAAGCTTTGGATCTAGACACCTTGGCGGATCGGGAGGCGATCGCCGCCTCTGAGCCTCCCTTGACAGCGGAGACGGCACTGCCCGAGCCGCCCAGCGATGTGGAGACCGAGGGCGATCGCGCCCTGACGGAGGAGTCAATCGGCCTCGACCTAGATCTCGACTTCAGCCTCGACGCAGAGGCTCCAGCTCAGCAGGAAGCCACCCGTGAGCCTCCTGCTGAGCTGGGAATTTCTGACCTGGGCGCTTCCATAGAAGAGTGGCTGGGGGAGTCTAGCCCGGCCCAGGCAGAAGATATTGTGGTCGATGCTGGCCTCAGCGCCCTGGGCGATCTCAATGCCGTGGTCGATGACATCACCGCTGAGCCGATCGAGACCGTCGAGCCCACCGAACCGGGGGCTGCCGATCGCCTTGCCCTTGGCGATATCGACGGCGAGAGTTTGGATCACGACCCTGCCGCCCCAGAGGCCGATGACGAGGCCGGTGGTTTCGACCTCGGGGCGATTGCCCCAGAACTAGACTGGTTAGGGAACGCGGCAGTAGCGGCCCCAGGGTCAGACTTTTTCGAGGGCACGCCAGAAACCGCTCCCCCAGAACCAGAGTCCTTAGAACCCCCAGACCTAGAACCAGAGTCCCTAGAAACCGCGCCCCTAGAGCCAGAGTTTCTAGGATCAGAGCCTCTAGCAGAGCCTATCCAGGCAGACTTTGCCGAGCTTGACCAACTGCTGGCGGACGACGGTTTTGCCATCGAGCCCGCCCTGGCCGAGGTGACGCCGGACTTGGGCGCACCGGTTCTAGACCCTCCGGCGACGCCGGTAGAGTCCGATCTGGGCCCACCGGAAACTTTTGCGCCCCCGACCTTTGAGCCCGAGGGGCTCGCTGACCCCACCCTTGAGCCCGCAGCCCAGGAGCCCCAGCTGGCTGACCCGCTCGACATCGACCGACTCGATCTCGACCAAGCCGATGTCGTCATTCCAGGGCCACCCGTCGATGCCGAGCCGTCTCCGACGGAGCCCCGCCCCCTGTGGTTTTTGGGGTTAGATGTGGGTACCACAGGGCTATCGGCGGTGTTGCTAGAGCGTCGGGGGGGCCAGGTCTACCCCCTGTACTGGGTCGATAACGCCATCTCTGGCGTGACCGCCGATAAATTCTTTCGGCTGCCAACCCTGGCCTCGTTAGAGGCCAGCGAGGCGGGCTACCAGGTGCAGTCGGTGGGGTCGTCGGCCCTGACCGTCAGCTGGGGCGACGGCGACACCAGTGACCAGGGGACGGTGTTGCTCAAGGCCCTGAAGCCCTACCTCAAGCTGGGCATTCCCTTCTCAGGCCCAGACGGCCCGGCCCCGGAGGTGCAGTGGTCCGATCGCGATCGCATTCCCCTACCCGTCTTCCAAGACAGTCTGACCCGGCTGCTGTCCACCCTGCCGATGGGGCTAACCCCTGAGGCTGCTTTTACCGTAGGGGCCGTCGGACTCGATGCGGCCGCGATCGTCCAGGCGCTGCAAGCTCTCAACGGCGTGGTGGTTAGCTACCCGGCCAACTGGCCCGATACCTACACCTTTAACCTGCGGGAGGCGGTGCTGGGGGCAGGGCTCACCGCCAACCCCGACGACATCTATTTTGTGGAAGATGCGATCGCCGCCGTGCTGTCGGGCCTGCCCGATCCCTCGACGCCACTGCCCGAGGGCAGTGGCCAGCCCATGCAGCAGCAGACCCTCTACGCCTGCCCCTGGACGGGGGGCACGGTGGTGCTCTCCGCCGGGGCCAGCGTGACCGAGGTGGGTATTGTCGATCTACCCCGCAGCCTGGGGGATTTGGCCTACGCTGACTTCGCCCTACACTCCATGGGCTACGCGGGCGACGCCATCGACCTCGACATCATCTGCCACCTGTTGCACCCCGCCGAACGTCGCCAGAGCCGTCCTGCCGAGGGCTACGGGCGATCGCCAGACACCGGCTGGGGCTGGCAGGCCGCCATGCCCGAGCTAGACGGCACCCACTGGAGCGACCTCGACCTCGACGGCTGCGAGATGCCCCGCCCTGCCGAGCCCGACACGGCCCGTCGTCAGCGTCTCTATCAGCGGCTAGAAGCCTCCCTGCTGGGCCAGAGCGTGCTAGAAGCCGCCCGGCACCTGAAGATTATCCTTCAGCACCAGCCCCAGTTTGAGCTGGAGCTGGCCGATCAGCGCTGGGTGGTGCGCAGCAAAGACCTGGAAGACCGCATTATTCTGCCCTACATTCAGCGCATCAACGGCCACGTCAACCGGCTGCTGAGCGAGACCGGGCTCACTACCCAGGGCATCAACCAGGTGATCTGTACCGGCGGCAGTGCTTCACTGCCCAAGATCGCCCGCTGGCTCCGGCAGAAGTTCCCCAACGCCACCATCGTGCAGGATACTTACCACAGCGATCGCCCCCCCAGCTGTAGCCGAGTTACCTACGGCCTGGTCAACCTGGTGCGCTACCCCCAGGTGCTCGACCTCACCCGCCACCAGTACAGCGACATGTTCTTGATGATGGAGGTGCTGCGCGCCCTGCCCGAGCAGCCTATGCCCCTAAACGGCATTCTGCACCTGCTGAAGGAGCGCGGGCTAAACGTGGAAGCTTGTCAGGCCCACCTGATGGCGCTGCTGGAAGGTCGCCTGCCGCCCGGTCTGTTGCCGAGCACGGCCAGCAGCGCTTCGGTGCTAGTGCCCCCCAGCGACGACCTGGCGCTGCTGGCGACCACGCCGCTCTTTACCCAGCCCAACGGCCAGGTTTACGTGCCCAATCTAGAGCAGGGGCAGCGCCTGCACGACTACATGGCGCAGCTGCTGGCCCACAAGCACCAGACCCTGATTGATCCTCTGCTGAGCCAGCTCACGGTGCTTACCGCCTAGCTGAGCCCTGCCCGAGCCGGGGTTTTCTACAGCAAAAAGCGCGGGCGACTGAGCAAGCCTCAGACGCCCGCGCCCCAGGTCTACAGCTCGCCTGGGGCCAGCCACCTAACGCTAGTCAGGAATAGCCGAGGGAGCAATCTCAGTCGCCACTAAGATTGGCCGGTCGCTGTAGTCTGCCTCTAGCTGACGCTGCACCTCCGCATCCCAGGTGAGATCGTAGTCACGCTCCAGCTCGCTGACGACAAAGGGGCGCAACACACCAACCACCGCAACCTGCTCATCTTCGGTCAGGGTGGGCAGCTGGGCTGCGGTAGGCTGCGGTTGGGCACCGGTTCTGGGTGTGGCGTACACAATCAGCAGGTCGTTTGCGCCCAGCAGACGGTTCTCTTCAATCGTAAAAGTGGTTTCGTTGCGAACGTCGTTCACCTCCCCAGTGACGGCTAACGTTTCGCCGTAGTATCGCTCAGGATTGGCGGAGATTTCCCCTGGTTCAGGGGCCAGCGTCACCGACTGAGCAATGATTACCGGCTGATCTTCATAGTCTTCGTAGGTAGCCGGGTCGAAGATTAAATTGAGTTCTTGAGCCAGTTCTGCGGACACAAAATTGCGAACTTCGCCGGTCACCTGCACCTCAATGCCGCCGTCTTCTGGCAAGAGCAGCGGCGTGCCGCTGGCATTGATCACCAGAATGGGCTCATTGCTCAACAACCGCTGGTCGCTAACGGTAAATGAGGTATCGCTGACCTTCTCTATTGGTTCGCTTCTAATGGTGACAACTTGACCGATGTAGCTTTCTGTGTTGTCGGCGACTTCTTCTGTTTGAACATTGGTCGAGCCGTCGGAGGTCTCTCGTTGGGGTGCGGTCTCGGCGCAGGCACCCATGAGTCCGGCAATTAAGCCAAGGGCGAGGGCACCCCGATAAAAGCGACGGCTTTTGTAGTTAGATTGTCTAGAGAGTGCCCGCAGGCCAGGGTCAAAATCGGATGCTTGACTGTTTAGTTGAGCCATGGTCGTAACCTCCAAATTCAATGCGACCATTGCTTCAGAACCGCTGCACACGGGAGGTTCTATCCTTCAGATGCCCCTAAAAACCAGCTCCCAAACCCAGCTAGTATTACTTACAGTTTCGCTAGCCAGATTAATTAAGTGCAATGGAACTCTGAATTCAACGGTCAATGTTTTTGATAGTCGTGGTGGATAGCGTAATTTTCTGTTTAGTAAAATTTTGCCCTCTACTAAAGCTGTTGCCTCCTACCGAAGTGATGAATAAAGCCTCTACTAATTGGGAGAAAACTCACCTTCCCACAACTGCTCTACTGTTTAGTCATCTTCTCGACGCCAAACGGTTGAGTTTCTACGGGTTGCATTAGGTCACGGCTTTGCCCCACTTGCCCCGTCCCTTGCTACAGTCGATAGGCGGCCTTGGCTGCACCAACCGTTCAGGAGCACCATCGTGGATCAGTGGCAGCAGGGGGCAACCCTGGATATAGACGTTACCGACCTCACCAGCAGTGGGGATGGCTTGGGCCGCTGGCAAGAGCGGGTTGTCTTTGTGCCCAACACGGTACCGGGGGACAGGGTGCGGGTGCGGCTGGTACAGGCCAAGCCTGCCTTTGGTCGGGCCCAGGTGAAGCAGCTGTTGGCGGCTTCACCCGATCGCATTCGAGCCGCCTGCATTGTGGCCGACAAGTGTGGGGGCTGCCAGTGGCAGTCGGTGAATTACCCAGCCCAGCTGGCGGCGAAGCAGCAGCAGGTGGTGGATGCCTTCAGCCGCATTGGCGGGTTTGAGAATCCCAATGTGCTGCCGATTCTGGGCTCTGATGCACCCCTGGGCTATCGCAACAAGGCCACCTATCCTTTGGGACGATCGCCCGAAGGGCAGGTCAAAGCGGGCTACTTTCGCCAGGGCAGCCACAAGCTGGTCAACCTCAACCAGTGCCCCGTACAGGACGAGCGGTTGAATCCTCTGCTGGCCGAGGTCAAGCGCGACATTCAGGAGCGCGGTTGGTCAGTCTACAACGAGGCTAAGCATCAGGGGCGGCTGCGGCACCTGGCGCTGCGGGTGGGTCGCCGTACCGGGCAGCAGCTGCTGACGCTGGTCTCCACCGCCCCTAACCTCAAAGATATTGAGCTTCAAGCCCAGGAGTGGCGAGAGCGCTACCCGGCACTTGTCGGAGTCTGCGTCAACCTCAACCCCGACAAAACCAACGCCATCTTTGGGGCCGAAACCCTGGTGATCGACGGCGTGCCCTACCTTGAGGAGATCTTTGCCGGGCTGCGGTTTCAAATTCATGCCACCACCTTCTTTCAGGTCAACACTGAACAGGCCGAGCGAGTCTTGCAGGTGATTTTAGATGAGCTGCGGCTCACCGGCAGCGAAACCATCATCGATGCCTACTGCGGCGTTGGCACCCTCACCCTGCCTTTGGCCCAGCAGGCCGAGCGGGTTATGGGGCTAGAGGTACAGCCTGAGGCGGTGGCCCAGGGCCTGGCCAACGCCGGGCTCAACGGCATCGACAACGTCGAATTTCGAGCCGGAGATGTGGGGACACAGCTAACTGAAGCCGCCGCCAGCCTCAGCAATCCCCTGGATATTGTGGTGCTGGATCCACCTCGCAAAGGGTGCGATCGCCCGCTACTCGACGCCCTGGTCGAACTTCGCCCGCCTCGCATCGTCTATATGAGCTGTGATCCTGCTACCCTGGCCCGCGATCTCAAAATTCTGCGGGACGAAGGGGGCTATACCCTGACCAAGGTTCAGCCCGCCGATTTCTTTGCCCAAACCCCCCACGTAGAATGCGTCGCATTTCTGGTAGCGTAAAAGCCAGATTGGTTTACTGCGTTTCTCTCAGCTCCTATGAAGTTCAGCACCATTGCCGACAAAATTCAGATTACCGCCGCCTCTAGTCTGATTGAGAACCCCGGCCATGACCCCGACCTTGCCGGGGTAGCTGCTGTTGACCAGGCCTCGCCCGGCACGCTGAGCTACATTGAAGGCGACAAATTCGCCGCCTTTGTAGGTACCACCCAGGCCAGCGCCCTAATTCTGCCTCAAAATCCAGCGTTGCAGGCCAGGGCCACCGAGCGCGGCATTGCCTGGCTCAACACCCCCGATCCGCGATTGGCCTTTGCCCGCGCCATTGCGCTATTCTATACCCCCTATCGGCCCGCCCCCGGCATTCATCCGAGCGCCGTAGTTGACCCCACCGCTGTCTGGGGCGAGGATGTCTCCATTGGGGCCAACGCGGTAATTCAGGCGGGCGTCCATTTGGGGTCAGGCGTCTGCATTCACCCCAACGTGGTGATCTACCCCCAGGTGCAAGTGGGCGATCGCTCCGTGCTCCACGCCAACTGCACCGTCCACGAGCGCACCCAGATTGGGGCTGACTGCACTATCCACAGCGGTGCCGTAATTGGAGCCGAGGGCTTTGGCTTTGTGCCCACTCCCCAGGGCTGGGAGAAAATGGAGCAGTCGGGCATTGTGGTAATTGAAGACCGTGTGCGAGTGGGCAGCAACAGCACCATCGATCGCCCCGCCGTGGGTACAACCCGGGTGGGGCGCGACACTAAGCTCGACAACCTGGTGCACATTGCCCACGGCTGCCAGGTGGGCGAAGGCGTCGCCATGGCGGCCCAGGTGGGTATGGCCGGGGGAGTGACTATCGGCAACCGGGTAATTTTGGCGGGCCAGGTGGGCATTGCCAACCAGGCTGCCATTGGCGATGGGGCGATTGCCACCGCCAAGGCAGGTATCCACAGCGACGTTGCCCCTGGCGAAATCGTCACCGGCACGCCGGCCTTACCCCACAAAGTATTTCTCAAGGCATCGGCGGTGTACCGTCGCCTGCCCGAAATGTATAAAACCATCCAGCGCCTGCAAAAGCACCTTCCCTAGCCCGCTTTACCCCATGGCCCCCACAGACGGCACCGCCAATATCCAGCAGGAGCTTCGCTTCAGTCGCCCCTACACCCTAGCCGATGCCATTGGTCAGGAGGCGGGCGCTTTCATGAAGGGAGAATCTCCCATTCCGCGGCTGGTGCAGGCGCGGCACGGGGCCCAGCAGGCCCTCAAAGCCTCCCTGGTAGATGGCCCAGGTGCCCTGCACCGAGCGCTAGAACAGTGGCTGGTAGACGATGAGTATCGCCTCAGCCGCCATCTGGATCAGCCCGTCGAAGCCTTGAAAGATTTGTTGGCAACGGTGCTGGGATCGCCCGAAACCCTATACGAACTGGTGCGCCAGGCCGATGTCATCTGGGGGCAACTCTACGACAGCCGCCCTCACTTTCAACAGCCGGGACAGCCGCCCCACCCCGACGACGAGTACACCCACGAATCGGTACGCGAGAGCCTGGAGCGCTGCCTGCACTGCCTTAACCACCCGCCCACGGCGGAAATGCCTGAGGCCCTACCACCGCAGTCTGGGATCTAAAGCACCCTGTCCCCAACGCAAAAAAACGCTGTTGCATTGGGCAACAGCGGATCGGAGCACTAGCACTGTACGGCGGAAATTAAGGTACCAATGACCCTCAGCTCCTACCTGAGCAGAAACTCAACCTATGTCATCAAACACCGGCTGTCTGAGAACTTGCTAGACGGTGAAGTCTGGATCAATACCGCGCCACACCGCCACTAGCCGTCCCTGCACATCTACTAAATCCGCCGGAAATTCCATTACGGGGTAGTCGGGGTTGGCAGGCTTGAGATGCACCTGGTTCCCCTGACGATAAAACGACTTGAGAGTGGTGCCGCTTTCCACCCGAGCCGCTACAATAGTGCCCTCGCGGATGCCCTGGGGATCTTTCACAGGGCGCATGATCACCACATCTCCATCCTGGATCATGGCCTCGATCATGCTGTCTCCAGTAACCTTGAGAGCATAGTCGCCCGACTGAATCGGTAGCCCGTTGAGGTCTAGACGCTCGACGGTATCGGTAAAGGCTTCATTGACAAAACCCGCAGCAATGGTGCCAAGGATGGGAACACCGCGAACGTCATCCCGAACGCGAATGGTACGCGCCTTGCCTTCGCTCCACTCAATGTAGCCCTTGTTCTTGAGGTGCTCCAGACGACTTTGAATGGGAGCCGGAGAACGCAGGTTCATAGCCCGCATCATCTGGCGAATGGAGGGGGAGTGCTGATTGGCCCGAATATACTCAACTAGCCAGTCGTATAGCTCCTGCTGGGCGGTTGTTAAGGATTCCATAGGATTTAGCCACGGCGTTGGATCATGTCATGGAACAAGTGTACCAACTAAGCGGCAGTTTGTCTACTCTAGCAACAAACTTTTAGGTAACTCAGTACTAGCACTAATGCCTGACGCTGATGTCTCGAAAACCTGGCTGCAAACTAACTGGCTGCAAACTAAAAAGGCTGCCCAACGGCAGCCTTTTGCCTCTTGCGAGTTGCTTACTGGGATAGACTAAACGTGAGCCAACCCTTAGCGAATGTACTCTTTTAGAATGCTGTTGCGGTTGGGATGGCGCAGCTTGCGGAGAGCCTTGGCTTCAATCTGGCGAATGCGTTCGCGGGTGACGTTGAAGATCTGACCAATTTCCTCCAGGGTCTTCATGCGACCGTCGTCGAGGCCGTAGCGCAGGCGCAGCACATCGCGTTCGCGGGGGCTGAGGGTACCCAACACGCTCTCGAGATCTTCCCTCAGCAGGCTCTTGGAAACCTGGTCTTCAGGGGTTTCGCCGTCTGACTCAATGAAGTCGCCCAGGCGAGAATCTTCTTCTTTACCAATGGGAGTCTCAAGGGAAATGGGCAGCTGGGCTGACTTGGCGATAAACCGCAGTTTCTCGATGGTCATTTCCATCCGAGTGGCAATCTCTTCTTCGGTAGGCTTGCGGCCTAGCTCCTGGGAGAGCAGCTTGGTGGTCTTCTTGATGCGAGAGATGGTTTCGTAGAGGTGCACCGGCAGACGAATGGTGCGCGACTGATCGGCGATCGCCCGAGTGATCGCCTGGCGAATCCACCAGGTGGCATAGGTCGAAAACTTGTAGCCCTTCTCGTGGTCAAACTTTTCGGCGGCGCGAATGAGACCCAGGCTGCCTTCCTGAATTAGATCTTGGAAGGACAGGCCCCGGTTCATGTACTTTTTAGCAATTGAAACCACCAGGCGCAGGTTTGACTGCACCATTTTGTCTTTGGCGCGGCGACCAATGTGCAGTCGGTGGCGGAAGCTGGCTAGGGTATAGTCTTTGCCTTCATCTTGGCTGACGGCGGCGGCCCACTCGAGGTCAGAGGGCTCTCGCTCCAGGGAATCAAACAGTTCGTCTTGAATGCGCTCTAGCTTGAGCAGGTCGGCAATTTTGCGGGCCAGCTCAATTTCTTCTTCGGCCCGCAGCAGGCGAATGCGGCCAATCTCCTGCAAGTAGAGACGAATGGAGTCTTCGGTGTAGTGGCGTTTTTTGGTTTGAGCTCGGCGGCGGGTTACCTTCCCCTTCGGCGCTTTGTCATCGGCGCCGGCCTCGTCATCTTGGGCAACAAAATTCTCGTCACTATCATTACCGTCGATCAGCAGATCGAGTTCAGTTTCAGGGTTGATGGTGCCGAGCAGATGATTTGCTTGGGTCATGCCGCGATCCTCGTGCTCCTTAAAATTGAAAGACAAAGACTGTGATCAGATTAACAGCTCCGCTGGATAGATGCCTACAGTTCCGAAAAAGTGCGGATCTATTTTCCAGAGATTTGGTGATAAGTCCTAGCCACCTAGATAATTGTTACCCTGGCCCGGTGCCGTTACCCAGGGCTCGCCGCCGCCTCTATCGAGAGAAATACATCAGCGCCGCCATGGTCTTTCAATTTTAACTGCAATGCCAGGTGATGTACCACCCCAACTTTGCGAGAAACTCTGCAATCGGCTGAAAAGCTGAATATATAAGCTAAACAAGTGCTTCTAAACCGCTGGCAACTGGCCAAAATTCGCCTCAATAGAACAGGCAAACTACCTGCCTTGCCCGGGGTTTCTTCTTTCATAAAGAATAATCACGCTATTTTTATAGACTGGCCAAGGTGTGCGTCAGGTCTGTAGGCCGACGATGGCCCAGGGACATCTGTCGCCTCAGCCATCGCTTTCTGTGATTAATTCTTTATATTTAGTCCGGCGCAGCGGTCTATTCTCAGTACTACTACGGAAGCAACTTTTCAGGGCAGAAACTGGATCCAAGAAGAGGAATTTCTTCTCGGCAATTGCTGTAGACGTGGAACGTTTTAACGGCAGCCTTGGCATGGTCGGAGCCCAGCTAGCCGCTCTAAAGGGGTGATGCCTTGCCCACTGAGGGTGATAGGCTAACGGGCCTGCCCAGATAAACTAGGCCCAGTCTTGAGGCCAGGCCCGCCGTTATCTAGCCTCCCCGAAACCGAAAGCGCTTGAGTCGCTGCTGTGAAAAACTGTTTGATGTCAGCAAATCTTGACTAAATGCCGCTGCCGTCGAGAAATTCTTCAATGACGCGATCCTGTAGGCGGCAGTGGACGCCGTCTTGGGAACGCACAGCCCCTACTAAAACTGGTTCGAGGCGTGCCTGGCCCAACGACTGCACTTCCTTTTCCAGGGATTCGATGCGATCGAGGAGGGCGCGAATCACCTGGGCTTCAGAGTCGGGCAAGCGACCGTGCTCTAGGGGCTCGACGCGCTCGCCAGCGCGGTACACGATGCGCCCGGGCACCCCAACTACCGTGCAGTCGGAGGGCACCTCTCGCAGCACGACCGAACCTGCGCCGATGCGCACGTTGTGGCCAAGATATATATTGCCTAACACCTTAGCCCCGGCTCCGACTACCACGTTGTCGCCGAGGGTGGGGTGGCGCTTGCCAATCTCTTTGCCGGTGCCCCCCAGGGTTACACCCTGGTAGATCAGGGCGTAGTCCCCAACAATGGCGGTTTCGCCAATGACCACGCCCATGCCGTGGTCAATAAATACCCCTTTGCCAATGGTGGCTCCAGGGTGAATTTCGATGCCGGTGAGAAACCGCGCCAGGTGAGAAATGAGGCGGGGCACCACGGGAAGGCCCAGATTCCAGAGCCAGTGGCTAAAGCGGTGCAGCCATAGGGCATGGAGGCCGGGGTAGCAGGTGAGTACCTCTAGCCAGTTGCGGGCCGCTGGGTCACGCTCGAAGACGATGCGAAAATCGGCAATCAGGGTGGTGAGCACAGGCATGGAGTTAACTTGCAGCCCCACTATCCTAACGTGGGGCTGCCACTGCCCAACACCTGTCGCCAGTGTGGATTTCTCTAGCCCCCGTTACGGTCTAGGGCCGTTGCCCAGGCAGCCCCTAGGGGTTGGCGGTGAGGGAATAGTTGTAGCGCTGGCCCTGCTGGTGGGAGCCAACCCAAATGCTGTAGGTGCCTGCCGACCAGCTTTGATCTTGAACGCGGGCATCGGGGTTGCGGCGATCGGTGTCGTCACCACAGCGCACGGTGCCGTCGGGCCCCTGGACTAACAGCGTGGTGTCATTGCCGCCGCTGTTGACCTGAAGGGTGAGGGCGGCAAAGTCTTGCTGCAACACCATGATGTGGTCGGGGGCGACGTCGGCAAAGCCGGCGCAAATGGTGCCGCTGCGATCGCGCCCGGCAATATTGGACAGCGCAGAAATTCCGTTGGTAAACCCGCTGACGCTGGCGGCGGAGCCAGCTCCCGACAGGGTGAACGACTCAAAATTGGCCTGCTGGGCCAGGGCCGGTAGGGTTGTCAGCAGCCCCATCCCTAGCCCGGCCAGCAGCCCTGCTCCCCATCGTCGATTGTTGATGGCCATGACCCCAGCCTCCTTCGGTTCATGTTCCATGGTGCTGGGTAACTGACGCGATCGGCGGACATAATAGACAGATACTCAAACTGTCTCCCGCTACACCAACCAACCGCTGGTGAGGTATCTAGCGATCGCCCGCCCAGGAGTAGCCCAGAGGAAGCTGTAACCATGGAACTTGTAATCTTGATAATCTGTGTGGCGGCCTCCTGGGCGATCGCCCACCTAGTGGATAGCCTGCCCGACCTGGGCCGCCTTTTAGTCCCGTCGCCGTGGCTGCTCGGGGGGCTGGCTCTGATCATCACCACCTGGCTGATGCGCGACTAGCAGCGGCTGGGTTGGGCATGGCGAGCTTTGCGATTGGTACAGGGTGTCTGTTGAGGTAGCTAGCTGAGCTGAGTTAGCCAGCCGAGCGCCGGACGCACCGGGCTAAAGCTCGGTAGTGCCGTAGAGTTCGGGCACTTCGCGGACGGGCGGCAGCGACTTGGCGTCGCGGGTTTCGATATAGCCGGTGTAGTAAGCCCCCGGCTCTATCTCTAGGGCACCTGCGACTACATCCCCCTCAAGCCGGGCCGTGCGGCTCAAGGTGAGCTTGCCTTCGGCAAAAACCCGGGCTTTGAGCACCCCCTGCACAACGATATTTTGAGCCCTGACCTCGGGGCCTTCGACCAATCCGGTGGAGGAGATCTCCAGATCTCCTTTAATATCCACGGTGCCGTGGATTACGCCGTCTACCCGCAGCATACCCTCGGCGTGGAGCACCCCCTCAAACTCAGCCTTTTGACTCAAATAGGTCAACAGCGGAGCCGATTTGCGTTTGAACATCAGAATTGCCCTCATAACTCCAGAGAACAGCACTCCCAGCAGCGATCTGAGCCAGATTAGCCTCAAGCAGCTCGGCTGCCTCGGTCAGCAGCTCAGCTGTGTAACTAAATCTTAGTAACTAAATCTTAAAAGACAATGGCTCCGGCTCGGCAACAATCCCCTGCCTGACTGCAATTTACCTATCTTTCGGGAGGTGAGCGCAGCCATCGACCGCCGCTAAGCTTTAAATCAAAAGAAACTTGGAAGAAACGCCCCGTATTCAAAAACGGCGGGGATCAATATAAATAGACGATAAACCCTGTTGAATTGACCTTGCTTCTTCTTGTTTTTTTGGCTTTCAACTCATTAACGGCAATGTTTTGGCCCTAATGCCCAGGGCTGCAACCTTTGCTCCAGCGATCGCGACCCCTCCGACAGAGCGCCCCAGGCGGTTCTGTCGCATTGCTATCTACACCCATAACAAGCCCTTACAGGAAACCTACCATGACCGCCATTGATGTTCGCCTTCAGTTTGAGCAGGCCGTTCAAGCCTTTGAATCGGTCGATGTAGACTGCAAAATTGCCGTTCTCTGGCAGACCTACGACACGCTGGGGCAGGCCTTTGCGGCCATTGCCCCGGTGGCCCTCTTCTCCCAGGCGGTGCAGCAGTTGTTGAGCCAGATCCAGCAGGTCGATCGCGACGACCAGACAGCGATTTTGCGCGATATTCTCGCCGGAGCCGATACCCGCTTTACCCAGGCTTACCAGGCGCTCAACATCAACATGAAGCTGGCCTTCTGGCACCGCCTGTTCAACCTCCTGCCCGCCAACCGCCTGCCCTTGAGCACCTGCCAAAACGGCTCGGCCGCGACCCAGGCACTGCTCGTCCGCCTCGATGCCATGGGGCTTAACGAGCGGCTTCACTTCCTGCGCCGGGCGGTGGGCTAGTAGGCTGCCAAGCTGTAGACTGCCAAGCTGTAGACTGCCAAGATAGAGTCAATCGGTGAGGGAGGTATACGGTTCACGGTGGCCGGTTCACGGCTCACCTTTTCTGCCAGCACCGATTTCCAGGGCGATCGCCCCGACTTAAGCGCAGGCAAGGTTGGCGGTAAAGTGAAAGCCGTAGGCCCCACATCTCTGCTTTGCAAGCCTTAGAATGTGGGGCTCTAGCTGCTCTCGCTCTAGTTGCCGTTTGCCATGCCCACCATTGATGTTCATCAGCTCAGCAAACGCTACCCCGTGGCCATCAAAGAGACGGGCCTGGGGGGCACGCTGCGCCATTTCCTACGCCGCCAGTACCGCCTTATAGACGCGGTGCAGGACATTTCATTTCACATCGAGCCGGGGGAGGTGGTGGGCTTTTTAGGGCCTAACGGTGCCGGCAAAACCACCACGCTCAAAATGCTCACCGGGCTGATTTATCCCTCGGCGGGCAGGGTGCGGGTGGGTGACCAGGTGCCCTTTCAGCGGCGAGCCGAGTTTTTGCAGGACATCACCCTGGTGATGGGGCAAAAGCAGCAGCTCCTGTGGGATCTGCCCGCCCTCGACTCGCTGCGGATTAACGCCGCTATCTACGGTCTCTCCCCCAAAGAATTTCACTACCGGGTTGAGGAACTCACCGAGATGCTGGCTCTCCAGGGCAAGCTGACCCAGCCGGTGCGTAAGCTCTCCCTGGGCGAGCGCATGAAGGCCGAGATGATGGCGGCCCTGCTGCACCGCCCCCGCGTCTTGTTCTTAGATGAACCGACCCTGGGCCTCGACGTCAATGCCCAGGTGGCGGTGCGGGAGTTTTTGCGCGACTACAACCGCCGCTACCAAGCCACCATTTTGCTCACCAGCCACTACATGGCCGACATCACGGCCCTGTGTCGGCGGGTGCTGTTGATCTACCAGGGGCGGCTGATCTACGACGGCAGCCTGGAGGGGCTGCTCGATCGCTTCGCCCCCTACCGAGAAGTCACCCTAGATTTGGCCACGGGCTGCGATCGCGCCACCCTGAGCCGCTACGGCGAATTGGAAAGCCTGGAGGGCTGCACCGCCCGGCTGATTGTGCACCGCGATGCCCTAACCCAAACAGTCAGCCAGCTGTTGGGAGACTTAGACGTGCAGGATTTGACCGTCAGCGATCCGCCCGTGGAGGAGGTGATTGGGCGAGTGTTTGCGGCAGGCTCCGCAGAGGGGTGAGGGGGCACAGGGAAGAGCTGGGTGTGTATTCTGAACGTTTGAACGTTTTAAGGGGAAATGTCTCAACCAGGCTGGCCACAGCTATAGAGAAGCGAGAAATTGCCCAGTAAGCTTGAACCTCGGCAGTTTGGGCTGTCCTACCCGAGGCTTCCCCTGATGAAAGGGTTATGACAGGCAAGGGCTAGACGCGGAGGCCGAAGTAGGTGAGGACGAGTTCCTCGGTGCCGGTGTTGGCGACTTCGTGGTGTTCGCCGGGTGCGATCGCAATACAGATACCGGGGGTCAGCGAATAGGCCTGACCATCGACGATAATGGTGCCATTGCCTGCTTCGACAAAGAACACCTCAGCCATATCGGTGTGGCTGTGGCCGTTGGCAACCTGGCCTGGGGCAAAGCGGGCCTGGGCAAAGTTGGTCAAGTGGGGTAAGTCATCCCGGCGCAGCAGCACCCGCTTTTTAATTGCCGGGTTGTGGGAGACTGCCTCCTCGGGTACCTGGTGAAGGCCAATAATCTTCATGCTCTGGTGTGGGGTTGAAGCCGACGTTAACTAAAACAGCTCGCACTGGCCGTGGTGGCGCAGCAGGTGGTCGCACAGCACCAGGGCCACCATGGCCTCGACCATGGGCACGGCGCGGGGCAGCACGCAGGGGTCGTGGCGGCCTCGGGCAGCCAGCACGGTGGCTTCGCCGGTATTGGTGACGGTGTTTTGGGCTTTGCGAATGGTGGCGGTGGGCTTAAAGGCGACGCGCAGGATGATGTTTTCGCCGTTGGCGATGCCCCCCTGGGTGCCGCCGGAGCGGTTGGTGCGGGTGCGCAGGGTGCCGGTTTCGTCGGTGTAAAACTCGTCGTTGTGCTCGCTGCCGGTGAGCAGGGTGCCGGCAAAGCCAGAGCCAATTTCAAAACCTTTGCTGGCGGGCAGCGACATGACGCCTTTGGCCAGATCCGCCTCCAGTTTGTCAAACACCGGGGAACCCAGCCCCACCTTGACGCTCCGAGCCACGCATTCCACCACGCCGCCGATGGAGTCGCCCTGGTCGCGGATGGCTTCGATGCGGTCGATCATGCGCTGGGCAGCCTCGGCATCGGGGCAGCGCACGATGTTGCTCTCGATCTGCTCCAGGGTGACGGTGGCCGGGTCGATGGTGCCTTCGAGGTTCTGAATGCGCTTGACGTAGCCGAGAATTTCGGTGCCCGCCACCTGCTGGAGGATCTTTTTGGCGATCGCCCCCGCCGCCACCCGGCCAATGGTTTCCCGCGCCGAGGAGCGTCCCCCCCCCTGATAGTTGCGCAGGCCGTACTTGGCATCGTAGGTGGCATCGGCGTGGGAGGGGCGATAGGCGGTGACCATCTCGCTGTAGTCCTGGGGGCGGGTGTTTTCGTTGCGCACCAGAATGGCGATGGGGGTGCCCAGGGTTTTGCCCTGGAACACCCCGGAGAGAATTTCGCAGCGATCGCTCTCTTTGCGGGGGGTGGTGATTTTGCTCTGGCCGGGACGACGGCGATCGAGTTCGGCTTGGATTTCTTCCTCAGAAATCTCTAGGCGGGGCGGGCAGCCATCGATGACCACCCCTACCCCACCGCCGTGGGATTCGCCAAAGGTGGTGATGCGAAACAAGTTCCCAAAGGTGTTGCCCATAGATTCGGTAATGCCGCGTTGGCCCAGGTAGTTTTACCGATCCTACTATTTAGTTTCCTGATTGGTTTCCGCCAACTTCAAATAATAGCGGGGATTCACCGCCTGGCCGTTGCGATAAATGCTGTAGTGCAGGTGGGGGCCAGAGGAGCGACCAGTGCTGCCCAGATAGCCCACCACATCGCCCCGCTGGACGCGATCGCCGATTTTGACCTCCAGATCTGACAGGTGGGCGTAGAGAGTTTCATAGCTGTAGCCGTGGTCAATTTTGACGTGGTTGCCGTAGCCGCCGTTGTAGTCAGCCCGCACCACGACCCCCTCAGCCGTCGCCAAAATTGGCTTGCCCACCGGCCCGGCAAAGTCAACTCCCTCGTGCATTTCGTAGCCCCGCAGGCCAAAGGGGTTGGGCCGCAGACCAAACTCCGAGGAAATTGACGGCTCCCCGGCCAGCGGTTTGCCGCTGGGAAACGCCGCCGCCTGCTCAGCCTCTGCCTCCAGGGTTTGCTCCAGGGCCGGCTTCACCGCTCGAGAGAGCATAGTCTCTAGGCTCGGCAGCTGGCGGCGGGCCTCATCGAACATGGCTTCGGCGGGAGCGGCTTGGGCGATGCCTCCCCGGGGCGGAATTTTGTCCCCATCGCGATCGGGAAGGCGAGTACTGTCTCCGCTGTGGTCAGGCAAGCCGGCCCGGTGCTTCAGCACTTCGATCTCGTTACCAATGGCGTTGAGCTCGGTGAGCACTTCGCTGGCGGTTTCAGACAAATTTTGGTTGCGCTGGGCCAGCTGCACATTTTGGTAAAGCAGCAGGGCAATCCAGGCTATAGGTAGCCCCGCTAGCACCCCTAAGCCCACCAGCAGCGGCACCGGCCGCAGGCTCAGGGTAATGGGCGATTTGCCAGTAGCCGTAATCAGTACGGTGTAGGGCTTGATCTGAAAACGGGGCATGGCACAACCAGCGGCAAGAAATGCTAGCAAACATCAACCATCAAACCAAGATGGATTATACGGGGATCAGAGCATTTGCACAATTTCGAGGACTCTTTGCAAGGCCAGGTCGCTGTGCCCTCTGGAAAAATTCTGGGCAGGGCTGGCCCGGGTAGCTGTCCAGCCCAGTTCCCTCAAACGACTCCAGCACCCCGCCAGGTCTGCCGTGACCTTGTAAAGAATCCGTTACACTGAAATCATTGCCCTACTGAGACTTTGTGCGATGGAAGTTACCTGGCTCGACAGCAACTCTTGGCTGATGGTCGTGGGGGAACAGCGCATCTTGGTTGACCCCTGGCTGGTGGGAGAGCTGGTATTTGGCCAGCAGACCTGGCTATTTAAGGGAGAGCAGTCCCAGGCTCGGCCCCTGCCCGAGGCCATTGACCTGATTTTGCTCAGCCAGGGGCTGGAAGACCACGCCCACCCGCCGACCCTGGCAGCCCTCGATCGCACCATCCCCGTGGTGGGCTCCCCCAGGGCGGCCAAGGTGGCAGAGGGCCTCGGGTACAGCCAGGTCACCGCTCTCAGCCACGGCGAAACCTTTACCCTCAACCAGCGAGTGACGATTAAAGCCCTCCCCGGTGCCCCAGTGGGGCCGCTGGTGGTAGAAAACGGCTACCTGCTGCGGGATGTTTCCCCCAGCGCGGCTGGGGCCTCTCTGTTCTACGAGCCCCACGGCTTTCACCGGCCCGAACTCAAGCAGGAAGGGCCCGTGGATGTGGTGATTACCCCGGTGATCGATCTGGCGTTGCCCCTGGTGGGGCCCATTATTCGGGGTCAGCAGGGGGCGTTAGAGCTAGTGGAGTGGCTGCGGCCCCAGGTGGTGCTGCCCACCGCTGATGCGGGCGAAGTCACCTATAGCGGAGTGCTGATCAACTGGCTCAAAACGCGGGGCAATCCCCAGGGCTTACAGGCGGCGATCGCCGCCAGGGGTCTGTCAACCCGCGTGCTCGCCCCGACCGTGGGGCAACCGCTGCCCTTAGCCCTGGTGCCGCGCCAGCCCCTGGCAACGGGGGGGTAGCACCAGGGCAGCGATCCCCAGCGGCTGGCTCGGGGTATCCAGGGATGCGGTATTCAGGTAACCTTCTTTTAAGGTTAGTCAAGTTTTAAGAAGGATTTATAGCTATGCCTTACACCACCGAAGACGGCGGTCGCCTCAATAATTTTGCCAACGAGCCCAAGATGTACGAGGCTGAGCCCCCCAACGCTGCCCAAAAGCGCAACTACGTAATTTTGGGCGGGCTTGCCCTAGCTCTGGTGGCCGGTCTCCTGGTGGTGGCAGTCTCGGTCTCTTAGGCTGTTCACCCTAAAACTCTGTTCACCCTGAGACTCTGTTCAACCCCCGAGGTGAGTCTCGGCCTCCGCTGTTCTGCACCCAGAATTCCCAGGGTAGAGTGGGCAGAGTGATGTCTACTTCAGGTTGCCATGGCAAACTCGCCCCAATGGCTGGAGGGTGTAACCGGCAGCGGCAAGACCACCTGGCTGCTTGAACAGCTGCGCCCCGATGGGGTGGCTGGTGCGGCGTTCGGGAACCGTGCAACGGATATCCGTTCCGACATTGCCCAGGCTTTAGAACTCGGCCAGAGCCCCTTGATTTTTGCGGCCAACGGCGACAATCGTCTGCGGCTGGCGGCGCGAATGGGGGATGTGGCCCCCGGCGTGACGGCGGTCACGACTACCCCCAACGGTTTTATTCAGGACGAGGTGACCCTGTTTTGGCCGCTGCTGGTGGCCGAGCTGGGCCTGTCGCCCCAGTTTCCGCTGCGGCTGCGGCCTGAAAATGAGCAGGAGCTAGCCGCCAGCCAGTGGCGGCAGGAGATTCTCGACGGCACCCTGGCGGTGGAGGGCTGGCTCGAAGCGCAGACTGTGCGGCGAGCCCTCGACTTTTTGCAGCTGGCCGCCGCTGGGGGCATTCCAGTGGAGGATTTGCCGGTGCTGCTGCCGGAGGGCATTCCCCCGGGGTTTGCCCCAGCCCCGGTGTGGCGGGCCATGGGAGAAGCGCTGGTGGACTGGCGCAGCTGGTGCCTGGCGCGGGGGCTGCTCACCTACGGGGTGATGACCGAGCTGTACTGGCGGCATTTGCTGCCCCACCCCCTCTACCAGGAGAAGCTGCTGGCCCGCTACGGGGGCCTGCTGGCGGATGATCTAGATGAATATCCGGCGATCGCCGCTCAGTGGATTCAGGTGTTCATCAATGCCGGGCGGCCTGTGGCCCTCACCTGGAACCGTCACGGCAAGGTGCGGATGGGGCTGGGGGCCGACCCTGACGCCCTGGAGCAGCTGCGGGATCAGTGCCAGGTGACCGAGCAGACCACCCCGGCGACCGATTCCCTGGCCTACCACTGGGGCGACCAGGTGGTGAAATGGGTGATGGATCCCCTGGCGCTGCCCGAACCGCTGCCCTGCTTCGAAACCCTGCAAACGGTGTCGCGGGGGGAGCTGCTGCGCCAGACGGCGGAGTGCGTGGTCAAGGCGGTCAGCCAGGGGCAGGTGGCTCCCCAGGACATAGCAATTATTGGGCCGGGGCTCGATGCGATCGCCCGCTACACCCTGGCCGAAATTCTCAGCGATCGGGGGCTGCCCGTGGCCTCCCTCAGCGACCAGCGGCCGGTGATTCACTCGCCGCTGGTGCGATCGCTGCTCACCCTGCTCACCTTTGTGTATCCCGGTTTGGGGCGGCTGGCCACTGCCGAAGAGGTGGCCGAAATGCTGGTGGTGCTGAGCCAGATTCCCCAGGCCCCTGAGGTCGGCCCCTGGTTCGAGGCCGTGCAGATTGACCCGGTGCGGGCCGAGCTGCTGGTGGACCACTGCTTTGAACCCAGCCTAGAGCAGCCCGAGCTGCTGCCGGTAGAGCGCTTCGAACGCTGGGATCGCCTCGGCTACAAGGCCACCGAAGCCTACAGCCGCCTGCGCCAGTGGATTGAGCAGCAGCGCCAGCAGCGCCAGCAGCGCTTGACCCCAGGGGTGCTGAGCGTGCTCGATCGCGCCATTCAGGCGTTTTACTGGGGCGGCAGCCACCTGCCCGCCGACCAACTCGCCGCCCTGCGCGAGCTGATGGAAACCGCCCAGCACTACTGGGCGGTGGAAGAACGCCTGCGCCAGGTGGCCCCAAGGCCAGATAAAAAATCCACCGAGCCTCTGAAAAACTCCCTGGAGCGGTTTATTTTGCTGCTGCGCCAGGGCACCGTGACCGCCAACCCCTACCCGGTGGAATCGGCGGCGGTGATCACCATCGCCACGGTGTACCAGTATCGCCTGCAGCGCCTGCGCCACCACTGGCACTTCTGGATCGACGCCGGGTCGCCCCGCTGGCTGGCCGGTACCGACAATCTGCTGTTTGGCTACCCGATCTTTTTGGGGTCGTACCGGGGCCGCCCCTGGACTACCGAAGACATTGAAACGCTGCACCGCGATCGCCCGGAGCGCATTGTGCGCGACTTGCTGGGGCGAGTCAGCGATCGCGTCGTGCTCTGCCATAGCGACCTGGCGGTGAGTGGCCAGGAGCAGGTCGGCCCCCTGCTGACGTTAGTTACCGCCAATGCCGACGCCTAAAAGCACATAGGGAAAGAACGAAAATTGAAGAGTGAAAACTGGAAAAAGGCCCGAACTCTTCATTCTTTACTTTTCTTTCTTTTTGTTGTCCGTCGCATAGCCCACAACAAAAGAGGGACGCTGACCGGCAACATCCCTCTGTTTCACAGTTGTCTTAACTGTGTCTGACAAACGCCAGGACTTAGCGGAAACGCTTCTTGCGCCGCGCGACGGCTTTGCGCTTGCGCTTTTCCTGGGGCGTCTCGAAGTGGCGACGACGCTTAACCTCTGAAAACACACCGGCCTTAGAAACCTGCCGCTTAAAGCGGCGCAGGGCCGATTCAATGCCTTCGTTTTCACCTACAACGACTTGAGTCATACGAAATCGCTTCTATACTCCTTGGGTATGCACTAACGAATCAAACAACAGGTTGTTGAACTCACAGACTGTTCTAGATTGCCCCGGAGCGGTCGCGCCACCTCCCATTGCTCCGAGCAGAGTCGTCATGGTTAGCTGTCGGTACGAAGTATACAGCCAAAAACCAGGGCATAGTTGCCCCTCATCTTTATCAGATTAGCATAGAACAGGCCGCTGCCCAGCCCTACCTCTGGGGGCAAACGACGGTTAGGCGCTGTAGGTTTTGGGCCTGGGAAAGGGCAAATGCCCGGTGCAGAGCCCCTGGCCCAGCCGCTGCTCACAGAAGGAGGTTTCGTCGGGGGACAGATCGGCGTAGCTGACATCTCGCCGCAGCACAATGCCGTTGTGGCCCGCCAAAAACCGGGGCAGTTCAGCGTACTCAATGGTGCGCAGGGTGGCCATGTCGTAGCTGGTGTAGGTGGTCAGCTCTGGGTCGGCAAAGTCAACATCGATGACGGTCAGTACCTTTCCCGGCGGCAGGCTGCTGTCGATTAGGGCACGCGGCCCAGACCCCAAAAGGCCGGTGTGCAATAGCTGTAGATTACCCCGGTGGCCGGGATAGTAGGCGTGCTGGTGGCCGCTGATGTAGGTGTGCACGTTGTAGCGCTCCAGCATAGCCCGCAGCCCATCGGCGTTGTCGAGCACTTCGCCGGGTTTGTCGCGCCCCACCGCAATGCCGTAGAGGGGCAGGTGGCTGAGCAACATGCGGGCCTTGGCCTGCTGGGCGACGTCGCTGGCCAGGGCCTGCTCCACCCAGGCCAGTTTTTCCTCCGGAATGCGGCTGGTCGAGCCATCCCAGGCCATATAGAAAATCCCCTGCTGCTCGAAGGTGTAATAGAAAGGGAAATCGGTGCGATCGATAAAGTTCACCCCAGAGCTATGCTCGGGGGCCGTCCAGTAGGCCGTGGCCAGGTCGCGCTCCTGCTGAAACAAAAACTGGTTGTTTGGCCCCCTGGCCCCCGAGGCGTCGTGGTTGCCGATGGTGAAGCCAAAGGGCACAGACTGCTGGCGCAGGGGGGCCGCCACATGGTCATCAAACGCCTGCCACATGGCCTGAATTTGAGCGGTTGTTAAAGACGGGCTCTGCCCCGCCACCATGTCGCCGCCGCACACCACCAGGTCGGGCTGCCAGAAGGGCAGTAGGGCGATCGCCTTGTCTACCTCCGGGTCGTAGGTGGTCGAGCCGTAGGCGCTATTGAGATCGCTGATGGCCACCAGCCGCACGTCCTTGCGGGGTGGGTTGGCCAAGCCTCCCGGCACACTGGCCGCGATCGCCTGGGCTTCGGCAGATAGCGCTGGCGGGGCTGGAGTCCCCTCTGACACCGCCCCTTCGCGGGCTTCAGAGGGAGATATTGCTGCGGTCTCAGGGTCTGGGGCCGCTGGGGCTGGCGATTCTGAAAGCAGCACCCGCTGGGAACAAGCGAGACCTACGCTGAGCACTACGCCCAGGCAGATGCCGGTGAAAAAGCGTTTAAAACCCATAACCAAGGAAGGCCAAACCACAGGCCTAAACTTACCCTATCTATCCGACTTTTGTGCGCAGGAGTGGGGCAAGTTTGCCGGTTGGATGGTTGGGTTGCGGGTTGAAACGTTGGCAGGTTCGAACGTCCGGCTTTATCCATTCGATGGGCAGCCTGAATTTCCCGATTGTCTATTCTGAACTTGGGTGTTTGGGGCAAGAGTTTGGGGAGGTTTCTGGCTCACTTGCCGCCTGCGATGTCGATAAATGCCCCAGTGGTGTAAGAGGCCTCCGGCGACAGCAGCCACAGAATTGCCTGGGCCACTTCCGCCGCCTGCCCGCCTCGCTGCATGGGCACCGCAGATTTCACCCGCTCAACCCGGTTGGGCTCGCCGCCGCTGGCGTGGATATCGGTATAGATAAAGCCGGGGCGCACCGCATTGACGCGAATGCCCTCGGCGGCCACTTCCTTAGCAAGGCCAATGGTCAGGCTGTCGATCGCTCCCTTAGACGCGGCGTAGTCTACATATTCCCCCGGCGACCCCAGCCGCGCCGCCACCGAAGACACATTGACGATCACCCCGCCCGCCCCGCCATACCTGGTAGACATGCGCCTGACGGCTTCCCGCGCGCAGAGAAAGCTGCCGGTGACATTGGCGGCCAAAACGCGGTTGAGCCGGGCGGCATCGAGTTCGTCCACGCGCCGCTGCTGCTCCAAAATTCCGGCGTTGTTGACCAGGGCCGTCAGCGTGCCCAGTTGCTCATCCACCGTTTGAAAGAGGCGCAGTACGTCGTCTTCTCGAGAAATATCGGCGGCGACGGCGATGGCTCGGCCACCCCCCTGGGCAATGGCGTCAACCACTGCGCTGGCCGCTGCCGCCCGGTTGAGATAGTTGACGCAGACCGCGTAGCCCCGCTCGGCGGCCAGACGGGCGGTGGCCGCCCCAATACCCCGGCTGCCGCCGGTAACGACTAAAACCTGTGCCATCGGCTGGAATTGATCACGACATAGCGACTCAAATGTAGCCCCTAGCCGCTGCAAGCGATCGCCCCCAGGCGCAATATTGTCTAGCCCAGCGTTGCGGTGGGCGATACTCAGCCTGACTTTGCGCCCCTGCTCCCCGCTATTCAGGCACACCTGCACCCAGAGCAATGCGGTGGACGCCCAGGGCACCCCCGAACGACCACCGCACCGCTGCGACAAGAAAACCCCAGGGTGCTCAAAGAACCCTGGGGTTTGTAGGCTGGTAGACTGCCAAGCTAAAGATGACGGGACAGTGGGGTATACGGTTCAAGGTTTCAGGTTCTAGGCGAGCCGTAGACCATATACCTTGCACCCTGCACCCAGAACGGCTGGCCCCTGTCAAAATCAGCTTGGTCAAGTACTAGAACACAAAGTTCTCCGGGTTGTTCAGCGCCGCTGCCTCCACCCCCTGGAAGGTGATGAAGTTGGTGAACTGGGTGCGCCCGCCCCCCATGCGATCGAGCTCCAGGGAGAGCTGGGTGCGACCGCTGTTGCCCAGGTTGCGAATCTGGATGGTGCCGTCGGCCAGGGGGTTGGTGCCGCTGTAGCCGACGCTGGCCAGCAGGTCGGTGAACACTAGCTGGTCAGCTCCCACCTCAAAGTCGGTGACGGTGTCGCCGGTTTGGTTGGTGTTGGTGTAGACGATCTGGTCGCGGCCACCGCCGGTAGTGATCAGGTCGGGGCCGGGGCTGGCCAGGATGCGATCGCGCCCATCGGTGCCCACAAGCACGTCGCGCCCGCTGGTGCCGGGAATGACGTTGAAGGCTGAGGCCAGGTTGAGCCGGGCCAGCACCGGATCGTGGTCGCTGGCCCGCTGGGGAGTTTCGGCGAACTCAATATTGAGGTGAACGGCATCTACCTCGGCCCCGGTGGCCAGGCCGCCGCTGACCAGAATGTGGTCGATCGCCTGGGAGTTGCCCTGGAAGATGAACGTGTAGCGCTCATTCTCGGGCAGCCGTTCGGTGAGGTTGGTGAGGCCGGTGTTGGTGACAAAATTGCTCACCGGGGAGACAAACTCAAACTCGTTGAAGTCGCCCAGCACCACCACGTTGGCGTTGGGGTCGGCCCCCAGCAGGCCATTGAGGTAGTTCTGCACCGCCCCTGCCTGCTCCCGACGGCGATCCACCGAACCGTTGACGGTGGGGTCTTCTTGCCGCGCCTCAAAGGGCTGTTCGGTACCCAAGATCGGGGCGCTACCCCCCTTCGACGAGAAGTGGTTGTTGACCAGGGTGACGGTTTCGCCGTTGAACCCGAAGCTGGCCACCAGGGGCAGGCGAGCTCCGGCAAAGGCACCGCCAGGGGCCTGGCTACCAACGGTGGTGACGGAATTCTCCACCAGACTGACCCGGCTAGGGTCGTAGAGGTAGGCGTTGCGGATATTGGCACCGGGCTGGCCGCCGCCCGCGTTGTTGAGAATGCCGGGGGTGTCGATGAAGGCGTAGGTGGGGCCGCCCGCCGCCGCGATCGCATCCACCAGGGTTTGCAGGGTGACGTCCGCCGCCGTGACGCCGTCGTTGACGGAGCCGCTGTTGTCCTGCACCTCTTGCAGGGCAATAATGTCGGGCGAATTCAGGTTGGTGACGATCTGGCGAGCGATCGCCTCAAAGCGCCCGTCAGCAATGTCGCGATCGCCGTCGTTGTCGTTGGGGTCGAGGTTCAACACGTTGTAGGTGGCTACCAGCAGCTGCTCGCCGCCGCGGGTCAGGGGGCTGACCTCGGGCTGCAATCCACCGGGCACAATCTGGCTGGTGAAATCTTCGGTGACCAAAATTTCGTAGTTGCCGAAGGCGTAGCTGACTACCCCAGTCACATCGCCCAGGCGATCGCCCACGTTCACCAGCGGAAAGGCAAAGTCGCGCACGCCGCTGTCGAACTGAAGCTGAATGCGCTCGGGGTTAAAGTCGTCGGGGCTGATGTTGAGGGTGCCTCTTTCGCTCAGCCCCGTGGCCCCAAAGCCGTTGTCGATGACGCCAAAGATTTCGCCAAAGCTGTTGGTGGCGTCGATCACTCGAAAATTCTGCGCCGTCACCAGCATGCCTTCGAGAGATTCAAAGAAGTCGATGCCGTCGTTGACGGGGTCGAAGACCGTGAAGGCGTCGTCGTCGATGTTTTCGGTGGGGGGCACCCGGCCACCCTGACCGATGATGGTCGCCGCCGGCAGGGGGTTGCCGGAAGATTGCACCGTCACTATGGGGTTGCTGCCAATCTGGGTGATGGACAGGTTGCGGGTGGCCGCACCGCCGGGGGTAAATTCTGACACCACGCCGTTGACCTGCACCGCGTCGCCCACAGTCACAGGAATGGGCGCGTTGCCCACAAACACAAAGATGGCGTCGGCGGTGGCGAGGTTGCCGTCGCCCACCGGGTCTTGTAGGTAAAAGCCTCGGCTGCCGGTGGTGTCGATCGCCGTCACAATGCCGCTGGTGATCACCCGCTGGCCGTTGAAGGGGGAAATGTGCGACTCGCCCTGGATGTCGTAGATGGCGACGGTGGGCACCGCGTCGCGCAGAGTCACGGTGGCGCTGGCGGCGGCCCCCAGGTCGTAATCGGCCTCATCCACCAGGGTGAGCACCACGGTTTCGTCGCCCTCGATCAGGTCGTCGTCGAGGGGGGTGACGGTGATGGTGGCCGAAGTCTGCCCCGCCGGAATGTCCACGGTGCCGCTCAGTTCCACGTAGTCCACCCCGTTGGTGGCGGTGCCGTTGATGGTGTAGGTCACGGTCAGCGCCTCGGCGGTGTCGCCGGAGCGGGTGACGGTGAAGGTGCCGGTGTTGCCCGGGGTTTCGCCCTCGGCGGCGATCGCATCGGTAGCCGCAATGGTCACTACCGGGCGCACCACCCCTCCCTGCACCAGGGGAATCAGCGTGAAGTCGTCCACCGCCAGGCCGTCGTCGGCCCCGGCGGCGTCAAAGTCGCTCCAGCGAATCCACAGGGTTTCGCCGGGAGCCACGGTCAGCCCGGCCAGGGTGCCCGTGACCAGGGTACGGTTGGCGGCGGCGTTGCCGTCCCGCAGTCCCACGGTGCTGGTGGTAACGGGGGCCACAAAGTCCAGGGCGTCGAAGTCAACCCAGGTGCCGGTGTTGAGGGCAGTGGCATTGAGGCTGTACTGGAAGTCGAGGCGGTCGGGGATGGCGCGATCGCTGGTGCCCAGCCGCCACTGTTCGCCAAAATAGCTGATGTTGAAGCCCATGAAGGTCGTGTCGGTGGCGTTGGTCAAGCTGGCCCCAAAGGTGGGAATCAGCGCGCCCGACCGCAACCCGCCCAGGGCGCGATCGCCGTCGTTCGCCGCCCCAAAGCTGTAGGTGTTGCCCGCATTGCTGCTGCCGGTGCCAATGCCGTAGGTGTCGTTGGCGTTGGTGCCCGCCTCAACAAAAAACCAGCCCTCCGGCAGCAGGCTGCCCAGGGTGCCAGTGCTCTCCAGGCTGTCGAAATCCTGAATGTAGGTGGTGCCGTCTAAGTTGACTGTCATCGTCCGCTACAACCTCATATAAATGTCACGACCCATGAACCCAGACCGCGCCGATGAACTCAGCGCAGCGCAAACCGCCGCCCAGCCGCGGGGTGGGCGATCGCCGTCTAGGCGCAGTAAACCCGCCGTCGCAGGGACGACCCTCGAACAGCAGACCCTCTGGCGGTAACGCTTACCCCAAGGGGGTATCAGCAAATCAGCCTGTCTTAAAGAAAACTGTTTTGGATGAGGCCAGACTCAAAGCGCTGCGATTGCGACCGTCTACCCTGGCCTAGCCCTCTGCGATCATCGGCACGCTCAAATGTCAGTATTTCCACATAGAACAGTACCAGACCCTAGGAAATAAGGCGGTAAAGGCAGGTTTAACGTCTATTTAAGCGATCTGATAGAGCAATCTGAGCTGGGTAGAACCTGGCAGGCTATGGCGGCTCCGCCCAGGCCAAGGGATGGGTTAGTCATCATTCTCCAAACACCGCTGAGTTGGAGGGGCGGCGGTGAGGGTGGGTACCCATGGAGTGGTGGGCACTGCCCACCCGGCGGTTCTGAGACGTAAGATAGGTTCTGGCCCATGCCTTAGATCGCCAGCCAGAAGGACATCGCTATGGCCGCCCCCCAGCAGCCCACCTCCAACAGTTTCAAAAAACTTCAGGGATTTTTGCGATCGCGTATGGGTCAGGCGATCGCCGACTACGCCATGATCGGTGAGGGCGATCGGGTCATGGTCTGCGTCTCCGGCGGCAAAGACTCCCACACGCTCTTGGATATCCTGCGCCACCTCCAGCGCAGCGCCCCGATTCACTTCGACATTCTGGCGGTCAACCTCGATCAAAAGCAGCCAGGGTTCCCGGCCCACGTGCTGCCGGAGTATTTTGAGGCGATCGGCGTGCCCTACCGCATCGTCGAGCAAGACACCTACAGCACCGTCAAGCGGGTGATCCCCGAGGGCAAAACCATGTGCGGGCTGTGCTCACGGCTGCGGCGGGGCGTTCTCTACCGGGTCGCCGCCGAGGAGGGGGCCACCAAGATCGCCCTGGGCCACCACCGCGACGACATGATCGAGACGCTTTTTTTGAATATGTTCCACGGCGGCAGGCTCAAGGCCATGCCCCCCAAACTGCTCACCGACGATCACCGCCACATCGTCATTCGCCCCCTGGCCTACTGCCCCGAGGCCGACATCGCCCGCTACGCCCGCTACCGCGAGTTTCCGATCATTCCCTGCACCCTCTGCGGCTCCCAGGCCAACTTGCAGCGGGCTCAGATCAAAGAAATGCTGCAAACCTGGGAAAAACAGTGGCCGGGCCGTACCGAGACCCTGTTTCGCAGTCTGCAAAACGTGGCCCCGTCGCAACTGGCCGATCCCACCCTGTTTGACTTCAGTGGCCTAGAGTCGGCCCGCACTGTATCCACTGACGAGGCTGACGCAGAGGAGATCGGTCGGGATCTATAGCTATAGCCAGTATGGTTAGGACAGTTTCCCTAAAAACGTTTGAACGTTCAAACGTTTCTGAGGGTGCTGATTGTCCTAACCCAGGTGACTATGGCTATAGAAGCGGAGTTTAACCCGGCTACGGCGCTGTTTACCGCTGCACCCCCATCGCTAGAGGTTGGGGCAGCCAGGGGCGATCGCAGTGACTATCAGCCTGTATAGCCAGTTGCGTTAGGGCTCTTTTTGCAACCGCCGCTGGGGTTGAGCGTAGTGCTCCAGCGCCAGCAGCAGCCCGTTGATCGCCAGGGCCAGGGCCGCCACGGCAATCGACCCGGCCCAAATCTTGTCGTAGCGGTTAGTCTGAATACCGTCGAACAGCAGCTTGCCCAGGCCGCCCGCGTTGAACTTGGCCCCAATGGTGGCGATCGCGATCGCCACGATCGCCGCAATTCTCACCCCGGCCAAAAACACCGGCAGCACCAGCGGCACCTGCACCCGCCACCAGCGCTGGGCCACACCCATGCCCATGCCCCGCGCTGCCTCCAGCACGGCAGGGTTAATGCCCGCCAGCCCCACCGTCAGGTTGCGCACCAAAATTACCTGGGTGTAGAGCACCATGGCCACAATCACCGAGGTGGCATTGAGGCCAAACAGCGGCACCAAAAAAATGATCAGCGCCAGACTGGGGATGGTATAGAGCACCCCCAGTCCGCCCAGCACGGGCACCGCCAGCCACCGCAGCCGCGTGACCGCAATGGCGAGGGGAACCGCCAGGGCGATGGCAATGCCCAGGGCAATGCCCGTCATTCGCAGGTGTTGCAGCAGCAGGGTGATCACATCGCCGGGGTTGCTCAGCAGGTAGCTCATCGCCCGCGTTCTCCTGGCCCCGCCACCGCCGACTCGCGAATATGGTCGAGGGTGAGCAACCCCACCGGGTTGCCTTCTTCTAGCACGGTCAGGGCTGGTGCCCCAGTTTTTAGAATCAGCGACAGAGCGTCCCGCAGACTGTCTAGGTGAGAGAGGGTGGGGTTGTGGCCGTTGCTGTAGTTGGGGGGCAGCGCCATCATCGCCGCCCCCACCCGCAGCAGCCCCAGCTGGCGCACCATATCGTCGGCCCCCAGCAGGCTGTGGACAAACTCGTCGGCGGGCCGGGTCAGCAGGTTGAAGGGGGTGTCAAACTGCACCACTTCCCCCAGGCGCATGATCAAGATGCGATCGGCCAGGCGCAGGGCCTCTTCTACGTCGTGGGAGACAAACAGGACGGTTTTTTGGAGCTGGCCCTGGAGGCGCAAAATCTCGTCTTGCAGGGCGGTGCGGGTAATGGCGTCGATCGCCCCAAAGGGCTCATCCATCAGCATAATGCCGGGGTTGCCCGCCAGCGCCCGGGCAATGCCCACCCGCTGCTGCTGACCGCCCGAAAGCTGGGCCGGGTAGCGATCGCGAAACTCCCCCGGCGGCAGCTTCACCAGCTCCAGCAGCTCGTCAATGCGGGCCTGAATCTGGGCTTTACCCCAGCCCAGCAGCCTGGGCACCACCGCCACATTGCCCGCCACCGTCATGTGGGGAAACAGCCCCGACTGCTGAATTACGTAGCCGATCTGCTGGCGCAGCTGGGTGGCTTTAATTTTGCGAATATTCACCCCATCGAGAAAGATGTTGCCTGCGGTGGGTTCGTAGAGGCGGTTCACCATCTTCAGCAGCGTGGTTTTGCCGCAGCCCGACGGCCCCAAAATCACCACAATTTCGCCCGAGTTGACCTGGCAGGTCACGCGGTTGACCGCCGGGCGCGCCCCCCCGGCAAACCGCAGCGAAACATCGTCAAACTGAATGGTGCCCATGGGGGTTAGGTCTGAGGTGTAAGGAGCAAGTACAACATGCCAGGGGGCAGAGTCAGCGACCAGAACCGTATCCCGTGAACCCGAAACCCCAGATCCGACGCCATTATTCCGCAACCAGGCCCGCATCGACTAAAAACTCGCGGGCCACATCCGCCGGTTCGCGCTGGTTGCCGCTGACCTCGTAGTTGAGCTGGCGCATCACCCCATCGTTGAGCAGGGGCGACAGCTGATTGAGGGCCTCGGCGATGGCCGGGTTGGCATCCAGCGCCGCCTGGCTGACAATCGGCGCAATCTGGTAGGGCGGAAACAGGGCCTCGTCGTCTTCCAGCACCACCAGGTTGAAGGCGTCGATTTCGCCATCGGTGCCAAAGGCCACCGCCACATCGGCTTCGCCGTCTACCAGACCCCGGTAGCGCAGACCCGCATCGACGGCTTTGTATTCCCTCAGCGAAAAATTGCCGTAGGCCGCTTGCAGCCCCGGCAGCCCATCCTCGCGCACCTCAAACTCGGGGGGGCCAATCAGCGTTAGGTTGCTGGCCTGGGCCGCAAAGTCGGAGATGGTGCGAATGCCCAGGGCGTCGGCCCGCTCCTCGGTCATGGCCAGGGCCTGGGTGTTGTTCATGGGGGAAGGGTCGAGCCAGACCAGGTTAAACTGCTCCTGGTACGCCTGTTTGACGGTGTCGAAGACGGCCTGCTGGTCGCTGCTGACCGGCAGCTTGAGCACGGTGAGCAGAGCGGTGCCGGTGTACTCGGGGTAGAGGTCAATTTCGCCGCTCTCGATCGCCGCCTGGGCCACCGGAGTGCCGCCCAGATTGAGCTTGCGCTCGACGGTCAGACCGTTTTCTTCGAGCACCAGGGCATACATTTCGCCGATGATCAGCTGCTCGGTAAAGTCTTTAGAGCCGACGCTGACCACATCGTCGCCGCCGCCACCGCCGCAGGCCGCCGCCGCCAGCGCCGTCGCTACCCCCAGGCAAGCCTGGCCAAACCACCGTCGAGTTAACGTCATAGGTTAAAAGAGGCTGAAAACTAGACCCCTGGCACTGCGCCAGCGTTCCCCTGAGAATATCACAGGACTTTTGGCCACGGCTTTTCGCCCGATAGATTCTGGCTGAGGGCAGAGAGACCGCTGTTTCTATATGTAGAGCCGTGAAGCAGGACGGTTGCAGCTTTGCCCTCCCTTTACAATGATCCACAACCATTATCTGGACTAACCCTATGCCTGTAGAAACCGTTGGCAACCCGCCTCCCGAGGCTGACCAGGTGCGCTCTGTGCTCCAGGAGCAGCTGCCGGAGATTATTGCCAGCTTTAACCAGGTGCTGCGCGAGCAGTACGGCATTGAGGGAATCAGCGTAGGCGGCTTTACTGTGGTGCCCGAGAGTGCGGTGGCGTCTAGAGTCACCTGCGATCAAGACAGCTGTACGATTAGCTAAGCCTTGCGCCCGCCCCCATGCCCTCCGCGCCAAAACCCGACAACCTGTTTGAGCTGCCCGCTCCGCTGCCTGAGGCAGAGTCGTTTTCAGCGCTGTTTGAGACTCCTCACCTGCGGGTCGAGCGCATTCTCTCGAGCGGGCAAACTACTCCCCCCGGCCAGTGGTACGACCAAAGCCAGAATGAGTGGGTGGTGTTATTGCAGGGCAGCGCCACCCTCACCTACGAGGATGGCGCTGCGATAGCGCTGGGGCCAGGCGACTACCTGCTAATACCGGCCCACGTGCGCCACCGGGTCGATTTCACCAGCCGCGAGCCGCCCTGCGTCTGGCTGGCGATCCACAGCTCTGGCTGAGCAGCCCGACGGTAGGCCCAATCTAGTTGGTGGCGATCGCATCGACTGTGAGGTCAGAGCGCAGGGTGAGGTCGAGATCGCTGGGGCGAATCACCACTACCGCGCTGTTGGAGGTGACCTGGCTGTCGCCTGTGATCACGGCCCCAATCACGCTGCCCAGGCCGCTGTTGCCGGTAATTGACGTCAGGATCGACTGGGCGGCACCGGTAATCAGCGCCCCTTGCAGGGTGCCGCTGTTGACCCGATTGGTGGCGGCGATCGCACTCGACTCAGCGTTGATGGTGTAGGTGCGTCCGTTCACCGTCAGGTTGTCGGCCACAAACTTAGCCGCCGTAATCGAAGCGCCGCGAATTTCGACCGGCACAATGCGACCCACAACGGTGCTGCCCGCGGGCACCAGCACCTGGCCCTGACCGTTGCGAATCGGCTCAGTAATTTGCAGGCTGGTGGCCACGGTTTGGCCCGGCGCTACCACAATGTCCACATCGGCGTTGCTGTTGGGGTAGCGCACCGCCAGCCCCGTGCCGCTGGGCACCAGACGGGGTGAGGTGGTGCTGCCGGTGCCCGTGCCTGGGGTAGCGGTAGCGCCGACAATATAGCTGTTGGCGCTTTGCCCGGCCTGCAGGGCGGGCATGCGGCCCTGGGCCACCAGCGCCTGGTAGATAAAGGCCGCCACGTCAGCGCGGGTGGCGGTGCGCTGGGGTTGCAGGGTGTCTACGTTGGGATAGTTGACCACCAGCCGGTTTTCGGTGGCCGCCGCCACCGGGCCTTCGCCATAGCTCGGAATTTGGCCCGCATCGCGGTACACGCTCAAAACCTGGTTAAGGGAACCCTGGGGATTGTAGTTGAGGCCGTTGGCCAGGGCGACGAGGGCCTGCACCCGAGGAATCTGCTGCTCAGGCTGAAACGCGCCGTTGGGGTAGCCCGAGAGAAAGCCCTGGCCGTAGGCATCGGCGATCGCCGCATTGGCCCAGTAGCTGTTGCTCACATCGCTGAAGCGGGGGGCGGTACGGCTGCGGGGCTGGTTAAAGGCGTTGCGCACAATGGCGGCAAACTGGGCGCGGGTCACCGGCTGGTCGGGCCGAAAGGTACCGTCGGGGAACCCGGCAATAATTTGCTCAGCGGCCAGGGTTTCGATGAAGGGACGCGCCCAATAGCTTGAACCCACGTCAGTAAACTCGGCGGTTTGGGCGGTGGCGGGCAGCGCTAGCCCAGCAATGGCCACAGAACCCAGCGCCACAAACGCAGTGGTTTTAGCAGACAAATTTACGGTGCTCATACTGATTAATTCCTGTTGAGAAAGCGGAGAGTCAGCGGAGGGGGCAGCGCCGCAGCAAAATGGCCCCAGCACAGGCCAGAGCGAGTCAGAGGCGACGCTATCGATACAAGTCGCTCTACCGGAGCAACCGGATAGAACCGACAAGATGGGGCAAATCTAACGGCTAAACGCAGGGAGCAGGGCTTGGCGTTTAGCCAGGTTGGGTGGTAAATGCACGGTAACCTTGGGGAGAAACTCTGTGCTTTTGGTAACAAGACCGTGGGCACCGGGCTATTGTTCCCTCTTTTGGGGCTTATTGCCCAAAAGTCCGAGTAAATCAGCCCTAGGAGGTAGAGCGATCGCCCCTTACTCGCACTTTTAACTGAGTCTATTCACTTATTTTGCAGAGCGCCTGTGCACTGGAGAGGATTTTCCCATCATCCCTACAGCCGATGACCCGCTGGCTCTGGAGGTCTAACCGCCGTTTCAACAGAGCCGAAAACCCCACTATCCTGAGGACAGCCCCTTCAATCGCCGCCCAGCGAGCGCCTGTTTTGCCATGAAAGCTGTTGCCCTTACCCAGTACCTACCCATCAGCGACCCGCGATCGCTGTTTGACACCGACCTGCCCCAGCCCAGCCCCACCGGGCGCGACCTGCTGGTACGCATCGAAGCCGTATCGGTCAACCCTGTCGATACCAAAGTGCGCGCCCCCAAAGACAAAGTCGAAGCCACCCCCAGGGTGCTGGGCTATGACGCCGCTGGCGTAGTCGAAAGCGTGGGCGACGCGGTGACGCGCTTTCAGCCCGGCGATGCCGTTTACTACGCGGGCGACATCACTCGCCCCGGCTCCAACGCCGAGTTGCAGCTGGTGGATGAGCGGATTGTGGGAGCCATGCCCCAGACCCTCTCCTTCGCCGAAGCCGCCGCCCTGCCCCTCACCACCCTCACCGCCTGGGAAGCCCTGTTTACCCGCCTGGGCATCCATCGGGCCGGGGGCAGTCGGGGGCAGTCGATTTTGCTCATCGGCGGGGCCGGGGGCGTAGGGTCGATCGCCATTCAGCTGGCCAAACTGGCCGGGTTAATCGTGATTGCCACCGCCTCGCGACCCCAGTCCCAGTCCTGGGTGCGCGAGCTGGGGGCCGACCACACCGTAGACTACAGCGGTGCGCTGATCGAAGAAATGGCCCAGCTCGGCCACCGCGAGGTCGATTTTATCGCCAACTTTAGCGACACCGACGCCTACTGGGGGGTAATGGCCGAGCTGATTCGCCCCCAGGGCAAAATTGTCGGCATCGTCGGCAACACCGACCCCCTCGACCTCAACCTGCTGAAGAACAAAAGCGCCACCTTCGCCTGGGAGTTTATGTTCACCCGCTCGATGTACCAAACCACCGACATGGCCGACCAGGGCCATTCGCTGGATGAGGTAGCCGCCCTGATCGATGCAGGCAAGCTGCGCACTACGCTGCAGCAGACGCTCTCGCCCATCAACGCCGCCAACCTGCGCCAGGCCCACGCGCAGATTGAGTCGGGGCGGACAATTGGCAAGCTGGTGTTAGCAGGGTGGAAGTAGGTAAGGAAATAACAGATTTTCTAACGCCGCAAGAACAGCACGATACGATCGAGCTACCGCTTTAGGATGTCAGATCTATGACACTCACAACTGACGATCGACGCCTAACCACAGTTACGCTTTACCGATGGACGGTGGATCGCTACCACCAAGCGGTTAAAGCCGGTATCTTTGAGGGTCAACCCCTGGAATTATTGAATGGAGCTTTGATTGAAATGTCTCCAGAGGGAATTCCCCACGCCGGGTTGAGCAGCGATGCGGCAGATTACCTGCGCAGCAGGTTAGGTAGTCAGGTCAAGGTGCGCGAGGCAAAGCCGATTACGCTGCCCAACGACTCGGAACCAGAGCCAGATATCGCGATCGTGAAACCCCTGGGAGATCTCTACAAGACAGAGCGGCATCCCCTGGTGCCCGACATTTTTTGGGTAATGGAATATGCCAACACCAGCCTGGAAAAAGACCTTGAATTGAAGGATAAAATCTACGCCCAGGCTGGCATAACCGAATACTGGGTAGTGAATTTAAAAACCAGAGAGTTGGTTGTCTTTCGCGACCCGGCAGAAGGCGAGTACCAAACGAAATTCATCTTGACCGGGGGCACAATTTACTCCGAGAGTTTCCCAACGGTTGCCCTTGAGGTTACTAAGCTGGTTCAGTGAACTGTAGGGCAGTGGCTGCCATTCCCATTCGGTTACTTCACCATCACGCGGCCATCGGGCTCGATGGTGATGCTGCGATCGCTGGGCTCACTGGGGGCGTTGTACAGCTCTACCCGCAGGGTGTCGGGGCGGGGGCGATTTAACCGCGCGCGCACGGGCAGCCGCTCCTGCGACCAAAAAAAGAAGGATGGCTTGGGCTGCCCGGCCCAGTTGAGCCGGGTCTCGAAGGTGTTGCCGGTGTAGAGCAGGCGGGGGCCGAGCAGGGGCGGCTGCTCCAGGCTGAGGGGGCGGCTGCCAGTGTTGACGACTTGCACGATGATGCGATCGCCCGGCGTAAACTGAATCTGCCCCGATCGGCAGTTGACTGTGCAGGGGTCTGCTACAGCAGCGGGCATGCTCCCCAGCCAGGCCACCAGGCCAACCAAACACCCCCCCACTACAAGACCAGACGGCAACAGCTTCTTCACAGCAACGATCCTCACAGGAAAACGGATCTTTTGTTGTAATCGTTACCGGGGTACCCTGGAGCCCTGTCTACACATCTTGTAGGAATTGGTGGCTATAGCGAGTCAGCGTAACTGCTCCCAGGTGTCTTTGCTGATGTCTGCCTGACGCAGAATTTTGAGCAAGAGAGCTTGACTGATATCGCCTTTGTGGGGGTTAGGAAGCGTCAGTCGTAGCTCTGCTTTGACCATAAACTGGTGCTTGCCGCCAGAATACGGCCCCTCAAACCCCAGCATCTTGAGGTAACAAACGAGGTCATTGCGCTTGATGGGGCCAAGGACGGGCACTACGCCACCTCAGCGGTTATGAGGTTAACGTCAATATCGTTAACTACGGGCAAGGTATGCCCTAGCCGCAAGCCTAAGATAATCCACTCTTCTAGGGAATCTTGTAGCTCTTCGTGGCAGACTTCAAGGCTGTTGGCATTGCTCCAAACCCCTTTGCAAGCGGGTATCTCGCCGTAAAAGGTGCCGTCTTCTAGAAGCTCATAGGTGGCTTCGTGCATTGCAGCCTGAATGTAGCGGGTCAACATGGCTTGCTGTTCTAGAATCTGATTACTATCATACCTGGCGAGAGTTTGACAAAGCTTAGAAGAAATACTTGGTAGTCAGAAGCTGTAGCATTCCCAGAAACCCAGTTACTTCACGCAATCCAAAATCGGAAATCTAAAATCGGCTCACTCGGTGGGTACTGTGACCATGCGCGACTCAATGCCTGCCCACACCTGCGGCGACACCCACACCGCTGCCTCCTTGCAATGGATCATAAGCTCTAGAATATAAAAATAGTTATCCATACATCGATTCTCCTCAAAAGAAAAGCTTAATTTCTCGAGATTAATGCCTAGGTTTTCAGAAGAGCAAAGAATGACCTTATCTACAAATTCTCTACTTCTATTAAAAGAGGAATTTTTACTTGGCACTACTCTTTTTGACTGACTTAAGGTCATAAGTAACTTATTAACCAAATCCTCCCTGAAAATCCCCAAATTTTGATATTCCCAGAAGATAATTCGGGAGCAGGCGCGGGCACGGGCAAGATAATGAGAGCGAAAGCGGGAGCGGTTGTGGTCAAGGTTAAAAGCGAGGATACGAGCGAGGTCGAGGGCACGATCAAGGGCGCGTTCAACGGTGAGGGCACGATCGAGGGCACGATCGAGAGCGAAGACTAAGTTGCGAGCGTAGTCGCACCCAAAGGAGAAGTCGGGGGCGAGGTCAAGGGCAAGAAAGACAGCTGCTGTGCGTTTCGCAGCAGCTTTGCCGTTCCCGGAGGAATCCTTGGTAGCAGCAGTAGACCAAGCAAAAAGGGATTTGAGTTTAGGGCTGGCCAGATAGGTCTGGGCCTGCCGCTCCATGGCTAGCAGCAGCGCGTCGGCCCCAGACCTGCCAGGGGATAGCCCCGCCACCAGCAAAAAAACTTCTCGCCAGTGTTGCTCGGTGGCGTGGTCGCGCACCATTTGATTTATTTTGTGATTATCCATAATAAACTTAGCAGTTAGGTATTCCTGAAAAGTTAGATGTGAAAAGGAGTAGGCATCCCTAGCCCGCTCCACCAGGATTCCCTGCTGGATTTCAATTTCCTTCAGCACAGTTTCAGCATCTAGGTGATTAGGGGCATTGAGATTCTCCATTAAAAATTCTCGAATTTGGTGAATTAGTCGGCCTTTGGAAAAGAAGAGCTGATCATCCACAAAGCTGGTGTATGCAATCTCCGCCAGCATATCTAGCTCTAGCTTGGTACTCAGCTCCCGGTAAATCGGATTACGCTGGATGCGTTTCTCAGAAGCCCACTTCCGCAACAGCACGTCTAGAGCTTCGCCGTAGAGGTCGTGACGTTTTTTGGGGAAGTCTTGATATTCGTCGTAGACCACACACAGCAAGGTTAGCAGCAGTGGGGTTTGGGCTAGTTCCTTAGCGGCCCGGTAGCCGCGTCTGTTCAGCAGTGCCCAGCAGCGTTTAGCAGTGTTGATTTCGATATCTCGCTCTTTTTGGAACCAGTTGCGGATGAACTGCTGAATTTGCCCATCTTCAAAGGCAGCCATGGCTACATCTTTGAACCGTTTGAACCCACCAAAGGTGTAGGCCGCTACTCGGCAAGAGGCGATATAGCGATTGTCGCTATATCGGTCTACCAGATTTTCGATTTCGGTGATGGCATGGTTAAGGTTGGTGCTGGGCACTTCGTCCAGGCCATCCAGCAGCACCAGCAACTTGCCATTCCCCAGAAATAACTTCGTTAGTTCCTCTGCTGCTGGGAAGCCACAGTTGTCTAGTTCCTTAGCTATAGCGGCTTTAATACTGCGATCTGGTCTATCAAACTGCCGTAGTTCGAGCATCACTGGAATGCGGCGATGCCGATAACTTGTAATGGAAACGCCCGACCAAGCAACAGATTGATTGCCTAAGGTTGCCTGAGACAAGGTTGGGAGAGAAGGAGGGGGAGGGGGAGGAAAGATTCTAGGGTTAAGAGATTTAAGTGCTTCCAAACCTACCTTTCGCAAAAAAGTGGATTTGCCTACCCCTGGCCCACCCAGCACCATCAGGTATTGCTGCTCGTTTGCCACTTCCAAACCAGGTTTTTTCTTAGTATCAGTGATGTTTAATCCACGTCTACCCCGTTCGCGGTACTGATCTTGAAGTGCAGCTTCATCAGCAAAATATTGGCTAGCCTGCCACCGATCGAGCAGTTGCACGGCAGTATAGATTTCATCCAGCCGCACAGGGTAGTCCATCCGCACGCAGGCCACTTTGAGGGTACCGTGGCGATCGATGTAGCGGCGCACGTAGTCTACTAAAGCTTTTCTCAGGGCCAGGTTTTTGCCGATGTCCCAATCTAGCTTTTTGAGGGTTTCGGTACCTTTGTCTTTGACTAGGTTGGTAATCAAGCCACCCAGGCCAGCGGCGGCGGCTGTGATCAGGGGTTCAAATCCGGTCATGGCGGGGGCGGGGTGGCGGTTGCCACTACTATAGCCTGGGCTTTTTGATGGGCAACGATTGAGATTTACTGGGCGATCGCACCTCAACCCCCCACCCACAACCCGCTATCCTAGATAACGTGCTGCACCCGGTGAGGATTCGATGGATACCAAGGCCTTTAAGCGATCGCTCAACCACTCCGACAAATACTTTCGCCAGGGGTTTGGCCACGGCGACGCGGTGGCTGGGCAAATGCAGACCGAGTACAACAGCGGCCTGATTCAAGAAATTCGCGATCGCAGCTACACCCTCACTCGCGGCGACGTCACCATCAAGCTGGCCCAGTCCTTTGGCTTTTGCTGGGGAGTCGAGCGGGCGGTGGCCATAGCCTACGAAACCCGCCAGCACTTCCCCACCGAGCGCATCTGGATCACCAACGAAATCATCCACAACCCCAGCGTCAACCAGCGCCTCAAAGACATGGCGGTAGAGTTCATCGAAGTGGTCAACGGCGAAAAGAACTTCTCCGTGGTAGGTCAGGGCGACGTGGTGATTCTCCCCGCCTTTGGGGCCAGCGTGCAGGAGATGCAGCTGCTCAACGACAAGGGCTGCACCATCGTTGACACCACCTGCCCCTGGGTCTCTAAAGTGTGGAACACCGTCGAAAAGCACAAAAAACGCGACCACACCTCCATCATCCACGGCAAGTACAACCACGAAGAAACTGTAGCCACCAGCTCCTTTGCGGGCAAATATCTGGTGGTGCTCAATCTAGACCAGGCCCAGTACGTGGCCGACTACATTCTCAACGGCGGCGACAGGGCCGACTTTATGGCCAAGTTTGGCAACGCTTGCTCTGCCGGGTTTGACCCCGACACCGACCTCGATCGCATCGGAGTCGCCAACCAGACAACCATGCTCAAGGGCGAAACCGAGCAGATCGGCAAGCTCTTCGAGCACACCATGCTCAAAAAGTTCGGCCCCCAGGCCCTCAACGACCACTTCCTCAGCTTCAACACCATCTGTGACGCCACCCAAGAGCGCCAGGATGCCATGTTTGAGCTAGTGGATGAAGCGCTGGATCTGATGGTGGTGATCGGCGGCTACAACTCGTCGAACACCACCCACCTACAAGAGATTGCGATCGAGCGCAGCATTCCCTCGTACCACATCGACAGCGCCAGCCGCATTGGCCCCGGCAACCGCATCGAGCACAAGCCGCTCCACGGCGACATGACCACCACCGAGGGCTGGCTGCCCGATGGCCCCATTACTGTAGGCGTCACCTCCGGCGCGTCTACGCCAGATCGCTCCGTCGAGGATACCATCGAGCACATCTTCGCCATCAAGGCCGACATGGCGGTGGTTTAGGAAGCCAATGCTGACATCCACGAGGCCAACATCGGCTTACCCGGCTAGGGTTTGTCGGTCGATAACGGGCGATGGCCCTTCTGGGCCGGTCTTTGACCATCGCTGCCGGACTAAAATAAAAATGCGTCGCTATAGGTTGAGGCCAGAGCCATGACCACCACCGCCACCACCCTCAAAGACCAAATTCTAGAAGAGATCGACCATCTGCCTGTGGAAACGCTGGCTGACATTTTGGCTCATGTTCAGGGGTTGAGAACCGACCCGAACATGGCCTCTCAAGACGAGGCGTGGCAAGCCTATTTAGAGTCTGAGAAAGAACGTGGAGAGGTGTATCGTCGCCTTGCCGACTCCTAGGTTTTTAGATGCAGAAGCAGTTTGAGGCTCCACGCCAGGCAGATCGAGCGGTTTGGTGTACCGCTGGCGTGCGAGATGCAGGACTGCTAGATTCTGCTCTGACTCAACCCCAGGCTACCTTTGGCGGCGAGCTATTGCATCCAACTTTGGCAGAACAAGCGGCAGCCTATCTGTATCATTTATCGAAAAATCATCCTTTTGTAGACGGCAACAAGCGCACCGCGTTTGCGGTGATGGACACCTTTTTGCGGCTGAATGGCAAACGTCTGCTGTTGACGAATGGTGACGCCTACGATTTAGTGATGCAGGTTGCCCAGGGGCAGATCGAAAAACCGGTTTTGGCCAGCCTGATTGCGGCTGCCATCGAGAGCCTGCCCTAGGATGAAGTCTCCCCTGCCTAAAGCCGTGAATCAGGCTAATCTGGGATAGAACATTTGTTCCCTGCCTATGGCTGCATCCCCGCCCAAATCTGCTAGCGCTGACCTGGCACTCACTGCCGAGCAAGAGGCCGCCCTGGAGGCTCTGGACGCCTTTGTGCAGGGCACCGAAAAGCTGTACCTGCTGACCGGCTACGCGGGCACGGGCAAAACCACGCTGCTTCAGGTATTTGTCAACGGGCTGCGCGATCGCGGTGACGAGCGCCCCATCGTGCTCAGCGCCTTTAGCAACAAAGCCACCAAGGTGCTGGCGGCGATGGCGGCCCAGTGGCGGCTCGATATCGACGCCATGACCTGCTGCAAGCTGCTGGGCCTGCGCCCGGTGATCGACGAAGAGAACGGCAAGCAGGTGTTTGCCATCGATCGCCAGCAGGCCAGCCAGATCGATCGCTACCGCCTGGTGATCATCGACGAATGCTCCATGATCAACCAGGAGCTGTGGGAGCTGCTGGTCAATGCCGTGTCAAACCTCTATCGGGGCACCCAGATTTTGTTTGTGGGCGACCCGGCCCAGCTGCCGCCGGTCAACGAGCCCGAGTCGGCCTGCTTTCGCCAGATTATTCACAAATCGCAGCTCACTGAGGTGGTGCGCTACGGCGGCGCGATCGGCGTGATCGCCGAAGACATTCGCCGCAATCTGGAGCGCGACACCCTGCCCCGCTTCGCCAACGACACCAACGCCAACAATACCGAGGGCTGCTTTGTGCTGCCCCGCACCGCCTGGCACGACCTGCTGATTCGCGCTTTTACCAGCCCCGCCTACCAAAAGAACCCCGACCAGGTGCGCGCCCTGGCCTACACCAACCGCCGGGTGGCCCAGCTCAACCAAACCATTCGCGCCGCCATCTACGGCCCCAACGCCAAGCGGTTTGTGCCCGGCGAGCGACTGATTGCCATCAACCCCTGCCTAGAAGATGAGGCGATCGTGCTGCCCACCTCCGCCGAGTGCGAGGTGCTCAACATCGCCCGGGGGCGCGAGGGCGAGTGGCCCCTGTGGCTGCTCGAAGTCGAGACCGAAACCGGCGACTACAAGACCCTGCGGGTGCTGCACGAGTCGGGCCAGGCCGAGTTCAAAGACCGGCTCGACTTTTTGGCCAAAGAAAAGCGCTGGATGGAGTTTTGGGATTTGCAGCAGCGCTTCCACGCCGTGGACTACGCCTACAGCCTCACCATCCACAAAAGTCAGGGGTCAACCTTTCAAGATGTGTTTGTGGATGTGCCCTCGATGGCGGCAAATCGCAATGCGATCGAGCGTAACCAGCTCTGCTATGTGGCCTTCACCCGCGCCGCCAAACGGCTGTTTTTGTATCAGTAAGATAGGCCGTGGCCGGAGTTCTCCAAAGCTTGAAGGTTTCTAGGAAAATTCTTGTGGGATAGCCGTCCCGGCTGTCCGCAGCTCTACTGCCCCAACTCCCGGATCACCACTTCATCGCCCACCGCTAGGCCCAGCTCGGCGGCGCGCCCGGCCCGCAGCTCAATGACTTGATCCACCAGCTGATTGCCCGGGCCATAGGTGGGGCAGGGGTCAGCGGTGCAGGGGGGCGCTTCGGCTAGCCCCACGATCTGCCCCTGGTAGACAAACACCATGTCCAGCGCCACCGGCACATTCTTCATCCAAAAGCTCACCGGGCGAGGCCGCCCCATGGGAAACAGCATGCCGCGATCGCCCGGCAGCGCGTCGCGATACATCAGCCCCAGGGCCTGCTGCTGGGGGGTGGCCGCCACCTCCAAAAAGATCTCTTCGCCGCCCAGGGTCGTCACCGCCGTGACGGCAAGCTGTTGGCCGCGAGGGTCAGCCATAGGGGTTGCGGTAGTAGTCGGCGTGGAAGCAGTATTGTCGGTCGTAGCCGGAGGCTCAGTGGCAGAGGGGGTTGGCCCGCACCCGGCCCCCAGCACCAGCGCGCTGAGCACCAGGCTCAAGACCACGCCCTGCCTCAACCAGGGATACAGCCGTTGGGGAGCCAAACCAGTAAAACGATCGGACATGGAGAAACCAGGGAAAGTAACTGTAGTTGCCCAACCAGGGCGCTAACATTCTAGTCGCTCACCCCCTGGATGTTGCCCCTCACCCGTCCACCCATCCACCCGCCCACTCACCTACCCCTAACTCTCCCGCAGCACGTACCCCACCCCCCGCACGGTCTGAATCAGACGCTTATCGTCTTCGCCGTCGATCTTGAGGCGCAGGTAGCGCACGTAGACCTCAATCACGTTCGACTCACCCACAAAGTCGTAGCCCCAGACGTTCTCTAGAATCTGCTCGCGGGGCAGCACCTCGCGGGGGTGCTCCATCATGTATTTGAGCAGCTCAAACTCCTTCATGGTCAGCTCGATCAGGCGATCGCCCCGCAGCGCGTGGCGATTCTCCAGATCCAGAGTCAGATCGCCAAAGCGCAGGTGCTCGATCTCCCCCGGCGTCGATTGCAGATAGAGCTGCACAATTTTTAGGAAGGCATCGGCGCGGTAGGGCTTGAGGAAATAGTCGTCGGCCCCGCACTCCAGGCAGGCCACCCTGTCTTCGAGGCTGTCTTTGGCCATCAGCAGCACGATCGGCGCTTTGGTGCCTCGACTGCGCAGGGTTTGGCACAGCGCCAACCCCGACTCGCCCCCCAGCAGGCGATCGACCACCACCAGCGCCGGAGTGCTCTCAGTGGCCAGGGTAAGGCCCGCCTGGGCGCTGCTGGCCACCACGGGATGGTATCCAGCCTCTTGCAGGTCAAACTCCATCTGGCGAATTTGACCCTCGTTGGTACCCACCAGCAGAATGCGGGTGCCCTTATCGACGGTGGATGTGCCCATAGGAAAAGATCTCTCAACGCCTGGGGCTTGAATTAGCGGTTATCGAGCGAGCACCTGACAGGTCAGGCCCGTGACCTGAGGCAAACAACGACGTACGGCGAATGACGTATGGCGAACAAAAACAATAATATAGAGCATCGCGACTCTAGCGCGGCATCCTGGGTGGCACAGCCATCCCTTAAAGCTGTCACAACTGCCCCCAGAGAGAGGCTTAACAGCTCATTTTTCCCCAAGCTGCCCCCTCTCAGTGTTCATTGTTACTGTTGGTAACAGGGGACAAAATCCATTACAAAATCTTCCCCTTGCTTCTCAATTTCCTGTGTTAGATTGGGCGTAATTTGCTGCTAGAACCTATATCACATGACACTTGCAAAGCGCGGACTGATCCTTGGTGCCACCGCTGTCGCTGTGGCTGCGGTAACCGTAACCGGCGCTGGAATTCACCTGTCCCAGAGTAAGGCTTTCTTTCAAGAAAGCCCCAAGGAGCTGATTGACCAGGTCTGGCAGCTCATCGATCGCAACTTTGTCGATGCCACCTTTAACCAGGTCGATTGGGATGCGGTGCGCACGGAGTACCTCGGCCGAAATTACACCAATCAGGAAGAGGCCTACGGGGCCATCCGCGAAATGCTCGAGACCCTTCAAGATCCCTACACCCGCTTCATGGATCCTGAAGAGTTTCGCAGTATGCAGATTGACACCTCCGGCGAACTGACCGGGGTTGGTATTCAAATTTCCCAGGACGAAGAGACTAAAGAAATTGTCGTTGTTGCCCCCATTGAAGATACCCCCGCCTTCGATGCGGGTATTCGTCCCCAGGATGTCATCTTGGCCATTGACGGTGAATCCACCGAGGGCATGGAGCTCAACGATGCGGTGAGCAAGATTCGTGGCACCGTTGGCTCTGAAGTTACCCTCACCATCCGCCGGGGCGACGAAGAGCTGGAGGTACCCATGGTGCGCGCCCGAATTGAAATTCACCCGGTGCGCTACAACGTGCAGGCTGGCCCTGAGGGGCAGGTGGGCTACATTCGCCTCACCCAGTTCAGCGCCAACGCCGCCGAAGAAATGAGCGAAGCCATCGAAGATCTCGAAAGCCAGGGGGTGACGGGCTACATCCTCGACCTGCGCTCGAACCCCGGCGGGCTGCTGTACTCCAGCATTGACATCGCCCGCATGTGGATTGACAGCGGCATTATTGTCTCGACGGTGAACCGCCAGGGGGTGGTGGACGAAGAGACCGCCAACAGTCGTGCCCTTACCGATAAGCCCCTCGTGGTGCTAGTAGACGGCGGCTCGGCCAGCGCCAGCGAAATTTTGTCGGGGGCGCTGCGCGACAACGAGCGGGCGCTGCTGGTGGGCACTCGCACCTTTGGCAAGGGTTTGGTGCAGTCGGTGCGCAGCCTGGGCGACGGCTCTGGCGTGGCGATTACGGTGGCTAAGTACCTCACTCCCAACGGCACCGACATCAACAAAAACGGCATCACCCCCGACATTTCGGTGGAGCTGACTGAAGAGCAGCAGGAGGCCCTCTCGACCAACCGTGAGGCCATTGGCACTGAGGCTGACCCTCAGTACGCCCAGGCTTTGGCGGCATTGAGCACCGAGATTCAAGAGGCTCGGGCTGGCGACAGCGTCACCACCGCCCCGAGCGGTAGAACCCCAGGCAACTAGAGGCTCTCGCTCGCCAGACTGAATACCCAACACAAAGGTCTGGGCTAAGGCTCGGGCCTTTACCTTGGGCGGCGCGTTACCCCCGCAGGGGTGCCCCCCAGCACCAGCAGCACTAGAGCCGCCGCCAGCATGCCAGCGGCGACGCAAAAGGCCAGCAGCACTCCAAACGGGATGGCAATTGATTGCAGGTTGAGCAGCTGAATGGAGACGGGGGTGGCATTTTGCACGGCGATGATGGCGATCGCAACCACCCAGAGGGCGGGCACCAGGGCAAGCATCAGTCGAATCATGGGCCAGGGCTGAGGTATGGGGCGACGGGAAAAGGGTTGCCAAGACACAACGCCTTTAGGTAGTATAGTCAACTGGGCTATACGAGAAGAATCATGGCAAAACGGGTACAGGTAGTTCTCACAGAAGATGTTCGCAAGCTGGGCTATAACGGCGACCTGGTAGAGGTAGCCCCTGGCTACGCACGTAATTATCTTATCCCCAACGGGAAAGCGGTGCGCACCACCCCCGGCGTGCTGAAGCAGGTAGAGCGTCGGCGCGAGGCGCAACAGCAGCGGCTGCTTGAGATCAAGCAGGAGGCCGAAGCCACCAAAACGGCGCTGACCACCATTGGCATGTTCACCATTCAAAAGCCGGTAGGCGAGAACGAGGCTATTTTTGGTACCGTCACCTCTAGCGATGTGGCCGATGTGATCAAGTCGCTGTCGGGCAAAGAGGTTGACCGACGCGATATTTCCGTACCCGATATCAACAAGCTGGGCGAGTACCAGGCCGAGGTGAAGCTGCACCCCGAAGTCACTGCCACGGTCAACCTGCGGGTAGTCGCCGAATAGCTCAACCTAATCTCCTTCTTGAGAATAGGAGGATTTTTCAGTCTCAGTACTAGACCCGCCGTTGGGGGCTCCTTGAAAGCCTTCAGCGGCAGTTTTTTGTTAGCAGGACGCTGCTGGCAACATATTCTCCCAGTATTTTTCTAGCCTATAGCCTTAGTCATCGGGGTTAGGACACTCAGAACCCTCAGAAACGTTTGAACGTTCAAACGTTTTTAGAGAAATTGTCCTAACTATCCCATCCAGTGCAATAAACTCGGAGCACCATTGTAAAAGTGGTTGACAGCTTCCTTAACATGTTCCCATCATGTAGTGGTCTGTCTCCCTGCCATTGCGCAGCCCTAGCACTAAGGATTTGGCCTATTTCTCAGGGCGCTGCACCCTTACCTAGGGATACCGTCTTTTGCGGGTATTTCTTTGGTCTGCCGCTCTAGAAGATCGTGGATGTAGAGTTCTTGCACCAAAATCATTCCCACCAGGGCCAGGGGTGTGGCCACTAAAACCCCTAGGGGGCCAAACAGTATGCCCATGGCCACCACGGCGGTCAGGGTGAGGACTGGCGGCAGAGAGGCCGTCTTCATCTGCACGATGGGCGTCATCACATTGCCCTCTAGCTGCTGCACAACCAAAAAAAACGCCGCCACGTACAGGGCCTTCATTGGCCCCACGGTAAACGCCATTAAAATGCCCGGTACAGCCGACAGCAACGGCCCTACCACCGGAATAAACTCGAATAGGCCGGTGAGAACTCCCAGGGCCAGGGCGAAGGGCACCCCCATCAGCTGTAGTCCTACGGTGATTACCAGGGCAATCAGCACCATAGACAGCACCCGCCCCACTAACCACAGCTTGAGGCCGTGGAGCACCTGATGGAGCACCTGATTAGCCCGATGGCGACCCCGAGGGGGCACCAAACGCACCAGGCTGGCCCGGTAGCGCTGGGGGTCAATGGCTAAAAAGAGCCCCGTAAAGACAATGAACAGAACATTGGCCAAGATGCTGAAGCCTTCGCTAAAGGCGGCTGTCAGCTGGTTGATGGTGCGCTGGACATTAGGATTGCGGGCGGGTTCGCTCAATTCTTCGAGGATATCGGCGGGAATGTGGTCACTCCAGGGGCCCTGGGTGAGAAAATCTTGGAGCTGGTTGCTGGCCCCGCCGATCTGCTCTAGCAGCTGCTCAAACTGGGTGACTACCGCCGGAACCAACAGCACCATGCTGATCGCCAATAGACCCAACCCCACCAAAAGCACCACCCCCAGCGACCAGGGGTGGGGAATGGCGGTATAGCGCTGCACTAGGCCCGCAGCAAACCGCAGCACAATGGCCAGCAGTACGCCCAAGAACAGCATGAAGAATACGTTGATAATCGCCCACAGCAGCATGCCAATTGCTACCCACAGAGCAATGGCCGCCGCTACCAGCAAAACTCGCTGTAGCTCCAAGCCGTTGCTTTTGGCCATGATGCGCACCTAGAGGCTATTTTCTCTCTTCTTAGTAATAGGGGGTAGCGATCGCGGGGGTAAGCACCCTAGGGCGGATTTACCTCAGCCCTGGCCTTAAACCCACACCAGGGCGCGGGTCTGCCGTTGCTGAATGGCGAAAATCTCCTCTACAATCAAGCCATTCCTCCACATCTGGTGGTTTGCTTTTTCCTGCCCCCTAGCGCCCCCCTATGGATACCCCCCGCCTTCACCCCGACACCATTGAAGCGGTGCGCGATCGCGTCGATATTGTCGATGTGGTCTCCCAACAGGTGGTGCTCAAAAAGCAGGGCAAAGATTTTGTTGGCCTCTGCCCTTTCCACGAAGACAAGTCGCCCAGCTTTAGCGTCAGCCCCAGCAAGCAGTTTTACTACTGCTTTTCCTGCGGGGCAGGGGGCAACGCTTTTAAGTTTTTGATGGAGCTCAACAAGCGCTCCTTTGCTGATGTGGTGCTCGATCTGGCCCAGCGCTACCAGGTACCGGTGACCACCCTGGAGCCCGCCAAGCGGCAAGAACTCCAGCGACAGCTCACCCTGCGGGAGCAGCTCTACGAGATTCTGGCGGTGACGGCCCGGTTCTACGAGCACGCCCTTCAGCAGATCGACGGGGCCGCCGCCCTGGCCTACCTCTACGAACGGGGCCTGAGCGACGGCACCATACAGCAGTTTCAGCTGGGGTTTGCGCCCGGGGGCTGGCAGACCCTCTACGGCTACCTGGTGGAGCAAAAGCACTACCCGGTGGCCCTGGTGGAGCAGGCGGGGCTGGTCGTGCCCCGGCAGAAGGGCGACGGCTTTTACGACCGGTTTCGCGATCGCCTCATGATCCCGATCCGCGATAGCCAGAGCCGGGTGATTGGCTTTGGTGGCCGCGCCCTGGGAGACGAAAAGCCCAAGTACCTCAACTCCCCCGACACCGAGCTGTTTGACAAGGGCAAGACCCTCTACGGGCTCGATCTGGCCCGAGCCGCGATCGCCAAGGAAGACCGCGCCATTGTAGTCGAGGGCTACTTCGACGTCATCGCCCTCCACGCCGCCGGGCTGGAGAACGCCGTCGCCGCCCTGGGCACGGCCCTCAACGCCGCCCAGGTGCGCCAGCTGCTGCGCTACACCGAGTCCAAGCAAATTTTGCTCAACTTCGACGCCGATGCCGCCGGAGTCAAGGCCGCCCAGCGGGCGATCGGCGAAGTCGAAGAGATGGCCTACCGAGGCGATGTGCAGCTGCGGGTGCTGAACATCCCCGACGGCAAAGACCCCGACGAGTTTTTGCGGCAGCACAGCGCCGCCGCCTACCGGGAGCTGATCGACGTTGCCCCCCTGTGGATCGACTGGCAGATCCACAACCTGATCGAGGGCAGAGATCTGCGCCAGGCCGATCAGTTTCAGCAGACCAGCCAGGCGGTGGTCAAGCTGCTCAGCGACATTGCCAACGCTGACACCCGTACCCACTACGTGCGCTACTGCGCCGAAATCTTTAGCAACGGCGACAGCCGCCTGGTGCCCCTGCTGGCCGAAAACCTGGTCACCCAGGTGCGCCGCCAGCGCCGCAGCACTTCCTCTGAAGCCCTGCCCAAATCGGCCCCTAGCCCCACCCCCAGCGCCAGCTCCCTGGAGCAGGCCGAGGCCGCCCTGCTGCGAATCTTCCTCCACGCGGGGGGCCACCGCGACGAGATTCGCCAGGTGCTCGAAGACCGCGATTTGCAGTTTAGCTACTCCCACCACCGCGCCCTGTGGCGGCAGATGCAGCGCCTGCTCGCCGACGCCACCGACCCCCGCGCTGATCTGGTGGGTCTGCTGCGCAACCAGCTGGCCGACACCGGCCTGGCCACCACACCGCTGCAATCGCTCATGCACCTGAGCGAAAAGGCCAAGCGCGACATTCTCCGCGCCCCGCTAGTCATCCGCGCCGCCGCCGCCTGCATGGAAAAAAACCTCTGCGAAAAGCGCTATCGCCACTTTCTCGCCCTGTGGGAAAAAACCGACTGCACCGCCGCCCCCGAGCAGTTCGCCGAGTACCAACGTCAAATCTACGCCGAAAAACGCCGCATCGAAGCGCTCGAAAAAGACCGCCAGGTCAGCTTCGAAGATCTGGCCACCATGCCCTGGGTGGGCGAACAGTACGACTCCCTCGATCGGTAGGGCGATTTTGGATTTTGGATTTTGGGTGTTGCTGGTTTGAGGCATGAGTTGGTTTAGCGCAAACGACCGTTTACCCCTACAGGCGGTGTTGAAACAGGCAGAAACATGCCCCAAACCCCAGCCCTACATCTCTGTTGATGGTGCACTCGCGCAGCAGTGCACCCTACGCTTTGATGCTGTGTCTCTGTCTGTTTTCACCCAAGTTAATGGTGGGGCAGTGCCCACCCTACGGCTCGCTGCCGAGGGTTATTCTGAACGAAAGCTCACCCAAAATTATTGATCCATGCCCAAAGTTGCGATCGTCGGTGCTGGCCCCACCGGAGCCGCCCTGGCCCTCCTATTGGCTCGGCAAGGCATCCCTGTCACCCTGATCGAAGCCGCCCGCGACTTTCAGCGCCAGTTTCGGGGCGAGGCGCTGATGCCCAGCGGTCTCGACGCCCTCAGCCAGATGGGTCTAGACTCCCTGCTCAAGACCATCCCCCACCGCCCCCTCAGCGCCTGGGAATTTTGGCTCAACGATCGCCGCCTGTTTCGGGCCGACGAGCCCCTGGGCTCAGCCCGCCCCTGCACCCTAGTCTCCCAACCGCCGCTGCTAGAAGCCCTGGTGCAGGCTGCCCAGCGCGAACCCAGGTTTGAGTGGATAGCCGGAACGGCGGTTAAGGATTTGCTGTGGCAGAACCCTGACCAGCCCTCTGCCGACGGTAACCGCGTCACCGGCATCCGGCTTGCCGATGGCCGCACCCTAGCGACTGACCTGGTGATCGGCTCCGATGGCCGCGCCTCCGTGATTCGCCAAAAAGCCGGGCTGATCCTAGATACCCAGCCCAAAAGTATTGACGTGCTGTGGTTTAAGCTGCCCGCCCCGCCGGGGTATGACACCGACAACCGCTTCTGTACTGTGGTGAAGCGGGGCCGGGTCTTTAGTCTCTTCCACGGCGCTGAGGCGGGCAAAATGCACCTGGCCTGGGCGATCGCCCCCGACGAACCCACCGAGCAAAAAGGCTGGTCGGCCACCTTCGCCGACCTGGTGCCGCCCCCGCTGACGGCTCACTTTCGCGCCCTGGGCGATCGCCTGTCGCCGCCGGTACGGCTTTCGGTTTTGGTGGGCCGCTGCGATCGCTGGCACCGCCCTGGGCTGCTGCTGCTGGGCGATGCGGCTCATCCGATGTCGCCTGTGCGGGCCCAGGGTATCAACCTGGCGCTGCGAGACGTGATGGTTGCCGTCAATCACCTGGTGCCCGCGCTAAACCCGTCCGGCCCTGCCCTCGATCCAGCGGTTGTCGACCGGATTCTGGCGCGCATCCAGGCTGAGCGAGAGCCTGAGGTCATTCAGGCCCAAAAGCTCCAGAGCCACGAGGCCCATCGGGGGGAGTTGCTGCGCCGTTCTAGCCTCCTGCGTCAGGGGCTGAGTTTGCTTGCGCCAGTGGTTGGCTCCCTGGTGGAGCGGGTGTGGGTGCAGCAGCAGCGACCGCTGCGCGAGGGTACTACCCCCGTACGACTGGAGCAAAACTAGCTCAGCGCTTCAAGGTAGTCGCGGACACGGTTACGGCGCTTGGGCTGGCGCAGCTTTTGCAGCGCCTTCGACTCGATCTGGCGCACGCGCTCGCGGGACAGCTCTAGGGCGCGGCCAATCTCCGCCAGGGAGTAGGGGGTGCCGTCGCCGAGGCCAAAGCGCATATTGATTACGTCTTGTTCACGGGTGGTGAGGTCGGCCATCAGCTGTTGCAGGTCGCGGCGCAGCGACTCGCGAATCAGCATGTCTTCGGGTGACATGCAGTCGGTTTCGAGCAGGTCGCCCAGCTCGGTGTCGCGGTCTTTGCCCACCTTGGTTTCGAGGGAGACGGCGCGGGGAACGCGCAGCAGCACCTCACGCACCTGAGCGGCGGTCATGTCGAGTTCGCGGGCGATATCTTCGACCGAGGGAGTGCGGCCTTTTTCCTGGGAGAGCTTGCGCTGGGCCTTTTTGATTTTGTTGAGCTTCTCGGTGATGTGGACGGGCAGGCGAATGGTGCGGCTCTGGGTGGCGATCGCCCGGGTAATGCCCTGGCGAATCCACCAGTAGGCGTAGGTGCTAAACCGGTAGCCCTTGGTAGGGTCAAACTTTTCGACGGCCCGCTCCAGGCCCAGGGTGCCCTCCTGAATCAGGTCGAGCAGCTCCAGGCCTCGGTTTTGGTACTTTTTGGCCACCGACACCACCAGGCGCAGGTTGGCCTTGATCATGTGCTCTTTGGCGCGCACCCCCTCGGCAATGGCCGTCTCCAGCTCGGTCACCGTCAGATTGCTGAGGGCCGCCCAGGCCCGCTTGCCCTCGGCCAGGGTGGGCTTGAGGTCAGCAATGGGCACTTCGGCTTCGGTGGCCCAGCGCTCCAGGGAGGGGCGATAGCCCAGCTGCGACGAGAGGCGATCGCGGGTTTGCAGCAGCTTGCTGTAGGTGGCCAGAATGCCGCCGTGGTCTTCGGCGGCCTGGGTCAGATCGGCCAAGAGCTGCATGTAGCTCTGTACGCACTGGGCCTCAGAGACTTCTTCGTGGCGCTCTAGCAGCCGTACTCGGCCGATTTCTTGCAGGTAGAGGCGCACCAGGTCAGTGGTGCGACGCCCCTTGAGCACCTCGGCGGCGTCGGCCTCAAAGTCGCCCTCGTCGCTATCGGCAGCGGGAAAGCCCTGGAGCGCCAGCGATGCCCCCTCATCCTCGTCTCCCAGGCTGGGGAGATCTAACTCGCGATCGGGCCGGGCGGAGGCTTTGTTGCTGCTGTAGTGGGGTGTTGCTACCATGACGTTCTCTAGTAACGTGTACTAAACTTGTGCCGACGGGCCATTTGCCAACCTGGTATCAGTATTCCCAACCCGCCAGGACTTTAGAACAGTGGCTGGAGTTCCGGGGGTTGGGGGGCGCTTTGGGGGCGACCCTCTACGGGGGGCTCGGGTAAGCAATGGCTAGCCGACACCGTAATCTACGCTGTCTGCCGGGGTAATTCCCGATGGAACGTTACACCTTGGCAAAAACCTTACATTGACCCCGAAGCGACGGATAAGATTGGGGCATTCGTTGCAATTGGGAGCAGACTTCGCTAATGGTTAACGGTCTTCCCTGGACGGCTGACGCCCAGGCCAAGCTGAAAAATATTCCGTTTTTTGTGCGTGCCCAGGCCCGCAAGCGCATTGAAGATGTGGCCCGCGCCGCCGAGGCCGAGGCGGTAACGGCAGATCTGGTCGAACAGGTGCGGCTGGAGTTTGGTCAGTAACGCCCGCCGCACCGCCTGCTTGGCTCTGGCGAACGCACCGACTCTGCCCCAAGATATAGGCTACGGCGCGATCGCAGCGATACAGTTAGGGTGTGTTCTGCTGTCTACAGAGCTCGGCATGCCCCAGCAATTGGTGGCTCTGGGCCTCAGCTCGGCTCAAGCCCTCGGTGACCATCACTCCGAGGGCGAGGTTGCAAGTCGAAGTCATAACGAGTATGATTTAAGAGAGCCTGGGCCCTAGTGGTACGATTTGAGGGCTAGGCCCGATGGCAAGAGTACCGGTTTGTTTGGTTACCCATTCGATTGACAGAAATAAAGAGAGGCCCTATGGTTGCAACCGCTGAAAAAACAAAGACTAAGCGCGGGTTTTATCCCACCCGCATCGATATGTCGGCTGAGGTGCGATCGCAGGTTTGTGACGTTCTCAATCAAACCCTGGCCGCTACCCTCGACCTCAAGACCCAGACGAAGCAGGCCCACTGGAACGTCAAGGGCATGGATTTCTACCAGCTGCACGAGCTGTTTGACGAACTGGCGGGCGAGCTAGAAGGGTACGTCGATATGGTGGCCGAGCGCGTTACCGCCCTCGGGGGCACCGCCCTAGGCACCGCCCGCACTGCCGCCCGCGAGTCGATTTTGCCCGAGTACCCCATCGATGCCGTAGAGGGGGCTGAGCACGTTGAGGCTCTGGCTGAGCGCTTTGCCGCCTACGGCAAGCACGTGCGCGAAGCTATCGACACCACCGATGAGCTGGGCGACGCCGACACCGCCGACCTTTACACCGAGATCTCTCGCACCATTGACATGCGTCTGTGGTTCCTGGAGGCCCACCTGGTGAAGAAGTCCGACCGCGGTTAATGCCGTAGTCCTTTAATACAGGGCTAGCTAGCGGTCGGGGAGGCATAACCTGCCTCCCCGACTTTGTCGTTTAAAGCAGAATTTTTGCTGACAGATTAGGCTGAAGTCTGCGGCCTTGCGCTAGCAAGACTCGGTTTTAAGCAGGTACCATAACGCTTCAGTAGCGCTGTTGCTCCCTATGCCTGACCCGGCTTCTCAAATGCCTAACCCTGATGCGATCGAGGAATCGCTTCGCGAAGCGATTCCTGGGGAAATCGCCCTGATGACCACGGTCGAACCCGACCATCCCCACAGCTACGGTCATGCCCATGGACACGAGCACCATCATGGCCCTGGGCATGCTTACGGGCACGGACACACCCATGGCGCTGTAGACCCTGAGATCGCCGCCTCGGAGCGGGGGTTGTGGGCGGTGAAATGGTCGTTTGTGGGGCTGGCCCTGACGGCTGTTGCCCAGGCGGTTGTCTTTGCCCTCTCGGGCAGCGTTGCCCTAATGGCCGATCTAATTCACAACGTGGGCGATGCCATGACCTCGGTGCCTTTGGGGGTGGCGTTTTTGCTGGCTCGTGCTAAACCTTCCCCCCGCTTCGCCTACGGCTATGGCCGGTCGGAGGATCTGGCTGGAGTGGCGATCGTGGCGGTGATTTTTGTCAGCGCCTTGGTTACGGGGTACGAATCTCTGGAGCGGCTGAGCCAGCCTCAACCTCTGGATCACCTGGGGGCACTGGCGGCGGCGGCGGTAATTGGCTTTATTGGCAACGAAGTGGTGGCTTTGTTTCGGCTGCGGGTAGGGCGTGAGATCAACAGCGCTGCCCTGGTGGCCGATGGGCTACACGCGCGGGCCGACGGGCTGGTGAGCCTGGCGGTGCTGGTGAGCGCCGTAGGGGTGGGGCTGGGTTTTCCCTGGGCCGACCCGGCGATGGGATTGGTCATTACCCTGGTGCTGCTGCGGGTGGTGTGGCAATCGACCCAGACGGTGTTTACCCGTCTGCTGGACGGGGTAGAGCCCGAAATGCTCGATCGCCTGCGCCACGAAGTAGACCATGGGGTAGAGGATGCCGCCGCTGCGGTGACGGCGGTCAAAGCGCGCTGGTTGGGCCATCGCCTGTACGGCGAGGTCAGTCTGGCAGTGGAGCCGGGGCTGTCGGTGGCGGCGGGGGAGGCGATCGCCTCCCGCCTCAGAACTCACCTGCACCAGCAGCTGCCCTACCTGGCCGAGGTCACCATCCAGGTTCAGCCCCGGCAGCTCACCCCGTTGGACTAACGCCATCGATTGAATCTATCCACGGTGCTTCTGACTGTGGGCAATTGCTGAAAAACTTGCTCTCTAACGGTGGACAGTGCCCACCCTGCGGTGGCTAGAGTCGCTATAGCAGGTGAAGTTCAGATTAGGACAGCCCAAAAGGCCACAATTCAAGCCAGGTGGGAGTTTCCTTCATTTTTCGTCCTTCTATCTGGGTTCTTTAAAATCTGGGTTCTTTAAACATAGAGTCGCTAGATAAAGCGGGGATCTTATTTTTTAGAAATCTCCTTAGCCGCCGAGCTGGTGGCAGCGCGACAGCCGCAGCATCATGGCGTCAAGTCGGGCCAGATCGCCAAAGCACCCTCCCTGGCCGGTTAAAAACCCGCCCATTTGCAGCGACGTAATGCGCGGCACCCGCCAATACCACAGGGCCGGCAGATGACCCATGGGGGCTTCGAGATCAAAGTCCAGCCAGTTATAAAACCGCAGGAACCCCACGGGTCGCAGCGGCATCAGCATCAGCCATCCCACCTCTTCAAAAAAGGGGTGGGGGGTAGACCAATTGCGCAGGGCCGGGTCAAAGTCGATGGTTTCTAGAACGGCGGCGTAGATCTGAAGCTGGGCCGAAAAGCCAAAGTGCCCGCCGCTGGCCCTTTGCCAGCGATCGTCAAGGGCGTGTAGCAGCGGGCAGGGGAGCGTGGACAGGGCCTCGGTGGTCAGGTGGGGGCGGGGGGCGGGCTCTGCCCCGAGCAGGGCTGCTTCGTCTTGCTGGCGTTGAACCACCGCGTCCAACAGCAGCTGTGCCGTCAGCCGATCGGCCTCCTCCCAGTCTGCTTCATTGAGCAGCAGGCTGAGTTCGCTGAGGCCTTCGTCCAGCCTGCTGGTGAATCCGCTAGACAGCAAGGGTCGGCCCTCCGTCGATGACAGTGGGGGCGGCGGAGTCAGGGGCAGGCATCGCCGCTGGATCGAGGGGCAGGCAGTCGTTGAGGTGCTGGGTGACGGCGGCCATAAGCTCAGGGCTGAGGCGGTAGCGATCGCTCAGGCTAAGGCAGCACCAGCGCCAGGTGGGCAGATGGCCCGGGGGCGCTTTGAGGTCAAAGAGCAGGTCGTGGTAGGGTCTGTACCCCCGGTAGAACAGCGATGGCGGCTCCCGCCAGCCCAGCGCCTGCTGAAAGTCGAGCCACCGCTGGCGCTCATCCTGCTGGATTTGCTGCTGACTCCGGTACACCAGCTGCTGAGCCTTAAACCCAAAGCGCCGGTTGCTGTAGCGGCTCCAAAGGGCGTCGATGGTCGCGAGATCGACGGCGGGCAGCCGCTGCACGGTGGCGGCGGTGACGGGCTGCATGTCGCGATCGAGAGCCTTAAGGAGAACCGATTCTGTTTCCATGTCGGCCTCGTGCCAGGCCTGCTGATGCAGCAGGTGGCGCAGGCGGCTGTAGTCTACCCCAGCGGCAGACTCGAGCCCACCGTACAGCTCATCGCGCACGGCGGCCTCAAGGGTGAGCGCCTCGTCGATGGATAGCCCCCGCAGCCGCCGAGCCTGCTCCAGACGCCCCTGGTCAAACTCGGAGGGGTAGAGGCTGCTGGCCATGGCCTGGTGACACAGCGATCGGTAGTGGTCTAGGTGCTCCTGGGCCTGCTGGGCCTGGCTTTGGCGATCGCCCTCGGCCTTGGCCGCCGCCGCTAGGCGAGTGTCTTCGGCAATTTTAGCGGCCTGCTGCTCGGCTTTGAGGTTGGCATCATCGTCGTAGCGCTGCTGGTGCTTGTGGTAAATCATCTCGGCCTCAGGGACGGGCAGCCCTAGATTTTCGGCCAGCTCTTGCAGTAGGGGCCAGAGGTTTTTGGGGGCAACGGGCAGCCCCTCATCCAGGGTGCGCAGACGGCTAAACTCAGCGGCGGTGATCTCTTCGAAGTGGCGGCGTTTTTCGGCATGGGTGCGGTAGGGGCCAGCGGCTCGAGCGTTGAGCACCTCAGCCAGTTCCACCGACAGCCCCAAACGCTGGCGCAGCAGGTTGAGGTTGTCGAGTTCGGTGGGTGACAGTTCGCCCTGGCTGCGGCTGTAGGTTTCGGCCTCGGCCAGGTAGTCGCGCTCGGGAGCAAACAGGACGCCACTCTGGGCGGTGGCCATGAGGCCCATGAGATCGTCGGCCCGGTGGGTTTGAATTTGTAAATCCAGATCCGCAATTTGGAACCGAAAAATAGTTTCAATGGGGTTGTAGTAGAGGCGATCGCGCAGCCGCCGCAAAATAGAGCTGAGCTGATCGGCATCGGCTTCAAACCGCACTCCAACCCTGACGTCAGCGACATCTCTAATTTCTGAAATAGCCTCAAACCGCGTCTGGCTCATGCCGTCAAGATCGAGGAGATCTTCAATCAGGTAGCGAACCTCGGTGACCACCTCATCACTTTTGAGCTGGGTTTCTACAACCTTGATTAAACATGCAATGCTTTGCACCAAGCAGCACCTCACAGACGCCCCTAAGTAGCCGTAGTCGTAGATTGGCCCTCTGCCACCCTATAGTAAGCCAGATAGCAAATACAGCTCATTCAAAACGCTTTTCTCTTGGGCGTCAGCCTCCTGCGGGCTGAGGCGATAAAATTCCCGTCCCTGGGTGAGGCGACCTCGACTAAAATCGGCAGCCGAGAGCCGCGCCATCACCTCCTGGTGAAAGGTGTCGGGCTCTGGCCCAGCGTTGTGTAGATTGAGAGTGTCAACTACCAGGGCTTCAAAGGTGTTGCGGTAGTCAAGCAGCCGCTGCTGCTGCTGGCGCTGGCGCTGGCGTTCGGCGTCGGCGGTGGCCTCAGCCTGCTGACGCGCGCGATCTGCCTCCGCGCGCAGGGTGTGCAGCCGCTCGGCTTTGAGAAACTGGGCGTCGGCCTCGGGCAGGCTCATGGTGACAGCCTTGTCGTGCATGACCTGCCAAAAGTCTTCGTCCAGATTGATTTCTTGCTTGCAGGCCAGCAGTTCTTTGCGAAAGTGCTGATATTTTTCGGCCAGGGTTTTAAATGGGCCCATAGCCCGAGCGTTGAGATCCTGGGCTTCGTCCCCCGAGAGGCCCACCCGATGACGTGTGAGGAGTAAATTGGCGCGGGCGGCTGGGGTAATTTCGCCAAAGGTGTTGATGTAGCCCTCAGCCTGGGCGAGATAGAGGGGTTGGGGCGGCAACAGCGATTCCCCCAGGGTGAGAAGCTGGGCCAGCACCTTAGCCTGGTTGGTGGTTAAGGTAATTGTGTGGGCAGGCGGAATTTCGACCGCAAAAAGGTTGTTTTGCTTAGTGCGATCGAGCCAGTCGCCCACGCAGCGCAGCACTGCTCTAAATTTGCCGAGGGGGGCCTCAACCTGGAGCGCTCCGTAGAGGCTGGGCTCAGCGGTAGGGACAGGAGCTTTACCTAGGCTGGGCACAGGGCGTTTAGCCTGGGTAAAAAAATTAAAGGTCGCGTGCTCTAGACCACTTAGGCGGGTGATGCTGCGGCCAAGTTCTTGAACCCGGGCGTGAATAACGTTGGGGTCTACATTGTGCTCGAGAGATTTGACCGAGAGCCGAAAACTGTGGTTTGAGGCAAAAGCTTGGGCCATTTTGGCTGGGGGCAATAGGGCTGATGAGCAATGGCCCAGTATATCAGCGCTGCTTAACTTAAGGCTCCATCGCTGGGAAGCTGATCTTTAATGGTGGGTAGCTTAATCCAGGTCAGGAATTAGCCATGCCGCTAATCTTTCTTTCTTACCGCCGTCGCGACAGCCAGGCCATTACTCGCAGTATCCATAGCAAGCTGGCCGAGACCTACGGTAGCGAGACTATTTTTCTAGATGAAAAAAGTATCCCAAAGGGCGTCGATATTCGAGACTACATCAGGGACACCCTGAGTCAATGCGCCGTTGTTCTACCCGTGATCGCCTCAGGTTGGCTGAGCAGCATTGGCTCTTTTGGTTTGAGGCAGGGAAATTGGGAGGAACCCAATGATTGGGTGAGAATAGAACTGGAAGAGGCTCTGGCCAACAACGCTACCAAGGTTGTGCCCTTGCTAATTGACGGAATAGACATGCCCCGGGCCGATCTGCTGCCCGATGAGTTAAAAGCCTTAACCTACCGCAATGGATTTCACTTCAGCTCTAAAGCTTTTCATGAAGATATGCCGAGGCTAATTCGCGAGCTGAATCGATTGATTGATGGCACTGTACTAGCTTTACCTGAAACTTTATCTGACCAAGCGGATGATGAGGTCGCAAGACAGGAGTACTATCGCCATGAAGTTCGCTACTGCCTTGAGAGCAATGACGGCCAGCTCGATGAGATTAGCCAGATTTATTTGGATGCTTTGCGACAGCATCTGCAATTAACCCGTGAGACCACCAAGCACATACAAGCGGCGGCCCAGCAGCCTTACAGCCGATATACTGCTGCTGTGAGACAGTTGATTGCCCATCAAACCCATGTTGCCGCAAGCACAAATGCAGCAGAGACCACTTCCACGGTTGTGCTGGACAGGCGGGCAATCAACCACTTGCGACGGCTACACCACAATCTGGCTTTGCCCCAGTGGAAGGCGCTAAAAATCCAGCACCAGGTTCAAAAAGAGTGGGAAGACCGCCAACAGCAGCCTGCTCAACCGGTGGCCCAGGGCTGAGGGAGGGCGTTCAAACAAAAACCCCAGAGCCTGGTGTGGCTGCGGGGTTTTTGCTGGATTAGGGTTGGAGGGCTTACTTAAAGCCGACGGAAGCCTGCCACACAAAGGCCAGCAGCAGGAAAAACACGGGGATGATAGGCAGCACGTCTACCAGGGGGTCGAACAGGGAGTAAGCCTCGGGCAGCTTGGCCAGCAGCATTGCGACGTCCATTGAATTATTATCCTCTCTTTACACAGCCGGAACCATCCTTCAGATACCAGTGAAGCCAGGCCCTTGAGCGCCCTGCCCGGAATCTGAGAATTGGTAAATTTTCTTCGCATTTTATCACGGGTGGGGGGCGTCGATCGCGGTTGCCGCCGATGGCTCCAGCCAGGGGGAAAATTCTGCGGCAAAGCGATCGCCCAAAATTGCCTCCCGGATCCGCTGGGTAAAGCGCACCAGCTCGGTGATGTTGTGGATGGAGATTAGCGTAAAGGCCAGCATCTCCTTAGCGTGGATCAGGTGGCACAGGTAGGCGCGGGTGAAATTTTGGCAGGTGTAGCAGGGGCAGGCGGCATCGAGGGGGGTGTAGTCGCGGCGAAAGCGCTGGTTTTTCAGGTTCCACCGTTCCCCGGCCACCAGGGCCGCCCCGTGCCGCGCCAGCCGGGTGGGAATCACGCAGTCGAACAGGTCTACCCCGGCGGCGATCGCCTGGGCCATCTCTTTGTAGGTGCCCACCCCCATCAGGTAGCGGGGCTTGTGCTCGGGCAGGCAGGGGGCGGTGGCCTTGACGATGGTTTCAATCAGCTCGGGCGGTTCCCCCACGCTGACCCCGCCGATGGCATAGCCCGGCAGGTCGAGGGTCGCTAGCTGCTGGGCCGCCTCGGTGCGCAGGTCGGGGTAGACACCCCCCTGCACAATGCCAAACAGGGCCTGGTCGGGCCGTTTGTGAGCCTCAGCGCAGCGCTGGAGCCAGCGCCAGGTGCGATCGGTGGAGGCTTTGATGGTCTCGCGGCTGCACGGGTAGGGGGGGCATTCGTCGAAGGCCATGATCACATCAGCCCCCAGATCGTTTTGAATCTGAATCGAGGTTTCGGGGCGAATATTGATGATGCGGCCGTCCTTAGGCGATTTAAACGTTACCCCGTCTTCGGTAATCGTGCGCATCTGGCTGAGGCTAAACACCTGAAAGCCGCCCGAATCGGTCAGCATGGGGCCATCCCAGCCCATGAAGCGGTGCAGCCCGCCCGCCTCGGCCACGATGTCTTCGCCGGGTTGCAGGTGCAGGTGGTAGGTGTTGGCCAGCACCATCTGCGCCCCGGTGGTGGCGAGCTGGGCCGGGGTGACGGTTTTGACGTTGGCCAGGGTGCCCACGGGCATGAAGCGGGGGGTGTGGACGGGGCCGTGGGGGGTGGTGAAGGTGCCCGCCCGCGCCTGGGTGTGGCTACAGCGGGCGTCGCAGCGAAAGGAAAAGGGCTGGGTCAAGGGGGCGATCGCAACGGTGAGAAAGCGGGTTTATCATATCACCCGGCCTACTGGGATAGGTGTTTTGGGGCTGAGGGTTAGAATTGGGGTAACCGATCGCTTGTAGGGCTGTCTATGCTGAAAACGGTTGAAGGCATGTATCATGGCCTGCCATGCAATCCCTACAGGACATTCAGCAGCAGCTACAAGCAGGAAGATTTGAGTTCACACGCCACGCATTTAAGCGCGCCATTGCGCGTAACATTAGCGATCGCGAAATCTGTGAAATCTCAAATACGCTAGAACTTGTAGAAGACTATCTAGAGGATAAATACTCTCCTAGCTGTTTAATTTTGGATTCACCACAGTAGGAAGAGCATTACACATCCAGGCTTCTCGGTTGGATTCAGATGCGGTGAAGATAATTACTCTTTACGAGCCTGATGAGGTTAGCTGGATTAATTTCAGAAGCCGGAGGTAGAAATGTTTAAGTGTCATGTCTGCGGATCTAATCAATCAACAACAACCTACGTGACTGAAATTTTTGATATCGACGGCAAGTTTTACCTGGTTGAAAACATCCCTGCAACCGTGTGTAGTAACTGTGGAGAGGAAGTATTCAGTCGAGAGACTACAGAAAACATTCGCGAGATGTTGCATGGAGAGGGTGAGCCAAGCCGATCTATCTCTGTTGATGTGTTTGCCTATCAGTCCACCCAGCCTCGCTCCTAGCAGCCCCAGCTCAGCCCCTGCTACGCTAAAAGCCAGTCCTTGTGCAGCCCACACCCATGTCGACAATTCTGCAAACCGACTCATCGGCCACCACCATCGCTAAGTTTAAGGCCCTCTCCGACCCGCTGCGGCTAGCGGTGGTTGAGCTGCTGCGATCGCAGGAAATGTGCGTCTGCGACCTGTGCGATCGCATGGACATTGCCCAGTCGAAGCTCTCCTTTCACCTCAAAACCCTGCGCGAAGCCGGGTTAATCTCTGCCCGCCAGGAGGGCCGCTGGATCTACTACCGCCTCAACCCCGCTGAGTTTGGCGAACTCGAAGACTACCTCACCACCCTACGCCAGCTCACTCCCCAGTCTCCGGCCCGCCCCTGCTCTCCCGATCGCCTGTAGGGGCGCAAGCTTGCTGTGCCCCTACAGACCGTGGTCAGAGTGCAGCCTCAGCTGGCCACAGGTGCTTCAGCGGGTTGGGAATTTGAAGCAGGCACCGGGTTTTCGGCTGGTTGGGAAGGGATTACGGGTGCCCCATCGACCCCAGCTACCCGCAGCAGGTCAGCCATCTTAAAGTCGCCGCCCTCACCAAGAGTGGGCCTCCAGCGGGGTTCTTGGCAGAGGAACGACAGCTCGTCGGCCTGCATCAGGCCAACAAAGACCTCCGCCACAATGCGGCCGCCCACGGGGCCTAGCGACTCACCGTTGGCGCGTTTGTCCGCCTCCCGCAGAATGTAGAACCACAGCGGCGTATTGGTGGCCAGGCCCGCGTCAATCGCCGCCACGTCGGCCAGGTCGGCAGCCGCCAGGGGGGCAACGCCCATGCGGCGAGCGACAGTCTGACCCGAGGGCAGCCCAAAGGTGAGGTGCCGCAGCAGGTTGCGCCCGGCCAGCGAAGCTGGGTTATCGGCTACCGCGAACGGTAGCTCGAACAGAGGCCGCGATAGGGTGGTGTCAATGCGTTGGCTGAGCTGAGGGGTGATGCCTGCATCTAGGTTGAAGAACTTCCGCCAGTCCAGCACCTTACGAGCTTCTAAGGGCCTACCGCTGGACAAATCCTCGCCTGGGGTGTTGCGGGGTAGAAAAATTGCGGCTCCAAAGGGACGCCCGCCCGCCGGCCCATCGTTGATGGCATAGCCACCGCGCACCTGGCTGTGGCCGAAGCGGTAGGCGGCCACCGAAAACTCCACCGGAATGTAGGGCTCGCGCCGCCAGCGGGTGCTGTAGAATCGCCGCCCGCGCCGGAGCACAGATTCTGTCACGGCTTTACCGGCAATCAGCGGCAGAAACTCGTGCAGCACAATCCACTGGTAGTGCCAGCGCACCAGCTTCTGGGCTTCGTCAAAGACTTGGCCGGCGCTGACGCCCTGGTTCCTCAGCTCGTCAACCACAGCATTGTGGAACTTGATAAAGGCCAGGTGCAGCTGCGACACGATGATATTTTCGTCGTTGCGGGGGTCGCCTAAAAGGGCAAGGCCCTGGCTGTTGCGGGGCAGATCGTGGGGGCGCTCGCTATCGATCAGCAGCTTGACGCGATCGGTTTTGTCGTACAGGAAAGGGCTGGCCGCTGGCCCTGCGCCGTACATGCTGTCGAGTTCAAAGACCGGGGTGCGGAAGTTCTCGATCGCCTCCGGATCCGACTGGCGCTCCAGGCTGGAGGTGGGGTCGAAGGTGAGGTCGTGGTCGATGAACTGCCCCAAGAAGGTAAAGCCAGCCGGAATGGCGGGGTTCTCGGGATTGCTAGCCGGGCCTGGATCCATAATTCCCCCGGCTTTGCCCAGTTCTGTCAGGGCCTGGCGAATGGCGGGGGTGTCTTGGGCAAAGGGGCGGGTGCAGCGAAACATTCTGCCGAAGCGCCCCCGGGCCGGAATCCGAAAGCGGGGGGGAGCCGTGTCTCTGAGATACAGTTGACCGTGGCGTGTCATAGCCTACCTCGTGTAGTTCAACTCAGTGGATGGGCCCATCATGGCAAGGGGGTAGGGGCGATCGCAGTACCCGCGCGGGTACTTTTGGGGAGGCAAGGTGCAAGGTGTCCAGGTGTCAGGGGCGATCTGTAAACCCGAAACCTGCAACCCCGCTTCAGGAGTTTTGCTTAAATTCAAAAAATGCTGACATTACCCCATAGCCTCAGGTCATTCCTGCCCATTCGCCTCAACCTGAGCAAACGGATCTGGCAATTAGCCCTTAGAATGATTTGGATTTTTCGTAAGCACCCCTGCGCCCTATGCCCCGCCGTGATGACATCCACAAGATTCTGCTGATCGGCTCTGGCCCGATTGTCATTGGTCAGGCCTGCGAGTTTGATTACTCTGGCACCCAGGCCTGCAAAGCCCTGCGGGAAGAGGGCTACGAGGTGGTGCTGATCAACTCCAACCCGGCGACGATTATGACCGACCCGGAGACGGCGAACCGCACCTACATCGAGCCGCTGACCCCCGAAATCGTCGAGCGGGTGATTGAGCGGGAGCGCCCCGATGTGCTGCTGCCCACCATGGGCGGCCAGACGGCGCTGAACCTGGCGGTGACTTTGGCTAAGACCGGGGTGCTCGATCGCTACGGCGTCGAGCTGATCGGGGCCAAGCTCGACGCCATAGAAATGGCAGAAGACCGCAAGCTATTTAAAGAGGCCATGGCCCGCATCGAGGTGCCGGTGTGCCCCTCGGGGCTGGCCGAGACCATGGATGAAGCCAAGCAGATTGCCCAGCAGATCGGCAGCTTTCCGCTGATCATTCGTCCGGCGTTTACCATGGGCGGCACGGGCGGCGGCATTGCCTACAACCAGGAGGAGTTTGAGACCATCTCGCGATCGGGCCTTGACGCCAGCCCGGTGTCGCAGATTCTTATTGAGCAGTCGCTGCTGGGCTGGAAGGAGTACGAGCTGGAGGTGATGCGCGATCTGGCCGATAACGTGGTGATTATCTGCTCGATCGAAAACCTCGACCCCATGGGGGTACACACAGGGGATTCAATCACCGTGGCCCCGGCCCAAACCCTCACCGACAAAGAGTATCAGCGCCTGCGCGATGCCTCGATCAAGATCATCCGCGAGATCGGTGTAGAGACCGGCGGCTCGAATATTCAGTTTGCGGTCAACCCCGACAACGGTGATTTTATTGTCATCGAGATGAACCCTCGGGTGTCGCGCAGTTCGGCCCTGGCCTCGAAGGCGACGGGCTTTCCGATCGCCAAATTTGCCGCCAAGCTGGCGGTGGGCTACACCCTCAACGAAATTTCCAACGACATCACCAAGAAAACCCCGGCCAGCTTTGAGCCCACCATCGACTACGTGGTGACCAAGATTCCCCGCTTTGCCTTTGAAAAATTTCCTGGCACCACCTCGACGCTGACGACCCAGATGAAGTCGGTGGGCGAGGCGATGGCGATCGGCCGTACCTTCCAGGAGTCGTTCCAGAAGGCGCTGCGATCGCTGGAGACGGGCCGGGCGGGCTGGGGCTGCGATCGCGCCGAAAAGCTGCCCAGCCTCAACGAAATTCGCCCCAAGCTGCGCACCCCCAACCCCGAGCGCATCTTCGACCTGCGCCACGCCATGCAGCTGGGCCTCACCGTCAACGATATCTACGACCTCACGGCCATCGACCCCTGGTTTCTCAACCAGCTCTCTGGCCTGTTGCAGACCGAAAAGTTTCTCAAGCGCACCCCCCTCACTGACCTCACGGCCGAGCAGATGATGGCGGTCAAGCGCCAGGGCTTTAGCGATCGCCAGATCGCCTACGCCACCGGCACCCACGAAGACGAGGTGCGCCACTACCGCAAGGGCCTGGGCGTGATTCCGGTTTACAAGACCGTCGATACCTGCGCTGCCGAGTTTGAGGCCTTTACCCCCTACTACTACTCCACCTACGAAGACGAAACCGAGGTGCTGCCCAGCGATCGCCCCAAGGTGATGATCTTAGGCGGCGGTCCCAACCGTATTGGCCAGGGCATTGAGTTTGACTACTGCTGCTGCCACGCCTCCTTTGCCCTGCGCGACGACGGCTTTGAGACCATCATGGTCAACTCCAACCCCGAGACAGTCTCGACCGACTACGACACCAGCGATCGCCTCTACTTTGAGCCCCTGACCAAAGAAGACGTGCTCAACATCATCGAGGCCGAAAACCCCGTCGGCATCATCATTCAGTTTGGTGGCCAAACCCCGCTGAAACTCGCCGTTCCGCTTCAGGAATATCTCTCGAATCTAGAAGCCTCCGACGCCGAGAGCCCCGTCGTACGGGCGCACAGCAGTGCGCCCCAACCTGCGCCCCAAACAACCACCCGCATTTGGGGCACCTCCCCCGACTCCATCGACACCGCCGAAGATCGCGAACGATTCGAGGCCATTCTGCGCGAACTCGACATCAAGCAGCCCCCCAACGGCATGGCCCGCAGCTATCAAGATGCCCTCAAGGTGGCCCAGCAGATCGACTACCCCGTGGTGGTGCGCCCCAGCTACGTGCTCGGCGGCCGCGCCATGGAAATCGTCTATTCCGACGCCGACCTAGAGCGCTACATGACCTACGCGGTGCTGGTCGAGCCCGACCACCCAATCTTGATCGACAAGTTTCTAGAGAATGCGATCGAGGTGGATGTGGATGCGATCGCCGACCACACCGGCCAGGTCGTGATCGGCGGCATCATGGAGCACATCGAGCAGGCGGGCATCCACTCCGGCGACTCTGCCTGCTCGCTGCCCACCATCACCCTGCCCGATGCTGCCCTCGCCACCATCCGCGACTGGACGGTAAAGCTAGCCAAGCGCCTCAAGGTGATCGGCCTGATGAACATTCAGTTTGCCGTCAAGGGCGACCAGGTTTACATCATCGAGGCCAACCCCCGCGCCTCGCGCACGGTGCCCTTTGTCTCGAAGGCGATCGGCCACCCGCTAGCTAAAATCGCCGTGCGGGTGATGTCGGGCAAAACCCTGGCCGAGCTAGGCTTTACCGCAGAGGTGATTCCCCAGCACATCTCCGTCAAAGAAGCCGTGCTGCCCTTCGACAAGTTTGCCGGTACCGATGCTCTGCTCGGCCCCGAAATGCGATCGACCGGCGAAGTGATGGGCATCGACGCTGACTTCGGCAAAGCCTTCGCCAAGGCCGAACTGGGGGCCAACCAAAAGCTGCCCCTCGCTGGCACCGTCTTTATCTCCATGAACGATCGCGACAAAGCCGCTGTCATCCCCGTCGCCAAGGAGCTGGCCGATATGGGTTTCAAGCTAATCGCCACCTCCGGCACCCGCGCCGCCCTGCTGGATGAAGGGCTCGCCGTCAGCCTCATTCTCAAGGTGCACGAGGGCCGCCCCAATGTCGAAGACGCGATCAAAAACAACGAAATTCAGCTGATTATCAATACCCCGGCGGGTAGTACTGCGATCGAAGACGATCGCTCCATCCGCCGCACAGCTCTGGCCTACAAGGTGCCCATCATCACCACCATCGCCGGGGCCAAAGCCACCGCCTCCGCCATCCACTCCCTGCAACAACACCCCCTCCAGGTCAAATCCCTTCAGGAGTATGTGGGGATGGAGGGGTGATATATTAAATAGCCTCTCAACCTGCTAATGATCTGTATGAAGAATGGCTGACTTTTGTTGGCAAGGATGCAGGAGCTTCGGATCGATTGTTATACTGTATGTCACAGTCAAGAGATCTGGCCTTTTCGGATCGCGGAAGCTTGGTCTTCCCTTGACTGTTTTCGCTTTTAAAGGCACCGTGACTTAATGTATCTACTGTATGTAGATGAATCTGGCACAACACACGACCAAAATCAACAATATTTCGTACTTGCTGGATTTTGTGTGTTTGAACGCCAGGGATTCTGGATTGCTAATGAACTTGATCAAATTGCAGCCAGATTTGATCCTGCCGATCCTGCAAATATAGAGCTACACGGCAGTCCAATGTTTGGAGGCAGGGGACAGTGGAGAAGTTACCCTAAAGAAGTTAGGCACTTAGCCATTGAAGATGCTCTTAAAGTTTTTCTACAATCTCATCCAAGCAACCGATTATTTGCAAGCGTAATCAAGAAAGCTGCGGTTTCACCGAGAGACCCAGTTGAAGTCACTTTTGAACAATTAGCTAGTAGATTTGACAAGTATCTTATGCGTTTGCACAGGAATAGTGATACCCAAAGAGGAATTATTATTTTCGATAAATCTACTTATGAAACGACTATTCAGGCTTTAGCAACTGATTTCAGAACTATAGGATACACCTGGGGTATAATTAGAAATTTTTCGGAAGTTCCTCTATTTCTAGATTCAAAGGCATCAAGGCTAATTCAATTAGCCGATCTGATTGCCTATGCTATTTTTCGAAATTTCGAAAAGGGCGACAGCAGATTCTTTTCTATCATTGAGTCTAGGTTCGACTCCGAAGGGGGAATTATTCATGGGCTACACGTTTTGCAGTAAGGGAATAGCTAAAGCAAAATGCCTTCTTCTAAATTATATGTGAACGCACAAGTCTTTGGACTCTGGTTATAGATCTAATCGCATTACTAACGGGTGGTTTTTCTCCTATTCCTTAATAGCACTAAAGTGAAGCCCCAGAATTTTTCAAAAAATTCTGGGGCCTTTGCTATTTAGCCAGTTGTCACTCCTCGTCTGCGGGTCATGACGCTGAGGTATTCGCCGCTGCGGCCTGTGGGTATGGGGTCTGACCAGGCGATTCTGTCGCAGTAGCCCAGCGCTGCCATCTGGTTAATGGCCTCTATCAGCGCGGCATAGTCGCCGAGCAAAATATGGCGCAGGGTTTCTTGGCGGTAGGTGGGTAGGGTAAACGGGGCAGGGGCCATGCCCTCTGCGTCAGAGTCTTGAAACATACGGGTCACTCCGTTTTCGGTAAAGAAAACGGGGAACTATCCAGATCCCTCGGTGTGGTGAAGCAAGAGACCAAGCTTAGAATGAGCCTAGTCGTCGCAGCTTAACCGTGCTTAAGGTGGGACGATTAGGGGATCTGAGGAGCTGCAACTCCTCTTTTCCCCGACTAGAATCATTCCCCGCAGCATTACCGTACTAGAAGCACGCCGGAAGTACAACCGTAGTGCTGAAAAAATTTGCGTTCCCTGTCGTAGAGGGTCGGTTATTGCGACTTACCGGCGGTCGCTGGCAGCGGTAATCTGACAAGGTTAGCACTCTGGCCTAGCGAGTGCTAAGTTTGTCTCTGGAGAGCTGAAAGACAGGACATGGCAAAAAGAATTTCCTTTGATGAGGCTTCGCGGCAGGCCCTCGAAAAAGGCGTCAACGCCCTAGCCGATGCCGTTAAAATTACCCTCGGCCCCAGGGGGCGCAACGTCGTACTCGAGAAAAAGTACGGGGCCCCGCAGATTGTCAACGACGGCATCACCATTGCCAAGGAGATTGACCTAGAAGACCCCTTTGAGAACCTGGGCGCTCGCCTCATGCAAGAGGTGGCCTCAAAAACCAAAGACCTGGCGGGCGATGGCACCACCACCGCCACCGTGCTGGCCCAGGCCATGGTCAAAGAAGGTCTCAAGAACGTGGCGGCAGGCACCAACCCCGTCAGCCTGCGGCGCGGTATTGACAAAGCCGTGGCCCTGCTGGTGAGCGAAATCGCCGCTGTGGCCAAGCCCGTTGAAGGCAACGCCACCATTGCCCAGGTCGCCACCGTCTCCGCTGGCAGCGACGAAGAGATCGGCCAGATGATTGCCGAGGCTATGGAGAAGGTGACCAAAGACGGCGTCATCACCGTTGAAGAGTCGAAGTCGCTCTACACCGAGCTAGATGTAGTTGAGGGGATGCAGTTCGATCGCGGCTACATTTCTCCCTACTTCGTCACCGACCAAGAGCGCATGGTGACCGAGCTCGACAACGCCCGCGTGCTGATCACCGACAAAAAAATTGGCTCCATTCAAGATCTGGTGTCGGTGCTGGAGCGGGTGGCGCGCGAGGGCGCTCCCCTGCTGATCATCGCCGAAGACATTGAGGGCGAGGCCCTGGCTACCCTGGTGGTCAACAAGGCCCGGGGTGTGCTGAATGTGGCGGCTGTGAAAGCGCCCAGCTTTGGCGATCGCCGCAAGGCCATGCTCCAAGACATCGCCGTGCTGACCGGCGGCCAGGTGATCTCTGAAGAGGTGGGTCTCAGCCTCGACACCGCTGACCTGTCAATGCTGGGCCTGGCGGTCAAAGCCACCATCACCAAAGACACCACCACCCTGGTGTCCGATGCGGGCAACAAAGCCGACATCGACAAGCGCATCGCCCAAATTCGTAAAGAGCTGGCCGTCACCGACTCTGACTACGACAAAGAAAAGCTCTCCGAGCGCCTGGCTAAGCTGGCGGGCGGCGTCGCCGTGATTAAAGTCGGAGCCGCCACCGAAACCGAACTCAAAGACCGCAAGCTGCGGATCGAAGACGCCCTCAGCGCCACCAAGGCCGCTGTGGAAGAAGGCATCGTCCCCGGTGGCGGTGCCACCCTGCTGCACCTGGCCGCCAAGCTAGAATCGCTGAAAGACTCCCTCACCGCCGAGGAAGCCATTGGCGTGAATATCGTGCAGCGAGCGCTTGAGGCACCCCTGCGCCAGATTGCCGACAATTCTGGCCAGCAAGGCTCGGTAATCGTCGAGAAGGTGAAGGCCATGGACTTCCCCATGGGCTACAACGCCCTCACCGGAGACTACGAAGACCTGATTCAGGCGGGGATTATCGACCCGGCCAAGGTCGTGCGCTCTGGGCTGCAAGATGCGGCCTCGATTGCGGGCCTGGTGCTCACCACCGAAGCCCTGGTAGCCGAAATTCCTGAGCCTCCGGCTCCCGCTGGCGACCCTGGCATGGGCGGCATGGGCGGCATGGGCGGCATGGGCGGCATGGGCGGCATGGGCGGCATGGGCATGATGTAGCCTGTAGCACCTCAGTCTCTATAAATGCTTGACCTCCAGGGGCACAGTTGCGGCTGTGCCCCTATGCTTTAAATAACGAAAATTTGGAACCCAATCCCATGGCGCGGCGCAACCTCAAGTCGGAAACCCCTGGGCAGCCTTCTCTTCCCCCGTCTGTCATGCGGCAGGGCAAATCGAGGACAGTTGAGCCCCAGCCCCCAGAGCCCCAGGGGCCCCATTGCCATCTCGCCGCAGACGACAGTGGGAACGACGTTTTAGTGGACTTCAGCTACTCGCCCCCCGGAGCACTGCCCGGCACCCTCCGCATTCCTCAAGATGCTTTGCCGACGGAACTCTTTTTAATTAGCTACGGCCCGGAGGCAGTGCACAGGGCCACCATTGACCATCCCGAAGAATGTCGCACCATTGGGGAACCCCAAAACGTCAACTGGATTGATGCCCGCGGCCTGGGCACCGAGACTACCCTGGTGGAGATGAGTCAAACCCTGGGGTTTCATCCGCTGATGTTGGAAGACATTGTCAACGTGCCCCACCGCCCCAAGATCGACTTTTATGACGACAAAATTTTGGTCATCATGCAGATGGTGCGGCCCAAGGCCACGGGCTCTGGAGTTGCCAGCGAGCAGGTGAGCTTTGTGCTGGGTCAACAGTTTTTGGCCACCTTTCAGGAAGAACCCGAGTGGGACTCGTTTGATCCGGTGCGCGATCGCATTCGTCGCGGCACTGGCATTATTCGCCGTCAGGGCTCCGACTACCTGGCCTACGCCCTGCTCGACACCATCGTCGATAGTTTTTTCCCCGTGCTAGAAGTGATTGGCGAAACCCTCGAAGAACTAGAAGAAGAGGTCGTTGCCAACCCCACCAGCCGCACCATCGAAAAAATCCACCGCATGCGCCGGGCGCTGATGAAGCTGCGGCGCTATATCTGGCCCCAGCGCAGCGTGATCAACAGCCTGATTCGCGACAGCGACGAATTGATCAGCCAGGAGGTGCGCGTCTACCTGCAAGATGTCTATGACCACATCGTGCAGGTGGTCGATATCATTGAAAACTACCGCGAGATCGCCTCCAGCCTGATGGATGTCTACCTCTCCTCCATCAACAACCGCATGAATGAGGTGATGAAACTGCTGACGGTCATTTCCTCCATTTTTATTCCCCTGACGTTCATTGCCGGTATCTACGGCATGAACTTTGACACTGAGGATTCACCCTTTAACATGCCCGAGCTGGAATGGTACTGGGGCTACGTCATCTGTCTGGCGGTCATGGCCATCATTGCGGCCCTGCAAATCTACTTCTTCTGGAAACGCGGCTGGTTCGACAACTTTTCTACCACCCGACGCTAGCCCATCACCTCTTCCACTCCCCCATCCCCCACGGTGCTACCATAACAACGCCCTTAACCCGCAGCAGCAATGGATCTCAAAGCCCACATCCGCGAAATTCCCGACTTTCCTAAGCCCGGCATTTTGTTTCGCGACATTACGCCCCTGCTGGGTAGTGCCGACGCCATGCAGTACAGTATTGACGCCTTTGCCGAACAGGTGGTCGAGTATCGTCCCGACTACATCGTGGGGATTGAGTCGCGGGGCTTTATCTTTGGTATGCCCCTGGCCTACAAAATGGGCATTGGCTTTGCCCCCGTCCGCAAGCCCGGCAAACTGCCCGCTGCCGTGCACACCGCCAGCTACGCGCTGGAGTACGGCAACGATACCCTCGAACTGCACCAAGACGCCTTTCCGCCGGGCAGTCGGGTGCTGATTATTGACGATCTGATCGCCACCGGGGGTACCGCTGCGGCCACCGCCCAGCTGATCGAGCAAACCGGTTGCACCGTTGCCGGGTACGGCTTTGTCATTGAGCTTGTGGGCTTAGAGGGCCGCACCAAGCTCCCCGATGTGCCTGTTACCGTCCTGTTGCAGTACTGACCATCAAAACCGTTGTAACGTTGAAACGCTACAACGGTTTTCTAATCCTTTGGCGTCAGGGCCAGGGCATAGCCCAGGCAGCGCATGACCACAAACCACAGCACCGCAATCACCAGCACCAAACCCACCCGGTTGAGCCACCAGCTCGACTCCAGCGCCAGGGCATTAAAGGCAGCATGGGATAGCATCGCTGCCATCAGCCCGTTGCGCACCAGTCCACCTCGATCGGCGGCAGAAAACTTGGCCACCCCCAGGCAATAACCCCACAGCGACGACCACAGGGCGTGGCCTGGCCCGGCCAGCAGCCCTCGCAGGGCAAACATGCTGAGCACGGCGGGCCAGGCGGCAGCCCAGGCGCTCCCCGGTACCCCTAACCGCGCCACGGCAAAGTAGGCGTAGAGCATGGAGCCTATCACCTCCAGGGTGGCAAAACCGAGACCAGCGGCGGCAGCAAAAATAATGCCGTCTACGGGTTCGTCAAACTCGGGATGATTGTAAATGCCCGCCTTTACCACCCAAAATTTTGCTAGCTCGGCCAGCACGGGTACCACTACCACCGCCATCAACCAGGCCGGTAGGGGAACAAACTGCCGCACCAAAAACACCGGCACGAACGCCAAAATCCCCAGACCAAAAATTCTCAGCACCAGCCCGCGAGGCTCGGGGTTGAGCTTGTCTCGGGTGTAGAAAAACCACAGCAAGAATGCCAGAGGCGCTAAGCCCAAGGCCACAATGCCTACCGCCGTAGCCAGCAGGTTGGGATCGCTTGCAAGGTTCGCCATGGGCAGCCAGGGTAAATCGCCTCTGAATGATACAACGACCGCAATCTTTGTAAGATAGGGGTTCACGGCAAACGAGGTGGCGGGCAAGTTCATGCAGGATGTGTTGGTCGTTGGGGCCGGGCCAGCGGGGCTGTCGCTGGTGGCGGCCCTGGTAGAGGCGGGGCTATCGGTACAGGGGCTGGCCCTGGCCGACCCGGCGCACCCCTGGCCCAACACCTACGGCATCTGGGTGGATGAACTCGAAGATGTAGGGCTGGAGCCGTTTTTGGAGCACCGTTGGAAAGACTGCGTGGTGCATGTCAACAGCGGCCCGGTGCCCCTGCACCGCGAGTATGGGTTGCTGGATAAGGATCGGCTCCAAACCCACTGGCTAAGTCAGGCGGAGCAGCAGCGAGTTTGCTGGCATCGGGGCAAAGCGGTGCAAATTGAGCACTGGCCGACCCATACCCAGGTCACAACCGAGGCGGGAGAGGTGTTGACGGCCCGGCTGGTGGTCGATGCCACGGGCCATCAGGCGGCGCTGGTGCGGCGTCCCAAGTCTGCGGAGCTGTCGTTTCAGGCGGCCTACGGCATCGTGGGGCAATTTTCTCTGCCCCCCACGGATCCCCAACAGATGGTGCTGATGGACTTTCGCGATGACCATCTTACGCCGGCCCAGAGCCAAGACCCGCCGACCTTCCTCTACGCAATGGATCTGGGCGACGGGGTGTACTTTGTGGAGGAGACCTCGCTGGCCCACCACCCGGCGATCGCGATGGAGACCTTGAGCCAGCGCCTGCACCAGCGCTTGAACTATCGAGGTATTGAGGTCAAAGATGTTCACCACGTCGAGCGGTGCCTGTTTCCCATGAATCAGCCGCTGCCCGATTTTACCCAGCGGGTGGTGGGCTTTGGCGGGGCGGCGAGTATGGTGCACCCGGCTTCGGGGTATATGGTGGGGGCACTGCTGCGGCGGGGGCCGACTCTGGCGAAGGCGATCGCCACCGCCCTCAGCTCATCCTCCACAACCTCTGACCAGGTGGCCAACCAAGCCTGGCAAGCCCTCTGGCCCGCCGATCGCGTCCGCAAGCACTACCTCTACCTGTTTGGCCTCGAAAATTTGATGGCCTTTGATGCGCCGCAGCTGCACCAGTTCTTCGATGCTTTCTTTAACCTGCCCACCGACGACTGGGCGGGTTTTTTGGCCGACAATCTCTCGCTGCCGGAGGTAGTACAAGCTATGGTGGGCCTGTTTGGCCGCGCTCCTAACCCCGTGCGCTGGGGGCTGATGCGATCGGTCTTTAGCCACGGCCACCTGCTGGGCCGCACCCTGATGAGCTAGGGCGTTAATGAGCTAATTGGGCACAGGTTGTATACTCAGGGGTTATAGCCATCCCGGTAGACACTGCGATCGCCCTGTTCTGTCAGGCCATCGCCGGGAGTGACGGGCGGGCTAACTTCTGAACCCAATGTGGGCAACCTGACTGTATTCCGTGGGTAAACGGGCTGCCCGGCCCCGGCCCAACTGTCGTACCTGTCGCTGTCGAGTCCATCATGGAGAACATGGAGAACCCTTTTATGGCTGAGTTACCCAACGCCCCCGGGGCCCAACCCGCACCGCCGCCTCCCCCCAGACCTCCACAAACAGCGGCCCAGGCCCAGGCCTCAGCCCAGGCCCGTGCCCAGGCGGCGGCCCGCGCCGCCGGTCAGGCCGCCGCCCAGGCGGCGGCGGGCCAGGCGTCAGCTCGCCCGGCACCAAGCCAGGCTCCAGCGGCGACTCAGCCGGCAGCAGCAGCCCCGCCAGTCGCCCAGGGGGCTCCGGCCCCGGGTCAGGCGCGCCACCGCCCGGCCTCGCCACCCCCCATGCCCAGGGCGGCAGAAACCCTCAAGGTGAGCAGCGGCCTGACCCTGGAGAAAATCGTACGCGAGGCCTTCGACAAGGGTTTCTCCGACATTCACCTGGGAGTGGGTGAGATTCCGCGCTTCCGCGATCGCGGCGACATTTCCCCCACCGAGTACCCCGTCACCGACGAAGCCACCTTCTACGCCTGGCTCGAAGAAATTCTCAAGCCCGACGAAATTCAGGAGTTTCGTCAAACCCTCGACTTTGACGGGGCTGCGCAGTACGACTTCACCCGCATCCGGATCAACATTTTCGACTCCCTGCGCGGCCCGGCCATGGTGCTGCGTCTGATTCCGGTGAAAATTCTTACCCTTGACCAGCTGGGGTTCTCGCCGATCTTTCGCGATGTGTGCCACTACCACAAAGGGCTGGTGCTGGTGACCGGGCCGACGGGTTCGGGTAAATCGACCACCATGGCGGCGATGATTGACTACGTCAACACGGAGATGCCTAAGAACATCATCACCATCGAAGACCCGGTGGAATTTGTGCACACCAGTCGGCGATCGCTGATCAAACAGCGGGAAGTCGGCATGCACACCCAGAAGTTCGACAACGCCCTCAAGGCCTCCCTGCGGGAAGACCCGGACATCATTCTGGTGGGTGAAATGCGGGACAAAGAAACCGTCAACACCGCCCTCAAAGCGGCCCAGACCGGTCACCTGGTCATGGGTACCCTGCACACCAACAGCGCCGTCAAAACCGTAGAGCGGATTCTCAACCTCTACGAACCCGAGCAGCAGGCTCCGGTGCGAGTCTCCCTGGCGGAGTCGCTGGTAGCCGTCATTGCCCAGGGCCTCTGCCGCACCACCGACGGCAAGCGGGCCGCCTTCCACGACATCCTCATCAACACCGACGCCATCAAAGACTACATTCTGCGGGGCCAGCTCGACGAGGTCGAGGCGCTGATTCCCAAATGTACCTTTGACGGCATGTGCACCATGAACCAGTCGCTCTACGCCCTCTACGAGTCGGGGCGCATTACCGAGGAGACGGCGCTGGAAATGTCGCCCAAGCAAAATGAGATGGCCCAAATGCTGCGCGGCCGTGTCTAGCGACATTGGGGCGGGTTCAGCAGTTAGTTCAGTCGCCGCTAGCTTTAAGGGGATTGCCCTCTTTACCCCCGGCGGCGACTGTGTCTACTGCCTGGATGAGCAAAAGCGCGCCCACTGGCACCTGGATCTCTGCGCCGCGCTCCAGACCCACCTGGGGCTGCCTGAGCCGCCCTACTTTTTGCTGCCCTGCTTTACCGCCACCGTAGACCGCTGGGTAGACGCCACCACCCAGACCCCAGTGACCGTGGCCGAAGCCTACCCCCGTGCCCTGCGGTTTCAGCCGTTGCTCAACGCCCTCTTTGACCTCGGCGGTTTGCAGTGGCAGCCCAACTACACCAATGCCGAGGAGTGCTCGGTGGCGCTGATTGAGTCGTACCAGTCCACCTTTCCCCAACTGTGGGAATGCCACGATTTAGTCATGCGGGTCGAGCAGGCGATCGCTGCCCCCCAGCCCCCAGCGCTAGAACCGCCCCCTGTACCGGTAGACGATCTGCCACAGCCCCACTGCTTTAAGCTGTTTGTCAGCGGCGGCGAAACCGCCATCACCGAAAAAATGCTGCGGTTGTTGTACTCCACCCTGGAGTCCACCCTGCCGGGGGCCTACACGCTCCAGGTGATCGATGTAACTACCCACCCCGACGAAGCCGAGGCCGCCCATATTGCTGCGACCCCAACCTTGATTCAGGTTTCGCCAGAACCCGTGCGGCGGCTGGTGGGCAGCGTTCTCAGTCAGGAGCAGATGATGCAGCTGCTGGCGGGGTAGCCAGCGGTCTAGACAACCCGACCCGCCAGGGTTTAGCGCTGCGCCTGGCAGCCCGAGAGCACTACGGCGTCATCGACTTCCACCATGGCTTCGGTGCCCTTGTTCCAGAAGGTGGTGGTGCCATCGCTATAGCGAGCCCCCGACGCCGCTTCGGCGGCAGGCAGGGTGAGGGGCGCTTGATCGGGCAGGGTGACTATAGCTTCGTTGGTATCGGTAAATTGAGCGGTGATGGTTTCGCCACCGGGGCAGTTAAATACAACCGTTTCTGCGGTGGCCGCTGTGTCGTCGGCAGTCGTCTCAGTTGGGGTAGTGGTATCGCTCCCGACGGGGGCGGCGGGGCTGTTGCAGCCGGTCAGGGTCAGCCCGACTAGGGCAACGGCAACGGCTGTGGCTTTAAAGAGGGCTTGCATGGGTCAATTCTCAGGCTGTTGGGCAGGGGATCACTACAGAAGAAAAAGGTGCCTCAGGCAACGCTCATTTGCAGCCTTGAACACATGTATTTCCGACCACTATTGTACTGACTGCGACATCTCGGCGGTAAACACCCCTGTATCCCACTGCGGCTGAGTCAGGGACGCTGTGCCGAGGGGAATTTGCAAAAAAATAAGCCAAGTGATTGCACAGAATAGCCTCTCAACCGACAATGGGCAAGAAAATAGGGTTACGCCACATGTCAACAAAAAATATCGTTTCCCTGGGTCTGCTGCTGTTTATTCCCATCTCGATCGCAGCGGAACGGCTGGAGTGGGGTGCCCTAACTATATTTGTGCTGTCGGCCCTGGCCATTGTGCCCCTGGCCATTTGGCTGAGTACCGCCACCGAAGAGCTAGCGGTGGTCACCGGGCCGACGGTGGGGGGGTTGATCAACGCCGTATTTGGCAATGCCACCGAGCTGATTATTGCGCTGGTGGCCCTCAAGGCGGGGCTGATCGACATTGTCAAGGCCAGCATTACCGGGTCGATTTTGGCCAACCTGCTGCTGGTGCTGGGGCTCTCAATGTTCTTTGGCGGGCTGCGCTACAAAGAGCAGGCGTTCAACCGCAACGTGGCGGGCATCAACGGCAGCACTATGGCCCTGGCGGTGACGGCGATCGTGCTGCCCGCCATGGTGATCAACACCTCAAATATTGTGGAGCCGACCGCCATCAGCCGCCTGTCGCTGACCGTAGCGGCGGTGATGATTGTGGTCTACGGGCTGACGCTGCTGTTTTCCCTCAAAACCCACAGCTACCTCTACGACGTAGGGGTGAGCGATCAGGAGGGTGCCCACGGTGAGCATGAGCACGGCGAAGGGGAAAAGCCCAACCTGCTGCTCTGGATTGGCGTGCTGCTGGCCGCCACCATCGGCGTAGCCATTGAGTCAGAAATTTTTGTGGGCGCGGTGGAAGAAACCGCCAACAGCCTGGGGCTGACCGACCTGTTTACCGGGGTGATTTTGCTGCCCCTGGTGGGCGGTGCGGCGGAGTACGTCACCGCCGTGCGGATGGCGGTGAAGAACAATATGGATCTGTCGGTGTCGATCGCCATGGGGTCGAGCCTGCTGGTGGCGCTGCTGGTGGCCCCAATTTTGGTAATTGTGGGCCAGGTGATCGGCCAGCCGATGGATTTGAATTTCGGCCCCTTTGAGGCGATCGCCGTGGTGATCGCCGTCGCCGTAGTCAACCTGATCAGCCAGGACGGCAAATCGAACTGGCTGGAGGGGGTGCTGCTGCTCTCCACCTTCGCCATTCTCGGAGCCTCGTTTTTCTTCCATCCGGTGTAGGGCCAATCAGCCCTGGCACGCCCACAACCCATCGCTCACCTATGGCTTGACACAAGGGCTGGTCATCAATTCAGCTGGCTGCGGTTTTATTTCTCCAGGTCATGCTGGAGCGCTGCGATCGCTGTAGCGCCCAGCCTCCTCCCTCCCGCCGACCCACCGCGCCCTACGGTAACCTGAATGTAGACCTTTCTCCTTGCCCTGCCACCCTCCCTCACCTCCCATGCCCACCCCTCTGCTCGAGTTTCGCCAGCTGCAAAAGGTCTACGGCTCGGGCAACACCGAGGTGCGGGCGCTGTGGAATGTGAACCTGGCCATCTACCCCGGCGAGTACTGCGCCATCATGGGGCCGTCGGGGTCGGGCAAATCCACAGCCATGAACATGATTGGCTGCCTCGATCGCCCCACGGCGGGGCAGTACTACTTCGACAGCCAGAATGTGGCCACCCTGGAGGACGACGAACTGGCCCACATTCGCAATCAGAAAATTGGCTTTGTGTTTCAACAGTTTCACCTTCTGCCCCAGCTGACGGCGCGAGAGAATGTGGAGCTGCCGATGATCTACGCCGGGGTGCGCAGCGAGGTGCGCCACCAGCGGGCGACGGAGGCGTTGCAGCGGGTGGGGCTGGGCGATCGCATCAACAACAAGCCCACCCAGCTGTCGGGGGGGCAGCAGCAGCGGGTGGCGATCGCGCGGGCGATCGTCAACAATCCCCTCCTGCTGCTGGCCGATGAGCCGACGGGTGCCCTGGACACGCGCACCACTGAGGATGTGCTGGGCATCTTCGCCGATCTCCACGCCGCAGGGATTACGGTGGTGATGGTGACCCACGAACCGGATGTGGCCCGCGCCAGCGAACGCATTGTCTGGTTTAAGGATGGTGAAATTCTCAACGACCACCTCAGGCCCGAAGATTTGACCGAGGCGATCGCGGTGCGATAACTTCTGTGCGCTGCCCACGCTTTCTCTTGCAGAGACGCTCCGCGAACGCAAACGCCCCAACGCGACCCGCCAAGCCTGCCTGTCTTCAAGAAATATTGGGTTGATTGAGGCCGTCCGTAGGGTGCATTGCTGCACGTTGGCGGAGCCTCGCCTTAGCGTTATGCATCCTACACAAATACTAGTTGACCTGTAACGTGGGTAAGAAAGCGTTGCTCACCTATGGCCAACCAACCAGCTAGCTCCCCAATCGCCCCGATCGCCCCAGCCTTTCTGCCCAACTTTCTCAAGCTGGCGGCGGCCAATATCATCTCGAACCTGATGGTGCCCCTGGCGGCCCTGGTCGATACCGCCTTTTTGGGCCACCTCGACGACATCCGCCACCTGGGCGGCGTGGCCCTGGCGACGGTGATTTTTAACGTGGTCTACTGGAGCTTTGGCTTTTTGCGCATGGGCACCACGGGCACCACGGCCCAGGCGCGGGGGCGCGGCGATGCCGACGAGCTGTGGCTCATTCTGCTGCGCAACGGGGCGATCGCCCTCAGCTTTGGCCTGATCATTTTGCTGCTGCAAGCCCCCATTCGCGACCTGGGCTTTGGGCTGCTCAGCGGCGAACCCGAGGTGCGAGCGGCGGGCATAGAGTTCTACAGCGCCCGCATTTGGGATGCCCCGGCGGTGCTGCTGAACCTGGTGCTGATGGGCTGGTTTTTGGGCCGCGAACAGGGTCGCCGGGTGATTGCCCTGTCGATGGTGGGCAACGGCAGCAACGTGGTGTTTAACTACATTTTCATCAATCAGATGGGGCTGGCTAGCGCCGGGGCCGGGTGGGGCACGGCCCTGAGCCAGTACTTGACGCTACTGATCGGGGTGGGATTGTTGGCGAGAGAAGGGGGCTGGCAGCATCTGGCAGCCGTGCTGCCCCAGGGCTGGAATTCCCAGGCTATCAAGGGGCTGTTTTTGCTGAACCGCGACATTCTGGTGCGCACGTTTGCTCTGGTGCTGAGCTTTGCGCTGTTTACCAACTTTAGCTCGGCCCTGGGCACCCAAACCCTGGCGGCCAATACCCTGCTGCTACAGGTGGTGACGCTGTCGGCCTACTTTATTGACGGCATTGCCTTCGCCACCGAGAGCTTCGCGGGGCGCTACTACGGCAGCGGCGACGTTACCCACCTGCGCCGTCTTTTAACCCTGGGCGGCGTCACCAGCATTGTGTTGGGGCTATCCTTCGCGATGGCGTTTGTGCTGTTTCCGCAGCCATTGTTTGGCCTGCTGACGGGGCATCAAGAGGTGATCGATTTGGTGCAAACCTACGGGCTGTGGCTAATTCCGGTGCTGGGGCTGGGGGCGATCGCCTACATGCTCGACGGCTACTTTTTGGGCCTCACCGCCGGTAAAGTGCTCCGCAATGCCACGGTGCTGGCGGCGGGGGTGGGGTTTTTGCCCCTGGCGCTGCTGGCCCAGACCCTCGGCAGCGCTCACCTGCTGTGGCTGGCCCTGGTGGGGCTGATGGCGGCCCGCGCCCTCACCCTGCTCTGGGCGGTGCCCAAGTCTCTGGCCTGAGCGCCATTCGTATTCCTACCGCTTTCTTACAACGGTTCGTTATAACTGGGGGCTGCGGCTCATCCTGATTGGGAGAATGGAGCTACTTTATGGGGCGAAGGCTGCTATGGCGCTAAAAGAAGACTTGTTTAACCAAATTTATGCGATCGATGAGGCCAACAATGCCTACATGATTGAAGCCGCCCTCGACCACTACACCGATATTTTTAGCGAGTGGGATCCGGCCCCCTTTAAGCGGCGAGAACTTGACCCAGACTTGCAGTTTTATTTAGAAAGCAGCGCCGACGAAATTCCTCAAAAATACACCATTGAGGTGTGTTTTACCCTGCCCCCCGGCAGCCGCGACGAAGCGATGGAGCAGGAAGTCAGGGCGGGACTGAGAAACAGCGTAGACTTTAAGCTCTACCTGCTAAAAAAAGAAATTCGGCTGATCAACACTCGCACAGCGCGGTACATTCTGGCGGGTTTGGGCACGCTTTTGGTGGCCCGACTGGCCGAACCGCTGGACATCAATATATTTACCTCTGTCTTGACCGAGGGGTTGTTCATTGGCGGCTGGGTGTTTTTGTGGGAGGCGGTGTCTCTGTTCTTTTTCTCCAATCGAGATCTGTACAACCGCTATCGCACCTACAAACGATTGCGCAATTCTGAGGTCATTTTTAGTGAAGCGGTTTAGATAACGGGTACAAAAAACCGGGTTTCTACAGCTTAAAAAGCATGGGCTGATGAACTCCACAAAAACGCGGTTTGTATGCTCCCGACAATTTTAGCCCCGGTTGGCCACCGAGCTGTGCTGGCTGAGAATGGCCTGGTGAGCCTGCTCCCAGTGGCGGGTGGTGATGCGAATCTGGCTGGGGTCGGCCATGCCCTGGGCGCGATATTCGCGCACGGCCTCTAGCGCCGCCTGGTTGCTGAGCAGGGCCAGGTCGGCCCCGTTCCAACCCTCGGTAAGGCTGGCCCAGTGGTTGAGGTCTACCGCTTCCAGGGGGCGATCGCTGTTGTGCACCTGCAAAATCGCCAGCCGTCCGGCCCCGTCGGGCAGGCCGATTTCTAGCTGGAGGTCAATGCGTCCCGCCCGCAAAATGGCGGGGTCGAGGGCGCTGGGGCGGTTGGTGGCCCCGATCAGCAGCACGTTGGGGCAGCCCTGGAGGCCATCGAGTTCCGTTAGCAACTGGCCGACGACGCGATCGCTCACTCCTGAGTCGCCCATGTACTGGCCCCTGGCCGGCACCAGGGTGTCAATTTCATCGATAAACACCACGCAGGGGGCGGCCTGGCGGGCCTTGGCAAACAGCTCGCGCACCGCCTGCTCGGCGGCCCCCACCCAGCGGCTGAGCAGCTCGGGGCCATTGACGGCGATAAAGTTGGCCCGAGCCTGGGCGGCGACGGCCTTGGCCAGCAGGGTTTTGCCCGTGCCGGGCGGCCCCCACAGCAGCAGCCCGCGCGGCGCTTTGGCCCCGGTCTGGGCGTAGAGGTCGGGGTAGAGCAGCGCCCCCTCGACCGACTCTTGCAGGGTTTGCTTGACGGATTCCAGGCCGCCAATGTCCTCCCAGGCGATCGCAGGCGACTCCACTTCCACCGACCTGAGCACCGAGGGCTTAATTTCTTTAATCGCCTGCAAAAAGTCGTCCTGTACCAGGGTCATGGTGTCGGGCACGGGGCCAGAGAGATCGGGCACCTGGCGGCGCAGGGCGAAGTAGGCGGCCTTTTGGCAGAGGGCCTTGAGGTCGGCCCCCACCATGCCCACCGACAGATCGGCGATCGCATCTAGCCCCACCCCCGCCAGCGGCATCTCGCGGGTCTGAATCTGGAGAATTTCCAGACGACCGGCGCGATCGGGCACCCGGAACTGTACTTCACGGTCAAAGCGACCGGGGCGGCGCAGGGCCGGGTCGATGTGGTCGGGCCGGTTGGTGGCGGCCAGCACAATCACGCCTCTGGTCTGGGCAAAGCCATCCATCAGGCCCAGCAGGGTGGCCACCAGGCGCTTTTCCACTTCGCCCTCGACCTTGCTGCGATCGGGGGCCAGGCTGTCGATCTCGTCGATAAACACCAGGCAGGGAGCGGCTTTTTTGGCCTTCTCAAAGATTGCCCGCAGCCGCTGCTCGGCCTCGCCGTAGTACTTGCCCATCACCTCGGGGCCGACGATGGCGATGTAGTTCACCCCCAGGTCTTCGGCCAGGGAGCGGGCCGTCAGGGTTTTGCCGGTGCCGGGAGGGCCGACCAGCAGCACGCCCCGAGTGGGTTCCAGGCCCAGCTTGGCCAGCACGTCGGGCCGCTTGAGCGGAATTTCCACCAGTTCGCGCAGCTCTTGCAGAGTGGGGGCGAGGCCGCCGACGTCGCGGATGGTGGGGTGGTGGGGAGAGGAGGGAGGTGGGGAGGATGAGGGAGGTGGGGAATATGAGGAGGAGGGGTCGGGGGTGGGGGGTGGGGTGATGATGACTTCTTCGACGGCGGGATCATTCTCGATGTTAGGGGGGCTGGGGTTGCGGTTCATGCGGCTGACGCCGATGTCGGGAATGTTGCCCTGGCGGGGAATGCTGCTGAGGCCGCGGCTGTTGATCTGCACGTTAGTTTTGAGTTCGCCGCTTTCGGCTTTTTCTTCGAGGGTTTTGGCCAGTTCGAGCAGTTGTTCAAAGCCTTTAAAGAAGTCATTCATGGGCGTTACTCATCACAGGTTGGGGCTGACAGCGAGGGGAGCGGTGCCGCTTAGCATTCCCCAGACCTAGAGTTCACTACCGGTCGATAAAACCGCTGCGCCCGGCCCCAGACGTTATAAAAATTGAGAAATGGCGCTGTGCTGGCCCCCGTGCCGCCGCCGGGTGATGCCTGGATGCAGTCTTTGGGCATGCTGAAAAAAATTGTGCTCCTGTTGTGCTCCTGGGCGTGCCTGGGGCGGTTGGGGCCTGTTTCGCCCCCTGTTTTGCTGACGTCGGCTGTCATCCGAGGAATATATCCATGCATGTTAGCCGTCAAAGTTCTAGCCTGCTGACCCTGCGATCGCGCTCCTGGATGCTGTGGCTGCTCAGTCCGCTGTTGATTGTGGTGGGGTTGGTGGTGGGCACCCTGGTGGTGGGCAAGTCGGTTCTAGACTGCGATCGCGCCACCTCGGGTCAATGCACGCTGACCCACTCAAACACCTTTAGCCGCAAGACCCAGACGTTTCCTGTCGCCGCTCTAGAGGCCGCCGAAGTCGATTCTCACCGCAACAGCGACGGCGACAGCCGCTACCGGCTGCTGCTGCTGACCAGCCAGGGGCAAATCCCGTTGACCCGCCACTACAGCGACAGCTGGGGCAGAGTCACAAACCAGGCCAGCCGGGCCAATCGCTTTCTGGCAACGCCGACGATGCCCCGCCTGTATCTGAAAGAGGACAACCGCTGGCTGGGCTGGGTGTTTGTGGTCTTTTTCAGCGGCGGGGGGCTGCTCATGCTGCTCAACACCAGCGTGATGACCTGTCGCTTCGACAAGAGCACCAATCGCTTTAGCCTGAGCCTGGTGGGGCTGACCGGTACCCGCCAGTATCAGGGCTCCCTGGGGCAAATTCTGGGCATGCGGGTGGAGCTGTTGAGCCAGCCCCAGGCCAGCGGCGAGAAAGCCCCTGGTGAAAACAACCGCAGTGAAAACAACCGCAGCGATAAAACCGGTGACGACGACCCCAGCGCCCGCCTTGCCATTGTGCTGAAAAACGGCGAAACCCTCTCCCTGGCCAAGATCTACGCCGGGAAGCCGGACCAGCAGGCGACTGTGGCACGGCAGGTCCACGAATTTTTGCGGTTGCCCCCGCTGCCCGCCTGGGATGCCGCCGGAGCCTTGACGGCGCAGACCAAAATTGCGCTGCCGCTGGTGGCGGGCGGGGCGGCCCAGCGCCAAACCGCCATTGCCGAGTCGCAGCAGGCGCTGCGCCAGAACCCAGACGATGTGGAAGCCTACCAACGGCTGGCCACGGCCCTGTCTATGCAGGGCAAAAAAGACCAGGCCCAGCAACTGCTGGAGTCGGCCCGGATTCGCTTTCAGAGCCGGGGCGAATGGGACCAGGCGGCCTACCTCGACTACGTGCTCGGCCTGCTCCGGCTGAAGGGCAAAAGCCACTGGTGGGAGGCCTGCTGAGGGCTCTAGGGGCTGTCAGCAACTGGCCTCTGACAACCCCAAAATCGGCGGCTACAGCCTGAGTTCGTGGTAGCCGCCCAAAAACAGCAGCCAAACGGTGACAACCAGCCAGTGCATGGCGGTCACCACCCACAGCGAGCCCGATCGCCAGTACATAAACGTGCAGATCAGCCCCAGCAGCGCCGCCGACAGCAAAAACACCGGGTTGGTAAAGGTGGCAAAGGCCACCGGGTAGAGGGTCATGGCGTTGAGCGGGTGCATGACCACAAACAGGCCCAGCATAGGCAGTCCCAGTCGCCAGCGCTTGCGATCGCTAACAATTTCGGTCGGGTGGGGCAGCAGCAGCACTCGCCAAAACCCCTCTTCGAGCAGCGCTGGCACCAGCATCACCCGCGCCGCCAGCCGCAGCCCGTCGCCCCAGGTGATGTCGGCCAGGGTAGGGGCCAAAAACTGGCTGCGCAACCCCAGCGGAATAGCCACCAGCCCCAGGGTCAGGGTGAGCCCGGCGGCCAGCATCCAGTCGCGGGCAGGGGGCCAGGTGGTTACCGCCTGCCGCAGCCGATGCAGGGTAAGCCGAAGGGCGATATAGGCATGCAGACGGAGGTATCGCAAGGGGAGACATGCGGTAACGGCAGCAACCGGTTACGTTGCCGCCTGGGCCGATTGCCAGGCGCAGAACAGGAGCGTGGGCATACTGGAGCTGGGAGTGGCCCCAGGAGTCCCTGGTTCCATAGTAAACAGATTGCCTGGCGGGTGCACAATCTGGCCGGGCAGCTCGGCCAGACCAGCCCTACCCCCCAGGCCGCGGGGCAGAAAACTCGGCAACAGTGTACCTCAGGAGGATTTGCCTGCGGCCTGATTTAAGCAGGATGAATAATTGGGGCATGCTAACAGCAGTCACTCTGCTGCATCAATTCGGACTGTTTTAGTGGGTGTTCCTGGATACTCTGGCGAGGCCAAAAATTTTATGATGTCATTAGCCCCCAATGCCCTTGCCCGCCAAGTCTGAATCAGAGCTACAGCCCTTCCCCCCCAAACTCGGGGAGGAGAGTTTTGTCGTCGCGGCCTCTGAAGCCGTCGAAGACGGCAGCGCATCGCCCCCGTCTCAGCCTTGGCAAACCCTGTTTGAATCGGCCCTCGATGCCATGCTGGTGATCAACGATGCCGGGGTCTACGTCGCCGCCAACCCAGCGGCCTGTGCGCTGCTGGAGCTGACCCAGGAGGCATTGATTGGGCGACGAATAGCAGATTTTTTGCTGTTAGATACTGAGTTTGAGCCTGCCTGGCAGGAGTTTTTGGCGATCGGTCAGCTGCGGGGAGAGCAGCTGATGCGGCTGGAGAGCGGCAGGGTTAAAACGGTGGAGTTTGCCGCCACAGCCCACGTCTACCCTCACCACCATCTGTCGGTGCTGCGGGATATTAGCGATCGCAAACAGGCTGAGGCCGAGCGCAACGCCCTCTCGCAGCAGCTAGAGCAGTGGGTGATTAGCAGCGCTGAAAAGTTGGAGATCACCGAGGCCGAGCTGCGATCGCAGCAGCAGCGCATCGACAGCATTCTCAACTCGCTGGAGTGCGTGGTCTGGTCAATTGACCCCAGCACCCTAAAAACCATTTACGTCAACGCCGCCGCTCACAGCGTCTATGGCCTTTCCCCCGAAGCTTTTTTAGCGGATGCCGGGCTGTGGTTTAGCTGTCTTCACCCCGACGATCTGCCGCTCTTAATGGCGGATATTGAGGCGCTGCACCACCAGAGCAAAGTCGATCGGGAGTACCGCATCTTTCACGCCGATGGCACCCAGCGCTGGGTGCGCGGGCAGGCCTGTTTGGTGCGCGACAAGGCGGGAAACCCCCTACGGATAGACGGCACCACGGTGGATATCAGCGATCGCAAACAGGCCGAGTTTGCTCTGCAAGACAACCAGGCGACCCAGCAGGCCATCTTGGAAGCGATCCCTGACCTGCTCATGCGAGTTAACCGCGATGGCTACATTCTCAACTTGATCTCTGGCGGCGAGATCACCCTCTATGGCCCCATTGCCGCTGATCAACGGCAGTCGGTCTACCAGAACTTTCCTCAAGATTTGGCCGATCAGCGCATGCACTACGTGCGGCTGGCCCTCGATACCGGCACCCGCCAGCACTACGAACACGCCATAGATCTGAACGGTAAGCTGCACTACGAAGAGTCTCGGGTAGTGCCCCTGACCGACGCCGAGGTGCTGGTGATTGTGCGCGATATCACCGAGCGCAAGCGGGCCGAAGCCACCCAGGCCGATCTCAATCAAAAGCTCAAACTGGTCAATGCCGAGCTGAACCGGTTGGCCACCGTAGACGGCCTCACCGAAATTGCCAACCGCCGCAGTTTTGATCAGGCCCTCGATCTGGAGTGGCAGCGGGCCCGCCGCCAGCAAAAATTTCTGGCGCTAATTCTCTGCGACATCGACTACTTCAAGCCCTATAACGACAACTACGGCCACCTGGCCGGCGACGACTGCCTGCGCCAGGTGGCCAGGGTGCTCAGCGGTGTGGTCAATCGGCCCGGCGACCTGGTGGCCCGCTACGGCGGCGAAGAATTTGTGCTGCTGCTGCCCGACACCGACCTGGAGGGCGGCGTTGAGGTGATTGAAAAGATCCAGGCGGCGATCGCCCAGTGCCACCTGCCCCACGCCTTCTCAGAGGTCAGCTCGACTTTGACCTTGAGCTTTGGCCTGGTGTGCCACTGCCCCTCGGTCAAAGAGCACTCTCCCCGCGAATTGATTCACCGGGCCGACCTGGCCCTCTACCAGGCCAAGGCCCAGGGCCGCAACGGCTATGCGGTGGGCGACAGCTTTGGATAGGTCTGGGCCAGGCTAGCGGTAGGGGGTTAGGGGGATTTGGGGTGTCGGGTGTTGGGTGTCAGGCTTGGATAGGCCTGGGCCAGGCTAGCGGTAGGGGGTTAGGGGGATTTGGGGTGTCGGGTGTTGGGTGTCAGGCTTGGATAGGCCTGGGCCAGGCTAGCGGTAGGGGGTTAGGGGGATTTGGGGTGTCGGGTGTTGGGTGTCAGGCGGGGTGTGAGCCCTACACTTTGACCTCTCAACCCTTGGCTAGGCGAGCCCGCCGCCGTGAGCCGGTTGATGTTCCCAGCCATCTGGCCCACACTGGAGTTTGGCGTAGAGCAACTTGTCTATGACGAACCCTGAGTTAACCATGGCTACGGCTCCAGCGGCCCTGAGCGTCGGCGGTTTAGTCGATTACATCAAAGCTGTGCTAGAAGACGACCCCACCCTGCGCCAGGTCTGGGTTGTAGGCGAAGTATCTAGCGCCAACCCCCACGCCAAGGGGCTGTTTTTTACCCTCACCGACCCCGATACCGGAGCCGCCATCAACGCGGTGGCCTGGCGCAGCCAGCAGGCCCGACTCACCACCCTGCCCACGGTGGGTGACCAGGTGATCGCCCTGGGCACGGTCAAGGTCTACCCCCAGCGCAGCAGCTACCAGCTGACGGTGTGGCAGGTGTTGCCCAGCGGCGACGGCCTCAAGGCCCTGCGCTACCGCCAGCTGCGCCAGCGACTGGCCGCCGAAGGGCTGTTTGACCCGGAGTTTAAGCGCCCCCTGCCTGCCCTGCCTCAGACGATTGCGGTAGTGTCGTCACCCCAGGCGGCGGCCTGGGGCGACATTCAGCGATCGCTGCGCCACCACCACCCCGGTCTACGAGTGCTTTTCTCACCGGCTACGGTGCAGGGTGAGACCGCCCCGGCCTCCATCGTGGCCGCCCTAGAGCGGGTGGCCAGCGACGGTCGCGCCGAGGTGCTAATTTTGGCTCGCGGCGGCGGGGCCAGCGAAGACCTGGAGTGTTTCGACGACGAGCGGGTGGTGCGGGCCGTGGCCAACTGCCCCATCCCCGTGGTGACAGGCATTGGCCACCAGCGCGATGAATCGTTGGCCGATCTGGCCGCCGATCTCTGTGCCCACACGCCGACCGCCGCCGCGATCGCCGCCGTTCCCGCCCTGGCCGATCTGCTCGACGGCCACCGCCAGCGAGCCGCCCGGCTCAAAACCCTGGTCGCAGACCACCTGCTCGATGCCCAAACCGACCTGCACCGCCTGGGCCAGCGCCTGCTGCGCACCCGCTTAGACCAGCGAATTCAACAGCAGCGGCAGCACCTCAAGCAGCTCCAGCGCCGCCTGGTGCAGGGGGTACAGGTGGAGCTGCGTCAGGCGGGCGATCGCACCATCGCCCTGCGTCAACACCTGATGACCCTTGACCCCGACACTGTAGTTAAGCGAGGCTATGCCCTGGTACGCAACGATGCCCACCAGCTCGTCACCCAGGCCAGCCGCGTCACCCCCGGCGAAACCCTCCAGATTCAGCTCGCCCAGGGCCACCTCACCGTCCAAGTCACCCACACCCACCCGCCCACCCCCTAACTCCCCCACCCAAAACTCAAACCTCCCCCACCTCCCCCACTTAAAACTCAAACCTTAAAACTTAAAACGTAAACCTCCCCCCCCTCCCCCCCTCCCCCCACCCATGCCCAAAAAAGCCACCGACCCCTGGAACTACGAAACCACCGTCGCCACCGTAGAAGGCATCATCGCCGACCTCGAATCGGGCAGTCTGCCCCTGGCGGTGGTGCTGGCTCAGTTTGAGCAGGCTGTGCAGGCGCTGAACCAGTGCGAGAGCTACCTGCAAGAAAAGCAGCAGCAGGTCGATCTGCTGATTGAGACCCTGACCGATTAGCGGCTCCAAACAGCGATTGGCCGCTATTTCCTCCCTCGGAACAAGCTGGGTATGGCTGAGGCGAATCGTCCATGCCGCGTCAGCGATGCACCCTTGCCAGGGCTATTTTTAGAGCAACCCCAATTGGGCAAACCCCGATTCATAACCAGGAACCCCTACGCCCCTAACAAAGCGGGTGTATTCAACAAGGATTCGGTATGAGTCGGTCATTTTCAGCATTAAAGTTCATCCTAGAGAAAACCAATTCTTGCTGCCCCCATGACCCCAGAGCACCAACGCCTGCAAGCCGCCCACCAGTCGCAAACGCCCTGGCAAAAGTGGGGGCCCTACCTCAGCGATCGCCAGTGGGGCACCGTGCGCGAAGACTACAGCGCTACGGGGGCAGCGTGGGGCTATTTCTCCCACCAGCAATCGCACTCGCGGGCCTACCGCTGGGGGGAAGACGGCCTGGGCGGCATCTGCGACAACCAGCAGCAGCTCTGCTTTGCCCTGGCCCTGTGGAACGGCAACGACCCCGTGCTCAAAGAGCGGCTGTTTGGCCTCACCGGGGAGCAGGGCAACCACGGCGAAGACGTCAAGGAATACTACTTTTACCTCGATAGCACCCCCACCCACAGCTACCTGAAGTTTCTCTACAAATACCCCCAGGCCGCATACCCCTACGCCGATCTGGTGGCCGAAAACCAGCGGCGCGGGCGCGAGCAGCCCGAGTACGAGCTGCTCGATACCGGCGTTTTCAACGAAAACCGCTACTTCGACGTGTTTGTGGAATACGCCAAGGCGACACCAGAAGACATTTTGATCCACATTGAGGCCATCAACCGGGGGCCAGAGGCCGCGACGCTGCACCTGCTGCCGACCCTGTGGTTTCGCAACACCTGGGCCTGGGGTGACGAGGCAGAGAAGCCGAGGTTACGTAGCGACAGACAGTCGTTTGCCCCGACCGGGGATGGTGTGATTGAGGCATTTCACCCCACGCTGGGGAACTACTGGCTCCACTGCGAAGGAATCTCGATTGATGGGGAGACCCCGCCCCTCTATTTCACCGAAAACGAGACCAACTACGCCGCCCTGTTTGGGGGCGAAAATGCTTCTCCCTACGTCAAAGACGGCATTCACAACGCGGTCATTCACGGGCAGAATGCGGTCAATCCTGACCTGGTGGGCACCAAAGTCTCGCCCCACTACCAACTTTCCCTGGGGCCAGGGGAGCGCCAGACCGTGCGCCTGCGGCTGACCAATCAACCCGCCGTAGACGCCCCCCTGGGTGCTGCCTTTGAGGCGATTTTTCAAACCCGCAGACAGGAGGCCGACGATTTCTATGCCGCCCTCACTCCCCCGGCACTGAGTGACGACCAGCGCAATATTCAGCGCCAGGCGATCGCAGGCCTGCTCTGGAGCAAGCAGGTCTACACCTACTCCGTGGAACAGTGGCTCAAAGGGGATGCGGCCATGCCAGCGCCACCGCCGGGGCGCAACCGCAACCGCCACTGGCGACACCTCGACACCGCCGACATTATCTCCATGCCCGACAAGTGGGAATACCCCTGGTTCGCGGCGTGGGATCTGGCCTTTCACTGCATCCCTTTAGCGATGGTTGACCCCGAGTTCGCCAAGCACCAGCTCGATCTGCTAACTCGCGAGTGGTATATGCACCCCAACGGCCAGCTGCCCGCCTACGAGTGGGCCTTTGGCGATGTCAACCCGCCCGTCCACGCCTGGGCCACCTGGCGGGTGTATAAGATCGCCCAAAAGATGACTGGGCCCAGCGTAGACCACCGCCCTTTTTTAGAACGGGTGTTTCAAAAATTGCTGCTCAACTTTACCTGGTGGGTCAACCGCAAAGACAGAGACGGCAAAAACGTGTTTGAAGGCGGCTTTTTAGGCCTCGACAACATTGGCGTGTTTGACCGCAGCGCCCCGCTGCCCACAGGCGGCTCCCTGGAGCAGTCCGACGGCACCAGCTGGATGGCCATGTACTGCCTCAACATGCTGGAAATGGCCCTGGAGCTGGCCCTTGAGAACTCGGTCTACGAAGATATGGCCACCAAATTCTTCGAGCACTTTATCTACATTGCCGACGCCATGAACCACATTGGCGACGACCAAACCCGCCTGTGGAACGAGGAGGATGGCTTTTTCTACGATGTGCTGCACCTGCCCGAGGGCGACGACCCCTCGGGGTCGGCCTCAGACCAACGCATTCAGATGAAAATTCGCTCCATGGTCGGTCTGATTCCCCTCTGTGCGGTGATCACCCTGGAGCCCGATACCCTGGCCCAGCTGCCCAACTTTGCCGAACGGCTGGAGTGGTTCATTCAAAATCGCCCCCACCTGAAGCGCAATGTCGCCTGTATGGAGACGCAGGGCCAAGGGGCGCGGCGCATGCTCGCCCTGTGCTACGCCACCCTGGGCCATATAGAACCGCGCGATCGCCTCCGCCGCCTGCTCGAAAAGCTGCTAGATGAGGCCGAATTCTTGAGCGACTACGGCATTCGCGCCCTGTCGAAGTACCACGCCGATCACCCCTACCGCTTCCACGCCGACGGCCAGGAGTACCGGGTTGACTACGAACCCGCCGAGTCGCGCAGCGGCCTGTTTGGCGGCAACTCCAACTGGCGGGGGCCGATCTGGTTTCCGGTCAACTACCTGCTGATCGAGTCGCTGCAAAAGTTTCACCACTACCTGGGCGACGACTACCAGGTCGAGTGCCCCACCGGCTCCGGGCAGTGGATGAACCTGTGGCAGGTCGCCAGCGAGCTATCGCGACGGCTGATCGCTATGTTTGAGCAAAGCTCAGCGCCCGCCCGCCCGGTCAACGGCGGCAGCGCACTATTTGACCACGATGTCCACTGGCGCGACTATGTGCTGTTTTACGAATACTTCCACGGCGACAGCGGAACCGGGCTGGGGGCCAGCCACCAGACCGGCTGGACGGGACTGGTGGCCAAGCTGATTCAGCAGCAGGGGGAGTACAGCGGCGATCGCACTACCTTACCAGGATAGCTTTTTTCACGCCCGAGAATAGAAGTTATAATTAATACCAAGAATAAGCAAGAAGTCTTTTGCAACCGACCATGCTACATAACTATAATCAGAACGCTTTTCAGGTTGGAGCAGCTAGTTCCGATACTCCTCTCTTATGTTTATATTGTTCATTGGTAGTTCTAGAACTTTCTATAAAGGATTATCTTTACCATCAGTCTGGGCTATGGAAAAGAGGTCATTGCATTGTAGATTGGTTAACTCATGAACTAGGCGAGACTTCTCTAGGCGTACAACTACAAGATAAGCTGGCAAACTTATCTTGTACTTATAAAGATGGTTCTGAGGTTCCAATCGATGCCAACCGCTATCCTGATCTCAGATATCTTAGGCATGAGGATGATTTTCCCGGGAAGTCTACAGATATTCAGCTAGGAGAAGTTTTAGAAATTGTCAAAGATATCAAAACCACTCTTCTTAATAGAGGGATGAACTTATGATGAACGCAAGCCAACTCTTAAGAGCAGCACAAAGGATTGGAGAAGTCAAAACAGTTTTTCGCTTTCCCTATGTGCATGTGATTTGCATTTCGCCTAGCTTTGCTTGCCTCGAGGATGATGAGCGAGAGCTTAACTTCTGCAATTCTATTAGAGTAAGTGTTTCTGAACTTCGAAGGACTCTTCGAAATTCCTTACTTTCACTACGGTTAATTACTCAAGATGAGTTTTCTGTTGAATACCAAAATCATGAGGATCGAGGACATCATTGGCTTAGTGCTCTTATTGATCAGAAGCTAGATGATGTTGGTTCTCAAGTTAGAACTCCTGCAAGAGTTAAGGTGATCCATTTTTATGGTTACAAAGGTGGGCAAGCGCGTTCGACTCTTCTTGGGCTATTATCAACATCTTTAGCAGAAGATGGATGGAAAGTCCTAGTCGTTGATAGCGATATCGAAGCTCCTTCGCTTGATATCCTTTATGCTCGGACATCTCGAGATTTGTCAGGAACATTACTAGGAGTTGTTCAGTCGGCTACCTCTCAAATAGTTCCTGAACGTGTGAGAACTCCAGCAGAAGGTGGAGGCTATGTAGATTTAATAGCTTGTAGACCCAAGTCCAAAGAGTTCGACATTGACTCTTCTGCATTTGCTTTGCGATGTTCCTTGGAGCCATTATTGATTGAAGATGCTGCCAGAAAAATTATAAACTTTGCATCTGAAAAGTCTTACGACACCATCCTAATTGATCATAGATCGGGCCTTTCTCCTATAACGTTACCTTGGATGAATACCATTCCAGGCCCTACAGTTGTTTGTGTTCGCCTGGATGATCAGTGGCTCCCTGCCAAACAATTTATAAAGCTGGTTCTCAAGACTAATCCTAATAATCCCGGTGTTTTTGTTTCGTGGAAGTCAGACGATGAGAGTCCTGACTCGTATCGTCAACGCAATAATGCTCAAATTGACGAACTGCTTGATATACTTGCAGAAATTATTTCTGAGTCCTTTGAGCCTTCGAATGAGTTCTTTGAGGAAACAGAAATATCTTCCGTTGAGCTTAAAGATCATTGGATTGTTTGGCCATATGATAGTGCTTTTAGAGAAACCAGACTACCAGAAAAGAAACGATTGAGTGGATTCAATATTGAATCTCTTAAGAGAATTCGCAGTATTTTAAACGTTAGCGGCAGAATAATAGAAAGCCATCCATCTCTTAGTCCAAGTGGGGCTTCGGATGAGGGCGACTTGATTCAAACAGAAGCTCTTAGAGAATTGAGCGTTCCAAATAATCCAATATCCTATATTTTAGGGCGTAAAGGTACAGGCAAAACACGATTACTTAGAGAATTATCAAAGGCTGGAATTGGTGAACCTTTACTCGTCGATTCAAACAGCCAAGATGGTAGAGGTTTAAAGTCGCCTAGCTTAGAACTGTCTAGAGCGGCAGAGTTATATAAAGATAACCCTGATAGACTATGGTGGCATTTGCTTGCTATTGCTGTTGATTTGCCTGACACCTCAACTGAAACGCTCACAGAGCGATTTTCTAGCGAAATAGAGCGAAATTCTTTTGGCAACTTAGAAGCTCCAGAAGCTCAAGTTCTTGACAGAGTTCCAGGTGAAAACAAAAGAACATTCTTAATGGACGGCTTTGAAACAGCTTTCACAGCTAAGCTTATTTTTCCCTATATTGAGGCGTTGTTTAGATTTGTTCAAATTATTGAATCAGATCCTAGACTCTCTAAATTTATTCATATAAAAGTTTTTCTAAGAAGTGACTTGGCAGGTAGAGGTTATCAAAATATTGAACAGCAGCTCTTTGGTAAAAGTATTCTCGTGAGTTGGGACACTCTCAAAATATTTAATTTTTTACTAGCAAGGATATCTAGAGTCGAATGGTATCGACAAAATTTTAATGAGTTAATCGAAAATATAGAGAGAAATAGAGATGAAATCATAAGAGGAACATTGCCTGTTGATGTCTGCGAATCATTATTAATGATGGCATTTCCTGAAAATGTTAATAGAAACAATCTAGCAACTAAAACTTTTTTGAAAACATATTTTGCCGATAGTGCAAGTGATCGTCCCGACATTAGCTCTAGCGATAAATTGCGATACTATCCGCGGGTGTTTGATAAATTTTTGCAAGTAATTGCTGATCCCAAACCAAATGATGTTGGTTCTTTTCAAGGTTCGCAGATCGAAAATGGAAAAATCAGTCAAAATCTTATCTTCATTGCTCATGAAGCGGCAGCGAGGGAATACCTTGGACAGCTACAGTCTGAGCTAAACTATTTGATTAGTCTTTCAGATGACTTCTCCGATAATCAAATGAAAGTCAAATCCCTTCTTGATTCTTTTGAAGGCCTAAAAACGCCATTTCGGCTAGACGAATGTGTTGCAGAAATTGCTTCTAAGGTTAGTCTTAATACCACAGATATTAGGAACGCAATTGAAAGGATGAAAAGTGTAGGGATGTTTGAAGATCGTCCAGGATATCCTGGTCAATTGCGTGTGGGCCGTTTATTCAAATCATCTCTAAGAATGAAATATTTAAGGAGACCAAGGAGCATGGATTGAATTTTCAGTTCTTGATGCATTCAAAGGCGGACACATCGAAAGTTTACCACCCTCTCTCATCAGCCAACACCCGCTTATTTTCGCAATAAGTCTAGCTTTGGGATGCCTTATTGCTAAAAGTAGCAGTATCTTACAGGCTGCTGATCGTTGAAGCCGTAATTTTTGGATGCATCCCACTTATGTGAATTTGCTATTTTGACGGCTAGCTGGCCTGTCATTCTCGTGTAGACAGGAATCTAGGTTGGACGGCTACTCCTAGATAGATTCCCACGCAAGTGGGAATGTCGTAGACCCTTGCAACCGACATTCCGCAGGTTGACAAAAGGAGTATTTGGGTCAGCGGAGGTAAGCTCAG
>VFQR01000060.1_pt1 | contig 277903 bp, 265 predicted proteins | sample 3512321 | NCBI WGS metagenome assembly VFQR01 (sample SAMN10412374, study PRJNA504923) | tailings metagenome | isolation source: Relicate 3 Philex TSF1 revegetated site | place: Philippines: Tuba, Benguet | collected 2017-08-29 | reverse complement strand
GAAGCCCTTGAGGTTCGCCGCTTCCTTCATGACGTTCTCGCGGGTCAGGTTGTCGCCGGCCTGCTTCAGCGTCTGCAGCAGCGTGTGGGCCACCGCGAAGCCGTAGTTGTGGCCGTCGTCGCGGATGTCACCGTTCGGCATGTACTTGGCCATGAAGGCCTTCCAGGCGGCGACGTCCGGCGCATTGGCCCACTGCGGGTCATTCGCATCCTTGCGGTAGAGCGCGAGAATGATGCCCTGCGAGTTCTCGATGCCGGCCGGCTTCAGCACCGAACCGAAGGACGAGGAGACGTTGTTGAGATAGTGGACCGGCTTCCAGTTGATCTCGGCCGCCTTCTTGATCGCCTGTGCCGCGAATTTCGGCGTGGTGATGTTGAAGAAGACGTCGGCGCCGGAGTTCTTCAGCTGGATCATCTGGCTGTCGACGGTCGGGTCGGTCACCTCGTAGGTCGAGAGCTGGACGATCTTGCGCTCGTTGGCGGCGCCGAGGCCCTGCTTGAAGCCGTTGAAGTAGTCCTTGCCGTAGTCGTCGTTCTGCATCAGCACGCCGATCTTGGCGTCCGGCTTGGTCGACAGGATGTGCTTGGCGTAGATCGCGCCCTCGGTGACGTAGTCAGGCTGCCAGCCCATGGTCCACGGAAACTGGCGCGGATTGCCCCACTTCGACGCGCCCGTGGCGACGAAGAGCTGCGGCACCTTGCGCTGGTTGAGATAGCGCTGGATGGCGGTGTTGGAGGGTGTTCCGAGCGGGTTGAAGACGAGCAGGACCTTGTCCTCCTCGACCAGCTTGCGGACCATTTCCACGGCCTTCGGCGGCGAGTAGCCGTCATCATAGGTGATGAAGTTGATCTTGCGGCCGTTCAGCCCGCCCGCGTCGTTGACCATCTTCATGACGGCTTCCGAGGTGCGGCCGATGACGCCATAGGCCGAGGCGTTGCCCGAATAGGGCATGATGTTGCCGATCTTGATCTCGGTGTCGCTGGCGCCCTCGTCATAGCGCTTCTGCGCGATGGCGGGCGCGAAGACCGGCGTCACGGCCAGGGCGCCGAGGCCGGCGATCACTGTTCTGCGTTTCAGGTCAGTCATGGGTCTTTCCTCCGGGGTGGGTTGCGGCCTTTGGCGGCCGCTTGCTCGTCCAGTGTCTCGATGCACTGTTTGGGATGAGGGTGTGAGGACGTTCAGCCGCCCTGCCTCTTCTTGAACCTTGCCCACAGGGCGGCGAGGCCGCCGGCGACCCCGCCGGGCATGAAGTAGATCAGCAGGATGAGCGTGATGCCGTAGAGCGTCCAGGGCTGCAGCTCGAGCGGCAGGTGAATGGCCTGGGTGAGCTTCTTCGTCATCGCGTCGGCGTATTTCTCGATGAACTGAACGAACATGCCGCCGATCACCGCGCCGGGCAAGGATGCGACGCCGCCCACCACCGCGCCGACGAGGATGGCAATCGACAGCTCGAAGCGGAAACTGTCGGGCGAAACGAACTCGAAGATGATGGCGTGCAGCGCGCCGGCGACGCCGACATAGAGCGCCGAGATGCCGAAGACCGTCGCCTTGTAGCGCGAGGTGTCGATGCCCATCGTCCCGGCGGCCAACGTATGGTCGCGGATCGCCACCATGGCCCGGCCGGGGCGTGAGTTGAGCAGATTCCGCGCCATCCAGAACATCGCCACCGCGACGATCAGCACGACGAGGTACATCCACTGGTCGCCCGACAAGGGGAGGCCGAAGGGCGCGTCGGGCTTCAGGAGGTTGATGCCCATGACGCCGTTCGTCAGCGGTTCCAGATGCTTGTACTTCAGCATCTGCGGCACGGCGATGGCGAGGCCGAAAGTGGCGAGCGCCAGATAGTGTCCCTCGAGCCTCAGGGCCGGCAGGCCGAACAGGTAGCCGATGACGAAGCACAGCATCGCCGCCACCGGCAGGGTGAGCCAGTAGTTGACCCCGTAGTGCTCGATCAGGATCGCCGCGGTGTAGGCGCCGACGGCGAAGAAGGCGCCGTGACCGAGCGAGATCTGGCCGTTGAAGCCGGTGAGAAGGTTCAGGCCGAGCACGGCGATCGCATAGACGATCATCAGGCTCATCTGCAGGAAGGTGAAATTGGAGATGAAGCCCGACTTGCCGACCAGGAAGGGCAGGGTCGCGGCCAGCACCAGCAGGCCGGTGAGAAGGTAGCGCGTCATGTTGCGGGACGGGTCCGCGGCGACGGGGCCGGTCGAGGTGATGGCGGTCACGGAGCTACACCCTCTTGACGGTGGTGCGGCCGAAGAGGCCGGCGGGCTTCAGGGTGAGGATGGTGATGACGATGATCAGCGCCACCGTCAGCTTCTCGCCGTTGCCGACGATGTAGATGCCGAAGGTCTTCTCGGTGAGGTTGCCGAAATAGGCGACGAGGTTCTCCAGCACCCCGACGAGGAAGCCGCCGAAGACTGCGCCTGCCGGGTTGGAGATGCCGCCGACCAGCGCTCCGGCGAAGCCGTAGAGCAGGATGGAGGCCATCATGTTCGGCTCGAGGTAGACGACGGGCGCGACCATGGCGCCGGCCACCGCGCCGACCGAGGCGGCAAGGCCCCAGCCGAGCGCCAGCATCCAGTCGACCTTGACGCCGACGAGGCGGGCCGAGATCGGATTCTGCGCGGCCGCCCGCATGGCGAGCCCGAGCGGGGTGAAGCGGAAGAAGGCATAGAGCGCGAAGAGCATGACGAGCGAGACGACGATCATGCCGATCTGGTGCGAGCCGATGTAGCCGGAGCCGGCGAAGGTCACGTTCGGGAAGGGCGAGGGGAAGTTCTTGATCGTGTGGCTCCAGATGCCCCCTGCCAGCGAATGGAAGATGGCGAGCAGGCCGATGAAGACGACGACGATCGACAGCACCGAGGCGTTGTGCAGCGGCCTCAGGATGATCCGCTCGATGGCGACCCCCAGCGCGAAGGAGAAGAGGATGGTGAACCCCAGCGCCGGCCAGAACGGCACGCCCCACTGGATGAGCTGCCAGCAGACATAGGTGGAGAACATCGCCATCTCGCCCTGGGCGAAGTTCAGGTGGTCGGTGGCGGTGAAGATCATGACCAGGGCGAGGGCGACGAGCGCGTAGATCGCGCCTGAGGCCAGTCCCGATGCGATCTGCTGGATCAGCTGTTCCATGCGTCGTCCTCTGTCCCCTGCTCTTGGGCCTCAGTAGCCGAGGTAGGATTTGCGGATGCCCTCGTCGTTCTTCAGTTCGGCCGCCGGGCCGGACATGACGACGGTGCCGGTTTCGAGCACGTAGGCGGTGTCGGCGAGGTTCAGCGCCAGGGCGGCGTTCTGCTCGACGAGCAGCATGGAGACGCCGGCCTCCTCGTTGATCCGCCGCATGATGTGGAAGATCTCCTGGACGATCAGCGGCGCGAGGCCGAAGGAGGGCTCGTCCAGCAGCATCAGGCGCGGCCCGAGCATCAGGGCGCGGGAGATGGCGAGCATCTGCTGCTCGCCGCCCGAGAGCGTGCCGGCCTGCTGGGCGATGCGCTCCTTGAGCCGCGGGAAATAGGTGAAGACGAGGTCGAGGTCGCGCTTCACGCCCGACTTGTCGCGCCGGCCGTAGCTGGCGATCTTGAGGTTCTCCTCGACCGACAGGCCGACGAAGGTGCCGCGGCCTTCCGGGACGTGGGCGACGCCGAGGCGGGTGATGTCCTCCGTCGCCATGCGCTCGATGGGCTGGCCGTCGAAGAGGATGCTGCCCTCGCGGCGGACGAGGCCGCTGATGGCGCGGAGCGTCGTCGTCTTGCCGGCGCCATTGGCGCCGAGCAGCGTGGTGATGCCACCCTTGGCGAGGCTGAAGCTCAGCCCGTGCAGGGCTTCCGTCGCGCCGTAGTAGGCCTTGAGGCCGCTGATCTCGAGGAGCGCCGTCATGCGTCAGGCCCCCGTCCCGAGATAGGCGCGGATGACCTCGGGGTCGCGCTGCACTTCCGCCGGCGTCCCGTCGGCGATCTTCTTGCCGAAGTCGATGGCGACCACCTTGTCCGAAACGGACATGACGAGGCTCATGTGATGCTCCACCAGCAGCGTGGTGACCTTCTGGATCTCGACGACGCGGCGGATCTGTTCCTTCAGAACCTCGATCTCGTCGTGGTTCAGGCCGGCGGCCGGCTCGTCGAGCAGCAGCAGCTTGGGCCTGGCGGCCAGGGCGCGGGCGAGTTCGACGCGCTTGCGGATGGGGAAGGGCAGGGGCCCGGCCGGCATGGCGGCGAAGGCTTCGAGATCCATGAAGGCGACGAGTTCGCGGGCCCTGTCCTCGATCGCCCTTTCCTCGGCCGCGACGCCGCTGGCGCGCAGGATGGAGCGCAGGAAACCCGCGTGAGTCTGGCTGTGGCAACCGACCTTGACGTTGTCGAGGACCGACATGCGGTCGAACAGCGCGACGTTCTGGAAGGTGCGGCCCATGCCGATGGCGGCGATGGCGTGCCGCGGCGCGTTCATGATCGAGCGGCCCTCGAAGAGGATGTCCCCCTCGTTCGGGATGTAGAGGCGGCTCAGGCAGTTGAAGAGGGTCGTCTTGCCGGCGCCATTGGGTCCGATCAGGCCGACGACATGGCCCGGCATGACGTCGAAGGAAATGCCGTTCAGGGCGATGATGCCGCCGAAGCGGACCGAGATGTCCCGCACCGCGAGGAGCGGTGTCTGGACGGATTCCGGATGCGCGTCGGCAATGCCAACGGATGTCATTGGCCGGTATCCTCCCTGGAAGGCCGGGCGCTTTTTGCGCTGCCGTTTTGGCGTGGCCGTTATCGTTGGAGACAGTGTGAACAGATAAGGGCGACGGCCGCAATGCCTGCCGGGACGCTTTCTCTCCGTGGGGCAGAGCGGGACGCGGAGGGGCCCACCTCACCGGAAAGATACCCGGTAGGATAAAAAGAATGAAATCTCATTCCATTAGCCGAAATCGCGAGACGCAGTCACAGCGCCTCCCTCTTTCCAAAGACGGAGGCGGATGTGCTGCCGCCACCGCTCCGTTTTCATCGGCCACTGGTCAGCCGGCGGCGGCCAGCACCCGGTTCCTGAGCGTTCCAAGTCCCGCGACCTCAAGCTCGATGACATCGCCCGGAGCCATGAACCGGTCGTGCTCGAGGCCGCATCCGCCATTCACCGTGCCCGAACCGAAGACCTCCCCCGCATGCAGCGTCTCGGAGCGCGAGACATAGGCGATCATGTCCTCGAAGGAGTGCAGCATTCCGGCGGTGCTGCTGTCGGTCCAGACCTCGCCGTTGACCCGGGCCACCGCCTTCAGGCTGTAGGGATCGGGCAACTCGTCGGCGGTGAGGATGTAGGGGCCGAGGGCGTTGCCGGCGTCGAAGCTCTTGCCCTTGGCGGGGCCGAGCATGCCCTGCATCTCCGCCAGCTGGGCATCGCGGGCGGAGAAGTCGTTGAAGATCGTGTAGCCGAAGATGTGGCTGCGGGCGTCCTTCAGCGCGATGTTCGATCCGCCGCCCCAGAGCACGGCGGCGAACTCCAGCTCGTAGTCCATCAGCTTCGAGTAGGCGGGCCAGGTCACCTCGGCATCCGGCCCGACAATGGAGAAGCGGTTGGTGAAATAGTAGATGGGACGGTCGAGATAGACCTTCGGCACGTCCTCGGCCGGCTTCAGCGCGCGGGCGGCGGCCTCGTCGCCCTTCATGCGCGCGATGATGCGGCGCATCCCGACCGGCGCGTCGAGGATGTGGCGGGGATAGACCGAAAAGTCGCGCACCTGGGGAGGCACCGGAATGGGTGCCTTCAGCCGGACGCGGGCCAGCGGCCGGGCGATGTCCTCGTCGATGCCGTGGCGGGCGACGAGCTGCCGCGCCGTATCGAGGGCCCGCGGGCCCGCCTCGATCAGCGCCAGCATGGAACGCAGGGCGGTCGCCGGCACGTGATCGCGATGGGCGGCGGTCGCGAGGTCGAGGACGTGCTCGTCGCCCTCCGGGCCGACGATGGCACCGAGGCGCTCGCGTCCGTGCGAGCCGACGAAGGTGACGAGTTTCATGGGGCCTGGTCCTCGAAGATGGCGACTGCCCGGCAGAAGCCAGCCGAGGCCTTGTGGATCTTGAAGGGGAAGCAGGCGATGGTGAAGCCGGTCGCCGGCAGCTGGTCGAGATTGGTCATCTTCTCGATATGGCCATAGGCCCGCACCATGCCGGCGCGATGGCCCTCCCAGATGAGGCTCGCATCGCCCGTCTCGGCATATTTGCGCGCGGTGTGGACGAAGGGCGCGTCCCAGCTCCAGGCATCCGTGCCGGTGATGCGGACGCCGCGCTCGGTCAGGTAGAGCGTCGCCTCGCGGCCCATGCCGCAGCCGCGACCGACATAGTCCGGTTCGCCGTAGCGGGCGCCTGCGGCGGTGTTGACGACGACGATGTCGAGCGGCTGGAGCGTCACGCCCGTCCGTTTCAGTTCCGCCGCGACGTCTGCGGCGGTCGCGACATAGCCGTCGGGGAAATGGCGGAAGTCGAGCTTCACGCCGCGCTGGAAGCACCAGTCCAGCGGCATCTGATCGATGGTCCAGGCCGGCTGTCCGCCATCCGTCGTCGAGTGGAAGTGATAGGGCGCATCGAGATGGGTGCCGTTGTGGGTCGAGACGTTGAGCTGCTCGACGGCCCAGCCTTCGCCTCCCGGCAGGTCGTCCTGCGTCAGGCCGGGGAAGAAGGGCAGGATTTGTCCCACCGACTGCTTGTGGTCGACATAGGTGATCGAGGGCAGCGCCGACGGCGGGTCGGAGGCGATGTCGGCGCGCAGCGCCACGGACAGGTCGATGATGCGACGGGGCATGGTGTCTCCTCTAGGTCTCGATGTCGTGCGGCCAGAGTTCGGGCCCCGGCCTGGCCGCAAGAGCCCTCAGCCCCGCCGCTGCGAAGGTGACGGCCCGCGACAGCATGGCGTCTGTCTCATGGTCGCTGGTCTCGCCCGCGGACAGCCGGTCGGCGCGCCCGGTCGGTGCCATCTGCGTCAGAGCGGCGCCGATGATGAAGAGGTAACCCCAGGTCGCGTTGGCGCGGTCGAGGCCGGGCAGGGCGGCCATCAGCGCAGTGATGAAGCGCCCGGCCATGGCGTCGTAGCTCCTGGCGACAAGGTCCTTCTGCCAGTCGCCCTCCGCCGTGCTCACGGCCAGGATCAGGCTCGCGAAACGGCCGCCGCCCTGGCCCGGATCATGGCCTGCCTCCACGGTCGGGCGCAGCAGCGCCTCGACGATGTCCTCGACCGTGGGGTTGCCCCTTACCAGCATGGCATCGAGGCGCGCCAGGCGGATCCGGTTGATCGCCCCGGAGCGCCGCGCGAACATCGCCTCGAACAGGCCTTCCTTGGTCTTGAAGTGATAGTGGAGCAGCGCCTGCGCCACTCCGGCTGCTTCAGCGATCGCCCGCATCGAGGCGCCCTCGAAGCCGTGCCGCGCGAACTGTGCCTCCGCCGCGTCGAGGATGTCCTCCCGCGATGACGGTCTGGCAGGGAGGCGTGATGTGGCCGACGTCATGAAGCGTTTGCGATCCTGATCGGTCGATCAGTGAAGACCACGTCTCGCCTGCGCTCAATATCCGCCGATCTGGGGAGGTTATCAGCCCTTCGCGGCGTTGCGCTTGCGGGTCGCTGCAGCCTTCCGGGCGGAGGCGGAGCGTTCCTCCGCCGAGCGCGCGGCCGAGGCCTTGCCGCCGAGCCGGCCACCGCGATGGGCGGAGACCTTGGTGTCCGGCTTGCCGCGGCCCGAGCCTGACCTGTTGCCGCCGCCGCTCTCCTTGTTGACGGTCGCCCAGGCGATGGCCTCGGCGCGGTCGTCGGACATGCCGCGATCCTTGTAGCCCTCCTCGATGTGCTCGGCCTTGCGCTTCTGCTTGTCGGTGTAGGCCGACTTGTCGCCGCGGGGCATCGTCGCCTCCTGTTCGGGGGAATGTTCAAGGGCCAACGGCTGGGGCAGGCTCCTGTTCCCTCAAGCCTCACCCCGGAGAGCGCCATGGCCGCCAGCGACGAACCGACCATTCCGCTGAGGATGGTCAAGGCCAACGGCATCACCATGCGGATCGCCGAACTCGGGGAGGGGCCGCTCGTGCTCTTCTGCCACGGCTGGCCGGAAGGCTGGGCATCCTGGCGACACCAGATGCGCGCCGTGGCGGCTGCGGGCTATCGTGCGGTGGCCGCCGACATGCGCGGCTATGGCCACACCGACGCGCCCGCCGAAATCGAACGCTACTCGATCCTCGACCTCGTCGCCGACCAGGTGGAGCTGGTGAAGGTGCTGGGCGCCGGTAACGCCGTGGTGGTGGGGCACGACTGGGGCGCGCCCGTCGCCTGGCATTGCGCGCTGCTGCGGCCCGACATCTTCCGGGCGGTCGTCGGCATGAGCGTGCCGTGGACGCCGCCGGCCTATACGGACCTGCTGACCGCGCTGGAGAAGCTCGGCATCCGCGACTTCTACATGCAGTATTTCCAGGCGCCGGGTGTCGCGGACGCCGAGCTCGACCGCGATCCCGAGGAAAGCCTGAAGCGCATCTACGGCGACGGCTTCGGTGAACGCACGGGCAAGCGAAAGTCGATGATCCGGCTGAAGACGCCGGGCGGTGTCCTCGCCAATACCGACCCGCCCGGCGAGATGCCGGACTGGCTGCCCGACAGCCACATGGCCTACATGGCCGGTCAGTTCGCCCATTCGGGCTTTCGCGGCGGTCTCAACTGGTACCGCAACCTCAGGCGGAATGCCGCCTTGATGGCGCCATGGAGAGGCCAGCCGATCCGCCAGCCCTCGCTGTTCATCGCCGGCACCAACGACGGGGTGATGCATTTCCCCGCCTCCAGGGCGCAGATCGACGCCTATCCGACGACCCTTCCGGGCTGCCGGGGCGTCCACCTGATTGACGGGGCGGGACACTGGATCCAGCAGGAGCGCGCCGACGAGGTCAGCGCGCTGCTGCTCAGGTTCCTCGCCGGCCTCTAGGGCCTGCGGCGCTTCCTCAGCGCACCGGCACCAGCCGTTCCTTGCCGACGCCTTCCTGGCCGGCGATGGTCCAGGTGCCGTTCAGGGTGCCATCCTCCTCGATGCGGTACACGACGAGGCCGATGGCGTTGCCGAGGCGGTAGGCGGCCGAGAGCACGTTGCCCTGGCGCATGCAGAAGCCTTGCGTCGGCGGCGTGTTGGGGATGGCCCAGCGGATTCCGCAATTGCCGCCGGCGGTGCCGGAGATTTCCGCCACGCCGCGGTAGCCGGAGCCGTTGGCGTTGTCGCCGATGACCTGGTAGCGGCCGGTGATCTGCTGGGCGCCGGCGGCGGCGACCGAGCCGGCGAGAACGGCCGCAGCGGCGGCGAGGCGAAGTGCGATCATCTGTGGTCCCCCTTGATACGGAAAGCTCTCTGGCCTTCGCGAGATACAGTCCGTCGCGATTGTTGCGCGGCTGTGTCGTAGCGTCACGTCCGGAAATTTCCGTGGCTCGGCTTGCGGCGAAGCGCCCGGACGGCTATCTCGCGGCTATTCAATCGAGCCCCACTCCGATACGGCGCAGCGCCCTGCCGGCGCGCGCGAGACGACAAGGACGCCGTCCATCATGGCCCGCCAGTTCGCCTACCACATGTCCGGCCTGACCAAGGCCTATCCGAACGGCAAGAAGGTGCTGGAGAACGTCCACCTGTCGTTCTACCCGGACGCCAAGATCGGCGTCCTCGGCGTCAACGGCGCCGGCAAGTCGACGCTGCTGCGCATCATGGCCGGCATGGACAAGGAATATACCGGCGAGGCCTGGGCGGCGGACGGGGTGCGCGTCGGCTACCTGCCGCAGGAGCCGCAGCTCGATACCAGCCTCAATGTCCGCGAGAACGTCATGCTCGGCGTCGCCAAGAAGAAGGCGATCCTCGACCGCTACAACGAACTCGCCATGAACTATTCCGACGAGACCGCCGACGAGATGGCGAAGCTCCAGGACGAGATCGAGGCGCAAGGCCTGTGGGACCTCGACAGCCAGGTCGACCAGGCCATGGACGCGCTGATCTGCCCGCCGGACGACTGGGCGGTCGACAAGCTCTCGGGCGGCGAGAAGCGCCGCGTCGCGCTCTGCCGCCTGCTGCTCGACCAGCCGGAAGTGCTGCTGCTCGACGAGCCCACCAACCACCTCGACGCCGAGACCACCGCCTGGCTTGAGGGGCATCTGCGCACCTATCCGGGCGCCATCCTGATCGTCACCCACGACCGCTACTTCCTCGACAATGTCACGGGCTGGATTCTCGAGCTCGATCGCGGCCGCGGCGTGCCCTATGAAGGCAATTACTCCGCTTACCTCGACGCCAAGGCCAAGCGCTTTGCCCAGGAAAAGAGCGAGGACGCCGCCCGCGCCAAGGTGCTGGAACGCGAAAAGGAATGGATGGGCCAGAGCCCGCAGGCCCGCCAGGCCAAGTCCAAGGCCCGTATCCGCGCCTATGACGAACTGGTCAAGGTCAACGAGGCTCGCACCCAGTCGCACACCGCCCAGATCATTATTCCGCCCGGTGAGCGCCTGGGCCACAATGTCATCGACGTGGAGGGCCTTTCGAAGTCCTTCGGCGACCGCCTTCTTATTGACAACCTCAGCTTCAAGCTGCCCCCCGGCGGCATTGTCGGCATTATCGGGCCCAATGGCGCCGGCAAGACGACGCTGTTCAAGATGCTGACGGGCCAGGAAAAGCCCGATAGCGGCACCGTCACCGTGGCCGAAAACGTGCACCTGGGCTATGTCGACCAGAGCCGCGATGCGCTCAACCCCAACAAGACCGTCTGGGAAGAAATTTCGGGCGGCGATGAAGTGCTGATGCTGGGCAAGCGCGAAATGAATTCGCGCGCCTATACCTCGACCTTCAACTTCAAGGGCGGCGACCAGCAGCAGAAGGTGGGCAATCTCTCGGGCGGGCAACGCAACCGCGTGCACCTGGCCAAGATGCTCAAGAGCGGCGCCAACGTCCTGCTGCTCGACGAACCGACCAACGACCTCGACACCGAAACCCTCGCCGCGCTCGAAGAGGCGCTGGAGGAATTCGCCGGCTGCGCCGTGATCATCAGCCACGACCGCATGTTCCTCGATCGCCTCGCCACCCACATGCTGGCCTTCGAAGGCGACAGCCATGTCGAATGGTTCGAAGGCAATTTCCAGGACTACGAGGCGGACAAGGTGCGGCGCCTGGGCGCCGATGCGGTCAACCCGAAGCGCGCGACGTATAAGCCGCTGACGCGGTGACACCATGCGGGGCGCGGCGAATGCCGCGCTCTTGGTGCTTTCGGTGCGTCTTGCCCGGAAAAATCCCCAGGCTGAGGAACCTTCCTCAGGTGGATTGAGTTATACCGGTTCGGCAGAGGATCGTTCTGTCGGTATTCCGGGGGCGTAAAGCATATGGTTGAGCTGGATTACGCGCGCATATTCGAGGCGCTGCCCAGCCCGTTCATGATTCTGGACCGTGATCTGCGCTATGTCGCGGCCAATGACGCCTATCTTGAAACCACGAGAAGTACGCACGACGACCTGATCGGGCGCTATTTGATGGATCGCTTCCCGGCGCCGGGGGAGAGCGAGGAAAAGCTGCTCGCTTCCTTCCGTAAGGTCATCGCCACAGGAAAGGCAGATACCCTGGCTTACCTGCCCTATCCGATTGCGGAGGCAGACGGAACCGTGCGTCACCGTTATTGGACGGCCATCCATGTGCCCATCATGGGCGCCGACGGGCAGGTCGAATATATCCTCCAGAACACGGTCGATGTGACCGAACTGGTGCGGATGCGCGAGGCGGCCACGCTGCCATTCAGCTCCATGTCGGCGGCGACCAAGCTTATCGAGCGGACGCGCGAGGCGGAGGCGGCCAGCGCCGATTTCCGCCGCCTGTTCCAGCAGGCTCCGGCCTTCTTTGCCGTACTGTCCGGGCCAACACATATCTTCACCTTCGCGTCCGACTCCTATGTCCGGCTGATCGGAGGCCGCAATGTCATCGGCATGCCCATTGCAGCGGCCTTGCCCGAGGTTATTGAACAGGGCTTCATCGATATTCTCGATAGCGTGTACCGGGAGGGGAATGCCCATGCTGCCGAAGGCGCGCGGGTGATGCTCGAAAATGAGCCCGGAAAGCCGGCCCAGGAGACCTTTCTCGACTTTTCCTACAATCCGATCCGCGATGCAGCAGGCAATATCAGCGGCGTGTTTGTGCAGGGCATGGACCGGACGGAGGCTGTCCGGGCTTCGCGGCGTCAGCGGCTGCTGATCGACGAGCTGAACCACCGGGTCAAGAACACGTTGGCCACGGTCCTGTCGATCGCCAGCCAGACGCTGCGCAACACCACGGATGTAACTGTGGCGCGGCAGGCTCTCGAGGCCCGGATCATGGCGCTGTCAAAGGCCCATACAATGCTGAGCGACCGCAAGTGGCACGCTACCGAGATCGGACACCTGGTGCGTCAGGAATTGCGGGCTTTCGGGGACGACCAGGTGCGTTTCGGCGGGCCGGTCCTCATGGTCAATGCCAAGGCGACCGTGGGGCTGGCCCTGGTGTTGCACGAGCTGGCGACCAATGCGGTCAAGCATGGAGCGCTTTCCACCGACCGCGGCAATCTTGCCGTCAACTGGACCGAGGGGGCCGAGGACAGTCTCGTCATCGATTGGGTGGAGCGGGGCGGCCCACCGGTGCGCGATACCGACCGGAACGGTTTTGGAACGCGGCTCCTGCGCACTGTCGTTTCCGGTGAACTTGGCGGCAAGCTCGATCTCAATCATGACGACGCGGAGATGCGGCTGCAAATCGTTGTCCCGCGCTCCGCTTACAATGTCGGCGAGGTGCAGTTTGGTTAGCGATCGCCCCCGCATTTTCGTTGTCGAGGACGAGGCGCTCGTTCTCATAAACCTGGAAGATATCCTGGAATCTCTCGGTTGCACTGTCGTGGCGCAGGCCATGAACCTGGCCGATGCCCAGCGGCTGGCCAGCAGCGTCGAGCCCGATGCGGCCATTCTCGACGTCAATCTGGGCGGGGCGGCGGTTTTTCCGGCGGCCGACCTGCTGGCCGCGCGTGGCGTGCCGATCCTGTTTGCCACCGGCTACGGAAAGGAAGGATTGCCCGAGGCCTGGCAGGGCCATCCGGTCATCGTGAAGCCCTATTCCCAGCCCGACGTCGAGGAGGCTCTGACCAGTCTGCTCCGTCTCGGCGCCTGAAACGCGATCCAACCCCCTTTACCAAACCTCCACTGATCTGTGAAAAGCATTGGGTTTGCGGGCCTTTTCTGCCATAGGGTGTGCAAACCGGGGCAGGCCTCGGATCAGGGTCGGTTCTTTGGGGGACTGTATGAGAATCTTCGTGACGGGGGCGGCGCTCGCAGGCAGCCTTGCCCTCGCCGTTCCGGTTGCTGCGGCATCCGGACAATGTTCAATCACGGGCCACGGTGAATTCGCCTGTGACCTTAACGTCGATGGTGGCGGTATTACTTTTGCGCTGCCTAGTGGCGAAACCTTCGTCTTCGCCCATGAGGCAAATGGCGAAGGCCTGGGATATCTGATCGCTGCCGAACCGCAGCCCGGCCGCCGTCCGGAAGAACTCGGACGATTCGTGCCGGTCGAGGGCAAAGACGGGTGCTGGTTCGGGGAGCAGGACGAGATCACTTTCTGCGCCGCGCTGGAGCAGTAACTGCATGACGACAGAGCCCTTTGCCGTTGACATCGGCGGCGCCACGCTGGCCGGACTTGAACTGGGCGAGGGTCTGCCGGTTGTCTTTTTGCATGCCGGTGTCTGCGACAAGCGCATGTGGCTCGACCAGATGCAGGCCGTCGCCGATGCCGGCTGGCACGCCGTGGCCTATGACAGGCGCGGCTATGGCGAGACGAGCAGTCCGGATGAAGCCTTCAGCCATCTCGACGATCTTGAAGCCGTGCTCGACGCGCTCGACATCCACGCGGCGGTGCTGGTCGGCTGTTCCATGGGCGGCGGCCTGGCTGTCGATTTCGCGCTGGCCCATCCGGGCCGGGTGATCGGGCTCGTGCTGATCGGCACATCCATCACCGGGGCGCCCTGGAGCGCGACGGCCGAGGAGCGGGCCATCGAAATGGCCGAAGAGGATGCCTGGGAACGTGGTGACCTCGACCTGCTCAACAAGGTGCAGGCGCATGAATGGCTCGATGGTCCGCGGACCCAGAGCGGTCGCGTCGGCGGGGCCGCCCGGGCGCTGTTTCTCGACATGAATGCCAAGGCGTTGGAGAAGCCGCAGCTCACCCAGGAAGAGGCGCGGCCCGATGCCTGGGGCCGCGTCGAGCACGTCAATGCCCCCACCTTGCTGGTGGTTGGCGACGAGGATTTCACCGCCCTGGTGGACCGGCACGAGACCCTGTCCGAAACCATGCCCAATGCTTTTGCCGTGGTCCTTGAGGGCGCGGCGCATATTCCGAGCATCGAGAAGCCGGACCTCATCAATTCACTGCTGCTGCAGTTTCTCGATGCCCTCGATGGGGAAGAAAGCGACGCGGAAACAGACGAGTAGCCGCATCAGGCAAGGCAACTTGCCGATGTCCTTTCACGCTGATTCAAGTGCCTCAAGGATCGATTCAACGCGCTGAAAAAATGATTCAGCGCGTTGATGTTTCTCTTGATGAACACTCTACAAATAGTTGATCTAACAGAGCTATTTATACTTGTATCGATTAGACGGCGATGATGCCGTCGAAATGCCGGTCGAGTTGAGGGGTGGGGACATTTGTGAGGTCCTTGTCGAGCTCGGCGACGACGGTCTTCTTCACATGTTCCGACATGACCTTGCGCAGATTACCCAGCGCCACCGGGGCAGCTGCAATCACCAGTCGGTCGTAGGCGCCGGCCTTTGCCTTGTCGTCCAGCACGCCGGCAACCGAGCGGGCGAACTCGGCCTCGCGGTGATCAACCGGGTCTGTACGAGGTTCCATGGCGCTACGTCCGGGCCCGACGGAGGAAAAGCTGCGGCCGGGACGATCGGCATTGATGTCCTGGGTCTGGAGTGGGGGAATGGACCAGTCGAGACCTTTGACGGAAACGAGGCCCTTGCCCGGACCGCCATGTTCCAGCACGCGGGCTTGGTTGCCATCGGCGATCAGGATCCAGGTTACGGTCTTTTTCATTTGCAGCTCCTCTTGTCGGGACGGGTTATGGCTTGGGCATGACCACCGGGTCATGCCGGAAAGCGCACAGATCTGGCCGGCGCTTCCGGGAGCCAACGTCCGACACAGGTAAAAGTTTGGGTCCGCCTCATCACCATTGCAAGGGGGAGCGATCACAAACTCTGATTGGTCGTGTTGCCCTGCCCCTGCTAGAGGGGGCATCGCGTCCTTTGTGGCGCGGAGTTTGCAATGACCCTTCCCGAACAGGCCCCCGAAATCGCCGCGCCGGAGAAAGCGCCAGCGGGCATCGCGCCCAACGAGACGCGCAACGGCGTCATCGCGGCGCTCTCGGCCTATCTGTTCTGGGGCTTCCTGCCCATCCTGTTCCGCCTGATGGAAGGGGCAGGATCGGTGCTGATCGTGGCCGAGCGGACGCTTTGGTCGCTGCTATTGCTGGCCGGAATCATTGCCTTTACCCGCGGCTTTGGCGAGGTCAGGGCCGTGCTGCGCGATATCAGGCGCATGCGGGTGATCGCGATTTCCGCCGTGCTGCTGGTGGGAAATTGGCTGCTCTATGTCTGGGCCGTCGAGACAGGGCAGGTGCTAGAGGCCAGCTTTGGCTATTTCATCAATCCGCTGGTCAATGTGGCCATCGGCATGATCCTCCTGGGCGAGCGGCAGAACCGCATGCAGACCATTGCCATCGGCATTGCCGTCGTGGCCATTCTGATCCAGGCCGCCGGTATCGGACGCATCCCCTTTGTAGCGCTGGGCCTTGCCCTGTCCTTCGGCTTTTACGGCTTCATCCGCAAGACCGCGCAGGCCGGACCTGCCACGGGTCTTTTCGCCGAAACGGTGGTCGTCGCGCCCTTTGCAATGGCGTTCGTTGCCTTCGACCTGGCCACCCGCGGCATCGGGGTTCATGCCGATCCGATCCAGATGATGCTTCTGGTGCTCACGGGGCCGGCCACTGCCATCCCGCTCTTGCTGTTCGCCTATGGCGTACGGCGGCTGCGCCTCACCACCATTGGCATGTTCCAATACCTGGCCCCGTCGATCCAGTTCCTCCTGGCCATCACCCTTTTCGGCGAGGCGCTCAATCCGCTGCGGCTCCTGAGCTTCGCGCTCATCTGGGTATCGCTGATGGTGTTCTCCTGGGACAGTTTCCGGCGACGCGGTGCGATCCGCGCCGCCGGTTGACACGGTCAGAACTGCTGCTTGAGGGCTGAGTCCCAGTGCTCGTCGGCTTTCCCGTCGACGATGCGCCAAGTGTCGTACCAGGTGGTCGTATATTTCTGTCCGGGATTGGACGGGTCATCGAGCTCGATCACCGTGCCCACTGTGACCAGGTCACCTTCGGCGGTGACAAAAACGACGGGGGCCTGGATCTTGTCCTGAAGTGGCTTGGGTTCGGCCTTGAGCACTTCGGTGAAGAACTTGACCACGCCGTCCCGGCCCGAAGCGGCATTTGGATTGTGCTGGATGTAGCGTTCAGTGAGATAGAGATCGGCCCGATCCCACTGATTGGCCTCGAGCAGTTCGCGGAAGATGTTGTAGACGACCTGCTTGTTCGCATTGAGCTGCGGATCGGGGCTGGTAAACAGGGCATCCTTGTCCGCAGCCGCGACGACGGCTTCCTGGGCGAAAGCAGCGCCGGTGCCGGTCAGGCCGGCGACGGCAAGGATCACGGCCGTGAGGCCAGTCTTGAAGTTCATTGTTCTCTCCATACTGGGTGGTTGGTCGACCCGCCGAGAGAATTAGTGACCTTGCTACCCGCCCGGAAGGAGGCACCTTGACGGGCGATAGGCACTTGGCAGTGAGCCCCGGCTAATCCCGCAGCTCGGCAAGCGCGGCTTCAACGGCGTCGCGCTCCGGCAGGTCCGGTCCCAGGCTCAGATAGCGCTCGTAGAAGTCCCGAGCCCGCTCGGTTCGTCCGGCCTGTTCATGAAGCCGTGCCAGGGCGAGCACGGCCTTGGGCTCCGGCAGGTCGCCAGAGGCCAGGGGGGCGAGTATGTCTCCGGCTTCGGCATAGCGATTCAACCGGGCCAGCAGGTCGCCGCGTGCCAGCACTTCCTCGGGGGTCAGGGTCGTGACCGCTGCCAGCCGCGCATAGGCGTCTGCGGCGCCAGCGGCATCGGCGCGTTCGACTCTAATGGCCACCAGGGCCCGCAGCGCCTCGGCATTGCCGGGCGCGTAGTCGGCCCAATCCTTGAGCAGGCCCTCGGCAGCCGCGAGGTCGCCGGCGGCCCGGTGCAAGTCGCTGAGGCCGCTGAGAGCCGCTGACGCGCCGGGGTCGAGCGCAAGAGCTTCGGCATAGGTGAGGCGCGCGGCCTCGTCATTGCCGGCCAGCCGGGCAATGTCCGCCACCCGGATGAGGGGCAGAGGCGATAGCGGATCGGCCTCCGCCGCGGCGCGAGCCTCGGCTTGGGCGGCGACATGGTCGTTGCGGGCCAGCGCGATGTCGGCGCGCAGCAGCAGTGTCTGAGGCAGCAGGTCGCCATTGTCGGGCATCAGCGCAACCTGCGCCTCTGCGGCATCAGGGTCTCCGGCAGCAAGGCCGGCGCGCGCCAGACCCAGGCGGGCCTGCGGCAGGTTCGGATCGATGGCGAGGGCCGACTGGTAGTGCTCGGTGGCAACATCGGCCTTACCTTCCGCCAGGGCAATATCGCCCATCAGCGCGTAAGCCCAGGGCGCATCGGGGCCTCCCCCCGCGGCAATCCGATGGGCTCGCGCCACGGCTCCCTCCGGGTCGGTCACGGCGCGGGCGGCGGCGCCGACGAGCGGGTCAAGCACATCGAAGATGGCGCCCGCGGCGTCATGGAAATAGGCTGACGGGGCGGTGGTCGCCATGGGCGGCATGTCGATCATTTCGGCAGTGCCCCGCACGACCCGCAGCCGCAGCCGCTGCCCGGCCGGCGCGCAGTCGGTGGTCTGGCAGGTGATCTCGCCGGTAATGCGGGTTTCCTGGACGCCCAGGAATTCCCGGACTTGCCTCAGCACCGCGTCGATGGAGAGCGTGGAGCCGGGCAGGGTGAATTCGACCAGCTGGTTGTCCGGCACTGCCACCAGCGTCTGCCGCGCCAGGGCGGCGGTGCGGCTATAGTCCTGGAGGCCATCCCAGACCCGGTTGGCGGCCACGCTCGAGGTCATGCCGCGATCGGCCAGGGCCTGCGGCACGGCAATGGGTTCGATGATGATGGGATTGCGGATGATCTGTGCGCCCATGGTGGGAACCAGCAGCAGCGTGGCGGCAAAGAAGCCGATATTGATCATCATGGTGCGCAGGGTCGCCAGCCCCGCATCGACACGGGTGAGGCTCAGGCCAGGCTGGGGCTGGAGCTCGCTCATTGCGATCCGGCCTCCGGAGCCGCCTGCGTTTCGGCCTGGGCGGCGTCGAGGCCATCGAGAATGTCGAGGAAGCCGCGCGCCAGGTTGCCATATTGCGTGCCGGACGTATCCAGTTCCAGCACCCGCTCGAGGTCGATACGGGCATTGGCATTGTCCCCGGTGATGGCCAGGGCCGACCCCCGGCCGAAGCGCGCGGCGGGGTCATAGGGCCTGACGGCGATGGCGCGCCCGAAGCGGTCGATGGCCTCGGGCAAGCGGTCCAGTTCCTGAAGCAGCCCTGCCGACTGGTAGAGCAGATCAAAATCATCGGGGGCGATCAGCAGCGCCCGGTCGAAAGCATCAAGCGCCTCCTGCTTGCGGCCAAGGAAGGTGAGCGCCGCGGCGTGCAGGGCATGGGTATCAGCTTCCCCGGGCCGGTAGCGGGCCGCGGCACCGAGCAGGGCCTCGCCGTCTTCCAGCCGGCCCGACGAGGCCAGGGCAATGAAGACCGGTTCGAGCGCCAGCGGATAGGCCGGATCGATCTGCAGAGACCGCCGGAACCAGTCCTGGGCCACTTCACCATTGCCCCGCTCGGCTTCGATCTGGCCGATGCGGGCGAAGTAGTGGGCGCTGCCGGGATCCAGTTCGGCCGCCCGCTGCAGCAGCGCGATTGCCTCGTCGGCCGCACCTTCGGCCAGCCGCAGTTCCGCCTGCCCTTCGATGAGCGCGGGGAAGTCAGGATCGCGCTGGGCGAGCAGGTCATAGACCTGGCGCGCGCCATCGAGGTCGCCCGCCTGGCGCAGGGCCCGGCCCAGATTGGCCTGGGCGATGACGAAACCCGGATCGAGGTCGAGCGCGGCGCGATAGGCCGCGACAGCGCCTTCGTGGTTTTCGGCATTGCCGGCCAGATTGCCCAGCAGGTTCTGCGCCCATTTGGCGTCGGGGTGGTGCTGGCGCACCAGTCGCCGGGCGAGCGTGGCCGCGCGGACGGGCTGGCGGTCGGCCAGGGCGGCAGCGGCCACGAAGGGATCGAGGACACCCAGCACTTCCACGGCGGCGTCGGTGAAGTAGCCGCGCTGGTCCGCAGTGCCGAGGGGTGGCAGGTCGATGATCTCGCTGCCTCCCTTGAGGACGCGCAGGCGCAATTGCATGCCGTCGGGCGTGCAGGCGGTGTCGGCGCAGACAATCTCGCCGCCGATCCGCGCCTGGTGCAGGTTGAAGAACTGCCGCGTCTGGCGAACGATGGAATCGAGCGACAGCCCGACTTCAGGGACGGTGAACTGGATGCGCTGGCTGTCGGGAATGGCGCTGAGGCTTGCCTTGGCGGTGCGGGCGCGGAGCTGGGCATCGCGCAACCCGTCCCACAACCGCCCGGCGACGACTTCGGGGCTGAGGCCCTGCGCAATCAGCGCCTTGGGTACGGCGATCGGTTCGATCACCACCTGTTCGCGCAGGAACTGGGCGACCATGACCGCGAAGAACATCACCACCGCCACCACAAAGACGGCGTTGAGCACGACCTTGCGCAGCAGCGTGGCGCCGCTTTCGAGCGAGGGGAGGGAGACACGGCGGCGCGGCTTTGCCGGCGGGACGGCAATGTCCTTGCTGGCAATGTCCGCCACCGCCGTCGGCGCCGGGCTCGAGCGGGTGCGCGAGGTGGTGCTCGCTGGCTTGCGGCGGGGCTTGCTCGCAGCTCTGGTAGTAGGCGCACGCGCCATCGGCAACGAACTCCAGCAGCACGGAAAAAGCGTGCTAGCCAAAGTCATATGGTCAAAGCGCGTGGCTGACCAGTGGGCCCCCACCGTCCTGGCGGATCACCTCGGCGATGCGGTCGAAAGTGCCGACATGGGGCGACGCTTCACGCCAGACCAGCCGCAATTGCCGGCGGGCAGACCGGTCGCCGCCCAGGGGATGGATGGCGATGCGCGGGTCGCTGGCTTCCTTGCGCAGCGATATGCTGGGAAGCAGTGTCACGCCCTGGCCGTTGGCCACGAACTCGACGATCGTCGCCAGAGAGGTGGCGGCGAAGGCGTGGGCCTGGCGATCACCCTCCAGACCACAGGCGGCAATGGCCTGGTCGCGGAAGCAATGCCCTTCATCGAGCAGCAGGATGCGGTCAGTCGGCAACTCGGCAAGGTTCACCGGATCGCTCGCGACCTCGCCGCGTGGGGTGGCCAGCACGAAGGGGTCTTCGAACAGTTGCCGGCAGGTGAGGCGCGGCCCCGAGGAGGGCGGTTCGGTGGCGATCAGGGCAATGTCGAGCTGTCCGTCATCGAGGCCATCGAGCAAGGCCTCGGTGCGGCTCTCGCTGATGGAAAACTTGACCTCGGGCAAGTTTCTGGTGAGGGCGGGGTATATGCGTGGCAGCAGATAGGGTGCAACCGTCGGGATGAGGCCAAAGCGCAGCGGCCGGTCAAGCCGACCATGCCGCGTCAGTGCGAAGTCGTCGAGTGCGTCGGCCGCCTCCACGACCTTGCCGGCCCGGGCGACGAAGTCCCGGCCGAAGGGGGTGAGGCGGATGCCGGTCTTGAGCCGATCGAAAAGCGGTGTGCCGCATAGGGCTTCCAGCGCCAGGATCTGCTGCGACAGGGCGGGCTGGCTCACCGCGCAGTCTTCGGCGGCGCGACCGAAATGTCCCGTGCGCGCCACGGCGAGGGCATATCGCATCTGTTTGAGCGAGATCGTCACGATAAGTTCTTCCTATCATGATGGGAAGAATTATCAATTGGCCTAATCAAAGCCACCCTTCTATAACGCCGGAAGTTCTACACAGGAGGCCCCCATGACCGATCCCAATCCCAAGTCCGAAGGCGGCAAGTGCCCGTTCCCGCATGGCGGCGGCCGCGGCCCGAAGAATCGCGACTGGTGGCCTGAAGCACTCGATGTGCAGGTGCTGCACACCAATTCCACCCTGTCGGACCCGATGGGTCCGGACTTCGACTATCGCGAGGCTTTCAAGGCTCTGGATCTCGATGCGGTCAAGGCCGACCTTCGCGCGCTGATGACTGATAGCCAGGACTGGTGGCCGGCCGATTTCGGGCACTATGGTGGCCTTTTCATCCGCATGGCCTGGCACAGCGCCGGCACCTATCGCATCACCGATGGGCGTGGCGGCGCCGGCATGGGCCAGCAGCGCTTTGCGCCGCTCAATTCCTGGCCGGACAATGCCAATCTCGACAAGGCCCGCCGGCTGATCTGGCCGATCAAGCAGAAATACGGCAATACCATTTCCTGGGCGGACCTGATGATCCTCACGGGCAATGTCGCGCTCGAATCCATGGGCTTCAAGACCTTCGGCTTTGCCGGCGGGCGCGCCGACGTTTGGGAGCCCGAAGAGCTCTATTGGGGCCCGGAAGGCACCTGGCTGGGGGATTCGCGCTATAGCGGTGAGCGTCAGTTGGAAGAGCCGCTGGCCGCCGTGCAGATGGGCCTCATCTACGTCAATCCTGAGGGCCCGAACGGCAGCGCCGACCCGGTGGCCGCGGCGCGCGACATCCGCGAGACTTTCGCCCGCATGGCCATGAATGACGAGGAAACCGTGGCGCTGATTGCCGGTGGCCATACCTTCGGCAAGACCCATGGCGCGGGTGATCCGTCCTTCATCGGTGTCGATCCGGAAGGCGGCGCCGTCGAGGACCAGGGCCTGGGCTGGAAGAGCAAATACGAAAGCGGCTTCGGCAAGGATTCCATCACCTCGGGGCTGGAAGTCACCTGGACGCAGACGCCGGTGCGCTGGAGCAATTTCTTCTTCGAAAACCTGTTCAAGTATGAGTGGGAGCTGACGACGAGCCCGGCTGGTGCCAAGCAGTGGGTGGCCAAGACCGACGACATGGTCATTCCCGATGCCTTTGATCCTTCACGCAAGCATCGCCCGACCATGCTGACCACCGACCTGTCGCTGCGTTTCGATCCCGTTTACGAGCAGATCTCGCGGCGCTTCCTCGCAAATCCGGATCAATTCGCCGACGCCTTTGCGCGGGCATGGTTCAAGCTGACCCATCGCGACATGGGCCCCAAGGTCCGCTATCTCGGCAAGGAAGTCCCGGCCGAAGACCTGGTCTGGCAGGACGTCATCCCGGCCGTCGATCATGCCCTGGTGGACGAGTCCGACATTGCCGCCCTCAAGGCCAAGGCGCTCGCTTCCGGGCTTTCCGTCTCCGAGCTGGTGTCCACCGCCTGGGCCTCGGCCTCGACGTTCCGCAAGTCGGACAAGCGCGGCGGCGCCAATGGCGCGCGCATTCGCCTGGCCCCGCAGCGTGACTGGGAGGTCAACAAGCCCGCGCAGCTGACCAAGGTGCTGGGCAAGCTCGAGGCCATCCAGGCCGAGTTCAACGCTTCCGCGACCGGCGGCAAGAAGGTGTCGCTGGCCGACCTCATCGTGCTGGCTGGTTCCGCCGGCCTCGAGAAGGCCGCCCGCGATGCCGGCCAGTCCATCACCGTACCGTTCACGCCGGGCCGCATGGATGCCTCGATCGAGCAGACCGACGTGGCCTCGTTTGCCGCGCTGGAGCCGCGGGCCGATGCCTTCCGCAACTACTACAGCCGGCGCACCTTCATGCAGCCGGAAGAGGCCATGGTGGACCGTGCCCAGTTGCTCGGCCTCACCGGCCCGGAGCTGACCGTGCTGCTGGGCGGGTTGCGCGTGCTCAAGACCGGCGTCAACGAGCACGGCGTATTCACCGATCGTCCGGAAGTGCTCAGCAACGACTTCTTCCTCAATCTGCTGACCATGGATACCGTCTGGGCGCCCAAGGTAGGCGAGGAGGGCGTTTATGAAGGCCGCGACCGCAAGAGTGGCGCGATCCGCTGGACCGGCACCCGCGTCGACCTGATCTTCGGCTCGCATTCACAGCTGCGCGCCTATGCCGAGGTCTATGCGCAGTCCGACTCCGCGGCCAAGTTCACCAAGGACTTCGTTGCGGCCTGGACCAAGGTGATGAACGCCGATCGCTTCGATCTGCGCTAAGTTCGCCGCGGCGACAAAGCAGAAGGCCCGGGCAATGCCCCGGGCCTTTTTCATTCGGCGGCGACGGCGGAGGCGTGGCGCCAGGGTTCAGGATGGGTGAAACTGGACAGCGCGTAACGCCACGGGATGATGAATAGGAAGGGGACTACGAAGGAGACAGCAAACAGGATGTCGCCAGCTTCTGCCGTGAAGCGCCCGCTCAGCCACAGGGGCAGGGCAACCGACACGGTCCAGATCAGCTTCCAGGCCACTTCGAAAAGCAGGAGTGGCAGCATGCGCAATGGCGCGATCAGTCCCAGTCCGCAGGTGAGACCCAGCGCGGCCAGCAGGGCATTGACCGCCCCGGTCATCAAGGGCTGGTCGGCGGCACCAATCAGTACCTGGGGCCAGATGGTGATGCCCAGCCCCACGAACATCAGTGCGTAGCAGGCCCGCAGCAGGTTGAGGCGGATGACGGAGGGCTGGTTCATGCTAGAAGGTCCTGGGTAAACGGAAGCGACATGGGGCTCTTATCGGCAGGACCTGCCGCTCCGGCAATGATCGCGCGGGTCAGTGAATTGATCCTGCGGGTCAGGGGGGAATTTGCAGCAAGCATCGATTGCCGCGGGGATAGTTGCCGGCTTCGTGGCATTTCTGGACCGGCGCGACATGGATGGAAGGGTGCTCGCGGCGGAAGCGGGCATCGACCTTTCGCTGCTGAACGACCCGGATGCGCGCCTGCCCTTTGATCGCTACCGGCAATTGCTGGCACTAGCGCGCCAGGCAAGCGGAGACACCGGCCTGTCCCTGCGTTTCGGTGCTGCAGTGGGCATGGCTGATCTCTCCATCCTTGGCCTCATCATGGAGGCCTCGTCGACCATGGGGGAGGCCTTCGCGCAGATGCAGCGCTATGGCCGGCTGGCACTGGCTGCCGACCCGAAACTGCCGCCGCGCTTCGCGCTCGAAGATCGCGACGGGCGGCTTTATCTCATCGACCGGCGGCCGGATCCGAACAGTTTTCCCCAGATGACCGAGGAGGCCTTCGCCCAGCTCACCTGTGGACCGCGACGCTTCCTCGATCGGCCCCACGTGCTTTGCGTGCACCTGACGCACGAGGCCCCGCCCCATGCCGGCCTCTATGACGAGATTTTTGCCTGTCCGGTGCATTTCGGGGCGGCGTTCAATGCGCTGGAGCTTCATCCTGAAGTCGCCTCGTGGCCGGTGTCGCGCGAGCGCCGCTACGTCTTTGGCGTGCTCTGCGAGAAGGCGGAGGGCCTGATGGCCGCCGTGGCTCCGGTTGAGACGTTGCGGGCCCGGCTCGAAGAAGCCATCCGGCTGCGACTGCATCAGGGTGAACCAGGGGCGGACGAGCTTGCCCACGAGCTCGGTTTCAGCCGTTCGACCCTGTTCCGGCGCCTGCGCGAAGAGGGGACGAGTTTTGCCCTGGTGCTGGACACATTGCGGCGCGAGCTGGCGCTGCAGTTCGTTTCCGGAAGCCGCAATTCCCTGGCTGAAATCGCCTACCTTCTGGGCTTTTCGGAACCGGCCGCCTTCTCCCGCGCCTTCCAGCGCTGGACCGGCATGAGCCCGGGCCAATATCGGCAGCGCAGCGGCCCCACCGGCGTGAAAGCTGCAATTTGAATTAAACTGCGCATCCCCGCTTCAGGCCCCACAAGCATGTGGCAGTCACTGTGTCCCGACATTGTGCGGCAGAAGCCGGGAGAAATGACCCATGACCGAGTTCGAAGAAGGCCACAGGGCGTTTGCGAATTTCCGCGTTCTCAATGGTGAGGACAACCAGTTTGAACGCGAACAGCTGTTCCGCACGACGGCGCAGCTGTTCAGCTATGTCTCGGACCGCTGTGACGATGATCAGGTCGCCCAGTATGACGAAGTGCTGTGCCAACTGGCCGAACTCGTTGAAGTCGAGGCGCGCATTCATGTCGCCAAGCTGCTGGCCCCGCTCGAGCGGGCTCCCGGCACAGTTCTGGTCAAGCTCGCCAATGACGTGATCGAGGTCGCCCGGCCGCTGCTCGAGTTCTCCAGTGTCCTCAGCGATGACGATCTCATCGACATCATTTCGCGCCAGAGCGAAGACCATCGCATTGCCATTGCCGGACGCGCCAGCCTCACCGAACGGGTCGGTGAAGCCCTAGTGGAGCATGGCAAGACCGCCTCGGTCGTGCGCCTCGTGCGCAACCCCAAAGCCGAGTTTGATCGCGCTACCCTCGAAAAGCTGGTGCAGCGTGCCACCCAGGATGCCGAAATCGCCGCCGACCTGCGCGGCCGGACCGACATTGACTGGAAGTCGCTGCGCGGCGAGATCGACAGCGTTGCCGGCAAGGTGCTGCAGACTCTGGGCGACATGGATCGTCAGGTCGATCCGGTGGCCGCCGGCAAGATCAATACTGTCGTCTACAATCGCATCCGCAACCGCGCTGGCTTCAATGCCCAGGAGTGGAAGGTCGCCTATAACCAGGTCAAAGGCCTGGCCGACCGCAAGCAGCTCAATGATCGCGCCCTGGCCCGCTTTGCCCGCTTCGGCTATGGCCACCATGCTGCGGCGGCAATGGCCGTGATGCTGCATGTTGCGCCCGAAATCGTGGTCAAGTGGCTCGCCGGACAGGACTATGTCGCCGTTATCGTGGCCATGCGCTCGGCCGGCATGGCGCCGGACCTGTTCGAGGCCATCATGGCGACGCTTCCTTGGCGCGACCTGCCCACGGAAGGCGACAAGAAGATGGTGCTCTCGCGGTACGAGGCGCTGGACACGGAAGATGCACGGAGCATTTTCGAACTCTGGCGGGCTCATTCCTTCCGCAAACGCGCGCTGACGGAAGATCGACAGACCGCCTGACCGCGTCGGTTGGTGCACTTGACAAGCTGGGGGGCTGCCCGCCACTAGCAGGGCATGAACGCGGCAAAATCCATGCTTGTCCTCAAAGGCGTCACGCGGCATTTCGGTGCCGTTGCGGCGCTGCAGGATGTCTCGCTGGAATTGGGGACCGGACAGATCCTCTGCCTGGTCGGGCACTCGGGCTGTGGCAAGTCGACCTTGCTGCGCGCCATTGCCGGCATTGAAACGCTCGATAGTGGCAGCATCGCCATCGAGGGCACGGCGGTGTCCGGCGAGGACGTCTTTGTCGAGCCCGAGCATCGGCGCATCGGCTTCATGTTCCAGGACTATGCGCTCTTCCCGCATTTGAGCGTGCGCGACAATGTCGCCTTCGGCCTTGGCCGGATGGCCCGAGGCGAGCGTGCGTCGCGGGTCGCGGACATTCTGCGCCGCATCGGCGTCGAGTCGCTGGCGGATCGCTTTCCGCATATGCTCTCTGGCGGCGAACAGCAGCGCGTGGCGCTGGCCCGCGCCCTGGCGCCGCAGCCACGGCTGCTGCTGATGGATGAGCCCTTCTCCAATCTCGACAGGGGCCTGAGGGATCGCGTGCGGCAGGAAACGCTCTCCATCGTGCGCGACCTGGGTATGACTGCCGTCGTCGTGACCCATGACCCCGAGGAGGCGCTCGCCATCGGCGACATGGTGGCCCTGATGCAAAAGGGGCGGCTGGTCGAGGCGGGCACCGGTGAGCGCATTTATGACGCGCCCTGGACGGCCTATGCCGCGCGGTTCTTCTCGCGCATGAATGTCATTCCCGCGCGGCTCACGGCCAACATGCTGGAGACTCCCCTGGGGCGGTTTCCGGCTCCGGCGCTCGAAGGCATGCCCACCGTGCTGCTGCGCCCGCAATCGATCACCCTTTCGGCCCAAGGGATTGCCGCCCAGGTGCTGGACCGTGCGATTCTGGGCGAGATCGAAGAGGTGTGCTTGTCGGTCGAGGGCATGGAAGAGCCGCTGATCATGCGGGGCACGTCGCGGCACGACGTCCGGCGGGGTGACAGGGTGTTCCTTGCGGTAAGTGCCCATGAGGTCATGATTTTCCCGCAGGACTCGGAGCAAAGCTGATTATCGTGTCTAATCAGTAGTTTAGAGTCATTCTAACTTCGATTAGAATAACTTGACTTCTATTGTCCGCTATGGCTTTTGCGACGCCCAGAGGGGTGTCGCGGCGATCCGCGCACCCGGCTCGTGTCACTTTGGGAGTTCGACCATGCGCAACCTTTTCAAGATCATCGGTGTGACCAGCATGCTGGCTTTGGGCGCGGCGGTTCCCGCCCTGGCGCAGGAGGTCAATATCTACACCACCCGCGAGCCTGGCCTGATCCAGCCCATCCTCGACGCTTTCACCGCCGAGACGGGCATTGCGGTCAACACCGTGTTTCTTGAAAGCGGCCTGATCGAACGCGTGCAGGCCGAGGGCGAAAGCTCCCCCGCCGACCTTTTGATGACCGTCGATTTCGGCGCCCTGATCGACCTCGTCAATGCCGGCGTCACCCAGCCGGTGGACTCCGAGGTCCTCGAAGCTGCCATTCCGGAAACCCTGCGCGATGCCGAGGGCAACTGGTTTGCGCTCTCGGGCCGCGCCCGCGTCGTCTATGCCGCCAAGGATCTCGAGCTCGACAGCATCACCTATGAGCAGCTCGACGATGAAGAATTCCGCGGCAAGCTCTGCATCCGCTCGGGCCAGCATCCCTACAATACCGCGCTGTTCGCCGCCTACATGGCCAAGCATGGCGAAGAAGCCACCAAGGCCTGGCTCGAAGGCATCAAGGCCAACCAGGCCCGCGCTGCCGCTGGTGGCGACCGTGACGGCGCCCGCGACATCGCCGCTGGAGTGTGCGACATCGCCGTGGCCAATTCCTATTACTATGGCCTGATGTCGAGCGGCGCCGGTGGCGACGAGCAGAAGGCCTGGTCCGATGCCGTCAAGGTCATCCTGCCGACCTTCGAAGGTGGCGGCACGCTGGTCAACGTTTCGGGTGCGGCCGTGGCGGCTCATGCTCCGAACCGCGAGGAAGCTGTGCAGCTGCTCGAATACCTGGTCTCCGACGCTGCGCAGAAGCTCTATGCCGAAGCCAATTTCGAGTATCCGGTGTCGCCCACGGCCGAAGTACACCCGATCATCGCCGCCTTCGGCACGCTCAACCCCGACAGCCAGTCGCTGACCGACGTGCTGCCCTTCCGTGCCCGCGCCAGCGAGCTGGTGGACGAAGTCAACTTCGACACGTTCGGCAACTAAGACCGGAGCGCGGCGGCTCCGGCCGCCGCAAATCGCATGGCCGATTTGACCGCGGACCGCCGGCACCGGCGCTCCTATATTGCGATCAGCCCCTGGGCCGCCGTGGCATTTGCCGCGGCGGCGCTGGCGCTTGTGCCCATCGTGGCGATCGCGGCGACCGCCATGGCCGATACCGGTGGCCTCTGGGGCCATATCGTCCAGTTCGTGCTGCCGCAGGCGGCCTGGAACACGCTGGTGCTGCTGGCCGGGGCAGGGCTCATTGCCACCATGGTGGGCACGGGCGCGGCCTGGATTGTCAGCGCCTATGATTTCCGTGGACGCTGGTTCCTCGAATGGGGGCTGTTGTTGCCCCTGGCCGTGCCCACCTACATCATGGCCTATGCCTATCTCGATATTCTCAACCCGCTGGGGCCGGTGCAGGGCGTGCTGCGCTGGGTGCTGGGCTATTCCAGCCCGCGCGAATTCCGCTTGCCCGATATCCGCGCCATGTGGGGCGCCATCCTCGTCTTCGGCTTCGTCCTCTACCCCTATGTTTACCTGACGGCCCGGGCCATGTTCCTGACCCAGGCCGCCAATGTCATCGAGGTGGCGCGCACGCTGGGCGTGCCGCGCTCCGGCATATTCTGGCGGGTGGCGCTGCCGCTGGCGCGCCCGGCCATTGCCGTGGGTGTGTCGCTGGCGCTGATGGAAGTGCTCAACGATGTCGGCGCCTCGCAATTCCTCGGGGTGCGCACTCTGACGGCCACGGTCTACACAACCTGGATTGTGCGCACCGATCTCGCCGGTGCCGCCCAGATTGCCATCAGCATGTTGGCCATTGTCCTCGCCGTCTTGATGATGGAGCGCTGGGCCCGCCGCAACCAGCGCTTTGCCTCCAATGCCCAGAGTTCACGGCAGATGCAGCGGCAGGCGCTGCGCGGACCGGCTGCGCTGCTGGCCTTTGGCCTCGGGGTCGCGCCCATCGTCATCGGCTTTGCCGGGCCGGCCCTTTACCTCATCGTCGCCGCGATCCGGCGCATCGAGTTTGCCGGCCTCTCGACCGCGCTGCTGCGCGCCACGATCAACACCGTCAGCATGTCGGCGATGGCCACCCTGGTCATCCTTGGCATTGGCTTTGCGGTTGCCTATGCGGCGCGGCTGCATGGCTCGCGCTGGACGGGCGCCGCCATGCGCATCGCCGCTTTGGGCTATGCGGTGCCCGGCACGGTGCTCGCCATCGGCATTCTGGTGCCGGTCGCCGCCTTCGACCGGACATTGGGCAATCTCTGGCATGCCTGGACCGGGCTCCCGGGCGGGCTGCTCCTGCTCGGCTCGGGTGCGGCGCTGATCTATGCCTATGCGGCGCGCTTCCTTGCCATTTCCGTCGGTGGCATCGATGCCGGCCTCAGCCGCATTCCGCCCGCCTATGACCACGCCTCCCGGACCCTGGGCCAGTCGGCCAGCGGCACCCTTCTCAAGGTGCACCTGCCCCTGTCACGCTCGGCGTTGACTGCGGCGGGCCTTCTCGTCTTCGTCGACTGCATGAAGGAACTGCCGGCGACCCTGCTGCTGCGGCCCCTCAACTTCGAGAGCCTCGCCACGCTCCTCTATGGCGAAGCCGCCCGCGGCACCTACGAGGACGCGGCCCTCGCGGCCTTGATCATCGTTGCCATCGGCATCCTCCCGGTGATCCTGCTGGCAAGGACCTCGCGCGGCATTCGTTAGGGGCAATTTCAGGCTGGACCCACGCGCGGATATGGATATAAAGATATCTTTATATCCGAGGTGCGAATGGTCGGTCTGGGCAAACTGGTGAATGTGCTGAAGGCGGCGGGTGAAGATACCCGGCTGCGCCTGCTCGCGCTTCTCGCCGACGGCGACCACTCGGTCAAGGACCTCACCGAAATCCTCGACCAGAGCCAGCCGCGCGTGTCGCGGCATTTGAAGCTCCTGGCCGATGCCGGGCTGGTGCAACGCCATGCCGAAGGCGCCTGGGCCTATTACCGCCTCGCGCCGGACGGGCAGGGGGCGGAACTGGCCCGCTGGCTGACGTCCCGCGTCGATCCCAATGATCCGGACCGCAAGCGCGACCGCGCGCGTCAGGCGGAGGCGCGAGCAGAACAGCAGGCCATAGCCGCCGACTACTTTGCCAAGGTTGCGGACAGTTGGGACCTGCTCAAGACCCTCCATGTGCCCGAGGCGGCCGTCGAGGCGGCGGTGCTGGCGGAGCTGAGGGGGCGGACGGTCGACCTGCTGGTCGATCTCGGCACGGGCACCGGGCGCATGCTCGAAGTGCTGGCGCCGGCCTATAAGCGCGGCGTCGGCGTCGATTCGAGCCGGGAAATGCTGGCCGTGGCCCGCTCGCGCCTGGCCGCCGCCGGGATCACCCATGCGCAGGTGCGGCTGGGCGACATTGGCGCGCTGGACCCCGCCATCGGTCCCGCCGATGTCGTGGTCATTCACCAGGTGCTGCACTATTTCGACGATCCGGGCCGAATGTTGGCACAGGCTCGGCGCCTGCTGAAACCTGGCGGGGAAATCCTCATCGTGGATTTCGCGCCGCATGATCTCGAATTCCTGCGTTCCGAGCATGCCCACAGGCGGCTCGGCCTGTCGCGGGAGCAGATGCAGGACTGGGCTGCAATGGCCGGGCTCCATGTGCTCGCCATGCGCGAATTCCCCAGCGACAACAAGGATCGCGGGCTGACGGTCTGCCTCTGGCACCTCGGCGACCGCAACAGGACGGACTAGACCATGCTCGATGACAATCTTCGCGCCAGCCGGAAGACCGCTGACCAACGGCCGCCGCTGCAAATCTCCTTCGAATTTTTCCCGCCCAAGACGGACGCGATGGAGGAACGCTTCTGGGAGAGCATCGGCAAGCTGGCGCCTCTGAGCCCGCGCTTCGTTTCGGTGACCTATGGCGCCGGCGGCTCGACGCGGGAGCGCACGCTGCGCATGGTGAGCCGCATCACCAATGACACGGGCGTGGCCGCTGCTGCTCACCTCACCTGCGTGGGGGCGACACGGGACGAGGTTGACGCGGTGGTGGGGGGCTACAAGGCCGCCGGCGTCAACAAGATCGTTGCCCTGCGCGGCGACCCGCCGGAAGGCGTCGGCCAGCCGTTTACGCCACATCCCGATGGCTATCAGAACGCAGCTGATCTGGTTGCCGGTATTCGCAAGCTCGGCGACTTCGATATTTCGGTTGCCGCCTATCCCGAAAAGCATCCGCAGAGCGCCGACTGGCAGGCCGATATCGACAATCTCAAACGCAAGATCGATGCCGGCGCCAACCGGGCCATCACCCAGATGTTTTTCTCAAACGCCGATTACCTGCGCTATGTCGAGCGGGCGCGGAAGGCCGGCGTCACCGCGCCGATCGTGCCCGGCATCCAGCCGATCCATTCGTTCAAGCAGATTGCCGGCTTTGCCGCGCGCTGCGGCGCGTCTATTCCAAGCTGGCTGACAGAACGCTTCGATGGCCTCGACGACGATCCGGAAACGCACGCCCTGGTGGCTGCCGCTGTGGCCGCAGAACAGGTGACCGAACTCCTCGACGAGGGGGTGACCGAATTCCACTTCTATACGCTCAACCGCGCTAACCTGGTGCTGGCACTGGCCCGGCTCCTGGGCCGTCGGCCCTGACGCGCTGAGCCGTTCAGGATAGGTTCATGTTGGGGCCCGGATCATGACAATCCGGGCCCTTCATATTGTGGCCACGAAAAGGGATCATTTCCCCGCGCTCGGGCGGAGCATGTTGGAAGTCTAGTCAATGCCGATTGATCGCCGTATCACCAATGGACTGGCCTGGGCCGGTGCCTTGTTTGTTGTTGCCATCCCGGCCGCCGATGCGGCCCTGCGCCAGTTCCAGGCGCGCCCTGGGCCACAGGTGGCCTTGGTCGAGGAAGTGGCTGAAACGCCGACCCTGCCGACGCCTGCCAGCCAGCGCCCGGCACCCGTCGTGGCTTCGGTTGAAAGACCAGTTGTTTCTCAACCCCCTGCAGTCGCCGCTGAACCTCAAGAAAAGCCGACGGCAGCGCCCGCTGCCGCGCCCGATCCGGTGACGACCGCGAGCGCAACTGGCCCGTCGGGCGATGCCCTCGACGACTTCCTCAAATCCGGCCGGCCGTTACCCAGCTATATCAGCGACGGTGGCAATGCCGCGCCGGCTGCCGTGGCTTCGATCGATCCCGCACCCAGCGTCAAGCCTGCTCCAGTCGCCAAGCCGGCCGCCGCACCCGTGCCCGAACAGGTTGCTTCGGTGCCGCGCACCCGAATCGTCACCTTCCCAACTCCGGTTTCCGAACGCCCCGCATCGGTGCCGCGAAGCCAGGTCGCGGTCCAGCCGCCTCTGGTGATCGACACCCAGACTCCGGTCGTTGTCGGCACGGGAACTCCGGTGATCACCGCCTCCGATCTGGAGGAGTGGGAAAGTGGGCCGCTCTCGGAATTCCTGGCTCGTCGCCAGGCCCAGGCTGGCGCAGGCGCGGCGCCCGCAGACTATGATGCTGACGGCTTCTTTTTGGACCAGGGGCCGAATTCAAGTGCGCGTGTGTGGCGCTTCCCCCGGGCCTATGGGAACGACTACTATCCATTTGAGTAGATCGGCAGGGCGGCCATGCCTTAGGAGCGATGGACCCCGGCCCGCGAAGCGGATAGGTCTTATGGCCCAGCGGGGAAATGAAAGCGTCAAAATGCTGTGTTGCGTCCGCAAGGCGGAGGACAATCGCGATGTGTGGCAGAAGCTGGCCCAGTTTCTGGGCTCGTTCTCCCAGCGCACCGGCATGGCTGGACATGTCGCCAATATCCTTGATCCCGATACCTGGCTGCCCGGCGGACGCGAGGCGGCTTTCACTCTCGCGCTGATCGCACTTTCCGCCAAGATGGCGGTGGCCGATGGGGCAGTCACGGCTTCGGAAGTGCGGGCCTTCAATGCAACGGTCGAAATCGCCAAGGGCAGCGAGCCACAGGTGGAGCGCCTGTTCAACCTCGCCAAGCAGGATGTGGCTGGCTACGACGCCTATGCGCGCAAGGTCGCCCGCTTCTTCCACGACACGCCCGATACGCTCGAACATGTGCTCGACAGCCTGTTCTTCATTGCCACGGCCGACGGCCTCGTGCACGAGGCCGAACTCGACTATCTGCGTGAGGTCAGCAGTATTTTTGGCTTTGACGAGGCGCGGTTCGAACAGATCGCGGCCCAGCATGTCATGCTGGGCTCCGATGTCGATCCCTACACCGTCCTGGGACTCAGCCACGATGCGCCGCCCGAGGAAGTGCGACGTGTCTATCGCCTGCTGGTGGCCGAGCATCATCCGGACAGGTTGATCGCCAAGGGCGTGCCGGAAGACCTGATCGACGTGGCGACGGCGCGCATGTCGGCGATCAATCTGGCCTACCAGGCCATTACCAAGCCGAGGCCGCAGCCGCTGCTCACTTGACGGCGCAAGCATCCTCCCTCACATAGGCCGCGCCAGTTGACCGGGTGACCGCTGGCAGGTGGGTAACTGCCTGCCGGAGGAAAGTCCGGGCTCCATCGAAACACGGTGACGGCGAGAAGCCGCCGGGGGCGACCCCAGGGAAAGTGCCACAGAAAGCAAACCGCCCGTCTTCGGACAGGTAAGGGTGAAAGGGTGCGGTAAGAGCGCACCGGGCGTCTGGCGACAGAGGCCGCACGGTAAACCCCACCGGGAGCAAGACCAAATAGGGATGACGCGGGCTTCGGCCCAGCCTGTTTCGAGGCCATGTCGTCCGGGTTGGTTGCACGAGCGCGCTGGCAACAGCCGCCTCAGATGAATGGTCACCACGTCGCGGCAACGCGGCCCTACAGAACCCGGCTTACAGGTCAACTGGCAGTAACCCTTCCGGGCTTTCCGTTTCGTGACAGTAGTTTAATGCTCCAGCAAGCAATGGAAACGCCGCGGCAATGCTGGGGCAATGTGGCGGATGGCAAGCTCTGCTCGTACCTTCAACACGGAGCCCTCCCATGAAAAAGCTCATTGCTGCCCTTCTCGCCCTGACCCTGGTTGCCGGCATCGCTGCGCCCGCTTTTGCGGCGCAGGCTGAATGCAAGTACCGGGACCTGACGCTGTGTGGCGGCGTTGCCAAGTCGCTGCTCGACACCTCCGACGACGACGAGTGATCTCGTCTCTCGCGGTGATTCCAGCCGACATGCTGCCCCTGAAGCCCTGCTTCGGGGGCAGCGTCGTTTTTGCACACTTGATCATGACCAGGGTGGCCGTTACACCCGCGGCTTCCTTCCTTCCGCCGCTCCTACCGGCGGGCACACGCTTGTTGGAGTTCGGCGCGATGCCCCTGGCCACCCCCTATTACCTCATCGACGAGACCGCGCTGGCGCGGAACCTCGAGATCGTGGACCGGCTGCGCGCCGACTCTGGCGCGAAATGCCTGTTGGCGCTCAAATGCTTTGCCACCTGGTCGACCTTTCCGCAGATCGCGCCGCATATGGACGGCACTACGTCGTCCTCGCTCAACGAACTCAAGCTCGGCCGCGAAAAGTTCGGTGGCGAAACCCACGCCTATTCGGTGGCCTGGTCCGATAGCGAGATCGACGAGGCCATCGCCAATGCCGACAAGATCATCTTCAATTCGGTGAGCCAGCTTGAGCGTTTTGGCGCCAGGGCAGCGCATTTGCCCGTGGGGTTACGGGTCAATCCGGGCGTCAGCCATTCCCATTTCGACCTGGCCGATCCCGCGCGGCAATATAGCCGCCTGGGAGAAAGCGACCGGGAAAGGGTGGAAGCGGCGATGGGTCGGGTTTCCGGATTCATGCTGCACTGCAATTGCGAGAACGATAGCGTCGAAGCCTTTTCAACACTCCTCGACAGCATCGAGGCCAAGATTGGCGACCTGCTCGCCCGGCTCGACTGGGTGAGCCTGGGCGGCGGCATCCATTTCACCAAACCTGGCTATGATCTCGATGGGCTTGCGGCGCGTCTCAAGGCTTTCTCGGAAAAGTTCGCCGTCCAGGTCTATCTCGAGCCTGGTGACACCGTGGTCACGGATACCACCACGCTGGAGGTCACGGTGCTCGACATCGTGGAGAACGGCATGCCTGTCGCCATTGTCGACAGTGCCGTCGAAGCCCACATGCTCGACCTTCTCGTCTATCGCGAGAGCGGATCGGTGGCGCCCGATGCCGGGCCGCATCGCTATCAGATTGCCGGCAAGTCCTGCCTTGCCGGAGATGTGTTCGGAACCTTCAACTTCCCCAAACCGCTGGCCGTCGGCGATCGTATCTCCCTGCTGAATGCCGGCGGATACACCATGGTGAAGAAAAACTGGTTCAATGGCGTGGCGATGCCGTCTATAGCCATTCGCAGGAAGAGCGGCGCAGTCGAACTTGTGAAAAGCTTCGATTACGCCGACTATGTCGCCAGTCTGTCATAATGGCAGGCTGATCCCCAGCACTTGAAAAAGGTGTTTCGTGCCAATTGAAAAAGAACATTCTCATCATCGGCGCCGGAGGTGTCGCGCAGGTCGCTGCCTATAAGGCAGCAATGCACAACGATGTGCTCGGAGACATACACATTGCCTCCCGCACGATTGCCAAATGCGAGGCGCTGGTCGCCGGTATATTGGCAAAGAAGGCGCTGAAGCGCCCGGGCATCCTGGCTGCCCACCAGCTCGACGCGATAGATATTGAGGCCACCAAGGCCCTCATTCGCCGCACCAAGAGCCAGATCGTCCTCAATGCCGGATCGGCCTTCCTCAACATGAGCGTGCTGCGCGCCTGCATGGATACGGGCGCCGCCTATATCGATACGGCCATTCACGAGGACCCCGCCAAGGTCTGCGAGACGCCACCCTGGTATGGCAATTACGAGTGGAAGCACCGGGACGAATGCGAGCGCAAGGGCGTCACGGCCATTCTCGGCGCGGGCTTTGACCCCGGCGTGGTCAACGCCTATGCGGCCCTGGCGGCGCACGCCTATTTCGATCGTGTCGACAGCATCGACATCATCGATGTGAACGCGGGCAGCCATGGCCGCTATTTCGCGACCAATTTCGACCCCGAGATCAATTTCCGCGAATTCACGGGTACGGTGTGGAGCTGGCAGCAAAGCCAGTGGACCGCGAACAAGATGTTCGAGGTCAAGCGCACCGACGACCTGCCGGTGGTTGGCACGCATACGACCTATCTCACCGGCCATGACGAAGTGCATTCTCTATCGGCCAATCTCGGCGTGCCCGATATCCGCTTCTGGATGGGATTTGGCGAGCACTACATCAACGTCTTCACCGTCCTCAACAATCTGGGGTTGCTGTCGGAAAAGCCGGTGGTGACGGCCGAGGGGCTGGAAGTCGTGCCGCTCAAAGTGGTCAAGGCCGTGCTGCCCGACCCGATGTCGCTGGCGCCGGACTACAAGGGCAAGACCTTCATCGGTGACCTGGTCAAGGGTGTCCGCGACGGGGTCGAGACCGAGCTGCTGGTCTATAACGTGGCTGATCACGAAGAAGCCTTTGCGGAGACCAACAGCCAGGCGATCTCCTATACCGCAGGCGTGCCGGCCATTGCCGCGGCGATGCTGATCGCCAGGGGCGAGTGGGATTGCCACCGCATGGCCAATGTCGAGGAATTGCCGCCCGCACCCTTCATCGACCTGCTCGGAAGGATCGGCCTCACCACCCGCATTCGCGACGACAGTGGTGACCGGTCATTCGATCCGGCAGAGTTCCGCCCACGCGAGGCGACCGAAACACCGCGCAAGCGCGGCGCCTGAGACTGACAAGGACGGCCGGGATTTCCCGGCCGTTCTTCTTTCCAGCGGCCGTTCGCATCGTTCCCGCACCGTGCGCGCAAATCCTTGATGGGACAGGTAATTCTGTCTCTGTGTCTCGTTATTGCGACTCTATGTATAAAAAACTTGACAATAAGTCGGATGTATCATACTTCTCTGGCATCAACGGCGCGGAGATCGACGATGACGTTCAAGGAAATGATGGCCGGGGTGCAATTGCTCGGTGTCGCTGTAGTGGGCAGCTGGCTGGGTTGGGACGCGCTCAATGGCGGCGCAGCGGGCTCGCCGGCCGATATTGCCATCAAGCTGCTCTGGGCGGTCGGGGCGGTGATCGTGTTCAACATCGTGGGTACGATCGTGGCCACAATCATCATTTCGGTCATCCAGCGTGCCGAACTGCGCGACGAGCCCTCGGACGAACGCGACCACGCCGTCTCGGCCAAGAGCCAGCGCAACAATGCCATCGTCACCTCCATCCTGGCGGCGCTGGCCCTGATCCCGCTGGCCATGGGGGCCGATGCCAGCCTGGCGGTCTATGCCCTGTTCGCGGCGCCGATGGCAGGCGGGGCCGTCAACGCCCTGTCCGAGCTCTACTACTACCGGACCATGTGATCGCCATGGGGAAGGGACAGCCCAATGTCAGCAATTCCATCCGCACGCTGCGCTTTCATGCGGGCGAGATGACGCAGGCGGCGCTGGCCGAAAAGGTGGGCGTCACGCGGCAGACCATCGTGGCCATCGAGCAGGGGCGCTATTCGCCGTCGCTGGAAGTGGCCTTCCGCATCGCCCACGCCTTTGGCGTGCCGCTCGACGACGTATTCCAGTGGAGCCCGCCCAAGGCGGACGCCCACTGAGCTGATTGCAGCCAAAATTGACCACAAGACATGCGGGGGCGACCCCCCGTGTGAATGATAACGCATGGAGATCGAAAACATGAAAGTTGCTGCGCAGAGCCGCTATGGCGGACCAGAGGTGATCTCGGTGGTCGAGCGTCCCATGCCCCAACCGGGGCCGGGCGAGGTGTTGGTGCAGGTGCATTCGAGCACGGTGACTTTGGCCGACTGCGCCTTTCGCAAGGCCGATCCCTTCATTGTCCGGTTCTTTGCCGGACTGTTCCGCCCCAAAATCGAGGTCCTGGGCGATGACATTGCGGGGGTGGTGACGGCCGTCGGGCCGGGAGTGACCCGGTTCGGTATCGGCGATCCCATCCACGGCAGCGTCGGGACCAGCCTCGGAGGGATGGGGGAATATGTGTGCGTCAAGGAAAGCGGGGCTGTCGTCAAGGCACCGGCGGGACATGACCTCGTGCCGCTTGGCGGCCTAAGCTATGCCTACCTCACCGCCATGCCCTTCATCCGCGACGAGGCCAAGGTCAAGCCGGGCGACCGCGTCCTGATCAATGGCGCTGCCAGCAGCGTGGGTGCAGTCGCCGTGCAACTGGCAAAGCACTTTGGCGCCGAAGTAACGGGCGTGGCTTCCGGTCGGCATGCAGAACTCGTCCGGAAATTGGGCGCGGATCACTTCATCGACCGCCAGCACGAGGATTTTACGGCCCGCAAGGGAGAGTTCGATGTGGTTTTCGATGCCGTGGGCAAGTCGAGTTTTAGCCGCGCTGCTCAGGCTCTGAAGCCGGGCGGCATCTACCTTACAACGGTCCCGAGCTGGGGGATCATGTGGCTGATGCTGACTGGCGGACAGAGGGGCGGCAGGCGCGGCAAGCTCGCGACCACCGGGCTGCGGCCCGAAGCCGACAAGCTCAGGGACCTCGAGATGCTCAACACTTTGCTGGAGCAGGGCGCCGTCCGGCCGGTCACGGACCGGGTCTTCCCCCTCGACCAGATCGTGGAGGCACATCGCTATGTCGAGCGCGAGGTCAAGGCCGGCGACGTGGTCGTGGCCATGCCGGTGGCGCAGGACACGCTGCGCTTGCCCGGTGCGACAGAGGCCGCGGCCCGGTAACCGTTTCAGCTCTCGAAGCTGACCATCGCCCTCGTGCCAGGGCCTTCGCCATACTCCACCGTGGCGTTAAGGCTCATGGCCATGGCCTTGACGATGCGGCTCCCCAGGCCCGTGCCCTTGGGCTTGCCGGCACCAGACCAGCCGACCCCGTCGTCTTCGACCACCAGGTGCACCTGGTTTCCATGGCGGCGCATGTGGATGCGGATCTCTCCGGGTTCGCGGTCGGCATAGGCATATTTGAGCGCGTTGGTCACCAGTTCGGTGACGATCACGCCGAGGGAGGCGACCTTCTCTGTGGGCAGGGGAAAACCGTCGACATCGAGCCGGATGCTGGCTGTGCTGCCTTCGGCCTGCATGGAATTCTCAAGTTCGCCGATCAGACTGTTGAGGTAGTCACCCACCTGCACGCTGCGGACGTCATCGGAGGTGTAGAGGTGCCGGTGGACGCCGGCGATGGCCTGGATGCGGGCTTGGGTTTCGGCCAGGGCCCGCTTGGCCTCGGGATCTTCGACCGCGTTCGATTGCAGCCCGACCAGGGCGGCGACCATGGCCAGAGAATTGCCGACGCGATGGTTGACCTCGCCCAGCAACATTTCCGCACGCTCGCGGGCCTCCTGCATGTCGCGTTCGGCCTTGGCCTTGGCACGGGTCAGGCGGACATGGTCGATCGCCTGGTCAATGGCTGCGAGCAGCAGCGCCATGAATTCTTCGGAGCCAGTCTTGGGAACGAAGTCGGTGGCGCCGGATTTGAGGGCATTGACCGCAATCGACATTTCGGCCGACGCGGTCACATAGACGACGGCAGGGTGATCCTCCATGCCCTCCATGCCGGCCAGCAGATCAAGACCGGTTCCGGTGGGCAGGTTATGGTCGAGTGCGACCACATCGATCCCGCCCCGGCGCAGGATTTCCAACCCTTCCTCGCCCGTGGAGGCGTGATCGAAGATATAGCCGCGGCGTTTCATGGCCTTCTCGACCAGGCGCGTCAGCCCCGTATCGTCATCGATATAGAGTACATGCGGCGTGCGGTTGGGCATGATGGACTAGTCGGCCTCTGGAATCTGCATGACCGAGAAGAACAGGCCGAGCTGCCTGATGGCATTGGCAAAGCCATCATAGTCGACCGGCTTGGTGATATAGACATTGGCGCCCAAGTCATAGCAACGCTGAATTTCGCGCTGGTCGTCGGTGGTGGTCAGGACGACGACCGGCGAGCGGCGGGTGTGCTCGTTGCCCTTGACCTTCTCAAGAATGTCGATGCCGGTCATGTCGGGCAGGTTGAGGTCGAGCAGGACCAGCAATTGCCGTCCCTTGTTGACCAGGCCCGAGCCATCAGGACCCATCAAATAGGCAATGGCGTCATTGCCATTGGTGAAGGGCACGATCTCGTTGGCCACGCCGGCGCGGCGGATGTTCTTCTCGATGAGGCGGGCATGCCCCTCGTCGTCCTCGACCATGATGATGGTCACGGGTCGTGCATTGTTCATGCGCCCAGGCTCCCCAGATGGCCGCGGGTATCGCGCGGCAGGTTGATGATGAACGTTGTGCCCTGGCCAAGCGTGGAGGTCAGCGTAACATCCCCGCCTAGGCTGCGCACCATGGTGCGGACATGCGCGAGGCCAATGCCTTCGCCCGGACTGCTCTGCGACCCGGAACGGCGGAAGAGCTCGAAGACGCGTTCGTGGTCGGTTTCGGCAATGCCGCGGCCATTGTCCTCGATTTCGATGATCACGCGATTGCCGGGGACGTGACGGGCACGGATTTCAATGCGCAGCGGACGACTGTTGTCCTGATATTTGACGGCGTTGTCGAGCATGTTGCCCAGGATCTGTTCCAGCGACAGTCGGTCGGTGATCAGCTTGCCGACCCGGATGTCGGTCGAGATCTCGCCCTCGCTCTCGCTGATCTGGTGCTGTACGGCCGCAACGCTCGCCTCCGCCAGTTCGGCCAGGTCGACCGGTTCGGGCTTCAACTGGCGGCGGCCTTCGCGCGAAATTTTGAGGATGGCATTGATGAGGCCGTCCATCTTGCGCGTCGCGGCGCGGATGAACGTTATGGCTTCGGGCAGGTCTTCGGTAGCGGCCTGACGCGCCTCGGCGGCCAGCAGGTTGTCGTCCTGGATGGGCTGGCTTTCCATATAGGCCTTGACCTCGCCGACGCTGGTTTCCAGCTCGGCGGTAAAGCCCATGATATTGACGAGCGGCGCGCGCAGATCGTGGGTGACGATATAGGCGAAGCGCTGGATTTCCTCATTGGCCCGGCCCAGATCGGCCGTACGCGCACGCACCCTCTCTTCAAGGCTGGCATTGGCCTCGACGACCGCCTGGCGGGCATTGGCCAGCTCCTGGGTGTAGCTCAGAACGGCCCAGATGGCTCCTCCAACCACGGCAAAGATCACCAGCGCGCCAATGATCGAGACGATGCGCAGCAGGTTTGCCGTCGCGCGCTGGTCGCTGGCGCCTTGTTCGAGGCGTGCGTCGGCCGCGTTGATCAGGCCTGAGAAGAATGCACCGACGCGGTCCATGGCCTCCTTGGCGGTATCGATGCGGATGATCTCGGCCGCTTCCTGGGTCTGGCCGTTCTGTACCATGGACACGATCCGGGCCATCTCCGAGAGCTTGAAGGCGATATCCTCGCGCAATTGCTTCATCGGCTCTGTGGCCTGGGGATAGGGAGCCAGGATGGCTTCGAGCGCAACCAGCTTGTCCTCGACTTGCGGTACCGCCGCTTCGTAGCGGGTGAGATAGGCATCATCGAGCGTGATGATATAGCCGCGCTCACTGGCTATAGCTTCCTGGACGAGATTGCGCAGGTCCACCGTGGCGGCACGCGCTTCGCGGGCCTCGATCACTTCATTGAAATAGGCCTGGGTCCGCTCGCCCAGCCACAAGGTCGTGCCGACGATACCGAGCAGCGACAGCAGGCCGACAAGCAGCAGCAGGGCGGTGGACCGCACGAATGTCGTGGCTGTGATCGGCATGGTTTCCCCGAGTGGCTCAGGACTTCATGGCCCGAACGGGGGGCTAGGGCAATATGCATAGATTAATCCGTGATCGGTTTTCCCGCCCCGCGACCTGCCTCGCTCGGGCCACGAATGGGAAACAGAATCTTAAGCGTCCCTATGCAAGATCGGCCTCCAGTTTATGTAACCGGCCTATTTTGCCGGAGTGGAGTTGTGGCGGATATGGGCAAGAATTCCCTGCCCGAAACCGATGTGCCAGGCGGTCCGCATGTGCCCGTATTGCTGGAGGAAGTGCTCTCGGCCCTTTCACCGGTTGCCGGCTGCCGCATTGTCGATGGCACATTCGGGGCAGGGGGCTATTCGCGAGCTCTGCTCGAGGCGGGCGCCACGGTTGTCGGCATCGATCGCGACCCCTCGGTTGCGCCGCATGTCGAGGCGATCAAGGCGGATTTCCCGGACCGCTTCAGTTTCGTGCCCGGCACGTTTTCCGAGCTCGATGTGCTGGTTGCCGGCCACGGACCTGTCGATGCCGTCGTTCTTGATATCGGCGTCTCGTCCATGCAGCTCGACCAGGCCGAGCGCGGCTTCTCCTTCATGCGCGACGGGCCGCTCGACATGCGCATGAGCCGCGACGGCACCAGTGCGGCCGATCTCGTCAACGATCTCGACGCCGAGGACCTGGCGAACCTGCTCTACGCCTATGGCGAAGAGCGCAAGTCGCGGCGCATTGCACAGTTCATCGTGGCTGCGCGCCAGACGGCGCCCATCGAGACGACGCTGGAGCTGGCGCGCATCATCGAGAGGGCGATTGGCCGCAAGCCGGGCGACGCCCATCCGGCGACGCGTACCTTTCAGGCCCTGCGCATCGCAGTCAATGGCGAGTTCGACCAGTTGGTTGAAGGCCTGTTCGCCGCCGAACGCCTGCTGCCCGAGGGCGGCCGGCTGGCCGTGGTTAGCTTCCATTCGCTCGAAGACCGCATCGTCAAGCGCTTCTTCGATCCCGACAAGGGTGGACCGGCTGCGTCCCGGCACCTGCCGCAGGTCGAAGCTGCGCCGCGCCGTTGGCAGCGCGCTGGCAAGGCGATCAAGTCGGGTCCGGCCGAGTTAGCCCGCAATCCGAGGGCCCGTTCGGCGGTCCTGCGCAGCGGTATCCGCACCGGCGACGCCGCCCGTCCCGTGGACTATTCCGGTCTCGGCGTGCCCCAGATCAGGGGCGCCGCATGATCCGCAACATCAACATCTTCCTGCTTTGCACTTCGGTGGTCGTGTTGTCCGGGGTCTACGCGCTGAAATTCTCGATCGAGGGAACGGCGGCAGAACGCACGGCCATCCAAGTGCAGATCGTGGATCAGGAGGGGCAGCTTTCCCTGCTCAAGGCCGATTGGGCGGTGCTCAACCAGCCGGGCCATATCGACCCGATCGTCAAGCGCCACCAGGCCGAGCTCGCGATCGGACCGGTGCAGCAGAAACAGTTCGGTTCGTTTGCCGCCCTGCCCATGCGGCCGGCCAAGCCGGACACGGCGGCGATGGACGCGCTCTTTGCCGCAATTGCCGATGGCATCGATCCGATTGACGCCATTCTCCAGATGGAGGGGATCGAGTAATGGCCGCGATCACTGAAGACTTCGGATCCACGATTGCGCTGGAGGGTGCGCGCAAGCAGCGCGTCAGCCTGACCCAGGCCCGCATCCGTTGGATGATCCTGGCCGTTGTCCTTGGCTTCATGCTGGTTGGCGGGCGCCTGGTGCAGCTCGGCATGGTGGAAACCGACCAGACCATCGAGGGCCAGGCACGCGACGTCATCACCGCGACCCGCCCGCCGATCCTCGATCGCAACGGGCTGGAAATGGCGGTCGACATCCGCGTGCCCTCGCTGTTCGCGGAGCCACGCCGGATCATCGATGTCGAGGAGGCCGTTCAGGCCCTGCGATCGGTGCTGCCCGACCTTGAAGAAAACTGGCTGCGCAATCGCCTTACCGGCGACCGGGGCTTTGTCTGGGTCAAGCGCGAATTGACGCCGGCGATCCAGGATGCCGTCATGCGGCTGGGCATTCCGGGCATCGACTTCATCACCGAATCCAAGCGCTTCTATCCCGGCATGAACGAAGCCGCGCACATCCTGGGCTCCACCAATGTGGACAATCAGGGCATTGCCGGCATCGAGCGGCACATGGACAGTGAATCCATCGCGCTGCTGCAGGAACTGGGACTGGCGCGCGGCAATGCGCTGACCCCGGTGGAATTGAGCGTCGATATGCGTGTGCAGCACGTCATGCACGAGCAGCTGGTCGACGCCATGACGCGCTACCAGGCCATTGCCGCGGCGGGTGCGATGATGGACATCCATACCGGCGAAATCACTGCGCTCGTTTCCCTGCCCGATTTCAATCCCAACGAGCCCGCTTCGGCGCTGGTCAAGGATACGTTCAACCGCGTTACCTCGGGCATTTTCGAGCCCGGCTCGATCTTCAAGACGGTGACCATTGCCGGGGCGCTGGACAGCGGCGCTGTGAGTGTCACGGACGAGTTTGACGCGCGCTACGGCATCCGCTTCGGGCGCTACACGATCGACGACTTCCACGGCAAGCACCGCATCCTGGCGCTGCCGGAGGTTTACAAATACTCGTCCAACATCGGTACGATCCGCATCATGCAGGCCATGGGGAAGGAGGCCTACCGCGCCTTCCTCAGCCGCATGAAGTTCGATCAGCGGGTCCAGTTCGAACTGCCCGAAATGCGCGTGCCGAGCGTGCCGAACAGCTTTTCGGAAGTTGGCGCGGCGACCGCATCCTTCGGGCACGGCCTTTCGGTGTCGCCGCTGCACATGCTTACGGCCTATTCAGCCTTCGTCAATGGCGGCAACTATATCGCGCCCACGCTTTACAAGCGAAGCATGGCCGACGCCGAAGCGCTCTATGAACGGGTGGTTAGCGCCGAGACGAGCGCCAATATGCGCTATCTGATGCGCCTCAACGCCATTTCCTCGGGCGGTTCCGGCTCGCAGATGAACAAAGCCGCCCTGGGGTACCGGGCAGGCGGCAAGACCGGTACCGCCGAAAAGGTCGTCGACGGGCGCTATTCGTCCAACAAGGTCACGAATTTCTTTGCCTCGGCCTTCCCGCTCGATAATCCGCGCTACGCCATGATCATCATGATCGATGAGCCCAAGGCTGAAAACCCGCAATCGGGCACGACGGCCGGGTGGAATGCCGGGCAGGTTACCGGTCGCATCATACAGCGTGCGGCTCCCATGCTGGGCATCGCGCCCGACTTCAGCGAATTGCTCGACCAACAGATCGTCCCGCCTGCCGTCAGACGATTGTATCCAGAAGGATTCTGATCCGTGTCAATCAGCGTAACCCAACTGCTCGAAGGCTCCGGCGCGCGTCCCAAGAAGGGCCTGGGCGCGGTCTTCGGCCTCAATTCCGACAGCCGCCGGATCGAGCCGGGCGACATCTTCTTCGCGCTGCCGGGCGCCAAGGTACATGGCAACCAGTTTGTCTCGGACGCAGTCGACCGGGGGGCTCTGGCCGTGGTCACCGACATCGCCCCGCCAGGCGATCCCGGGGTTCCGGTGATCATCGTCAAGGACGTGCGGGCCGCCTATGCGCGCGCCGCCAGCCGGGTGTTCGAGCCGCAGCCTGAAATTCTCGTTGCCGTCACCGGCACCAATGGCAAGACCTCGGTCGCCTCCTTCGTGCGCCAGATCTGGGATCATGCCGGCATTCCCGGCGCCAGCATCGGCACCTTGGGCATCCAGACGGCCAAGCGCACAATCGAAGGCGCGCTGACAACGCCGGATTCGCGGACCCTGCACCAGGCCATGCGGGCGCTCAAGGCGCAGGGTGTCGATCACGTCGCGCTCGAAGCCTCCAGCCACGGCCTTGACCAGCACCGGCTGGACGGCGTGCATTTCGAGGCCGTCGCCTTCACCAATCTCAGCCGCGACCACCTCGACTACCACAAGGACATGGACGAATACCGCAATGCCAAATTGCGGCTGTTCACCGATCTCCTGGTCGATGGCGGCGCGGCGATCGTCAATGTCGACGATCCCGAGCACGAGCAGTTCATGTTCGCGGCCCTGTCCGCCAGCGCCACGCTGCTGACCGTGGGCCGCGAAGGCGCCTATATCGAAATCCTCTCGATCAAGCCGGAGGGCTATGGCCAGCGCGTCGAAGTGCGCCACGTCGGCGAGAAGGTCAGCTTCCACCTCAAGATCCCGGGCGAGTTCCAGGTCTCCAACGCGCTTATCGCGGCGGCCTTGGCCATGTCCGCCGGTGTCGACAAGTCCGATGCCTTTGCTGCCCTGCCTGAACTGGTGGGTGCGCGCGGGCGCCTCGAACTGGTTGCCGAGCACAATGGCGCCGCCATCTTCGTCGATTATTCGCACAAGCCTGAAGCCCTGCGCGTGGCGCTGCAAACGCTGCGCCCCTATGCCACCAACAAGCTGCATGTCGTCTTCGGGTGCGGCGGCGACCGCGACAAGGGCAAGCGTCCACAGATGGGCGAGATTGCCAGCGAACTTGCCGATGTGGTGATTGTCACCGACGACAATCCCCGCACCGAGGACGCCGCTGCCATTCGCGCCGAGGTGCTGGCCGGCGCCAAGGGAGCAACCGAGATTGGCGACCGCAAGCAGGCCATCGAGAAGGCTGTCAAGTCGCTCAAGCCGGGCGATGTGCTCCTGGTTGCCGGCAAGGGCCATGAGACCTACCAGATCATTGGCACCACCAAGAGCCATTTTTCAGATCACGAAGTGGTCGCGGCCGCGGTCAAGGGCTGAGGTCCTTCATGGACAGCCTATGACGGCTGGGCTAAACCCCAACTTCATTCCCTCCCCACAAGGGGGAGGGAGGCGCAAGCCTCCAGCGTCGCGGTCCCTTCGTTTCCCTCCCACTGGTGGGAAGTGATCAAGGGTGGGGGGCGGCAAACGCGGATGCCCTTATGACCCCACCCCTCTTCACCCTCGACGCCATCCTCGTCGCCACGCAAGGCCAGGCCACGGGTGTTGAAGCCACCGAAATCAACTCCATTTCCATCGACTCCCGCGAGCTTGGCCCCGACGCCCTGTTTGTCGCCATCAAGGGCGACCGCTTCGATGGTCATGATTTCGTCGATGCCGCTTTGGCCAATGGCGCCGTTGCGGCTCTCGTCGGCCGGGGCGAGGGGGCGGGAAGGATCATGGTGCCCGATGCGCTCGAAGGCCTGCGCGCTCTCGCCCGTGCGGCTCGCGCCCGTAGCCGTGCCTTTATCGTGGGCGTCACCGGCAGCGTGGGCAAGACCACGACCAAGGAGGCGCTGCGCCTCGTGTTCGAGGCCGCCGGCGAGACGCATGCATCGATCAAGAGCTTCAATAATCATTGGGGCGTGCCGCTGATGCTTGCCCGCATGCCCGAAACGACGCAATTCGGCGTTTTTGAGATGGGCATGAATGCGCCCGACGAAATCCGGCCGCTGAGCCAACTTGTACGGCCGCACGTAGCCCTCATCACCACGATTGCCCCGGCCCATCTGGAACGTCTTGGCAGCCTCGAGAACATCGCCCGCGCCAAGGCGGAGATTTTCGAGGGCCTCGAACCGGGCGGCACGGCGGTGCTCAACGGCGACCATCCACAGATCGACCTGCTTTTCGAACTGGCCGCTGCGGCGGGTGTCACCAAGATAGTCACCTATGGCTTCGCCCGTGGTGTGGACTGGCAGATCATGGAGGCCGAAACGGCCGCCAGCCACAGCTTTGCCACCGTCGTGCACGGCGACGAAAGATACACCCTGGCGCTGGCCGCATCGGGGCGCCACATGTTGGCCAATGCCACGGCGGCCCTGGCGGTGGCGCACCTGGCCGGCATCGAGCCGGAGGTGGCGCTGCGGGCGCTGGCCGGTTTCGGGGCCCAGCCCGGCCGAGGCGAGCGCGTGGCGTTGGGCGGAGACGACCGGCCGCTGCTGCTGATCGACGAGAGCTACAATGCCAATACCGCCTCGATGCGGGCGGCACTCGAAGTACTCGCCAATATTCACCTCGCGAAGGGGCGCAAGTTCGTTGTCCTTGGCGACATGCTCGAACTGGGCGCCATGGCCGATGACCTTCATGCCGGGCTCGCTGAGCCAGTGCTGGCGAGCGGCGCTGAGCGGGTCTATCTCGTGGGCAGTCACATGGCGGCGCTGGCCGTGGCCCTACCCGCAGAGCTCGTCGCCGGCCATTTCGCAAACGTTGCCGAAGCGGTGGACGTGATTATCGACGACCTTGCCTATGGCGACGCAATCATGATCAAAGGATCAAACGGCGTAGGCCTCTCGCGCCTCGTTGCCGAGATCAAGACGCGCTTCGCGCAGACCTGAAAGCCCCAGAAGAGTAGCCCGATAGAATGCTCTATTTCCTTGGCCAACTGGGTGAGCAGCTCGCCGCCTTCAATGTGTTCCGCTACATCACGTTCCGGACCGCCGGCGCGGTGGTGACGGCGCTGTTCTTTGTGTTTTTGTTCGGGCCCGGCATGATCGCGCTGTTGCGCGTCAAGCAGGGCCGCGGCCAGCCCATTCGCGAAGACGGCCCCGCCGGCCACCTCCTTACCAAGAAGGGCACGCCCACCATGGGCGGACTGATGATCCTTTCGGGCGCGGTAATTTCCACCTTGCTGTGGTCCAACCTCACCAATGGCTATGTCTGGGTCGTGCTTTTCGTCACGGTGGGCTTTGGTGCCATCGGGTTCTACGACGACTATCTGAAGGTCAAGCGCATGAGCCATGCCGGCTTCGGCTCCAAGCAGCGCCTGCTGCTCGAAGCGCTGATCGGGGGCATGGCCGCCTTCTTCATTTCCCAGCTTGCGTCGGGATCATACGGCACGTCGCTGCTCTTCCCTTTCGTCAAGGATCTGGCGGTTAACCTCGGCTATTTCTACATCCTGTTCGGCGGGTTCGTCGTGGTCGCGGCCGGCAATTCGGTCAACCTCACCGATGGTCTGGATGGTCTTGCCATCGTGCCGGTCATGGTGGCGGCCGCCTGCTTTGGCCTCATCGCCTATCTCGTGGGTTCGCAGAACTATGCCGATTACCTGCTGCTCAATTCGGTACCCGGCACGGCCGAGTTGGCTGTTGTCTGCGGCGCCCTGATCGGGGCAGGTCTGGGTTTTCTCTGGTTCAATGCGCCGCCGGCGCAGATCTTCATGGGCGATACCGGCTCGCTGGCCTTGGGCGGCGCGCTCGGCACCATTGCCGTGGCCACCAAGCACGAAATCGTGCTGGCCATCATTGGCGGGCTTTTCGTGCTCGAAACCGTGTCGGTGATCGTACAGGTGACGTCGTTCCGCCTCACCGGCAAGCGGGTCTTCCGCATGGCGCCCATCCACCACCATTTCGAGCATCTGGGCTGGACGGAAAGCCAGGTGGTGATCCGCTTCTGGATCATTTCCTTCGTTCTGGCGCTGATCGGGCTCTCCAGCCTCAAACTGCGCTGAACCACCTGGGTGCGTCCCGCTTTTCGGGACCAGCCTGTGACGCAAGAAGGGCCTCGGCTGAGCCAGAGGCCTTATCGCTTCTGCGTCCCGGATTCGCAAAACGCGAATGGCCTTGGCAAATCGGTAACCAAAGCACCGGTACAGTTGTCGGCAGTCTCGTGTCCCGCGTACCCGGTTCCTCCCATGATGTTCTCCCGCGCCGAAAAAACCCCGCTGGCCGAGTGGTGGTGGTCCATCGACCGCGAGCTGCTCGGTGCGCTGATCATGCTTCTCGCGTGCGGCATGGTCCTCAGCTTCGGCGCCAGCCCGGCCGTGGCCGAGCGCATCGGCCTTGACGAATGGTATTTCGTTCTCCGCCACGCCATGTTCGTCCTGCTGGCCATTCCCGTCATGGTGGTGACTTCGCTGCTCAGCCATCGGCAGGTGCGCTTCGCTGCGCTGGCGGCGCTGGTGGTCATGACCATCCTGCTGTGGGCGACCCTGCATTTCGGCACCGAGGTCAAGGGCGCCCGCCGCTGGATTTCGGTTGTCGGTTGGTCCATCCAGCCCACCGAATTCGTGAAGCCCGCCTTTGCCGTCATCGGCGCATGGCTGTTTTCCGAATACATGATCCATCGCAATGTGCCGGGCAGGACCCTCGCTACACTCATGATGCTGGGCATTGTCGCGGCGCTGTTGCTGCAACCCGACCTTGGCCAGACCGCGCTGGTCATGGCCACTTGGGCAGTGCTGCTGTTCTTTTCGGGTATTTCCTGGTGGGTGATCATCGGTCTTGGCGGCGCTGCCGGCGGCCTGCTGCTCGGCGCCTATACGCTGTTCCCGCACTTCGCCACCCGCATCAATTCCTTCATCAATCCCGAGGATGGCAATACCTACCAGGTCGACAGGGCCCTGGAATCGCTGGCCGAGGGCGGCTGGTTCGGTCGCGGTCCCGGCGAAGCCGTCGCCAACAGGCTCATCCCCGACGCCCATGCCGACTTCGTGTTTTCAGCTGCGGCCGGAGAATTCGGCATCCTTTTCTGCATGGGTCTTGTGACCCTCATCGGCTTCATCGCCATCCGGGCGATGATCGCGGCGCAGCGGCAAACAAGTCTGTTCGCGCGCCTGGCTGCCTCGACGCTGGCGGTGCAGTTCGCCATGCAGTCGGGCATCAACCTGGCGGTGAATCTCAATCTCATGCCCGCCAAGGGCATGACGCTGCCCTTCGTGTCTTATGGTGGCACCTCGATGATCGCCGTTGCCTTCGGCATGGGGCTGATGCTGGCGTTGACACGTACCAAGCCTGAGGAACGCATGGTCACCGGTCTTCCCACCTACCGCAGTGCCGTGGTAGCCCCCGCGGAATGAAAACCTTCGTCCTCATTGCAGGTGGCACAGGTGGCCACCTGTTTCCAGCCATGGCGCTGGCACAGGAACTGATCCGCCGTGGGCACGCCGTCGAGCTCATGACCGACCATCGTGTCGAAAGCTACGGCGCTGACTTTCCTGCCCGGCAGATCCACATCGTCCCGGCGGCCACGCCCTCGGGCGCCAATCCCCTCAAGCTTGTGGGCGCCGGCTTGACCATCCTGGGCGGCATCGGCACCGCCTGGGGTAAGCTGCGCAAGGTGCGTCCCAGCGCGGTGATCGGCTTTGGTGGCTATCCGACTTTTCCACCCTTCATCGCCGCCAACCTGCTGGGCATTCCCGGTATCCTGCACGAGCAGAATGCCGTCATGGGCCGGGCCAACCGGGCCCTGGCGCGCTTTGCCGACATTCTCGCCATGAGTTTTCCCACCACGCGCTTTGCCGAGCAACAGAGCCTTGAAAAGGTCGTCACCGGCAACCCGGTGCGCGACCGCGTCAGGCCTCTGGCGGGAAAGCCATATCCCATGCTGGACGGCAAGGGGCCCATTCGCCTCGTCGTCACTGGTGGCAGCCAGGGGGCGCGAGCCCTGTCGGATATTGTGCCCGCCGCCATCGCGCTCTTGCCGGACGGTCTGCGCAGTCGGCTCAACATCGTCCAGCAGGCCCGTCCGGAGGACATCGACCGCGTGGCCGAGAGCTACCGCCAGTCGCGCACCAGCGTGGAACTGGCCAGTTTCATTCCCGACCTGCCGGACCGCATTGCCGACGCGCATCTGGTGATCAGCCGGGCAGGGGCTTCCACGGTCACCGAACTCTGTGTCATCGGCCGGCCGGCCATCCTCATTCCGCTGCCCGGCTCGCTGGATTCGGACCAGAAATACAACGGCCTCTATATGCAGGAGGGAGGGGGCGGTTGGGTGGCCGAGCAGGCCACGCTTTCACCGCAATCACTTGCCACTCGACTGCACGAACTTCTTACCGACCCTGAGCTCCTGAAGCGCGCTGCTTCGGCGGCCCTCAAACTGGGCCAGCCGCGCGCCGTCGAAAAACTGGCCGACCTCGCCGAGATGCTCAGCGGCAAACATACCCAGATCGAAGGGAGACCCACGCCATGAAGATGCCCCGCAATATCGGGCCGGTTCATTTCATCGGCATTGGCGGCATCGGCATGAGCGGCATTGCCGAAATCCTGCACAACCAGGGTTACGTGGTCCAGGGATCGGACGCTGCACTCAATCCCAATGTGCAGCGCCTCAGGGACATGGGCATCACCGTCGAAATCGGCCAGAGTGGCGATAATCTAGGCAAGGCCGAAGTCGTCGTCGTCTCCTCGGCGATCAGGCGTGACAATCCCGAGCTCATGGCCGCCCGGGCCCGTGCCCTGCCGGTGGTGCGTCGCGCCGAGATGCTGGCAGAGATCATGCGCTTCAAGACCGCAATTGCCATTGGCGGCACCCATGGCAAGACCACGACGACGACGCTGGTGGCGACCCTGCTCGATGCCGGCAATCTCGACCCTACCGTCATCAATGGCGGCATCATCAATGCCTATGGCACCAATGCGCGCCTCGGGGGCGGCGAATGGATGGTAGTGGAGGCCGATGAAAGCGACGGCACTTTCGTCAAGCTGCCCGCCGACGTCGCGGTGGTCACCAATATCGATCCCGAGCATCTTGACCACTATGGTGATTTCGAAGGGGTGAAGAAGGCCTTCCACCAGTTCGTCGAGAACGTCCCCTTCTACGGCTTTGCCGTCATGTGCCTCGATCATCCCGAAGTGCAGGCGCTGGTCGGCGAGATCCGCGACCGCCGCGTCATCACCTATGGCCGCAATCCGCAGGCTGACGTGCGCCTCATCGATCTCGAAAATCGCGATGGGGTGCAGCATTTCTCGGTCGAAATCCGCGACCGCATTCGGCAGACGCAGCTTCGCATCGACGGGCTGCAACTGCCCATGCCGGGTGTTCACAACGCGCTTAATGCCACCGCAGCCATCGCCGTGGCCGACCAGTTGCACGTGCCGGCCGAAGCCATCCGCAAGGGGCTCAGGGAATTCACCGGGGTCAAGCGCCGCTTCACCAAGACCGGCGAAGTGGGCGGTGTTACCGTCATCGACGACTATGGCCACCATCCGGTGGAAATCGCCGCCGTCCTCAAGGCAGCGCGCCAGTCGGCCAAGCGCGACGTGGTCGCCGTGGTGCAGCCGCACCGCTACAGCCGCGTACATGACCTCTTCGACGATTTCGCCGCCTGCTTCAACGATGCCGATACGGTCATCGTCGCGCCAATCTACGCGGCCGGCGAACAGCCGCTTCCCGGGGTGACGCATGAAGAGCTGGTCAACCGCATCCGAGCCCGCGGCCATCGCGATGCCCGGGTCATCGACCGGCCCGAAGCGCTGGCGCCGTTGCTCGCATCGCGCGTAGCCGAAGGCGACTATGTCGTCTGCCTCGGCGCCGGCAATATTACGCAATGGGCCGCCGCCTTGCCCGGGGAGCTTGAAGCGCTGATGGGCGAGACGGTGAAATGACCAAGCATGTCGCCGTCCTCATGGGCGGGCTCTCCAATGAGCGGCCGGTGTCCCTGAGCTCGGGCAAGGGCTGCGCCGAGGCATTGCGACGTTCCGGCTATCGGGTCACCGAAGTCGATGTGGGCTACGACATTGCCGAGCGCCTGCGCGAGCTGGCGCCTGATGTCGCGTTCAATGCCCTGCATGGGCGCTATGGCGAGGACGGCACGATCCAGGGTGTGCTGGAGTTCCTGCGCATTCCCTATACGCATTCGGGCGTGCTCGCCTCGGCCCTGGCCATGGATAAGCATCAGGCCAAGATCATGCTCAAGGCTGCCGGTGTTCCCGTAACCGATCATGTCATTGCGAGCCGCGCCGATGTCGGCCGCGCCCATGTCATGGCGCCGCCCTATGTGGTCAAACCGATCGCCGATGGGTCGAGTTTTGGCGTCATCATCGTCAAGGCTGACCAATCCCATCCGCCGCAGGAAATCCTGGGCGAGGACTGGACCGGCGGCGAAGAGCTGATGGTCGAGCGCTACATTCCCGGGCGCGAACTGACCTGCGCCGTGATGGGCGACGTGGCCCTGCCGGTGACCGAGATCGTCACCGATCTCAGTTTCTACAACTACGAAGCCAAATATGCCCATGGCGGATCACGTCACATCCTGCCGGCCGACATTAAACCTAAAATTTACGACAAAGTGCAAAAGCTTAGCCTTGCTGCCCACGCGGCGCTCGGTTGCCGTGGCATTACGCGGACGGACTTCCGCTACAATGACGCGGTGGGCGAGGATGGCGAACTGGTCTGTCTGGAAATCAATACCCAGCCGGGCATGACGCCAACTTCGCTGGCGCCTGAGCAGGCCGCCCATGTGGGCCACAGTTTTGAATATTTGGTCTCCTGGATGGTGGAGGACGCGAGTTGCAACAGGTAAAGAGCGAGGCTTTTCTCGCCGGGGCGCGGATGGTGGACCCCCGCGCGCTGCCTGTTCCGATCCGCACGCCACGTCACAAACTCGCCAATCGCCTCAATCGCACTCTCGTTCTGCACGGACGGCTGATCCGTCGCGGTGTCATGGTTGCCGCCCTCCTGGCGGGTTGCGTTGCCCTCTATCAGGTACGCGAGCCGATCGGCATGCTGGTCGCGACCGCCGCCGAAATCGCCCAGGGCAATTTCGCCCAGGCAGGGCTCGCGATCGGCGAGATAACCATTTCCGGCCAGACCTTGACCAGCGAGCAACTGGTCTTCGATGCACTGGGCATCCAGCCGCACACCTCCACCCTCGGCTTCGATGTCGAGGAGGCACGACAGCGCATTGCCGAACTTCCGGCCGTCGAAACGGTCACCGTACGCAAGACCTATCCGGGCGACGTGGCCGTAGTGATCACCGAAAAGGAACCGGTCGCCCGCTGGGCGGTGGACGGTGTGACCTTCCTCATCGACGGCAAGGGCGAGCAGATCGGGGAAGCGAAGGGCGGATATGCCAGCCTCCCTCTGGTCATCGGTGACGGCGCCGCTGACGATGCGTTGGTGATGATCCGGGCGCTCAACGGCTTCCCGCTGCTGCAGGAGGGCCTTGTGGCCCTGTCGCGCATTGCCGACCGACGCTGGGACCTCATCTACGATACGGGCCTGCGGGTCCAACTGCCGGAGCAGGGGGTGGCCCAGGCCATGACCAGGCTCATCGCCTACCAGAACGACTACCAGCTCCTTGATCGCGACGTGGCGATCATCGACCTGCGAATCGACAGCGTCGTTGCCGTCCGTCCGAACAAGCCTGATACCGAAGACTCCCAATCATGATGACCGACGCGATGACTTCCCGGCTGCGGCCGGTCCAGCCTGGCAAGACGACGCTGGTGGCCGTGCTCGACATCGGCTCCACCAAGATCTGCTGCGTCATCGCCCGGCTTTCGCCGCGGGCCGAGGGGCGTGCCCTGCGCGGTCGCACCCACCAGGCCGAAGTCATCGGCTTCGGCTATGGCCCATCCTCGGGCGTCAAGAGCGGTGTCGTCACCGATATCGACAAGGCTGAGCAAGCCATCCGCAACGTCGTGGGCATGGCCGAGCGCGCCGCCGGGCTGACGCTGGAAAGCGTATTGGTCAATGTCACGGCCGGGCGCCTCGGCTCGGAAACCTTCTCGGCGGCCGTGTCGCTCGATGGGCAGGAAGTCGAGAAGGCCGACATTTTTCGCGTGCTCAAGGCCGTCAATGCCCGCTCGGTCCGCCCGGAACGCTCGATCATCCATGCGTTGCCGATCGGTTACGCCTTGGACGGCCAGAAAGGCATTCGTGACCCCAAGGGCATGGTGGGCGAGCAGCTTGGCGTTGATGTCGCCGTGGTCTCTGCAGAGACCCTGGCCATGCGTAACCTCGAACTGGTCCTGCATCGCTGCCACCTGCAGATCGAGGCGCTCGTCGCCACGCCCTATGCCTCGGGCCTGGCCACGCTGGTCGATGACGAGGCTCAGCTCGGCGTCGCCTGCCTCGATTTCGGCGGCGCAACCACCACCGTCTCCGTCTTCAACGACGGCCACATGGTCTATGCCGATGCCATTGCGATTGGCGGCCACCACCTGACCCTCGACATTGCCCGGCAACTCTCGGTCAGCGTAGCCGATGCCGAGCGCTTCAAGACCCTGCATGGCTCGGTCCTGCCCGGCCAGGCCGACGAGCGCGAAATGATCGCTATCCAACCGGTCGGCGCCAGCCATGACGAAGCGCCGGGCCAGATCCCGCGCGCCGTGCTGACCCGCATCATGCGCCCGCGCATCGAGGAAATCCTCACCGCCATCCGCGACCGCATGCAGGCCACCGGCATGATGGATGTCTGCGGTCGCCGCTTTGTACTGACGGGTGGCGCCAGTGAAATGACCGGCCTACCGGAAGTCGCCCGCCGCATTCTGGCGCGCAATGTCCGCAATGGCCGCCCCATGGGCATTGCCGGCCTGCCCGAAATCGCCAAGGGCGCGGCCTTTGCCACCATGGCGGGCATGCTGGTCTATCCGCAGGTCTGCGCGCAAGAATATGTCGAGCCGCGCGGCAGCCGCAAGCTCACCGGGACTGATGGATATATCGCGCGCGTGGGGAACTGGCTTCGTAGCAGCTTTTGAGCTTGGCCCCGGCCTTTCACCAGCAGCGCCGCCCTCGGACTTGATCCGAGGGCCAATCGCGTCCATCGCGTCTGCCCGTAGCTGTGCTCGGATCAAGTCCCAGGACGGCGTCGCGAATGGGGACGCATTTCAGCCCGCATAAGCCTTCTGCAGGCCGGCCACGTCGATCTTGCGCATCTGCAGCATGGCTTGCATCGCCCGGCCGGCGCCTGCCTTGTCCGGGCCGTTGAGCGCTTCATAGAGCTGCTTGGGCACCACCTGCCAGGAAAGGCCGAAGCGGTCCTTGCACCAGCCGCACATGCTTTCCTCGCCGCCATTGCCGACGAAGCGGTTCCAGAAGTAGTCGACCTCGTCCTGCCCGTCGCAATCGATGACGAAGCTCACCGCTTCGGTGAAGGGAAAGCGCGGGCCGCCATTGAGCAGCATGAATTTCTGGCCGGCCAGTTCGATAACGGCGGTGAAGGCGGGGGCGTCCGGTGCCTGGCGCTGGATTTCGTGCACCTTCGCTGCATCGAAGGTCTCGGTATAGAACTTGATCGCCTCATCGATCCGATCGTCGAACCACAGGCAGGGCATGATCCTGGTCATTGGTGGTCTCCATCCTGAAAATAACCAACAAGCTATATACGTGTATGGTTATGATGCGCGTCCCCACATGTCAATCCCGCTGAACAAGCGGTCTGGCGTGGTTAACGAGCGCTGAAACCGTAACCCTTGCGTGTCGCAATTTGCGCGAAAGTTAACCGGGACGATTCACTTGTTAGGGCGGAGTTAACGAATGGATGGGTAAATCTTAACCAACCACGCCACTATGGGGCCATCTATGACCATCAATCTCACTATTCCGGACATCCAGGAACTCAAGCCCCGCATCACCGTGTTCGGTTGCGGCGGCGCCGGCGGCAACGCTGTCAACAACATGATCGAGTCCGGCCTCGATGGCGTCGACTTCGTTGTCGCCAATACCGATGCGCAGGCGCTGGCCCTCTCCAAGGCGCAGCGGATCATCCAGCTGGGCGTGGGTGTCACCGAAGGGCTGGGCGCCGGTTCGCACCCGGAAGTGGGTCGTGCAGCCGCCGAAGAGAGCTGGGACGAGATCAATGATCATCTTTCCGGCTCCCATATGGTGTTCATTACCGCCGGCATGGGTGGCGGTACCGGTACAGGCGCAGCGCCTGTGGTGGCGCGTGCCGCCCGCGAGCAGGGGATTCTGACGGTTGGCGTGGTCACCAAGCCGTTCAATTTCGAAGGCAATCGCCGCGCCCGTCTGGCCGAAGATGGCATTGATGAACTGCATCGCCATGTCGACACGCTGATCGTCATCCCCAACCAGAACCTCTTCCGCGTCGCCAACGAGAAGACCACCTTCGCCGATGCCTTCGCCATGGCTGATCAGGTGCTGTTCTCGGGCGTGGCCTGCATCACCGACCTGATGGTCAAGGAAGGCCTCATCAACCTCGACTTCGCCGACGTTCGCGCCGTTATGCGCGGCATGGGCAAGGCGATGATGGGCACCGGCGAGGCATCGGGCGAAGATCGCGCCCGCCACGCTGCCGAGGCAGCCATTGCCAATCCGCTGCTCGACGATGTGTCGATGCACGGCGCGCGTGGCCTCCTGATCTCCATCACCGGCGGTCCGGACCTTACCCTTTACGAAGTCGACGAGGCGGCCAGCCGCATCCGCGAGGAAGTCGATGTCGACGCCAATATCATCCTGGGCGCCACCTACGACCCGAACCTCAACGGCACCATTCGCGTGTCGGTCGTGGCCACGGGTACCGATGCCACCATGGTTCAGGCCATGGAGCCGCCCAAGCCCAATGCCTCGCGCACCCCGCTATCCGTCAAGCGCCATGTGCCGGCTGAACGGTCCGTGATCCCGCAGGCCCCCGTGGCTCCGGCAGCAGCGGAAATCGAGGTTGAGGAAATCGGCCATCAGGTGGAGGCCGCGGTTGCCGAAGCCTTCGCTGCCCATCAGCCTTCCCATTCCTATGGTCAGGAAGACGACGGCATCCTGGTCGAGCCCTATGTTCCGGCAGCGGAAGCGGTGGTTGAGCCCGAAGAGGCGCCGATCGTCGAAGAACAGCCGATTCCGAGCGTCTATGTGCCGTCCCACGCCGCCCGTCCAGACGGACAGCGCCGCATGCCGCGCACAGAGGAACTTCCGGCTGTTGCCCGCCGGTCACAGGCGGCGCAGGAAAGTCATGAGGCCGAGCCGCGCAATGCGCGGGCTCTCTTCAAGCGCCTGGCCTCCAATGTGGGCCTTAATCTGGGGCATCAGCCGGCGGAAACTCGTGCCGAACCGCGCACCAGCCTGGCCGATGATGCAGCTGCCCGATCGGCAATTGAAGCAGGCGGCGCAAGGGCTTCGCGGGTCGCTCCCGCCGTCGAGGGGGCCCGCGGCCAGCTCGACAATCAGGGCCGTGCTCCTGCCGGTCCTGCTGCCAAGGAACATCTGGAAATACCGGCATTCCTGCGCAAGCACGGTTGATCGGTCAGTGACCTTTCCCCTAAAGCTCTCTCGGTGCGGCTTCCGCACCGAGTTTTTTTTGGCTAACAGTTCCGTGAGCGCGAACGTCCCGTCGGAGCACATCCACGCATGAATAAATTCTCCACGCGCCAGCGCACCCTTGCCGGCGAGGTCAGCTTTTCGGGCTATGGCGTCCACGGGGCGCAGCCGGTGACGCTGACGATCGCGCCCGCTGCTCCGGACAATGGCTTTACGATCCGCCGCGACCTGGGAAATGGAACGCTGACCCGGCCGGTTCCGGTGCACCACTCGCGCGTGACCCGGACGACGTTGTGCACGACGCTGGACCTGGGTGACAGCGTCAGCGTTGCGACCGTCGAGCACGTGGTTTCGGCCCTTTCAGGCATGGGCGTGGACAATGCCCTCATTACCCTCGATGGTCCGGAATGTCCCATCATGGACGGTTCCGCACACCCGTTCGCTTCGGCAATCCTCGATGTCGGCCTCGAGATTCAGCCGGCCCAGAAGAAGTTCCTGAAGATCCTGCGCGCCGTCACCGTGCGCAACAACGAGGCTTTCGCGGCGCTCGAACCCTATAATGGCCGGGCGCTCGACCTCGAGATCGACTTCGACTCCAAGGTCATTGGCCGCCAGCGCATGATCTTCGACTGGACGCCCCGTCGCTATTTCGAGGATGTGTCGCAAGCCCGCACCTTCGGTTTCGTGCGCGATGCCAAGATCCTGCGCCAGGCCGGCTATGCCCTCGGCTCCAGCCTCGACAATTCCATCACCGTGCATGAAGACCGGGTCCTCAATCCGGGTGGCCTGCGCTACGAAGACGAGTTCGTCCGCCACAAGCTGCTCGATGCAATCGGCGACCTCTCGCTGGGTGGTTTGGCTATCTGGGGCAAGTTCCGCTCCTACAAGGGCGGGCACGCGCTCAACGCGCATGTGCTGGCCTCGCTCTTTTCCAGCGAAGCCAATTATGAAATAGTTGGTGCAGAGGACCTGCCGCTGGAATTCGAGAGTTTCGAGGATCAGCCGGATGGTCTGGAAGTCCATCACTACTTGCGGTCCGTACGCTGAACGGGGCCCTGGTCTCGCAGCCGCGCCACAGTTTTGATCCATTTGCCAAATAGGCCCGCAGACTTGCTGCGGTATGATTTTGAACGGGGCAGTTCGTGAAGCTTGACGTTGTGAGCCAGTTTTCCAGCCGGGTTGCCCGGGTCGCTGCCATGGGCCTTCTGGCCGTCGCCCTGACGGCTTGCGCCGGCGGCGGGTTGTTCGGCCCGGTCAAGCTCAAGGAAGAGCCTATCGTGCCGGCGCAGGCGCTCTATCAGGGCGCGCTCGATGACATGGACCGGCAATACTACCAGACCGCCGTCGACAAACTCGAAAAGCTCGAGCGCCAGCATCCGCGCGACGCCCTGACGGAAAAGGGCAAGCTGATGCAGGTCTATGCCAACTACCGCATGGGCAAATTCGATAAGGCGATCCTGGCGGCCGACCGCTATCTGGCGCTCTATCCGCAGAGTTCTGAAGTGCCCTATGTGCTCTGGCTCAAGGGTACGGCCTATTTCGCCCAGATCAAGGACATCACCCGCGACCAGCAACTGTCGCGCGATGCCATCGACACCTACAACCTGCTGATCAGCAATTACCCGCGTTCTGAGCACGCAGCCGATGCCAAGGAAAAGCTGCTCGTCGCCTATGACCAGCTTGCCGGCAAGGAAATGTCCGTTGGCCGCTACTATCAGGGCAATGGCCAGTATGCAGCCGCCATCAACCGCTTCCGCGAAGTGGTGGAGCGCTGGCAGACCTCGACCCATATCGAGGAAGCCCTCTATCGTCTTACCGAGACCTACCTGCTGCTCGGGCTGACCAACGAGGCCATGTCGGCTGCCGCTGTGCTGGGGCACAACTATCCTTCCAGCGACTGGTACAAGCGGGCCTTCGAAACGCTGGGCAAGCAAGGCCTCGCGCCCCAGCTCAATTCGGGCAGCTGGCTGGCCGCCGTGCGGACCTGACGGGTACGCGAAACAACAATGTTGCTATTTTGTTCCGGGTCGCTATCATGCGACCCGGTTTCGTTTGTCGGTACCATTAGCTGTGGATGGGTGGGCCCCGGGGGCACAGCGCTGCGGCGAGGGATGATACAAACAGGCCATGTCGGTCGTGCAGCCACGGGAAGAAACGCGCATGCTCAACGCGCTGTCAGTCCGCAATATCGTCCTTATTGACCAGCTCGATCTCGCCCTTGATTCCGGCATGACCGTGCTCACCGGTGAAACCGGGGCCGGCAAGTCCATCCTGCTCGATGCCTTGAGCCTGGCTCTGGGCGGACGCGGGGATGCGTCCCTGGTTCGGCACGGACAGGAGAGCGGGCAGGTCGTGGCCGTGCTGGAACTGTCCGCCGATCATCCGGCCCGCGCGCTGCTGCGCGACAATGCCATTGCCGATGACGAGGATGTCATTCTTCGGCGCGTACAGTTTGCCGATGGCCGGACCCGCGCCTTCATCAATGACCAGCCGGTCTCGGCCTCGCTCCTGCAAAAGGTCGGCGGGCAGATCGTCGAGATCCATGGCCAGCACGACGACCGGGCCCTGGTCGACGTGGCCACCCATCGCGCCGCGCTCGATGCCTTTGGGGAACTGGCCACCGAGGCCAACGCCGTGCGCGAATGCTGGTCGCGACTTGTCGAGGCGCAGCAGGCGGTCGAGGAGCAGCGCGTACTGGTGGCCGAGGCGCTGGCCGCCGAGGATTATGCCCGCCACACGGTCGAGGAGTTGGGCAAGTTGAAGCCCGTGGTCGGGGAAGAAGACGAACTGGCGGCGCGCCGCCAGCAGTTGCAGCAGGCCGAAAAGGCCGCTTCCGACGTTGTGGAGATCGACGAAATCCTCAACGGGCCCAATGCCCCCACGCCTGCGCTGGCTTCGCTCATGCGGCGGCTGATGCGCAAGATCGATGGCGGCACGACCCTGTTCCAGCCCATTGTCGATGCGCTGGATGCTTCGCTGGCCACCCTCGATCGGACGACCGATGCGCTCGAAGAGCTCAAGCGCGAAATGGCCTTCGATCCGGGCGAGCTTGAGGCGGTCGAGGAGCGTCTCTTCGCGCTGCGTGCCGCGGCCCGCAAGCATCAGGTCACGCCCGACGAATTGGTGGCGGTGCTCGAAAAATACCAGGGCGATCTCGATACCCTGCAAAGCGGCGAGAGCCGTCTCAAGGCTCTCGAAGCTGATGAGGCCGCTGCCCGGGCCCGCTATCGCGAGGCCGCCGACATTCTCAGCGGCGGTCGCAGCAAGGCTGCCAGCGCGCTCAGCGCTGCGGTCGAAGCGGAGCTGCCCGATCTCAAGCTGGGCGCGGCCAAATTCATCGTCGATCACCAGGTCGACCGGGATCGCGTTTCAGCAACCGGCTTTGACCAGATCGCCTTTCACGTGCAGACCAATCCCGGCACCGCCGCCGGACCCCTGCTCAAGGTCGCCTCGGGCGGCGAATTGAGCCGGTTCCTCTTGGCGCTCAAAGTGGTCCTGGCCGATCGCGGTTCGGCGCCGGTGCTCATCTTTGACGAAATCGACACCGGCGTCGGTGGTGCGGTGGCCGATGCCATTGGCCGCCGCCTGGCCCGCCTGGCCTCGACCGTCCAGGTGCTGACCGTCACCCATGCGCCCCAGGTCGCGGCCCGCGCCAACCGGCATTTGCTCATCGAAAAGCAGATGATGGAGGAGGGGGCCTTCATGCGCACCCATGTCCGTCCGCTCGACAAGGGTACGCGGCAGGAAGAGGTCGCTCGCATGTTGGCCGGCGCCGAGATCACCAACGAAGCGCGCGCTGCTGCCAGGAAATTGCTTGGGGCGGTGGGATAAAGTCGGCGCAACCTAAACCAGATAGACCTCATCCTGAGCTTGTCGAAGGGCGAGGTCGCGGCCACAGTGTTGTCGCCTCGTGGTTCGACAGGCTCACGATGAGGCTCACGATGACTTCGAGTACCCCCATGTCCGATCTTTCTCTCAAAGACGTTGTCGATCTCAGTGAAGACGAGGCCCGTGCCGAGCTGGAACGGCTCGCCGCCGCCATTGCCGCTGCCGACATTGCCTATCACCAGCAGGATCGCCCCGAGATTTCGGATGCCGAATATGACGCGCTCAAGCGCCGCAACGACGCGATAGAGAGCGCCTTTCCCGAGCTGGTGCGGGAGGATACGCCCACGGGCCGGGTGGGTGCGGCGCCGGCCGAGGGCTTCTCCAAGGTGCGCCATGCCGTGCCGATGCTTAGCCTCGCCAAGGCCTATACCGATGAGGACGTTGCCGATTTCATCGAGCGTGGCCGGCGCTTCTTCCAGAAGGACGAGGGGCTGGAATTGGCCTTCACCGCCGAGCCCAAGATCGATGGGCTTTCCGCCTCTTTGCGTTACGAGAACGGGATATTCGTCCAGGGCGCGACCCGCGGCGACGGCTCGGTTGGCGAGGACATCACCGCCAATCTCCGGACCATTGCCGATATTCCCCAGCAATTGCAGGGTTCGAGTTGGCCGGAGGTGATCGAAATCCGTGGCGAGGTCTATATGACCTATGCCGAGTTCCAGGCCCTCAAGGAACGTTCGGCCGCCATTGGTGGGCAGGACTATGTCAATCCGCGCAACACCGCCGCCGGTTCGCTGCGCCAGAAGGATCCCTCGGTCACCGCGAGCCGAAATCTCAAGTTCTTCGCCTATGCCTGGGGCTATACCACGGCCGACCCGGCGCCGACGCAGTTCGAATCCGTGCAGAAATTCGCCGAGTGGGGTTTTGCGATCAGCCCGCTCATGGAACGCGCCCAATCAGTCGAAGAGCTGATTGCTCACTACCACCGGATCGAAGAGCTGCGATCGTCGCTCGGCTACGATATAGACGGTGTGGTCTACAAGGTCGACCAGCTTGAGCTGCAGCGCCGCTGGGGTTTTGTCACCGGCGAACCGCGCTGGGCTGTTGCCCACAAGTTCCCGGCCGAGCAGGCAACGACAAGGGTCCGTGACATCGAAATCCAGGTGGGACGCACCGGCACGCTGGCCCCGGTGGCCCGGCTCGATCCGGTCAGCGTCGGCGGCGTCACCGTCGTCAATGTCACCCTGCACAACGAGGACTACATTGCCGGCCGGGACAGCAACGGTCTGCCCATCCGCGACGGCAAGGACATCCGCATTGGCGATACGGTGACCATCCAGCGCGCTGGCGACGTCATTCCGCAAATCGTGGATGTGGTGCTCGAGAAGCGTCCGGCGGACGCCGCGCCCTATGTCATGCCGCATACCTGCCCCGTCTGCGACTCTCCGGCCACTCGCGAGATCAACGAGAAGACCGGCAAGGAAGATTCGCGGCGCCGCTGCACCGGCGAATTGATCTGTCCCGCCCAAGCCGTCGAAAGCCTCAAACATTTCGTGTCGCGCGGTGCCCTCGATATCGAGGGTCTTGGGGCTGAAAACATTGAACTGTTCTTTGCCAAGGGATTGGTGAAGACCCCTGGCGACATTTTTAAACTCAAGGATCGCCGCCCCGAAGTCCAGCAAGCCCTCGCCGAAAGGCGCGAGGAGCAGGCGAGGGCCCGCGAAGCGGCAACCGGCAAGACGCGCAAGAATGTGCGTTCGGTCGAGGACCGAAACTATGAGGGCCTGGACAAGCTCTTCGCCGCCATCGATGCGCGACGGGAGCCGGAACTCGATCGCTTCATCTTCGCCCTGGGCATCCGCCATATCGGCGAAACTACGGCGGCGGTGTTGGCGCGCACCTTTTCCAGCATTGCCGAATTGCGGGCGAGGGGGCTGGAGGCTGCCGCGGCGGGCGGCGACCTGCACGAGGTCTTCCCGTCCGTCAACGGACTGGGCGAAACGGTCTGGGAGGCCCTGCGCGATTTCTTCGACAACCCGCGCAATGTTGAGGCGCTGGACGATCTGCTGACCGAGGTCAGGCCTAACGACTATGTCGTCACCGTGTCCGCCGACAGCCAGGTGGCCGGCAAGACCGTGGTCTTTACCGGCACGCTCGAGAAAATGTCGCGCTCTGAGGCCAAGGCCATGGCCGAACGCCTTGGGGCGAAAGTCGCGGGTTCGGTGTCGGCAAAAACTGACATCTTGGTGGCCGGACCGGGCGCCGGCTCCAAGCTCAAGACAGCGCAGGATCTGGGCGTCGAGGTCATCAGCGAGGACGAGTGGTTCGCGCGCGTCGGCAAGTAGCGGGCACAAATCCGTTGCTGTAAGCTCGCCGTCGCCGGGGTGGCGTATGGGGCCGGGTGGTGCAAGTGCAGTTGCGCTGGGCTGGGCACATTTGGGAGAACGCAATGCGCAGTCTTTTTGGCGCGGCCTTGGCCGTGATGGTGATGTCGAGCCTTGCTGAGGCCAGTCCGGCCGGCGACCAGTTGCCGGAGCTGCTCTATGCCGGCACTGCTGGCGAGAACCGCGCCCTTTATGACGAGCAATGCGCCCAGATGCATATGGATGCCTGCTTCGGTCTTGGCGTCATCGACCTGATCGAGGCCGTCGAGGGGCTCTCGCGAGGCTTCTATCGGCATGGCGCCACGACGCCGAGCACGCCTGCCGCGGCCCTGCTGTTCGGGGTCGATACGGGTGTAGAGGCCGCGCCGGCCAATCCCGATCCCGAACCGCTCACCTACGAACAGTTGCGCGACATACTCGATACGTTCGTCACCACGCTCGACGCTGCGCACCATAAGTTCGAAACAGCGGCCGAGAGCGGCGACTTCGTCATACCCATCGATGTGCTCCGGGTTAGGCTTGATGTCGACGGTGACGGAGAGGTGGCGACAGGCGAGACCCTTGCCAGCCTGCTGGGTCCCAGCGCGGCCATCCCGCAGGGCAAGACCAAGGGCGACAAGACCAGCGCGGTCGATGGCACCATCGGCTTCGATCCGGCCGACGCCTATTGGTTCGCCGGCTATACCCAGGTGGCGGCGACGCCCGTGGATATGCTGCTTGCCCACGACTTTTCCGAACTCTTCAGCGCCATCGGCCATCGCCTGTTCCCCAAGGCCGGCCTGCCGATGCAGGATTATGCGCGCGGCGGCACGCTGATGATGGACCCGGACACCGATACATTCATCGCCGACATTGTTGCGGGCATCCACACATCCGACTTCCCGATCATCGATTCTGATCGCTTCGAGGGCGTGCTCGAACGGATGCAGGGGGTGACGGCGCTGTCGCGCAAAAATTGGGAGGCCATTCTGGCCGAGACGGACGACAACCGCGAACTGGTGCCGTCGCCGCGCCAGACGTCCCTCCTTCCGGATCTGGTCGTGACCGACGAGGTCGTTTCCGCCTGGGGGGAGACCCTGGACACGGTGGATGAAATCCTCGCTGGCGAGCTGCTCATCCCGCATTGGCGCTTCCGGCAAGGATTCAATCTCAAGCTGTTTTTCGACACGGCGACGGAAACCGATATCGTCATGCTGCTGACGGGCCATGGCGCCTTGCCCTATCTCACCGATGGCCCGATTGCCGACCAGGATAGCTTTGCCGCCGGCAATCGCGTCTTCGGCGACAGCTGGCCCAATTTCGCCTTCTGGTTCAACTGATGCGCACGATCCTGGCCCTACTCGCCCTGTTGCTGGTCCCGTCCGTCCTGGCGGCGCCCATTCCTGTCTTCGACAGTCCAGAAGCGCTGCTTGAGGCTGTCTACGAGCAGATCGAAGCGTCGGAAGATTGGGAGAACTTCGACTTCGATGCCGCCTTTGACGAGCAGGAGGCGTTTTCGGCCCGCCTGACAGCGCTGCTTGAGGCGGCCAACGAGGCGTTCTATGCCACCGGCGACGAGATGGGGGCGCTCGACTTTTCGCCCTTCATCAATGGCCAGGATTCTGGCGGCATGGACTTTGCCATCGGGGAAGCCAAGACCAAGGGTGACCGGTCTGTCATCGCGGTGGACATCGCCATCGAAGGCGCGCCCTGGCACGAGATCACCTTCCACCTTATCGACGAAGGCGCCGCCGGCTGGAAGGTCGACGATATCCTCCTGCCCACGGGCGACGCGGAGGGGAGCTGGAGTCTCGCCGAATACCTCGCCGATCCGGCCCTGCCACAATAGGCCGATTGCCGCGATCAGATCGCGGCCGTCGCCTTCTTGAGCCAGTCCTTCACCTTGCCACTGACCTTGGGACCGATCTCGGCCCAGACCTTGGCGTGGAAGGCGTTGAGCCAGTCCACCTCGGTCTTGCTGAGCAGCGAGAAGTCGATCAGCCGCGTATCGATCGGGGCGAGCGTTATGGTCTCGAAGTCGAGATAGCCGGGAAAGCCCTCCGCCTCCTGCACCACGACCAGGTTTTCGATGCGGATGCCGTATTCGCCGGTCTTGTAGTAGCCCGGCTCATTGGAGAGCACATTGCCCGCTTCGAAGGGCGTGGCATAGCGCGAGGAAATGCCCACCGGCCCCTCATGCACGCCGAGGAAGGCGCCGACGCCATGGCCAGTGCCGTGATTGTAGGTGACGCCATCCTGCCAGAGGAACTGGCGCGCCAGCACGTCGATCTGCGCGCCGGTGGTGCCCTTGGGGAAGCGCGCCAGCGAAATGGCGATCATGCCCTTGAGCACGCGCGTGTAGCGATCCTTCTGCTCTTCCGTCGCGGCCCCCGTGTAGAGGGTACGGGTAATGTCGGTCGTCCCCGAAAGATACTGAGCGCCGCTGTCGACCAGCATGATTTCACCAAGCTGCAGTCGCCGGTCGGTCTTGGTGGTCACCCGATAATGGACGATGGCCCCATTGGGGCCGGCGCCCGAAATGGTGTCGAAGCTGGCATCGACGCAGGTTTCCTCCTCGCGCCGGAAGCTTTCGAGCGCGGTGACGATGCCGATCTCGGTCAGCGCGCCCTTGGGCGCCTCCTCGTCGAACCAGCAGAGGAACTTGGCCAGCGCCACGCCATCGAGCCGATGGGCCTCGCGCATTCCAGCCAGTTCCGCCGCGTTCTTGATGGATTTGGGGGCCAGCACCGGATCGCGCTTTTCGATGAGGCGCGCACCGGCTCCGCGCAGCGTCTCGGCCACGGCGGCGGGCGCGGTTTGCGGATCGATCCAGACCGCCTTCTTGCCCTTGCCCAGTTTTTCGAGCGCCTTGGTGAGCGCCGGTGCTTTGGCCACTTTGGCAAGGCCGTCCAGCGCCGCAATCAGTTCGGGGGTGATCTTGCCCGCATCGAGATAGATGGTGGGCAGGCCCGTGCGCGGCACAATGGCAAAGCCCAGCACGAAGGGCGTATTGGGCACGTCGCGGCCACGCATGTTGAAGAGCCAGCACAGGCTTTCGGGCAGGGTCAGCACCACCGCATCGGCCTTCTCGGCTGCCAGCGTCGCCCGCAGTTCCGCCAGTTTTTCCTCGGCGGTCTTGCCGGCGCGATTGTGCCCCAGAAATTCGATGGGGCTGACCGGGGGCGCCGGGCGATCGGTCCAGATCTGATCCACCAGGTTGGCATGCGGCATGACCGAGGCGTGGCCCGCCAGCTTCTCGGCCATGTCGCGCACTTCTCCCGGCGTATGCAGCCAGGGGTCATAGGCAAGCGTGCCGCCCTTGGGCACATAAAGTTTTATGTCGGCGCTGATGCCGCCGTGGTTCACTTCGTGCACGCTGACCTTGCGCGTATCGGTCTGGGCCGGGGCCTGAAGCGTGTAGCGACTGTCGACGAACAGCCCCGCCTTCTTGGCGCCCACAACGGCCATGCCGGCCGAACCGGTAAATCCTGTCACATAGGCCAGCCGGGCCTCGCTGGCGGGAACCGACTCGCCGCGATGGGCGTCGGCGCGGGGAATTGCGAAGGAATCGATGCCCGCTTTTTGCATGGCTGCCCGCAGCGCGGCGAGGCGGGGTGCGACCTGAGACGGGTCAGATTTCTCTGAAAAGCTTTGAAAAACAGCGGGTTCGAAGGGCGTCTTGGTCATTCTCGGTCCTTGCTCATGACCGAGAACCGATGCAGTTTCGTCATGGCTGTTCTGTTGTTCTGTGTCTGGTTCTTGGCGGCGAAGGGCCTATCTTGTGGGCAAGAGAACAGGAGCACACGAAATGAGCAAGAAGAACAATTTCTTCCAGCGCGCCCTCAACGCCATCGTCGAAGGCCGCACCCGCCAGGCCGAACGCTACGTGGCACGCTTCGAGCGCGATCACGACTTTGGCCGCAACGTAAACGGCCGTTAATCCTGCCTTGCAGGAGTGGAATGGCTGGTCTGACGCGACAAGGCTAACAGGTTCGGAACGAACAGCCTAAATAGAAGGTGTCGGGTGGCAAGAGACTGCCCGCGGCATGGAGTAGAAAATGACTGAGAGCAAGAACGGTTTCCGCAGCACATTGGGTGGTCTTATCGACGCTCGTGGCCGCGAAGCCTCCCGCCAGGTCAGCTACCGCATGCAGCACCAGCTGATCGGCGCGGTGACCAAGCGCCCGTAAGGCGGCTGCACAAAAGCTGACGATCAACACCGATCCCCGAAGCCCGCTTCGGGGATTTTGTTATTTGGGGGGCGGCTCATCGCTTCGGGAACGTGCGGCATGTGGCGATAACCTCTCATCCGCCCTTCGGGCACCTTCTCCCACAAGGGGAGAAGGGTAAGACGAGATTGCGCATGGCCTTGCCATAAGACTCCGATCCTCCCTTCTCCCCTTGTGGGAGAGGGTGGCGCGCAGCGCCGGATGAGGGGGTCCTTTACCGCTTCTCCAGCACCAGCGTCGTCCAGTCCTTGCGCTTCAAGTGGTCCTTGAGCGCGAAGCCGGCTACCTCGTAGGCGGCGATCACACCATCGGCCTGGGTGTTGAGAATCCCTGAGAGGATCGCGGTACCGCCGGGCTGGGTGATGCTACCGATGCCCTGGGCCAGCTCGGTCAGCGGACCGGCCAGGATATTGGCGACCACCAGGTCATAGGGCGCACGCGCCAGGATTTCGTCATGGTCGAGGCCGGTCGCCTCGATGGCGTCGATCTGGTCGCCCACGCCATTCTCGATCGCGTTCTCGATGGTCGTCGTCACAGCAATGGGGTCGATGTCGGTGGCGAGGATCACCGCTTCGAGCCGCTTGGCCAGCGCGATGGCGAGCACGCCGGTGCCGGTGCCGATATCGATCATGCGGGCGGGCGTCCGGTCGGCCAGCAGCGCCTCGATGGCTTCGAGGCACCCGGTGGTGGTCTCATGGTGGCCGGTGCCAAAGGCCTGGGCCGCGTCGATCTTCATCGGCGTCAGGCCCTCCGGGATCGGCCCGGTCTCGTGGCTGCCATAGACATAAAAACCTCCGGCAATCACCGGCGCCAGCCCTTCGAGCGACTTGGCCACCCAGTTGATCTCGGGGTCGATGGCGTCCACGGTAAAGGTGACATCGCCGCCCAGCACCTGGCGCGCCAGCGCGTTGAAAGCGTCAACGTCCGGCGGGCTGTCGCAGGTGGCTTCAAACACCCATTCGCCCGTCTCTTCGTTCTCGTGCGCCGAGGCGGTCAGCGCCAGGTCATCGCGCTCGGACACGGCATCGACCAGAGCATAGGCCTGGTCCTTGGTGAGGGCGGTGGACGAGAGCTGGTCTACGGACATTTGGGCCTCGGAAAATGGGGTGCCTTCCCTTGGGGTAGGACCGTAGCCGAGTCAAGGACGGGCGCTCTCTCCCCCTCCCTAGCTTTGCCAGGTTGCTGCGCAACCGGCGCCGCTACCCTCCCCTCAAGGGGGAGGGTGACCTCGGGGATTTGCACGATGGGTCAATTGGCACAGTTCACCCTCCCCCTTGAGGGGAGGGTACCGAAGCTAGGCCGTAAGGCCATAGCGAAGGTAGGGAGGGGGTGTCTGTCCAGTCCTACAGCCGCACCGCCGTGCCGGACACCGACCATCAGCATCGACCCACCCTGGCCGACTACCTCATAGTCGATATCGATGCCCACCACCGCATCGGCGCCCATGCGCCGGGCTTCCTCCTCCAGTTCCCGATAGGCCTCGCGCCGCGCATCGCGCAGTGTGGATTCATAGGCGCCGGCTCGCCCGCCGACGATGTCGCGGATGCCCGCAAAAAGGTCCTTGAAGATATTGGCGCCGACAATGACTTCGCCGGTGACAATGCCGAGATAGTCCCGGATCGGACGGCCTTCGAGGGTAGGGGTGGTGGAAAGGATCATGGGGCGGCTCTCTGTATCCCGGCTCTATTCAACGAAGTCTTCATCAACTTCAACGTCGAGGAAATCCTTATAATACCGCTGAATTGTGTCGAGGTAAAAGCGGTGCTCCCGTGCGGCGCTTTCTCTGGTTACCTCTTCAACCTTAACATCATCCGCGAAAGATTTGCCGCGGCGGGGGCGCGAGCAATATTGACGGAAGGTATCGGCGTCCATCCGTGTCTTCACGAGTTTGAAGTTGTGATGCTGGACGTAGTCAACTTCCACACCTCCGAACTCTCCATTGACAATGTCCCACCAGTCTTTCCATTTCGGATGATCCAAGCCCCTCTCAAGGCGTACTGTTAAGTAACGCATGGGCAGCCTCCTGCTTGTTCCGCGCTTCTCCACCGCCATTAATTAGCCGAGCGCAGCAAGATGCAAGCAGATGTTGGGGCTCAGCTCGCTCCATTTGTACTCGCGGTGCTGCTAGCCAACCTTCAACCTTGCTCTGACCGTGTAAAATCGCAACGACGCCGCAAACAATGGTTCAACAAGCAATGAATGTGCCTAGGAGACCAACTGGGTGATCATGGTGTCACTTAAAGTGCTAGGTATGCCATTTGCATTGCGGTGGACGGGTCCTTTGGTGCGGATGAGACGATGAATGCTCCCCATCCAACTGAAGCGATACCTGCGCCGAAGAGAAAAAGTGAGGACAGGCCCGCTGCGTAAGTCACATTGTGAAAAACGCCAGCCGTTCGCCAGATGCTGCTGTTGTGGCTCGGTACTTCCGCATTCCCGTAGTGAAGCTGGGTTAAGTAGGCGCCTAGCATCGCGAGGACGGCAAACGCCACGCCTAGTCCGAAGCTGATCATTCCAACTATTATCGGACCATTTAGCAGTTTCGTGCTGCCTATAAAGGTGAGCATTGAGACTGCAGCTGCGCCATTTATTATCAACAGTGACTTCAATAGTTCATGGGCGTATTTTAGCCCCTCGCCCCAATGCCATTTGGCGTCTTCCTTCCCCATGTCATCACCCCTTGCTGACAAAGCTCTCCAGCACCTTTTTCGTCCCGGCCTTTTCGAAGTCGATGGTCAGCTTGTTGCCTTCGATCTGGATGACTTCGCCATAGCCGAACTTGAGGTGGAACACGCGCTCACCTACTGAATAGCCGCTCGATTGGCCGCCGAGATCGACCGAGCGGGCGACGAGTTCGCCTTCGATGGTCAAGGGGCCGCCGCCCTTGCGGCTGGCCTGGTTGGCGCGGGCGCGCTGCCAGCCGGGGGTTTCATAGACGCTCTCGAACGGGTCGGCCTTGTTGAAGCGGCTGGCCGCGCCCCCGCCATAGCCATAGCTGCCATAGGCCGAGCCGCGGTCGGTCACTTCCACGGCGTCGGGTGGCAGTTCGTCGATGAAGCGGCTGGGAATAGCTGATTGCCAGAGGCCATGGATACGCCGGTTCTGCGCGGCGGAAATACGCACGCGCTTGCGGCCGCGGGTAATGCCCACATAGCCCAGGCGCCGCTCCTCCTCGAGCCCGGCGCGGCCGCTTTCGTCCATGGAGCGCTGGCTGGGAAAGGTGCCGTCCTCCCAGCCGGGCAGGAAGACCGTGTCGAATTCCAGCCCCTTGGCCGAATGCAGGGTCATGATGGTCACGGCGTCGCTGGCATCGGCGCTGTCGCGGTCCATGACCAGCGCAATATGTTCGAGGAAGCCGCCCAGCGTGTCGAACTCTTCCATGGCGCGGCTCAATTCCTTGAGGTTTTCCTTGCGCCCCTGGCTTTCGACGGATTTTTCGGCCTCCAGCATGTCGGTATAGCCGCTCTCTTCGAGGATGTTTTCCACCAGCTGATAGGGCTTCAAACTCTCCGAGCGCCAGGCCCAGTCGTCGAACTGCGCCACCAGCGCCCGCAGGGTGCTCCGCTGCTTGGGCTTCAATTCCTCGGTCTCGACCAGCGCACGCGTTGCCGTGAGCAGCGGCACGCGCATGCTGCGCGCCGTTTCCATCAGCATTTTCACCGTCGAGTCGCCGATGCCGCGCTTGGGCACGTTGACGATACGCTCGAAGGCGAGATCGTCGGCAGGCTGGGCGACTAGCCGCAGATAAGCCAGCGCATCGCGGATTTCCTTGCGCTCATAAAAGCGCGGGCCGCCGACGACACGATAGTTGAGCCCCAGCGTGATGAAGCGCTCTTCGAATTCGCGCATCTGGAAGGAGGCGCGGACGAGGATGGCCATGGAATTGAGCGCCTCGCCCTGGCGCTGATACTGCTCGATTTCCTCGCCGACGGTGCGCGCCTCTTCTTCACTGTCATAGACCTGGGTGAACGAGACCCGCTCGCCGCCCTCGGCAATATCGGTGAACAGCGTCTTGCCCAGCCGCCCCTCGTTGAAGGCGATCAGCGTCGAGGCGGCCTTCAGAATATTGGCGGTGGAGCGATAGTTGCGCTCGAGCTTGATGACCTTGGCGCCGGGAAAATCGGTCTCGAAACGCAGGATATTGTCCACCTCGGCGCCGCGCCAGCCATAGATGGATTGGTCGTCGTCGCCCACCACGCAGATATTGGCTTCCGAGGCTGGCTTGCCCTGTGCGAGGAGCCGCAGCCAGAGATATTGCGCGGTATTGCTGTCCTGGTATTCGTCCACCAGCATGTATTTGAACCGGCGGTGATATTCGGCCAGCACGTCCGGGTTCTCGCGGAACAGGCGGATGCATTCGAGCAGCAGGTCGCCGAAGTCGGCAGCGTTCAGCGCCTTCAGCCGCGCCTGATAGTCGTAGTAAAGCTTAATCGCCTTGCCATTGGCATAGTAGCTGCCCTCCGACGACGGGAGGTCCTTGGGCAACAAGCCCTTGTTCTTCCAGGCGTCCAGCATGCCGGCAAACTGCCGCGCCGGCCAGCGCTTCTCGTCGATATTCTCCGCTTCCAGCAACTGCTTGATCAGCCGGATCTGGTCATCGGTATCGAGAATGGTGAAGCTGGATTTCAGGTCCACCAGCTCGGCATGCTTGCGCAGGATGCGCGCCGAGATCGAGTGGAACGTCCCCAGCCAAGGCATGCCTTCGACTGACGCGCCAACGAGGTTGCCGATGCGCTCGCGCATTTCCCGCGCCGCCTTGTTGGTGAAGGTCACCGAGAGGATTTCGGACGGCCAGGCCTTCTTCTCGCGCAGGATATGGGCGATCCGCGTCGTCAGCACCCGCGTCTTGCCTGTGCCGGCGCCCGCCAGTACCAGCAGCGGGCCTTCCGTCGACAGCACCGCGTCGCGCTGCTCCGGATTGAGCCCGGCCAGATAATCCGGCTCGCGCGATTGCCGGCCCAACTGGCTGGTGATCGGTCCGGCTTGCGGGCGGGGCAGGGGTGCGTTGTCGGTCATGCTGCTCTTGCGTTCCAAGGCTTCGCGCCGATTGGGGCCGGGCACGGCGGGACCTTGACGAATCTCATTTTGTTCTCTTGGCGCAATATAGGGCTGCCGGCCGCCTCTGTATAGAAGTCCGGCCTGTCACGGCGTCGTCATGCCAGTGTCACGCGTCTGTTTTTCCCCCGGCCTAATCGGTGCATCGCATCATTCCGGGGGACCCACCATGATTGCCCACAAGCGTCTTGCTGCGCTCAGCGCGGCCCTGCTCCTGTCCACGGCCGGCGTTCAGGCCGCACCTTATTTCAATCGCATTGCCAGCTTTCCGGTGGCGCTCAACACGCCCGACGCCGAGGAAACCTCTTCGGAAATCATCACCGTCTCGGAAGACGGCATGACGCTGATTTATTCCGACAGCCCCGCCGGCGGCATCGGCTTTGTCGACATCACCGATCCCAAGATGCCCAAGGCTGCCGGTTTCCTGGCGCTTGATGGCGAGCCGACCACGGTCGTCGTGGATGGCGGCAAGGTGTTTGTCGGCGTCAACACCTCGGAAAGCTTCACCGAGCCCTCGGGCAATCTCTCCACCATCGACCTCGCGACCCAGACCGTGGAAGCCTCCTGCGATCTGGGCGGCCAGCCGGACTCGGTGGCCCGCAATGCCGATGGCACGCTCATCGCCGTGGCCATCGAGAATGAGCGCGACGAAGACGTCAATGACGGTGAAATCCCGCAGCTTCCGGCCGGTGCGCTGGCGCTGGTCAATGTGGTCGACGGGGCCGTTGCCTGCGACACGCTCAGGATCGTTGACCTGACCGGCCTTGCCGAAATTGCCGGTGACGATCCGGAACCCGAATATGTGTCGATCAACAGCCTCAACGAGGTCGTGGTTTCTCTCCAGGAAAACAACCATTTCGTCATCGTCGATGGCAATTCGGGTGAGGTGACCGCGCATTTCTCCGCCGGTTCGGTCAACCTCGAAAATATCGACACCGAAGACAATGGTTCGCTCGATTTCACCGGCTCGCAGACCGAGCGCCTGCGCGAGCCCGACGCGGTCAAGTGGATCGACGATGAGCGCTTCGTGGTGGCCAATGAAGGCGACTACAATGGCGGCTCGCGCAGCTTCTCAATCTTCAACAAGGCCGGCGAAGTGCTGTTTGACAGCGGTGCCGCGCTCGATCACCTCGCCGCCCGGTTCGGCCACTATCCGGACAAGCGTTCGGACGCCAAGGGCGTCGAGCCCGAAGGCGTGGACGTCGCCAAATTCGGCGATGACACCTACCTGCTGATCGGCCTCGAACGCGCCTCGCTGGTCGCCGTCTACAAGGACACCGGTGCCGAGCCCGAATTCGTCCAGGCGCTGCCCTCGGGCATCGGTCCGGAAGGCGCCGTCGCCATTCCCGCTCGCAACCTCCTCGTTACCGCCAACGAGACCGACCTCGGTGCCGATGGCCTCGCCCGCAGCCATGTCTCGATCTTCGAGCTGGCCGAAGCCGAGGCCCCGGCCTATCCGCACATCGTGTCCGATCTCGACGCCGATGGTCGTCCGATCGGCTGGGTGGCCCTTTCCGGCCTCGTCGCCGATGCCGAAGTGCCGGGCATGCTCTATGGCGTCTCTGATAGCTTCCTCGGCGCCCAGCCCTCGATCTACACCATCGACGCCACCGCCCAGCCGGCGCGCATCACCGCCAAGACCGTCGTCACCCGCAATGGTCATCCGGCCCAGAAGCTCGACATCGAAGGCATTGCCCTTGATGGCAAAGGCGGCTTCTGGCTGGCTTCCGAAGGCCGCACTGATCGCCTGATCCCGCATGCCCTCTACCGCGTCGATGCGGATGGCGAAATCTCCAAGGAAGTACCGTTCCCGGCCGAGCTTCTCGCCGAGGAGGTCCGCTTCGGCGCCGAGGGCGTCACCATGATTGGCGAAGGCGATGACGCCACGCTCTGGATCGCCATCCAGCGCGAGTGGAAGAACGACGCCAAGGGCATGGTCAAGCTCGTCTCCTATAACATCGCCAGCGGCGAATGGGGTGCGGTCAACTATCCGCTCGAAGCCCCGGCAGAGGGCGCCTGGGTCGGCCTTTCGGAAATCACTGCCCATGGTGACCTCGTCTATATCGTCGAGCGCGACAACCAGATCGGCGACAAGGCGGCCCTCAAGGCCCTCTACAGCGTTCCGGTGTCCGAATTGGTCCCGGCGGCACTGGGCGGCGAATTGCCGACCGTCACCAAGACGCTGGTGCGCGACCTGATCCCCGATCTCACCTCGACCGGCGGCTATGTGCTGGACAAGGTGGAGGGTTTTGCCGTGGACGCGGAAGGTACCGGCTATGTCGTCACCGACAATGATGGTGTCGACGACAGCTCCGGCGAGACCATGTTCTGGTCTATCGGCTCCCTCTAAGGTGTCCGCCTTGACGTGAACGACGGCCGGGCTTCAGCCCGGCCGTTTTCCTTTGCTCAAAAGGGAGCAAGGCGGCTTGCGCGCAACAGCCAAGTGCCTACACTCCCGTTGGTTTCAGCCGGGACAGATCAGGCACAGTGCTCAATCGCATCTATATCGTGGTCGGCATCTTCGCCATTGTGGTGCTGGCCGGTGCCTTCATTGCGCCGCGCTTCATTCAGTGGGGCGATTATCGCGACCGCATGGAAGTGCTGGCCACGGGCGTCCTGGGCGCCGATGTGACGATTCGCGGCGATATTTCCTTCTCACTGCTGCCCAGCCCGCGCCTCGCCTTTTCCGATGTCGTCGTGGGCGACGCCGAGGCGCCGGCCGCGACCGTGGGTGCGGTCGAGGCCGAGTTCGTGCTGATGGACTTCCTGCGCGACATCTACAATGTCACCGCCCTTCGCCTGCAATCGCCCGTCGTTCACCTGACGCTGGACGAGAACGGCCTGTTCAGCAGTGGCGTCGATCTTTCCGGTGCCGGCACGGGCGTGGCTCTGGGCCAAGCTCGTATTACCAATGGCAGCATTCGCCTCGAAGACCTGCGTTCCGCCGAGACCTTCACAGTCAGTCGCATCGATGGCGACCTGCGCCTTTCGAGCTTTGCCGGACCCTTCCAGTTCCAGGGGCGCGCCGACTATGCCGATGCCCGCTACGATGTGCGGGTCAATTCCGGCGCCGCCGACGCCGAGGGCAATGCCCGTATTTCCAGCTTCGTCAGCGAAGTCCTGGGCGCCTTTTCGGTCTCGGTCGAGGGCGTGGTGACGGCAGGCGCGGCACCGCGCCTCGCCGGGGCGCTGGTCTATCGCCAGGCCCCACCCGAGGCGGAGCGCGCTGACGATATTCGCGGCGATCTGGTGCTCGAGAGCGAGCTGACCGTGAACACCGACCGGGTCGTGCTCACAGGCTATACGCTCCATCCCGATGAGAACCGGGCCGGCATGCGCCTCACCGGAGCTGCGAGCATCCAGTTGGGCGCGCGCCGCAGCTTCGACGCGGTCGTCTCTGGCGGGGTCTTTTCCCTGCCACCGCGCGATGCCACCGAAGTGGCCAGTGAACTGCCCTATGAATTCGTGCGGCTCCTGGACGAAATTCCAGCGCCGCCCTTGCCACCCATGCCGGGCCGCCTTGGCATCGATCTGGCCGAAGTGGGTCTGCGCGGCTTTTCCCTGCGCGAGGTGCGGATTGACGCGGCGACTGATGGTTCCGGCTGGACTCTCGAGCAAGCAGTGGCCCGTCTGCCCGGCGAAACCGAGTTCAGGCTCTCGGGCAATGTGACAAATGACGGTGGGATCGTCGGCTTCAGTGGCGATGTGAGTGTGGTTGCCGCAAGGCTCGAAGCCCTGTCGCAATTGTGGAAGCGGCCAAGCGAGGACAATCCGCTGTTCAATATGCCTGGTGCGCTCCATGGGCGGTTGATGCTGGCCGGCGAGGCCTTTGGCCTGAGCAATGGTGTCCTGTCTGTCAATGGGCAGGATCACGGTCTTGAACTGCGCATCGGTTTCGGCGCCGAACCACGGCTCGATACAGTGGTCCGGCTGGGCCAGCTCGATACCAGGGGGACAGAGGCGCTCGTGGCGCTGGCGCCCGCCATCGTGGGCGATAGCAATTTTGCCATCAGCTTCCCCGATGGCAGCTTTTCCGTCACCGCGGATCGTGTGGATGTGCTTGGCCTGCCGGCCCGTGATCTGGTGGCCGAAGCGCAGTGGTCGCCGTTGGCGGTCCGCTTCTCGCGTCTGGCCACGGCCGACTGGGGCGGGCTCACGCTGAGTTCGACGTTGCGCCTGTCCGGCACCCTGGCCGAACCGCGCATCACCGGATCGGGTCAGCTTGGCGGGACGACCCCCGATGCGCCGGGGCTGGTGGCGGTCTATGAAATGGCCGGCCTCCCCTTTGGTTGGCAGCAGGCCCTGTCGGGGGCCTTCCCGGCCGATCTGCAGTTCATTCTTTCCGATGATGACGCTGGTGCGGGGCAGGTGCTGACGCTCGGCGGCGATGTCGGGGCGGCGATTTTGGACGTGCGTGCCGAGATGGCGGGTGGTCTGACCCGCATCGCCGAGGACGACCTTCGCGTGGCCGCGTCGCTCGAGGCGGTCGATGCCGAGGCCGCGCTGGCCCAATTTGGCTGGGATGGCGCGCCATTCTTTGCCGGGCAAGATGCCCTGCTGGCGAGCCTTTTCATGGAGGGGCGCGCGGCTGAGGGGTTCGACGGCCGTCTGGCGCTGAGCCAGGGTGGGCAGGCCATTAGCTATGCCGGCCGGCTCAGCGTGGCGCCGAGCGGTGAGGTCAGCGGCGATGGCACCGTGGATGTTCTCACCCAGGATGGCAGCGGTCTTGCGTCTCTGGCCGGGGCGCGCGGCGCCAGCCTGCCGGGCATGGACGCAACGGCGGCCCTCCGTTTCCAAGGTCCGCGCTCCTTTGCCCTTGATGCCGTGAACGGGGTTGCGGGAGATGCGGGCTTCGTCGGTAAGCTGGCCATGTCGCGCGTCGGCCAGCTCCCCAGCTTCACCGGAGAAATACATGTCGATCGGCTAGAGGCCTTGGGCGTTGTTGCCAGTCTATTCGGCAGCGATGCCCTGATCTCCGGGGACGGCATCTGGCCCGGGGGACCCCTCGCAAGCAATGCGGCTCCGCGCCCGTCGCGCGGAGACATTGTGGTCACGACCGAAGCGATTACCGCCAATGGTGGCCCGCTCCTGGGCCGCACCAGCTTTACCTACTCCTGGGCACCGGAGTCCGCGTCGCTCAAGGGTCTGTCGGCAGAAGTGGGCGGCGGCACGATCGGCATCGGCGTGGATCAATGCTGCGCCGGCTCGCTCAGCGAGCGCACGGTTTCAGGGCAGGTGACCCTGACCGGCGTCAACCTTGACGACCTCGCGCCACCCGGCGTCGCCGCCGGACTCTCTGGCCGGGTCGAGGGTGGCTTGCAGTTCGAGGGCACAGGCGGAAGTCTTGCCGATGTCATGCGGACCATGACCGGGGAAGGCAATTTCGCCGTGTCCGATTTTGTGGCCGAGGGATTGTCACCGTCCGTCTATCCCGCCATTGCCGGGATCGAGGATGTCCTCAACACCGAGGCCGATGCGCTCGAAACCCTCATCGGGTTGGCCTTGTCCCAGGGCGCCTTCACAGCCGACGAGGCCCGGGGTGCTTTCGCCATTGCCGGGGGCACCGTGCGCCTGGCCAATTTTATCGTCGAGGGTGCGGGCGGGCGCCTGGCTGGCAGTCTCAATCTGATGCTGGAAAGCCTTGGCCTCGATGGTCGCTTTGTCCTGACGCCACTCGATTTCGTCGACGAAACCAGGCTGGTCGAGCCCGACGCCGCGCGCATCATCGCTCGCGTTGCCGGCACCGTCCTCATGCCCGAGATCACTCTCGATCTCACCGAAATGGTGGCCGCCATCCAGGTGCGCGCCAATGAGCTTGAGGTCGAACGGCTCGAAACTCTGCGGCTCGAAGACGAGGCGCGGCAGCGGGCCGCCGCGCAGGAGCGCAATCGCCTGATCGAGGAACAGCGCCGGCGGGCTGCCGAAGAAGCCGCCCGGCGAGCGGCAGAGGAGGAAGCGCGCCGCCTCGAAGAGGAACGACGACTGCAAGAGCAAGGCGTGACAGTTGATCCCGACGCTGGAAGCGACCCGACGACCGCGCCGCTTGATCTCGGTTTTCAGCCGGGGGTCAACCAACCCACCGGCAACAGCGTCAACCGGCCGATCCAGCTTATTCCCGGCCAGTAGCCCGGGCGGGCGTCCTACATCCAGTCCTGCCGCGTCAGGATCAGGATATTCAACTCCTCCTGGGGCCAGAAGTCGGTCTTGACCATTTCAAAGGTGGTGGGGCCGATCTTCTTCACGTCCTGGCCGCAGAAGGAGACGAGATTGTCCTCTTGGCCCTTGTCCACGACCAGGCGGAAATTCTCGATGCCACCAGCCCAGTTGGCGCCCGTGGTCAGGATGTAGGAAATCCAGCTTTCCGTGAACGGCGCGGTCCAGGGCTCATCGGGATTGTCCATCGTCTTCTCAACGGCGGCGATGAAGCTGTCGTCCGTGCAGTATTTCCGGCGGTATTCGGCCCTCGGGTCGTAGCCCTCATAGGGCGGGGACAGAAAGGACACTCCCGCCGTGCCGCCGACACTGGGCTTGTAGCGGTGTTCCACCACGACCTTTTCGCGCGCCGGGAAGGTGGCTTCCCAGGTATAAGTTGCCCGATAGGTCCAGAACGGCCAGTGGTGCGTTTCCCAGCCCTCGCCGGCATCGAACTCATCGGGTACGGCCATGCCCAGATGCAGCAGCTCTGCCGTCGTCTTCTCGTCCAGTCCATCCACGGCGTTGATTGCCTCGTCGCGGATAGGGACAATGGGAATGCCCAGTTTCTGCAACAGCTTGGTGCGGTCGACCCCGGCGGCATAGGCATATTCGTGCAGCGTCGCCTCGACCGGCTCGCCATTGAAGGTGGTTTCAAACTGGAAGAGGTTGTCAGCAGGGCCTTCTGGGAATGCCACCGGCGACCAGTGATTGGGCACGATATCGGGCATCGGGAAGGCCACGAGCAGGTGGTGGTCCACGTCGCTGTCGTTGCGGAACGTATATGTGACCCGGATCTCCTCCATGGAGATGAACAGCTCCTCGCGCTCCATGGCGATTTCCCCATGCGCGACGAATTCCAGCCCGCCCGTTGTCAGCACGGCGGCCGTGTCGTTGGCGAAGGACGGCGAAGCGAAGACAAGCAAACCCAATGCAAGCGGCGAAAGACGCATAGACCCTACTCCCTCTGGATCGGGAGTAGTTCTAGCCGGTTTGTGTGACGAGAGGCGAGGGGGGAATTGCGCGGCGATCTACACCGCAATCGGCGCCTTGATGACCGGGTGCGGATCGTAGCCCTCGAAGGCAAAGTCCTCGAAGACGAAATCCTCGATGCGCTTGCGCTCGGGGTTCATCACCAGTCTGGGCAGGGCCCGTGGTTCGCGGGTCAGCTGCAATCGCGCCTGCTCGAAGTGGTTTGAATAGACATGCGCGTCGCCCAGCGTGTGGACGAAGTCGCCGACGCCGAGGCCCGTGACCTGCGCCACCATATGGGTCAGCAGCGCATAGGAGGCGATGTTGAACGGCACGCCGAGGAAGGTATCGGCCGAACGCTGGTAGAGCTGGCAGCTCAGTTTTCCGTCTGCGACATAGAACTGGAACAGCGCGTGGCAGGGCGGCAGCGCCATATTGTCCACCTCGGCCGGGTTCCAGGCCGAAACGATATGGCGGCGGCTGTCGGGCTTGGCCTTGATCTGGTCGATGACGGCCTGCAACTGGTCGATATGGCGGCCATCGGGCGCCGGCCAGCTCCGCCATTGCGAGCCATAGACAGGCCCCAGGTCACCGTTCGCGTCGGCCCATTCGTCCCAGATGGTGACGCCGCGCTCCTGCAGCCAGCGCACATTGGTCTCGCCACGGATGAACCAGAGCAGTTCATAGATGATGGATTTGAGATGCAGCTTCTTGGTGGTGACCAGCGGAAAACCCTGCGAGAGGTCGAACCGCATCTGGTAGCCGAAGATCGAGCGCGTGCCGGTGCCGGTGCGGTCCGACTTGTCGGTGCCGCGTTCGAGAATGTCGGAAAGGAGCGTGAGATATTGCTGCATGGGCCAAATCTAGCGCGATTCGGGCAACCCGACGCCGCCCATAGCGATTCAACTGACAGTTTCGCGCGCCGGGACGGCTAGAGTAGCGCCCGCATAACGGAGGACACAATGGGACGGCCCAAGACCGATATCGACCACAATATTCTCGGCTCGCCCATCCCGAACAAGCTGTTCCGGCCCCTCCAGCCGATGCCCGATTTCGTGCGCGATGCCCTCATCGGGCGCGGTCTGCGGGACAAATATGACGCGCGGCCCGACTACCAGCGCAACGACTATCTGATGTGGATCAACAATGCCAAGCGCGAGGACACCAAGCTCAAGCGCCTCGCCCAGATGCTGGACGAGCTCGAAGCCGGCGGGGTCTATATGAAGATGAAGTGGAACGGCTGAAGTGTCAGCCCAGCGAGGAGCGGAATTCAGTCTCGTCGCGCTCCCAGCTGTGGCTCTGGTCGATATGGGCCAGCGACCAGGCAAAGACCTTGTGCATTTCTCTGAGATCCCGCGCCGCCACGGCCGCTTCGAGCAGTTCGTTCATCCGCATCTTGGCCGGCAGGTGACCCTCGGGCCCGACCCGCTCGAACTCGACGGAAATCCCCTCCGCGATCCAGGCGCCGACCATGCCGGCAAAGTCCTCCGAAATGAGGAACTCCGTGAGCCGCAGCACCAGGATAGTGATCGTGTCATTGTTGAAGCTCTCGGACCTTATGACGACGCCGCTCCGCTCCGGATGCCAGTTGTCGCCCAGTTCCTCAAGGAAAAACCAGCCGCAGTAAAAGCCCCGGCACACCTGTGGCCGCACCTCATAGACGCCACAACCCTTGCCCTCGACGCAGTGGCGGCACAGCGTATTGGCCGGCTTCTGCAATTCCGGCGCGCGGATGGGTGCAAAGGAACAGCAGGCCGTGCAGCCTTGGCATGATCTCCCTTCGATCGGCACCAGATCCATGTCGCGCCTCCTCGGCGGGCAGGAGAGGGCAAGCGCCGACAAATGTCCAGCGGTCAGCACCAGCCCTGGCGATAGCCCTGCCATTCATGCGCCAGACCCTCGGCCACCAGTGCAAGGCCTAGCGATTGCCCATCGCGCCGCACCACGCGGAGTTTGCGGCCATACTGATCCTCGTCGCGGTCGATGGACGAGAGCGTGAACGGCCCGGCATTGAGGAGCTCCGCCAGCCTCTCGGTGGCGCGACGCCCCATCTCCGCCTCGCGGGCGCATTGTGGCGACGAGACTTCCGGCGTGTTGATGTCGGCAATGCGATATTTCGTGCCATCGAGCCAGAACGTGTCGCCATCGACCACGCAGGTGACCCGCACGAAGCCGCAGCGGCCGAAATCGCGCACCAGCGCGGCTGCTGGCGCCGGGGCCAAGGCAGGCGCTGCCGGTGCCGCCAGCCAGGCGCCGATCTCGGTGTCCTGCAAGGCCAGGACGCCCAAGGCGCCGATCATCATGGCCAGCATCGCCGTCGGGACGATCGAGGCCCGCCCCAGCCATTTGCGCCAAAGGCGGCGGCGGGTCTGGCGCTGCCAATAGGCTCTGCTCGTCGTGTTCATGCCACCTCCCTCGAGAGGCGCCAGCATGATCACGAGCTGTTAATCGGCGCTGAATCTGCCCCTGCGGATTTGCATCCGGAGGCGCACCCACTTATATAGGGTCTGCCCGCAAGGGCTATGGCGATAAACTGTCATTGTAATAAACCCATCGGACCCGGGGGCAGTACCCGGCGTCTCCACCATCTCCCCTCTCGGGGGAGCCAATGGGGACGAAATAGGATCGACGAGGGCGTAAAGAGTGTGCTTTCGCTCGGCATTGTACCGCCGTTATCGGGCTAAAACTTATAGTTGCCAATGACAACCATAAGGCTCCGGTCGCTCTCGCCGCGTAAGCGGTGCTAGCACTGGGAATTAAAGTCCTCCACTCCTAGCCGGGTGGCAGGCGGGGTTCGCAGGCACCTGGCAACAGAAGCCTGCACTCAATTCCTTTTGCCCCCAGTTCCAGCGCCCTTTGTTCTTGAAATCTCGTGGAACGTAGGGCTGATATGGGCCGTTCGGATTCTGTCCGGCAAGACTATTGGAGTAAGGGCAAAATGGCCGAAGACCACATGCGATACGACATTCTGGCCCAGGAAGCCCTGCGCGGCGTCGTGCGCAAGGTCCTGGCCGAAGTGTCCCGGACGGGCCTGCCCGGCGAGCACCATTTCTTCATTTCCTTTTCGACGCGCGCCCCCGGCGTGCGGCTCTCCGAAGAGCTGCTCAAGCAGTATGACAAGGAAATGACGATCGTTCTCCAGAACCAGTATTGGGACCTCAAGGTCACCGAGTCTGCGTTCGAAGTGGGCCTGAGCTTCAATGGCCAGCCCGAAATGCTCCACATTCCCTTTTCCGCCATCAAGGGCTTTTTCGATCCCAGCGTGCAGTTCGGCCTGCAATTCGATCCGGCCACCGCGCCCGATGAGCGGGACGACGAGGAAATCGCCGCCGACGCCAAGGCCGAAGCCGCTGATGGCGAAGCACCCGCCGAGAGCGGCGAAAAGGTCGTGAGCCTCGACGCCTTCCGCAAGAAGCCCTGATCGACACTCACGGCATGGAAAAGCGCTCCTTCTCCATTGCCGGCCACCGCACCTCCATCGCGCTCGAACCCGAATTCTGGACCGGGCTCGAAACCATCGCGACCGAGCGGCAACTGAGCCTTGCCGGCCTCATCCGCGAAATCGACGAGACGCGGACAACCACCAACCTGTCATCTGCCGTACGCTTGGCCGTGCTGGCGCGGTATCGGGATGGGGCAGGGTAGGGGGCGCGGGTGGACTGCTCTTGCGGCACGCGGCTCTAGTCGAAACGCGGGGTTTCTCCCGGGAGTGTTGGAACCCCTTCCGGTTCAGCCGTGGCGCGGCGGATAAATACCCCCTCAGTCCTCTCGTCGTGGGCCTCGATCGGTCGGCCAGCGCCATTCACCGGGAGCAGGCCGACGAGGCTCAAATCTACCGCATGGATGTAGGCCTCGGCTCGATCGAGCGCAGACGAGAGATCGCTCCGTAGGTGTTCTATCGTTGCGTCCCCCGGCAGTCCGCGGACCGCCATGTAGTCTTCGGTTGGGATCGACATGGATCGCCGGCGGATCTCGTCGACGATCTTCTGGGGCGAGAAGTTCGGCGGCTTGCCGGAGGCACCCAGGACCAGCGGTCCGAGCGGGGCGTAACGCGCACTGATCGTGATCAGGTCGACAAAGTCTCGTGCCTTGGTCCGGCTGGCTGCAGCAAGAACCTTGTTCACGGCAAGGTCGGCTGTGTTGAGTCGAACGCCCCATTCCGGGTCGCGAACGAGCGGAAAATAGCGAAACCTCGTTTCGCTCATCCATTGCAGTAGTGTGGCATCGCCGCCTCGCGAGACGGTGCATTCCACGAGCCCGTAAATGATGACATCGGTCGTGACCTTGAACCCGGCGGCTTCCAGCGCAGATATGTCGGCCTTGGCTGTTGCGACAATTTCCTCATCGGTGTCGTGAAAAATATCGAGGTCATCGGAGACACGGAACCAGTCGCGATTCAGCACCGCGCCGCCGGCCATGTAGCTCGACTCCGACCGATTGGCCGCAATCACGGCCATCACGTCCTGCTGCAAACGGGTCAGTGCCATTTGTCACTCGCCCCCGGCCGCGTCGACAAGCTGGCGGCCGACGACAAAGGCAGCAGAATCGCCCTTTGCCATAAGCGACTTGCCGAGCACCCGCGCCTTCGCGTGCACATCGGGCAGCTTTGACAAGTCGATGTTGTCCATTGCCCGCACGCCATAGCGCTCCACGGCGCGATCGATGAGGTCCTGCAGGTGACTGCGACGGTCCCGGTGTTCTTCGCGGAGGGCGGCTGCCAAGGACAAGACCTCCTCGCGTCTGTTTGCCGGAACGAGCACCTCGACACGCACGAGATCGGCTGCACCGCCCGACTGCCTGTATCGCTTGATCCGATCCTGAACGCTCATGAGCCACTCCTGGTCCAAGACAGATAAGCGTATCCCGGATACGATGCAAGGATGAGGATTGCCCTTATTGACCTTACCCTCCACATCCAAACCCGCTAATCCTTCCGCATGACCAAGATTTCCCTCATCGCGGCTGTGGCCCGGAACAATGTCATCGGCGCCGACCAGTCCATTCCGTGGCGCATTCCGTCGGACTTTGCCTGGTTCAAAGAGACGACCATGGGCAAGCCCATGGTCATGGGGCGCAGGCAGTTCGAGACTTTCCCGAAGCCCCTCGCGGGGCGGCCGCATATCGTGGTGACGCGGCGGAAGGACTATGCGCCCGAGGGCGTCATTGTCCGCCACTCCTTGGATGAGGCGTTGGGCGTGGCGCAGGGGCTGGCCGAAAGTGCCGGCGTGGACGAGGTCATGGTCATTGGTGGCGGCGACATTTACGCGCAGGCCATGCCTAGGGCCGACCGGCTCTATATCAGCCATGTCGATCTCGAACCCGAGGGCGATGTGCGCTTTCCCCCCATCGACCCGGCTCTCTGGCGGGTCGTGGTGGAGCCGGACGTGCCGCGATCCGAGAAGGATCAGGCCACGTATAGTGTCCGCATCTACGAGCGCGTTCACGGCTCCGCGCATTGATTGGCTGCGCGCCTTGCCTATATATGGCTGCACGGATTTTTCTCAGACACCGAAAGGAATACGATGCCTTGGGAGAATAATGGTGGTGGAGGCGGTCGCAATAATGGCGGCCCCTGGGGCCAGGCGCCGGGTGGAGGCGGCGGCGGTCCACGCCGTCCGGGTAACACTCCCAATCTCGAAGATATCCTGAACCGCGGCCGCGCCCAGCTGGGCGGCGGCCTGCCGGGCGGTCGCTGGCTGGCGATTGGCGGTATTCTGGTGCTCGGCGCCTTTTGGGCGCTCAATTCCATCTATACGATCAATGCGCAGGAAGTGGGCGTGGAGCTCCGCTTCGGCAAGCCCAAGCCGGACCTTTCCGGGCCGGGCCTGCATTTCATGATCTGGCCCATCGACACAGTCGAACGCGTCGTGACCACGGTGAACCAGACGCAAATCGGCGTTACCGGAAATACCGGTTCTCGCGCGAGCGCCAATGATGGGCTCATGCTTTCTGGCGACCAGAATATCGTCGATGTGCAATTTTCCGTCTTCTGGTTCATCAGCGATCCGACAGCCTACATCTTCAATGTGCGTGACCAGGACTCGATGGTGCGCAACGCGGCCGAAAGCGCCATGCGTGAAGTGGTAGGCCGTCGCCCTGCACAGGAAGTGTATTCGGACGATCGCGCCGGCATTCAGGCCGAGGTGCTCCGGATCACGCAGACCACATTGCAGAACTACGGGCTGGGCGTAACCGTCAGCCAGATCCTGATCGAGAACGCCAGTCCGCCATCCGAGGTGATTGACGCCTTCAATGAAGTGCAGAGGGCTCGCCAGGACGAGACACGTTTGCAGGAAGAGGCCCGCTCTTACGCCAACACGCTGCTTGGCGACGCTCGCGGTCGCGCAGCCGCATTGCGCGAGGAGGCCGCCGCTTACACGAACCGCGTGGTGCAGGAAGCAACCGGTGAGGCCGAGCGCTTCAATGCCGTCTATGCCGAATATGTCAACGCACCCGAAGTGACGCGCAAGCGCTTGTTCCTTGAAACCATGGAACAGGTGCTCGGCGCATCGCAAAAGGTTCTGGTTGAGAATGGGGCTGGTGGCTCTGGCGTCGTGCCCTATCTGCCGCTGCCCGAACTGCGCTCCCGCGCGATCACTACGACCGGCTCGGGAGAATAATCATGAGCAATCGCCTCTTCATCATCGGCGCGGTTATCGTTGCGGCCCTCTATGTGCTGTTCTCCTCGATCTACATTGTGGACGAACGCGAACAGGCCATCGTGCTGCGGTTTGGCCAAATCACCGATGTCCGGACCGAACCGGGCCTCTATTTCAAAGTTCCGACCGATATCGTGGACAGCGTGCAGATCGTGGAAGATCGGCTGCTGCGCTACGATATCGCCAATATGCGCGTCCAGGTTTCGGGCAATGCCTTTTACCAGGTCGATGCATTCCTGACCTATCGTATCGGCAATGCCCGCCTGTTCCGCGAACGCGCGACGGGTCAGCTTTCAGTCGCCGAAGCCCGAATTGGGGCGAGCCTTGATGCGGCTCTCCGCCAGGTCTACGGCCTGCGCGAATTCAGCGACGCCCTGTCCGACCAGCGCGCGCAGATGATGCAGGAGACGCGCGAACTCATCCGGACCGACTTGGCGGAGCTGGGTCTCGATATCGTGGATGTTCGAATTCTGCGCACCGATCTCGATTCCGAGGTCTCGGCGACGACCTTCGAGCGTATGCGGGCCGAGCGTCTGGCCGAGGCCGCACTCCTGCGTGCCCGTGGTCAGGAACAGGCCCAGAGCCTGCGCGCCATCGCCGAACGCCAGGCTGTGGAAATCGTGGCGGCCGCCACCCGCGACGCGGAAATCATCCGCGGTACGGGCGACGCTGAGCGAAACCGCCTCTTCGCGGCGGCCTATGGCCAGGATCCGGAATTCTTCGAGTTCTATCGCTCGATGCAGTCCTATCGCACGGCTCTGGGCAATTCCGGCACGACCATGGTCCTCTCGCCCGACAGCGCCTTCTTCCGATACTTTGGTTCGGATGGCGAATTGCCGGCGGCCAGCACGAGCTTCGGGACTCCCATCCCACCGCAGTCCGCTCCGGAAGTGCTGAGCACCGACGAACCGGCGCTCGATGGTCTCGGGATCGAAGAGACGGTGGCTCCGACCATGACGCTGGAAGACGGTACGGAACTCGCGCCCACCCTGGGTACCGAGGCTCCGGCCCCGGCCGAGGAAGCGGCTCCGGCGACGAACCAGTAAGCTCGTCGTGAGAGCAAGAAATACGAGGGCCGGTGCAGAAATCTGCACCGGCCCTTTGTCTTTTCGCGCAATGCGACGCTCGTGTTAGCAGCCTGCTAGCAAATCAGCGGACGAAATCGTCCTCGCCGTATCCTTGCAGGTAGAGCAGGGCCGTGAGGTCGCCATGGTCGATGCGGATCCCGGCAGCCGCCGCCACCGCCGGTTTGGCATGGAGCGCCACGCCGAAGCCGGCGACGCCGATCATGTCGAGGTCATTGGCGCCGTCGCCTACGGCCATGGTCTGTTCTGGGTTCAGACCTCGTTCATGAGCGAGGTCCAGGAGCCGGTTTTTCTTGGTGTTCTTGTCGACAATGGGCTTGCTGACCGTGCCGGTCAGCTGCTCCCCATCGAACTCCAGAACATTGGCAATGGCCTCGTCGAAGCCGATCCTTTTGGCGAAGTAATCGGCAAAAAATGCAAATCCGCCAGACACTAAGGACGTATAGGCGCCATAGGCCTTCATGGTCTGCACCAGCGCCCGTCCGCCTGGCGCCAGGGTGATCGCCTCGCGGCGGATTTCCTCGATTTTATAACGCTCTAGCCCTTTGAGCAGGGCAACCCGGGTATCGAGTGCCTGCTCGAAATCGAGCTCGCCACGCATGGCTTTGTCAGTAATTTCAGCCACTTGCGCCTTGAGGCCGAGTGCCGCCGCCAGTTCGTCGATGCATTCCTGCTCGATCATGGTGGAATCCATATCGGCCACCAGCACCTGCTTGCGCCGGCCTTCGCTGGGCACCACATTGGCGTCAACGGCCCTGCGGCCGATAATATCGCGTGCCACATCAAGGGCTTGCGGCGCGGTCGGCTCAAGGATATCGCAGGCGACGCCGTGGCTCAGCCAGTTGAGTTCGCCCCCGGTCTGGGCCAATACGGCCTGGGCCAGGGCCGTATCCAGTTCGGGATCGGCAGGATTGGCGATGAGCGAGAGAACCGGCATGGTGGCAGCAACTTTCGGGAGCGTTCGGTGACGGGCCAGAGGCGCGCAGTGCTGATAGCGGGTCCGACTGCCAGCGGCAAGTCGGCGCTGGCGTTGACGCGCGCCGAGGCTTCCGGCGGCTTGATCATCAATACCGATGCCATGCAGGTTTATGACACGCTGCGGGTGGTCACGGCCCGGCCCAGCGCGGAAGACGAGGCCCTTGCCGAGCACCGACTTTACGGGACGGTGCCGGCGTCCGAACGGTTTTCGACCGGGCAATGGGTACGAGCGGTCGAGGCGGTTCTGGCGGAGGTCGATCCCCTCCGCGAGGTGATTTTCGTTGGTGGTACAGGTCTCTACTTCGACGCGCTGACAAAAGGATTCGCCGATGTCCCCGAGATTTCGGCAGAACTGACATTTGAAGTTCAACAAGAGATTCAAGCGTTGGACGAGCCCGCGCGCATGGCCCTGCTGCGGGCGGAAGACCCGGATACTGCCGCACGGCTCAAGATTGCTGACCCGCAACGGGTCACACGCGCGATTGCGGTCAAGCGCGCAACCGGCCGGCCGATTTCAGGCTTTCAGGGCGACCAAAATCCCGGCCTGCTGGAAGGATGGGTGTTGGAGCGAATGGTACTCAACCCGGATCGCGACGTGCTACGCGACCGGATCGCCCGGCGGTTCGCCGCTATGTTCGACAATGGCGCTGTTGAGGAAGTCGAGGCGCTGCGGGCGCAGAAGCTCGATCCATCGCTGCCAGTGATGAAGGCCATTGGCGTGCGGGAGATTTCCGACTGGATCGAAGGCCTCTACAGCAGCGAGGAGGCCGTGACCCTGGCGACCATTGCTACCCAGCAGTATGCCAAGCGCCAGCGCACTTGGTTCCGCAATCGCATGGGGGACTGGCCTCGCCTCGGACTTGGCGGTGCACCGCTTACCGCTTGAGGTTCTCCAGCAGTCCGAGCCGCTCGCGGAGCGCGAAGCGCCCCATGAGAAGAACGGCGACAAAGAGAAGCGCCGTGGCCAGACCGAGCCAGATGCCGATACCCCGCAGACCCAGGGTGAAGCCCAGCAACCAGGCGACGGGCAGGCCGACAAACCAATAGCCAAAGATTGCGATGATCATGGGCACCTTGGTGTCGCTGAGGCCACGAAGGGCGTGTGCCGCCACGACTTGGGCGCCATCGGCAAGTTGGAACAGGCCGGCGATGACCAGATAGGTCGCGGCGAGAGTGAGGGCGGTCGTATTTTCGGGTAAGTCCGGATCGAGGAAAATAGCCACGATGGCCTGCCCGAAGACGATGAAGGCGAGCGCAGAAACGGCCATGAAGCCGGTGCCGAGCGCGAAGCTGGTCCAACCGGCCTTGCGGATGCCTTCGAGGTCCTTGCGGCCATATGCGATGCCCACACGCACCGTCGCGGCAATACCCAGCCCCAGTGGAACCATGAAGGCAAGCGAGGCGCATTGCAGGGCCACAGCGTGTGCCGCCAGTTCGTCGGTACCCAGGCGCCCCATGAGAATGGCGGCTGCCGAGAACAGGCCCACTTCGGCCAGGACGGTCAGCCCTATGGGTGTGCCGATGCGGAAGATTTCGCGGAAGCGCGACCAGTCCGGCTTCCAGAAGCGGATGAGAATGTGGAACCGCTTGAGCCGCCGCTGACGCAGCACATAGGTCAGCATGAGGCCGAGCATGAAGAGGTTGGTCAGCACAGTCGCCAAGGCAGCCCCGCGCAGTTCGAGGCGCGGCAGGCCAAGATGGCCGAACATCAGCAGGTAGTTGGCGCCAGCATTGAAGATGACGCCGCCCACCGTAATCAGCAGGATGACCCGGGTCGCTTCGAAGGTGGACAACAGCGAGCGCAGCACGATGACGCCCATGGCCGGCGCCAGCATGAAGACGGCGATCTGGACATATTGCTCGGCGCGTGCAGCCAGAACCGGATCCTGGCCCAGCCATCCATAAATGGTCCGGAATTGCAGCATAACAGGCAGCAGTATGACCGCCAGCAGAATGGCGGCCCAGAAGCCCTGGCGAACAACCCGGCGCACTGCCTTGATATCGCGCCGACCCCGCGCCTGCGCGGTAAGGGGCGCCACGGCCCCGACTACGCCTACCCCAAACAGAAAGAGCGGCATGATGAAGCTGTTGGCCAGCGTACCGGCGGCCAGCGCCTCCGGTCCCAGCCAGCCCATCATGATGACGTCGGTGGCCTGGAGGGCATTCTGCGCGACCTGGGCAATGACCAGCGGCCATGCCAGCCTAAAGGTGGCACGAAGCTCCGCGGCCCATCCGCCCACATGCGGCTGCGCCATCTGCGCCGGTTCGGTCGGCGCGACGTTCTCACTCATTGTCGTATCTCTCACTCGCGCCCCATGCTGTAGTCCAATCCGCGGCGGCGCGAAAGTCGCGAGAATTACTCCAAGGGGGTCGACTATGGCTCTACTGCCCAAAGTATTGTTGGTCCTGGCGGGACTGATTGGTGCCTCCGGAGTGGCCGCCGCGGCTGGTGCGGCCCACGGTGAGGGCCGCAATCTGTCGGCCATGGCGATGATCTTTCTCGCTCATGCTCCCATACTCGCGGCGCTGGCATTGCATGGCCGGGGAAGGACTATACTCGGAGCCGGCTGCGTTCTGGCTGCGGGAACCTTGGTTTTCGGGGGCGACCTGGCTCTGCGCCAATGGCTTGGTCATGGGTTCTTTGCCGGCGCCGCTCCCCTTGGCGGCTTGGCAATGATCCTGGGTTGGCTAGGCTTGTCCCTGTCCGGCATGCTGAACTGGCGCAGGGCTTGACTTAATAAAGATTAAAACACCCGCGGAACCATTCACGGGTCCGTGCATTTCCCGTGCGAGCATCTCGTTGGAGGAATTCATGCACAAGATCCTGATCATCGTCGCAACTGCATTGTCCCTGGCTGCCTGTACCACCACCCAGCAGGGTGCGACCGTGGGTGCGATTGGTGGCGGCATCATTGGCGCAACGGCCACCGGTGGCAATGTGGTTGGCACGGCTGTCGGCGCAGGTATCGGCGCAGTAGCTGGTGCGGCCGCGGGTGAATTGCTCGGCTACTATGGCACGAGCCGCGACCGTTGCGTTTACCGTCGTCCGAACGGCACCCAGTATATCGACGCCTGTCCGCGCGGCTAAGACATTCCCCATACCGCAGCGCCCCCTGCGGCCAAGCGCCCCCAGGCGCCAGACACCCGGTTGCCCCCAACCGGGTGTTCTTTTTAGGGTGCTGGGTTCATTCGCAAACGGACTGCAGTCTTGAAAATGTCGCTGCAAACAGAGATAATTAGCTCATACGTGCCACTTGTCTTGCGTTATCTGAACGACCGGCCTGCCCGGAAACTTGGCTACCTCCTGATCTCGTGAATCGTAAGTCCGGGAATTGCACGTCTCGGACAAACCCTTCCGCCGCACTTGCGGCACAACAGATCATGAGGATCTTTCATATGGCCGCCATCACCGGTACCGTGAAGTTTTTCAACACCACCAAGGGCTACGGTTTCATCTCGCCTGACAACGGCGAGAAGGACGCATTTGTCCACATTTCCGCCGTGCAGCGCTCGGGCCTGCAGGGCCTGTATGAAGGCGACAAGGTCAGCTTTGAGCTCCAGACCGGCCGCGACGGCAAGGTTTCGGCCACCGAGCTGACGCTGCTGAGCTAATCCCCAGAATTGAAAGGGCCCTGCGGGGCCCTTTCTTTTGCCGCGGTAGACACCGTCGGTACGGCTGTGCGACAGAGCCGGCAGACCGATTGCCAGCGGACCATTCAATGCGCGAATTCCTCAAGCACTGGAGCCCTCGGGTTCAGACCTCCGGCGAACTGCGCCAGGCGGGCGCCATGCCCTATGCCGTGGTGGACGGGCGCGTGGCCTTCCTGCTGATCACTTCGCGGCGCAGCGGCAAGTGGATATTCCCCAAGGGGGCCGTCGAGCCCAATACGACGCCATGGGACAGTGCGGCGCTTGAAGCGCTGGAAGAAGCGGGTGTGTCGGGGGAAGTTTCTCCGCACGCTGTTGGCAGCTATCGCGCCAGCACGGGCGGTGATGGCGCCATCCTGGTCGATGTTGACCTCTATCCGCTCAGGGTAACCGAGCAGCACGAAAACTGGCGGGAGAAGCACCAGCGGCTGCGCCATTGGGCGACGCTGTCCGAGGCCCGCCGGCTGCTCGCCGACCCTACCTTGAAGCGCCTGGCGACGAGCCTGCATACACAGGTCGTCGGCAGATAAGGATCGTCGCCCTCAGCCGATCAGCAGGCGAAGGGCCGAGAACAGCCCGGCCGAGAGCAGGGCGGCGGCCGGGACTGTGATGACCCAGGCAGCGGCAATCGAGTAGACATGATGACGACGCACGAGCAGGCGCGTCTCGGCTTGCCGTGCATTGGCCAGCGCCTCTTCTGGCGTGGCGTTGAGCTGAGTCGCGTCGACATGCCGGGCATTAACCGGGATGGCGGTAAATTCCATGTCGCGACGCGAGATGTATTCACGCAGGAATCCTACGCCGAAGACTGCGCCGACTGCGATGTGGGTGGACGAGACGGGCATGCCGAGCGCCGAGGCGATCAGCACCGTCACCGCTGCCGACAGGGCCGCGCAAAAGGCGCGTATCTCATTGAGCTTGGTGATCTGCTCGCCGACGGTGCGGATCAGGCGCGGTCCGAACAGGGCCAGCCCCAGCGATATCCCGATGGCGCCTATCGCCAGGACCCAGAAGGGCAGGGCGATGCCGGCTACTTCGCCATGACCGGTTTGAATGGTACTGACGATTGCGGCGAAGGGGCCGATGGCGTTGGCGACGTCATTGGCGCCGTGCGCGAAGGAAAGCAAGGCGGCCGAGACAATCAGCGGCAGGCGGAACAACTTGGCCACATGCTTCTTTCGGTTTTCCATGTGCTGGGACTGGTGGCGCACCCAGGGCATGGCGGCGATCCAGCCGAGGACGCCAAAGCCAAAGCCAAGCAGGAAGGTGAGGCCCCAACCCGGCTTCCATACGCGGCTAAGGCCCTTGGTCGCCAGATACATGGCAAAGATACCGGTCATGGTCGCCACGAAGATGGGTACCCAGAGACGAGCGGAGGTGATCTTGTCGAGCCGCGTGGTGATGGTGATGCGGATAATCAGCAAGAAGAGGGCCGCGAAGATACCCCCCAAGACCGGCGAAATGACCCAGCTCGCCGCCACGGCGCCGATCATGGGCCAGTTGACGACAGCCAAGCCGGTCGAGGCTATGCCGGCGCCCAATACGCCACCGACCACGGCATGGGTCGTCGACACGGGCGCACCGACATAGGTCGCCAGGTTCACCCAGAGTGCCGAAGCGAGCAGCGCCGCCATCATTACAACAACGAAGGTCTGGGCTTCCATTTCTGGGGAGATGAGGAGGTCGCGCGCGACCGTGTTGACGACGTCACCGCCGGCCAGGAGGGCGCCCGCCGCCTCGAATGTGGCGGCGATGACGAGCGCTCCGACCATGGTCAGGGCACGTGATCCCACCGCGGGGCCCATGTTGTTGGCGACGTCGTTGGCGCCGACATTGAGGGCCATATAGCCGGCGATAAGAGCACCGATGACCACAACATAGGTTCCGGGCCCCTGGCCCACGGCAAATGCCGCCCAGACGGCGGCAAGCAGCAAGAAGACGAGCGCCATGCCCGGCGCGGCCAGTGAGCGGCCGAGATCGTTCGTGGCCGTTTCATAGCCCGAGACCTGTTGCAGGTCCTTGTCGAGCGCGCTTTTGCTCATGTCATCAAACTGTCATAAATGGCGTCGGTCCGCCTTACCATCTCAGCAGGCAGCTGCCAGCCCAAAATTGGGGCGGGCGGGCCTGTCTCCACCAGAAAACGTCCCGCACGGGACCGTGGATGCATGACGGCTTGACTTGGGCGTGACAGAACCCTTATCAATGCGCCGTCTTAAAGTTTTGGAGCAGTCCCGTGCGGGCACTCATTCTCGTAGTAGGTAGGCGCATCGGCAACGTGGGGTAACACCCCGCGGACGAGCTGGTGCGCCGAAAACAGGTCCCGAATGGGGCCTTTTTTATTGCCTTTTTTCCGACAAAGCGGTTTTAAGGCGTCAAGGACGTAACGCCCGGTACGGCGGGCCTGAGGAGTAGGAAAGCGCAAATGGCCGAAAAAATGACCGGCGCGGAAATGGTGATCCAGGCGCTGACGGATCAGGGTGTGGAGCATATCTTCGGCTATCCGGGCGGTGCAGCCCTGCCGATCTATGACGCGATGTTCCAACAGGACTACGTCAAGCACATTCTGGTGCGGCACGAACAGGGCGCCACGCATATGGCCGAGGGCTATGCCCGCTCGACCGGCAAGCCCGGCGTCGTGCTGGTGACGTCGGGCCCGGGCGCCACCAATGCCGTGACCGGTCTTACCGACGCGCTCCTCGATTCCATCCCACTCATCTGCATCACGGCGCAGGTTCCAACGACCCTGATCGGTACGGACGCTTTCCAGGAATGCGACACGGTCGGCATTACCCGGTCCTGTACCAAGCACAATTACCTGGTGAAGTCAGTCCACGACCTGCCGCGCATCCTGCACGAGGCCTTCCTCATCGCCACGACCGGCCGTCCGGGTCCGGTGGTCATCGACATTCCCAAGGACGTGCAGTTCGCGGTGGGCGAGTATTTCCGTCCCGAGGCGGACACGCTGCGCCATCAGTCCTATCGGCCCCAGCTCGACGGCGATCTGGCGGCGATCGAGGCCGCCGTGGACCTGATGCTGAAGGCGGAGCGCCCGATCTTCTATACTGGCGGTGGCGTCATTAACGCCGGTCCCGAGGCTTCCGAGAACCTGCGCGAGCTGGCCGAGCTGACAGGGTTCCCGGTCACCTCGACGCTGATGGGCCTGGGCGCCTTCCCGGCCTCCAATCCCCAGTGGATGGGCATGCTGGGCATGCACGGCACCTACGAAGCCAATATGGCGATGCATGACTGCGACGTCATGATCAATATCGGCGCCCGCTTCGACGACCGTATCACCGGCCGCATCGATGCCTTCTCGCCCAACAGCAAGAAGATCCATGTCGATATCGACCCCTCCTCGATCAACAAGGTCGTGCAGGTGCATGTGCCGATCATCGGCGACTGCAACCGCGTGCTTGAAGAGATGATCCGCATCTGGCGCAGCCGCACCAATGCGCCGCGCACCGAGGCCATTGCCGGCTGGTGGAAGCAGATCGAAAAGTGGCGCGACGTCAACTCGCTGAACTTCAAGAACTCGGACACCGTCATCAAGCCGCAATGGGCGATCCAGAGGCTCTATGAGGCGACCAAGAAGCAGTCGAAAGAGGTGTACATCACCACCGAGGTCGGCCAGCACCAGATGTGGGCGGCCCAGCACTTTCATTTCGACAAGCCCAATCACTGGATGACCTCGGGCGGCCTCGGCACCATGGGCTATGGCCTGCCGGCCGCGGTCGGCGTGCAGGTCGCCCATCCCGATGCGCTCGTCATCGACATTGCGGGCGAGGCATCCGTGCAGATGACCATGCAGGAAATGTCCACGGCGGTGCAGTATCGCTTGCCGGTCAAGATCTTCATCCTCAACAACGAGCGCATGGGCATGGTCCGGCAGTGGCAGGATCTGCTGCATGGCTCGCGCTATGCCCATTCCTATTCGGAATCGCTACCCGATTTCGTCAAGCTGGCAGAGGCTTATGGCGGCAAGGGCATCCGCTGCGAGAACCCGGCCGAGCTCGATGCCGCCATTGCCGAGATGCTCGACTATGACGGTCCGGTCCTCTTCGACGTCATTGTCGAGAAGGACGAGAACTGCCTGCCGATGATCCCGTCGGGCAAGCCGCATAACGAAATCATCCTGCCCGATACGGCCAATATCGGCGACATCATCGACGAGAAGGGACGCCAGCTGGTCTGATCGGCCGCTGCGGAGGATTTGCCATGAACGCACATTTGCAGCCGACCGGTTCGGCCTATTTCCTGACCCAGGAAACCCAGACGGCAGAGCGCCACACGCTCTCGGTCCTCGTTGACAACGAGCCGGGCATCCTGGCCCGGGTCGTGGGCCTGTTTTCGGCCCGCGGCTTCAACATCGAGAGCCTGACCGTCAGCGAGACCGAACACGACAGGCGACTTAGCCGCATCACGGTCGTCGTCATCGCCACGCCCAAGGTTCTGGTGCAGATCAAGACCCAGCTAGAGCGCCTGGTGCCGGTGCATCGCGTGCACGACCTGACTGCCGAGGGAGCCTTTCTCGAACGCGAACTGGCGCTGATCAAGGTGCGGGGTACGGGCGACCATCGAGGTGAAACGCTGCGTCTGGCCGATGCCTTCCGCGCCCAGATCGTGGACGCCACGGTGGAAAGTTTCGTCTTCGAAGTGACCGGCAAACCATCCAAGATCGACAGCTTCATCGCCCTGATGCAGCCGCTCGGGCTGGTTGAGGTGGTCCGCACCGGGCTTGCGGCCATCGCGCGTGGTGCCGAGGGGATGTAAGCGCTCAAGCGCTGATGGATCCTATCAAAAAGTGCGATTGGGCTGTGGGCCCGGTCTGGTGTAAGGCAGGGATCCGTATCAACGAGTCCCTGTCATGACGCTGCTCTCCGTCAATCTCAATGCCGTCGCGCAGCTGCGCAACCGCCGTGATCTGCCTTGGCCAAGCGTCACCGGCATAGCCCGCGTCGTGCTCGACGCGGGAGCCAGCGGCATAACCGTGCATCCGCGCCCTGATGAGCGCCACATTCGCCGCACTGACGTCTTCGAATTGTCGGCCCTGCTGCGGGCCGACTATCCGGACGCCGAGTTCAACATCGAAGGCTATCCCAGCGAGGATTTTCTCCTGCTGATCGAGGCCGTCAATCCGCAACAGGTGACGCTCGTGCCGGACGATCCGGCGCAAGCGACGTCGGACCATGGCTGGGACTTCGTCGGCAAAGGTAATTTCCTCACTTCGGTGGTACAGCGCCTGAAGCGGCCGGATCGGCGCATTTCCCTATTCTGCGACCCCGATGCAGGTGAAGTCGGCATTGCCGCCGCCAAGGCGACGGGGGCTGATCGAGTCGAGCTTTTCACTGGCCCTTATGGAGCCTGTTTTGACGATGCGGACGGAGCCCGGAATGCCCTGGCTGCGTTGGCTGACACCGGCCGGGCTGCATTGGCTGCCGGACTTGGCGTCAATGCAGGCCACGATCTGACCCTTGTCAACCTGCCTGCCTTCCAGGCTGCCGTGCCGGGGGTGGCAGAAGTGTCCATCGGCCACGGCATTACCGCAGATGCGCTGCTCATGGGCTTTGCCGAAGCGGTCAAAGCCTATCGAACCGTGCTCGAAGCAAGATAGGGCCCCCAGGACACCAGGCCGCACTAGTCAGTGTAGTTGAACTCGGATAGTTCGCAGACATTGTTGCCGAATTTCTCGAGCACGTCGCCGTCTTCGAAGACGGCGCGGAAATCGAAGACGCAATAGCCGGTGCCATCATCGATATTGATCATGACGCTGCGACCTGCCGGAAGAATATCCCTCCCAAGGATGTCTTCCTGCCAACTGGTGGCATCCCTATGCGACGCATAGAATTCGATGATGTCGTATGATGTATAGTTGTTGATCCGCACCCGCCGGTCCAGAGCCGCGACGGAACTTGCGCTGGCCGCGAACAAGGCCGCCGCCAGCACTAATTGTGCCACCTTCATTTTGTCCCTCCAAATATCCCCGCGACTATTGACGTACGAGTAACCATTAAGTCCGCCAAGCGCCCGCGAATCGGGCAGGGTAGTGCGCTTGGCGCTGGCCACAGCCCGCAAAATGGCGAAGCGTCCGCAATGACAGGAAGGATTGTTCGGTGCTCTGGAACACAGCGTATGTCCGCGATGCGGGAATGGCGCCATTTCGAGCGGGTTTTTTGCCATGTCGCCCGAAATTGCTGACATTTCCGATACTTACACGCATGTAACCGGGGCACCCGCCTGTCCCCTGCTGACCACAAAGTGCCTCCTTGAGGGAAATCGTAATAGGCACATATATCGCCTCAGTTACGATTTGTTACCAAGGAGGGCATTCCGTGTCCAAGCTCAAGATCGGCGTCATCATCTCGTCCACCCGTCCCACCCGCTTCGGCGAAATCCCTGCCAAGTGGATCCTCGAAAAGGCGAATGAGCGCCCGGAAATCGATGCCGAGATCGTCGATCTCCGCGACTTCGACCTGCCGTTCTTCGATGAAATGGCCTCCAATGCCTGGATGCCATCGCAGAACACCGAGGCTGTTCGCTGGCAGAACAAGGTTTCCGAGTTCGATGGCTTCATCTTCGTGGTTGCCGAATACAACCGTGCCATCACCGGCGCGCTGAAGAACGCCATCGACCAAGCCTATACCAACTGGAACAAGAAGGCTTTCGGCGCAGTGGGCTACGGCACTGTCGGGGCCGCGCGCGCCATCGAAAACCTGCGCACCATCGGTATCGAACTGCAGATGGTTTCGACCCGTTCGGCCGTCCACATTGCCGGCGCTGACTTCATGTCGGTCCATCCGGGCTTTGGCGGCACCAAGACTCTTGCCGACATCGAGGGCTCGATTGCCAACTCGACCAAGGACATGCTGGACCAACTGGTGTGGTGGGGCACCGCGGCCAAAGCTGCCCGTGATGAAGAGGCCGATGAGGTCGCTGAAGCGGCCGAATAATACGAAGACCTCCGAGTCCTCGTTTGCCAGTCAGGGGTCGTCCGGAAACGGGCGGCCCCTGACTGCTTCTGAACTATTCGGTTCAACGGGTGTTGTCTGTGACGGGTGGCGGGTGTATAGCGGCGCCCGCCCTGAAACAGCGAGAGCCCCAAAGCTCATGACGCATACGGAGACTGCCGGCCGCCAGGCCGGTGACGTAGCGACCGACCAGGCCAGCCACGCAAAAGCCAGCCTTCCGCTCCTGACCCTGGGGGCAGTTGGTGTTGTCTATGGAGATATCGGGACCAGCCCCATCTATGCCTTCAGGCAGGCAATGGCTGTGCGCCCAGGTGTGGCGGCAACAGAGACAGAAGTGCTGGGTCTGCTCTCGCTCATCGTCTGGGCCTTGGCGCTCACGGTCGCTTTAAAGTACGTCTTCTTCGTGACCCGCGCCGACAACAATGGCGAAGGCGGGACGCTGTCGCTCATGGCGCTGGCTCGAAAGACCTTCGAAAAGCCGCCGGTCTGGATCACGGCACTCGGCGTTGCCGGGGCCGCCATGTTCTATGGCGATGCCATGATTACTCCAGCCATTTCTGTGCTCTCGGCTGTCGAAGGGTTGGAACTCGTCGCGCCGCACATGACGCGCTGGGTGGTTCCGATCACCTTGTTGATCATCCTGGGTGTGTTCTTTGTCCAACGCTTCGGCACGGGCAAAGTTGGCGTCGTGTTCGGGCCGATTACAGCGGTCTGGTTCCTCGTGTTGGGCTGGATCGGCCTTTATCACATTTTCCAGAACCCATTTGTGCTTTGGGCCCTCAATCCTTGGCATGCCGTCGAATTTCTGCTCACCCATGCCAGCATCGCCTTTGTGGTGATGGGCGCCGTGTTTCTGGCGGTGACGGGCGCGGAAGCCCTTTATGTCGACCTGGGTCATTTTGGGCGCAAGCCAATCGTTATCGCCTGGTTTGGCCTCGTGTTCCCGTGTCTGCTGCTGAATTATTTCGGACAGGGGGCGTTCGTGCTCTCCGTCGGCCCGGAAAATGTCGTCAGCCCGTTCTTCGAAATGCACCCGGATTGGGCGCTGGGGCCGTTTGTGGCCCTGGCCACCATGGCCACCATCATCGCCAGCCAGGCGGTGATCTCGGGCGCCTTTAGCCTCACTCAGCAGGCCATTGCGCTCAACCTGCTGCCGCGCATGATCGTCCAGCACACGTCACACGCCCAGCGCGGACAGATCTATATGCCGCAGATCAACACCATGATCATGGTGATGGTGCTTATCCTGGTGGTCAGCTTCGGCAGTTCCGCCAATCTGTCCAATGCCTATGGCATTGCTGTATCCGGCATTATGGTCGTGACACTGACACTGCTCTTGGTCGTCATGCGCCGAAACTGGAAGTGGCCCCTGGGTTGGTTGGTCGCGTTCGGCGCGCTCTACCTCGTCATTGACGGCGGGTTCTTCCTGGTCAATGCGGCCAAGATATTCCAAGGTGGCTGGGTGCCGGTGGCCGTGGCGGTGGTGGTGTCGCTGATCATGGTCAGCTGGATGGCAGGGCGTCGGCGCCTGTCGGAGAAGACTCGCAAGGATGAAGTTCCGCTGGAATTCCTGGTCGAGAACCTGGCCAAGAAGAAGCCGACGACGGTTCCGGGAACGGCGATTTTCCTCACCTCCGATGTCGAGGGCGCGCCGACGGCCTTGCTGCATTCTCTCAAGCATTACAAGGTGTTACACGAGCAGAATGTCATTCTGACGGTGCGCACTTCGACCTCGCCGCGCGTGCCGGACGATGAGAAGGTGACGATCGACGCCTATAACGAGCTGTTTTTCCGGGTTATCGTCACATTTGGCTTCATGGAAGAGCCAAATATTCCCAAGGCATTGGCGCTGGCCCGCAAGTTGGGGTGGAAGTTCGATATCATGTCAACCTCGTTCTTCCTGTCGCGCCGCTCGCTGAAACTGGGGCAGAAGTCGGGTCCATTGCGATTCTGGCAGGATAGACTGTTCATTCGACTGGCGCGCAATGCCAGCGATGCGACTGAATACTTCCACATTCCGACCGGGCGCGTGGTGGAAATCGGCACTCAGGTGATCATCTGAAGCCGAATTTGCTAGCAGACTGTTAGCGCCAGGCGTCTCATTTGGGCATGTCCGGGCAGAGATAGGGTGCAGTGGCCGGCACGAAACGCTGCTCCTCGTCGCCGCCGACGAGCTTTAGGTTGAGCACCAGCTCGGTCGGGGTCAGCGAATGGATGTCGGCATTGATGGTCATGCCGTCTTCGTCCCATGAGATTGCCGTCTCGGAGACCTGGCTCCAGTTCGACAGGCGATAGGTCTCCCAGCAGCTGTCGCTGACCATGGTGCCATCGGCGAGGAAGATGTGCATGACGCCGGGCAGGGCGGAGGCATCGCCCTCTTTCACCCAGACGCGGTTGATCAGGAGATTGTTCTCGCCGCTTGCCGCTTCCTCGGAGACCGGCTCGGTCTCCTGCGAGAGGGCTGGAACGGCGGTGCAGGTGCCGACGCCCCACATGGTCATCAGGGCAAGAATGGCGGCTTTGGTATCCATGGGGCTCTCCTGCGGCCTGCCTCACGTGGTGCTCGGCGAAGCAGGCCGCAAGGTTGATCGGGACATCGGGGCGAAATTTGGTTCGCCCTGTGTCCTTACGGCGAAATCAGCCGCGCAGGCCGAGCACCTGGTCGCGACCGGCAACGCGCTGCGCCTGCACCGGCCAAAGGTCATATTCGCCATCGAGAACGCGCGCGGCGTGGACGGCCCAGTTGGGGTCGTCGAGAGCGCCGCGGGCAAGGGCGATGAAATCGGCCTCACCCGACTGGAGAATGGCTTCGGCCGCCTGGACATCGCCCAGGAGGCCAACGGCCATGGTCGGAATGCCGGCACCCTCCCGCACGGTCCTGGCGAAGGGGACCTGATAGGCGGCGGTGGAGGCGATGCGGCCCTGGGCGAGGCCACCGCTGGAGCAGTCGATAGCATCGACGCCGCGTGCCTTGAGTTCGCGGGCGAGCACGACGCTATCCTCCGGCGTCCAGCCGCCCGGCGCATTGTCGCTGACCGACAGGCGCGCGAGCAGCGGCTTGTCGGCGGGCCAGGCGGCGCGGACCGCTTCGGCCACTTCGAGCACCAGGCGCATGCGGTTTTCCAGGCTCCCGCCATACTCATCGGTGCGGTGATTGGCGAGCGGGCTCAGGAACTGGTTGAGCAGGTAACCGTGGGCGGCGTGGATTTCGACCGTGTCGAAACCGGCCTTCTCGGCCCGCCGGGTGGCGGCCACGAAGCCATCGATGACCCGGCGAATGCCTTCGGCGTCGAGAGCCGTGGGGACCTGGAAATCGGGATTGTTGGGATCATGCGATTCGGCGCTGGGTGCCACGGGCTGCCAGTGTTCATAGCCCCGCTCCCGTCGTCCTGCCTCGGTGGCGAGGTCTTCAGCCGTGTGCCAGGTGACCGGGGTGGATGCCTTGCGGCCGGCATGGGCGAGCTGGATGCCGGCAGCGGCGCCATTGGCGTGGAGAAAATCGACGATGCGGGCGAGGGGAGCGATGTGCTCGTCCTTCCAGAGGCCGAGGTCTGCGTAGGAAATGCGCGCCTCCGGCAGCACGCCGGTCGCCTCGACGATCACCAGGCCAAAGCCCCCAAGGGCAAAGCGTCCCAGATGCACGAAGTGCCAGTCATTGGCAAAACCATCGATGGCGGAATACTGGCACATCGGGGCGACGACAGTGCGGTTGCGCAGGGTGAGGCCGCGCAGGGTGACGGGCGAGAAAAGCTTGGACATGAAATTTCCTTGGCCGAGGGGGCAGGGTGATCCGGCCCTAAATGCAACTTTTGCCTTTCATCGGCAAGTGCCGATGAAAGATTGTTACCATGCGACCGACGCAGGCGTGGTGGGGCTGTGGGCAGAATCGACGCCTTGCTCTAGCCTTGCGCCACTTGCGGGGGAGTTGAGGTCATGAAAGTCACGCTCGATCTCGATGCGCTGGTCAAGGCCGGCCAGATCACGCCGGAGGAGGCTGAGCGGCTCAAGGGCTTTGCCGCAGCCGATACCGGCGCCTTGGGTGCCAATATCCTTTACGCGCTGGGGGCTACGGCGGTTGCCTGCGGCATTGCCGCCTTCCTGCCGACGCTGGAAACGCTGGTAGCCCTCGGCGTCGTGCTGTTCGGTGCCGGCCTCTTCATCCGCATGCAGGGCATGGCACGGCTGCAGCTCTTTGCCCAGATCATCCTCGTCATCGGCGCGCTGTCGCTGTGCACGGGCCTGGGCGGGCTCTATGGCGAGAACCTGCTGGTGCGGGTGGGCCTGACGCTGGGGCTTGCCGCGGCAGCGGTGCTGGCCCGCTCCGGGCTCCTTGCGGCGCTGGCGGTCGTGGCCTTCGCGGTGACCATCACCTTTGATCCGGAAATGTGGCCGCCCAACCATTTCGTGGCCGTGGTCATCGCGGCGCTTTCGGCCCTGGTGCTGGTGCTTTACCTCATCTCGCTGCGCCTGCCGGGTGAATACGAGCGCCTCGCGATCATCGCCATGCGGGTCGCCATCGTCATGGTCAATGTCGCCTTCTTTGTCGGCTCGTTGTTCGGCGATGACCGGCTGGGCCTCAATGGCATGGCCTTCTCGATTGCCTGGGCGCTGGCCCTGCTGGCCTTTGGCGGCTGGGCAGTGTTTGCCAACCGGCGCTGGGTGGTCAACAGCGTGGCGGTATTCGGCGCCATCCACTTCTTCACCCAGTGGTTCATGGTGCTCGGGGCGCAACCGCTTTCCATCCTTGGCGGCGGCGTCCTGCTGATCGTCTTCGGACTGGCGCTGGCGCGGTTCAACAACTGGGTCGGCCAGCGTCCCACATTGGCGAGGGGCTGACATGCCGATTGCCGCCGCACGCTTCCGCGAACTGCTGGGATTCGAGGATCGCGGCATCACCCTTGTCGCGCAATCCGAGCAGCCCAAGGGCGACTATGTAATCGAGCATCTGCGCTTCCGGATCGGCGATGAGGAGGTGCGCGGTATCCTGACCCGGCCAAGAGAGGTCGAGGGACGGCTGCCGGCGATCCTCTATGGCCATTCGCATGGCGGGGGCTACGCCATCGGGGCGCGCGAACTGCTGGACGGGCGGGAATACCTGGTGAGCCCGCTGGGTCCGGTCTTTGCCCGTGCCGGCTATGTGACGCTCTGCATCGACATGCCCGTTTTCGGCGAGCGGGCGACGGTGAGCGAGAGCTTTGCCGCCAAGAAGCTGCTCTGGTATGGCAAGTCGCTCTTCGGGCAGATGCTGTGCGATCACGGCGCGGCCCTCAGCTACCTGGCGGCGCGGGATGACGTCGATGCTCGCCGCATCGGCGCCTTCGGCATATCCATGGGCTGCGTGCTCAGTTATTGGCTGGCCGCCATCGACAAGCGGATCGCCGCCGTGGCGCATCTCTGCTGCTTTGCCGATTTCCGCACCATGATCGAGCTGGGCGCGCATGACGGGCACGGCATCTACCTCACCGTGCCCGGACTTCTCCGGGAAGCCGATGGCGGCACGATTGCCGGGCTGATTGCCCCGCGCCCGCAATTGATCTGCGTGGGCGAAGCCGATGCCCTGAGCCCGCCCGAGGCGGTCGCGCGGGCCATGGAGGATCTTCGCCCGGCCTATGCTGATGCGCCCGACCTGCTCGAATTCCTGAGTGAGCCCGGCGTGGGGCATCAGGAGACCGACACGATGCGGACGGCCGTGCTGGACTTCTTCGCGCGCCGGCTAGGCTAGCCCGACCATCTTCATGGCCTGGCGCAGCAGATCCGGGTTGGCCCAGAGCATGTAGGCGCCAAAGGCGAGGGCGGCGAGGGTCGCGAGGCCAAAGAGCTTTTTCATCAGTGAAAAGACCAGCCAGATCAGGATGGCGGCACCAATGCCGAGGGCAAGAAGGGTGGAGGTATCGGTGGGCATTTTTGCCTCTGTTGAGCGGGATGCCGGTCTCTAGGAGACCGGCGTGCCGAGATTGTGGCGGGGGGTGGGGCAATGGGGCCGTCGGTCTGTTCTTGTCTCCGCTCTTCTTCAGCCCTCGACAGTAATCTTGATCGCACTCGGTTCGACACCGAACGCAAGGGCCAGACGGCGCTTGGCCTCGGTAATGGTGAGTGGGCGATCCTCCTCGGGCTGCCGCTCGATCGCCGCAACATTCGAGGGCTCGACGGCCTCAGCCAAGTCCTCCTCCTGCACACCATTCGCCGTCCCTCGGAGCAACGGTACGCGGGCGACGGGAGGAAACTTAAGTCCGATACCTGCGCCAACGAAGGAAGTCGGCTCCTTCGCCTCCTCGGTGTAGAGCGAAATCCAATTGCCATGCGAGACGTCGAAGTCGGGGTTCGCAGCGTAACGAGCGCTAAAATTCTTGTTGAGGCGCTTGCGCACCTCGTCTGCCGTAAAGTCGTGAACAAGGCCAATCTTTTCCTTGCCTTCATCGCGGGTGTTTAGCGCCACAACGATAACCCGCTTCACGTCAACATCATCCATGCCGAGCCACTTCCCGCTGTTGTCACGCGGAAAAGCAAACCACTGATCCTGGGACGTGCGGATCGCCACGTTGAACTCTTCCGTGCCCTTCTTTACGCGGCGCAAGCTCTTCTTTCCGGAGCGCGGCACCCGTGAGACTTCGTAGCCCTGCTCCTCCAAATACTCGATACCAATTTCAAAGAGACGCTTGGCGTACTGAACTTTATCAGGCGTTGCATAGATATTTGTCATTTCGCATGAATTCCTTTCTAGATCGGTTGGGCAACATATGAAGTGATATCAAAGAGAAGTCAATATCAAATCGTGGAGAAATCCGAATAGGGGCATATGGGTGCCATTTCTCTTGAACGTTTTGGAGAGAACGCCAAGAGAAACGAAGGCTGGTCCCTATAAGTCGGGTTTCTTTGTATAGCGCCCTTGGCTCGCTCTTACGGCAACAACTCTCAATCGACCGCCGTCCCGTTACCGTCCGGAGCATAACCCCCAAAAATTCCGCTTGCTTCGAACCGTACCGTACGGTACGCCAGCGAACGGAAAGGCGCCGGGACGTTCGGTGCCGTTCGAATGGGAGAGGTTCCCGTGGCCCTGGCCATCAAGGTCAACGAAGAGACATTCACTCCGCGCCAGCAGGCTGTGCTGACGGCGGCGCTGGATCTGCTCGTCGAGAATGGCGATGGGCTGACCATGACCGCCGTGGCGCGGCGCGCCTCGTGCTCGAAGGAAACGCTCTACAAGTGGTTCGGCGACCGCGACGGGCTGCTGACAGCGACGGTGCAGTGGCAGGCGGCCAAGGTGCGCATGCCCTATGTCGATCGCAGCCACATCAATTTGAAGGCCCTGCGCGGCAGCCTCGAGCAGTTTGCGCGCGACCTCCTCACCACCATTATCGGCGAAGTTTCCATCACCCTCAACCGCACCGCCATTACCCATGCGGCGCAGGAAAAGGATGACCTGGGCAATATCGTCTTGGAAAACGGCCCCATGGCCATCCGTCGGCGCCTGAAACCCATTCTCGAAGCGGCGCGGGATGCGCGCCTCCTGCGCTTTTCCTCGAGCGAGGAAGCCTATCGCACTTTCTTTGGCCTGGTCGTCCGCGACGTGCAGATCCGTCTGTTGCTCGGCGACAAGAGCCTGACCCAATCCAATGTCGAGGCCAACATCGAAGCCGATGTGAAGGCCGCGGCGGACCAGTTCCTGGCCCTCTACGGGGCCAAGGCCAACACTTAAGACAAATCGCACAGTATCCAGGGAGAACCCCAATGCGCGTCTATTACGATCGTGATGCCGATCTCAACATCATCAAGTCCAAGAAGGTCGCCATCATCGGCTACGGTTCGCAGGGCCATGCCCATGTGCTGAACCTGCGCGACTCGGGCGTCACCAATGTCGCCGTTGGCCTGCGTCCCGGTTCCGCCTCGGCCAAGAAGGCCGAAGGCGAAGGCCTCAAGGTGATGTCGGTCGCCGAGGCTTCGGCCTGGGCCGATGTCATCATGCTGCTCATCCCCGACGAGCTGCAGGCCGATACCTACAAGAAGGACATCGAGCCCAATATCCGTGACGGCGCTGCCCTGGCTTTCGCCCACGGCCTCAACGTCCACTTCAACCTGATCGAGCCCAAATCGACCGTCGACGTGATCATGATCGCGCCCAAGGGTCCGGGTCACACCGTGCGCGGCGAATACCAGAAGGGTGGCGGCGTGCCGTGCCTGATCGCCGTGCACCAGGACGCCTCGGGCAATGCCCATGACATCGCGCTGGCCTATGCCTCGGGCGTTGGCGGCGGCCGTTCGGGCGTCATCGAGACCAATTTCCGCGAAGAATGCGAAACCGACCTCTTCGGCGAGCAGGTCGTGCTCTGCGGCGGTCTCGTCGAACTGATCCGCGCCGGTTTCGAGACGCTGGTTGAAGCCGGCTACGCGCCGGAAATGGCCTATTTCGAGTGCCTGCACGAAGTGAAGCTGATCGTCGACCTGATCTACCAGGGCGGCATTGCCAACATGAACTACTCGATCTCGAACACGGCCGAGTGGGGTGAATATGTCACCGGCCCGCGCATCATCACCTCGGAAACCAAGGCCGAGATGAAGAAGGTGCTGCACGACATCCAGTCGGGCAAGTTCACCTCCGAATGGATGCAGGAAATCAAGTCGGGCGGCGGCGCCCGCTTCAAGGCGACCCGTCGCCTGGCCGACGAGCACCCGATCGAGGAAGTCGGCGCCAAGCTGCGCGACATGATGCCCTGGATCAAGGCCGGTGCCCTCGTGGACAAGGCCAAGAACTAAGACTTCAGGGAACGGGGGCCGCGGCCCCCGTTTTCGTTTATGGATATTGAAATCATCCCAATCGCTGGAACGGACATGCGGCCTGCCCCCGGCGCATGGACCCTGCCGGACTGGCTGCGCGCCGAAGTGCCCGCCAGCTGGGCGCGGCGCAAGGCGAAGACCCCGCAGGTCTGGGATGGGCGCATCCTTGGCTTCAGCGCTGTAGCTATTGGTCAAGATGGCGTTCTGCGGGCCGAGGCGCGCGAGGATGCCTATTCGGCCTTTCTGGCCTGGCATGAAGCAGGATTTCCCGACATCGGCATAACCCATGCCTTCGGTGCGGCGTGGATCTGTTCGAGCGACGGGGCGCTGATCCTGGGCGTGATGGGCCAGGGCACCGTCAATGCCGGTCGCGTCTATCCGCCGGGCGGGTCGCTGGAGCCGGGCGACCTGCGGGAAGATGGGAGCGTCGATGTCGAAGGGTGCATCGCGCGCGAGCTCAGCGAGGAAACCGGGCTCGAGGCCGGGGACGCGGTGGCAGGTCCGCTGCTGGCCATTTTCCAGGGCCCGCGGCTATGCATTTCCCGGGCTTTCCATTTCGACATGACGGCCGTCGATCTCGTCGCGAGCATCCGCGAGAACCTCGAAGGGCAGGAGCATCGCGAGCTGGCCGATGTGGTGGCCTGCCGGACGGTGGAGGATGGCCGCCGTGCCGGTGCCCTTGCCGACTACGCCGCCGAAGTCCTCACGGCCGTGTCGGCGGGACGGCTGGTGCTGTAGTCTTCCTGTCGCCCGAATATCTGCTAGTCTTGCCGCAGCGTCTCTAGTCCCCGACCTTCCCCACCCGGAGGTATTTCGTGACTATGACTAAGCGGTTCAGGCTCTACCTGATCAAGCCGTCGCATTATGACGACGATGGCTATGTGATCCAGTGGCGGCTCTCGCCCATTCCCTCCAACTCGCTGGCTTCCGTGCATGGCCTCGTGCGCGATGTGATCGACCGCCGGGCGCTGGGAGATGACTGGCAGGTCGAGGTCGAGCCCGTGGACGAGACCAATACCGAGATCGACGTGCGGTCCATCGCCGAGGATTGCCGCGCGGCGGATGCGGCGCTGGTCATGCTGATCGGGGTGCAATCGAACCAGTTTCCACGGGCGCTCGATATTGCCCGGCCCCTGCGGGCGGCCAATGTGCAGGTGGCCATTGGCGGCTTTCATGTCTCGGGCGTGATTTCCATGCTCAATGGCGAGGATGCCGATTTCCGCCGGGCGGGCGAGATGGGGATTTCCCTTTTCGCCGGGGAGATGGAGGGGCGCACCGACGAGGTGCTGATTGACGCGGCCGAGGGCAAGCTCAAGCCGCTCTACAATTTCATGAACGACCTGCCGGGCATCGAGGATACGCCGGTGCCCTTCATGCCGGCCGAACATGTCTCGCGCACGGCCTATAACCTCACCAGCTTCGATGCGGGCAGGGGATGTCCCTACCAGTGTTCGTTCTGCACCATCATCAATGTACAGGGCCGCAAGTCACGGCGCCGCTCGCCGGACGATATCGAGAAGATCATTCGGCTCAACATGAGCCAGGGCGTGCACCGCTATTTCATCACCGACGACAATTTTGCCCGGAACAAGGACTGGGAGGCCATTCTCGACCGGCTGATCCATATGCGCGAGGTCGAGGGGCTGAAGTTCAACTTCATCATCCAGGTCGATACGCTCTGCCACCGCATCCCGAACTTCATCGAGAAATGCTCGCGGGCCGGGGTGACGCGGGTGTTCATCGGGCTCGAAAACGTCAATCCGGCCAACCTGAAAGACGCCAAGAAGCGGCAGAACAAGATCACCGAATACCGGGTCATGCTGCAGGAATGGAAGAAGTGGCGGGTGATCACTTATGCCGGGTATATCCTGGGCTTTCCCACCGATACGCCCGAGCGGATCATGCATGACATCGACGTGGTCAAGCGTGAGCTGCCGGTCGATATCCTGGAATTCTTCTTCCTGACGCCGCTGCCGGGATCGGAGGATCACCAGAAGCTGCACCGGGCCGGGGTGGCAATGGACCCGGACATCAACAAATACGACCTCAATCACTACACCACCGCCCATCCCACGATGAGCAAGGCCGAGTTCGAAAAGGTCTATGCCGACGCCTGGAGCCGCTATTACACGCTCGACCATGTCGAGACGATCATGCGGCGGGCTGCGGCCTCAAACATCTCCACCTCGCAGATTCTGCTGCTCTGCACCTGGTTCATGGGGGCGCTCAAGATCGAGGGCGTGCATCCGCTCGAAGTGGGCTGGATCCGCATGAAATCGCGCCTCAATCGGCGGCACGGGATGCCCATTGAACCGGCCATCCTGTTCTATCCAAAATACTATGCCGAACTCGGCTGGAAGCTGATGCGCTGGGGCTGGCTCTATTTCCGCTTTGGCCTCAAGCAGCTCAAGGTTGAGCGCGACCCCAACCGTCACGCCTATACCGATCTGGCGCTGTCTCCGGTCACCGACCATGACGCGGAGGACCTCGAGCTCTTCAAGACCAGCGATGCAGTGGCCTGGCTCGACCAGCAGAAGCGGATCAATGACGCCCAGCACGGGATCAAGGCGCCCGCGGCGGAGTAGGCCCTTTGTCACCCTCCCCCTTGAGGGGAGGGTAGTGGAGCTGGCTGCGCAGCGGCCTAGCGCAACTAGGGTGGGGGTGTCGGATGGTGTTGCAGATGTCGATTTTACTGGAGGCGCTGACACCCCCACCCGAGCGCCGCTAAGGTCCTGACGGACCTAAGCTCTGCTTGCCCTCCCCTCAAGGGGGAGGGTGACGCAGAGGCCGGGGTCGAAGTCCAAACTAAACAGTCCACCCTTTGTGGCGAGGGTGACATTGTGCGTGACGCAACATCGCTGGCAACCGCAGGAGCACCTTCCCCCTGGCGTTCAACTGGCCTAGAAGTTCTCTCGCAGGCGAGGGAGGCGAGTCATGGCACTGCCAGAATTTCCGGTCGAAGGTGGATGTTCGTGCGGCGCGGTGCGCTACCGGCTCAAGGCCTCGCCGCTCAGCGTCTACAATTGCCACTGCAAGGACTGCCAGCGCTTCTCGGGCACGGCCTGGTCCATGTCGATGATCGTCAAAACCGAGGATTTCGACGTGACCGGCGAAACCGCCAGCTATGATCGCAAGGCTGACAGCGGCAATGTCATCCGCATGAATTTCTGCGCCCGTTGTCATGGCTGGATGTGGAATGACCCGACGCTGCCCGGCATCAAGGTGGTTCGGGCCGGCACGCTCGACAACATGGATTGGGCCAAGCCGGTGGGCAATATCTGGATCGACAGCAAGGCCGCCTGGGTCGATATCGATCCTGCGCTAGCGAATTTTTCCAAGGGCATCGCGGACCGCAAGCCGCTTTTCGACGCCTGGACCCGGGCACATCAGGACTGAGCCATGAACACCGAAGACGATATCGATCGCGTGAAGCGCCAGGAACAGGAGCTCGTGCTCCCCATTTTCGACGAGGCCGTAGCCTATGAGATCGGCTCATCGATCCGGGCGCGCGCGATTGCCGAGGGCCTGTCACTCGTCGTGGACATCCGGACCTGGGACCGGCAACTGTTCTTTTCCGCAACCCCTGGCACCAGCGCCGACAATGCCGAATGGGTGCGCCGCAAGGTCAATTCCGTGCGCCGCTTCCAGCGGGCCAGCTACCGGTTGGTATTGGAACGCGGCGAAGCACCGTTCTCGGAGCAGTCCGGCGCCAGCCCGGCCGACTATGTGATTGCCGGTGGCGGATTTCCCATCCGCGTGCCGGGCGCGGGGATTGTTGGCGCGCTGACCATTTCGGGCCTGCCGGGCTGGAAGGACCATGCCGTGGCGGTGGATGCCCTGTGTGACCACCTTGGTAAATCGCGCGCCAGCTATGCGCTGCCCGAGGCCGGCAATTGAAGCTCCCCTACCTTGTCCTCGACGTCTTCACGCGGACGCCTCTCAAGGGCAATGGCCTTGCCGTCGTACCCAAGGCCGATGGGCTGATGGACAATGAGATGCAAGCCATCGCGCGGGAGTTCAACCTCAGCGAGACCGTGTTCATATGCAAGCCGCAGAATGAGCGCAACATGGCCGCCTTGCGCATTTTTACGCCCTACCAGGAACTCCCATTCGCCGGGCATCCGACGGTGGGCGCTGCGGTGACGCTGGGTCTCAATAGCCGGGCCTCGGCGATCCGCATGGAAGAGAAGGTAGGGCTGGTGACGGCGCTGTTCGAGCGCATCGACCGGCGAACGGGGGAGGCGCGCTTCACCCTGCCGCGCCTGCCGTCGCGCCTTGCCGACCTGCCCGACCGTCTGGGCATGGCCCAGGCTCTCGGCGTCGAGACCGACGAGATCGGCTGCGGTGTCTTCAAGCCGGCAGTCTTCTCGGCGGGTGTCACCTTCCATCTCGTACCTGTCCGCGATGCGCAGGTGTTGAGGAAAGTTCAGGTCAACCGCACCGCCTGGAATGACGTGTTCCACCATGAGCATCACTCGGCCTATGTCTTTACCCTCACACCCGAGGAGCGCGACAACGACATTGCCGCCCGCATGTTCGGCATGGACCTCGGTGAGGACCCGGGCACCGGCTCGGCCGCGGCAGCCCTGATCGGCATGCTGGCGGAGCAGGAAATCGGCACCGGGCAGACCGACTATGTGCTGCGCCAGGGGCATGAAATGGGTCGGCCATGCCGCATCACGCTGCAGTCGCGCAAGGAGAACGACGTGCTGGTGCACGGCGCCATCGGTGGGCAGGCAGTGGTCGTGGCCGAGGGCGTGCTGGACCTGGATTGAAGTGGGCCGCCATACCCCCACCCTTGATCCCTCCCCACAAGGGGGAGGGAGACGATGAACATTGGCAACTGATTCCTGCGCCTCCCTCCCCTTGATGGGGAGGGAATGAGGGTGGGGTGATGCGGACTGCGCTGCGTCCTCTTCCTCACCGACCCAAAACCCCCTACTCTCTCCGCCGGGGACTAGCAGCAAGGGGAGAGGGCGATGGATATCGTCATCAATCTGCTTATTTTCGTTCACATCGTCGCCTTCGTCGTTGGTGGCGCCAATTCGGTGGTCGGACCGGTGATCGGGGCCAGAATGGCGTCGGCGTCGCCAGACCAGCGGGCCGGCTATGTCGGGGTGATGAACACGCTGGGCCAGACGGGCAAAATCGCCATGGTAGCGCTGCTGATAACCGGGCCGCTGATCATGTTCCTCAAATATGGCGGACTGGGCGGGGCCTCGATCTGGTTCTGGATCAAGATGGTGCTGGTGGCGGCCATGCTCGCGGCGATCGTCTATGGCGGCATCCAGTTCAAGAGGTCGCAGGGCGGCGACATGGCGGCTGGCCAGCGGGCAGGACTGGCGCATCGGATCACCGGGCTCGCTTTCCTGGGCGTGTTGTTGTCGGCCGTGTTCGCGTTCAACTGACGACAAAAAAGTAACACTATGGGCCTGCCCGGTCTTGCGCCGGGGGGCAGTTTCGCGCATTGTTCGCGTCAACGACCAGCGTACCAGAGCGTACTTATGCAGCGCCGCCGCGCCAAAGCCATTGCAATCGCACAGACCCAGGAGCGTAACCGCGCCCTGACGATCGCTGCTGGCCTGCTGCTGCTGCCCGCCGCGCTTCTTCTCCTTCTTATCAGCCCCTGATCACCGGCAGCTCGAACAGTCGAGCGGGTCGTCAGGGGAATGTGCCATAAACCGAACACATGAAAATGTCCGGTCCAGCGAGCCATTGCCTCGGGGCCGATAGGAAAGAGCCTGAAATGTCTGCATCCGCCACCAATTCCAACAAAGAACGCGTCTTCATCTTCGACACGACGCTGCGCGACGGCGAACAATCTCCCGGCGCCACCATGACGCTGGAGGAAAAGCTCCAGGTCGCCGAGACGCTGGACGAAATGGGCGTCGACATTATCGAAGCGGGTTTTCCCATTGCCTCTAATGGCGACTTCGAGGCCGTGGTGGCCGTCGCCAAGCAGGTGAAAAACGCGACGGTAGCGGGCCTGGCCCGTGCCATCACCGCCGATATCGACCGCGCTGGTGAAGCGGTGCGCCATGCCCGCAAGGGGCGCATCCACACCTTCGTATCGACCTCGCCCATCCATCTGGCCCACCAGATGAAGAAGACCGAGGACGAGGTGATCGAGATCATCGCCCGCACGGTGGCGCAGGCCCGCAACCTGGTGGACGATGTCGAATGGTCGGCCATGGACGCGACCCGCACGCCCATCGAATTCCTGAAGCGCTGCGTCGATACCGCGATCAAGGCCGGCGCCACCACGATCAACCTGCCCGACACGGTGGGCTATGCGGTGCCCGAAGAGCACTTCCGCATGTTCAAGACCATCATCGAGAGCGTGCCGGGCGCGGACAAGGCGATCTTCTCGGTGCATTGCCACGATGACCTGGGCATGGCCGTGGCCAATTCGCTGGCCGGTGTGGCTGGCGGTGCGCGGCAGATCGAATGCACCATCAACGGTCTGGGCGAGCGCGCCGGCAATGCGGCGCTGGAAGAAGTGGTGATGGCGCTGCGCACCCGCGGTGACGCCATGCCCTACTATACCGAAATCGACAGCACCCAGCTCAGCCGCGCCAGCCGCGTGGTCTCTGCGGCCTCGAACTTCCCGGTGCAATACAACAAGGCCATCGTGGGCAAGAATGCCTTCGCCCATGAGAGCGGCATCCACCAGGACGGCATGCTCAAGAATGCCGAAACCTATGAAATCATGACCCCGGCCAGTGTCGGCATCAAGGAAACCACCCTGGTCATGGGCAAGCATTCGGGTCGTGCGGCCTTCAAGGACAAGCTCAAGGAACTGGGCTACGAGCTGGGCGACAATGCCTTCCAGGAGGCGTTCCAGCGCTTCAAGGACTTGGCTGACCGCAAGAAGCATGTCTATGACGCTGATATCATCGCGCTGGTGGACGACGAGGTGGGCTCGGTGGGGGATCGCATCAAGCTGGTCGACATGGAAGTGATTTCCAAGACCGGGGGGGTGCACAAGTGCAACCTGGTCGTCACCATCGACGGGCAGGAGACGGCTGTTTCCTATGAAGGGACCGGTTCGGTGGACGCCATCTTCAACGCCATCAAGCAGGCGTCGGGGCAGAACCCGCATCTGGTGCTTTATGCCGTTGACGGCGTCACCGGCGGCACCGATGCGCAGGCATCGGCCCATGTGCGTCTCGAAATGAACGGCCGGATCGCCTCGGGCAATGCTGCCGAGCCCGATACGCTGGTGGCGTCGGCACGCGCCTATCTCAACGCCCTCAACCGCGTGATGATCGAGCGCGGTGCCTCGGCGCAGGGTGCACTGGCCGGTTAGTCATCGAGACAATCCCCGCGCCCCGACCTGTGGCGGGCGGGGCGAGGAGGACTGGATGGGCTATGCCTTGATCGAAGTGCGTATGCGTGAGGACTGGGCGGCGTTCCATGACATCCGCCGGACAGAGCTGTTCGAGGCAAGAGGGCGTCACGGCATATATGACGATAAGCATCCGGACGATGTCGCCGATTTTGCGCATCCTTACCTGCTGAAGCATGACGGTCGCCCACTGGGGACGACTCGACTGGATGTGCGCGGCGATGGCACCGGCATCTTCCGCCTGGTGGCGATTACTGCTGACGCCCAGGGCAAAGGACACGGCAGGGTCTTGTCGGAGATGGTGGAAGCCAAGGCCAGGTCCCTCGGCATCGGCACGCTTTATGTGAACGCCGCCGATACGGCGGTCGGCTTCTACGAAAAGACCGGCTGGACGCACTTCCTGTGGGATGAAGCAGAGCTGGTAGGCATTGCCAGCACTTGCGTGCAAATGCGGAAGCTGCTGTAGCCTTGGCTCCGACGACTCCGGGGCGAGGACTGCGCAGCATGATCAATCTATCCGAACTCCGCGGCGGACTTCTTGTCCTCGCGGGGTTGGTCATTTTCGTGCTCGCATTGGCCATCGTGACGCCAGGCCTGCCGGGCGAACTGCTGCTGCAGAGCCTGCGCTTGCATATTCTGGCCGGTGGACTGGCCCTGGCGGTCCTCATGCTCGTGGCAGGCCTGCGCTGGCGGGCCCTGATGTTCCTGTTGTGCCTGGGAGCGGCCGGGATACACGGCGTCATGCCGCTGCTTGATATGCACGCCCGACGCGGCGCCGCGCCTGCGGGTGCGCAGGCCACCATGCTGGACGTGCTGAGCTACAATGTCCTGACGGGCAATCCGCGGGCCGGGGAGGTGGTGCAATTCATCGTCGAAGCCGCTCCGGATGTCGCGGTGATCATGGAAACTCCGGGTGTTGGCGATTATCTGGACGAGCTCTCGGCGGTGCTGCCCTATCGCCTCGGTTGTGCGGATCCCAATACCTGCGATCTCTCCATTCACTCGAAATACCCCATAATCGAGGGGAGCATCCGCCGTCTCTGGCCCTTCCAGAATGAGCGATTCCTCCTGGCGCGGATCGAGAAGGAAGGCGTGCCGGTCACGATCGTCGGGGTCCACTTTTCCAAGCCTTATTTCGATCAGGCCTCGTGGGTCGAGACCGAGCAACTGGTCCGCATCCTCAAACGTGTCGAGGGGGAGGTGATCCTCACCGGCGATTTCAACGCCGCGCCGTGGTCCGATACGGTACTATACCTGGCCGAAAAGGCGGAGCTCATCCCGGGACCGGTCCATCCGGCAACCTGGCCCGTCCGCGCGGGGCCGCTGGGCGTTCCCATCGACAACATGTTCACGCGGGGCAATGCGCGCATCCTCGAGATTGCGGCGGGCGAGGACAGTTTCGGCTCGAACCACCGCTATCTGCGGGCAACGGTGGGGCTCTATCCGGCCCGTTGAGCGCTATCGAGGGCGATCGGCAGGGCCTCGGCCAGAATGTCGAGGGCGGCGTCGGGCCCGGCGCTGATGCGGATATGCTGGTCGAGGCCGGGCGCAGCTGGCTTGCGGACAAAGACGCCCTGAGCGGCCAGTCCTTCAAGGACGGCCACGGCAAATGAACCATCGCGCCCGCAATCCACGGCGACAAAATTGGTGGCCGAGGGGCGGGCCAGCAGTCCGTTGTCCCGTGCGATCTCCGCGATCCGCCGGCGGGCCGCCGCGATGGCATTCACAGCTTCATGCAGATAGGCCTGGTCATCCAGAGCGGCGAGCGCAGCGACCTGAGCGGCCTTGTTGACGCCGAAATGGTTGCGGATGCGGTTGAAGGCGCCCACCAGTCGTCGGTGTCCGATGGCATAGCCGCAGCGCAGGCCGGCCAGGCCATAGGCCTTGGAGAAGGTCCGGAGGCGGAGAAGATTGGGGCGTGCCGTATCGAGCGGCAGGGGGGAGGCCGGGGCGGTTTCCAGATAGGCCTCGTCGAGGACGATCAGGCAGGTCTCGGGAACGGCGTCGATGAAGCGGGCAATGTCCGCGACGGGCCAGAAGGAGCCCATGGGATTATCCGGATTGGCCAGATAGACCATCTTGGCGTCGGTCTCGCGAGCATGGGCGGCAAGGGCTTCCGGGTCCTCATGCATGCCGGCATAGGGCACGAAGCGCAGGTCCCCGCCATAGCCGACAACGTGATAGTTGAAGGTGGGGTAGGCGCCCAGCGAGGTCACCACGATATCGCCCGGGGCGATGAAGAGGCGGACCAGAAGCCCCATGAGGCCATCTATGCCCTCGCTGATGGTCACTTCGTCATTGGCGATGCCCAGATGTGCGGCCAGGGCCGTGCGCAGCTCGTAATTCTCCGGATCAGGGTAGGTCCAGAATCCTGGCGTGGCCTCGCGCAGGGCGGCGATCACCTTTGGGCTCGGCCCGAAGCCGGATTCATTGGCACCGATTCGCGCCCTTGTCGGAATGCCCGTGCGCCGTTCGATGGCTTCGGGGCCCACAAACGGGACGGTCTCGGGGAGGACGTCGACAATGGCGGTGAAGGGGGGATGGGACACGGGTGAGCCTTGCGGTGCGATTCCGCCCCGATCTTAGCGCGGCGAAGTGCACATGGCAGCCATGCAAAGACGGCTCGTTTCAGGCGCCCCCGATGTTTTGCACAAGGCCGAGACGCGCGGACGGCCTGCAAATGCCCGTGCTGCGGCCCTCTCGCGCCGAAAGGCGAAAACGCGCAATTTGCGTCAAATGCCGGACGCGTGGGCAAGGAGTCGAGAACTACGACGGCGCAGGTTGGGCCTGCGCCACCACTGGCGATTCTGCGACAATCTACACCTCAAGGAGACTGCGCGTGCCTCCCACATACGTGCTTGCACGTGATCATTTGCAGCGTGCTGCCACCATTCTGCAGGGAACGGACCACCGCTCCCGGCAATTGCGTCACATCATTGAACGGACGATCGGCTTGATGGAAGAATTCCGCGCCGAACCCGTTGCCCCGGTCAGCAACGTCCTCGAACTGGACGACTATCGGCATCGCCGGCAATAGGCTGCAGCGCCCGGTCCTGCGATCGGGCGCTGACTTGGCTAAGCGACATCCCCCCGTCGCAAATAATCCGCACAATCGCACTTTGGGTGCTGGACAGGGTGGAATCCCTTCGCTATAGAGGCGCCACTTTGGTGCCGAGGCGCTTCAAAACGTCCCCGGGTGCATAGCTCAGATGGTAGAGCAGCTGACTCTTAATCAGCGGGTCCAAGGTTCGAGTCCTTGTGCACCCACCAAAGCCTCCCTTATTTCGTAAGGGTTTACGACAGGCGACCTTCGGGTCGCCTTTGTTGTTTTTGGCGACTAGGACGGGATTAGGACGGCGGCGCATAAGAAGAAGGGCCCCGAAGGGCCCTTGCTCATTCGTCGACAGTCGGATGGCACCACTCGCAGTCTGGATCGGTGCAGTCTTCTAGGCTCGCGATATCATCCAGAGCAAACGAAAAGTCTTCGACTGCTGGATAGTCGACGTGCGAAGTGATTGATGTGACTGTCGTGTGCAGTCCATCGACGCTGCCGAAGCACTTGCCGGCCGGGGCTATAAGCTGAAGAGTTCGATACGACTGATATTTGTTTTCCGGCTCATAATCTACAGTGACGCCGGACTTCTTCGCGGCCCGCCGTACTTGCGCTAGCGTGACGGTCATTTCTTCTTCCCTTCATTGTGCATGTCGGCAATTGCCTTGAGCGTCTCGAGCATCGCACTGCGCTTCCGTCCCGGCTTCTGCGGCGCCGGTGCGCCGGCGATCCATTCTGGCGGCACCCCGTAGCGATCGAACATCGTCGCAAGCCGGGCGATAGGAGGGGAGATGGGGCGATGCCCCGATTCCAGCTTTCGCAGTGTGCCGCTCACCACGGCATCGGTTCCGGTGTAGCCGAGGGCCTGCCCAAACTGAGCCGTCGATAGGCCCAGCTTCTTGCGAATGGCGGCGAGAGCGGGGCCGGTCATGACAACGCCTTCAGCTTGAGTGCCACGCTGAATCTTTCCGACTTGATGGCTTCCAGACGCGCGGTGATCTCGTCGTACCGAGCGGCCATACCAGGGTATGCGGGATCGCTCTCGCCGCCCGTCAGGGCCTCCGCGTCGCGTTGCAGCTGGGACAGGTTTGCGTCGAGAGCGTTCTTCTCGTCGTCGAGTGCCTGGATCGCGGAGACTGCCTCCATCTTCTCGGCTGTCGTTGCGTCGGGCGCTTCGGCCAGTTGGCGGTTGATCTCCTTAACCGCGGCCGCGAAGGTCTCTTTGTTCCAGCGCCCCGAGCACTGAAACGCGCCAGCAATCACATCGTAGTGGAAGTCCCCGAGGCTGATTTCTTTGAAGCGGTAGGTCGAGATCGTCTCACCAGCGAAGCGGTAGCCGTGATTGGGCAGCTTCTCGATGCCAGCTAGGCCGTTGGCAGTTTCGGCCTTGAAGTAGACGCGATGCTCTCCTGTGCCGCCCTTCCATTCCTTGCCGCCCATAGCGACAAGGCGTGCGATCTTGTCGGTCTCGTCGTGGATCAAAGTGTTCATCTACGGTCTCCAAGGAAGCGCCGCGCTTCCAATGACCACAATATAAAGTTCTCCATAGAGAACATCAATGGCGCGGACTCCAGAATCCGATGTCGCAATGCATTATGTCTATAATGCTTGTAAAATCAGTATGTTAGCGACCGTTCATTTTCCCGGCTACCGGGTCCGTAAAATGCCATCGAATTTTCTTCCGGACAGCGGCACTATTCCAGGCTAGCTATGCCCGCAGGTCGCCATCGGTGTGACCACCTATCCCTAGGCCCAGCCCGCATGAGCGGAGTGCCATAGGGCAGGGGCCGGGAACCGGCCCAACACAATTTCACATGACATCGAAGGACAAGACCGCGCCGTCCGATGGCGCTCGCGAGCATTTTACCGCTCGCCAAAAGTCACACCACGCATTCCTGAGCGGCTCACGCCCCGACGTCGACGATCTCCTCGCCGGCAGCCCATTCATGTCCGACGACATCAGGATCGACGCCCGCAGCTGGTGCGAGCACATGCTTAGCAACGCCGCCGATCTGCGTAGCTATCAAGCGATGGTCCGCGACTCTGGCTGCGGCGTGAATATGCGCACGGCGCTGCGCGCTCTCCGTGACAGCGTGTCTTTGCAGACTCTCAAGCCAGTCGAAGAAGCGGCGCGAGCGGTGCACGACGACGATGCGGTCGCACGCATGCTCGTCTATCGCAGTTGCTTGAGGGACGAAGCCGCTCGGCGAGAGCTGTCACTTATCGCAAGCGGCGAGCACTACGGCGACAGCGGATTCACTACGGCGCAGAGGCACTGCGTCGCTCTGGGCCTTCTGCACTCATATAGCCGCCCGTCGATGCGCGACTACCACGGTCGCGGACGGGATTGGCTATCGAAGCAAGCGAGAGCGCTTGAGGATATCAGGCTCGCCGCCGTCGAGGCAAAGGCAGCGGAAAGGACCGGGCTTTCGGCTGTCCTGACGCAGTCCGAGCTCGAAGCCGACGCTGAGTGGATTGATCGCATCATTAACGAAGACCGTGGCGAGATCCCCGAGACAGCGCCGCGCGAGACCTTCGGCGTCGTCGTCGTACCGGCGCTCGCCGAGGGCGGGACGGCGTGGCGAAAGGAGATCGTGAAGTCGTGGAATGGCATTGCCGGCACTCGTCTGCCAGCTGTCGATCGGGGCGATCTCGCAGCGCATCGGCGTTCGCTTGTTACGCGATGGCCGCATGCCGAAGAGATCATCGACGTCGTACTTGGCGACCTCGCCGCCACGCCCGCCGTGCGATTCCGGCCGACGCTGCTTGTTGGGTCCCCGGGATCCGGCAAGTCGTCGCTGGCGCGGGCGATCTTCGACACCGTGGGCTTGCCATGCGAGTTGCAAAGCTTTGCTGGCCTGCACGACGCGGCATTGATGGGCACTAGCGCGCAGTGGTCGAGCGCCCGAGAAAGCGCGCCCCTGCAGCTTATCAAGCGGTCTGGCAAGGCCAGCGTTGGCATCGTGTGGGACGAGCTCGAAAAGGCCTCCACTGACCGCCGCTCTGGCGCGCCAGCCGAGGCGCTGCTGCCGATGCTCGAAGTCGACCAAGCCCGCCGATATCGCGACCTGTGTCTCGAAGTCGAGGTCGATCTCAGCATGGTCTCGCACTTCGCCACCGCCAATTCGCTCGACGGCGTGCCGGACCCGGTCCGCGACCGCATGCGTATCCTGCAGATGCCGGATCCCGGCTGGCAGCACCTGGGCGTGCTGTCGTCGCAGATCGTGCAGCGGATCGCCCGCGAAAGGGGTGTCGACGCACGCTGGTTTGCGCCGCTGGCAGAAGACGAACTCGATCTCGTCCGGCAGGCGTGGCCGGGAGGCTCGCTGCGGCAGCTCACGCGGATCGTGACGACGATCATCGACGGTCGAGATCGCCTGATTGGGAGGGCTTGAGCATGAGACAACTTCCAGAATTGCTGCTTGCACTCGCCTTTTCAACAGGCGCAACGCCAACTCCGTCCGAGGCCGATCTGGCTGATGCGCCGGTGCTGTCGAACTGGAGCTTGGCAAGGGTGTCCGGCGATGTCGGATTGGCCCTCGTCGGCAGCGTGAAAGGACATCCGCGGCTGGGCGACCGACCGGCCGTGGTCACGTCCGAGCTGGTGGCTTTTGTGCCGGATCAAGGCTGGGCGGTGACGCGGTCGCGTGTGTACCGGCTCGCGCCCCAGCATGGAGGTGCCGATGTCCATTGATCGCAACGAGAGGCTGATTGCGCTGCGGATGTGGGGTGTCGCGGTCGGCATGGTCGAGTACCGCGACCCGGAAGCACGCGCGGTGTCCAGGGCGGCGCTGGAGCGGCCCTGCCCAGAGACGATTTTGCCGCTACTCGAATTCGGCCGGGGTCGGCCATGGCTGCCATGCGTGCTGGACGCGCTCGTCCAGTGCGACATAGCGGCCAGCGAAGACGTTTTGGGAGAACAGGAATGAACTACGACGACATCATCGAACGCAATTCCGCGATCTGCTTGAGCTGCAACACCGAGATCGTGAGCGTTCACAGGCACGATTTCAAATACTGCAAGTGCGGCGATCTGGCGGTCGATGGCGGCACTGAGTATCTGCGCCGCGTCTACAAGCCCGGGGCGCTGTGGAAGGACACATCGATCACAAGGCCGAAGGAGGATGGCGAATGAGTAGCTGGGCAGACAATGGAAGCGCTCTCGACCGCGCGCGAGAGCTGCTGGCCGATCGATTTCCACACACGGCTCCGGCGATCATCGACACGTTCGACATCGCGTATAGCGGCTGGGAGGCCGACTATATGGGCGCTCTCATCACGCGCGATGGCGTGCCGGAAATCGTGATCGTCGATCGCTTCAGCGGTGACACTCGGCCCGACATCGAGCAGGTCCGTGAGCAGCTCGCTGAGTATCGGCGGCTGATTGCGGACACTGAGCGCGTGCTTCGGCGATATGGCGAGCTCGCGGGAATTGCCGATTACGTCGATCAGCACGGCGGCGAGTGGATGCTGCAGCGCGATCCGAACGAGAGTGACGCCGACTATGCTGCACGAAAGCAACTGCTCGGCGGCGATAAGCCAGAAGCCCGCGAGCTGAAGCGGCAGCTCGCGCGGTCGATCGTGTACGCCACAGAAGCGGCGGGAGAGTGGGATCAAGCCGCATTCCTACGCGGCATTGGCTTCCCTCAAGACTGGATGATCTATGCATTCGATACGCCCGCTCGCGTGGCGCTCGCCGAATTCGTCCAAGTCTACGACGCGGCCGCGGCGAAGGCTGGCTGGCAGGCACTGGCCGAGATCGTGAAAGAGGTGATGCAACGGCAGCGATTCAAGGAGTGGCCGTAATGAGGATCTGGGTCGTCTCCGATCTGCACGTGGATTCCACGTTCTGGGTCCCCAATCGCATCCCACCGCACGATGTGATGATCATCGCTGGTGACGTCGACAAGGCCGCCGCCGAGACCGAGCAGACGCTGCTGATGCTGGCGAGATGGTCGCCGTCGCCGCTCGTCTTCACGCCGGGAAATCACGATGTGATGGGAGTCAGCATTGATGCATGGGATCGCAACAACGACGACTTATTTGATCGCGGCATCCACGTGCTGTCGTCCGGCCGGTCCGTCGTTATCGCTGGTACTCGTTTCGTCGGCGCCACGCTATGGACCGACTTCGGGCTAGCGGACGATCTCTACGGCAGCGAAGCGTGGGCGGCAAAACACATGCCGGAATACCAGCGCGTCAGCAAACCTGACGGCAGCCTGATCTGGCCAGCGGACACCAGTGCCGCCCACCGCCAACACCGCGCCGCGATCGAGGGCGTGCTGGCCACGCCGGCTGACGGCCCCACGGTCGTCGTCACGCACCACGCGCCGTCGAGACAATCGATAGCCGGCGCGGTCGAGGTCAACGACGCCGCATTCGCCTCGGATCTCGAGCCGATGATCCTCGAACATCAACCAGCGCTTTGGGTGCATGGGCACGTCCATCAACACAATGACTACCGCATTGGAAACACACGGATTTTGGCGAACCCGCGCGGATATCAAGGCGACGATCATGGCGAGGATAGCGGTTTCATAGAGGACTTCGTGGTGGAAGTAGGGGAGACAGCGCGTTGAAAATGATAGCTAATTCAGGATGTTGGCGGCTTGCAGATCATGATGATCTGCTGGCAGGTCGTGGGCAGGTTGCTGACAGGTGGCGTCATCACTTGCGTGTATGCAGGCAGAAACCCTCTGGACGGGACGTTCGTTCTGGGTAGGTTCGCGTTTACCGGTTGGTGGTGTGCGTGCGTTAAGATTCGCGCAATCGGGGGATAATGCCTTGCAATTGACCAGCATCGATTTGTTCAGCGGCGCCGGAGGCCTGAGCCTTGGGCTGGAGCGGGCCGGCTTCACTTCGGTAATGGCGCTGGACATGAACAAGGACGCTTGCGCCACCTACAAGATGGCAATGCCCCACGCCGAGGTTCTCAATCGGTCGGTGATGGATGTGGACTTCACCCATTGGCGTGGCGTTGACCTCGTCGCTGGTGGTCCTCCTTGCCAACCATTCTCGAACGGTGGCAAGCGGCTCGCAGCCCAAGATGCACGGGATATGCTGCCTCAGTTCGTCCGCGCCGTGAGGGAAGCACGTCCTCGCGCCTTCATCATGGAGAATGTGGCTGGCCTTCTTGCGCCGCGGAACCGCGAATACCTCGACGAGGTGCTCGCAATGTTTCCGGAGGAATACACGGTCGTTGGGCCGCAGCTTATCAATGCTGCCGACTACGGCGTGCCGCAAAAGCGCATGCGCGTCATGATCATCGGTTTTCTCGGGAAGCGCTTCGAGTTCCCGAAAGCCACCCATGGTGTTGGCTCCTATGTGCCGGCGGGCAGTGTGATCAGTCGCGACGAGCTTCAGGGCGAGGCAAACGGTTCGAAGGTGATGTACGCCAAGACGCCGGATCTCCGAGTCAGTCCGTATGCTGGCCAGCTGTTCAATGGTGGTGGGCGCGCCATCAATTTGGCAGTGCCGGCGCCGACGATCTTGGCCTCAGCCGGGGGCAACAAGACGCATTTCATCGACGAGCTGGAACAGGTGCCGAACTATCATCGTCACCTGCTGGGCGGCGGCAAGCCTCGGTCTGGTGCCCTGGAGGGCGGGCGTCGTCTATCCGTGCTAGAATCCGCTCTGATCCAGACGTTCCCGAAGGACATGGTCTTCGCCGGGTCCAGGAGCTCGCAGTACACGCAGGTCGGCAACGCAGTGCCACCGAGGCTGGCAGAGGTCGTCGGCGCGTCAATCGCCAGCGCTCTCAACTAACCCCTCGTCCTTCAGCGCTTCGACGAAGGCATTGGTCCGGCTGGTGTCCGGCTGGTAGCGGTCGAGGTATTCGTAGAGCCGCTGCAGGGCCTCGGCTCGTTGCGGCCGGGTGAGTATCGCCACCACGACCTCGACGACTTGGCGGGTGTCGAGGACCGAGACGTCCTCCGAGACGCCACCAAGAGCCGTGTCGACATCGCCGCGATCGCCCTCGGGGCGTCTGGCGACGATATGGAGCCGCGACAGGTCGTTGTCCTTGATCGTTTTCGTGCTGCCGGCGAGCTTGGTACGCCAGTCGTTGGCAGTGACTTCGAACGCCTCGAGGACACGATTTCCCGTCACGACCTGGACGTCGCCGGCGGCGAATGATGACCGGTCAGACGCGTTGAGGTTCTTGGTCTCGACCCGCGCACGGCCCTCGCCATGGTTCTCGATAGTGGCGTTGAGCAGCGCGGCGACGGTGAACTGGTCGAAGGCGCCACCCGAGGACATGGCCAGCAGCCTGTGCAGCAGCTTCACGACGCGAGCGAATGTCAGCGCACTGCGATTGAGTGCTGGCATCGGCAGCACGGGTCGCGAGGTGGCGGCCACCGAGGCGCAGGTGTATTGCAGCGCGAGCATCCTGTGGTCCTGATCGGCAGTGTTGGCCCACACCAGAAGCCGATCGAACGAAGGGACGTTGCCGCGGTTGAGGACGTCGGTGTTCTTGGCGATGTTCTGATAGGCGTCCTTGACGGCCGCGATGTGCCTCTCGGCGAGGAAGGCGCCGAGTTGCTGGGCGACTGAGCGACCTCCCTGCTGGCGGCGCGTCAGGTCCATAGAGGCGTCGGCCAGGCCGTATCCCAGCTGGATCATGACCCCATCGCGATAGCTCGGACGGTTGTCCGCGAGCACGGCGTTGAGGTCTGCCACGACGGCAGCATCGAGGGTGGTCGCGGCGTTGCCGATGGCTGTCGCGCCCGACGATGGATCGGCGAGGTATCCATCGATCAGCCCGAAGATGTGGTCCCGCGCTGTCTCCGTCGTGCCCATGATTGCTCCTTTGCTTGCCCATCCTGCGTATCCGCTATCGAAATCTGTGGCAACGCACCCGGCAATCCAAAGGGAAACCGCGCATGTTCTCGCTCTGTTTCTGGGAGCGATGGTAGAACTATTGTATGCGAATCAATCTTTCCGACCAGACGGTCGACGCTCTTGCCCTTGTCATCTCAGGTGGCTCGCAGAACGACCCAACGCCGTCGATAGGCTTGTATCGAGCCGGCTGGCAGCTGGTCGAGTTCTTCAAGCCGTTCAAGGTCATCGTCGACCTCTCCACGCACTCTCGCCTGCCGGCGACGAAATCGTCGCTGCAGTACATGTGCTTCCTCGACGATCAGGCCGACCTGAAGAAGGTGGTCGAGCGCGCAGCGGATCCCCGGGACTTCATCGGGGATGAAGACCGCCACGTGCGGGTTATGGATTACCTCAATCGTTTCCTAGCCTACGACAACCTGAAGCTCGAGATGGTCGGCCATGTCGTCAGGCTTTCGGAGATCACCGCCAAGGCGGGCGTGGTGACCGCTTTCAGCGCCGCGGCCGAGGACCTCGACTTCGACACGGTGAATCGGGACCTCGATCGAGCGCTCAAGAGCGCAGAGGAGGACCCCGAGGACGCGGTGACGGCGGCATGTTCGGTGATCGAGAGCGTATGCCGATCGATCCTCATTGAGAGTGGTCTGGAGTTGCCGGCCAAGCAAGACATTAGCGGGCTCTATCGGGCGGTCCGCGAGCCGCTCGGTTTGTCGCCCACGAAGGACGGAGTTCCTGACCTGATCGCCGACGATGTGCGGAACGTGCTGTCGGGGTTGGTCACCGCCGTGCAGGGCATCGGCGCTTTGAGGACGCATGGCGGGGACGCCCACGGACGCGAGCGAGGGTTCAAGCGGGTCGATGCGCGGATAGCCAGGTTGGCAATCCATTCGGCGAGCGCCGTGGCGCTGTTCCTGCTGGAGACTTGGAAACTGCGCTTCCCCGACAAGGCGCTGCCTAAGCGGGACTAAGCAGAATGCCGCAGTCGCCTCTTGCCTTCGCGGATCATGTTCGAAATCGTCCGGGGCCCGAGCCAGCCCCAGCGCTCGCATGCCGCCAGATAGCCATGAGAGGCCGCGATCTTAGCGACTTTCTCCGGCGTTGGGGTGACGTGAACGGCGAGGGTCCAATCGATACCGCGGGGTTTCTTCGAGCGGATGTCCGCCATTCTGGTTGAGGCGCTAAAGTCGATTATCGCGCTGACGCTTTCCCCGTCCAACCACCATGCGCCGTCGCAGCGTTCGATTGCCGGCACGACCGACATTGCCAACGCCGCCTTTGCCTCAGATATCAATGACTGATCATGCGACATCAGCCGGCACTTTGAGTGCACTTACACGTCCATCAACATCTCGACTGCCGCCTTGGAAACACACGGATAACCGCCTATCCGCGAGGCTATAGGGGGAAGGATTGGAGTGAAGATAGCGGCTTCGTCGAAGATTTCGGTCGTTGAAGTGGGGGAGATAGTGCTCTGAAAATGATAACTAATTTGGGATGCTGGCGATTTGCAGATCAGTGTGAACCGCTGGCAGGTCGTGGGCAGGTTGCAAGCCGCTTCAAATGCCTGAACCTCATTGCGTCGTCTGAACTGCAAGTCGACACTGCAGGGTCAATAGGCCTGCGCCAAGGTGTAATCGGCAGACGCGACGCTAATGTCGCCGTTCTGACAACCGGCAAAAATGTGATCGTTCACTGAATTGGGCATTCTAATGACCGTACGGCGGCAAAGAGGGTTCCAGGCTGTTAACATCCTCCGATGCGATTTATGTGGCTCCTACGTCGATCCTAAGCAGTGTTTCCCTTCGGTCAAATGTCCACAGCGTCCATCTGCATTGCTCCAGCTCGGACACTCGCATTTTTGTTTAAGGTTTTGAATTTGCTTGTTCTTTTCTGATTTGATTCGGAGAATACATGCCCAGAATTCGATTCGTGAGGATGAGATGAGTAAGAAACGCAAGGGCCGCTCGGGCGGCGGCTTCGTACAGGTATTCAATTACATGATGGAAAGCGCGGCCTGGAAGGACTTGTCGGTCGGAGCCCGTGCGACTTACGTGGAGCTCAAAAAGCTCTACAACGGCGCTAACAATGGGCGCCTGGGTTTCGGTTCCCGTGGTGCCGCCAACGTTCTGGGCAAGAGCAAATCCATGGCCAATAGGTACCTCAAGGAGCTGGAGGACCATGGCTTTATCGTGCGCCAGCGGGAAAGTTCTTATTATCAGACACGGATGACGGTGGAATGGTGTTTGACCGAGGAGCGGAACGACGTAACTGGCGAAACACCCACCCGTCTTTTTCGCAATTGGCCGAACATCGAAAATCAAAGGCCAGTCCCATCAGTGGCTCGACCAGTCCCACCAGTGGGACAGAAAAAGGAAATTCCAGCGAGTTCGGCCTCACATAGTCCCACCAGCGGGACTGAAACGGCAAATATTGGCGGGCAACAGTCCCACCTGTGGGACACATCTACATCTAAGCCAGAGGGGGGTGCGGTTCTGGGATGGTCAGTGCCGGCGTTGACTCGTCAGGTTCGCCGGATCTGCGAGACTACCGCGATCGCACCCGATGACTCCCGCTCCGCTTCTGCGAAGGCCGTCGCCGTTGCTCAGAACATCTACCATGATCTGACGGATGACCCGCTATTGCAATGCGTCGGTCGGGTGTTCCCGGGGTCGACGTTTGTTTTGACAAAGGCCGAGATCGAGGACCGGTTGAGCAAGTTGGAGGCAGCCTGATCTCTACACTGCTTTGCCGCAATTCAGGGCAGGCTGGCCGAGGGGTGCATACCTGTCGAGGGCCGTTCAATGGGCCTGCTGTACATTGAGAGCACAATGATTGGGTGGGCTCCCGTAGCGAAGGCCGATCAAAGCATTGCCTGTAAGCTGATGAAGAGACTGGAAAGGAATTGGTAGTGCGTAATCCGTTGTCGCAAAGAGATGTTGCCCAGGCAAGCGTCGAGGAGGCCATCAATTGGTGGGACCTCAATCCCGCAGAAATCAGAAGACCCGATGGCAGTGCTCTGCACAAACTGATGGAGGCTTGGGTCGCGGGTATTGTTGTCTCGCCCAGCTCAGCCAGTACGGCATCTGGTCGCGAGTTCATGGCCTCCATGATCATGGGTGGGCCGCAGGTCTTTCTTGTCCAGCATGATTGGGCGGCAGCCCTACGCCATGACTTGGATCTTGGAACGGTCGAGCCACGTTTGCCTTTCGAGTTGGTGGCATATGAGTTCGATATTTCAGGGCACCGCGTCATCCATATCGAGCATCAGGAGAGGGGTTCGATGGGCGGTTCATGCAGGTCAACACTGGTGCGCTTTTCCCCTCTGGCAGCGTACACGCCGCCCAAGACCCGCGAGATCGGCCTCAACTCAATATTCCAGATCACGACCGAGATGGTCAGAGCCATCACCATTCTCTTGGAGTCGGATGTGCTATGGGCCCAGCGTATCGGGGCTGCTCCTGCGCTGAACCGGTCTCGGGCGCGATCAAAGAAGCCACCGATCTTTGACCACCACGTTTTGAACATCGCGATATCCAGACCGAAATCGGCACTTGATGCAGAACCGGGGATGTCAGGGGGCAGGTCCGGGGTTAGGCTGCACTTCCGTCGTGGCCACTATCGACGCGTAGAAGGTGGTTCTACGTGGATCCGGTGGACACTTGTCGGGGATCCGGATTTGGGCTTCGTAGAAAAGACTTATCGCCTGTAGGGCACTTTCCAGCGGAATGTCCGTGGACCAGTCCGCGGACATTCTGGGTGGCAGGGCAGGGCCGTACAGCGGCCAAACAAGGGTAAAGCCCGGACCTTCTTCGTGAGCATGTTCTAAGATGTAGCGCTATATAGCGCTACACCGTGCTACGCAGCTGACTTTGGCTGTAGCAGTGGCGGCAGTTTCAGTTGGCCATCTGTGTCGAGATAGAGCAAGTTCGCATTGCGTAATGCGTCTACCACCTGGGTGACGACTTCTATCTGCATTTCCTCCAACCCGGGCAGGAGGGGGACTTCCAGCTCATCGACCGCCACATCCTCAACCAGTTGTTGATGAATTACTTCAAAGATGAACTCGACATCCACGGCACTAACGCCCTCGACGTCGGGCATGTGCAGCCCCGGCCTCTTGTGGCGTTGGACCGTTAGGTTGAGGGCGTGCTGCAGTCCAGCCGCGCGCTTCTGTGATTCGTTCAGCCGGCTGTCGGCGGTCGCAAGCGCCTTCTCAAGTTCATGTTTCTGATCTCTAAGGGTTTCGAGCTCGCTGGTCATCATGTGCAACTTTTCCTGCAGGCCATCGATCTGGCCCTGCAAGTCGTCTGCATAACCAATTGCCTCCGCAGCGCTGGCGTCCGCCTGGGAAATTCTCTTCGTTGCCATCTCGGCTTGATCAGAGATCTGTCTATTCGCCTCGACCTGCATTGCTGACCACAATTGCAGGACAAGACTTTCGGCCTTGGCGAATAATTCTGGCGGCATGGTTTTTTTCGAGGCAGCTTCCTGCTCGATGTGTTCTCGCCGTTCCCGGAGCATTCTCGAGATGTCGGTCCATGACCCTGCGCCGAGTTTATCGCGGATATTACGACACGTGGGTTTCAACCCGGCTTTCTCGATCGCCTCGTATGCGTCGTTGAAGGTTTGCTGATCCATCGTTGAACTACTCTTTTGCATCGTTGGCGGACATGCGGGGCAATCAAGTAGATGCCTGTGGTCGCCGAAACTCATCATCCACCACACGGCATCACCCGATTTCAGGAATTCGGGCAAACCGCGATGACAATCAGCGGCGAGCATTTGGTCTGCCCTGCGCCGGATACGGTGACGGCGACCATACTCCTTGGAAATGGAGCACGGACGATGCGGATCGCCCGGAGGCGATCCGATCCATCCAGCATCTTGCTGACTAAATAACGTCCGCAGCTGCCTCGTCTTCCATTTCACCCTGCTTGGATTTGAGTGCGTAGAGCACGTCATAGACGAAGAACCCATCCTCTAGCGCGCGTCGCTCAATGTCGTCGACCATTTGCCTCAGTTCTTCGTTAGAGGTGGTCAACGACAACGGCACGGCTTCCCAACCGCTTTGTTCGAGCCAGTCGTAGGCGTCGAGGACGTCGTCTACTGTCCACCAATCTCCGAGATCCATGATCTCTTTGATCTCGTCGGCCGCCTCCTGGGCATCGTCTGACAGCGTGCCCTCCGATGTGTCGGCATTTTCGAGCACGTCATGGCCGGCGTGCACCCGAGCGAGCAGAGGACCAATCTCGAGGATCATTGCCTCGATCGCATCTTCGTTCGTCCGCACCCATGTGTTGGAAGGTGCGCGAGAAGTCCACTGGATCTCCACGCCGCGCTGGGCAGCCTTATTTTCTATCCAGCTGTTGCTGGGGAGGGACCTCACGTCGCACTCTCCGGCCCCATCGGCTTCCAGAACAATCACAATCTCCCCACTAAAGGAGTTGCCCCCGAGCAACTGAGGGGGGATACTGGTGGAGCAGGAGACGAATTCGCCGTCATTCACGTCAAAGCTAATCATTTTTTGCCTCGTTGAGCTGTATCAGTGGCACCAGGTCCGTGCGCATAATCACGGTGGACCCGGCGAGATCATCGACCGAAATCGTGAGGCTTCAGGTCTGCAACATGACGTGCATGTCGGCAGGCTTGCGCCCTTGAATTTTCGAAAGATCAGCCGCCTTCGCGGCAGGTAACGATCAGCCGCTTTCGCGGCAGGTAGCTCGGCTTGATGCCATAGTGGCGGGCCAAGATCAGTGTCAGCCGCTCTCGCGGCAGGTGGGCTGCTGGAGGTCAGAAGACCCGGAGCCGTATTCGCTAGTTCGACTTGTCCACGAAGCTTTCAATAATTTCGCGGGCGGTAACTTCACTGACAAAAGGTGACGGACGATCGGCACCCCGGAGAAGGCGATATAGGTGCCACCTGATCGCCAGCATGTCGCGAAGCACTGTCAGGTAGAACTTCGCGTCGGCCTGTCCTTCGTCTCCTCTTCTAATTGCACCGATCAGCGTCGGGATGACTTTCGCTTCCTGCTCATGCAGCAGTTCCACGGCTTCGGCGATGGCCTGCGCTGGAAGCATCAGCTCTGACCCTTAGCCGACCGGCGGGACTGGAGTTCTTTGGCAACCCTTCTAGGCACTTCCTGTAAATTTGGTATCGCACCGGTTCTGTAGTGGGTTGGCATCTGGCCAACGAGGCCGGTTTCTGTCCAGATGGAGAGCACGAGATTGGTGCCGGCCTCATTGGCAGGCAGCCTCCTGTCGCTCTGCCCGGCAGCAAGGAAGAAGACGTAGGGTTCGTCGGATCCATCCTCAAACAAGATCTCAAAGGTCTCCTGGTTGTTCTGCTCCGACCAGACGCCGAAGCTGATCACCGCGAATTGGGCGGCAATCATCTCAGGCACGTCCTTTGTGTGTGGCCATGGAACGAGCAGCCTGGCCGCGCCAGCATTCCACGTCAGATAACAGAATCCTTCTCGGGCGAACTGGGTCGACCAGAAGTTGGTCTGAGAGATGAGTTGGCCTCTGTTGCCGACTGTGATGAAGCGATTGTTGAAGTTTTCCATATTATGCCCCGGTAAGCTCGAAAAATTCTCCCAGTTCCTCAATTGCATTGTCGCGCTCGAGGATTTTGAGAGCTTCAGCCTCGTGGACTAACTGCGGCCCTTCGTCACTGACGGTGTCGTAGCGCAGGCCCTTCATAATCGCCTTCATCGTGTCACTCCAGGTGTGAATAAGCGGCTTATTCCATATTGCTTGAGATTTGTCGACGCCTCATGCTAGTCGACGTTAACGGATTATTTCGTGGGGGCTTTGGAGCGGTGCGACGTTGGCTTGAAATCGCCCGGGAGGGGAAACAACTGATGCTTGCCTCGACGGATCAGGTTGGTGTGCTCAGTTACCGTTCCGATGTCGCCACTCGCCTTGGTGTCGGGAGAGGCACGCTACACAATTACATTGAGGCGCTGAGTTTTATAGAAAGCTTGCAGGATACGGCTCCGGACCTGGCCGCCGCCTTGGAAACTTTTTCCGCTGCAGCGGTGGCCGTCTATGAACGATGGTGGCGTCGTGATGCGGACACGGTTCGACGCCACATAGAACAAGCAGTGAAATTGGGGTGGTCCGCTCGAAAGGTCATTTCGGACGAGGCAAGGGCCAGATTGGCGGTTCGCCCACGGTCAATGCTCGAGAGTGCCCTTGAGCAAAGGAATGACAAACGCGCCTGGGAAACCAGCGCTGTGATCCGTGAGGCTTTTCGACGAGCAGGCGCAAGGGTCCCGGATATTATGCGGCTAGACGTCGAGAAAAACGGTTCGGCTCTCTCAAGTGCCCTCGGGGCTGAACAGCTTCTGGTCGATCGCGAGATCGAGGCCCAAAAATCACTTGAGATCGCGGTATTCGAGGCAGGGGCAGGGGAGACAAGACGTGCTCACATCCGCAACGCTCGAAATCTACTGGCTCGTGCAACGATTGCTGCATCAGCGCATACTCTATCCCTTATTCTGGTGGAGGATGTCCTCGCTGTGTCAGAGTTTGGCAAAGCGCTGCCTGCCTTCGAGGAGTTTCAAATTGACGGGTCATCGTCATCGCTGATTGGCTTTGAACTACTACCCGGGGCGATCGTGATCCTCGCCAATGCAGATGAGTTTGTTCATGGCTGGAGCGGTGGCGGCGAAACAATGTGGCATCGGGTCTAACTGCCTCCCGTTGGTTCCGATCAGCCTTCCTCGAAACCACGTGTGGCTAGTGCAGACGGTCGGGAACGCGCCCCATAACGGCCTTTGGACGAGCCTGGGCGATCTCCCTTTAGCAGTCATTTCTTGGCACTGGCAATCTTGAAACCGGGTGATTGTAGGAGTGTTGGGCCTTGGGGCGGTCATTTAGCGAGACCGAAAATCAGATTTCCATTTCTGATGATTGGGGATTACTGTTTTAACTCAGGGGTGGGGCACATGAGTTCAGATACAACTATGGATAGTGCGTCGCAGGGTCTCGCCGAGCGACCGGTAATCCATGCCGACATTGCGGCGAGCTTCACTTACGCTTCCTACCAGAATGCAATTCCGGTCATCCGCTCGATCCGGCTTGCCAATGCGACCGGCGACAACTTGCAGAATCTCGCGCTCGAGCTGACCGCTGATCCGCCTTTTCTCCGCTCCAAGACATGGGCCATCGATAGACTGCTGCATGGCGACGAAATCACTTTAAGCGATCGAAAGATCGATCTTGACCCAGCCTATCTTGGCGGGCTTAACGAGGCCGAGCGCGGCTGTATTTCGCTGGTTCTAAAACAGGACAGCCGGCTTTTGGCCGAAGAACGCGTGGATGTCCGCCTGCTGGCGCGCGACGAGTGGGGCGGCGTACATGACATGGCGCAATTGCTGCCCGCTTTCGTTATGCCCAACGACCCGGCCAGCGCCGGCATCCTGCGCCAGGCTGCCGATCATCTCGCCGCTCATGGACACCCCTCGGGCCTCGATGGTTATCAAAGCGGCAGCCCGCAGCGCGCCTTTCTCCTCGCCGCAGCGATCTATTCCGCCATCACCGGCATGGGTCTGCACTATGCCGAGCCGCCAACCAGTTTCGAACAGCGCGGCCAGAAGGTGCGCCGCCCCTCGACGATCGAAACCGAGCGGCTCGCCACCTGCCTCGACACCAGCCTGCTCTTCTCCGCGACGCTGGAAGGCGCCGGGCTCTATCCGGTCATTCTAATGTTCAGGGACCATGCCGCCACCGGCGTCTGGCTCACCAGACGCACGCTTTCGAGCAGCATCGAGCTAGACGCGATGGAAATCCGCAAGGCGCTGGCGTCGCGCGAACTGCTGGTTTTCGAAACCACCGGCGTCACCCACCGCCCCGCCATGCCGCTCGATGCCGCCCAGCGCTTGCTCGAACGCCGCCTCGACGAGGCCAATGCGCATGATTTTGTCGCCGCTATCGACGTGCATCGCGCCCGCAGTGGCGGCATCACCCCGCTCGCCTCGCACGAACCGCTGCGGCGCGCCACCAGCGACGACCTCACGCCCGTCAGTGCCCTGCCCCTGCCCGCTGCTCCCGATATCGGCACGGGCCCGGCCGAGATCGCCGAGGTCAAGCCAACCACCGCCGCCGGCCGCATCGATCGCTGGCAGCGCAAATTGCTCGACCTCACGCTGCGCAATCGCCTGCTCAATTTCGCCGAAGGTCGCAAGACCATTCCCTTCCTCTGCGCCGATGCCGCCGCGCTTGAGGATATGCTCGCCGGCGGCACGGCGATCCGCCTCATCTCGCTGCCCGAGCAAAATCCGCTCGGCGAGCGCGACCCCGCGCTTTACCGTGAGGTGCATGGCAAGGATCTTCAGCAGGGGTTTGCCGCGGAGGCCCTGCAACGCGGCGAACTGCCCTCGCCCCTTCCGGGCCGCGACCTCGATGCACGCCTCATCGAACTGCATCGCCAGTCCAAAAACGACCTGGCCGAGGGCGGCGCCAACACGCTCTTCCTTGCGGTCGGTTTCCTGCGCTGGAAGAAGAAGCCCGAAGACACTCGCGTCTATCGCGCCCCGCTGCTGCTCGTGCCGGTAAAACTCGAACGCCGCAGCGCCAGCTCGGCTTTTTCGCTACGGTATCATGAGGACGAGCCGCGCTTTAACGCGACGCTGCTGCAATTCCTCGAAGGCGAGTTCGATCTCCGCCTGCCGCAGTTCAATGGCGACCTGCCCACGGACGCCAATGGCGTGGACGTGCCGCGCCTCCTCACCATGATGCGCCATGCCGTGCGGGATGTGCCCGGCATGGAAGTGGTGAACGAAACCGCGCTCTCCACCTTTTCATTTGCCAAATTCCTGATGTGGAAGGATCTGGTCGAGCGCACCGACGCGCTGCGTGAAAACCGCGTCGTCCGCCATCTGATCGACACGCCCGAACAGGCCTTTGCCGGTGCTGGAGAGCCCTTTGCCGGCGAAGCCAGCCTCGACACGCGCCCGCCCGCCGATGTCGTCTCGCTGCTCCCCGCCGATTCCTCGCAGACCGCCGCCACCCTCGCCGCGGCTGAGGGGCGCGACTTCGTCATAATCGGCCCGCCCGGCACCGGCAAGAGCCAGACCATTGCCAATATGATCGCCAACTGCCTGGCCACCGGCAAATCGGTGTTGTTCGTTGCAGAAAAGACCGCCGCGCTCGAGGTAGTCTATCGACGCCTGCGCGAACATGGCCTGGGCGATCACTGTATCGAACTGCATTCCAGCAAGGCCGATCGCCGCAATTTCCTCGGGCAGCTCAAGACGTCGTGGGAAAGGGGCGCCAAGGCCAGCGACGATGAGTGGGTGCGCGTCAATGAGCAGCTCCGCCTGCGCCGCGATGAGCTCAACCGCTACGTCACCGCCTTGCACAAGACCTACCGCAATGGTCTCACGCCCTATGCCGCCCTGGGCCTGGCGCTGCGGGGCCAGAGCCAGCTCGCGCCCCACCTCGCCTGGTCCCATCTCGATGCCCACGACGATGTGCAGCGTCAGGACCTCGAACGCATGGCGGATGAAGTCGGCCTCGCCTTCCGCTCGATCGAGACACGGCCTGCGCTGCATCTGGTCGACCATGCCGAATGGACCTCCGCCTGGCAGGCCGATCTCCTCGCCAGAGCCGGTGACCTCGGCGCTGCCAGCGATATCCTCGGCGCTGGCCTTGGTGCCTTTCTCGGCGCCATCGGTTTCCAGCCACGCTCCGATGCGCCTCTGGCTGAAATCGCGGTGCTCGAGGACATCGCCCAGGTGCTGATCGACAGCACCGGCTACGACCTCTCCATCTTCTTCGATCCCGATCTCAATAATCTCCCCAAGGCCCTCGCCGCGCTCGAAGCCGACATTGCCGCCTATGCCGCCGCCCGTGCGCTTCTCTCCGCCAGCTACGACGACGCGGCAGTCCAGCGTGCCGACGTCGACACCATCGACGCGCAATGGCGCGAAGCCCAGGCCGCGTTTTGGCCCAAGGCCCAACTCGACAAGCGCAAAACGCAAAAACTGCTCCAGACCTATGTCGAAAGCGGCACGGCCGATCCCGATACCGACCTGCCGGCTCTCCTCGCCATGCAGGCCAGCGCCCGCGCCATCGCGGCCAACCCGCTCGTCACCAAGCCCGTCGGCTTTGCCGGGCTCGATACCGACACCGAGCAGGTGGCCCATCTGTTGACGCTCGCCGGCCGGATGCGCCGCGTGCTCGCGCCCTTTGCCAGCGACGGCGAATCCGTGCGCGCCATGATCCGCGCGCTCGACCAGACGCTCCGCTCCGGCGCCGAAGTCCAAGCGCGCCAGACCGCGCGGCGCCTCGTCGTCTCCCGCGCCGGCTTCGACACCGCCCTGGCGGCCTTTTCCGCCACTGCCGGGGCCACCCCCCCGCTGAGCGGCCCCAGCCCGCTGGGCGATCTGCGGGGACATCTCACCGAACTGCCGCAAGTCCCGCATCTGCTGCGCGACTGGACCAGCTGGTGTCGCTCGCGGAAGCAGGCCATCCAGCATGGCCTTGGGCCGCTGGTCACCGATCTGGAAGCCGGCGTGATCCAGCCCGACCAGAGCGCCGCTGCCTTCAAGCTGGCCTATGCCCGCTGGTGGGCACCGCTGGTGCTCGACACCGATCCGGTGCTGCGAGATTTCCGCCGTTTCCAGCATGAGCATGCCATCGCCGATTTCCGAGAGATCGACGACGTGGTGCGCGCCCGGGCCACCCAGCGTGTGCTCCGTGCCATCACCCATGGCCTGCCCGCCATCCAGTCGGTGCCACGCAATTCCGAACTCGGGCTGCTGCGGCACCAGATGGAATTGCAGCGCCCCAGCCGCTCGATCCGCGAGATGATCGGCGCCATGCCCGAGAATTTCAGCAAGCTGGCGCCCTGCATGCTGATGTCGCCACTCTCCATCGCCCAATATCTGCCGCCCAATCAGGCACTGTTTGATGTCGTCATCTTCGACGAAGCCTCGCAGATCACCACCTGGGACGCGGTCGGCGCCATCGCGCGCGCTCGCCAGACCATCGTCGTGGGCGATCCAAAACAACTGCCGCCAACCAATTTCTTCGGCCGCAACGAAGAAGACGAAGAGGTCGCCGAGCACGAAAAGGACCTCGAAAGCATTCTCGACGAGGTGAAGGCATCAGGCATTCCGGTGCGCTACCTGCGCTGGCACTATCGCAGCCGCAATGAATCGTTGATCGCCTTTTCCAACCACCATTACTATCAGAACCGTTTGGTCACGTTCCCCTCGCCCCACGTGGAAGACCGCGCGGTGCAGCTGCGCAGGATTGCCGGCACCTATGATCGCGGCAAAAGTCGCTCCAATCGCATCGAGGCCCAGGCCATTGTCGACGAGGCCGCCGGCCGGCTGCGCGCCTGGCTGGCGCTGCCGGAAAGGGAGCGCCCGACACTTGGTGTCATCACCTTCAACGCCCAGCAGCAATCGCTGATCCAGGACCTGTTCGACGCAGCCCGGCGCGATCAGCCTGAGCTCGAATGGTTCTTCGCCGAGGACCGCATCGAGCCGGTCATCGTCAAGAACCTCGAAAACGTGCAGGGCGACGAGCGCGACGTGATCATGTTTTCGATCACCTTCTCCGAGGATGCCGCCGGCAAGCGCAGCATGGATTTCGGAGCCCTCAATCGCGACGGCGGCGAGCGCCGGCTCAATGTCGCCGTCACCCGCGCCCGCCAGGAACTGCTGGTCTTTTCCGGCTTCACCGCCGACCAGATCGACGTCAACCGCACCAAGGCACTGGGCGTCCGGCACCTCAAAGCCTTCCTCGACTTTGCCGAACGCGGCGCCATTGCCCTGCCGGCACAGGACGAAGGCTCGGTCGGGGCGCTGGAATCGCCCTTCGAGGAAGCCGTTGCCGCACAGCTCGAAGCCCGCGGCTGGGAGATCGTGCCGCAGGTCGGCATTTCCGGCTTCCGCGTCGATATGGGCATTCGCGATCCCGATCGGTCCGGCACCTATCTCGCCGGCGTCGAATGCGACGGCGCCACCTACCATAGCTCCGCCACGGCGCGGGACCGCGACAAGGTGCGCGAGCAGGTGCTGCGCGGCCTGGGCTGGACCATTTTGCGCGTCTGGTCGACCGACTGGTGGTTCGACCCCGCCGGCGCCATTGAGCGCCTCCACACCGCACTGACCGAGCAGCTAGAAGCCGTGCGCGCAAAGCGCGCCGAGACCGAGGCGGCGGACGCAGAAGCGGCCTCCACCCGCCATTGGGACATGGGCGAGGAGGTCGAAGCCGCAACCGAAACCGGCCTCAGTGAAGAGGCCGCACCGGCCTTTATCATGCCCGAGGATGTCCTGCCGGAGGTTCCATCGGACCTGCCCCCAATGGCGGCGCCCGAACCCATGCGGCTGATGGAAGCGGCGACGCCGGTCCAGCCGCCAGCGCCGGTGATAGCGCCCTCAGTGTCGCCGCCAAGTCCCGAGGTTGCGCGGTACCAGATCACGGACCTCTCCGCTTTTCCCGCCAATCCCGACCGTTTCTACGAGTTCGACTATCGCGGCACGCTCAAATCCATGGTCGATGCGGTGATCGCGCAGGAAGCCCCGCTGCGGGACGATGTCCTCGCTCAGCGCATTGCCCGCGCCCATGGCTGGCTGCGCACCGGCCAGCGCATCCGGGAGCGGATCGACATCTATCTGCGCGACGTTGACCGCACCGAGGAGAGCAGCGGCACCTTCCTGTGGCGGAAGGACAGTGTCGCACCGCTCCTCGACTACCGCCCCCATGCCAACGAAGAATCCCGGCGCGGCATCGGCGACATTGCCATCGCCGAACTGGCCTCGGTAGTCATTGCCCAACCCGATCTGCTCGACCAGCGCGATCCCGCCTCCGATCTAGCGCGTCTCCTCGGCGTCGAGCGCCTGGCGGCCAGTTCGCGCACAAGGCTCGACGAGGCTATCGCGCGCGCCCGCCAATCTATGCAGAATTGAGAATCATGTTTCGCTTCATTCATTCCTCCGATCTGCATATCGGCAAACGCTTCGGCAATTTCCCGGAAGACCTGCGCGGCCGCCTGCGCGAGGCGCGTCATGGCGCCCTCGTCCGCCTTGCCCAGCAGGCCCGCGCCCATGGCGCCGGCACCGTGCTTTTGGCCGGCGACACCTTCGACACCGAAACGCCGACCCCGCAAATGCTGCATCACGCCATGCAGGAGATGCGGCAGGCGGAGGACCTGACCTGGGTCATCCTGCCCGGCAATCACGATTCCCTCCTGGCCGACGAACTCTGGCAGCGCGCTCGCGCCATCCTACCGCCCAATGTGATCCTGGCGCTGGAGCCAAAGCCGGTCGAGCTGGCCGCCAATGTCGTGCTGCTGCCCGCGCCCTGCACCACGCGTCGTCCCGGACGCGATCTCACCGACTGGATGACCGGCGCCACAACCCCCGAGGGCAGTTTGCGGCTGGCGCTCGCCCATGGCCCGGTGCTCGATTTTTCCGAGGACGGCGCCAAGGGCGACGTCATCGCGCCCAATCGGGCGGCATTGGCCGGTCTCGACTATGTGGCGCTAGGCGATTGGCACGGCCAGATGCGCCTTAATGAGCGCAGTTTCTATAGCGGCGCGCCCGAGCCGGATCGCTTCAAACATGCCCGGCCCGGCGAAGCGCTGCTGGTGTCCATCGCCGCCTCTGGCGCGGTGCCCGAAGTGTCTGCCGTCCCCACGGCCAGTTTCGCCTGGCAAACACAGCCGCTCGAACTGCTGGGCGATGACGATGGCCTTGCAGCGCTCAACGCCCTTCTGCCACTGGCCGGCGATCGTCGCCAGACCCTGTTGCGCCTCAGCCTTTCAGGCCATGCCCGCATCGCCACGCGGACGGCACTGGCAGCGATGACCGAGGCCCTCGCCCCCGAATTCGCCCATTTCGAAGTCGATGACGCAGCTTTGCTGACAGCCTGCGAGGCCAGCGACCTCGAACGCATCGATCATGCCGGGGCGCTTCGTCTCGCCGCCGAGGCCCTGCTGGCCGAAGGCGATGACGCTACCCGGTCGGCCGAAGATCGCGCCGTGGCCCAGGCGGCGCTTATGCGCCTCTTCACCTATTGCGCGGAGATCGACGCATGAAGCTCCGCGCCCTACGCCTCCACAATGTGAAGCGCTTCGCCGGTCGCGGCGTCGCCATCGAGAACATCGGCGACGGCGTCAATGTGCTGACCGCCGCCAATGAGTTCGGCAAGTCGACCTCGTTCGAGGCGCTGCACGCCCTGTTCTTCCAGCCCCATACCGGCACGCCGGGCAGCGTGCAGATGCTGCGCCCCTATGCGGGCGGCAATCCGCTGGTCGAGGCCGATGTCGAAACCGAGGACGGCGCCTTTCGCCTCACCAAGCAATTTTACAGCGGCCGCCAGGCGCGCGTGACGGAGCTCCGCACCGGCCGCCTCGTCGCCCAGGCGGACGAGGCGGAAAAATTCATCGCCGATCTGACGCGCGGCGGCGCAGGCGGACCATCAGGCCTGCTCTGGGTGCGACAGGGCCTCACGGGCCTCGAAAGGCGCAGCAAGTCCGACGAGGAAAGCGACCGCCGCGTGCGCGAAACCCTGCTCTCCTCGGTGCAGGGCGAGGTCGAAGCCCTCACCGGCGGACGCCGCATGGCCGAAATTCTTGCCGCCTGCGAGGAAGCGCTTGCGCGCTTCGTCACAGCGGGCATGAAGCCAAAGGCTGGCGGTCCCTATCGAGAGGCGCTGGACGACTGCGAAGAGTTGGAGGCGCGCGAAAAGCAACTGGCCGCCGACGTCACCCTGCTGCGCGACGCTCTGGATCGTCGCCGCGCCGCCACGCGTCGACTGGCCGAGATCGAGGCGCCAGACGAAGTGGCCGCGCGCGCCGAGGCCATCACCACGGCCGAAGCCGCCTATCGCTCCGCGCAATCGCATAGCGACGCCCTGCGCGCCGCCGAAGCCGATCTGGCTTTGGCGGAGGAGCAATATCGCACCGCCGCAGCAGCCCTCGGGAATTATGAAAATGCCCTCGCTCGCGCCAGCGTGGTCGAGCGGCAGTCCGGCCTCGCCATCCAGCGCCTACATCAGGCCGAGGCTCGTCACAATGAGGCGCTGGCGGAAAACGATCGCCTGCAGGCTGCCATGCAGGCGGCCGAAGCCGACGAGCGCACGGCGCGCGAGAACAAGTCCATGCTCGATGCCGCCGAGGCTGCCCGCGACGCCGCCGAGCGCTACGCCGTGGCAAGCGATCTGCTCGACCAGGCCGTGGCCATCCGCACCCGGATCGAGACCGGCGAAGCCCTGCTGGCCACCCTGCAGGTGCCGGAAAAAGCGATCGAGCAGTTGGAGGCTCTGGACATCGAACTGGTGCGTCTCCACGCGCTGCAGTCGACCGCCCTGCCCAGCCTGCGCATGGCCTATGCCAATCCTGCCGATCCCCAGATTTCCCTTGCAGGCAAGGCGCTGACGCATGACAGCGACCAGGTTTTCAGCGGCACGATCGAACTCGACATCGCCCATCTCGGTCGCCTGACCATTCGCAGCCAGCACGTGGACGACGCGGCCGAGGCCATTACGCTGACAGAAGGCAAGATCCGTTCATTGCTCGCTGGTATTGGCGTCGACAGCCTCGCCGCTGCCCGCCAGCGCCAGGCCAAGGCCCGCGAAAAATCCAATGAACTGGTTCTCGAGCGCCAGATGCTCAAGCAGATCGCGCCCGAGGGCGTGGACACTCTGCGCGAAACCGTCACCCGTCTCGATGCCCTGCGCGGCGACGCGCTCGAAATCAAGTTCGACGCCAGCGCCATCATCGAGGCGCTTCGCCTCGCCGAAGCCCGGATCACCGCCAGCCGCAATGAGGCGCGCCAGGTGCTGCCGCTGGTCGAAGCCACCCGCAAGGACCTGCTCGACGCCCACGCGGCGCAAGCTGAAACGCAAGCGGAATCGCGGGCTCTGGAGAGCACTCTCGGCCCCGTGGATCAGCGGCAATCCAGGCACCAGTCCCTCGCCAGCGCTGCCCATACCAGCCGCGAGCGTCGCGAAGTGTCGGAAGCGTCAGTCGCGCCGCTGCGCGCGACCAGCCAAGATCTGGCGGCGACCGAACTCGCCCTCAAACGCGTGCGCGCCGTCGCCCAGGCCGCCGAGCAGGAAATCAAGCTCCACAGCCAGGAACTCGCCGATCTCAACGGCCAGATCCGCGTCCAGGCCAACAATGCCGTGGAGGAAACTTGGCTCGAAACCCAGGACCTGCTGGCCGCCGCGCGGGAAAAAGCCCGGCGCTACGAGACCGAGGTCAAAACACTCGACCGCCTCCGGCAGGCCCTGACCACCGCCCGCTCATCCGCCCGCGATCTCTATCTGAAGCCCGTCATCACCGAACTGCGCCCACTCATCGGTCTGTTGTTCGAAGACATCACGGTTGCCTTCAACGAAGACACGCTGCTGCCCGAAACCGTGCTGCGAAATGGTCAGCAGGAAGAGGTGGACCGGCTGAGCGGCGGCATGCGCGAGCAGCTCTCCATCCTCACACGCCTCGCCTTCGCCCGCCTCTTGGCTCGCAACGGCCGCCCGGCCCCTGTCATCCTCGACGACGCGCTTGTCTATTCCGACGACGACCGAATCGAGCGCATGTTCGAGGCCCTGCACAGCCAGTCCCGCGACCAGCAAATACTTGTATTCTCTTGCCGCCAAAGGGCGTTCTCCAAGCTGGGCGGCAATGTCCTTACTATGTCCGAATGGTCTCCGACCTAAGCAAGGAATCGGGGCGTTGGCTATGAGCTAAGCCGCTCCGAAGGTGGCAACCACAGTCGACGGCTGTCTGCTTTCGCGTGACTTCCACTAAAACCTGCCGGTCTGGTTCCGGCCCCCCTCAAGGCGCTGGTGAGGGCAGGGGACCATTTTCGAGAGGCGGTACCGCGCCGGCTACCGAACCGCTCGCCACATTCGTTCTCTGATTGGCCAATGATGGCCAAAGGAGAATGTAAATGGGTATCTCACAATACGACCCCGCCGCCAGAGGTCGGCCGGCGTGGAACGCCGGTCGGCAAGTTGGCGCCAAGCGGGCGCTCAAGGTCCGGCAGATTTGGGCGATCCGGTTCTTTCTGGATCGTGAGGGTCGCATGCGCGACCGAGCGCTGTTCGATCTAGCCATCGACAGCAAGTTGCGCGGTTGCGACCTGGTCAAGCTCAAGATCGGCACACTGGTGACCGGTCATGACGTTCGCGCCAGGGCGATGGTCATCCAACAGAAGACCGGCCGACCGGTGCAGTTCGAGATCACGACAGACGCCAGAACAAGTTTGTTGGCGTGGCTCGAAAGGCGAGGGGGCTCGGTAGAGGATTTCGCATTTCCCAGCCGAGCTGATCCGAACGATCATCTGAGCACCAGGCAATATGCCCGGTTGGTGGATGAGTGGGTGACCGCCATCGGTCTTCGCAAGGAGGAGTATAGCACGCACTCGCTGCGGCGTACAAAGGCCTCGCTCATCTACAAGGCCACCGGCAATCTTCGCGCCGTACAGATCTTGCTGGGTCACACCAAGATCGAGAACACGGTTCGGTATCTGGGCGTCGATGTCGAAGACGCACTAGAACTGGCGGAGCACACAGAAGTCTGACGATCAGCGGCCCCACTGCAGGTGAGGCCGCGCAGAAGAACACCGCTGGTCCACGATCCATAGTTCGAACGCCGCAACCGGACGGTCAGCAAATCCATCATCGCGTCTCCTCCAATGAGCACATCCGGACCATCGCCGATGCGCCCCAAAACGGCCATTCCGGCCGCGTTCTCGATGTCCCATAAGCTGCCATTCCTGCCGCAGTCGGCCACGTCGTTTTTGGGGTAGGAGGGACTGCCACGCTTGGGTTGGTGCGCCGCGCCCAAATGGGCTCTGCGATATTTTGACCCGAGACAAGAACATTGTCTGAGGCTGAAGTAGCCTCACGACAAACTGCTGAGTGTTCTCTTGGCGCGACTGCGCCGATCGTGAGGAGGGGTCATGCCATTTACCCATGACGGTACAAAAGCTTCGATCCCTGATAGGCAATGGATGGAAATAGCATCGGCGTTGTTCGATAGTGAGCTCGAATTGGCCGTCATTGACCGTCAAGGCACTCATCGCCTTGTATTCCTTGCCGTCGTATACTGGGCGGCTGGATGAACGCTACAACGAATGAAAGGCTAGCCAACTTGCAACCAACACACTGGCGCGTGTGGCGTGCGTCCGACTGATCAACTCCGGTCTTGACCATTGATGGTTTGCATGACTGAAACGGGGTCGGATTAGGCCGACGGCCAAGCGCCCAAATTGGACGCTTGGCGAGAAAGGCCTTGAAACCGATCAGTTCGCGTCGGAAGCGCGGCGTGTCGCCGGTGATCAGCCGGATTTCGAGCAGGGAGTCGTAGGCGAGCCGGCTGGGCTTGTACTCGTCGATCGCCTGCTCGATGGCCTGGCGGGTTTCGTCGAGCCGCAATTCGGCTGTCTGGCATATGGTCTGGTCGGCCGCCCCGTTCACCGCGTCGGACGCCGACAGCTCCTCTATCCGGATGCCGTCCATGGTCCAGCCATGTGAGGTAGCGATGGATTCGAGTTCTGCCGCTGTCTGGGAGAGACTGACATAGATGCAGCGCTCGCCCGCTTCCACGCCCGCCCCTAGGAATTGCAAAGCCGCGGTGGTCTTGCCCGCACCCGGGGCGCCCAGCAGCATGTAGAGGTTGGACGCCGGCAGGCCCCCCCTGAGGATTACGTCCAGCCCGGCAATGCCGGTAGAAATCAGCTTGCAGTCTTACGCTTGGCCATGTCCTGTCCTACAGTGACGGTTCTGGATGGGGCTAACACCTTTGCGCCCATGCGGCGACCGCTTTCCGTGGGGGAGAGGCGGCATAAGCCAGATGACAAGCGGCGTGAGCGCGAAGGCAAGGAGGATCGCGAGGACCAGGGGGACGATGATGCCTGCGCCAAAATAAAGCAGCGCGGCCACAAGGGCGAAGGACCCTATCGCTTCCAGCGGAGAAATGGACCTGCGGCCAGAAATGGAGACGCGACGATTCAGCATGGACGCCCTCGCTCAGCCGAACGGCCGATGCTCTGCCACTAAAGCTTCGGCGGGTCTTTTGGTTCAATCGTGTCCCGAAGAAAGGCAGTGCGGTGCGGCTCTTGGCGAACGGCTGATCCGGAGCGGCCTCTATTTGGGAGCGCAGGGGCCGTTTGCTGTCTCGGGCGGGACGGACTATGCTTGTGGGTGCATCAAAGTCTCGTGGAACGATGACGCTAATCAAACACGCTTTTGTTGAACATAGAATTCAGGACCCGAAGCTTGATCCTTCGAGCCAGGCCCTGACGCTGTCAGATGTGCGAACCCCTGATGCTCCACTTGTCTACGTAAACAGGGGCTTCGAAAAAATGACGGGCTATGAGCGCAAAGACGTCATCGGACGGAACTGTCGCTTCCTTCAAGGTCCTCACACGAGCCCGGATTCAGTGGCGCGAATGAAAGCCGCAATCGAGAAAGGCGAATCTCTTCTCATTGACGTGCTCAACTACCGCAAGGACGGCACCTCCTTCTGGAATCGACTTTCTCTCGAACCCGTGGCCGACCTTTCTGGCAATATAACTCACTATATTGGCCTTCAAAGTGACATAACGCAGATGCGTCTTCTTCAAGATCGACTTCACTCCATTGCTCTTGGACTGGCGGCGGAGGAGAAACTGGTCATCGAGTGAGCTGCCATCCCCGCGAAGGTGTCACGCGTCCGAACAGAGAATCCCGCAGGGTTATTCGGCCATCGCGACCTCCCGGTGGACGATACTCACCGAAGCATCATGGCTCTGTGCGGAGCCAGTTCCAAGACGGCATTGGTATCTGCGAGCTGGTAGGTTTGAACCGCACCGGTTTTGGCGGGGGCCATATAGCTTTAGTTACGCTGCCACAACCGGTTGATCTGCAGCAGTTCTCGAGCCTTCTAACTTCGATCCTGGGACGTAGGCTGACCGTCCGCAGACGGCTTCTAAACCTCGAGCATTTGCTCGTAGGCAGTCTCGCAACTTGAGGCTGCCCTGCAGGGATTTGGCAATATTACCAGACGCCACCGTCGTACACCGGCTCCTCAACCGGTTCGTCGACGGGCTCCGACACCGATCCGCCACCGGCATTGCCCACCTTGCGATCATTTCCCTGGTTTCCGTCAAAGCCGGAAATACCGCTGTCATTGGTGTGGCTCTGGCCTGGGCCCGCCGTGTCAATCAAGTCCACAGGAGCAGGCACATCGCCTGAACCGATGGCCAATGCGGGGCTGGCGATCGCAATCGCCGCGACGACCGACAGTGCGGAAGACAGGAGAAGAGGCTTATTCATGAACACCCTCATAGGATTTCGGCTCAGCAGGGCCGGCCGCCCAGTGTCTGGTTGGAATCAAGTACGGTTCCTATTCGAACTGAATCGCTATTGAGATGAATTGCATGCACAAGCCCGGGATAAGGGCACGTTGATGTGCCTTCTTGCTCTGCTGCCGCCCTTGCTCTAAATCAGATTGAAGCAGGTTACCTGCAAGTGTTCTCAGGGCGGGGTGAAATTCCCCACCGGCGGTAATTGTGTTTTGTGCACATCAGCCCGCGAGCGCCCATCCTTCGGGATGGGGTCAGCAGACCCGGTGTAATTCCGGGGCCGACGGTATAGTCCGGATGGAAGAGAACCGATGATCGTCGACGCGCGCTTTCCGTTCACCGGACAGCGCGTGTTTGTCGTCATTTGCCCTGGAACGCGTCTTTGGTAACGACGGGACGGGCATGGACGAAAGCGCAGTTTACCCCAATCCAGATCTTCCGCCGCGGCCGATCCTGCGCGCCTTTGCGCGTGCCTTGGATCTGGCGCGGCCCCATGAGGGGGCGACGGCCCCCAATCCGCCGGTCGGCTGCGTTCTGCTGGATGCAAGGGGAATGGAGCTGGCTACCGGCGCACATCGGCGGGCGGGTCTGCCCCATGCCGAAGCGGAAGCCATCGCGCTGGCGCGCGCGACCGGCCTTGCGGACAAGATCGACAGCGTCGTGGTGACGCTCGAACCCTGCAACCACCACGGCCGCACACCACCCTGCGCAGAGGCCATCCTGAACACCGGCGTACGCCAGGTCTGGATTGCCTGCTGTGACCCCAATCCCAGGGTCACGGGCGGAGGCGCCGAACGCCTGCGCGCAGCGGGGCTCGATGTGCATGTCTTGTCCGATCTGCACCACCCAGAGGCCGCTGTGCTGCTTGGAGACGCCAACCGGCTGCTCGCGCCATTCGCGAAGCGCAGCCAAACCGGTCTGCCCTTCATCACCATCAAGCAGGCCATTTCCGCGTCGGGAAGCATGGTGCCGGCTGCCGGGCGGAAGACCTTTACCAGCTCTTCCTCGCTGGACCTGGCCCATCGTCTGCGGCGCCGGGCCGATGCCGTCCTGACCGGCTCGGGGACAGTGCTGGCCGACAACCCTCTCTTTACGGCGCGGCGCGTGCCAGACCACCCGAAAAAGCAACGCATGCTGGTGATTCTGGACCGGCGTCGGCGGGTCACCGAGACCTATCTGGATGCTGCCCGACAGCGCGGCTTTGCCCTGCACCTGGCCGATGACGTGCACCATGCCTTGGAAGCGATTGGCACGGCGGGCGGCATGGAAGTGCTGGTCGAAGCTGGTCCGACCCTGACCGCGCATCTGCTTACAAGCGGCCTCTGGGACGAGCATGTTCTGATCGAGCAGGCCGCCAATCCCGACGGGACCGACCGGGTGACCGTTCGGCACAACCCGGCTTCCCAAGCATATTCACACGGAAAGGAAAAAGATGTTCTCGGGCATCATTGAAAAACGCGCACGCGTCTCTCTGGCCGCGCCCAATGGCGGCTCGCTGGAGATCGAACTGGAAAGCGGCTGGCCGGCCCTGTCGTTGGGTGAGAGTATTGCGGTCAATGGCGTGTGCCTGACGGTCACCCAGTTCGATGGCGCCGGCCGCGCCCGTTTCTTCATCAGCCCAGAAACGCTGGCGCGCACCAATCTGGGTGGCCTCGCCGTCGGGCAATACGCCAATCTGGAACGCGCGGTAACGCTCGACACGCGGCTTTCCGGACATCTGGTGCAGGGCCATGTCGACGGATTGGCGCGGCTGGTGGAGCGGGTCGAGGCCGATGGCGCCTACAAGCATGTCTTTGTGCTGTCCGACACCCTTGGACGCTATTGCGTCGAAAAAGGCTCCATCGCCCTCAATGGCATCAGCCTCACCATCAATGGCCTAGACCAGCGGGACGGGGGCGTTGCCGTGTTGGTGACCATCATCCCCCACACCTGGGAGCACACCAACCTCAACGCCCTCGCCATCGGCGACGCCCTCAATGTCGAGGTCGACGTCATGGCCAAATATGTGGAGCGGCTATGTCTGCCCTATCTCAAGCCCTGACCCGGTTGCGCAATGGCGGGATGGTGATTCTGGTCGATGACGAGGATCGCGAGAACGAAGGCGATCTCGTCATTGCCGCCGAATATGCGACCCCTGAAGCGATCAACTTCATGGCTCGCCATGGACGCGGCCTGATCTGCCTGGCGCTGACCGGCCAGCAGGTGGACCGGCTCGGCCTGCCCCCGATGGTGGCGAACAACCGCGCCCGCCGTTCGACCGCCTTTACCGTTTCCATCGAGGCCGTCGAGGGGATCACCACCGGCATTTCGGCCCATGACCGGGCCCGGACCATCCAGGCAGCATCCGACGCCCATGCCAGGCCCACCGACATTGCCTCTCCCGGCCACGTCTTTCCGCTGAGGGCCGCCGACAATGGCGTCTTGGCGCGCGACGGGCACACCGAAGGGGCGATCGATCTCATGCGGCTGGCTGGACTGCGGCCCGCAGCCGTCATCTGCGAGGTCATGCGGGACGATGGCGAAATGGCGCGGCGGCCAGATCTCGAGGTTTTCGCCCGGGAACACGACCTGCCCATCCTCACCATAAGGGACATCATCGCCCATCGCCTCGCCAATGAAACATGGGTGGACGAAGTGGCGCGCTCGGAATTGCCCACCGATCACTCCCCGGTTCCCCTGGAGGTCCGCGCCTTCCGCAGCCGGCTGGACGGCACCGAGCATCTGGCGCTGATCCGCAATCCTGTGGGGCGCACGCCGCTGGTGCGGCTGCATTCGGAATGCCTGACCGGGGATGCGCTGGGCTCGCTACGATGCGATTGCGGGCCGCAATTGCAGGAGGCGCTGCGCCAGATCGCCACTGGTGATGGCGGCGCCCTGATCTATCTGCGCGGACAGGAAGGGCGTGGCATTGGCCTCGCCAACAAGATCCGCGCCTATGCCCTGCAGGACCAGGGGCACGACACGATCGAGGCCAACACGGCGCTGGGATTTGCGGCCGATGCCCGCGACTACGGCATTGCCGGGCAGATTCTGCGCTCGCTCGGCATCGCCAGTCTGCGGCTCCTGTCGAACAATCCCGACAAGGCCCTGTCACTCGAACAATTCGGTATCCACGTCGCCGAGCGCGTGCCGCTCGAAATCCCGGCCAATCCCCATAACTGGCGCTATCTCGCGACCAAGCGGGACAAATGCGGCCACACCTTCACCCACCAGCACCATGAGAACCACAATGCCTGAGAACGCACCCCGCCTTGCCATCGTCGTCAGCCAGTTCAACCCGGAGGTCACCCATGGGCTGCGCGATGGCGCACTGGCCTATCTCAACGAGAATGGCGTTTCGATTGCTTCGGACAGTGTCTATGCGGCGCCCGGCGCCTTCGAAATCCCGCTCATCGCCAGGCGGCTCGCGCAATCGGGTTTCGACGGCGTGATCTGCCTGGGCTGCGTCATCAAGGGCGACACGGCCCATTTCGAATATATCAGCGAAGCCGCCGCCCATGGGCTGATGCAGGTTGGCCTCGAAACCGGTAAGCCCATCACCTTCGGCATATTGACCACCTATACCGAAGAACAGGCCATCCTGCGCAGCCGCAAGGATGAGCACAACAAGGGCCGCGAAGCCGCGGCCGCCTGCCTGGAAGCGCTGGATACTTTAAGGACCTTTGCGGCTCCGACTTGAGACTTCAATAACAAGTTCCGCGATAAGACGCTTATGGTTCGGCTTCCTTGGGCGCGTGGACGATGCGTGTTTGTAAGGCAACCGGGCAGTTTGGGGCGGAGATAGAACGTGCCAGGGCACAAAGAACGACGGCTTGAGCCTAGATACCGCCAGCGGATGCCGGCCATGCTTGTCCTCAACGACGATCTGACGCGCTTCCCAGTGGTTGTGATCAGCAGATCAGCTTCGGGTCTGACGATTGAGTTGGCCAAACCTGTCGTTCTGCCCGCGACTTTCAGAATTTTGGTTCAGCATGCGATTGAGCCCTGCACTCTAGCTTGGCAGAATGGGAGATTGGCGGGCGCGCGTCTTGGCAGACCACCCGAGATTGCCTGAGCTACCAGTAACGGTGCCGGACGAACGCGGTGCAGGGGACAGGGCCAATCCCACCGCTCGGCTCTTCACCCATCGACTATGCGGCACACCCCGGATGGCGACGATGCTAGAACCGGAGCGGCGACGCTGTTCGGAGCCGCTCAGGATTTTGGTGTTGCGTGAACTGATCGCACAGGCGGCTGTACGTCGAGTGGAAGCAAGCCGAGGGGACCATGGGGTGAGTTCACAGATAATTGGACAGAGATATTCACAACTTGGGCGACTCAGATCGAAGGTGATTTTTCGCCCGATCATTTCTTCAACAGCGTCGAGAGTGTAAGGCGGCGGCTCATGGAGCGACCAGCCCTTCCAGCCGGCACATAGGGTTTCTTAATCTTCCACTGTGCTTACTGCCTGGGTGACCGCTGGGAGGGTGATAAAATGTCATCTAGGAGTACGGCGACCTTCAATGTCGGCACGATTTGGAGTGTCGTAATCCCTGTTGTCCTTTTAGTTGTCGGAACTGTGGGCGGCCTCATGCTCTACTTGCCTGGAGCACTCCGATCCGCGGCCCTTGAGTCGACCCTGCGAAGCAATGTGGAAGTGGCCGACCAGATCAAGATCATACGAGGATATTACACCACCCGTGTAGTCGCTAAGGCCCTGGAGACCGGAGCGATGCAGCCTTCCATTGACCATGAAGCTGTAGCGACGGGCATACCTTTGCCGGCAACGTTCGTGAAGGATATCTCCGACCTCCTCTCTGAGCGAGACCTGCAGCTCGCCTTGATTAGCCCATATCCGTGGCCCCACCGGTCAGAGCGCCGGATGGATAATTTCCAAGAGGTGGCGTGGGAGGCCTTTCAAACCGACCCTGATGCCGTTTTCGCGCGTGAGGAAATCATCGATGGACAGCGCGTAATGCGCGTCGCCGTAGCGGACCGAATGACCGCGCCTACTTGCGTGTCGTGCCACAACAACCATCCGGATTCCGTCCGCCGAGACTGGCAACTGAATGATGTGCGCGCCGTGATGGAAGTTTCCAAGGTGGTTGAGCCTTACCTCGCTAGCGCCGAACTCAAGAGCCGCTACATCATTTCAGCGGTTGCAACGGTTGCAGCGCTGCTCATCGCTGTGTTGTTTGGGGTTGGCGTTCTCGTCTCCCGCCGCACCAAGGAGAAGAACGACGCGGTGCGGCACCTTCACTATCTGGCCCATCACGACGCCATGACGGGCCTTCTCAGCCGCAGCAGCTTCTCAGAACTGGTTTCTAAGGAGATGGGTGGACGCAACGCGGTGGCCCTTCATTTCGTCGATCTAGACCGCTTCAAGGATATTAACGACTGTATGGGTCACGACATTGGTGACGAACTGATCAAACAGTCGGCGGAGCGGCTCAAAGAGATCTGCGGAGAGCAGCACCTGTTGACCCGTTTCGGTGGCGACGAGTTCGTGATCGCGCAAACAGACGTGGCCGCCCCGCAAGACGCCTTGGTATTCGGGCAGGCTATCGTAACGGGCCTGGCGCAACCTTTCACGCTGTCGGGCCACACAATCAATATCTCCGCCAGTGTCGGGACCAGTATCGCAGATCGCCAGGTCACCGTTGACGAGCTTGTGAAGCAGGCCGATATCGCTCTATACCGCGCAAAAACGGCGGGTAGAAACCGCAGTGTTCTGTTCGCACCGGATATGCAGCAAGTGCTCACCCGCCGGCGGGGCCTCGAAACCCGCATTTGGGACGCTCTGCACGCCCAGGAATTCGTACTGTTCTTTCAGCCCATCCTTAATGCTCGGACCAAGCGTCTGGAGGGTTTCGAGGCCCTGATCCGGCTCCCGGATTGCTCCGGTGAGATGATCTCGCCTGGCGAGTTCATACCAATTGCTGAAGAAATCGGGGCAATCGGCCGCATTGGAGACTGGGTGATTCGATCGGCCTGTCGCTTTGCTGCGACCTGGCCGGAGCATCTCACGGTCTCCGTTAATCTATCAGCCGCTCAATTCGGCCGAAATTTTGAGGCGGATCAAGGGCTGGTCAATGTCGTCGTGCAGGCACTGAAGGACAGCGGTCTGGATCCGCACCGCCTCGAGCTGGAAATCACGGAAAGCCTCGTCATGGAACGGACCGACGTCGTCCTCTCTGAGTTGAAAGCATTGCGGGACCTCGGCGTAGGTATCGCAATGGACGACTTCGGCACCGGCTACTCAAACTTGAGCTCTCTCTGGCAGCTGCCTTTCACCAAGCTAAAAATCGACCAGTCTTTCGCCAAAAGTTGGCGAGAGAACGCAGGGACGGTCCACCCAATACTGGATACGATCGCATCACTCAGCCGTTCACTTGGTGTGAATTTGACTGCTGAAGGCGTAGAGACACAGGAGGAGAACGATTTATTTACACGCCTAGGCTGTGATCAGCTGCAAGGCTACTTGTTTGGCCGTCCAATTCCCCCCTCGGAGATGGCTGTATTTCTAATAAGGCATTGGACCCCCGCTCTAGAGGCAACGAAGTACGAACCCTCGCATAGTGGAAGCACTGGTGCGACCAAGACAGCCTAAATCTATAGATGGCCGATCGCAAAATCCCTCGATGTTGGATCAACTATAGAGGACGCCAGCCCCCAGCGACGCTCCAATGCGTGCCATGACCTGAGCGAGCTTCAACGCCAGTAGGCGCTTGGCACAGCGCGGGTATCGATGCGAAACACACCCACCAAGCAAATAAACAATGTAGATCAGCGGGCCCTCCGCAAAAGCGACCGAAGCCAGGTAATCTGGCTCGAAAGTGATTGCCCGCACCTCAATAGTCGTCAACTGCCCCTCGAGGTTGCATGGGCAGGCTAGCGGCAATCAATGACTAGTCTGGCACGAATGTCTCATTCCCGTGATGTGGTGACCTGGGTGATTGCGGTTTTTGCTCCCCAGTGATCCTCAAAAACGAGTTCGGCAATCGGCGTGCGTGCCCGCCACCCCCTTTGTGCCAATTCAGGCGATGCGAAGAAGCTATCGACTCTGCCAACGCAAAGGTAAGCGACCAGCCGGATCGGGTCGGGGATCTCCAAGACCGCCTTGACCTCATCCTCCTTGAGGATACTGACCCAGCCGACTCCCAGACCCTCGGCTCTGGCCGCCAACCACAGGTTTTGGACGGCACAGACCGTGCTGAAAAGGTCCATGTCGGGCATATGCGTGGCGCCCAGGACGACTGGGCCGCCGCGCGTGCCATCACAGGTCACGCAGATATTGACCGGGGCACTGGTGATCCCTTCGAGCTTGAGGGCCCGATAGGCGTCCTGACGGTCCTTGGGGAACATCGCTGCCGCCTCGTCATTGGCGCGCGCGAAAATCCTGGCAACCTGCCGCTTCTTTTCGGCATCGCGTATCACGAGGAAGTTCCAGGGCTGCATGAAACCGACGGACGGCGCGTGGTGTGCGGCATCGAGGATCCGCATCAGGACGTCGTCGCCCACCGCGTCGGGCAGGAATTGGCCGCGCACATCCCGCCGGCTATAGATGGCCCGATAGACCGCTGCGCGCTCGGCGTCGGAGAATGGTCCGCCCGCAGCAAGGTGTGGTTGAAACGCAGGCTGATCGGTGGTGTCCGGCATGACATTGCCCCTGTTGAAAAAAACACAGGAGCTGGGGTCCAGCCAGCTTCAAGAGGTCATCTGGCCGGTCTTCTGACTTGGGATCATCCCCGGCGGGCGCCTTCCCGGCTTGCGCCAGTGGCATATGCCCGACAGGTCCCCCGCACAGCGCTGGGCACGTCGCGGATTTCAACCGCGTTCCCGATTCTCCTGCCGCAGCAGGCACCAGATTTGGCGCATATACCTTTCGGTTTCCGTCATGGCAAGGCGCGGCGACGGGTTGACATCGGCGCATCGATGCCGTCTTCTCGCGGACGTCCGAGGGGTGTCCAGGTTCGCAAGAGTCTGGTCTGAGATGGCTGAGAGGCCGAACCCTTTGAACCTGATCCGGGTAATGCCGGCGAAGGGACGGGATCGTATCCGCCACCAGAGCTGCGCCCGGGTTTCCGTTTTCACGAGAAAACATGGAGACCCATCGTGAACAAGACCATCAACGCCGAGGCGCTGAGCGCCAATGGCATATCCACCACACCGCTTTCCGCATCGCGCAAGGTCTATGCGAGCAGTCCGCTCGCCACCGATATCCGCGTGCCCTTTCGCGAGATCGCTATCGATGATCCCAACGCTCCGGCGTTTCGCGTTTACGACACGTCCGGCCCCTATACCGATCCGGCCGACGCGATAGACCTCAAGCGCGGCCTACCGCGCCTGCGCGAAAACTGGATTGGAGAGCGTGGTGACGCAGAACCCTATGCAGGTCGCGCCATCAGACCCGAAGATGACGGCAATGTATCTCCGGACCGTGCCGTCGCGCATTTCCCGCTCACACATCAGCCGCTCCGCGGCATGGCCGGACGGCCAGTCACCCAATTGGACTACGCGCGCGCCGGGATCATCACCAAGGAGATGATCTTCGTGGCCGAGCGAGAAAACCTGGGACGCCAGCACATACTCGAGGGCGCCGAGGCGCGCCTGGCGGATGGAGAAAACTTCGGCGCGGCCATTCCGCCTTTCATTACGCCGGAATTCGTGCGCGACGAGATCGCCCGCGGCCGGGCGATCATTCCGGCCAATATCAACCATCCCGAAATCGAGCCGATGGTGATCGGGCGCAATTTTCTGGTCAAGATCAACGCCAATATAGGCAATTCCGCCGTGTCGTCCTCGGTCGAGGAAGAGGTCGAGAAGCTGGTCTGGGCGATCCGCTGGGGCGCCGACACGGTCATGGATCTCTCGACCGGCCGAAACATCCACGCCACCCGCGAATGGATCATCCGCAATTCGCCCGTCCCGATCGGCACGGTACCGATCTACCAGGCGCTGGAAAAGGTCAACGGCAACCCCGCCAAGCTGGACTGGGACGTGTTCTCCGACACGCTCATCGAACAGTGCGAGCAGGGTGTCGACTATTTCACCATCCATGCCGGCGTGCGTCTGGCCCATGTTCCCCTCACCGCCAGGCGCGTCACCGGCATTGTCTCGCGCGGCGGGTCCATCATGGCCGGCTGGTGCCTCGCCCATCACAGGGAAAGCTTCCTCTACGAACGCTTCGGCGACATCTGCGACATCATGGCCAAGTATGACGTGTCGTTTTCCTTGGGCGATGGCCTGCGCCCCGGCTCGATCGCCGATGCCAACGACGCAGCGCAATTTGCCGAACTGGAAACTTTGGGCGAATTGACGAAAGTCGCCTGGGACAAGGGCTGCCAGGTGATGATCGAGGGCCCCGGGCACGTCCCGATGCACAAGATCAAGGAGAATATGGACAAGCAGTTGCGCGAATGCGGGGAGGCTCCGTTCTATACGCTCGGGCCGCTGACCACCGACATTGCGCCGGGCTATGATCATATCACCTCCGCCATCGGCGCCGGCATGATCGGTTGGTTCGGCACGGCCATGCTCTGCTACGTGACGCCCAAAGAACATCTCGGCCTGCCCAATCGCGACGACGTCAAGACCGGCGTCATCACCTACAAGATCGCGGCGCATGCGGCCGATCTGGCCAAGGGTCACCCGGCGGCGCAGCTGCGCGACGACGCGCTCTCCAAAGCCCGGTTCGAGTTTCGCTGGGAGGACCAGTTCAACCTCTCGCTCGACCCGGATACGGCCCGCAGTTTCCATGACGAGACCCTGCCCAAGGACGCCCACAAGACCGCCCATTTCTGTTCGATGTGCGGGCCGAAATTCTGTTCGATGAAGATCACCCAGGATATTCGCGACATGGCCACCCGGCAGGAGGGCATGGTCGAGAAGTCCCGCGAATTCATCGACCAGGGGGCCAAGGTCTATGTCCCGATTGCGGACTAACGCGCCTTTGCAGGCGACGGTGATCGGCGCGGGCGTGGCCGGTTTGACCACCGCCCTGGTCTTGGCCGAGCGTGGTGTTGCCGTGGACGTGGTCGAGCGCAATGCCGGGCTCGGCCCCGGCAGCTGCTCCTGGCATGCCGGCGGGATGCTTGCGCCCTGGTGCGAGATGGCTTCCACCGAAGCTATTGTCGGTCGGCTGGGCGTCCAGTCCATCGCCTGGTGGCGCGAGCGCTTCCCCGGTACGGTGTCGAAAGGCACACTGGTGGTGGCGCTCCCGCGCGACATTGCCGAACTCAGCCATTTCGCCCGGCGCACTGAGCGCCATCAGTGGCTCGACGAGGCTGGCATCGCAGCACTCGAACCTGATCTTGCCGGCGGCTTCCGCAAAGCTCTCTTCTTCCCGGACGAGGCGCATCTCGATCCGCGCCGCGCTCTCGCGGCGCTGGCCGAACGGCTTTCATCTCTGGGCGTGGCGATCCGGTTTGGCACAGACCTTCTACCCGAGGCGGCGGACGGCGATCTGGTCTTTGATTGCCGCGGCTTCAACGCCCGAAGGGACATATCCGCCCTGCGTGGCGTCCGCGGGGAAATGGCAGTGATCCGCTCACGGGACTTTTCGCTGTCCCGGCCGGTGCGCCTGCTGCATCCGCGCCTGCCGGTTTACCTGGTTCCGCGCGGCGAAGGCGTCTTCATGCTGGGCGCCACCATGCTCGAAAGCGAAGCCAGGGGCTTTGTCAGCTTGCGCTCCATGCTGGACTTACTGGGCGCCGCCTTCACCCTCCATCCGGCGCTGGGGGAGGCGGAAATTCTCGAGCTTGGGGCCGATCTCCGCCCTGCCCTTCCCGACAACCTTCCCCGGGTGGAGCGGACGGGACGCGTCGTTCGCGTCAACGGGCTGTTCCGCCACGGTTTCCTGCTTGCCCCGGCCCTCGCCCAGATTGCCGCCGGCGCGGCCTTAGATCCCCATTTCGACACGGAGCTTATCCATGCGAATTCTGCTTAACGGCGCCGAGCGGCAGCTGACAGCACGCCGCCTCGACGAAGTGCTCGACGCGCTGGGCTACAAGGGCGCAATTGTTGCCACCGCCGTCAATGGCCGGTTCGTGCCGGCGGCCCGGCGCGCGGACACGCAATTATACGATGGCGACAGGCTCGAAGTGCTCGCCCCCATGCAGGGAGGCTGAGGCATGGAGTTTTATGGTGTCACGCTGTCCTCCCGGCTGCTGCTGGGCACGGCCCGTTATCCCTCGCCCAAAATCCTCGAGGCGGCAGTGCGCGCCTCGCGGACCGAAATCGTCACTGTCTCTCTGCGGCGCGAAGGTGGCGACCAGCGGGCCGGCCAGGCGTTCTGGTCGTTCATCGGCGAGCTGGGCATCCGCGTCCTGCCCAATACGGCTGGCTGTCATTCGGTCAAGGAGGCCGTAACCACGGCCCACATGGCTCGCGAACTGTTCGGCACGACCTGGATCAAGCTCGAAGTGATCGGCGAGGCCGATACACTGCAGCCCGACGTCTTCGGCCTGGTGGAGGCGGCCCGCATCCTGAGCGAGGACGGGTTCGAGGTCTTTCCCTACACGACCGAGGACCTCGTCGTGGCCGAACGCCTGCTCGAAGCAGGTTGCCGGATCCTGATGCCATGGGGCGCCCCGATAGGCTCGGCCCGCGGGCTCAATAATCTCTTCGGATTGCGGGCCCTGCGGGCCCATTTCCCCGATGTGCCCCTGGTGATCGATGCGGGTCTCGGCCTGCCCTCACATGCAGCAGCGGCGATGGAAATGGGCTATGACGCCGTGCTGCTCAACACCGCCGTGGCCGAGGCAGGCGACCCCGTCCGCATGGCCGAGGCCTTTGCCCTCGCCATCGAAGCGGGGCGGCTGGCCCATACCGCATCACCCCTCGAGCCGCGCGACATGGCGTCGCCTTCGACCCCGGTCCTGGGCAAGGCAGTTCTCGCATGACCCTCGATCGCTTCTATCCCGTGGTGCCCGATGCGGATTGGGTCGAGCGTCTGCTGGCCTGGGGCGCGAAACTGATTCAACTGCGGATCAAGGATTGCCCCGAACCCGCGCTGCGGGCCCAGATCGAGCGCGCCAGGACCGCCTGCACGGCAGCGGGTGCGCAGCTCGTGGTCAATGACCATTGGCAGGTGGCCATCGATACCGGGTGCGATTTTGTGCATCTGGGCCAGGAAGACCTCGCCGAGGCCGACATGGGGGCGCTGCGCCGCGGTGGGATACGCTTCGGCATCAGCACCCATGACCATGCCGAGCTTGACCGTGCCCTTGCTGAAGCGCCCCACTATGTGGCCCTGGGGCCCATCTACCCCACCCAGCTCAAAAAGATGCCTTGGGCACCACAGGGGCTGGCCCGGATCGGAGAATGGAAGCGCCTTGTGGGCGCGCGGCCGCTGGTGGCCATTGGCGGGCTGACGGTGGCACGGGCCGAGCTCTGCCTTGCCGCAGGTGCCGATTGCGTCGCGGTCGTGGGCGACATCGTGCGTCATCCCGAACCCTCCCTCCAGGCGCGCGCCTGGCTTACGGCAACGAGGCCCTGACATGACCGATCGCTACATCCGCCAGACGAGTTTGGCCGAAATCGGGGCAGCCGGACAAGGAAAGCTCGCCGCCGCCAAGGTGCTTGTAGTGGGTGCCGGGGGGCTTGGTTCGACGGTCCTGCAAATCCTCGCGGGGGCCGGGATCGGCGAGATTGTCATCGTTGACCACGATCATGTCGACCTCACCAATCTGCATCGACAGCCGCTCTATGGCATGGACGACATCGGTGCACCCAAGGCAGACGCGGCGCGAAGAACCTTGCTTCGCGCCAATCCCGGCATCGTCGTCACGGCCAAGTCGGAGCGATTGACGCCGAACAATGCCGCCGCATTGGTCCAGGAGGCGAGTATCGTCATAGACGCCGCCGACAATTTTGCCGCGACCTACACCCTGTCTGACCGCTGCCAAACCGCTGGCAAGCCGTTGATCAGCGCCTCGGTGCTTGGATTGTCCGGCTATGTGGGCGCCTATTGCGCCGGTGCGCCCAGCTACCGGGCCGTGTTTCCCGACGCACCGGAGATGGCAGGCAGTTGCGCCAGCGTCGGCGTGCTGGGCTCTGCCGTAGCGACAATGGGAAGCCTCCAGGCCCATATGGCGCTTCACCTGCTGCTCGACCTCGAGCCAGGCATATTGGGCCGCATTGTCAGCTTCGATGGCCACACCCTGCAGTTTGGCGGCTTCAGTTTCGCCGATTGTCCGGAGCCTTCGCATGCCGCGCCGTTCATCGGGCTGGCGGACCTCGTGCCCGACGACATTGTCGTCGACCTGCGCGGTGTGAACGAGGCCCCGATACCGCCCCGTCCAGATGCTCTTCGCCTGGCGCCAACGGATGTCGACCAACTGGCGTCAGTGCATAGCGGAGCCCGCATCGTGCTCTGCTGCCGGAGCGGACAACGGGCTCTGCGCGCTGCGGGGCGGTTGCAGTCCATGGGCAGGCACAACCTGGCGTTGATCGCGCTGGAAGGCGATCCGGCGTGATACCCGTTGCACTGACCATAGCCGCTTCGGATTCAGGTGGCGGCGCCGGGATTCAGGCCGATCTCAAGGTCTTTGCCGCTTTTGACGTCTTTGGGACCAGCGCCATTACAGCGGTGACGGCACAAAACAGCATGCGCGTGGCCGCGATTCACGCGGTCCCTCCAACAATGGTGGCGGCCCAGATCGACGCGGTGTTTGCCGATCTGCCGGTGGCGTCGGTTAAGATCGGCATGCTGGGCAATGCCGAGGTCATCGCCGCCGTCGCCCAGACCTTGAGCCGGCGTGGCGCCAACAGGATTGTGCTTGATCCGGTGCTGGTCGCAACCAGCGGCATGCGCTTGCTCCCGGAGGAGGCGGGAGATGCGCTGGTCACTCTGCTGTTGCCCAGGACTCTCCTGCTCACGCCCAACCTGCCCGAAGCGGCGGCTTTGACTGGCACGCCAATTGCCCGGGACGAGGCCGCGATGATCGTCCAGGCCAGGACGTTGATGGCGATGGGGACCCAGGCTGTACTGATCAAGGGCGGCCACGACGTGGGAAGGCGGAGCACCGACCTGCTCGTCGATGCAGACGGCATCGCTCGCTTTGCCGCCGACCGCCTGGATGTCGGCGAAATTCATGGCGGCGGCTGCATGCTCTCTTCGGCGATCGCGGCAGGCCTGGCCCGGGGCCGGCCGCTCGCTGCCTCGATCGCCCATGCCAAGGACTTCGTCTCCCGAACGCTCGCGGCAGCGCCGAGCCATGCCCTGGGGTCAGGTGCCCGCCTGCTGCATCCCGACCGCCCGGCCGAGGAGGCCTCTTTGCCATGATGTCACAGCCTCTGCCGGCCCATTTCCAAACCAGCCTCATTGTCGTAGAGGGAAGCTAGAGCAATCTCCGGTCGCAGCCTTACCCGGTCAAAACAAGGATCCACTCATGAAGACTCTCGTCATCTGCTCCGGCGGATTGGATTCGGTTTCGCTCGCGCACAAGGTGGCGGCCGAGCAAACCCTCACCGGCCTGGTATCGTTCGACTACGAACAGCGGCACAGCAAGGAACTCGGCTTTGCCGCGGCCTGCGCACAACGACTTGGCGTCCCGCACCAGGTCATAGACATTCGCGACATTGGACGGCAACTCAGCGGCTCCGCGCTCACCGACGATGTTGCGGTTCCCGACGGCCATTATGCCGAAGAATCGATGCGGATCACGGTGGTGCCCAATCGGAACGCCATCATGCTGGCAATAGCCTTCGGTGTCGCGGCGGCGCGGCAGGACGAGGCGGTCGCTGTTGCCGTCCACGGCGGTGATCACTTTATCTATCCCGATTGCCGGCCCGATTTCATTGACGCCTTTCAGGTGATGCAGGACCGGGCGCTTGACGGCTATGCCAACGTTCGCCTCTACGCGCCATTCGTCAACGTGTCCAAGGCGGACATCGTGACCGAGGGTGCACGGCATGCAACGCCCTTCGATCAGACCTGGTCGTGCTACAAGGGCGGGGAGATACATTGCGGACGTTGCGGCACCTGCGTCGAGCGTCGGGAAGCCTTCGACCTGGCCCGGCTGCCGGATCCAACGCTCTATGCCGATGCCGACTTCTGGCGTGATGCCGTAGAGGCGAAACGCGCATGACGTTTCGCATCATCAAGGAATTCCATTTCTCGGCATCCCATCAGCTCGCGTCGCTTCCGCCTGACCACCAATGCGCTCGGCTGCATGGGCACAACTATATCGTGGAAGTCGAACTGACGGCCGACGAGCTGAACGAGCATGGTTTTGTGCGGGACTATCAGGACCTGTCGGTGCTCAAGCACTATATCGACACCGCGTTCGATCACCGCCATCTCAACGACGTGCTAGGGCACGGCAGGGTTACGGCCGAGTGCCTTGCCAAGCACTTCTTTGATTGGTGCAAGACGAGCCTGCCGGAGGTTTCGGCGGTGCGCGTCAGCGAGACGACCAAGACATGGGCGGAGTACCGGCCATGAAGCAAGCGGACACGCCAACCATCCGCGTGAGCGAGATCTTCGGACCGACCATACAGGGCGAAGGCGTGCTCATTGGCCTGCCGACCGTTTTCGTGCGGACCGGGGGGTGCGATTATCGTTGCTCCTGGTGCGACAGTCTGCATGCCGTCGACAATCGCTTTCGCGGCGGCTGGCAGGTGATGACGGTGGAGCAGATTTGGGAACGAGTTCGGGCCCTATCCGGCGGTAAGCCACTGACAGTGTCGCTGTCAGGCGGCAATCCGGCGATCCAGCCACTGGGCGAACTGATCGAATTCGGTCACCAAGAGGGCTATCGCTTCGCTTTGGAGACCCAAGGTTCCGTGGCGCGGGACTGGTTCACGACGCTGGACACTCTGGTTCTAAGTCCCAAGCCGCCATCGAGCCAGATGAGCACCGACTGGGCAGGTTTCGAGGCGTGTCTGGCAGCGGCGCAAGGCGGGCCATTGACCGTGCTCAAGCTCGTGGTCTTCGACGATCAAGACTATGCCTACGCCAAAGATGCGGCGGCGCGTTATCCGCACTTGCCGATCTACCTCCAGCCGGGCAATCACACGCCGCCATCCCCCGATGCCGACGATGTGATTGTCGACATGACGGGGGTAATGCGGCGTGTGGAATGGCTTGTCGACAAAGTGACCCAAGACCGATGGTTCGAGGCGCGGGTCCTGCCACAGCTGCATGTGCTGCTCTGGGGCAATACCCGTGGAGTCTAGCCAAAGCGCCAACACCACAACGCCTGAACCGCACACGAGCAACGCACATGCCGGCACCTACCCGCCAGGCTATTCGCGACATCTAGGCTTTCAGCGATAGGGACGAGCAGCTTACTCGGCTGGCTCGGCCTGCTTGGCCATCGGATTGTTGGGGTGGGTCGTCCAGTTTGCGTAATCGCTCGAAATCACCTTCCCGGTGCGTTCGTCCACCAGGCCCGCCTCGACCGGAACCATGGTGATGCAATCGTCGACCGGGCAGACGTTGACGCACAGATTGCAGCCCACGCACTCGTCGTCCATCACCTCGAAGTGCCGCTTGCCGTCCTTTTCCTTCATGATCGCCTGGTGCGAGGTGTCCTCGCAGGCGATGTGGCAGCGCCCGCACTTGATGCACAGGTCCTGGTCGATATGGGCCTTGGTCACATAGTTGAGGTTGAGATACTGCCAGTCGGTGACGTTGCGCACCGCCCTGCCAACGAACTCGTCGACGCTGGCGTAGCGCTTCTCGTCCATCCAGTTTGAAAGGCCCGAGATCATCTCCTCGACGATCTTGAACCCATAGGTCATGGCGGCGGTGCAGACCTGCACGGTGCCCGACCCCAGCGCCATGAACTCGGCCGCGTCGCGCCAGGTGGTGATGCCCCCGATCCCGGAAATGGGCAGTCCGTAGGTTTCCGGGTCGCGTGCGATCTCGGAGACCATCGACAGGGCGATTGGCTTGACCGCCGGGCCGCAATAGCCCCCATGCGTCCCCTTGCCGTCAATCGAAGGCTCGGGCGCAAAGGTATCGAGGTTGACGGCGGTGATCGAATTGATGGTGTTGATCAGGCTGACCGCGTCGGTGCCGCCGGCCTTTGCGGCGCGCGCGGGCTTCCTGACGTCGGTGATGTTCGGGGTCAGCTTGGTCAGAACCGGCATGCGGGTGTATTGCTTGCACCAGCGCACGACCATCTCGACGTATTCGGGCACCTGGCCCACCGCCGAGCCCATGCCGCGCTCGCTCATGCCGTGCGGACAACCGAAGTTGAGCTCGATCCCGTCGGCGCCCGTCTCCTCGACGAGCGGCAGGATGGCCTTCCAGGCATTCTCCTCGCACGGCACCATGATCGAGACGACCATCGCCCGGTCGGGCCAGTTCATCTTGACCTGCTTGATCTCGCGCAGATTGGTCTGCAGCTCCCGGTCGGTGATCAGCTCGATGTTGTTGAAGCCGAGCAGTCGCCGGTCGGCGCCCCAGATCGCGCCATAGCGCGGGCCGTTGACGTTGACGACCGGGGGGCCTTCCTCGCCCAGCGTCTTCCAGACGACGCCGCCCCAGCCGGCCTTGAAGGCGCGCTCGACATTGTAGGCCTTGTCGGTCGGCGGCGCCGAGGCCAGCCAGAAGGGGTTCGGCGATTTGATTCCGACGAAATTCGTGGTCAGGTCAGCCATGGGTCCCTCCCATCAGGCTACGATGAATGCTTTCGGCCGCGTCGCGTCCCTGGGCGACGGCGGTCACCGTCAGATCGTCCCCACCCACGACGCAGTCGCCTCCCGCCCAGATGCCCTGGCGCGAGGTGCGGCCCTCACCGTCCGTCTCGATGCGGCCGCCTGCGAGCGTCAGGCCTTGCGCGGAGCGCGGCTCGAAACTCTGGCCGATGGCCTTGAACACCTGGTCGCACCGTAGCGTCCTCGTATGTCCGGTGCCGGCCAGCTTGCCGTCGGCAATGGCGGTATACTCCAATTCGATGCCGGTGACCTTGCCGTTCTCGGCCAGCACGCGCTTTGGCGCCAGCCAGTGCCGGATGGTAACACCCTTGCTGGCCGCCAGGTCCTGCTCGAAATTCGAGGCATTCATCGCCTCTTTTCCGCGCCGGTAGCAGATGGTCACCTCTTCGGCCCCCAGAAGCCTCGCCTGCACGGCCGCATCGATAGCCGTCATGCCTCCGCCGATGACGACGACACGGCGCCCGATCGCAACTCTGGACAGATCGTCCGCCTGGCGCAGCTCGGCAATGAAGTCCACCGCGTCGCGCACGCCCTCTTCGTCCTCGCCCTCGGCTCCGAGCGCATTGACCCCGCCCAGGCCGACACCCAGGAACACCGCGTCGTAACGCGCCTTCAGGTCATCGAGGGTGAAGTCCTCCCCCAGGCGCTGTCCCAGTTCAATGGTGATGCCGCCAACGGCCGTGACGTAGTTCACTTCCGCCTGCGCGAAGCCGTCGACGGTCTTGTAGCTGGCAATGCCATACTCATTGAGCCCCCCGGCCTTGGGACGGGCGTCGAGGATTGTCACGTCGTGGCCTTTGGTCGCCAACCGGTGGGCGCAGGCAAGGCCCGCGGGACCCGCGCCCACGACCGCGATCGTCTTGCCGGTCGGCGCTGCCCTCTCGAAGAACTGCTTGCCCGCTTCCATGGCGATGTCGGTCGCATAGCGCTGGAGCTGCCCGATCCTGACCGGCTTGCCCTCGGCTTCCTCGCGCACGCACGCTTCCTCGCAGAGCGTCTCGGTCGGGCACACACGCGCGCACATTCCGCCCAGGATATTCTGTTCGAGAATGGTCTCGGCCGCACCCAGCGGATTGTCGGTCGCGATCTGACGGATGAACATGGGAATGTCGATCGACGTCGGACAGGCCTTCATGCACGGCGCGTCGTAACAGAAATAGCACCGGTCGGCCTCAACGAAGGCCTCATGCCGGCCTAGCGGTGGATGAAGGTCCGAGAAATTCTGCGCGTACTGGGCAGTGCTGAGACGTCCAGGTACCATGCCTTCTTTGAGCATGTCACCGCTCATAACCGCCTCCAATAAAGCCATTTCATGCGACGACGCTAACACAGCTTAGAAATTTTATCAATTGGTCAAAAATCACGATGGCTTTGTGCCCGACGCGCTCCAAAGAACCTTCAAAACTGGCCGGGGCTGCAGCCGAGATAGCGCTGATAGAGGCGGAGCCCGTTGGACGCAAGATGACACCCTCCGGAAGCGAGGTCGGCTCCTGGCAGCGGGACTTCATCGCGATCGATGGCGGCCTCCGGCTCTTGGGGTCAGTGGCTATGGGAAGTCAGGAGATGAAGCGACACATAGGGAATACTGCCAACCACCCAACTGTCATGCGGAACTGTTGTGATCTGAAATGCTGTACCAGGCAAAAGGTCAAGGAAGACGCCATCCTCGTATTGGACCGCGCCATGGCCGGAAAGCACTGCGCCGATATGCGGAGCATGGCAGTGTGGTGTTCCAACAATAGGGGCATTGTGGATCGACCATCTCCATCCCGGCTGGTACGTCGCACGCCCGAACGTGAACTCGCCGAGACGGACGATCTCGAAGCGACCATTCGGAAACCTACGCACTTCATCGGGCGCCTCAAAGGACTTGAGAAGTGTTTCAATCATCTTGAGCTCCTTGGCATGCAAACAGCCACTAGCCAGCGTTGATGCGGCGGCCGGGTCAGCGACGGTCCCGAGCCGGTCGGTGGATCGTGGACTAGCCACCGCTGTCGCTGATACACCGACCGCTTGAACGTCAGGCCTGTCCCGCGGAACGGAACTGGGAAGCAGATTTGTTCGCCATCGAGAATGCTTCCTTTGCTTCGGCCGTGGTTATCGCCAGGGTGGTCTTCACATCCGTCACCCCGCCTCCTGACGCCGCCACCGCCAGAACGCTGAGAATTGCAGTCGGGCTTGGCGCTTCGGAAATGATCAGGAAGTCGTAGTCCCCAAGCGTCATGTAATAACTCAGCAGCCTGCAACCGGCACGCTCGAACAACCCACGCACTTCCTCCTGCCGGTCCTCCGGCTTGGCCACCAACCCCTTCATTGCCTGCTGGGTGTATCTGGCCTGGGTAATGAATATCGGCATCTTATCCTCCTGTTGTTTCTAAGTACGTGGCGCCGCCCGCCCAAATATGGGTGAGCGGCAAGTGCGGCTGGCAGCCGAAAGCAAGCGTCGTTGAGCAGGCCGCGCTTTTGTCTGCGTCGGACCCGTCAGCAATTCGATCCGCCTAGTGTCCCAATCCCTTTTGATGTTCACAGGACACGTTTGGATTGAAGGGCATCAAGGCGCCGCTCGGGTTCTCCCGAAACGCCCAGACATGCTGGTCGAAGTGAGGCGCGAAGCCATGCGCCTCATCGGCCGCGGTGTTCGGATCGTCCGCCATAGTGTCCCAAGTGCGCCCAGCGAACACCGGAGCCGCAGTGTTCCCGGCCCTTTTCCATGCATCCTGAAAAACCAAGTTCTCCACGCCCACAAGCACCAGTGAGCCATCTGCCTGTGGCTCGTAGAGCAGGATCGCCGGCGCCATGAAATCGGTATGTGTGCTGTTGCCATCGACTCTTGGCTCGGAAGCAGTCACCTGCAGAACTGCCGGATTGAGATAGTGGATACCCATGGCGCCCCACTCCGGCGGCAATCCCTCGGCGGCTGCGTCGACGCAGTGGCCCGATGGATCTGGCACGTAGCCGTCGGCCAGCGCCACATTCACATCCTGATACTTCTCGGCCGCCGCGCGCACGGCTGTAATGTCAGATGCTTCATCTGCCCATCCGCCTTGCATTCCGATCGCGCTGAGTATCACTGAAAGCGCTAACCACAAGGTTTGCGATTTTTCACCCATTCCTTCCTCCCTACAATACCATCATTGCCGGGAACGCTCGGAAAACTGGTTATTGCGATCGACGACTGGTCATTCCCGCAACGTCCCGGAGGACAGGGGCATCATCCTGCCCAGGTAAAATCTACTCCCATCAACGAAAGGGGGGAAGCTGGACGTAGCTGAGGCGCACTGATTGTCAGGCGTTAGCCGTGCTGAAACTGACTTGGGTCAGTGCGAGACCTTGCCCCACCAATTGGAATGTCCGCTTTTTGCATCGTGTACGCGAAAACCGGACAGGCTCTTGCCGGCCCCATTTAAGTCATCGACCTGAGGACCTGGAAGGGCAGGGTAGGGGCCGCAAGCCGACTGGCAGCTTTCAGGAGCCACCAGCGGATAACGGCCGCTTAGCCGAGGTGTAAGGACAGTGACCGACCCGGCACCCGGTCGGATTGAGTGTTTGATGCTAGGAAAGAACCCAAGCACTTTTCGGTAGATGTGCCTTAGACCGTTGTCTCCGCAGGATGTCGTCGGGCCGGACAGAATCCGAACTTGAGTGACGGCCGACCGCACGGCTGCGTGGGTTTAGTTGGTCGCCGGGTCGCCGGTGCCTCCTCGACCGGTCGCGTCGACAGGCCATGAGTTTCTCGCGATAGTCTTCCCATCGGCCCGTTACTGCGCCAGCCGGTTCTCGTCCCGACGAATAGGAGGCGGTCCATCGCCCGGCTCGCGGCGACATTGATGCGGTTGGGGGCGGCCAAGAATCCTTCGGCTATCGTCTTTCGACCATCGACGTCGTTGCCGTCGCGGTTGTTGCGGACGAGCGAGACCAAGACGATGGGATTTTCCTTCCCCTGGTAACTGTCGACGGTACCTACTTTGATATGCTGATCGAGGTAATCGGCGACCGGCGAGCGGAGCAGGCTACGCCTGATGAGGTCGCGTTGGGCGGCGTACATGCAGATCACGCCGACGCCGACCGGATAGTCGGTCTGTCCCTCCAGCCAATTGACGAAGCCGTCATGCGCGCACCATCTCTCCAGGAGGCGAACGATGACGTCCGCTTCGACCCTATTCGTCCGGCTCAGATACCTGCTCGTCGTTGATGGCGACCCGAAGTTCGCTGGGGTCGCCTCCCGACTTGCGGAAAAGTTTCAGCAGCGATTCTGCGGCAGTGTTCACGGCTTAATGGGACTGGCTCGTCAGCACCACATTTCCCGTCAAGCCCTTGGTAATGGCATAGTGCGCGAGCGCTGCGATGAACCTGGTCTTGCCGGTGCCCGGGGGGGGCTGGACCATGCCGACGGGCCGTACGGAGACGATTTTTCTGAACGCCGCCGCCTGGTCAGAATTGAGTTCGTACGAGGCGAGATCGGCTTCATCAACCGAATGGCCGGTGGAATGCGGGACCGCTCCCGACCTCGGATCGAACACGGATACGAGGTTTCCGGCACGCCCTTGCCCGGACAGTATCCTGCCAACCGCATCGGACCGACGTCTCAGCGACTCGGCTCCGAAATGGCTAACGAAACGTAGCCTTTGGACACTTAGCCCAGGATATCGAGCCGGTTCGCATCGCCAACTGACGGACCAAGAGAAATAGATCGGCCGGGCTCAATCACCGAGACCGGCTACTCGGAAAGAAAGGCTCCATCCCTCAACGTCAGCACGCCTTCCGCCACGAGCTTTTCGAGGTGGGAGCGAACATTGTGTTCCGCTGCCTTCAAAAGGTGGGAGCCGCGCTTCCTGTATAGACGTTCGGCAATCGACTCTGCGGACCGCAAGCCGTCGCGCACCGCATCGATGATGGCGCTCTCTCGCCGTAGCCGGCTGTCGATCAGCCGATGCACGAAGCGGCTGGGGGATGGCAGAGCCGGTCCGTGACCGGACAGATAAAGTCGATCATTCCGATTGGCCAGACGCTGTAGGCTGACGATGAAGTCGGTCATGCTGCCGCTGGGATAGGGCACGATGCTGCTCGACCAGGCCATGACATGGTCGGCGGTGAAGACGATGCCGTCAGCCAGTTCGAGGCAGATATGGTCGGGCGCGTGACCGGGCGTGAACAGCACGCGCAGGCCGCAGATGGTGTCGCCTTCTTCCAGGGGATGGTCGATCCCGGCCACCGAAGAGCGGAAATTGCTATGCCCGAAAACGGGCGCTTCAAGCACCGCCTGCAGCGCCGGACCGCCGGCGCAATGGTCGTAATGGCCGTGCGAATAGACAATCGCAGCAGCTTTGCCGCCACAGGCCGCGGTCAGGGCGGCGACATGCCGGTCATCGTCGGGGCCGGGATCGAGCACCACCAGCCCCTCATGGGTATCGATCAGATAGGTATTGGTGCCATGGTAGGTCATCGGACCCGGATTGTCCGCGACCACCCGCCGGACGCCAGGGATGACCGCCATCGCCTGTTCCCGCACCGGCTCTTCTTCGCGCAAATAGGTCAATCGCTCGCTCCATTCACCGCTAAGGTAGAACCATTGACATGTAGATGGCAAGCTGTTTGGGTCTGCATGACGGCCCGGGCACGCAAAGATGCGGCCGGGGTAAACCGATTTGAGGGAGGAGGCCCACCATGTCCAATGTCAGCATCCGCGCGGTGCAGAAGCACTACGGAACTTTCCACGCCGTGAAAGGTGTGGATCTGGAGGTTGCAGACGGTGAATTCGTAGTGCTGCTCGGGCCGAGTGGCTGCGGCAAGACCACGACGCTGCGGTGCGTGGCGGGGCTGGAAGAAATTTCGGGCGGTTCGATCGTCATGGGCGATGCAGTCATGTCCAGCGGCGGTTTTTCGGTGCCGCCGGAAAAGCGCGATATCGGCATGGTGTTTCAGTCCTACGCCATCTGGCCGCATATGAGCGTGGCCGAGAATGTCGCCTTCGGCCTCAAGATCAAGAAAATGCCCGCCGGTGTGATCGAGCAGAAGGTCAAGGCGGCGCTGGAGCGCGTGGGGCTGTCAAAATTCGCCGACCGCGGCGCCAGCCAGCTCTCCGGCGGGCAGCAGCAGCGCGTCGCCCTGGCCCGGGCCATCGCGCTCGAGCCCGGCGTGCTGCTGTTCGACGAACCGCTCAGCAACCTCGATGCCAAGTTGCGCGAGCGCATGCGTTTCGAACTCAGGCAGGTGCTGCAGGGACTGGGCATCACCTCGATCTACGTGACCCACGACCAGCAGGAGGCGATGGTCGTCGCCGACCGCATCGTGCTGATGAATGAAGGGCAAATCGACCAGATCGGCTCGCCCACCGACATCTACTATCGGCCAAGAACCGTGTTCGGGGCCGAGTTCGTCGGCCTGGCCAACAAGCTGCAGGGCACGCTGGTGGCTAATGGCAGCCATTCCCGCATCCGGCTGGCCAATGGCGAGGAGGTCTTGGCCGGTGCATCGGAGAGTCCTGTCGGCTCGCCCGTCGAACTCGTCATTCGTCCCGAAATGCTGCAGCTCTCCGCCACCGAACTGACGGGCGACAACGTGTTCAAGGGCAAGGCGGAAGTCACTTATTTCCTGGGCAATATCGGCGACATCTATTTCAGCGCCGCCGGCCATCAGATGCGCGGCCAACTCAGCCCGCCCGTGCCCTGGCAGCCCGGACAGGACATCTGGGTCCGCATCGATCCCGCCAGCGTGCTGCTCTATCCGGCCGCTGCAAAGGCGGCCACCGCGAAGGCCGCCTGAGCGCAAAATCGAGCGAGCATCTGTGGGGAGGAAAGAAGATGAGCGTAGTTACAGTCAGCAGCCACGCGGACGATGCCAAGCCGATGAAAGGCCGGTCGCGCCTGGACGGCCTGTCCCAGTGGTTCGGGCCGGAACGGATCATGTGGTTCATCCTGGCGCTGGTGGTGGTGTCCATATCGATCATGCCACTGGTCTTTGCCGTCGATGCCGCCTTTTATGAGGAAAGCAGGGTCGGCCTCACCAGCAATCGCAGCCTCGATGCGGTGATCAATGTCTATTTCTCGGCCGAATATCTCGGCTATCTGGGCAATGCCCTGTGGCTGTCGGCCATGGTCACCGCGGTTTCGCTGGTGTTCGGGGTCACCATGGCCGTGATCATGGCCCGCACCGACCTGCCGCGTAAGGGCCTGATCGAATTGCTGATCATCATGCCCATGTTCGTTTCGCCGTTTACCGGCCTCATCGCCTGGATATCGCTGGGCTCGGAACGGACCGGCTTCGTCAATGTGGCCTGGATGCAATTCTGGAAACTGTTCGGGCTCGATGCCACCCCGCTCTTCACCATCTGGAGCTTCGGCGGGGTCGTCTGGGTGATGTTCTTGTTCTTCTGCCCCTTCGTCTATCTCTTCACCGTCGGCTCCATGCGCAGCATGGATTCTTCGCTGGAAGAAGCCGCCCGGACCTCGGGGGCCGGCGCGCTGCAGACGCTTGCCCGCATCACCGTGCCGATGTCCATGCCGTCGATCTTTTCGGCAGGGCTGCTGGTGTTCATCCTGGCGGCCGAGCTCTACACCATTCCCGGCATTATCGGGGCCAATGCCGGCTTCACCACCCTGCCGTGGCAGATCTACCAGGACTCGACGCAGTTCCCGGTGCACCGCGCCCATGCAGCCGCTGCCGGCACCATGATCCTGTGGGTGGCGCTTATCGGCATGTGGCTGCAGCGCATGATCACCAAACGCAGCGAGCGCTTCGTCACCATGGCCGGCAAAGGCTTCAAGGGGCGGCCCCTGCCGCTCGGCCGGCTCAAATGGGCGGCCTTTGCCATCATCGCCATCTACGTGCTGAGCGCCGACCTGCTGCCGCTGTTTGCGATCATCCTGTCGTCGTTCATGAAGTTCAGTTCGGTCAACATCACGCCGGAGCTGTTCACGCTCGATCATTATCGGACCATCCTGACGCTGCCCGATATCCGCCTGGCGACGCTCAATACGCTTATTCTCGCCGTGCTGAGCGGCATGGCCTGCGTGGCGCTCGGCTTTCTGATCAGCTTCCTCGAAGTGCGGCGCCCCACACCCGGCTCGAAAGTGCTCGCCACCCTGGCCGTGCTGCCGGTCGCGGTGCCGGGCATGGTCTATGGCATCGGACTGCTCTGGCTCTATCTGCGCACGCCGCTTTATGGATCGATCTGGATATTGCTTCTGGCCATGGTCGCCAAATTCCTGCCCTATGGCGTCCTTGTCAGCCGCTCGGGCATCCTGCAGGTGCATCCGGAACTGGAGCAGAGCGCACGCATGTCCGGGGCATCGCCGCTGCTGGCCATCCGCGCCGTGGTCATGCCGCTGGTGAAGCCGACACTGGTGGCGCTGCTGTTCTTCGTCATGCTGCAATCGATCAAGGAATTGTCCGCTTCCGCGCTTCTGTATGGCCAGAGCAGCCAGACGCTGGCAGTGCTGACCTGGCATTACATGGATGGCGGGGAATACCAGTTCGCCTCGGCGGTGGGTGTGTTGCAGACCGTGTTGATGATCGGGCTCGTGGTCCTGACCCGAGCGGTATTCAAGGTCCGCCTCGAGGCAGTCGCCGCCTCGAAGTAGTCCGGTCGAGCCTCCCATCGACCCGCCGGCCGCGCGAACCTTTCGCGGCCGGCTTTTTTGCGTCGCTGCGGGTAATAGGCGCGGCAGGTAGCGCCGTGCATGTTTTCCAGCGTCACTCCATCTGCAGCCGGCGAAAAAAAAAACGCCGGGCTGGGCCCGGCGTTCTCGGTTGGCGCGGCATGGGATCAGCGCGAAATGGCGGCGATCCAGCGATCCATGTCGGCGTCGTAGCTCTCGATCCAGCGGTCGAAATCGACATTGTAGAGCTCTTCGGGCGCCTGGTACCAATCCTCGGCGGCAAAGGCGCGGACGTTTTCGACGCCGTTCAGGGTCGGGGTGCCGAAATAATCGATCTGGATCGAATTGGCGCCGGCCTCGCTGCCCATCCAGTTGAGGAAAAGGCGGGCCGCGGCAGGATGGGGCGCCGTGCCGGAAATCGCCATCCAGGTGCTGGGGAAGGACGGCGTCGGCTTGGGATAGACCCAGCGCACCGGCGCGCCCTGCGACCGCTTGGTGGCCGCGATGGATTCAAAGCTCCAATAGGCGAAGTCGTTTTCGCCGGCGACGACCCGGTCCACCATGGCGATGAAGTCGCTGTAGATGGCCGGATCCTGCGCGCCGACCTGTTCCATGAAATCGGCCGGGTAGATGTCGGCCTTTTCGGGGTCGGTGAAAAGATTGATAGCCACATAGCAGGCGCCGCACTTTGCGGTAGTCGCCGCGAAGCGCCCGGAAAAGCGCGGATCGAGAATATTGCGCCAGTCGTCGCGCAACAGCGCGGCCTCCTCGTCGTCGACCAGCGTCTCGTTATAGACGATCACCGAATCGACGCGGTTGAAGGCATAGGCTTCGTTGCCCATCTTGTAGCGGTCGTCGAACTGGTCCGCATTGGGAATGGTCCATTCGGCGACCATGTCGTCCTCGACCAGGGCCAGCATGCTGGGATAGTCGCCGATCCACAGGATGTCGGCGATATTCTGCCCGGCGGCGGTCTCTTCCATGTAGCGCTGATATTGCGACGCGCCGGTGAGGCGCAGCACGTCGACGCGAATGCCCGGATATTGCTTTTCGAAGGCGGCGGCCATGGCCTTGGTGGTTTCCAGGGCGCCGCCGGAATACCACACAAGGGACCCCTCGGCCTTGGCCAGGTCATAAAGCGCCGCCTCGTCCTGCGGCGCCGGCATCTCTTGGGACAGGGCAGGGAAAGTCAGGGCCAGCATCGCCACGACGGGCACCATGCCGGCAACGGACCTCGATCGGCTTGTCATCATCATTTTGTTCTCCTCCATTGACTTGCCAATGTGCTTGATCGTATGTCAATGGTTCAACCATAGAGCTGGTTACTGGCTTGGTCAAGAACGCGCATGCGCAAAAGGCCGGGGCGGCGGAAGGCATGTGAGGCGACATGGATCGGGACGAGATGACATTCGACGTGGTGATCGTCGGAGCCGGACCTGCGGGCCTGGCGGCAGCTATCCGGATCAAGCAGCGTAGCCCTGGGACAAGCGTCGTCGTGGTCGAAAAAGGCGCCGAGGTCGGGGCGCATGTTCTGTCAGGAGCCGTGCTCGATCCGGCGGCGCTTGATGCCCTGATGCCGGACTGGCGGCAGGGCGACGCGCCGATAACCACGCCCGTCACCGAAGACGAGTTCAGCTGGCTGACGGCAAAAGGCGCGTTCCGGCTGCCGTCCTGGCTGATGCCGCGACGGTTGTCCAATCATGGCAATTTCATCGTGTCATTGGGCAATGTGTGCCGCTGGCTCGCCGGCCGGGCCGAGGCGCTCGGTGTCGAAATCTATCCCGGTTTTCCGGCCGCCGACCTCGTTGTCGAAGACGGGATCGTTCGCGGTGTCGTCACCGGGGACATGGGCCTTGAGCGCGATCGGTCACCCGGCCCCGCCTATCAGCCGGGCACGGTGCTGCGCGCGAGCTATGTGCTGCTGGCGGAAGGCGTCAGGGGCTCCCTCTCCAAAACCGCCATCGCCCGCTTCGACCTTGCCCGGAACAGCGCCGTCCAGAAGCATGGCATCGGCATCAAGGAATTGTGGCAGGTCGATCCGGCCCAGCATCGCGCGGGGCTCGTGCGTCACAGCTTCGGCTGGCCGCTCGGCAATAGCGTCGGCGGCGGGTCGTTTCTCTACCATCTCGAGGACAATCTGGTGGCGGTCGGTCTCGTCGTGCATCTTGATTATGCCAATCCCTACCTGTCGCCTTTCGAGGAGTTCCAACGCTTCAAGACCCACCCTGCCATCGCTCCCACATTTCGCAACGGCAATCGCATCGCCTATGGTGCCCGCGCCATTTCCGAGGGCGGCTGGCAGTCGGTGCCCCGCCTCGATTTTCCCGGCGGCGCACTGATCGGGGACAGCGCCGGCTTCATGAACCTGCCGCGCATCAAGGGCAGCCACAATGCAATATTTTCCGGCATGCTGGCGGCTGAGCACGTCGCCAATGCGCTTGAGCAGGGCCGGGCCGGAGATCGTCTGGAAAGCCTGGACCACGCCTGGCGCGACGGGCCGATCGGACAGGATTTGAAGCCGGTGCGCAATGCCAAGCCGCTCTGGTCCCGCTTCGGCACGGTCATCGGCCTTGCCTTGAGCGGCTTCGATCTCTGGTGCCATCAGCTGCTGGGTCGTTCCCTGCTGGGCACGCTGAGCCATGCCAGGGCGGACCATGCCGCGCTCGATCCGGCGGCCCGCCATACCCCCATCGCCTATCCCAAGCCGGATGGAAAGCTGACCTTCGACCGCCTGTCATCGGTCTTTGTGTCCAACACCAATCATCGCGAAGACCAGCCTGTGCATCTGGTGGTCCAGGACCGGCAATTGCAGGTGGCGAGCGAATTCGGCGACTATGCCGGACCCTCGGCGCGCTATTGCCCGGCTGGCGTCTATGAATGGATCGAGGGGGATGGCGGGCCGCACCTGCAGATCAACGCGCAGAACTGCGTGCATTGCAAGACATGCGATATCAAGGATCCCAATCAGAATATCGATTGGGTGCCGCCCGAAGGCGGCGGCGGCCCCAACTATCCCAATATGTAGTCGCCGCTAGAGCGACCTGGTCAGCGCCGGCAGGGCGGTGAACAGGTCAGCCACCAGCCCATAATCGGCAATCTGGAAGATCGGCGCGTCAGCATCCTTGTTGATGGCGACGACGATGCGCGCGTCCTGCATGCCGGCCACGTGCTGGATGGCGCCCGATATGCCACAGGCGATGTAAAGCTCCGGCGCAACGATCTTGCCGGTCTGCCCCACCTGCCAGTCATTGGGGGCATAGCCGGCATCGACCGCCGCGCGGCTGGCACCGATGGCAGCGCCGAGCTTGTCGGCCAGCGGCAGGATGAGGGCGTCGAACTGCTCCTTGGAGCCCAGCGCACGGCCGCCCGAAACCACGGCGCGGGCGCCGCCCAATTCGGGCCGATCGGACTTGGACAGCTCCGCCCCGACAAAGACGGAGGGTTGCGCCAAGGCCGGAACCGCGACCGCTTCGATAGGCGCGGCATCGGACTCGCCCACAGCAGCAAAGGCAGCGGTGCGGATGGTCAGCACCTGCCTGGCATCGGTCGAACGCACGGTCTGGATGGCATTGCCGGCATAGATCGGCCGGCGGAAGGTGGTGGTGTCGAGGACCTCGATGACGTCGGAGACCTGCATGACGTCGAGCAGGGCGGCGACACGGGGCAGGGCACTCCGACCCGTCGAGGTCGCGGCCGCAACCACCGCCTCATAGGACCCGGCCAGTTGGGCAACGAACTCCGCAAGCGGCTCGGGCAGTTGATGCGCCAGCGCGGCGTGATCGGCGACCAGGACCTTGGTCACACCGGCAAGCCGGGCAGCCGCCTCGGCGACCGGGCTAACCTCGTGTCCCGCGACCAGCATGTGTACTTCCCCGCCCAGTGCGAGTGCCGCGCTGAGCGCGCGGGAGGTGTGGGGCGAGAGGGAATCGTCACGATGATCGGCAAGCAGAAGAGTTGTCATTGTTTGTCCTCCCTCAGGAAATCACGCGGGCTTCGTCACGCAGCTTGGCGACAAGTTCGCTCACGCTGCCCACGATCTGGCCGGCCTTGCGCGGTGTCGGCTCTTCGGTCTTGAGCACGGTCAGCCGCGGCGCGATGTCCACGCCCAGCGCGCCCGGACTGGTCTCATCGATCGGCTTTTTCTTGGCCTTCATGATATTGGGCAGCGAGGCGAAACGCGGCTCGTTGAGCCGCAGGTCGGTGGTCACGATGCAGGGCAGGGGGACGCGAACGGTTTCGAGGCCCCCATCGATCTCGCGTGTCACGGTGGCGGCAGCGCCATCCAATTCGACCGCCGAGGCAAAGGTGGCCTGACCCCAGCCGAGGAGGGCGCCCAGCATCTGGCCGGTCTGGCCGCTATCGTCGTCGATGGCCTGCTTGCCCAACAGGACCATGTCCGGTTTCTCGCCGGCAATGACGGCCCGCAGCAGTTTGGCCACGGCCAGCGGTTCGACCACGGCATCGGTTGCAACGAGGATCGCGCGGTCGGCGCCCAGCGCCAGTGCCGTGCGCAGCGTTTCCATGGCCTGTGAGGGGCCGATGGAAACGACGACGACTGCATCGGCCTTTCCGGCCTCCTTGAGCCGAACGGCTTCCTCAACCGCGATCTCGTCGAAAGGATTGATGGCCATTTTCACATTGGTCAGGTCGACCCCGCTGCCATCGCGCTTGACGCGCACCTTCACGTTGAAATCGACGACGCGTTTCACAGCGACCAGAATCTTCATGGTCATCTCCCAGCACAGACTACATTACGCCCAACACTATCCAATGGTTCATCCATTGACAAGTGGATGTGCGCTGCCGCATGGTGCGGGCCGGATAGCGGGCGCCTGCTCGCGCGATGACGTCAGATGCAAACGCGATTGGACGGCGGAGCGCAGCCCGCCCAGTGTTTCAGAAGCCACCGGAACGCGCCGGGGCAGAACGAGGAGAGGAACCCATTATGGCCGAGACCAAGATGGTGGATGCCGACGAACGGCTTGCGCTGCTCGAGGAGCTTCAGAAGTACAATTTCCGTGTCAGCTCGCCGGACAGGCCGCTTTTCACCAAGGAGCCGTCTTCTTCCATGGTGCCCGTGCTGTGGAAGGCGGCGGACATCGCCGATCAGCTCGAACAGATCGGCAATCGCCTGAAGCTTCAGGCCGGTGGTGCAAGGCGCACCCTGCAATTGTCCAATCCCGGCCTGCCCTATGGCACCACGCCCACATTCTGGGTCTCCATCCAGTATATTCTGCCCGGCGAGATCGCGACCGCGCATCGGCACATGGCCTCGGCGCTCCGCTTCATCATGAAGGGCAATGGCGCCGACACAACAGTCGATGGCGAGCAGTACGAGATTAACGAGGGCGATCTGGTCCTGACCCCGAGCTGGACCTGGCACGATCACGAACACAAGGGCTCCGAACCCATGGTGTGGATCGACGTTTTGGACATCTCCCTGGTCCGCTCGTGTCACGCGGTCTTTTTCGAGGACTTCGACACGGCAAGGCAGACGCCCAATGTCATTCCCGACGTCTCCTACCGCCAGTTCGGCAGCGGCTTGATGCGCCCGATCAGGAAGCCGGAAGCCAAAAAGCACAGCCCGCTGCTGGCATATACCAGAGCGATGTCGGAAGAGGCGCTGCGCCAGGCGGCGGGGCTCGAGCCCGACCCCTATGACGATGTCATCCTTGAATACCAGAACCCCCTGACCGGCGAGCCGGCCCTTCCCACGATCGGCACGCGCCTCCAGATGCTGCGTCCCGGCACCCATACCAGGGCGCATCGCCATACCGGCAGCGCCGTCTATTACGTGGTGCGGGGCGAGGGGGCGACGATCATCAATGGCGAGCGTTTCGACTGGGCGACTGGCGATTTCCTGTCGCTGCCGCCCTGGGCCGCGCATGAGCACATCAATAGCAGCGACAAGGAAGCGCTGCTTTTCCAGATCAACGACATTCCGGCTCTCGAAAAGCTCGGCTTTTACCGCGAGCAGGCCCTGTAAACGCTGCGGTGCAGCAATGACTTTCCGGGCCTGTTGAGCTCCGGTTTTGCAAGGATATAAAGACATGGATACACCCGTATTGATCGTCGGTGCGGGACCGATCGGCCTGGCCCTGGCCGGGGACCTGGGATTTCGCGGCGCGGCATGTACGTTGATCGAAAAGTCCGATGGCCAGGTCCTGCAGCCCAAGATGGACATGGTGGGCATCCGCACCATGGAATTCTGCCGGCGCTGGGGCATCGTGCCGTGGGTGGAGAGCGCCGGCTACAATCGCGCCTATCCGCAGGACTGCGCCTGGGTTACCACGCTTCAGGGCCACGAATTCGGCCGTGAGGTCTTCGCTGCACCCCAGGACGAGAAATATCCGCCCCAGAGCCCGCAGAAGCGCGAGCGCTGCCCGCAGAACTTCTTCGATCCGGTGCTGCGCCGCTTTGCCAGCCAGTTCCCGGCTGTGACGATCAATTACGAAACCGAGCTGGTGAGCTTTGTCGAGGACGAGGACGGCGTGACCAGCACGCTCAAGGACCTCAAGACCGGAACGATCCGGCAAATCCGGTCCAGGTATCTGGTCGGCACCGATGGCGGGGCCAGTGGCGTCCGGCACGCGCTCGGCATCCAGATGAGCGGCGAGCCGACGCTGACCTACACGACCAATGTCGTCTTCCGCACCGAAAATCTGGAGGCGCTGCATCACCTCAAGCCCGCCTATCGCTACATCTTCATCGGCCCCGAAGGCACCTGGGCGACGCTGGTGGCCATCAATGGGCGTGACCAGTGGCGGTTCTCGCTGGTGGGTGGAACGACCATGGAGACCCATTCCGAAGAGGTCATGCGGGCCGCCGTGATCCGCGCGGTCGGCAAGGAGTTCGAGTTCGAAATTCTCTCCATGCTGCCCTGGATCCGCCGGCAACTCGTCGCCGACAGTTACGGCACCAAACGCGTCTTCGTGGCGGGCGATGCGGCGCACCTCACCTCGCCCACCGGCGGCTTCGGCATGAATACCGGCATCCAGGACGCGGTGAACCTCTCCTGGAAGCTGGCGGCAATGCTCGATGGCTGGGGCGGTCCGGCACTGCTCGAAACCTATGAGAGCGAAATGCGCCCCATCGCCATACGCAATGTCAGCGAGGCGACCGGCAATCTCAAGCGCATGCTCTCGCCCCGCGTGGTGTCGCCCGGCCCCGAAATGTTCGAGGACACGCCCGAGGCCGAACAGAAACGGCGCGAATTCGGCGATGCCTATACCGAGCTCATGAAGCGCGAATGGTTCTCCATCGGCATTCATCTGGGCTACATGTATGAGGGGTCGTCCATCATCGTGCCCGATGGCACGCCGCAGCCGGCCGACGAGGTGCAGACTTATAAGCCCACCGCCCGTCCCGGCTCGCGTGCCCCCCATGTCTGGCTTGACGAGGGCAAGTCGCTGATCGACCTGTTCGGCAAGGAATTCGTCCTGCTGCGCTTTGGGGCGGATGTCCCGGAGGCCCACGCGCTCGAACAGGCGGCAGAGGCCCGCAAGGTGCCCCTCAAGGTCGTTCGTATCGACAATCAGGAAGCCGCCGCCCTCTACGAGCGCAAGCTGGTCCTGGTGCGTCCCGATGGGCAGGTGGCCTGGCGCGGCGATGCGCTGCCCGCCGATGTCGGCAGCCTCATCGATGCCGTCCGCGGCGCCGCGGACGGGCAGAGTATCGGTGTGGCCGCAGCGGTCTGATCCCCATAACCAGACGTGGCCGGGCCCGCGGGCCCGGCCATCTCAGGCCGGCAGATGGCGGTCAAGGAAGGCGTGGGTCCGTTGCCAGGCCAGAGCCGCGGCCTCGGGCTGATAGCTCCTGCGTTCGGTGCATCCAAAGCCATGCCCTGCCTGGTAGATATGCACCTCGACATCGGGCCGGCCGCGTCTGATCTGTTCGGCATCCTCCAGCGGAATGGCGTGATCGCTGTCGCCGAAATGCAGTTGTGCCGGGCAGTGCAGCGACGCCTGCATGTCCGCGGCTATGCCTGTGCCGTACCAGCTCACCGCCGCTTGGAAGAGCTTGGTCCGCGAAGCGCCATACCAGCTCATGGTGCCGCCCATGCAAAAGCCGATAATGCCGCGCTGCCCCGCACCCAGATGGGCGGCAGCCGCCGCGATGTCCTTGAGCGCCAGCGATTCGTCGAGGCCCCGGCGGATGTCCATGCCGCGCTTGGCGTCTTCGGCGCTGTAACCGGCTTCGTAGCCGGTAACCGCCCTGTCGAACAACGCCGGAGCGATGACACGATACCCCCGCTCGGCGAGCGCATCGCATACCGAACGGATGTAGGAATTAACCCCGAATATTTCCTGCACGACCACCAGGGATCGCCGGGCATCGGGTGGGCCGGCCGTGTAGGCGGAAAAACGATGCCCGTCGTCGGCGGTCAGGGTGACAAACTGCTTCTGGCCGGTCATGCGGCATTCCCTTCGATGCGAAATGGCTTTTGTTGCTTGACAAGTCTTTTCGATCTTTGGATAAATGTCAAAGGTTGAGCCAATGCGCCATTGAGTGCGTCGGCCGGATTGTTAAGACTTGGGAGAGGCCGCATGGCTGGCGCATTGGACGGTATCCGCGTTCTGGATTTCACGCAGATGATGAATGGTCCGATGGGAACCATGCTGCTCGCCGATTTTGGTGCGGATATCATCAAGGTGGAGCCGCCGCAGGGCGACACGTTCCGCAAGACCGGCGAGACTTTCATCGGCGACGACGCAGCCTATTTCCTTACCATGAACCGCAACAAGCGCAGCATCGTGCTGGACCTGACCACGTCCGAGGGACAGCGCGTCGCGCGCGAACTGGCGAGGCAAGTCGACATCGTGGCGGTCAATTTCCGTCCCGGAATCGCGGAAAAGCTCGGCATCACCTACGAAGTCCTCAGCGCCGAAAATCCGCGCCTGATCTATTGCCAGACCACCGCTTTCGGCACCGAAGGCGATGATAGCCGCCGCCCCGGCATGGACCCCGTCATCCAGGCCCTGTCCGGCCTGATGCAGCTGACCGGCGACGACAAGACCGGCCCCCTCAAGACCGGCATGCCCTATGCCGATCTCATCACCCCGCTGCTCTCGACCATCGGTGTCATGGCCGCGCTCGAGGCGCGCCACAAGACTGGGCGGGGTCAGCGCGTGGATCTGTCCATGCTCGATGCCACCATCTACAGCATGATCCCGCGCGACTCCTATTATTTCTCCACGGGCGAAACCCCCGGCCGCCTGGGCAATGCCCATTGGCAGATCGTGCCCTACAATACCTACGAGACCGCCGATGGCCGCCATATGATGGTGATCGCCCATACCGACAAGTTCTGGCGTGCCCTGGCCGGAGCGCTGGGTGCCGACGACCTGCTGGCCGATACGCGGCTCGATAACAAGGAAGGTCGCCTCGCCCATCGCGATGTGGTCGATGCCGGTCTGGCGCGCGCCTTTGCCAAAAAGGACCTGGCGCATTGGAACAAGGCGCTGCTCGATGCCGGCACCATGTTCGCACCGGTCTCGACCTTCGATGAGGTCTTCAGCGATCCGCGTATCCAGCGCGACCTCGTGGTCGAGCTCGACCATCCCCGCGCCGGCAAGTTCAAGCTGGTGGCCAATCCGCTCAAGCTGTCGGATACGCCCTTGCGCAAGATTTCGCGACCACCGGTGCTTGGCGAGCATACAGACGATATTCTTGCCGAATATGGCATCGCCCCGATTGCCGCAGAGGAGGATAGCGCGGTCGCCTGACCGCCGGGTTCAGCCATGGACAGGTCCATCCCAAATTCGCCGCCGCAATTGAGCAGCATCGAGGCTCCGCCCCTCGAAGGCATGCGCGTGCTCGATCTGTCGCGCGTGCTGGCGGCGCCGTTCTCGGCCATGATGCTGGCGGATCTGGGTGCCGATGTCATCAAGGTCGAAAATCCCGATGGCGGCGACCAGACACGCCATTGGGGCACGGCGGTCAGTGGCGGCGAGCGGACCTATTATCTCTCGATCAATCGCACCAAGCGCTCGATGGCGATCGATTTCTCGACGCCGCAGGGCGCCGGGATCGTGCGCGAGCTGGCGCGGACCAGCGACATCCTGATCGAAAACTACATGACCGGGTCGCTGGCCAAATACGGGCTGGACTATGACAGCCTCAAGGCGATCAATCCCGGCCTCATCTATTGTTCGGTGTCCGGCTATGGCCGCACGGGACCATCGGCCAATCGTCCCGGCTACGACTCGGTCATCCAGGCCGAAAGCGGGCTGATGTCGGTGACCGGAGACCCCGATGGCGAGCCGTCCAAGGCCGGCGTGCCGCTCTGCGACATCACAGCGGGCATGTATGCGACCCAGGCCATCCTGGCTGCGGTGATCCGCAAGCTCCGCAATGGGTGTGGTGAATATATTGACGTCGCGTTGCTCGACTGTACTCTGGCCAATCATGCCTCGGTCGCCGCCAACGCCCTGCTGCTCAACAAGGTGCCGGGCCGGTTCGGTAACAGTCACGCCGACATCATTCCCCAGGGCATGTATCCGGCATCGGACGGACAGGTGATGTTCCATGTCGGCAGCGACGCGCAGTTCCGCCGCTTCTGCGTCAAAGTGCTGGATCGCCCGGATATGGCCGAGGACAAGCGGTTTGCGACCAATGATGCCCGTGGCCGTCATCGTGAACTGATGGACGCGGAAATCACCGCCGAGCTGCGCAAGCGGCCAAAGGATGAATGGATTATCCGGTTTCGTGCGGCGGGCATTCCGGCAGGACTCGTGCGCAACGTGCTTGAAGCACTCCAGTCCGAGGAAGCCGTTGCCCGTGGCATGGTCCAGGAAGTCGATCATCCCACTGCCGGGCGGATCAAGCTGGTCGCCTCACCGATCAAATTGCAGCAGGCGCGTCTGGCGCCTGCGGCACCGCCGCCCTTGCTTGGTCAGCACACCGAGGAAATATTACGAAACGAGCTTGGTTACGACACCAAGGCGTTGGAGGAATTAAGAAATGTATCCGTCATCAATTGACACCACGCCCCGTCCGGCCGAGCAGGATGGCCTGCCCAACTTTCCCATGCAGCGGTGTCCATTCGCCCCGCCCAAGCAATATGCGGAAATCCGCCAGCAGCCGGGCCTGGGCAAGATTCGCATGCCGGATGGCTCCTGGGCCTGGATCGTGACCCGTCATGCCGAGGTCAAGCAGGTGTTGGGCGATGTCCGCTTCACCACCGTGCCGGCCACGCCGAATTATCCCATGGTGGCGCCGGCCCGCGCCTCCCTGCTGCGCAATGAGCATCCGGCCACGCTCATCCGCATGGATCCGCCGAACCACACCAAGCATCGTCGCATGCTGTCCAAGGAATTCATGGTCAAGGTCGTGGAAGGCATGAAGCCTTACCTTGAGGAAACCATCGATCGCCTGCTCGATGAAATGGAGGCGATGGGCGGCGCCTGCGATTTTGCCGAGGTCTTTGCCCTCGCCCTCCCGACGACGGTGATCTCCCATATCCTTGGCGTGCCTTACGAAGACCAGGAATTTTTCCACGAGCGCGCGCTGCAGAAGCTCGATCTCAAGGCCGATCCCGAGGTCCCGCTGCGCGCCGGCCGCGAGATGCGCGAATACCTCGACGAGCTCATTACCCGCAAGCTCGAGGCGGCAGAGCCACAGAATGACCTCATCACGCGGCTGCTCAACAACCATATGCTGACCGGTGACATCACCCGCGAAGAGGCATTGGCGACCATCGAGCTTCTGCTCATGGGCGGCCACGAAACCACCGCGAACATGATCGCGCTGGGCTGCCTGTCGCTGCTGGAAAATCCGGACCAGAAGGATGAGCTGGTCGCCGACCCCTCGCTCGTGGTCAACGCCGTCGAAGAGATGCTGCGGTTCCACACCATCGTGCATTACAACGGGCCGCGTGTCGCCCTTGAAGATGTCGAGGTGGGTGGAACGCTGATCCGCAAGGGCGATGGCGTGATGGCCCTGATCAGTGCTGCCAACCGTGACCCGGAGGCGTTCGAAAATCCGGACAGCTTCGATATCCACCGCAAGGCCATCCACCATGTTGCCTTCAGCTACGGGGTGCATCAATGCCTGGGTCAGCCGCTGGCGCGCGCTGAATTGCAGATCGTCTTCACCAAGCTGTTCCAGCGTTTCCCGAACCTGAAACTCGCCGTGCCCTTTGACGAACTCGAGTTCCGCTACGATGCATTCGTATACGGTCTCGACAAGCTGCCGGTCACTTGGTGAAAGCGAGTGAGCAGGGCGGCGGAAACCCAGAAGCATCATCGACCCTTCGGGGGGCGATGGCTCGGAATTCTGGTTATTCTCTTCAGCAACCTGCTGCTGCCGCGCGCCGATCCCACCAAGGCACCAGATAACGATTGGTTGTATTAACGGCCCGATAGGAGGAACCAAGTGAAGATTTCAGTGGATATGGACAAGTGCATCGGGGCAGGGCTGTGCGTGGTCGCCGCCCCCAAGGTCTTCGCCCAGAACGACGACGACGGTCTGGTCATCGTGCTGGATGACAATCCGCCGGCGGACCAGCACGAAGCGGTGCGCGAAGCCGCGCGTCTGTGCCCGGCGCTGGTGATCAAGCTGCAAGAAAATGAGTGACGCGGGCATTGTCATCGTAGGCGCCGGTCAGGCCGGTTATCAGCTCGCATCGTCGCTACGGGATGCCGGATATGACCAGCGCATCCTCCTGATCGGTGACGAGGTCGAGCCGCCCTATCAACGGCCCCCGCTGTCGAAGGCCTTTCTCAGCGGAGCCATTGAAGCCGATGCGGTGACGTTCCAGCAACCCGACCGTTATGTGTCTCGCGGGATCGAGCTTTTCCTGGGCACCCGCGTCGCCGGCATAGATCGTGACGCCAGGACGGTTCGAACCGAAGAAGGGGACCTCATCGCTTACGATCGCTTGGTGCTGGCGACCGGCGCGGCCAATCGCTGCCTGCCGGGCGCGGATGGTCTGGGTGGCGTGTTCGGCATCCGCACGCTCGCCGATGCCAGAGCCATTCGCGACCGCATGGGCCAGGCCAGCAATGTGGTCGTGGTCGGGGGCGGATTTCTGGGTCTCGAATTCGCTGCCGTAGCGCGAGCAAAGGGCGTCTCCGTAACGGTGGTTGAAGCCGCGGACCGGCTCATGGCCCGTGCCATCTCCCCGACCATGTCGGAGGCATTTCGTCTCCACCATCTGGGCCTTGGCACCCAATTGCGCCTTGCCACGTCCGTGCGGCAATTGCTCTCGGATGCGGGTAACGTCACCGGGGTTGAACTCGGGGATGGCACAATCCTTCCGGCAGACCTCGTGATCGTCAGCATCGGCGTTGTCCCCAATGTCGAACTGGCTCGTGCGGCCGGCCTCTCCTGCGAGAATGGCATCGTCATTGACGAGAATCTGGCGACGAGCGACCCCGACATCTTTTCGCTCGGTGACTGCGCCGTCTATCCGTCACGTTTCGCCCAGGTTCCCTCGCGGCTGGAATCGATCCAGAACGCCGTGGACCAGGCGCGCCATCTGGCCTTGACCCTGACGGGCAGGATATCGGCCTATGATGCGGTGCCCTGGTTCTGGAGCGACCAGGGCGGCGCCAAGCTGCAGATCGCCGGCCTGGCGCAGGGCATAACCAGAACAGTCATACGCGGCAGTCAGGAAGAGCTGAAATTCTCGGTCTACTGCTTCCGTAACGAACGTCTCGTCGCCGTTGAATCGATCAATCGACCTGCCGACCACATGTCAGGACGCAAACTGCTCGCCGCAGGTGTAACGGTGCGGCCCGAAGAGGCAGCCGATCCCGATTTCGACCTCAAGTCGCTGCTTCCAGCGCCGTCACACGCGGCCTGACCGGCGCTCTTTCCAAGGACCAGATCATGACGATCCACCCCAATCTGTCGAAGGCCGGAGCCAGTTTCATCGCGTCCGGCCATCAATTGCTGATCGACGGAAAATGGGTCAAGCCGCAGTCCGAACAGGTGTTCGACGTGTACGATCCCGGTCTGGGCAAGGTTGTGGCGCAGGCCGCCGAAGCCGGTGTGGTCGACGTCGATCTGGCTGTTGCTGCGGCGCGGCGGGCGCTGGAAGGTCCGTGGTCGCGTCTGTCTCCGTCCCAGCGCGGAAAGCTGTTGCACCGTCTGGCGGACCTGATCGAAGCCAATGCGGAAATCCTTGCCGAAATCGAAGTGATCGACAACGGGAAGCCGCTGGCTCTCGCCAGGGCCGGGATCGGCGGCGTCGCCGACATGGTGCGCTACTTTGCCGGCTGGACCAGCAAGTTCAACGGCGAGACCGTCAAGATTTCCCTGCCCGGGGAATGGCATGCCTTCACCAGCCATGTGCCCATCGGGGTCGTCGGGCAGATCATTCCCTGGAATTTTCCGCTGTCCATGGCGATCTGGAAGCTGGCGCCAGCTTTGGCCGTGGGTTGTACCGTGGTGCTCAAGCCGGCCGAGCAGACCCCGCTCAGCGCCATCAAGCTGGGCGAATTGATCCTGGAAGCCGGCATTCCCGATGGTGTGGTCAATATCCTCACCGGCTTTGGTTCGGTGGCCGGAGCCGCCCTGGCGGCGCATCCGGGTGTCGACAAGGTCGCGTTTACCGGCTCCACCGCCACCGGCAAGAAGATCGTGCAGGCGGCGCTCGGCAATCTCAAGAAAGTGACGCTGGAGCTCGGCGGCAAATCTCCGGTCTTCGTCTTTCCCGATGCCGACATCGATGAAGCCATCAAGGGCGCGGCCAGCGCGATTTTCCTCAATAGTGGCCAGGTCTGCTCGGCCGGTTCACGCCTCTACGCGCACAAGGACGTGTTCGAACGGGTGGTGGAAGGTGTTGCCCGGATCGGCGACGACATGAAGATCGGTCACGGTCTCGATGCCCAGACCCAGCTCGGCCCCCTGATCTCCCGCCAGCAGTTCGAGCGGGTCAATGCATTTATCGAGGGCGGACAGCGCCAGGGCGCCAGGGTCGCGGGCACCGGCCGGCAACCGAACCAGGAAGGCTATTTCGTTCCGCCGACCGTGCTGGTGGATACACGGCCCGACATGGATGTTGTGCGCGAGGAAATCTTCGGCCCGGTGCTTGTTGCCGGCGCGTTCGACGACGACAGCATCGAGGGTCTCGCAAAGACTGCCAACGACACCGATTACGGTCTCTTTGCCGGTATCTGGACGGCCGATGTCGGCAAGGCGCTGCGCTTTGCCAAGCATATCAAGGCCGGGTCGGTTTCGGTCAACGCCCATATGGTCAACGAGCCGGCGCTGCCCTTCGGCGGCTTCAAGCAATCGGGCTGGGGGCGCGAGCGCGGCAAGGAAGTGCTCGAACTCTATACCGAGCTGCAAAGCGTTGCCGTCAAGCTCGGCTAGACGCATAGGGCAGGAACCATGACAGACTATGACTATATCATCGTCGGCGGCGGGTCCGCCGGCTGCGTCCTGGCCAACCGGTTGTCGGCCCGCTCGGCCAACCGCGTGCTGCTCTGCGAAGCCGGGGCCGATACGCCCGAGGGCAGTATTCCCCCGGCCATTCTCGACAGCTATCCGGGCACGGCCTATCTCAACCCCAATTTTCTCTGGCCAGACCTCAAGGTGACCACGCAGGCCCGCTCGCACAATCAGGCGCCGGGCCAACAGATCAAGGTCCGAAAATACGAGCAGGCGCGCATTCTGGGTGGCGGCTCCTCGATCAATGGCCAGTTCTTCAATCGCGGGGCACCCACCGACTACGACGAATGGGCCGCGCTGGGGGCGACCGGCTGGGACTGGCAGAGCGTATTGCCCTATTTCAGGAAGGTTGAATCCGATCAGGATTTCGATGGTCCCCTGCATGGCAAGACTGGACCGATCCCCGTCCGCCGCATTTTCCCTGACAAATGGCCCGGCCACGCCAAGGCCATAGCCAAGGCGCTGGAGGAAAAGGGCTATTCCTACCTCGAGGATCAGAACGGGGAGTTCCGCGAAGGCTATTTCCCGATCGCGATTTCCAATCTCGATGAGAAGCGCGTTTCGGGCGCCATGGCCTATCTCGATCGGCAAACCCGCAGTCGGCCAAATCTCACCATCCGCACCGGCGTCACCGTCAGCCGGCTGCATATGGAAGGGCGGCGCTGCACCGGCGTGACATTGGTGGGGCCGGGAGGCGAAGAACGGCACAATGCGCGCGAGGTCATTCTCAGCGCCGGCGCGCTGCAATCGCCCGCCATCCTGATGCGAGCCGGAATTGGTCCCCTTGGCCATCTGCACGCTCTCGGGATCGAGGTCGTGCAGGCTTTGCCGGGCGTGGGGCAGAACCTGATGGAGCATCCCTCCATCGCCTTGGCGGCTTTCCTGCGCCGGGCCTCGCGCACTAACAATCACACCCGGCGCCACATCATGCTGGGCTGGCGCTACTCGTCCCATATCGGCGGGGCGCCGCAGGGCGACATGTTCGTTGCCGCTGTCACCAAGACCTCATGGCACGCGGTGGGCGACCGGATCGGCACCATGCTCATGTATGTGAACAAGCCCTATTCCAACAAGGGCGAGGTGAGTTTGCGCACGCCCGACTGGCGCGACAATCCTGCGGTGGATTTCAACCTCTTGTCCGATCCGCGCGATCTCGAACGCCTTATGGACGGCTTCAGGCGCATGGCTGCGGTGCAGCTTTCCGCGCCGATGCTGGCGGCGATGACCGATGCCTTCCCGGCAAGCTATTCGGAAAAAGTGCGCCAGGTCGGCATGCTCAGCCGCAAGAACAAGCTGCTGACCGACATTCTGGCGCAATTGCTGGACGGCCCCGGTTTCTTCCGCAGCCTGCTGATGCGGCATCTGGTGGCCGGGGGGCCGACCTTGCAGGACCTGCTGGCCGACGACGATGCCTTAGCCGAATTCATCCGTGGCGCCAGTGTCGGGGTCTGGCATCCCTCATGCACCTGCCGGATGGGCGCGGAGAGTGATCCCGAAGCGGTCGTCGATGCTTCCGGTCGCGTATTCGGGGTCGAAGGACTGCGCGTCTGCGACGCTTCGATCTTCCCGGTCGTGCCGTCGGGGAACATCAACTTCCCCACCATGATGGCCGCCGAAAAGATCGCCGATGCCATTCTGGATGCTGCGTGATCCACCGACCACGCAGCGCATGGCTCAGGGCAGGATGGTTGCGATGATCGAGGCGTCCAGCGCCTCGAACTCGTGATAGCCGATGGTCTCGTAAAGCTCGGCACGTGTCTGCATGCTGGCCAGCATGTCCCTGGTGGCCCCTGTGCTGCGGATGGTCTCGTAAAGCAGCTCCTGCGCCTTGTTGGCGACGCGCAATGAACTGACCGGCCAGATCACCATCTTGTAACCCATGGCCTCGAATTCGCCGGCCGTGAAGAATGGCGTCCTGCCGAACTCGGTCATATTGGCGAGGAGCGGGGCTTTCACGCGGGACGCAAATTCGCGGAACATGTCCGGCGTGGTGAGCGCCTCGGGGAAAATGGCATCGGCCCCGGCATCGAGATACATCTGGGCCCGCGCGACCGCGCCGTCCATGCCTTCGCTCGCTGCCGCATCCGTACGGGCGATGATGTAAAGATGACGCCGGGCCTTGGCTGCGGCGGCAACCTTGGCGGCCATGTCCTGGGGTGAGGCCAGCTTCTTGTCGTTGAGATGCCCACATTTCTTGGGCAGCAGCTGGTCCTCGATATGAACGGCGCCCGCGCCCGCATCCTCGAACGCGCGTACCATATGCATGACGTTGAGCGCCTCGCCATAGCCGGTGTCTCCGTCAACCAGCACGGGTAGGCCCGATGCGCGAACCACCTGCCGAATGAAAAAGCACACGTCTTCGATGGTGATGATGCCGAGATCCGGCAGGCCCATGGACGCACTCATCGCCGCGCCGGAGAGATAAGCGCCGGCAAAGCCCGCTCGTTTGGCCTGCAAGGCCGCCATGCCATTGTGGGTTCCGGGCAGCTGAACGATGCCCTCTCCCGCCACGAGCGCGCGGAAACGCTCTCCCGCAGGGGCTGGATGCAGGTCGTTGGCAAGCAGATAGGGCATGGATTTTCCTCGGGCGGCACCGCGACCCGAAAGGTCGCGCGGTTTGCAATTGATGGGCTCTTTACATCACAACAATCGGCATTTATCAATGGTTCATCCAATGACAATAATGCGGACTGCGCCATGACCACCTCTGCCCCCTCCTCCATCAAACGGCCCCTGGACGGCATTACGGTGATCGAAACCTCCAGTTTCCTCACTGGTCCCTTCGCCTCCATGATGCTGTCGGACCTGGGTGCCGATGTCATCAAGGTGGAGCCGCCCACCGGCGACGGCTTCCGCAAGTTCGGCCACAATCGCGACGGCTTTGGCGCTTCCTGGACCAATTCCAACCGGGGCAAGCGCAGCATCGTCATCGATCTCAAGACGCCCGATGGCGTTGCCCGGCTCAAGGCGCTGCTCAGGACAGCGGATGTGCTGGTGGAGAACTGGCGCCCACGCGTGTCGGAATCACTTGGCCTGGGCCAGGACGTCGTGGCCGCGCTCAATCCGCGCCTCGTGCGCCTCTCCATTACCGGCTTCGGCAATACCGGGGCGCTCGCAAATGCCCCAGCCTTCGATTCCCTGATTCAGGGTCGGACCGGCATCGTTGCCTCCGAAGCCCGCAACGGCGCGCCCGCCGTGACTCCGTTCAATATGGTCGACAAGGTCACCGGCACCTTCGGCGCGCAGGCCATTCTGGCCGCGCTCTATGAACGCGAAAAGACCGGCAAGGGCGCGTCCATCCAGCTGCCGATGCTCGATGTCATGGGCTATTTCAACTTCCCCGACATGTTCCAGCACCGGACCTTTGAAAACGACCAGAGCGACTGGAAGCCGCCAGCCTCGCAGGTCCTGGAAACCAGCGACGGCTATGTGGTGATCTCGCCCGCAAACGGGCAACAGATGTCCAAGACCCTGACGGCCATCGAGCGCGCCGAATGGAAGGACGAGTTCAAGCGCATGCCCGATCCGGTGGCCATGGCCAACGAGTTCTTCCGCCGCGTCGGCGAGGTTGTGCGCGAAAAGGATACCGCGCACTGGCTCAAGGTGTTCAGCGAGCAGGACGTGCCGGCGGCGCCGGTCTTCAGCCTCGATGAATTCCTCGAGGATGCCCAGGTCGCCAACAACAAGATTTATCACACTCTCGAATCGCATGTCGGGCCGATCCGTACGGCGCGCTATCCGGCCGATTTCGACGGCCGCCAGATGACTGCGCGCTTCGGCCCGCCGCAGGTGGGTGAGCACGACAGCGAAGTGGGAACGCCCGAGGCCGCAGAATGAAGCTCGTCAGTTTCAATCAGGGCCATATCGGCATCATTGACGGCGACCAGGTTATCGATGTCACCGAGATGGGCGGTGTCCAGCCCGGTGCGTGGCCGCCGGTCGGCATGGTCACCTTCATCGCCGGTTTTCCGCACCATCGTGGCCTGATCGAGACCGCGATGGAAAAGGGTCCGCGCGTCCCCCTGGCCTCGATCCGCCTTGACGCGCCGATCCAGTGGCCCAACAAGGTCGTTGCCTTTCCGGCCAATTATCACGCGCATGTCGAAGAGCAGAAGGTCTCCAAGGTCGGACTGATCTCGACCTTCAAGGCCGATGGGCAGGGTTTCTTCCTCAAGGCCAATTCGAGCCTCAGCGGGCCGAACGATCCGATCATCCTGCCCAATGTGACCGGTCGTGAAATCCATCACGAATCCGAACTTGCGGTGATCATCGGCAAGGGTGGCCGCGATATTGGCCGTACCGACGCGATGAACCACGTCTTCGGCTATTCCTGCCTGCTCGATATGGTCATCCGCGGCCGCGAAGAGCGCGTCATGCGCAAGTCCTACGACACGTTCTGCCCGCTGGGTCCGCATATCGTGACCGCCGACGAGATATCCGATCACGAAGCCATCGAACTGGAATTGCGGGTGAACGGCAACCTGCGCCAGCAGGCCAGCACCCGCGATCTCATCGTCGATATTCCGGCCATGATCGAAATGGCCTCGGCGGTTATGACCCTCTATCCGGGCGATATCATCGCCAGCGGCACGCCAGCGGGTGTCGGTCCGGTGAGCGGCGGGGATACGGTGACGATTTCCATAACCGGAGTAGGCCGCATGGACCTTGCCGTGGTGCAAGGGAATGCCGGCGCGCATCCGGTATGGAATAAGCCGAACGTCTAGTTCATCAATGGATGAACCATTGGACAAATGCTTCAGCTAATGATAATCATTTTGGGGCCCGAGAGCGGGCGCTATAATGTCGTTAAGGGAGGAACTGATGACGACAGTGACTAAATTTGCCGGGCTTCTCGTTGGCGTCTCGATGTTCGGGCTTGCCGGCGGCATGGTCGCCAGCGTTTCCGCGCAGGAAGCAATCAAGATCTGTTCGATCGATGATCGCAGCGGCGCCGCTGCCGATACGGGCAATGAAAGCTTTCGCGGCCTCGAACTTGCAGTTGAAGAAGCGAACGCTCTCGGCGGCGTGGGTGGCCATCCAATCGAAATCATCGAATATGACGGCAAGACCGACCCGCAACTGACCGCCAGTTTTGCCGCGCGTTGCGCCGAGGACGATGGAGCGTTGCTGATCCTTGGTGGTAACCCTGCCGCCCCCGCTGCTGCGATCACCCCGATCGCCAATGAATATGGCATTCCCTATTTCATGATGTCGGCCGGCACCGACAATCTTACCGACAACCCTGCGCCGTATCTGTTCCGCTTCGGTCCGCGCAACGCCCAGGACGCCATCGCCTATTCGCAGATGCTGGAGGAGCAGGGCTTCAAGCGCGTCGCGCTGGTGTTCAACACGCTTCCCTTCGGTCTCGACAGCGCTGCCGTCGCCAAGCAATATCTGGCTGAACACGGCATCGAGGTCGTCGCCGAAGAAGGCTATGACGTTGCGGCAACCGACCTGTCGCCTCAGATCATCAATATCAAGGCGGCAAATCCCGAAGTTGTTCTGGTTTTCCCCTATCCCGCCGATGGTGCGCGCGTTCTTCGCACGCTTGATCAGCTCGACGTCAACGCCCCGGTCCTGGTGACGCGCAGCGCGCTGCTCAAGACCCTCCGGGAAATTGCAGGTGCCGCCAGCAACGGTATCCTTATCCCGAACACGGTCGATACACAGCGTGCGGACGTTCAGGCGTTCTTTTCTGCCTATGAAGAAAAGTTCGGCGAGAAGACCCAGCCGACCCTCTATCCGGTTATTGGCTATGATGGCGCAAAGGCCGCGCTGGATGTCATCGCGCGCCCCGAAGTGCTTGCCGCCATCGAGTCCGGCGACTTGGCGGCCGCCCGCACGGCTTTCCGTGACGGCGTCATCGCCATCGGCGATTTCTATGGATTGCAGGGTAAGGAAGGCGCGCATTATCATTTCGCCGACGACCAGCGGCACGGCTCGCCGGATGCGAACTGGTTCACCTTCATCACCGTGGAAAATGATGGTGCCGATCTGGTCCTGCCGGACATGAACACCTTCAAGCCCGCGTCCTGACGCACACAGCCGCGGTGAGCAACTCACCGCGGCGCCCTTACTTGCGCACGTTCGGAGGTGCACCGTGGACAAATTCAGTGTCCTTTTTTTTGCTGGTTTGACAAATGGCAGTGTCTATGGCCTGATCGGCCTGTCGCTCTCGCTGATCTACGGTGCCAACCGCGTGATCAACTTCGCCCAGGGCGAATTCGTCATGCTGGGCACCATGACGGCCATCCTTTTCATGGCGACCTATCAATTGCCCATTCCGGTCGCGGTCCTATTGGTGCTCGTTGTCGTGCTCGTCGCCGCGCTGGCGCTTGAATTCGGCATCTACAAGCCGCTCAAGAAGCGCGGTGCGCCGCCGCTCACTATCATGATCGGCACGCTGGCCTTCGCCATTACAACGACCGGCATCGCCCTGCTCATCTGGGGTCCAAACCAGCTCTTTGTGCCCAATATCCTGCCGATGAGCCCGATGACACTCGGACCGCTGACCACCAACTGGCAGCAGTTGGCCATCGTGCTGTCCTTCGGCGCACTGCTCATAATCACCTGGTTCATTCTCTACCGGACCAGTTTCGGCCTCGCCATTCGCGCCACAGGCGTCGATCCCAAGGTGGCTCTGCTCATGGGCATCCGTTCCGATCGTGTCATGCGCTTCGCCTTTCTGTTCAGCGCCGCCATCAGCGGCTTTGCCGGCATCCTGATCGGCCCGCTGCTCGGTGGACAGATTTCCGTCGGCGTGGCGCTGACGGTGAAAGGCTTCATGGCAGCCATTCTGGGTGGCCTGGGCGGCCCGTTCGCGGCGGCTGCCGGCGGTATCGCCATCGGCGTGGCCGAGGCTCTGATCGCCGGCTATGGCAACAGCCTTTATGCCGAACCCATTATCTTCATGATCATTCTCGCAGTTCTTTTCGTCCGGCCTTACGGCCTGCTTGGCGACTTCGAAGCAGCACGCAGGTAATTCGACATGGACAAGCTTTTCAAGAACGGCACCGTAACGCTCCTGGCCATCATCCTTGCGGGACTGATTGTTCCCATGCTGCTGACCAGCGGCTTTCAGCTCCGCCTGGCGTCGATCGTCTGGGTCTATGCCATCCTCGCCATGGGCTTCAACCTGCTCTATGGCTTTACCGGCCAGATCTCGATGGGCCAGCAGACCTTCTTCGCCATCGGCGCCTATGGGTTTGCGATGCTCCAGACCAAGCTTGGCTGGTCGCCATTCCTCGCCATCCCGGCCTCCATCGTGCTGGTCGCTCTCGTTGCCGCAGTGGTGGGCCTGCCGATCCTGCGTCTGCGCACGCACTATCTGGCCATGGCCACGCTGGCCTTTTCCATGATGGTGGTCGGCCTTGCCAACCGCTGGGTGGATTTTACCGGCGGCACGTCCGGCATTCAGGTTCCGGCCATGATGGTCGGTGATAACCCGCTGAGCCGGCCGCAGCTCTACTATGCGCTGGTCATCGTCGCCGGAATCGCCTTTCTCATCCACAATTTCATCATTTCGGGTCATCTCGGCCGCTCGATGCAGGCCGTGCGCGACGACGAAACCGCCGCTGCGTCTCTGGGCGTCAACGTCACGGCGACCAAGCTGCGCGTCTTCGTGCTCGCCGCCATATTCGCCTCGGTAGCGGGCATTGGCTACGCGCTGGTCAATCGTCAGGTCAATCCGAGCTTTGGCGACTTCCACGTCATCGTCACGCTGCTCACCATCAGCGTCGTGGGTGGCCTGGGCACCCGGTTCGGACCGCTCATCGGCGCCACCATCGTAGTGCTGGCGCCTCAGGTCCTGGCCCAGTTAGGCCAGCTCGAAACCCTGATCTATGGCCTGTGCCTCATCGTCTTCCTGATCTTCGTGCCCCATGGCATTGCCGGGGTGATCGAAAAGGCCGTCGGACGCCGCTTTACCAAAAAGCCGGTACAGCCCGACCGCATTGTTGAAAATCGCGTTGCTGAGGGGGCGAGCCGATGAACGCGGAAGGTTTTGCGAAAACCGCGCAGGGAGCACCACTGCTCGAAGTGCGCAACGGCACCAAGCGCTTCGGCGGCCTCACTGCCGTCGGCGATGTGTCCTTCAAGGTCAACGAGGGCGAGATTTTGGGCCTGATCGGTCCAAATGGCGCCGGCAAGTCGACGCTGTTCAACCTGTTGACCGGCGTGGCGCCGCTGACCTCGGGCGATATTCTGCTCTCGGGCAAAAGCATTGCCGCCATGCCGCTTCACAAGCGTCCGACAATCGGCATGTCCCGGACCTTCCAGATTGTGCGGTTGTTCAACGGCATGACCGTCCTAGAAAATGTGCTCATGGGGTTTCATCCGCGCCTCGCCGATGGCCTGTTGCGCTCGCTGTTCCGGCTGGACCGAACCATCCGCCAGGAGCAGGAATCCATCGATCGGGCCATGGAACTGCTTGGCTTTGTCGGCCTTGCCGATCTGGCGCATGAGGAAATCGGGCATTTGCCGCATGGCAAGCAGCGGCTCGTCGAGATTGCCCGGGCGCTGGCCATCGAACCGCGCATGCTGCTGGTCGATGAGCCGGCTGCCGGGCTCAACAGCCAGGAGACGGCCAATCTGGGCCGCATGTTGCGCGAACTGAACAGCCGCGGCGTCACCGTGCTGATCGTCGAGCACGACATCGACTTCATCATGGGCCTGTGCGACCGCATCGTCGTGCTCGATCACGGCACCAAGATCGCCGAAGGCGTTCCGTCCGCCATTCAGACAAACGAACAGGTCATCGAGGCCTATCTCGGCCGGAGGAACAAGAATGCTGAAGGTTGAAGGCCTCAAGGCCGGCTACAAGGGCACCGAGGCCCTGCATGGCGTGACCATGTCCGTCGAGGCGGGCAAGATTGTCTCGGTCGTCGGCGCCAATGGTGCGGGCAAGTCCACCCTGGTCAATACCATTTCTCGCCTCGTCAGCGTGCATCAGGGCAAGATCACCTTCGATGGCAGGGACATAACCGGCATGGGAGCGGCCGATGTGGTGGACCTGGGCATAATTCAGGTTCCCGAAGGCCGGCAATTGTTCGGGCCGCTGACCGTTCTCGAAAACCTCAAGCTCGGGTTTCACCGCCTGCGCCGCCGACCCGACAGCGAGTCCGCCTATCGGCAGAAGTTGGAATATGTCTACGAGCTGTTCCCGCGCCTCAAGGAACGCGAGCAGCAGCGCGTCGTGACCCTCAGCGGCGGCGAACAGCAGATGGTGGCCATGGGCCGGGCCCTGATGGCAGAACCCAAGCTGCTGCTGCTCGACGAGCCGTCTCTCGGTCTGGCGCCGCTCATCGTCGACAGGATTTTCGACGTCCTTTCCGAGCTGCGCAAGGAGGGCCTGACCATGCTTCTCGTCGAGCAGCATGCCGATGAAGCCCTGGCGCTGGCCGACTATGGCTATGTGCTGGCGGTCGGCAATGTGACAGCCGAGGGCAGCGGCGAGTCCCTGCGCGGCGATGCGGCGGTGACCAGTTCCTATCTGGGACATGCCGGCGCGGCCTGATGCCGGCCGGGGGCGGGAGGTGTCGAAGATGAACCAGGACTTGCCCGTCGTCGTGGTCATGGGCGCTGGGCTGGCCGGCCTCGTGGCGGCCAATCGCGCAGCGGAACTGGGTGCGCGCGTCACTGTGCTGGAGCGGGGCGCCGGGGCGAAATATCGGGCCAATTCCCGGTTCACCGGCGGCGTGTTCCACATTGCCTTCGAGGACATCACCGCAGGCGCCGAAAGGCTCGAAGCGGCCATCGCCCGGGCCAGCAACGGCTATTCGGACCCCAATCTTGTGCACGCCTATGCGCGCGATGCCGGCAGGGCCGTCGACTGGCTCGCCGGCCATGGCGCTGAATTCGGGCAGGGCGGCGCCGCGCCGTGGATGAGCCGGATGCTCATGCCGTTCAGCCTGCGCGAACCCGGTTTCAGCAATCATTGGCCGGACAAGGGCGCGGACCGGCTACTCGACCTTCTGGCCGAACGGCTGGTGCTACAGGGCGGCACATTCCTGCGCGGCCATCGGGGCCAATCGCTGCTCATGTCGAGCGGCCGCTGCGTGGGTCTGGCGGCAACCGAGGCCCGGGGTCAGCCCATATCGATCCCCGCAACCGCCGTGATCATTGCCGATGGTGGCTTTCAGGGCAATGCCGCACTGGTGCGCCGTTTCATTTCGCCGCAGCCGGAAAAGCTGTGCATGCGCGGGGCGGGGACAGGCATGGGCGACGGTATGCTGATGGCCGAAGCGGTTGGCGCCAGACTGGTGGGGCTGGAAAGCTTTTACGGGCATGTCCAGGCCAGCGAGGCCATCGATGACGATGCGCTCTGGCCCTATCCGATCCTCGATATTCTCGCGTCCTCGGCGCTTGTCGTCGGGCCGGATGGTCGCCGCTTTACCGACGAGGGCCTGGGCGGCGTGCCGCTGGCCAATGCCATCGCCAGGCTGGACGATCCGCTCTCGTCCTTCGTCATTTTTGACCAGGCGATCTGGGACGGTCCCGGCAAGAGCTTCCTGCTGCCGCCCAATCCAACCTTTCTCGAACGCGGCGTCAGGATTTTCAGCGCCGACACGCTCGAAACGCTGGCCACCGAGATCGGCGTCCCGCCTGACGGCCTTACCACCACCGTGGTCGAATACAATCAGGCGCTCGAAAACGGCGCCTGTGCCGCCCTCGTGCCGCCGCGCACCGTCCGCGCGGACACCCTGGCCGGTTCGCCCCACAGGATTGCCGGTGGCCCCTATATGGCGATCCGGCTCTGCGCCGGTCTCACCTATACGATGGGCGGCATCGCCATAGACGCCGAAACCCGCGTCATTTCCGAACAGGGCACGCCCATACCCGGTCTCTTTGCGGCCGGCTCCACGACAGGCGGCCTCGATGGTGGCCCCGACGCCGTCTATCTCGGCGGGCTGGCCCGTGCCGCCACCTTTGGCCTATTGGCCGGAGAATCGGCCTCCGGGCATTTCGAGCATTAGGAAACGTCCATGCCACTCAGCGTCCGCGCCGCCGTCGCCCACAAGGTCGGGCAACCCCTTGCCATAGAGACCCTGCAGCTCGAAGGGCCGCGCGCGGGCGAAGTCCTGATCGAAATCAGGGCCTCCGGCCTCTGCCATTCCGATCTGAGCCTGTTCGATGGGTCGCGCGATTGGACCGATTATCCCCTCATACCGGGGCATGAAGGCGCGGGCGTCGTGCTCGAATGCGGCAGCGGCGTCACCAGCGTGCGGCCCGGCGATCAGGTCATTCCCGTCGCCATTCCCGAATGCGGGGAGTGTCCGGCCTGCCGCAGCAAACGGACCAATCTCTGCGACGACTATTTCACGCCCTATGCGCGGCGGCCCTTCACCCTTGATGGCAGGGGCGTGCGGGCCTTCTGCGAATTGGGCACCTTTGCCAGCCATATCGTCGTGCGGGAAAGCCAGGTGTGCAAAATTCACCCCGAAGCGCCGCTGGACGTCGTCTGCTGCATCGGCTGCGCCGGCGCAACGGGGATAGGTGCGGCGGTCTTCACCGCCAAGGTGGAGCCGGGCAGCACCGTAGTCGTCTTTGGTCTGGGCGGCATCGGCACCAATGTGGTGGATGGCGCCCGCCTCTGCGGCGCCGGCCGCATTATCGGGGTCGACACCAACCCGGCCCGCGAGGCTTCGGCCCGTGCCGCGGGTGTCACCGATTTCGTCAATCCGCGCTTCGTGCCCGACGTCGTTGGGCAGCTGCGCGAAATGACCGGCGGCGGGGCAGACTACAGTTTCGAATGCGTCGGTTCGGCCGAGCTGTGGCTCCAGGCTGTCGAATGTACGCGCATCGGCTGGGGCACGGCGGTCATGGTCGGCGTCCCGCCTGCCGCAGAAGCGGTCGCTTTCCGGCCTCGCTCGATTCTTGAAGGCCGGCGGATCATGGGGTCGTATCTGGGCAATATCAAAACCCGCAGCGAACTGCCCCAACTGGTGGACTGGTATATGGACGGCAAGCTTTCGCTGGACCGGCTGGTCTCCCACCGCATCACGCTCGAGCAGATTAATGAGGGTTTCAATCTGCTCAAGTCCGGCAGCGCCTTGCGCAGCGTCATCAGCTTCTAGTCGAAAGCGGCAGCCAGAAGACCAGGGCGGCGATGGCGCTCGCCCCGGACAGCACCATTGTCATGGCCAGCGTCAGGTCGGCCGATACCGCGCCGACGGCGACGATGATCAGGGCGCCGACCGCCATCTGCAGGCAGCCATAGAGCCCCGAGGCGGCTCCGATTGCGGCGGGCTCGACATTGACCGCGCCGCTCATGGCGAAGGGGCTGCACAGCCCGATCGAGAAGGTCAGCACCATGACGGCCAGCTGCAGGCTCCAGAATGTCAGCGACCCGGCCAGATAGAGGCCGGTCATCGCCATGCCGGAAAGGGACATGGCCGAAACCGCGAACCGGATCGCAGCCCGTGGCCGCACATGGCTGGCAAGTCGGCTCGCCAGCAGGCTGCCAAGCGTCAGGCTGCCCACGACGACGAGAAACACCACGCCCACCGCGTCTACCGAAAGATCGTATCTGTCCTTGAGCACGAAGGGGGCCGCGCCCACAAAGGCGTAAAAGCTCGTGGTGGCAAACGCGCCGCCGATGCAGAATTGCAGGAAGGCCGGATTGCGCAACAGGCCGAGATAGCGCCTCGTATAGTCCTTTATCGCCACGCGCTGGCGGGCAAGATAGGTCTCGGGCAGGGTGGCCAGTGTCGCCAGCAGCAGCGCCGAATTGGCAATGGCCAGCACGATGAAGATGGCCCGCCAGCCGAAATGGACCGAGAGCTGCGCCCCCACGATGGGGGCGAGGGCCGGCCCGATGCTGATCGCCGCGCCCAGCACAGCCAGTTGCGCCGCAGCCTTGTCCGGCCCCGCCGCGTCCCTTGTGATTGCGCGGCCCAGGACAAGGCCGGAGCAGCCGCCCAGCGCCTGCAAGAGCCGCGCCACCAGCAACAATTCCAGATTTGGCGCGACTGCGGCCACGGCGCTGGCCAGCACATAGAGCAGCAGACCCACGACCAGAACCGGCCGCCGGCCGAAACGGTCGGACAGAATGCCCAGCAGCAATTGCCCCAGCGACAGGCCGATCAGATAGACCGTGATCGAAAACTGCATGGCCGCGGCCGACACCTGCAATTCCCGCGCCGCCTCCGGCAGGGCGGGAACAAAGATATGCACGGGAAAGGTGCCCGATATGGCGATCCATACCAGAAATGCCAGAGCCGGCTTGCGTGAGAACCGCCCGGGTGGCGCCTTCAGAATTTCCATCGTCGCTCTCTTCGCGCTCCATACGGACTTTCGCAAACTGCATTTAGGCTCAATGGTTATACCAAGATTGGAGAGAAATCTGCTCTTTTCTAGGGCAAATGGCGGGGAGTCGCGCTTGACAGGACCTATATCTTGGCTCAAAGGTTGGGCCATTGAAAAGGGAGAGTCCCGTGTCAGAAGATCTTCGCGATCGCGTCCTCTACGAAGCCCGTGACGGCCGCGCCTACATCACTCTGAACCGTCCGGAAAAGCGCAATGCCGTGACGTATGAGATGTTCGACCGGTTCATGGAGCATATTCGCACCGCCGAAGACGACGACGATGTCCGGGTCATCATCATTCGTGGCGAAGGCCAAGATTTCTGCACCGGCCACGATCTTGCGCAGGTCGGTTCGGAATACGGCTTCTCCACTGACAAGGACGCCCGCCGCCCCAGTCAGCGTCGCCGCATTCACTTCGACAAGCGCCATGTCGAGCAGTTCCGCGAGCTGTTCTACTGCGTCAAGCCGACCATTTCCCTCGTGCAGGGCAATTGCGTCGGGGCCGGCACGTACATTCTGGAAGCCTCCGACCTCGTCATCGCCGCGACGACCGCCAAGATCGGTCACCCCGAGCAGAAGATGATGCTTGCCGGTGCCGCCTATATGACCACCTACAACATTCTCGCCATGGGGCCGCGCAAGGCGCGCGAAATGCTGCTGCTGGGCACCTCGATCAATGGCGAGGAGGCCGTGGTCCAGGGGCTTGCCAACAAGGCTGTGCCGCTCGAAGACCTCGCGGCGGCCGGCGAGGAATGGGCCGATCGCATCGTGCGCCTGCCGCGCGACGCCATCGCCATCGGCAAGGCGGCGACCCACATGGCCATGGATTCGCTCGGCATGACCAGCCAGTTCATCTACGGCTATGTGAGCCACGCGCTGGGCACCAATATCCGCTACGAGCCCGACGAGCAGAACTTCATGAAGCTGCGCCGCGACAAGGGCGTCACCGGCGCCTCCAAGGAGCGCGAAGGCCGCTTCTCCGAGGCCGGCGGCAAGGCCGACGCTCCCGATAGTTCAACCGGCAAGCAATAGCGGGCAGTCACCATGCATACCGATCTTACAGACCGCTCCGCCGTCGTTCTGGGCGGCACCAAGGGCATAGGCCGTGCCGCCGTGGTCAAGCTGGCCCAGTGTGGCTCCAGCGTCGTCATCCAGGGCCGCGATGCCAAGGCGGCCCAGGCGCTGATCGAGGAGCTCAAGGACCACCGGGGGATGCGGCTCTTCGTCGAAAGCGATCTCATGACCTATGAAGGGATCGACCTGGCCGTCCGCATGGCCAAGGAATCCTTCGGCAAGGTTGATGTCGTGGTTGCCAGCGGCGGGCCCAAGGAGCCGCGCCCGAAACTCTTTGTCGACACCTCGCCCGAAGAGGGCATCGCCACCATCGAAAGCCGCCTGATGCCCAGGCTCAATGCCCTGCATGCCTCGGCCCGCTACATGCGCGACCAGGGTTATGGCAAGGTGATCCTGATCACCACCGATGCCGCCCGCATACCCACTCCGGCCGAAGCCATGATCGGGGCCGCAGGCGCCGTGGTCATGTCGCTGACCCGTTCCCTCGCCGCCGAACTGGCGGGTCTCGGCATTCGCGTCAACGCCATCGCGACGACGCTCACCACCGGCACGCCTGGCCACGACACCTTCCTCAAGGCGCAGGCCGCCGGCTCCCAGGAAGTCATCGTGCGCGCCTTCAACAAGGTCGCCGAACGCGTCAAGTTCCGGATGAACTCGTCCGAGGACCTGGCCGAATATATCCTCTTCCTGGCCTCGCCGGAGAGCGACCAGATTTCCGGGTCCACCATCAGCATCAATGGCGGCCTGTCCTTCCCCAGCTACTGACCGCGCCGCCAAGCCACAGGGTACACCATGCGCTTTACCGAAGAACACGAAGCCTTCCGCGATGCCGTGCGCCGCATGGTGCAGAAGCACGTCGCCCCGCTCGTGCCCGAACTGGAGGCCACCGACCGCTTTCCCTCCGAACTCGTGCCGGTTTTCGGCGATATGGGCCTGCTCCAGCTCTGGCTGCCCGAGGAATATGGCGGACCCGGCGGCAATCTCACCCTGGTTTGCATCGCCAAGGAGGAAATCGCCAAGGTTTCCCTGGCCGCATCGACCCTTTGCGCCAACAATTCGATCTCATTCATCCTGCCCATCCTCAATCACGGCACCGAGGCGCAGAAACAGAAGTATCTTCCGCTCGCGGCCGAGGGTCGGCTGATTTCGGCCATTGCCATTACCGAGCCGCAGACCGGTTCGGACGTGTCGTCGCTGCGCACGCGCGCCGTGCGCGATGGCGACGACTGGATCATCAACGGGCAGAAGAGCTGGATCACCTGGGGCGCGGACGCCCACTATGCCATGGTCTTCGCCCGCACCTCGGATGAGCCGGGTTCTCGAGGCATCAGCGCCTTCATCGTCGATACGACGACGCCGGGGTTCCGTGTCGGGCGCAAGGAACACAAGATGGGCCGCCATGGCTCGCCCAGCCATGAGCTGTTTTTCGAAGACATGCGCGTGAGCGGCGATTGCCTTCTGGGCGAGGAGGGCAAGGGCTTTCTCGCCTGCATGAAGACGCTCGACCTCAACCGCCCCACCATCGCCGCCGGCTCGCTCGGCCTGGCCCAGGGCGCGCTGGACGCGGCCGTGGCCTACAGCAAGGAGCGCACCCAGTTCGGCAAGCCGGTCTCCCAGTTCCAGGGCCTCCAGTTCAAGCTGGCCGACATGGCGATCAAGGTCGAGGTGGCGCGCAGCATGCTCTACAACTGCACCGACGAAATCGACTCCGGCGATCATTCCCGCCTCAACATGCTGGCCTCAATCACCAAATGCTTCGTCACCGATGCGGCCATGGACGTGACCGTGGAAGCCGTGCAGGTTCTGGGTGCCTATGGTTATTCGACGGAGTTTCCGGTGGAACGCATGATGCGCGACGCCAAGGTCAACCAGATCATCGAGGGAACCAACGAGATCCATCGCATGATCATTGCGCGCCGGCTTCTGGAGACCTGAACCATGGCATTGCGATCCCTGCCGGCGGTGTATATGCGCGGTGGCACCAGCAAGGCGATCTTCTTCGACCGTCGCAATCTGCCCGCGCTTGTCGATGACGACATGAGCGCCTGGAACGATATCTTCTGTGCCGCAATGGGCAGTCCCGATCCCAACCGCCGACAGTTGAACGGCATGGGTGGCGGCATAACCTCCCTGTCCAAGATCGCCATTATCGGCCCGCCGACGCATCCCGACGCCGATGTCGACTATACCTTCGCGCAGGTCGATGTGACCGCGCCGGTCGTTGGCTATCGCGGCAATTGCGGCAACATATCCTCGGCGGTCGGCCCTTACGCGGTGGATCGGGGACTGGTGACGGTCGCCGGTGAAACCGCCGATGTTGTCATTCACAACACCAATACCGGCAAGCTCATCCGTGCCCGATTCGCGCTCGAAGACGGGCAACCGGCAGTCGATGGCGATATGCTACTCGATGGCGTGGCCGGCCACGGCTCTCCGATCGAACTGGCCTTTCTGGACCCCGCCGGCGCCGCCACGGGTCGGCTCTTCCCCACCGGCAATCGCACCGACGTGCTGGAACTGCCCGGTTTGGGCGCAGTCGGCGCTTCAATGGTGGATGTCTGCAATCCGGTGGTTTTTCTCAAGGCTGCCGTGCTGGGCCTTGCGGGCGACGAGACGCCTGACCAATTGGCCGGCAATCCCGCGTTGCTCGCCACGTTTGAAGACGTTCGCGTGGCTGCGGCCCGGGCCATGGGACTGGTCGCCCACGAAAACGAGGCGCGCACCACCTTGCGCAATCTGCCGCTTGTCTGCCTCGTATCCGAAACCGGGTCCGAGCAGGCCGCGCATGTGCGGGTACGCATGGTGTCTTCGGGACAGCCCCACAAGGCCACGCCGCTGACCGGCGCCATGTGCGTGGCCGCCGCTGCCGCCATCCCGGGAACTCTGGTCAATGCCGTCAGCCGGCCCGTTGAAGCCGGCAAACCCACCAGGATCGCGCATGCCTCGGGTTTTCTTGACGTTTCGGCCCGCGGGCAGTTCGCCAAGGCCGAGCCGTCCATCACCGAGGCCATCGTATTTCGCACGGCGCGCAAGCTCATGGAGGGACGCGTCTTTTTCTAGCGTCGCAGGCCCATGGAACTCAAGCAGTTGCGGCTCTTCCTCGCCGTGGCGGAGGAATTGAACTTCACCCGCGCGGCCCACCGCATGCATATCGCCCAGCCCGCTCTGTCCCAACAGATTCTCAATCTGGAACGTCTGCTCGGCACGCCGCTGTTTCGCCGCAACAAACAGGCCGTAACGCTGACGCAAGCTGGCGAGGAACTGCACCTGCATGCCCGAAAGGTCCTCAAGGCCGCCGATTCCGCCATGAGCGCAGTCGGCGCGGTGCGGGATGGAAGGCGCGGTCATATCGCCATCGGCGCCATCTATTCCGCCGTTCATTCGGTTCTGCCGGCGGCTCTCACCCGCTTTCGCGAGCGCCACCCCGATATCGACATTTCCCTGCGCGAGCAGACCGTCGCCCAGCAGATAACGGCTCTGCGGCATGGCCTTATCGATGTCGGCTTCATGCGCGACGCCCCGGCCGAGCCGGGCCTGGTGAGCGAGGTTCTGTCGCGCGAACCGCTGGTTGCCGTTCTCAAGGCGACCGATCCACTCGCCCTCAAGCCGCAGGTCGATCTCGCAGACCTTGCCACAAGGCCTCTGGTGGCCATTTCGAGAGACGATAACGTCCTTTACAGCGAGCAGGTCGCCGCGCTGTTTTCCGCCCGCGCCATCAAGCCCGAAATCGGCGGATATGCCTCTGACATGCACACCACGCTCTGCATGGTCCTGGCCGGGCTGGGCGTCTCCATCGTGCCTGCCTCGGTCTCCCGCATGAGCAATGGCCGGCTTGCCTTCCGCCCGATCACCGATACGGACTCGGCCATGAATTCAACTTTGGTCTGGAAAGAAGATGGTGGCTGCGCCTGCCTGTCTTCTTTTGTCGATATCGTCAAAGACATATCGGGTGGGGTAAACGAAAATTGGCAGTTTCAACTGTCTAATGGTTCACGTATTGACATGCAAACGATATAGTCGCGTTGCGCTCGCTGGAGATGTTGATATGGCAACCAACGATAAACGCCCCAAAGTGTCCTATACGCGGGTACAGACCCGCCGCGCCTTCGAGGAAGTGACCGGCCAGATCAGGACGCAGATTGCCAAGGGCGCCTTGCGGCCCGGCGACCGGCTGCCGTCCGAGCGCGAACTGGCCGAACAGTTCAGCCTTTCGCGCAACACCGTGCGTGAAGCGCTGCGTGCCCTCGAAATTTCCGGCATGCTCGAATTGCGCAAAGGGGCCGCCGGTGGCGCCTTCGTGCGCGACGGGCAGGGCGACGCCGTCATCTCCAGTTTTGCCGACCTGTTTTTCCTGGGCAAGATTCAGCCTGCTCACCTCACCGAGGGTCGCCTGATCGTTGCTGTGTCGGTAACGCGGCTGGCCTGCCAGCGGGCCAGCGACGCCGACATCGAAGAACTGGAGGCCAATGTCAACGAGAGCCTGCAGGCCGTGGAAAATGGCGACATAGAAGAACGCACCCGCATCAATTTCGAGTTCCACCGCCTGCTGGCGCGCTCCACCAAGAACCCGGTGCTCATCATCATTACCGACGCCTTGGTGGAGATTCAGCGCCAGATGCTGCTGGTCATGCCGGCGGCGCCCAATAGCCTCGTCATGCCGTCCCGCCAGCGCCTGATCGGCTATATCAAGGCCCGCGACGAAGACATGGCGGCCCATGAGATGGAAAGCAATCTGCGGGCCCTGCAGCAGCACTATCTCGAGGAACGGATTTCGCCGCCCAAGGCGCGCTGAGGCCGGACGCGCTCAACCCTGTCGCGCGCGGGCGCCAATGGCGCTGAGCCCGCCCGCAATCACGATGATCGCCATTCCGGCAATGCTGGGCAGCGCCGGAATATGCCCGAACACCAGCCATCCGAGCAGCCCCGCCCAGAGCAGATGCGTATAGGTGGCGGGCGCCAACAGATACGCCTCGGCATGGCGATAGGCAGCGGTGAACAGAAAATGGCCGAGCGCTGCCGTGCCGCCCAGGCCCAGGAACAACCCCATCTCCATGAAATTGGGCATCCTGTCGAACCAGAACCAGGGCAGAGCCAGCCCGAAACAGATCGTGCCGGCGATGGCCGTATAGAACAGCATGGCCTGTGTCGTCTCGGTGGCGCTCAGCACGCGGGAGAGCAGGTAATAGGCGGTGGTGAAGCCGACATTGGCCAAAGCCAGCGCTATGCCGGCCGGATCGAGCCCGCCGCCGGGCCGCACGATCAGCAGGACGCCGGAAAATCCCAGGATAGCGGCGACCCATCCGGATGCCGCAATGCGCTCGCCGAGCAGGAATGGGGCAAGCAGCACGACGAGCAGCGGCGAGAGGTAGACGATGGCGGTGGTCTCCGCCACGGGCATGTGCTGCAGAGCCAGTCCGAGAAACAAGGTCGAGGCGACAAGGCATAGAGCGCGCGCGATCACTGCGCCCGTCCGCCTGGTTTCGACCAGCCGACGCCCCTGGCTGGGCGCCAGCACGGCCGTCAGCACCAGGGCGTGTATCACGTAGCGCACCGCGGCCACCGCGGGCACGTCGAACTCGCTGACGAGGAGCTTGTTGATCGCGTCGTTGGAAGCGAACAGGCAGGTTGCCGCCACGACAAGGGTGATGCCGAATGCCGGGTTTGACGGGCGAGCGATATCGGAAGCGGGCGACCAGGGAGTCAAGACGCGCCCAGTTTTGCCTGCTCGAAGAAACGGGGCGCTTCGATCTCGATCCCGGTTTGCCAGAGCGGTGTATGGACGCGCCGGGTGATGAGCCAGCGCCCGTTACGGCGCTGCAGGCTGTCCTCATAGCGCAGCCCGCGAACCAGGCCCTGTGAACCGATGACGACGTGGGCAATGGCGAATGTGTTGGCCGTTGCTTGCTGCCCGGTACAATGAGCGACGAAATTGGAAATGCTGTGATTGGAGGCGGTGAAGCGGCTGCAACTGTCGAACACGCCTCGCGCAATCGCTTCGCCACCCAGAACGGTTTTTTCGTCGACGCTGCCCTTGTGATAGAGCGCCTCGGCCTCCGGCGCGAAGCAGGACAGCAGCGCATCAAAATCCTTGGCATCGACGCCGAACATATAGGCCTCGATGAGGCGCCGAATATCTACCCAGTCCATGTCGCACTCCGGTCTCTTGAAGCCAGTAGAGGCTCCGGCAGGCCTGCTGATGCGGGGCTGCCGGAGTGACTGGTGCTATTTGGCCGACAAAGCGTCCAGGTCGGCTTTCACCAAAGTGGCGCCGTTGTCCTTGACCTGCATGAAAGTGAACCAGTTCTGGTCGGGAGAGCCGTGATGCTTACCCGGGCCAAAGGCATAGCTGGCGCCTTCGTGGCCCTGCAGACCGCTGAACGTGCCGATCCGCTCGACCGCGTCGCGCAGCGCGATGCGGGCACCCGCCAAATCGTTACGGGCGAGGGCGTCCTGCACTTCGGGCTCGGCAAGGGCCGTGATGACGATATTGCCGGCATCGTAGCCAAGCACCGGCCAGAGCGTGGGCTGGTGTTCGCCGAACCGTATGTTGAGTTCGTCGAAGAAGCTCGCCACGTCGTCACGCTCGGGATCGACCGTATTGGGGATCAGCACATCGTTGCCGTCCGCCCCGGCGATCTCCCGCATGGTGCGCAGAAGGCCGGACCGTGGCGCTATGATCGGCACCGTCAGCCCCATTTGGGCTGCGGTGCGCAGCACGCGTCCGCCGTCGGCGGGATAAGGGAAGACGATCAGGATATCAGGATCGGCATCGCGCACATTGATGATCTGCGGCGACAGGTCAGTCGCATTGACGTCATAGGCTTCCTCCACCACGACCGACAGGCCGGCTGCCTCCAACGCCAGCGTTATCGCGCGTCCCCCATCGGTCAGAGACGGCAGCGAGCCATAGATCAGGCCCGGCCGCGAAAAGCCCTTGTCGATGAGCAGGTCGGCAATCGCCTTTGAGTCCTGGTAATTTGCCGGGCCGATGCGGAAGTGAAAGGGCGCTGGCTCATCGGTCAGATTGTCCGCTGCGGACGACAGCATGAAGAAGGGGATTTCATATTCCGAGGCGATCGGAATGATGGCGGCGGCCAGCGCTGTCGGATTGCCCCCGATTATGGCCAGCGCCCGGTCATCCTCGGCGCAGCGGGCGGCAAAAGATGCCGTCAGCTGCGGATCGAGCTTGCCGTCATATTCGACGATTTCGATCGTGGCTGCACCCGGCACCGCATTGGTTTTGGCGGCGTCCACAGCCATTTCGAGCCCGCGGAAACTCTCATTGCCGGTATCGGCCGCTGCGCCGCTGCGGTCGTCGATCGAGCAAATGATGGCGGGCAACGTATTGGCCACTACGGTCGTCGCAGTAAGTCCCCACCCCCCAAGCGACGCTATGAGCAATGACAAAAATGTAGCATTCTTCACAGGCATAACAGTTCCCTTCCTCCTTAGGTTCAACCATTATACCAATTAATACCATTCTGTTGCATTGATGAACAATAATAAAGTCGGACCGCGACGGCTGGCGTTCGAATAGGTTCACGCCATTTCCGTGCGTGCCGTGCGGTATCCCGCGCTTCAGCGACTGCTGGACCAATGTGCAAATGACCTGGCATACGTCAGGACTAAAGCGAAGTTTCCAGAAGAATGGCCGCCTGCCTCCTAGCATCATGCCCATAGCGGCATGTTGGCTGCCATAGGGGAACCTAACCTCTTCGATGTCCTTGGAGATTGGCATGTCACCGGCACGGTCCTAGTAGCATCTTGCAGAACCAGCTTCTCGATCCCGTCGGAAAAAAGCCGCGAACTAGTCGACCCGGCTCAATGCCACCTCGAAGTCCAAAAGATCCTCTGCGTTCGGCGCAATGACGAAGTTGGTGGAATTGGCGTATTCCCCGTGCTGCGGCCAAAAGACGCAGGACCAGCCGTCCTCCTCGCCGTGTGAGACGACGATTGCGCCGTCGCCGACCTGCAGGAAGACGGTAGCTTTCTCGCCCGCAAGAACCGCTAGAAGAGTGCAAGCGTAGTCACGCGCTGCGTGGCTATTCGCGTTTGCCGTCGCGTCGATTACGGGCGGACCTCGGAAATCCACACGCAGGCAACGGACCGCTCCAACCCAGACAGCTCTCCACCGTCGCCGAGGTAGATCTCGGCGCATTCTATCATTGTCTTCGTAGCCAGCCAGGACCCGACATCCGAATGAGCGGCGCTGCCGGCCAGCCACCGGATTGGCGCCGCGCTCAAGGAGGTTCTTCCGCGCGCTTAAGCTCCATCCGTTACACGTTTCGGGCATCCAAACCGTGTCCGCTTTTAGCAACTATGGAATTGTCGTCGATCGGCAACAATGGGGCGCCTTGCCGATCGTCCGCCCCCAACCAAAAGTCGCGGCCGGTCATCCACCAGTTGTTGCCGCCCGACTGCTGCAATTGAAGTTGGTAGGGCTACAGTTCAATCTTCTTATACAGGCCGTGACCTGACCAGAGGCACTACGCGATAAGTGAAGGTTATCGCGTAGTGCCAGAGGCGGCATACGGTCTGAACCATTGGCGGATCGAGCAATTTGGAATGACGTGACTCTACCGTATTTGGCATTGACGGCGCGGCGGTCACCAGATCGTTTCAATCTGTCGTCGGCATTCTCGCCTTCCATGAACCCCGGCATCCACCGACTTGGAGTGGCACTGCTGAAGACCATCGCGCGCATCGGGCGGACGCGTCCCGATGAGGTAACGGGGGTGGCATGGAGTCCATCGCGGACGCGTCCTGGGATTGGCGCCCAGAGGACAAAATCGGCGACGAAGGGGCGAGGATCGATCTAGTTTCATGCTCTCGCTTATGATCCTAGACACCGGTGAGGGTGGTCGGCATGGGTGCATGAGACGGCACGAAACTAGGCCACCTGTGCTCCGGCCGTGGTGCCAACGCTTTAAGCAGCGCTGCAGTCGTTGCCTCGCCATCGAAGCCCAGACGGTCGACGAGAATGGACCGAGCTACGGTCAAAACAGACGCTATCGTGATCACAGGCTCTCTACCCTCCCGGGCTGCCGCAATATTGACACCACTGCTGCCAGCGAACGAAACCGCCTCAGTAATGGCATGGTACACTTGGTTACTGGAGGGAATGCCGGCTGCAGCAGCGGCCGCGCGCTGCTGGCGTTTGCGCTCTCGGTCGGCCCGGCGAATTTCTCCTATTGTGCGTCGCATGTTCGCCTCCATTTCATTGGGACGAAACTCCCGGAGGCCATAGCAAGTCACAAGACTTTTCCATGGACAGATCCATCAGCAGAGGGCCGGTGAGCCAAGCCCGACTAGAAGCGCTGGTACGCTCAACACGCTGCCATCAAGTGCACCACGAAGTCCCGCGGCGAACTCCAAATGGTGTCACTTCGGGAATTATTAGCAGTTGATCACCTTATCGCTCAAAGACCCGTGGCCATCGCTGGCCACGTCGTGGACGCTCGTCCTGGACGGGGAAGGTGGCATGGTCACATGTCGAGATCAGCATGTCATGGCGGCGAGAAGTGCCTAACCTGCGCGAGCTCAATGTCATGGCGAAAGCCAAGCCCCCGAGGCCGATGCGTAAAATGCCACCGATGCCCTCCGGACGTTCCTGGGAGATCAGTGCTATCACCAAGGCAACCAAGGAGGGTGCTATGCATATCACTGACGGAGAACTCGGTCTCGCGATGGGCTTCGGCGCTCGCATCCGCAGCGACGCCCGCGCAGCGCAAGCAGCCGTCAACAGCCGCGACGCCGAGATCAATCGCCTTCGCCGCCGGGTTGCCCAGCTCGAGCGCGAGAATGCACAGCTGGTCGCCGAACGCGGTCGCAGCAACTCGGCGCGCTTCGCTGCTCATCTTGCCCGGCATTGAGCGACATACATAGTCTGGAAAAGGAAACTAGCGAATTGTAAAGGACGCGGACCGTTTTGTAGGGGGGCCTCTCAGCCCCCTTTTTCATGCCATCGTCAAGGCCATCTCTTTGGCCTCGATCTGGTGCATTCGCTCTCGCCTGACTGCGCTGGTGTACTCACGCACGGCGGTCTCATCGGCGGCAAGCACACCGCGGATCTGCGCCGTTCGCTTGATATGCGCCACCAGCGCCTGATCCGAGGCGGTGGCGATTTTGCACAACATCGGTCGGGGCAGCGCCATGAGCCATTCGACATCGATCGGCCTCAGGCGCTCGGTTGCTTCGGTCGGCGGCTGCTGGCCAGAGGCAAGGTGTGCGGCCGACACGCGGATGGCGGTGATGTGCTCGGCATCACCATTGTCGGCGCCTGTGGCTGGAGGCCCGACATCAGGCTCCAGCGCCGGCGCCAGCATCGCCACCAGGCGCTGCACCCATCTCAGGCCATCCCACACTCGCTCGGTCACGAATCGGGGCAGGGCGGCGAGCATGGCGCGAATCGATCTCAGTATGTTTCTCAGCATCGGAACCTCCGTTTTCGATGCCGAACTATGCCGTCGAGGCAAGCAAGAAACTATGCCTCACGAAGTTGTGATAAAATATGACAAAGCTATTCAATATTGAGCCTCGGCCTTTAATCTAGGGATTCTTGGTCTGAGGAAACGCCGCTAAATATAAATGTCATAATGACATTTGTTCATCTTCCGTTAAAATTCTCTTGTGGTTCACTACGTTCCAGGTGAGCCTCGAATCATGAGCGAACGCTGTCAAGCGCAAACCGCTCTCCAGAACGCCATCGGGACCTTGACAATGAAAACCGCAAGAATCGCGCATGACAGCGCCACGGGCAAACTCGCCCTGAAATCGGGTGAAGCTCCTCTCATCACCGTCCACAAGGACGCCGTCGTCGCTGCTGCTGAGCTCATTGCTGAAGCAGTCCGTGAAAGCATGGGCTGGCAGTACAAGCAGAGCTCGCCGATCCTGCTCGCCGAGCTGCTGCTCAAAGCGAGCGCAAGGCCGCACATCGAATACCCCGGCATCGCCGACCTGATCAGTGCTTACGACATGCTGCGCACCATCGCGAAGGCAACGGTCGTCAACGACAGCAGCCCCGAGGGCATCGCGATTGCGAAGCTCGCGGCGAGGGCACGCTGATGGAAAAGATCACCAAGCGTCGCGAGCTGCCACCGGTCACCGAAATCGTTGCTCGTCTTGAGCAGGGGCAGCATCCCCGCGACATCGCCGCCGAGGCCGGTGTCACCGCAAGCGCGGTCTATCGTGCCCTTGAACGTGCAGGCCTGAAGGTCGCTGACCACTTCCGTTTCCCGCAAGCTCGGGGTGCCAATCGCAGGCTCCCGTCGTTCAAGGAAATCGTGCAGCGGATCGAGATGGGCGAGCATCCCCGCTACATCGCCGCCGAGGCTGGTGTCAGTGTGCAAGCCGTCCACAGCGCAGTGCACCGTGGCGGTACCAATGTCCGCGAGGTTCGCGAGGGCCGGTACCGTGTCCGCACTGGTCGCAAGGGTCGCTTCGGCTTCCCCGACTACATGTTCCAGCTCCGTCCGGGCCATGGCCTTGGAGGTGCCAAATGACCGCCCCCGCCACTATCGCTGACGAGGGCTACTGGATGGCCCGCCATGCCGCCGGCGACCGTTCTGTCGCAGTCACCACCGCCCTTCGCGAAATCGCAGAGGCCCGCCACGCCAAGGCCGTCGATCGCATGATCTACGACTGGCTCGGCGAGCTCGCCGCCTCTGATCACGCGCCCGAAATGAAGCGCGTCGACCGCGCTGCGGTCGAGCTGGATCGTGCTTGGAAGGAGACACGCTGATGGCCCTCACACGCGACCAGATCGAAGAGCTGCGCGCGGAGATGCGCCGCCCCGATCACCGCACCACATCCGAAATCGCTCGCGATCTGGGCACGACGAAGGGGACCGTCATCGGCGCTTTGCACCGAGCGGGCATCAAAATCGGACGGTCGACGCACGCCCTGCACGATCGTCTTGAAGGCCATCGCGACCGCATCAAGACGCTGGCCGGCCTGAACGTCAGCGCCTGGGCGATTGCCCGCGAGATCGGCTGCAGCGAGAGCACCATCGTCTCTTTCTGCAAGCGCAATGAGATCTCGCTGCACGTCCGAGTGCGGGTGCCGAAGCCCCAGCAGATCGCAGCTCGCTCTAGCATGCGCGGCCTGTTCGGCAAGCAGCGCCCGCTGTCCGACCGCGACCGCGACGAGATGAACCGCCTGCGCGACGAGGCCATCGCCGCCGGCAGGATCACCCGCTTGCCGCCGGGCTACGCGATCGGTGCCAAGACCTTCTACCGCGAGGAGTATGCGTGATGCAGACCGCTCTCGATCTCGGCGACCGTCCACGCCGTTCGTTCGTTCCCCGCACCGCCGAGGAGATCCGCAGCAAAGCGCAGGCGATGCTCGATACCTGGGGTGCTTTCACAGCAGACAAGAAGCGGGTTCGCGCGCTCGTCGACATGGGTCGCCCGCTGACCACCAACGAAGGTCGCCAGCTGTCCGCGCTGATACGCAAGACCAAGCTGAAGGTCATCAAGATGAATGCCGAGCGCGTGGGTGGCGGCGTCGACTGGCCGGACCACCACGTGGCCCACGTCATCCGCACGATGACGCGGCTCGACGGCGACCGTGCCGAGGAGCTGAACCATCTTGGCTGGGGGCAGGAGGCGTCGGCCAAGGGCCACTACTGCAACGCTATGCTGAAGATCGACCGTGACCGCGCCATCGCGGTCGGCAGGCTGATTGTCGGGCACTACCGGGCCCAGACCGAGAGCGTCGCTGGTTTCTACCCGCTGCCGGCGGATTGGGTGGTGTCGAAATGAGCCGCTTCGTCGCCCCCTTGCTGTCCGAGGCCGAGGCCATCTCTATCGGCGTTCTCGCGTTGGCGTTCCTGGAAGAGGCCAAGCAGCACGGCAAGTATCGTCGTGGCGCTCACAAGCGTCGCCCTGATGCCCGCGAAGCCCGGGACTTCTACGATCTCGAGCGTGCTCTCAAGGCCATCGAGACCGCAATCGGTCGGGAATTCGTCTGATGACCCGGCCCAACCTCATCATCACCCTCACCTATGTGGCCGTCGCCGGTGCGCTTGTCGCCAGCGCCATCCACTTCGGCATCGGTAACACCACCATCGGCGTCCTGCTGGCCAGCGCCATCGTGGCTTGGAGCAAGTCCTCATGATCGCCATGGGCCCAAGGATCGCCGCTGCCTTGGGCCTGATTTCGGCAGCGGCAACAGTTCTAGCTATCGTCCTTGGAGGGACACCATGAGCAAAAAGCCCAATCCTGCCCAGCTCGATCTGTTTGCCCCCGCCGCCGGCTCGCGACCGCCGCTGCTCGACACCGCCGCCGCCGAAGCGGCGTTCGTCGCCCATATCGTCGGTGCCGGCCTGTGCACATCGTATGAGTATCGGCTCAATAGCGGCCATCTCTGGCATCCTTATCTGGGGACTGGTCTGCCGCTGTCGAACTCGCGGCTGATCAAGTTCCCGATGCAGTGCCATGGCCAGCGCGTCTACCTCGTTCATCCCGCCCTGCAGTACGACACGTGGGTCAGCGACGTATCCGCGAAGCTGGGCTATCGCCCCCGCTACGATGCCTGCGTCGCCGATCGGCGGCGCAGCTCGGAATGGCATCACGCCACCGACCTGTGCACGAAGGCGCACCACGAAGAGCTGATCGCGACCCTGCATTTTACCCGCCCGGAATGCGTCGTCGACTCCGTTGCAAGCGGACTGAGGTACGGCTGGTCCGACATCGACGCCAAAATCGCGCGCAAGCTCCTCGAAGCCGCCGGCATTGCCGAGCCCGCCATCGCCGATGCCGACGAGATCATTCACCGGGCTACAACACCTGAATGGAACTTCCGCGACGACAAACCCGCCACCGCTTGGATGCACGTGCACGGCCTCGAGGCCGGCGTCACTAAGCGCGGCAAGAAGCCAGGTGCCGGGTTGGTGCCAGTGAAAGAAAGGATCGCAGCATGAAGCCCCAAGCCATCTACGTTGAATTCTCGCCGCACTACCTTGGTCCCGGCAAGCTGACGAAGGCATGGCATGTCGTTGGTCGCGGCAGCCGCACCATTCTCGGTGAGATCAAGTGGCACGCTCATTGGCGGCGCTATGTGTTCTATCCTGCCCTCACTCATCAGTACCTGTTTGATGCCAGATGCCTTGATGCCATCGCCTGGTTTCTCGATGAGCAGACCGAGTTGCAGCGCAAGGAAGCCGCAAAGCGCCGCTTGGAAGGCAGGGCAGCATGACCGCCAACGCCACCAAGGCCCTTCAGGCCGCGTTGCACTTCGTCAGCCATCTCGAAGAAGTCGCCTCCGACGATTCCGGCATGCTGATCGGCGGCGAGATCATGACCGCTGCCGAGCTTCGTCAGCAGATTCTTCGGGGCCTCGAAAGCCTCCGGCAAGGGCCGGCCATGCTTGACGCCATCGAGATTCACCGCCGGCTGCTGGGCGCGTCGAGGAAAGCTGGCAGCGATGCCGCTCTCGCCCGGGCAATGGGCATCACCCGGCAATCGCTGGCAGACGTGCTTTCCGGCAGGCGTGAGCCAGGGCCGACGATCCTGACCTTCCTTCGCCTGCAGAAAGTCGCGGCTGGCCGCACGCTGTATACGCCCCTTGAGGACGGAGAAGTGAAGCCGAAGGCACCGCGCAGCGAGAGGCGGCAAGCGGCATGGGATGGGCCGTCAGGCGGGGTGACTGACAGCGGTATGACATTGTGAGGTTTGGGAAATCTGGAAAATAGGGAGAATTTCTCCCTATTCTTCCGCGTGTGTCTTGCTGAGATCCGGGGCATAGGCTGGTCATTACGGGAGACCACAATGACCGCCAAGACCTACTTCATCAGCGACACTCATTTCGGCCACGCCGGCGTCATCAATTTCTGCCAGCGGCCTTTCGACGATGTGAACGAAATGGACGGCCACATGGTCGCCGCATGGAATGCCGTTGTCGGCCCCCGCGATCGCGTCGTCCACCTGGGCGATTTCGCCTTCGGTGACCAAGCCCGCGCTCAAGGTATTTTCGACCTCTTGAACGGCGAAAAAGTCCTTGTGAAGGGCAATCACGACAAGAAGAAATTCCTCGGCCTGGGATGGTCCTCGGTCCATGAAATCCTTGATCTGAAGATCGACGGCGAGCGCATCATCTGCTGCCATTATCCGATGAGAGAATGGCCAGGCTACTATCGCGGCGCATGGCATTTGTTCGGCCACAGCCACACGTCGATGCCATCATCCAGCCGGGCGCTTGATGTCGGTGTCGACAATATCGGATACGCGCCGTGCACCTTTGATGAGCTGAAGGCGAAGATGGCGTTGCTGCCTGATCTTGAGTGGCGGCAGGGCCATGCGCCGGCGCCGAAGAGCAATCCGGAAGCCGACGACGACGCGCAGGTGCGCCCGTGAAAATCTGGCTCATGAGCGACCTCCACACCGAAGTCGAGTACCACAATGTCGACTACTTCGGCGTCCCGCTCGATGTCGATGTCGCCCTGGTCGCCGGCGACGTCGCCCGCGGCGGCAAAGAGCATGTCCGCTGGCTGCAGGAGAACATCGCCGCGCATACTCGGCAAGGTGTGGTGTCGGTGCTGGGAAATCACGAGTTCTACAGAAGCTCCATCGAGTCCGAGCGCCTCGCTGCGGGCCGGGCCGCGGCATGGGGCGACGTCAGGGTCTTGGATGACATGACGTGGACTGTCGAAGGCGTGCGGTTCGTGGGAGCGACGCTGTGGACCGACTACCAGCTTTTCAATCCATCGGGCGATCCGTTGCTCCTCGAGGCGGCGATGTACACGGCGCGCAGCGGTTTGAATGACCACCGCCTAATCCGACTGGTCGACAGCAGCTCGCGACCGTTTATTCCGGCGCATGCCCGCGAAATCCATCGTCGCAGCGTGGCATATATAGAGAGCGTGCTGGCCGAGCCATTCGACGGCGAAACGGTGGTGGTCACACACCATGGGCCAGCTCGCGGCAGCATCGGCGATCGGTATAAGACCGACAGCTTGACCGCGGCGTACATCAGCAATCTCGAGACGCTCATTGAGCGCTATCAGCCCGCTTTGTGGTATCACGGTCACGTCCATGAATCGTTCGACTACAGCATCGGGCGCACGCGGATCATGACGAATCCCAAAGGGTATCGCCTCGAGAACCATGCCGGCTTCAATCCGGGCTTGGTCGTCGAGATCGGCGAGCCGGCGCCAAGACCGGTGGTGCCGTAGACGCCTCTACCAGCGCCGGTCATAGTGCAGCCATGGCCAGAAGACGATTCACACCACGCCCACCGCGGCTGCTGCCACGCAACCCATTCAGACCGCGCCGCTCGCGCATGAGGTCAGGACCGCTAGTCGTGGGCGTACTGTTTGTCGGCGGCATCGCCGCGATGGTTAGCGGCAACGGAACCTCGTCATCGACCTGGACGGCTGCGCCGGCGGTGTCCACGGCGATGGCGGCATCGTCTCCCGGGGAATGGCGTGTCAGTTTCCGCATGTGCTCCAGCAACCGGTATACGTGCGTGGTGGATGGCGACACGATCTGGCTCGAGGGCCAGAACCTGAGGTTGGAATCCTACGACACGCCCGAGCCCTACAATGACATTTGCGGCGGGCAGGCCGAGGTGGAGCTTGCTCATCGGGCTAGTGCGCGGTTGCTCGAGTTGCTGAATGGGAACAGCTTCACCGTCGAGACGCATGGCAGCGATCGCTATGGCCGGACGCTGGCGACGATCAAGATTGGCGGGCGCGATGTGGGTGATATCCTGATCGGCGAGGGGCTGGCGCGGAGCTGGCCCAATGGTCGCGAGTTCTGGTGCTGAGTAGAAAGTAGAGGGGGGGCGCGTTGCTTCAGACTATTCTTGACCGTTTCGACAGAAACATTACGCGCGTCGAAAATCTGAAATCAATCTATGGCCCTGCCAAACGCGGTCGGCGAAAGGTGAACGATACCGACATTCTCAGAGCAGCTTTGGTCTTGCTGCATGCCACGCTAGAGGATCTGCTCCGGTCATTGCAGATTTGGAAAATCCCCACATAGGACGCAGCGACAGTCGCGAAATACCCATTGACCGGTTCAAGAGACAAGAAATTCAGCCTTGGGGACATTGAGCAATTCAGGGCCATGACTGTGGGCGAACTCATCGAGAAATCAGTGTCCGAGGAGCTGATCGAATACGCCAGCTTCAATGATGTTGGACAGGTGAAGCAGGCTCTCAAAAATTCCGGCTGTACCGCAGCAGTGGTCGAGGCAATGGACTACGGACCTTTGGCGACTATGATCGCCCGTCGTCACAATATCGTCCATCGTGCTGATAGGAACGAGAACGACGCGGGGCAGGGCAACCACAAATACAAATCGATCGAGGTCAGCCAGATCGAGCGGTACATCACTGCAGTGAAGGCTATCCGCGGGATGGTCCACGCTGAGCTGGGTTAGTTACGCTTTCAGGTGCAGGTTAGCCTACCATGTGTCGTCATGACTTCCCCTCAACCGCCTGGACGCCCACATGGAGTGATCAGCTCTCAGCCTCTGTCCACATGTTTGCCGACCGCGCCTTTACCAAGCTCACCGGCTTTCCACGCCCCTTCGACCGCTCGCGCGCTTCATACATCATGCGAGCGACCCATTCGCGGTCGAGCACACGGTCGTCGAACGCTATGGCGTCCCGGCAGGCCTGCTCCACATGATCGGCCCATGCGCGCATAATGCGCCAACTATAGTGAGTACCATCGGACAGTGCGTATGATGTCGCTGTCACATCCCCGGGCGCGGCCCCACGGGAGTGATCCAAGACGCTCTTGATATCGAAGCGGCTGAAGCCGAGATCGTTCTCGCCATGCGTTGCGAATGCACGGCGCAGATCGTGCGGTGAGGCGATGATGCCGGGCATGTATGAAAGGGTGTGGGTCAGCGTCGACGGATCGACGTGATCCATCTCGTCACCGGCACGCCGGGGTCGGCGCTGGAAAAACACACGCCGCTCGTCGGTTTCCTCGCCCATCTCCATCGCCGCCTTTACTGCCGCCCAAGCCGGCGGGGGCAGGGGGATGACCAGTTCGGAATAGTCACCCCGCATGATCGCTGTCTTCCTGTGCGGCGCCGGCACGCGCCAAAGGCCTTCCTTGTCGCCGATGGCGCGCATCTTGTCCGATCTGGCGCTGGCCACCGCCCGTCTGCGCTGGGGTGCGAATATCATCAGTTGGATAGCGAGGCCGACGACCTCGTCGAGGGCGCCCGAGCGGGCAATGGCGAGCATGCGCCCGACTTCGTGCATCGGTGGCACATAGCGCATCCTTGCCTCGGATTCCTCGAATTGATCCTCAGAAAGGCGAGACCGTTGCGGGGCGCGGAGGCCAGCCATCGTGTCGCCGGTAACGCCGCTGTCGCCGGTCTGGGCGTCATCGGCCATCCACTTCCACAGCGGCTTGATCTTGCGGACCATGCCTTCCGCAGTGCTCTCGCGCCCGGACCCGTGCACGCTGGCTATGATCTTCGACATCTCGGCGCGGGTGATCGAGGGGACGGGTCGCTTCGCCAGCGAGGCGAGATCGGCATTGCCCAGCGACTGGCGATAGTCCCGATATGTCGCAGCCGACTTCGTGCGCTTCACTTGGTCGAGATAGGCGGCCACCGCCTGCTTGTATGTCCAATAGGTAGACTGGCGGTGGACGGCGGCCACTGGCGCCACTGCTGCCTTGCCACCCGCCACCCGCTGCTCATGGACCCACTCGTCGTCCGGTCGCCGGATACGCCCGCGGATAAGCTTGCGGGCTTCGGAGACGAGATCTCGGGCCTCCGCGATTGTCCATTCGTCTACCGATCCTAGCGTCAGCCGGCTCGACCGCCCGTGCATTTCGAAGCGGAACTGCCAGACCGCCCCCGTGGCCTGCACACGCAGGACGAGGCCGGGTGCTTGGATGTCAGAGATGTCGGCCTGCTTGGCGCCGGCGACGGATTCCTTGCGGGCCTTGGCGACGACGGCGGCGGTGATGGTGGTCTTGGGCAACAGCGAATCTCATCAGGACGGGATTAGGACGGGTATGCGAAAACACACGCCCTCGCGCCATCACTGCATGGATTCGTGGTTAATCCAAGGTCTGCGGGGCTTTCAAGCCGTTCTGTAGCGCTGTAGAAGGGACGGAAATCGGGTCGGTTCGCTGACTCTTAATCAGCGGGTCCAAGGTTCGAGCCCTTGTGCACCCACCAAAGCCTCTCAGTGAAATTGTAAGCAAGTTCAACCCCCTTGGGGAAGAAGTTGATTCATTGCGGCAATTCTAACCAAAGCTTCATGCCGCGGCTATGAGCCGGCAATATCGGGTTTTCTAAAGAGTTCCTGTCCCGCGCGGCCTGATGCCCGCGTGGTCCCCTCTGACGGCCCCATCAGCAAGGAGCTCTGCGATGACCCAACACGACGATCACCATGACCACGACCTGGGCTTTGCCCATGACCTGCCGATGATGCTCGGCCGGCGCCGGCTGCTTGCCCTGATGGGCGGCGTCGGCCTCGTCTCGCTGACCGGTGGCGCGGCCGCGGCGCTCGAATGCGTGGCGCTGCCGTGGGAAACGGCTGGTCCCTATCCGGCCGATGGCACCAATGTAAAAGACGGACAGGTGGTCAATGCGCTGACGCAGCAAGGCGTCATTCGGCAGGACCTGCGGACCTCGTTCGGCACACTGACGCCCGTCGCCGATGGCCTGCAGCTCGATATCGAGTTGACCCTGGTCAACGCCGATGGCTGCACGCCGCTGGAAGGCTATGCCATCTACCTCTGGCATTGCGACACGATCGGCAATTACTCGCTCTACGACGTCACCGAAGCCAACTATCTGCGCGGGGTCGGCGTGGCCGACGCCGAGGGCAAGGTGCGTTTCACCACGATCGTTCCGGGCTGCTACGACGGCCGCTGGCCGCATATGCACTTCGAAGTGTTCGAGAGCGTTTCGGCGGCCGTGAGCGGCGAAGCTTCGGTGCTTACCGCTCAGATCGCCCTGCCTGAAGCCGAATGTGCGGCCGTCTATGCAGCGGACGTGCGCTATTCCAATGGCACGGCCAATCTCGGACGCATTACCATCGGCTCCGACAATGTCTTCAGGGACAACAGCGCCGAGGAAATCGTCCAGCAGACGCTGGCCATGACCGGCGATCCAGCAACCGGCTATGCAGGCGCGGTCACCATTGCAGTCGACCTGACGGCGGAGCGCAGCACGGGTGGCATGATGGCGCCGCCGAACGGCATGGCGCCGGGCGGTGAACCACCGGCCTTGCCGTCCAATAGCTAGACCCTTCCCCTAACAGGTCCAAGGTCGCCCCTCGTCCCCGGACGAGGGGACTTTCCTGTCGCCAGCCTGTCAAAACCGGCTCAAAACTCCAGAAAATCTCGAACTTTCGTCGGGTTCCGGGACTTGCCCCCTTGATGCGGGTTCCTGTCGGGCGTAGCAGCGTGTCACGGTTCTGTTACCCGCCTGCGCAAGGGATCCATCATGTTCGGCATCGACCCCGGTTTTCTTTCCTCTCTCTTCCAGGTCATCATGATCGACCTGGTCCTGGCGGGCGACAATGCCGTCGTTATCGGCCTCGCCGCCGCGGGCCTCGCGCCGGACCTGCGCCGTCGCGCCATCCTGATCGGCATCCTGGCCGCCACGGGCCTGCGCATCGCCTTCGCGCTCGTCACCACACAGTTGCTGTCGCTGGGTGGGGGTCTGTTGATCGCGGGTGGCCTGCTGCTGCTGTGGGTCTGCTGGAAGATGTATCGCGAGTTGACCGTTTCGGATGCCGAGGAAGAAGAGGCGACCGAAGCGCTGGCCGATGCCGACCACAATGCCGACGGCACCATTGCCGGCAAGGCGCCCAAGAAGACTCTCCGCCAGGCCGTCACCCAGATCATCATTGCCGACGTCTCGATGTCGCTCGACAACGTGCTGGCCGTGGCCGGCGCGGCGCAGCATCACTTCGAGGCGCTGGTCTTCGGCCTGGCGCTGTCGGTCGTGCTCATGGGCGTCGCCGCGACCTTCATCGCCCGTCTGCTGCACCGCTACCACTGGATCGCCTGGATCGGCCTGATCATGATCCTCTATGTGGCCATTCGCATGAGCCTCGAGGGCCTGGGCGCCTTCGTCGCCATTCCGGAAATTCCGTTCCTCTATACGCCCCACGCCATTGGCGCTGCGGCTGCCCATTGATCGGCTTGCGTGGTTCCTGTCCCCGGGTGCGCCCGGGGGCCATTCGAGCATAGCGCTTATGGCCTTCTCATCTAAATTCGCTCCACCGGAGCGAATTTGCCTGCGGTCGATTCGAAGTCTGGTAACCAAGGCCGCAGGTTTGCGGCATTTGTGGTGCCGGGATAGGGATTTGCTCACCTCGTGAGACTAGCTTCCGGCTGAACGCCCTTGCCGGAAGCTCTGCCATGTCCGCCACAGCAGGAATGACCCTCTCTTCGTCCACCGGGCCGGCCCCGTCCATGGACCGCACGGCAGTTCCCGCGCTTGTCACCCGCAAGGTTGGCGGGACGGAGTGGGACGCGGTCATTTCCGGATTTGACGGCGTCTGTCAGGAACAGCTCTTCGCCTTTGCGGCCATTCGCTGGCCCGGGGTAACGCCCGAGCCGCGCCTGTTCGAACGCAATGGCCGGACTGTGGGCGGCGCATTGGTCATGGTGCAGCGCCTGCCGCTCGGGCTGTCACAGATCGCCATCATCAAATGGGGGCCGATGCAGGCCGATCGCAGCGCGCCTGACGCCGCCGCGCTCTATGCCGGGATGATCGAGGCCCTGGTGGCCGAATATGCGGTCCAGCGCGCAATGATGCTCTCGGTCCTGCCGCATGCGTCCATGGGTGAGCGCAACGAAGAATACCTGACCCTCAAGGCGCGCGGCTTCAAGCGGGGCGCCGTGCTGCGCTTTCCTGACCGGTATCTGGTCAACCTGCGCCTGTCCGACGAGGCGCAGCGCAAGAGCTTTGGCCAGACGTGGCGGCGCCAGCTCGGCAAATCGGAAAAATCAGGCCTTAGTTTCGAGCATGCGGGAGCCGAGCGCCTGGAGGAATTCAAGACCCTTTATGCCGCAATGACCGACCGGAAGCAGTTCCCCGATTACTCCGCCTTCGACACGCTCGACGCGCTGATGGCGCTGGACGAGCCTCTGCGTCCCGAGCTGTTCTTCGTCCGGCACGCGGGCGAGGTCGTCTATGGGGCGCTGATCTTCAAGGCGGGCGAGCGTGCGGTCTATCTCTATGGCGCCAGCAACGACGCCGCGCTGCCGCTGCGCGCGGGCTATTTCATGCACTGGCACGTCATCCGCTGGCTGCGCGATCACACCAAGGCGCGCTGGTATGACCTGGGCGGCACGGATGGGTTCCAGGGGCTGCACCAGTTCAAGAAGGGCATGGTGGGCGAGATGGGTCTTATCCGGCCGGTGCCGCCGGTGGCCAATTATGCGTCGCGCCCGCTGGCCTATGCGCTGGGGGCAGGGGCGTTTGCGGCGCGCGAGGCCTATAACGAGTTGCGCCGCCGCATCGAGATGATCCGGCCTAACCGGGCCCGCCCCGACCAGGCGCCGGTCGCGCTGCCGGACGATTTCCGATGAGCCTGGCACGCCGGCTGGCGTCGCAATCGACCATCATCTTCGGTGGGCGCCTGTTCGGCGCCGGCCTCATCTTCCTGGTGCAGGCCTTCATCGCCCAATTCTGGGGCGCCGCCCTCCTGGGCGACTACCTGATCGTCATCGCGACGGTGAACCTGATCGCCGTGGCCATGCCGCTCGGCTTTCAGACCATCGGCACCTATTTCGCCGCCGAGTACCGCGCGCGGGGCGACAGAAGGCAATTGGTCGCCTTTCTGGCGCGTGCCTATGGCCATGTGGGTCTGGTGTTCCTCGTCGTTATTATCCTGGGACCGATTGTGCTCAACGGGCTGGGCCTGACCGGCCATGTTGTCGCGGTCTATTTCGTGCCTGTCGCGCTTTTGGCGCTCGCCACGGCGCTGGTTTATGTCAATGGTGGCGTGCTGGTCGGCCTCAAGCGCCCCTTCGCGGGCTTCTTTGCAGACGGCATCTTCCGTCCGATGATGGTGCTGGGCACCGTGCTGATCGCGGCGGCTGTGATGGGGTCGCCCGAAGCGGCCTTTGGCGCCATGCTCTGGGTCACGGCCATCGGCTATGTGCTGATTGCGCTGGTGCATCTGGGCTTCGTATTGGCGACGCTCAGGCGCCTCGACGACACGGCAGAGGCAAGGACGGCGGAAGTGCCCCGCTGGTGGCGCTTTGCGGCGCCTTGGGTGCTGATCACGCTGGCCACCGACTTTTTCTTCGACATTGACCTGTTGCTGCTGGCTAACCTGCTCGACCGCGAGGAACTGGCGATCTTCGGCGTCTGCACCCGCATCTTTGCGCTGGTGTCCTTCGGGGTCGCGGCGGTCTATGCCGTCATCCTGCCCGACATGTTCGAAAGCGAAGCCAATGCGGATCGGGCCGCCTTCCATCGCAAAGTGGGCGAGGCCAATCTGGCGGCGAGCGTGGTGTCGCTGGCCCTGTTCGTGCTGGTGATGGTGGGCGGGCCCTTCGCCCTTCTGCTCTTCGGTCCGGACTTCACGCAAGGCGCGCTGCCGCTGGCGATCCTGTGCCTTGCGCTCGTGGTGCGCTCGGCCATGGGGCCGGCCTCGATGGTGCTCTCCATCCACGACCGCCCCTGGGCCAGCCTGCCGGCGGTCATGCTGGGCATGGTGACCCTGGCGCTGGGTAACGTGCTGCTAGTGCCGCCCTTCCATCTGGTGGGCGCGGCCATGGCGGCGATCATCGCCATTTCCGTCTGGTCGGTCGCCCTGTGGTTGATTGCGCTCAGGACCGCCGGCATCGACGTGTCGATCCTGCAGTGGTTCCGCGCCAGGCGGATCGTGGCTGCGGAGTAGGGCTAAGCCCCAACCAGTCCCTTCAGCCGCTGCTTCAGCCGCCCCAGGCGTCCCATGTAGCCGCTGTCATAGGGGACATCGGGTCGTGTGTAGAACTTTTCGATCAGCAGATAGTCCTGGCCGAAAATGTGCTGCTCGAGTAGCGCCGTCTCCCGGTAGCCGTAGCGCTTGAGGAGGGCCCGGGCGACCTCGTTTTCGGGGCGTACGAAGGTGAAGGCCTTGTGGAAGCGGGTATTGTCCCAGTGCTCATCGAACTGGCGCATGCCGAAGAGGCCCAGTTTGCTCTGGCGATGGCTGGGGAAGACCCAGCTCCAGTAGCGGAAAATCGACCCGCATTCGGGACCGGAGACCATGGCACCACCGGGCACGCCATCGGCGCACATGAGCATGATGTGCCAGGGGTCGATCGCCACGAGACCCTTGAGGAAGGCTTTGTTGAGCCGCTCGGATTCGTGCTGCTTGAAGCGATCGTTGTAGTGGGGCGAGGTCAGTATGACGTCGCTCAGCTCGCGGTGGACGAGATCGAGGTCCGCATGGGTTGCGGCGCGGATGGTCATTTCGGCCATGATGCCAAGCTCCTCCGGCAGTGCGGTATTCCCAAAGCCTAGCGCCTTGCGGTTAACGGCCCGTGCCCTGCCATTTGGGCAATTGGGCTTGCCCGAAATTCCCAATAAGTCGCAGGGACAAGCCCTTGCCGCCAATGGGGCGCGCCAGTAGAACGGATGCCGGGAGAGATAAGGGAGGAAGACGATGAGCGAGCAGCTCTTGTTCCAGCCAAGCGCGGCCGCGATCGCGCGCACCCACACCACAGCCGAGCAGTATGACGCGCTCTACCAGCGCTCCATCCAGGATCCGGACGGGTTCTGGGCCGAGCAGGCCAAGCGTCTCGACTGGGTGACTTTCCCCACCAAGATCAAGAACACCACGTTCGAATATCCCAATGTCTCGATCAAGTGGTTCGAGGACGGGGTGCTCAACGTTGCGGCCAATTGCATCGATCGGCATCTGGCCGAGCATGGCGACGACATTGCCATCATCTGGGAGCCCGACAATCCCAATGATCAGGCGGAGTACATTTCCTATCGCACGCTGCACGAAAAGGTCTGCCGTTGCGCCAATGTCCTTAAATCGCTGGGCGTCAGAAAGGGTGACCGCGTCACCATCTACCTGCCGATGATCCCGCAGGCGGCCTATGCCATGCTGGCCTGTGCCCGCATCGGCGCCGTGCATTCTGTGGTCTTTGGCGGCTTCTCGCCCGATTCGCTGGCCGGCCGCATCAATGACTGTGATTCGGCCGTGGTCATCACTGCCGACGAAGGCCGTCGCGGCGGCAAGACCGTGCCGCTCAAGGCCAATGTCGACAAGGCGCTGGAAGACTGCCCCGGCGTGCAGAAGGTGCTCGTGGTCCACAATACCGGCGCTGACGTGGCCATGAAGGGCAGCCGCGACGTGTGGTGGCACGAGGCCGCTGCCGGCGTCGAACCCTTCCACGATCCCGAGCCGATGAATGCGGAAGACCCGCTGTTCATCCTCTATACGTCCGGGTCCACCGGCAAGCCCAAGGGCGTGCTGCATACCCAGGGCGGGTATCTCACCTATGCTTCGCTGACGCATGAATTGAGCTTCGACTACAGGCGCGGCGAGATTTTCTGGTGCACGGCTGACGTGGGCTGGATCACAGGCCACTCCTACATCGTCTATGGCCCGTTGGCCAATGGCGCGACCACGCTGATGTTCGAGGGCATCCCGTCCTGGCCCGATGCCAGCCGCTTCTGGCAGGTGGTGGAAAAGCACAAGGTCAACATCTTCCACACCGCCCCCACCGCGATCCGTTCGCTGATGGGTGCAGGCGCCGAATATGTCGAAAAACACGACATGCCTTCGCTGCGCCTCCTGGGCACTGTGGGCGAGCCGATCAACCCCGAGGCCTGGCTCTGGTACTACAACAAGGTCGGCAAGGGCCGTTGCGAAATCGTCGACGCCTGGTGGCAGACCGAGACCGGCGGCCACATGATCGCGCCGTTCCCCGGCGCTATCCCGACCAAGCCGGGCTCGGCCACCAAGCCGTTCTTCGGTATCATCCCGGAAGTGCTTTCGCCCGAAGGCAAGGTGCAGGACCAGACCAAGGCCGAAGGCGTGCTGGTCATCAAGGACAGCTGGCCCAGCCAGGCGCGTACCATCTGGGGCGACCATGGCCGATTCGTTTCGACCTATTTCGAGACCTACAAGGGCAATTATTTCACCGGCGATGGCTGCCGCCGCGACGAGGATGGCTATTACTGGATCACCGGCCGCGTCGACGACGTGCTCAACGTCTCCGGCCATCGCCTGGGCACAGCCGAGGTCGAGAGCGCGCTGGTGGCGCATCCCAAGGTCTCCGAAGCGGCGGTGGTCGGCTTCCCGCACGACATCAAGGGGCAGGGCATCTACTGCTATGTGACCCTGATGGCAGGCGAAACCTATGACGACGCCCTGCGCGGTGAACTTCGCAACTGGGTGCGCAAGGAAATCGGGCCGATCGCTTCGCCCGACTATATCCAGTGGGCGCCGGGCCTGCCCAAGACGCGCTCGGGCAAGATCATGCGCCGCATCCTGCGCAAGGTGGCCGAGAACGACTTCGGTTCTCTGGGCGATACCTCGACCCTGGCCGATCCATCGGTGGTCGATGACCTGATCGCCAACCGGCAGAACAAGCCGGCCTGATCTGGCCTTTGTACGGCACAATTGCGGGCGGCGACCTCCGGGTCGTCGCCCGAACCGTTTTTGGCGGTGGGCAACATTGTGTCGCCGCGTTTTGCTGGGCAAGGTGCGCTTCCGATTCCCTGGTTCCGGTGTCCGCTTGCTGCGCCTTTTCTCCCTTTCCGTCGCCGTCATGCTGTCCATGCTGCCTGTTCACGCCCAGACGCTCGAGCAGATGGCCGGGCAAATGATCGTGGTAGGCTTTGAAGGCGATGGTCCGGGCGATGCGGGCGTGAAGGCCGTGGCCGCAGAGCTTGCTGCCGGCCGGCTGGGCGGCGTCATGTATCTCAAGAAGAATGTCGCGAGCCTCGCCACTGTGCGCGAGATGAACGCAATGTTCCGGGCGGCGTCGCCTGAGCTACCGCCGTTCATCACGCTGGACCAGGAGGGTGGAGCGGTCGAACGCCTGACCAAGGATGTCGGGTTCAACGAGATCGCCAACGCGGCGACAATTGCCGCGCGCAACAGCCCCGAAGAGGCCGAAGTCATCTATGCGCGTATGGCGCAAGCCATTGCTGAGCAGGGATTTTCGGTCAATTTCGGCCCCGTCGCCGATCTCAACACCAATCCCGACAACCAGATCATCGCCCGTTTCGGCCGCGCCTTTTCGGCCGATCCCGAGGTCGTGACGGCATATGACGCCGCCTTCATCCGCGCCCATCGGGCCGCGGGTCTTGTCACCGCGCTCAAGCATTTTCCCGGCCATGGTTCATCGACTGCGGATAGCCACGAGGGCTTTGTCGATATCACCGAGACCTGGGACCCGGTTGAGCTCGAACCCTATGCGGCGCTGATCGACGAGGGCATGGCGGACATGGTGATGGTCGGGCACCTCTACCATGCCGACTTTGCCGACCAGGATGGCGAGACGCCATCATCGCTGTCGCCCCGCTGGATCGATGGGGTGTTGCGGGACGAGCTGGGCTTTGACGGCGTGGTGATCAGCGACGACCTCGAAATGGGCGCCATTCGCGAGCATTTCACGCTGGAAGAGACGGTCACGCGCGCCGTTCGGGCGGGGATGGACATCCTGCTCTTTTCCAATACGGCGGACTACCGATCCGGACTTTCGCGGGAAGTGCTGGATATTCTTGTGGCCGAGGCCGAGGCGGACCCGGCATTTGCCGCGCGGATCGAGGAGAGCTACCAGCGCATCGTTGCTCTCAAGACGCGACTGGAGTGAGGACCTGGTGAGTAACGCCTCCGCCATTCGCGCATAGCGCTCATGGCCTTCTTCGCTGGAAAGGCTCCACTGGAGCCTTTCCTCCGCTTCGCGGAACGCCTGCGAAGTCGCCTCAAATCGCGCCACTGGCCCGATTTGCCCGGTGGGTTGGCCCGAAGTTTCCCCGGCTTTCTCGGCGCCGAGGTTTCCACAGTCATGGTTGAACGATAAGATGGCTTCCTGTCGTCAGGAGGCCGAGGGCTGATGTCGGAAGACCGCGAAATCCGCCGCGTTCGGGCACTGTTCCTGTCCGACGTGCATCTGGGCATGAAGCCGATCCGCAGCGCGCAGCTTGCCGAATTCCTGCGCCTGCACGATGCCGAGACCATCTATCTCGTCGGTGATATCCTCGATGGCTGGCGGCTGGCCAAGCAGTGGCACTGGCCGGCCCAGTACAACGAACTGATCCAGCTCATGCTGGACAAGGCGGCCGCCGGCACGCGGGTGGTCTATCTGCCCGGCAATCATGACGAATTCCTGCGCGAGTACCTGGGCACCTACTTTGGCGAGATCGAGCTGGTCGATCGCACCATCCACACCTCGGCTACCGGCAAGACCTATCTCGTCATCCACGGCGACCAGTTCGACGTGGTGGTGATGAATGCCAAGTGGCTCGCCCATGTCGGGGACTGGGCCTACAACGCCGCACTGCGCGTCAACATAGCCATCAACTGGGTGCGCCGGCGCCTGGGCCTGCAATACTGGTCGCTGAGCGCCTGGGCCAAGCAGAAGGTCAAGAATGCTGTTTCCGTCATAGGACGCTTCGAGGAGGCGCTTGTGCACGAGGCCAAGGAAAGCGGCGTCGATGGCGTCATCTGCGGCCACATCCATTTCGCCGATATCCACGACCGGCTGGGCATACAGTACATCAATACCGGCGACTGGGTGGAAAGCTGCACGGCCATCGTCGAGAATCACGACGGCAATTTCGAGCTGATCAAATGGACCGAAATGGTCACAGCAGAACCGCGCCGAGCAAAATTGCGCCGCGCCGCCGGGCAGTAACCCTGTCGCCTGAACGTCATGGGGACGTCACGTCTCCGACGCCTGCGGGGAGCACGATCGAGGCATTGCGAGCCATCGTGGTGCTGCCATGCAGGTCGATCCCAATCTCAAGCTCCGCCGAATCCTGATTGTCACCGATGCGTGGCGGCCGCAGATCAATGGTGTGGTCCGGACGCTGGAGAGCCTGGCGACCCAGTTGCGCAGCTGGGGGCACGAGGTCAGCTTCCTGACTCCCGAGCCGTTCTGGACGGTGCCGGTTCCGACTTATCCAGAAATCCGCCTGTCGCTGGTCTCGCGGCGGACGGTGTTCCACTTCCTGGCGCGCAGCCGCGCCCACCATATTCACATTGCCACCGAGGGGCCGCTGGGCCTGCTCGCGCGGCGCTACTGCATCGAACGCGGCAAAGCCTTCACAACCAGCTTCCACACCCGCTTTCCCGAATATGTCGCCGAACGGCTGCCGGTGCCGGAGGAGTGGAGCTATGGCTATCTGCGCTGGTTCCATGATCCGGCCGTGAACACCATGGTGCCGACGCCGTCACTGCGCAGCGAGTTGACGGCACACGGCTTTTCGCACCTGACCTTGTGGGGGCGAGGGGTGAATGGCAACCGTTTCCGGCCGGGACCCAAGACCATGTTCACAGATCTGCCGGGGCCGCACCTGCTCTATGTGGGACGGGTTTCGGCTGAAAAGAACGTCAATGCCTTTCTCGGTCTGGATGTTCCTGGAACCAAGATCGTGGTCGGCGATGGGCCGGATCGGGCGCATTTGGAGCGGCTGCATCCGGAGGCGAAGTTCGTTGGTTATCTTCATGGCGAGGACCTCGCTTCTGCCTATCGCAGCGCCGACGTCCTGGTCTTTCCCAGCCGCACCGATACATTCGGCAATGTGGTGACCGAGGCTCTCGCCTCGGGTACGCCAGTCGCGGCCTATCCGGTGACCGGGCCAAGGGACATTCTCTCCGATCCGCGTGCCGGCACGCTGTCCCAGGATCTGGCCCTTGCCGTGAAGCGTTCACTGCTGCTCAAGCGGGAGGATGCAAGAGCCTTGGGCGAGCAGTTCACCTGGTCGGCCAGTGCCCTGCAATTCCTTTCCGCGTTGGCCCCTGCAACGTTGCAGCCACATCGACTGGCAAAAGCTGTCTAGGCGAAGAATTGCCCTTGCTTCCGGCAAGGTTCCGAGTCACTTGAGGAAACGCGGCGCGCTTTTCTGCGCCGGGAGTCCTTTTCAATGTCATCGGTTCTGTCGCGCTTGGATTCGCCCGAGCTGCGCGCTTCCATTTATCAATTCACCGTCTATCTGCCCGGCGGGGTCGCCTCCGTTTTCTTAGGGATATGGCTGAGCGAACGCGGCATTCCCGCCGACCAGATCGGGGTGATCAACGCCCTGCCGACCCTGGCGCTGCTGCTGCTCAACATCATCGTCGGTCGCGTAGCGGACAAGGCCGATGACTGGCGGACGGCGCTGATTGTCCTTTCCATTCTCTCGGCCCTGGCGCCGCTGCCCCTCTATTTCGTCTCCGAGTTCTGGGGCATCCTGTTGGTCTGGGCGCTCTGTGGCACCAGCAATGGCCTGGTGGCGCCGGTCATCGACGCCGCCACGGTGCGCATGACCCGGCGCAACGGCACCGACTTCGGGGTCATCCGCGCCTGGGCGACCGTAGGCTATATCGTTGGCGCTGGCGGCCTGGGTCTCTTCCTCAACACGCTCGGCTCCGGCGCCTTCGTGACCCTTTATGTGGCCATGGTCGTGGCGCGGGCCTTCCTCGCCTTCCTGTTGCCTCGGTTCCGCGCTCCGGCGCCGCAGGTGACGCTGGCCGATGCAGCGCCGGAGGCCGTGGCAGCGCCGAGCAAGCTGCGGGATGCGCTGCAGCCCTGGTTCGTGCTTCCGCTTCTCGCCTTTGCGCTGGTCAACTCGTCCAACTCCATCATCGGCGGCTTCGGCGCGCTGCTCTGGCACGAGAACGGCATACCCAATTACTTCCTGGGTCCGCTGCTGGGCTTTGCCGCTGTGGGCGAGGCGGCGCTGATGTTTGCCTGGCGGCGCTTTGGGGGCAAGGTGACGGCGCGCAACATGATCCTGGTGGGCGCCGTAGCGGGGCTGATCCGCTTCACCATCATGGCGTTCAACCCGCCGGTGGAAGTGTTGTTCATGACGCAGCTGCTGCATGCCTTCAGCTTCGGCATGGGCTATTTCGGCGTCGTGCACTTCATCGCCAATTGGACCAACGAGGCCAATGCCGCCGAGGCACAGGGTTTTGCCAATATGCTCAACATGGCCACGGCCATGGCGGCCTTGGTGATCTTCGGCGTGCTGGTGGAGTATTTCAGCGCCTACGCCTTCTTCTACTCCACCTTCACCTGCCTACTGGCCGTCGGCTGCGTGGTCCTGTCGCTCCGCCTCAGGCCACCCAAGGCGCTGCTGAGTTGAGAGGGCGGCTTAGAGCCGCCCCGCCATGGCCCGGTCGAAGATGTCGAGGGCGCGCTCCCGGGTCAGTTCGACCGGGTTGCCGCCCGCGGTGGGATCGACAATGGCCATGTCGCCGATGAGGTCGCGCTTGCTGCGGTCGACCTTGAACTCTTCGAGCGTGTGCGGCACGCCGAGCTCGGCTCGCAGCTTGATGACGGCTGCAAGGAAAGCATCGAAGCTCGGTTCAAGGCCAAGATAGGCCGCGAGACGCTTGATGCGGTCCTCGATGGCGGGCCGGTTCACCGCCAGCACATAGGGCATGAAGACGGCATTGGTCATGCCATGATGGGTGTCATAATGTGCGCCGACCGGGTGGCTGAGGGCGTGGATGGCTCCCAGGCCCTTCTGGAAGGCGGTGGCGCCCATGGCGGCGGCGCTCATCATGTGGCCGCGCGCTTCGACATCGCCGGGATTGGCAGCGACCTTGCCGAGGTTCTCGAAAACGAGGCGGATGCCCTCCACGGCAATGCCATCGGCCAGCGGGTGATAGCCAGGCGCGCAATAGGCTTCGAGGCAATGAGCCAGGGCGTCCATGCCGGTGCCGACGGTGATGAAGCGCGGCATGCCGACGGTCAGCTCGGGGTCGGCGATCACCACCTTGGGCATCATCAGCGGATGGAAAATTACCTTCTTGGTATGGGTCGTCTCATCGGTGATGACGCCGGCGCGGCCCACTTCCGAGCCCGTCCCGGCTGTGGTCGGCACAGCGACGATCGGGAAGATGCCCTTGGGATCGGCGCGGGTCCACCAGTCGCCGATATCCTCGAAATCCCACATGGGCCTGGTCTGCCCGGCCATGAAGGCGATGACCTTGGCCGTATCGAGACCCGAGCCACCGCCAAAGGCGATGACGCCGTCATAGCCGCCCTCGCGCAGGACTTTGATGCCAGCCTCGACATTGGCCGAGATCGGGTTCGGCTTCACATCGGCGAAGAGACCGACGTCGACGCCCTGCGCCTTGAGGTCCGCCAGCACCTTCTGCGTGACCGGCAGGGCCGCCAGCCCCGCATCGGTCACCAGCAGCGGCTTGGCGATTCCCGCAGTCCTGAGCGCCTCGGGCAGCTCCGAAATGCGTCCGGCACCGAACTTCACGGCGGTGGGGTAGTTCCAGTTGGCTTTGGTCATTGTCTTGGTCCTTAAACCCGCCGCAGGTGGAAGCTCTTGGGCTGGGTCAGATTGTGGTAGCCGATCTCGCTCAATGCGCCGCCCTTGCCGGTGTCCTTGACGCCGGTCCAGACAAGCGCAGGATCGAGATAGTCGCAGCGATTGGCGAAGACAGTTCCGGTCTCGACTTGGGCGCCGATACGCGCCGCCGCGTCGAGGTCGGCGGTCCAGATCGAGGCGGTCAGGCCATAGGGGCTGTCGTTCATCAGCGTGATGGCTTCGGCATCGTCCGCAACCTTCATGATGCCGACGACCGGCCCGAAACTCTCCTCGCGCATCACCGACATCTGGTGGTTGACATCGGTCAGCACCTCCGGCGCAAGATAGGGCGAGCCGGGCCTGTCGAGATCGTGGTGGGTGTTGAGGTGACGGGTCGCCCCGCCGCGAACGGCCTCCTCGGTCTGCTGGCGCACATGATCGGCAAAATTGCCCCGCGCCATGGGGCCAACAATGGTGTCGGGGTTAAGCGGATCGCCCAGCGTCCAGCCCCTGGCCTGGTCGAGGAAACGCTCGACAAAACTGCCATACAGGCTCTCATGAACGTAGATGCGTTCGACGCCGCAGCAGGACTGGCCGGAATTGAAGTAGCTGCCATCGACCAGGTTTTCGACGGCATTGTCCAAATCGGCATCGGCCCGGACATAGGCGGGATCCTTGCCGCCAAGTTCGAGGCCCAGCGTGGCAAAGGTGCCCGCGGCCGCCTTTTCGATGCGACGACCGCCTTCGACCGAGCCAGTAAAATTGATGTGGTCGATCTGTCCAGAGGCGATCAGCCTTTCGGTATCGGCATGGCCCAACACCAGATTCTGGAACAGGCCGGCGGGAAGGCCGGCGCTCTTGGCGGCCATGGCGAAGCGTTCGCCGGCCAGGAGTGTCTGGCTGGCATGCTTGAGGATGATGGAATTGCCCGCCATCAGGCCCGGCACGATGGAATTGACCGCCGTCAGGAACGGGTAGTTCCAAGGCGCAATGACCATGACCGTGCCAAGCGCCTCGCGGGTAATGTAGCGGGTGAAGCCTTCCTTATCGGGCTTGGCCGACGGCGCCAATGCCTCGGCGGCCAGTTCGATCATAAAGCGGCTGCGTTCCTCGACGCCGCGCTTCTCACCGCCGAAGCGGACAGGGCGGCCCATCTGCCAAGCAAGCTCGGGCACGATCTCGTCATTCATCAGCAGCAAGGCGTCGACGAAATGGCCGAGGATCTTCTGGCGTTCTGCAATGGTTGTAGCGGCCCAGGCCTGTCGCGCGGCCCTGGCCCGGACAACCGCACTCTCGATCTCGGCTGCTGTGGCCACAGGGCGTTCGGCATAGACGCTGCCGTCGATGGGGGAGATGATCTTGACCGTTTCGGTCATGGGAAGGTCCTTCATTCCGGCTCGATGTCATTCCGGCAACGACCGGAATCGATCTTGATGTCTCAGGATGGGTCTCGGCGTTTGCCGGGGTGACCTCGTGATTGTGGTGGTCCAGGTCTTTGCCCGGAGCGGCGAACGTCAGCTCCGCTCGAACCCCCGCTTGAGCTCCCAGTCGGTCACGCGGCGATCATATTCGAACTGCTCCCATTCGGCCGTATGGACATAGTGTCCGATGACGTTTTCGCCGAAGGCCTCCTTGAGCATCTTGGACTTGCGCATGGTCTCGGTCGCCTCACGTAGGGTCTTGGGGATTTCGCGCAGCTTCTTGGTGGAATAGGCGTCGCCGATAAAGACCGGCTCGAGTTCGAGCTTGTCCTCGATACCCTTGATGCCGGCAGCAATCAGCGCGGCCAGGGCCAGGTAGGGGTTGAGGTCGGCGCCGCCCATGCGGCATTCGACACGGATGGATTTGGACTGTTCGCCGCAGAGGCGGAAGCCGGCGGTGCGGTTGTCGGGCGACCATATGGCCTTGGTGGGCGCGAAAGTGCCGGCCTGGAAACGCTTGTAGCTATTGATATAGGGCGCCAGGAAATAGGTGATGTCGCGGGCATAGGCGAGCTGGCCGGCCATGAACTGCTTCATCAGGGCGCTCATGCCGCGCTCCTCCTCGGGATCGGCAAACATGGGCTTGCCGGATTGGTCGGCCAGCGACATGTGGATGTGGCTGGATGAGCCGGCCAGAGCGTAGTCCCACTTGGCCATGAAGGTCACGGCCTTGCCCTGGCTCCAGGCGATTTCCTTGGTAGCGTTTTTCAGAACCACATGGCGGTCGGCCATGGTGAGGGCATCGGCATACTTGACGTTGATCTCCTCCTGGCCCGGCCCCCATTCGCCCTTGGAAGACTCCACGGGGATACCGGAAGCCTGCAGGTGCTTGCGCAGGGCGCGCATGACCCCTTCTTCCTTGGTCGTCTGGAAGATGTTGTAGTCTTGGATGTAATCGCCCGCCGTCTGGGCGCGGGCGTGGCCCTTCTGGGCAATGGTGCGGTAGTCCTCGTCGAACAGGTAGAATTCCAGCTCGGTGGCCGCATTGGCCGTATAGCCCATGGCGGAGAGGCGATCGAGCTGACGGCGCAAGATGGCGCGCGGGCTGTGGGCGACGGGCTGGTGATGGTGGTGGTCGGAGAGGTCGCACAGCACGATGGCGGTGCCATCGAGCCAGGTGGCTTTCATCAGCGTATTGAGGTCGGGCTTCATGACGAAGTCGCCGTAGCCCTTGCCCCAGTTGGCAGCCTCGTAGCCGGGGACCGGCTCCATGTCGATGTCGTCGGCGAGGAGATAATCGCAGCCATGCGTCTCGTCATTGGCCATTTCGAGGAAATATTGGGCCTGGAAGCGCTTGCCGATCAGGCGTCCCTGCATGTCGGGAAAGGCGACCAGCACCGTATCGATGCTGCCCGCGGCGACGTCCTTGCGCAGTTGATCCAATGAATAGGTCATGGTTGCGTCTCTTTCATTGCCATGCGCCTGTCGGGCGAGGCGTAGTTGTGTTCCAGGGCGAATTCTTCTTCAGGCGACAAGATCAGCTTGTGCCGACCAACCAGCGCGAAATAGGCGATACCCACCGCGCACCAGGCGATGACCCACACCACGCCGCGGGTGAAGTTTGGGTCCTGCAGTTGATAGAACAGGGTCACGGCGGCGATGATTATGGTGACCACAGCACCTGGTATGCCCAGGGGCGAGCGAAACGGCCGTTCGATATTGGGTTGGTTTCGGCGCAGCAGGATGAAGCTCAGGGCCTGCATGATGTAACTGAGCATGGCGCCGAACACGGCCATGTTGAGCAGGACCGTGCCGATCAGGTCATCGCCGAGCTGGCTCTCGCCCTCGCCGCCGCCGCCATTGGCGAACCAGATGATCAACATGACGGCCAGGCCGAGCAGGGCGCCCGAAACCATGGCAACATGGGGAGTCTTGTAGCGCGGATGGGTCACCGACAGCGCGGACGGGAAATATCCGGCCCGGCTCAGCGAATAGACTTGTCTGCCCTGTGCATAGAGGATCGTGTGGAAGGAGGCGATCAGGCCGGTGAGGGCGACCAGACCCAAGGCCACGGCACCGGCATCGCCATAGATGGCACGGAAGCCATCCAGCAAAGGCTCGAGCGAGGAGCCAAGGGCATGGCTGCCGACGCCGGCGACCGCGGGATTGAGCAGCACGATCAGGAAGGCGCTGAGGACCAGCGTCGCAAAGCCGAGCAGGATACCGCGCGGCATGTCCCGGCGCGGATCAACCGATTCCTCGGCGGCAAGCGGGACCTGCTCGATGGCCAGGAACAGCCAGACCGCAAAGGGTAGGGTGGCAAGCACGCCCTGCCAACCGAACGGGAAGAGCGGACCATTGCCCTCGGGCAGTTCGGCACCGTTCGCATCGATATTGAGGGCCCAGCGCGAGAAATCCATGTTCGGGATGGCGCTTATCCAGAAGGTCACGAGGACGGTCAGCGAGATCAGCGTTACCACCAGCGTCACACGATAGCTCAGGGCCACGCCATAGATGTTGAAGGCCAGGAAGACCGCGAAGAAGACGATCCAAAGGATGGGGTAAAGGGCCGTATCCATCCCGGTAATCGAGCCGAAATAGCCCGAAATGAAGGTGACGATCACCGCTGGGGCGACGACATATTCCACGTTCTCAAAAAGGCCGGTTATGAAGCCGCCCCAGGGGCCCATCGATGTGCGGGCGAAGGAGTAGGCCGCGCCTGTATGGGGCAAGGCCGGGCTCATTTCGGCGATGGAGGAGACCAGCCCGGCATACATGACGGCGATGATCGCGCCTGCCACCAGCATGCCGCCCCAGCCCCCGGTTGCGAAGCCGAAATTCCAGCCCGAGAAGTGACCGGATATAACTGCCCCGACGCCCAGCGCCCAAAGGGACCAGATGCCGGCATATCGGGTAAGGCCACGCTTGGCGAAATAGTCGCTGCCACGTTTGGCATAAGCGACCCCGCCGAAATCCTGTAGTGATGCCATTCCCGATTGTCCCCCAGAGTTGCCGCTGCCGTCGCCAGCAGGTGGCTGCGCCCGTGGGCGCAGCCAAGCAGTGTGTCTAGTACCGGTAGGGTGCTCCCGCCAGCTCCATATCGGCATTGTACTTCTTGATGATCTCGACCACGCGGGCGCTGCGATCCGATTGGCTGGCGATCTGGTCCCAGAAGACCCGAGCATCCTGCTCCACGGTTGCCCATTCCTCAGCGGGAATGGTGGTCAATTCGAGATTGCCCTCGATGCGGTACTTGGCCTCGCCGGCCCAATACCAGTGCTGGCGATAGTAGTGCGAACTATCGATCATCATCCGGTAGAGCTGCTGCAGGTGCGGTGGCACCTCGTTCCACTTGGCGGTGTTGACGAAATACGACCCGGCCCAGGCGCCCGAAAGTGGGTTGGTGAGGTAGTATTTGAGCACATTGGCCCAGCCCACAGTGTGCAGTTCGGTAGAGCCACACCAGCAGATGCCATCGAGTTCGCCTGTCTGGATCGCCGGTTCGACGTCTTCATAGGGCAGCGATACCGGCACGACGCCATATTTGGACAGGAACTGGCCGGCGGTGGGGAAGGTATAGACGCGCAGGCCATTGAGATCGGCCAGCGAGTTGATCGGCTTGGTCGTGCCGAAGTTGCACGGGTCCCAGGCGCCGGTCGAGAGCCAGGTGACATCGGGGATTTCAGCATAGGCCTCCTCCCAGATTTCCTTGAGGCCACGCCAGTGCCAGAGCGCCGGCACGTCGAGCGAATAGCGCGATGCCAGCGGGAAATAGGCGCCGAAGACTTTGACATCCACCGGTGCGGCGGCAGAGTCGTCGTCGCTCTGGGCTGCGTCGATCGTGCCCTGCTGAACGGCGCGGAACAATTCGCCATGGGGCACAAGCTGGTCCGCGGTGTAGAGCTCGATTTCCATCTCGCCATTGGCGGCCGTGTTGAACCATTCGATGGCATTGCCCACCACGTGCTCGGCCAGAGCCGGGCCGGCATAGGTCTGAAGGCGCCACTTGATCGGGGCCTGTGCCTTTACATGCGGCATTGCCAGCGTGGTCGCGCCGACGGCGCCGGCCGTTGCCAGGCCGGCCCGCTTGAAGAATTCGCGTTTGTTGATCTTGGTCGTCTCGCTCATTTCAGTCGTTCCCTTGTTCAATGAAATGGAGGGCGGCGCTTCTGCACCCGCATTCCGCCCCGGCGTCACTACCCACTCGCTATGGTCGATTTGTCCTTTTCTGGCTTGCGTTTCAGCGGCCCGTCACCACACGAGGCAGCCACAGCGCGATTTCTGGAAAGATCATGATGATGATCATCGACAGCGCCATCAGCAGGAAGAAGGGTGTGATGGAGCGGTAGATATCGCCCAGTGTAATCTCGGGCGGCGCCAGGGCCCGCATGAGAAAGAGATTGTAGCCGAAGGGCGGTGTTATGTAGGCAATCTGGCAGGTGATCGTATAGAGAATGCCGAACCAGATGGGGTTGAAGCCCAGCTTGATCACGAGCGGGATATAGAGCGGCGCGACGATCACCAGCATGGCCGTGTCGTCGAGGAAGATGCCAAGCACGATGAAGCTCAGGAGCATGGCGATCAGGATGGTCCAGGGGTCGAGATCCCAGGTATTGAGCAGCAGGTTGCTGATCGCCTTTATGGCACCGAGCCCGTCATAGACCGACGAAAAGCAGAGCGCCGCCATGATGATCCAGAGAAACATGGTCGAAATCATCAGCGTGTTGCGCGTGCAGGTTTCGAGCACTTTCCAGTTGAGGCGCCGCGTAAAGAGCGCGGCAAGCGTTGCCAGCAGCGCGCCGACCGCCGAGCTTTCGACAAGGCTGGTCACGCCGGTCAGGAACAGGCCCATCATCAGCCCGAAAACGCCCAATGGCAGGATGCCGGCGCGGGCCAGCGCAATCTTTTCGCCAGTGGTCATCTTCTCCCGCTCTTCTGGTGGCAGGATCGGTGCCAATTCGGGCTGAATGCGGCAGCGGACATAGATGTAGATCGAAAACAGCGCCGCCATCATCAGGCCTGGCAGGATGCCCGCGAGCCAGAGTTGGAGGACCGGCTGGCGGGCGATCATTGCATAGAGCACCAGCACCACGCTGGGCGGGATCAGGATGCCGAGCGAAGAACCGCCCTGGATGACGCCGGTCACCAAGACCTTGTCGTAACCGCGCCGCAGCAATTCAGGCAGTGCGACCGTCGCGCCGATCGCCATGCCGGCCACTGACAGGCCATTCATACAGGAGATCAGGACCATGAGCCCGATCGTGCCGATGGCCAGACCACCGCGCATCGAACCGAACCAAACATGGAACATGCGATAGAGGTTGGAGGCGATGCCGCTCTCTGAGAGCATGTAGCCCATGAAGACGAAGAAGGGCACCGTAATCAGAGGGTACCAGTTGAGCACCTGGATGGCCGCGTTGAACGGCATTTCCACTGCGCCATTGCCCCATAGCCAGAGAGCCGCCGCTGAGCCGACAAAACCAATGACGCCGAACACTCGCTGCCCGGTCAACATCAGGATCAGCATGGTGGCGAACATGAAGATGGTGATCATCTCGGAGGTCATGTCAGTGGCCTCCCCATCGCGGTGGCGATATCCTTGATGAAGTTCGAGACGGCCTGGAGGAGCATCAGGAAGATGCCCAGGGTCATCAGCGTCTTGACTGGCCACATCAGCGGCGCCCAGGCGCTGTAGTTCTTCTGCTGGTAAACCAATGCGTATTCCGTGCTCGACCAGCCGCCGCGCACCATGACCGCGAGATAGAAGATCACGAAGAGAATGGTGACGGCATCGGTGACAGCTTTCTTGCGCGCACTGAGCCGGCCATAGAACAGGTCCATGCGCACATGCGCGTTTTCCTGGAGTGAATAGGCCGCGCCGAGCAGGAAATAGGCGGCCAGCATGAACTGGGTCATTTCCAGGGCCCAATTGATCGGCACGCCGAAGAAGAGGCGCGAGAACGTCGAGGCCAGTTGTACACCGCCCATAGCGAAGAGCAGCAGCATGGCCACGCGTCCCACGGCCCGGTTGATGCGATCGACGACTTTGACATAGAGCCTTATCGGTCCGGGCACTGGCAGTATCCTTGTCGGCTCTTGATGATCATCGTCAGTTCCGGCGTCCGCCCGGAGTAGTGCGGGCGGCTTCCAGGGTCCTGGCCAGAAGGTCGGCCCAGCGGCCAACCCCTTCGGGCGAGAGAATTTCGTCGTTGCGGATTTCGATCATGGTGGCTTCGAGCCCGCGGCCGTCGCCATGCTTTTCGAGCGTCAGCGTCACGCCATTGAGCGCGGCATAGGGCTGGTTCCAGCCGATATTCAGAGTGGCGTCTGTGGCGGCCAAAGCCTGACGCAGACGCTCGGTGAAGGCGGTGTCGCGGCCGTGGATAAGACCGATGGGCCAGGGGCGGGACACGTCGAGGAAGACCGGCGTGAAGGAATGCATGCAAATCACGATCGACTCGCGCCCCGCCTGGTGCCGTGCGTCGAGCAATTGGTCGATAGCGTGGTGGAAGGGCCGGTGATAGCTGGCGATACGGAAGGCGCGTTCCTCGGTCGACAGGTTCTCATTGGCCGCGATACGGGTGCGCTCGGACAGCGTCCAGATCAGATCGGGCGCATCGAGGGCGCGGTTGCAGTCGATGATCAGCCGGGACACGGTCGATTCGACCAGGGGCGCATCCAGAATGCGGGACAGTTGCCGGCTAACGGCGCCGGCGCCCGGATCCCAGGCGATATGACTGAGGCGTTCGGCCTCCGTCAGGCCCATGTCGCCATACTTTTCGGGAATGCGATTGGAGGCATGGTCGCACAAGATCACGAAGGGCGACATGCCCCCCGCATTCGTGACCTGCACCACCTTTTCCTCGGCTTCGCTCATTTCCCTCTCGCCGGAGCGATTAACTTCTGTAACAGTAGTTCCACAATCTGATATTCTGTCAATGCTGAAACGTGAGGTTCAGACTTGGAGGGGAAAACCGTTGCAGCGCGCATTCATGACCTGCATGGCGAATTGACCGGTGCGGGCCGCAAGACAGCGCGAGGATTGCTGGGGAGTTACCCGCTTCTCGGCCTCGCGCCGGTGGCCGATTTTGCCGCCGGGGCCGGCGTCAGCGCGGCCACGGTGGTGCGCTTCGTTGCCCAGCTTGGTTTCAAGTCCTACCCGGATTTCCAGCGAGCCCTGCGCGAGGAACTGGAGGAGCGCTCCAAATCGCCGCTGCAGCGTCCGGCACTGGCGCCGGCTGCCAGCGAGGGCGGCTTTCTTGCTTCCTATCTCGGACAGGCCGCGCAACGGGCTGGCGAAACGGTGCAGTTCATCCCGAACTGGGAATTCGAGGCGGTCTGCCAAAAACTGGCCGAGAGCAAGGGCCGCTGTTTTCTCGCCGGCGGCCGGTTTACCGATTTCCTCGCTGGCTATTTCGAGGCGCACTTGCGGGTCGTTCGCTCCGGCGTCAGCCGCCTTGATGGACGCTCCGCCACGCGGGCCGATCAGATGATCGATGTTCGGCCGGGTGATGTAGCCGTGCTGTTCGACGTTCGCCGCTATGACGACGCCCTGCTCCACACCGCTGCTGAACTGGCGCGGCGGAAGGCGCATATCGTGCTCATTACCGACGAATGGGTGAGCCCGGTCTCCCGCCATGCCCGCAATGTCCTGCCATGCCGCACCGAGACCGGCCGCACTTGGGATGCAAACGGGGCAGTGCTGGCGGTGGTCGAGGCCCTGATCGCGCGGACGACAGAGCTGAGTTGGGCCAGCGCCAGCAAGCGCATGGGCATGCTGGAGGGCAGGGGACAGTAGTCGAAGGCGACGACTGCTAAAACAAAAGGCCCCGGATTGCTCCGGGGCCTTTTCGATTTCAGTCGGCCGATCAGCTTAGGCGGCCGCTCGCATGGGCGAGGGTCGTATAGACCTTGCCGCGATCGCTGAGCAGGTATTCGCGTGTTTCTGCAGCCGGGTTCGGGCCGGCGGCAGCGCGCTTCAGGAGCTGCTCGAACTCGCTCATATAGGCCTGGGCGGTGCGGGCGAAGTCGGGGTCGCGCTGGATGCGCTTGCGCACTTCGTCATAGGTGCCCTGGCCGGTCAGCGTGTAGATGCGGCGGGTAAAGACATTGCTCTCGCCCGACTGGTAGCGAGCCCAGGCCTCGCCCAGCGCCGCATCGTCTATGGAGCGGGCGATCTCCTCGCTGAGGCCGGAGAGCGGCTGTTGGGCGGGGGCGCCGGCCTGCTTGGCCGAGGCATTGCGCAGCACGTCGCGCAGCCAGCCACCGCCTTCGGCCTCTGCCGCTTGACGCGGGGCGGCGGCGGGTGCCGGCACCGGAGTTGGCGCAGGGGCAGGGGCGGGCCGCTCGATCACCGGGGCAGGACGAATCGGGTCGACAAGGGTCTGGCGCGGCTCGGGGCGCCAGGTTTCACGCACCGGCTCGGGGCGGGCCTCCTGGCGCGGCGGCTGGTAGGCCGGCGGCTCTGGCGGACGCGGGGCGCGCTGGGGGGCACGGCGGTCGGTGAGGTCGTGGCTTGCCGGCTGCGACCGCACGATGGCATTGAGTTCGCTGAGGGCCTCGATCTGCTCGGCCACGACGCGGCGCATGGCGGCAGCGCTGGCGCGGGTTTCCTCGGGCAGCTCGTTGACGCCGCGCGCCAGTTCGGCGCGGGTGGCTTCGAGCTCGCCACCCACTTCGCGGGCGGTCTCGCGCATGGCGCGGGCCGTCTCGGCAAAGCGCTGGGTAGCTTCCTCGATGGCCCGCTGCATCTCGACAACCATGCGCTGCTGGGCTTCCTGCAGCACCTGGTTGGCGCGACGGCTTTCAGCGTCGGCGGTTTCGTGGAACTCGCCAAGCTTGCCAGTCACTTCGCCCGTGGTCTCATCCAGCACGCGCCGCAGCTGGCCGGTATTGGAGGCGATGGCATTGCGCACCGAGCTGGTCGAGTCGGCAATGGTGTCGGCCAGCGAACTGGTGGTTGAGGTAAGGACGTCTGTGACGCTTCCCGCGGTCGAGGACAGGACCTCGCTGACGCGGCTGGCATTGTCCTCGAGGGCCGAATTGACCTGTTGGGACTGTTCCGAGAGGGCCATCCGGACCTGGCTGGACGTCTGGCTGAGCGCCGCGGCGGCGGCTTCGGCCGCGCGCTGCACCGCATTGTCCATCTGCGAGACATTGGTGCTGAGGGCGGTCGAGAAGCGCTCGTTGGTGGCGTAGAGCGCATCGTTGACGCTGTTGGCGTTCTGCTCCAGCGCCTGGGTGACCGTAGCCGTGGTCTGGGTGAGGGCGTCGGTGACGGTGTGGGTCGTGGCGTTGAGCGCCTCGTCCATGGCGCGGCGGGCGCCGATCAGGCGGCGTTCGGTGTCGTTGACCGTATCGGCGATGGACTGTGCGAACAGGCGCATGCGGCCGTCGATATCGTCGGCGCGGGCAGCGAAGCTCTGCGCCAAGGCATCCATGGCGCCGCGACGATCTTCGAGGTTTTCGAGCGCGGTCGAGCTGCTGGCGTCGAGCGCGAGGGCGGCTTGATTGAGCCCGGATGCTTCGGCGTCGAGACGGCCGAGGATGGAGCCGAACTCGTCGACCATGCTGCGAATGGTGTTCTGCAGGGCGCCCACATGCTGGGTGACCATGACACCGGCCTGCTCGGTCTGGCCCATGGCTTCGCGCATGGTGTTCGAGTAGGTCGCGGTCTGCTGGGCGACGCTGGTCTCCAGGCTCGCCAGATTGGCGGTGGAGGCGTCGAGAACGCGCTGCAGCAGCAGGTTGGAATCGTTGAGCTTGTTGAGGGCGTTGGTGACGTCGCTGAGGATGCGCGAGGTCGAGACCGACATGATGGCTTCCGCCTCACGCGCATTTTCGCCCAGGGCATCGCGCAGCAGGTTGCCGTGGCTGGCGAGAGCCGTCTGCAGTTCTGCCGACTTGCTGGTGACCAGGTCGGCGAACTGGCTGGTATGCTGTTCGACCGAGCGGTTGATGGTTTCGAGGCGGGTCTCGATGGCGTCGGCGGCGTTGACGGCGCGGACGGACACCAGCTGGTCGATATTGGTGGCGGCCAGACGGATCTGTTCGAGCGCGCTGCGCACCGCGTTGTCCATGCGGTTGGCCGTGTTCTCGACATCGGACGAGATGGCCGTGGTGGCGGCGGTGATGCGGGTGGCGATGGTCTCCTCGATCCGGTCGGCGCCGGCTTCGAGATCGGCCATGGACTGGGTGATCGAGGTGCTGATCGATGCGTTGAGGGCGGCGAGCCGCTCGGCCGTGATATCGGCGCGGGCGGTAATTGCCTCGGGCAGGGTGCCCAGGCGCTGATCGACCATGTCGGCGATCGCCTTGCGGGCCGAATTGACGCCAGTTTCGATGAGTTCGGCGGCCTGCCGGGCGCTCTCGCCCACGGTGGCGCTGGCGCTTTCGATACGTGCGGCAACGCCCGCTTCCGCGTCAGAAATGCGGGCAATGGCGTTGTCTAGCCCGACACCGAGGGTCTCGTTGACTTCGCCCACCTTGCCGGCGACGCGCACCGACATGTCGTCGAGGCGGGTCTCCATGGTCGTGGTGACCTCACGCAACGAGCCTTCGATGCTTTCGCGGGCCCTGGTGCTGTGCTGGTCGAGGGTTTCGGCCAGTTCGTTCGTATGCAGGCCAATGGTTTCGCCCATCGACGCAGTGTGGGTCGCCAGAGTGTCCGAGAGGGCTTGGGTACGGGCGGCCAGCGCCTCGGAAAGCTGCTGGTTGCGCAGGTTGATGGCGCCCGCCATTTCCTGGGTCCGTTCGTCCAGTCTGCCCACCAGGGTACCGGTACGCTCGTCGAGCTGGCTGGCCAGGTCGCCGGTGCGGGTTTCCAGTTCGAGCGAAAGCGCATTGGTCCGCTCGGAAATGGTTTCGCTGAGCGTCTGGGTGGTCCGGGTAAGGGTCTCTTCGAAGCGCTGGGTCTGGCCCGACAGCGTGTCGGCCATGCGCTGCGTTCGGCCGGCAATGGCCTGGTCGAAGGTCTGCGTCCCGGTGGAGAGCGTGTCGCCCAATTCCTGGGAGCGCAGGCGAATGGCCTCGCCCAGCTGTGCGCCACGGCTGGTCAGGGTCTGCTCCAATTCGCCGGTGCGGGCGGCGATGCTCTCGCTGACCTCGGCGGCGCGGCCGGTCAGCACTGCATCGAGCTCGCTGGTGCGCGCGGAAATGGCGTCGCTGACCTCGATGGCGCGGCTCGAAAGCACCTCGTCCAGCTTGCCGGTGCGGCTGTCCAGGGCCTCGGTGAGGATTTCGGCATGGCCGTCGAGGCTGTCCGAAATCTCCTGCGTGCGGTTGGTCAAGGTCTCGGTGATGGCCTTGGTCTTGGCGCCGATCACGTCGCTCATTTCGCGGGTGCGTTCGGCCACGATGTCGTTGAAGCGGCCCGATTCCTCGTTCAGCGCCATTTCCAGCACATTGGCGCGGGCGGCAAAGCTCACGCCCTGCTTGTCCAGGCGCTGGACCAGTTCGTCGCCCTTGTCGCCGATGACATTGTCGAGGGCGTGGAGCTTCTCGTCGAGCAGGCCGGTAATCTCGGTCAGACGGCTGTCGAACAGGGCCAGCGAATCCTGGCCGGCCGTGGAAAGCGTGAGGCGCGCGCGCTCGGACGTGTCATCCAGCGCCCCATTGATCTCGATGATTGCCGATTGCAGGCGGCTGTCGAGGGCGTTGAGCTGGATGGAAACCGATTCGTCGAGCTGGCGGGTGAGGGTGGCCAGCAGCAGCTCGGCCTCGGTCGAGCGGCTCGAAATGTCGCCCGAAACGCGGGCGCCGATAGCCTCGAGCGCTTCGCTGACTTCAAGGCCACGATCGCGCAGCAGGTCGACGAGGCTCGTGCCGCCTTCGCTCAGCAGATTGGCGAGGGCCGAGGTGCGCTCCTCGATGGCCGAGGACAGCGACAGCGTCTGGGTTTCAAGCGCGCCGCTGATGTTTGCCGCGCGGCTGTCGAGGGCATGAGTCAGGTCGGCCATGCGCGAGTCGATGGCCGAAGTGATTTCGAGGGTGCGGTTCTCGAAGTTCTTGGCCGTCGTCGCCGCATGGTCTTCGAAGCCCAGGGCGAGGCGACCAGCGCTGTCGTCGAGCGCGCTGAGGAAGTCGCTGGTTCGGTTGTCGACCAGGCTCACGAAGCCGTCGGCGCGTTCGGAAAAGCCGGTGGTGAGCGTGTTTCCGGCAGTTTCCAGCGCGCGGGTGAGATTGCCGCCGCTCTCCACGATGGTGCCGGCAATGCGCTGGCTGATCATGTCGAGGTCGAAGACGAGACCGGTATGGCTTTCGGTAATGGCCTCGCGCACGCGCTCGGTATTGGTGAGCACGCTTTCGCGCTGGCTGGCCAGTTCGGCGATGAGCGCACGCATGCGCGATTCATTGTCCGAATAGGTGCGTTCGAGCGCGGTGACCTCATTATGGATCATCACTTCGAGCTCGCCGGCGCGGGAAAGGGCACGTTCGAGCCCGTCGCCCAGGGCATTGACCTCACGGCGCACGGCCTGGCCCACCGAAGCGACCTTGTCGGCGGCGGTCACTTCCGGCTCTGCAAGGCGGATGGCGGCCTGGGTGATGGAGGAGGCGGCATTGCGCAGGTCGGCGGCGCGGCGGAAGAGAGTGGCGACGGCAAAGAAGCCAAGCACCGGCAGCAGCATAATCGCCAGGATGGCCACGAATTCTATGGAGCCGAGGAAGGCACTGAAATCAGCGATCTGGGCGCCGTAGCGCATCCACGCCACGGTGCCGACGGCGCCGATCCAGGTGATGGAGAGCAGCAGGGCCAACCAGGTCGGCGTCGTGGAGGAGCGGCCCTGGAGGCTATAGAGAAGCTTGGAGGTCGAGACGCGGTCGTCATTGGCGACGGCATTAGCCTGCTGCGCGATCCGGTCGGCCGCGCGCAGGCGTTCCGAGCGCGCCGGATCTGGCTTCTTGTCCTGCTTTCTTTCCTGGGGTGCCTGGGCCGGCGGGTCCAGATTGAATACGGAATCCTTGAGGGCGTCCTCTACAGCCGAAAAGGCCAATGCGGCCGGATCGTTCTGGGGCGTCGGATTTTTGGCCATACTCTCTACTACTCTCGCGTCGGCACTGCAGCTACACGGCGAACATTACGAGCAGTCATGGCATATTGGCCCTTTCCGGGCCGGTCGCCAAACCGGAACAATTCGATGCAAATGCCCCGCATCGTCCCCCCAACCCTCGCCGCCGCGCGCTGGTTCAAAGCTCATTCTTACATTCAATTTTATGCAAACCGAACGGTTTCTTACCCAAAGGTTAATTTTTGGGTGGGAAACGTTAAGGAATGGAGGGGCAAACAAAGGCAAAGATGTGGCTTAATTCCTCGTTCACGTCCGCGGGCCTAAGCTTGTGCACAGGTGGGGCTCTGCCCTACTGTGTGTAGGAGTACGCCAGAATGGCCCAGAGCGCTGTTGTCCATCACCTGCTTCCCAATACGGCCAAGCGGCCCATGCGGCCGGTGGACCTGGTGCATCTGGCCAAGCAGTGCCTGGGGGATGAAAACCTAGAGCTGGAAATCCTGCGGCTTTTCGACACGACAATTGCCACCTATTTCGGACGCCTCAAGCTCGCCTCCAGCTTTGATGACCTGGCCATCAACCTCCATTCGATCAAAGGCGCATCGGCCGGTGTGGGCGCCTGGGGCATTGCCGATCTCGCTGCTGCCCTCGAAAAGGACCTGCGGGCCGGGCGTCCTCTGACGCCCGAGAGGATCGACGACCTGGGCATGGCCGTCGAAGAGGTGCGCGATTTCGTGGCCCGCATGCTGGCCAACGAAGAAGCGTGACGGGGCAACGGCGCCCGGCCGCATGTTTCCATTAGGTTGCGTCTGATCATCAGCAAACGACTTGGCAACGCCAGGATGATCGACTAGCAAGCTATTCTTCGACCGAAATCACTGCTGTCAAACAATAAAGATCGCGCCTGGAGGTAGGATGCCCACCTTGGAACAATTGCGGGCGCGCGACTATCACGCCGCGCAGAGCAAAGGGCCGACGGGTCTGGGCGGTTGGCTCATCTTGCCGATGATCGGCATGTTCCTAACCCCGGCTATCAATCTGTGGTCTCTGCCAGAGTACTTTTCTCTGCTGGGGCCGGACTATGCTCTCACGACACAACAGACCTTTGCCGTCCGGTTTGAGCTCGCTCAAGCCCTGGCAATGAGCGCCGTGCCAATTGGATTGCTGGTCCTGTTCTTCAACAGGAAAAGGCAGTTTCCACCGGCACACATTGCTTGGCAGGTGGTCAACCTGATCTGGACCCTGATGGTGTCCGCACTCACATACAGCGCCTTTCGGGAATACCACGAGGCTACAGGGGCCAGCTTCTGGGACGATGGAACCGGTAGCACCCTCGCCGGGCAGTTGGCCAGTACCTGCATCTGGACAGGTTACCTGCTCAATTCCACGAGGGTTAGAAATACATTTGTCCGCTGAACTCGTGCCGGTCGATGATATGGACTGAGGCGGACCGGTAACCCCTGAGTTTCAGAACCCTCCAATTTTGCCAATGCTGTCGAGATGCGGTTCCGTCGCCCGACAGAGGTCCGAAACACCGGGCACTTAACCGCCCATTAAGCATAATAGCCGACAGTTCGGATCAGAACTGGAGGCTTTCATGCGCAGCTATCTCTCGAGTGCCGCACTATTTTTTCTGGTGTCGCCGGTCGCCGCCGCAGACTACTTCCACACACTGCCGACCGAGCCTCAATATTTCGACTACGGCTATTCAGCCTCGGGCTGGTCGCGCCAGTATCTGGGTGCGGCGCTCGGCGGCCAGCAGACGCGCATCGACGTTCCAGGCAACGGCGTGCTGGAAGGGTTCGGGCTCATCGGCGGCTTCTTCGCGGGCGTCAATTATGAGCAGGGAAGTCTCGTCTATGGACTTGAAGCCGATATCGAGTGGAACGGCTACGACCAAACCGCCGCCTGTTCGACTCCCGCGTGGTATTGCAGCGTGCAGGGGTCTTTTCGGGCGCGCCTAGGCTATGCCATCGACAGCGTCCATCTCTATGGCACGGCAGGCATCGCCGCTGCGACCGTGGGCGGATATGGTTGGACGGCGGGCTTGGGCGGTGAAGTTGCCTTCAGCGACGATTGGTTTGGCCGCGTGGAATATCGCTATACGGCCCTCGGCTCGGCCAATGCCTGGTACGACCAGACCCAAACGGGCGTAACTTCGCACGCCATCCGGGCGGGCCTGGGCTACATGTTCTGACGTCGCGGCGTGGGTATCGGGCCGGTGGAATACCGGGCCCGACAGCCGATTGTCGGAAATCTTCAATCTCTTCGGGACGGCTCTTTCTAAAACCGATGCATGGCGCTTGTGCCAAGACATGCAGAGGACTGACAGATGAGCATTTCCCCTTTCACCATCGCCATTTCGGACGCTTCGATCGCCGACCTCAAGCAGCGCCTGAACCAGGCCCGCTTTCCTGATGCGGTCAGCAATGACTTCACCCACGGGCAGAAGCCGGGCCTGATCCGCGAGCTTGTTGCCCAGTGGCGCGACAGCTTCGACTGGCGGGCGTGGGAGCAGCGTCTCAACGCCTATCCGCAGTTCCTGACCGAGATCGACGGCCAGACCATCCATTTCCTCCATGTGCGCTCGCCCGAGCCAAATGCTATTCCGCTGGTCCTCACCCATGGCTGGCCGTCGAGCTTTGTCGAATATCTCAAGGTTATCGGACCACTGACCGATCCGCGGGCCCATGGGCTCGATCCGGCCAAGGCCTTCCACCTGGTGATCCCGAGCCTGCCGGGCTACGGCTTTTCGACGCCGCTCTCCGGGCCGGGCTGGGACGCGATCCGCACGGCCAAGGCCTGGAATACGCTGATGGGTCGGCTGGGCTATGAGCGTTACGGCGCCGCCGGTGGCGATGCCGGGGCGCTGGTGACCAGGGAACTGGCCATCCTCAATCCCGAGGGGCTGATCGGTGTGCACCTGCAGCAGATCTTCGCCTTCCCCTCCGGTGCACCAGGGGAGATGGATGCCCTCAGCCCGTTCGAGATGGGCGGCTTTGCAAATCTCGAGAAGTTCCAGAAGTACAATGGCTATGCGGAAATCCAGTCCAAACGCCCAGGAACGCTGGCCTATGGCCACGTCGACTCTCCCGTTGCGCAACTGGCCTGGAATGCCGAGCTGACCTTTGGTTTTGAAGGGGAGGCCGTCGCCAGCGCCGACCGCGAAATCTTCCTGGTCAATACCGCGATCTACTGGTTCACGGCCTCGGGCAGTGGCCAGGGCAATTTCTACTATGAGGGTGCCCAGACCGGCGGCGGTTATCGGGAAATCCCGACCAATGTGGCGACGGGCGTCGCGTCCTTCCCGGATGATTTCCGTTCGGTCCGCAAGTTCGCCGAACGTTCGTTCAGCAATATCGTGCGCTGGACGGAAATGGAAAAGGGCGGGCATTTCGGGGCCCTCGACGCGCCGGACGCCTACGCCGCAGAACTGTCGGGCTTTTTCTCCAGCGTGGCCTGACCAGGTCCATCAGCATCTGTCGACGCCCGGGCAATCTGTCCGGGCGTCGCGCCCATGAAGGTGCGGAGCGACCGGATGAGATGCGGCTGGTCGGCATAGCCCAGCGTAAAGGCAACCTCGGAGGCCGCGACGCCTTGGCCGAGCATGGTCATGGCCTGGCGGGCCCGGGCGATCTGGCTGAAGGTCTTGAGCGTCAGCCCGGTCGTCTTGAGGAAATGGCGTTGCAGCGTTCGCTCCGTGGCGGCCATGGGGTGGCCCGCCGTGACTGAAGCAACCAGCGGGTTGGTGTCGACTGCCTCGCGGGACAGGAGGCGCGTTACGAAGCTTTCGACCGTGTCGATGCGAGGAATTTCAAAGACATCGCTGCCCAGCATGAAGCGATCCGGGCCGGCGGTTTCCAGCATCACGCCTTCGTCGCGCATGCGGTCGCCGGGCAGCAGGGGCATCAGCGCGTGGGGCCTGAAGGCGATGGAGAAGTTCTCGTCACCCTCCTCGTAGTCGAACTGGACCGGGCGCGTGGTGAGGCCGGTCCGCAGAACCATCAGCCCGTGGCGGTTGCGGATGAAGGTGATGTCCCAGGCCTGGTCGGGCAGGAAGGTCATCTGCCCATCGCGGGCAAACACCGTGCGATTGACCGATTGGACGAGGGGGTGGATATCGGTCAGCCGTTCCTGGACCTGATGCATCTGGGCCTCCGCTCGCGCGGAGAGAGGCTAGGCCGGGAGCCGCCGGGTGGCAAGTGGGCTCACCGCATCGACATTTGACCCTTTGGGCGCCTTCTTTTATAGAGCAGTCCAGTTTGTGATGTGCGCCTCATCCCGGCGCCCCATGCCAAAAGATCCCATGTCGACCCTGTCATCCGCTGCCGAGGCCCGGCCTCGCGCCGAGCTCTACCCGTTCCAGACCCGCCGCACCTTTGCGATCATTTCGCACCCGGACGCCGGCAAGACCACGCTGACCGAGCGGCTCCTGGCCGCTGCGGGCGCGATCCAGCAGGCCGGCGCGGTGCGCGGCAAGGCCGGCCAGCGCTCGACCCGTTCGGACTGGATGGAAATGGAGCAGCAGCGCGGCATTTCCATCACCTCCTCGGTCATGACCTTCGACTATGACGGGCTGACGCTCAATCTGCTCGATACGCCGGGACACTCTGACTTTTCCGAGGACACCTATCGTACCCTGACGGCGGTCGACGCGGCCATCATGGTCATCGATGCCGCCAAGGGCATCGAAAGCCAGACGCTCAAGCTTTTCGAAGTCTGCCGCCTCAGGGACATTCCCATTATCACCTTCATCAACAAGGTGGACCGCGAGGGCCAGGCGCCGCTCGACCTGATCGACGAAATCCAGTCCAAGCTGGCGCTCGACCTGACGCCGGTGCTCTGGCCAATCGGGCAGGGGGTGGATTTCGGCGGCTATATCGACCTCGTGGAAAAGCGGGTGCTCAATCCGCAGGGCAAGATCATTGCCGAGTTCGAGAGCCTCGAAGACCTGCTCGAGGTCGAGGAACTGGTCGACAATCCGGTCTTCATGACGGCGCTTGAAACCCTCGAAATGGCGCAGGCCATGCTGCCCGAATTCGATCTCAAGACCTTCCACGAGGGCCATCTGAGCCCGGTTCTGTTCGGCTCGGCGCTCAAGGGCGTATCGGTGGCCGAACTGCTGCGCACGCTCGGCGACTGGGGCCCCGAGCCGAGACCGCAGCCGGCCCTGCCGGCGCCGATCGCACCGAGCGACAAGAAGGTCACCGGCTTCGTCTTTAAGGTGCAGGCGAACATGGACGCCAATCACCGCGACCGTATCGCCTTCGTGCGCCTGTGCTCGGGCAAGTTCGAGCGCGGCATGCGTTTGAAGAATGTGCGTTCGGGCAAGGACATGGCGGTCAGTAACCCGATGTTCTTCTTCGGCAATAATCGCGAACTGGCCGAAGAAGCGGTGGCGGGCGATATTGTCGGTATCCCCAATCACGGCACGCTGTCGGTGGGCGATACGCTCACCGAGGGCGCCACTATCAACGTCACCGGCATTCCCAATTTCGCGCCGGAGATCATCCGCCGCGTCCGCCTCGTCGACGCGATGAAGACCAAGCAGATGGCCAAGGCGCTGTCGGACCTTTCTGAAGAAGGGGTGACCCAGGTGTTCCGTCGCATGGTGGGTGCCGACTGGATCGTGGGCGTGGTGGGCCAGTTGCAGCTCGAGGTTCTGGCGGCGCGCGTTGCCGGCGAATACGGCGTGCCGATCACCTTTGAGAGCATGGGTTTTGAAGTGGCGCGCTGGGTCGAGAGCGACGATCCGGAAGAATTGAAGCGCTTTATCACCGCCCAGAAAGTCAACATGGCCGAGGACCGGGCCGAGGCGCCGGTTTTCCTGGCGCAGAATGCCTGGTGGGCGGATCGCGCCAAGCAGGATTGGCCAAAGATCCGGTTCCTCACCACCAAGGAACGGCATTGAGCGCGCCTGACCGCATTGCCGAGTTTGTGACGGCATTCGGTGAAGCCTTTGCCGATGGCTCCCTGGTGCGCTTGAAGCTGGGCGGCTATCACGGGCCGGAAGCCGATCTCAAATCGGTCGAGGGGCGCAAGGTGGCGATCAAGGCCGGCGAGCGGCTCAGCCTCGTCTTCCGCTACAAGACGCGCGACATCACCAAGAACCTGACGCTCGACGAAGCGGTTGTCTTTCTTGGCGAGGGACTGGCGCAGCACTATCGCAGTGCGCGTCTCGAAGCGACCAGCTTCGACCTGCAATTTGAGCGGCAGGGCGACAAGCAGCGGTTGAAGCGCAGCGAAGTGGCGGGCCGGGACGCTGTCGAAGCCAGCCATGACCGGGCCAAGAACCGCGCGCTGACCGATACGTCCTCTCCCTGGCTGCAGGCTCTCGGCATCACCGGCAAGGACGGGCAGGTCCGCAACGACGCGCAGGACAAGTTCCGCCAGATCAACAAGATGGTCGAAATCTTTGCCCCCCTGATTCAGGGGCTTAAGGCAAAGAATCCGCGCATCCTCGATATGGGCGCTGGCAAGGGCTATCTCGATTTCGCGCTCTACGATTATCTCGCCAACCGGGCCAGCCAACCGGCTGAAATCATTGGCGTTGAGATCCGCCCAGCGCTGGTTCAGTCCGGCAATGCGTTGGCCAGGGAAAGCGGCTTTGCCGGCCTGCACTTTGAGGCCGGGTCGATCCTCGATTATGACGCCAGCGGCGCTGATGCGGTCATCGCGCTCCATGCCTGCGATACGGCCACCGACGACGCCATCTACCAGGGCATCAAAGCGGGGGCGGGGCTCATTGCCGTGGCGCCCTGCTGCCACAAGCAGATCAGGCGGCAGATCGAGGCCGGCAAGTCCGATGACCGGCTCGATTTCCTCTTGCGACATGGCACGTTCATGGAAAAGCAGGCCGAGATGGTGACCGATGGGCTCCGGGCCCTGCTGCTCGAGGCCAATGGCTATCGCACCAAGGTGTTCGAATTCGTTTCCGACGCCCACACACCCAAGAACAACCTTATAGTTGCCCAAAAGGGCAATGCCGGTTCCCGCCAGGCAGCGCTTGACCGCATCGCTGCCGTCAAGGCTATGTTCGGCGTGGAAAAGCACTATCTTGAAGGTCTGCTCGACCTTTGACCCCGACAGTTACAGGGCCCCAATGACCAAGATCACCTATGTCACCAATTCTGGCGAACGCATTGAAACCGAAGGGCAAAACGGCTCGACGGTGATGGAGACCGCCATCATGAATGCGGTGCCGGGGATCGTGGCCGAATGCGGCGGCGCCTGCACCTGCGCCACCTGCCACGTCTATATCGATGACGCCTGGCGCGAGGTGGTGGGCGGCCCCTCCACGATGGAGGAGGACATGCTCGATTTCGCTTTCGACGTGCGCGACAACAGCCGCCTCTCCTGCCAGATCAAGGTGCGTGACGCCCTCGATGGCCTGATCGTGCATGTCCCCAGCCGGCAGGGCTGAGGCCTCGAAAATCCCGCCCTTCAGGCAAAAAATTCTATGCCGCTCGCTGCGAAAGATTCATTTGGCGGCCCGGGGCATAAACCCGGCGTCCGGTTTCCAAGCACGGCGCAGGTAGGGAAATATAAAAGCTATTGATTTTCAAGGTCTTGTTGCGTGGGGCCGGTTTAGATTATTTTCCCCCATCTCGCGAACAGGACGACTATGGGACTTCTCAACACATTTCCGTTGAGCTTCAAGGTCAAGGGCAAGCGCATCATCATCGTCGGTGGCACCGACGAAGCCCTGAACAAGGTCCGGTTGGTTTCTAAGACGACAGGTTCGGTAGAGATTTATTCCCGCCTGATCGAGGCCGATTTCTCGGCATTTCCCGTGACCGTGTTCGAGCGTGCCATTCGCGCCGATGACATTGCCGGGGCGGCGCTGGTATTCGTCGCTGAAGAGGGCGAGGACGCGGAACTGGCCAAGGCCGAGGCCCGGCGGCTCGGCATTCCGCTCAATGTCGTCGACGTTCCGGGCGAATGCGATTTCTACACCCCGTCCATTGTCGATCGCGCACCGCTGACGGTCGCCATTTCCACCGAGGGCGATGCGCCGGTTCTGGCCCGTCTCGTCCGCGCCCAGATCGAAGCGCTGCTGGCGCCCGGCATCGGCAGAATCGCTGCGCTGGCCGGTGGCTTGCGTCAGAAGGTTGAAAGCCTGATTCACGACGGCGCGGCCCGTCGCCGCTTCTACGAGGACCTCGTCACCCGCCAGATGCTGGGTGCCGATGAGGCCGAAGCGCTGCTGGCCGATCATGTCGCGCAGGGCGCAGGGCAGGGCGTTGTCTGGCTCATTGGCGCCGGTCCGGGTGCCGAGGATCTTCTGACGTTGCGCGCCCAGCGCCTGCTGCAACAGGCCGATGTCATCGTCCATGACCAGCTCGTGCCCGCCGCTGTGGTCGAAATGGGACGCCGCGATGCCGAGCAGATCTGCGTCGGCAAGGCGCGCGGCCATCACTCGTTCTCCCAGGCCCAGATCAATACCCTGATCGTGCGGCTGGCCGGCGAGGGCAAGCGCGTGGCGCGCCTCAAGTCGGGCGACCCGATGATCTTCGGGCGGGCCGGCGAGGAAATCGCGGCCCTGCGCAAGGCCGGTATCGCCTATGAGATCGTGCCCGGCGTCAGCGCGGCCCTTGCCGCGGCCGCGGATACGGCGACGCCGGTCACGCTGCGCAAGGTGTCGAGTGGCTTCGTCATCGCTACCGCCCATGGCGCCGAGGACAGCGATCTCGTCCACTGGGCGTCCCTGGCGCAGTCGGGCTTGACGCTGGCGCTCTATATGGGCAAGGCCATTGCCGCCGACGTGGCGGGACAGCTGGTGGCGCATGGCGCTGCGTCGGACCTGCCCATCGGCATCGTGGTCAATGCAGGGCGAGCCGACAGCACGGCCTATGCGGCAACGCTGGGAGAACTGGCGCGGGGCGCGGTCGATTTCGTCGATGGACCGGCTGTCATCCTGGTCGGGCATTCTGTGGCCCATGGTGACTGGTCGGAGGCGGCAGCGGCCGCAACACATTCTTTCAAGGTAGCTTAGGCAATGGACATCCTTACCGGCAACGAACTGATCTCGGGCGCCACCGTCTATCTCGACGGCGCGGGCAACTGGATCGAGGATCTGCAGTCCGCGCGGCTGTTCTCCAAGGATGAGAAGGCCGAGCTCGATGGCGCCCTGGCGGCGACCAAGGCGGGCGGCCGGGTGATCAGCCTCGAAATCGAGGAAGTCGAGCAGGTGGACGGGGTGATCGTGCCCGAGCGCCTGCGTGAACGCATCAGGGCGGCGGGCCCCACCGCTCCCCTCTCTCTCAACGGGCAGGCGTATGATCGCCAGCACTTAGGTGAAGACGGGCATGTATCGATATGACGAATTCGACGCCGCTTTCGTAGCGGGTCGCACGGCACAGTTTGCAGACCAGGTGAAGCGCCGCCTCGAGGGCGAGCTCACCGAGGACCAGTTCCGGCCGCTCCGGCTGATGAACGGTCTCTACCTGCAGCTCCACGCCTACATGCTGCGCATCGCCGTGCCCTATGGCACGCTGAGCTCGCGCCAGATGCGCAAGCTTGCCCATATCGCGCGCACCTATGACCGGGGCTACGGCCACTTCACGACCCGGCAGAACATCCAGTTCAATTGGCCCAAGCTCAAGGACATTCCGGTGATCCTCGAGGAGCTGGCCAGCGTCGAGATGCACGCCATCCAGACCTCGGGCAATTGCATCCGCAATGTCACGACCGACCAGTTCGCGGGTGCTGCCGCCGACGAGATCATCGATCCGCGTCCGGTGGCCGAGATCATCCGCCAGTGGTCCAGCCTGCATCCGGAATTCTCTTACCTGCCGCGCAAGTTCAAGATTGCTATGACCGGCTCGCCCAATGACCGCGCGGCCATCCGCTTCCACGATATTGGCCTCCAGGCTGCGGTGAATGCCGCTGGCGATATCGGCTGGGAAGTCTGGGTTGGCGGTGGTCTGGGGCGCACGCCCATGGTTGCCAAGCTGATCAACAGCTTCGTGCCCAACGAGCACCTGCTGGCCTATCTCGAAAGCATCATGCGCGTTTACAACCGCTATGGCCGCCGGGACAACAAGTACAAGGCGCGCATCAAGATCCTCGTGCACGAAGAGGGTCTGGAGAGCATCAAGGGGCAGGTCGAGGCCGAGTTTGCGGAAGTGCGCGGTGGCGTTCTGACCCTGCCGCAGGAAGAGCTTGACCGCATCAGCGCCTATTTCGCGCCGCCCGATTTTGCCGACCGCTCGGCTGACAAGATCGACGTGGCTTATCAGTCGATCATCGACCCGGCCTATGGCCGCTGGCTCGACAATAACCTGCATCCGCACAAGCAGCCCGGCTATGCGGCCGTCACCATCTCGTTGAAGCCGGTTGGCGGCGCCCCGGGTGATGCCACCGACACGCAGATCGACGTGGTCGCCGACCTCGCCGAAAAATACTCCTACGACGAGCTGCGCGTGACCCATGAGCAGAACCTGGTCCTGCCCCATGTCGCCGTCGCGGACCTGCGCGCCGTCTATGATGTGCTGGTGGCCAATGGCCTCGCCGAAGGCAATAACAACCTGATCACCGACATGATCTGCTGCCCGGGCCTCGATTTCTGCGCCCTGGCCAATGCCCGTTCGATCCCGATCGCGCAGGAAATCTCGAAAACCTTCGCCTCGCCCGAGCGGCAGAAGGAAATCGGCGATCTCAAGATCAAGATTTCCGGCTGCATCAATGCCTGCGGTCACCACCATGTGGGCCATATCGGCATTCTGGGCGTCGAGAAGAAGGGCGGCGAGCTCTACCAGATCACCCTGGGCGGCGACGCCACCGAGGGCGCTTCGGTGGGCAAGATCATCGGCCCTGGCTTCGAGGCCGACGAGGTGCCAGGTGCCATCGAGAAACTGGTCGATTTCTACATCGCCAACCGCACCAGTGCGGATGAACCATTCCTCGACGCCTATCGCCGCTTGGGCGAAGCGCCGTTCAAGGAGGCCCTCTATGGCAATGCCTAACCTGGCGCCGGCCCAGGCCGCTCACGACAAGCTCAAGTCGCTCGGCATCCTGGCGCTCAACGGCATGTTCGATGAAATGGATGCGCTGGGCGTGCTGCGCTATGCCATCACCGAAGTGCTGCCGGGGGACCTGGCCATCGTCTCGTCCTTTGGCGCGGACTCGGCCGTGCTGTTGCACATGGTGGCGCAGGTCGATCCGTCCCTGCCGGTCTACTTCCTCGAAACGGGCAAGCATTTCCCCGAAACGCTGGCCTATGTCGAGACCATCAAGAAGACGCTCGGGCTGATCAATGTACACGCCATCCATCCCAATCCGGATGACGTCAAGCGCTTCGACCCCAATGGCGACCTCTGGGAAACCGATCCGGATTCGTGCTGCCACATTCGCAAGACCGAGCCGCTGGAGCCGATCACCGAGCAGTATGGCGGCTGGGTCACCGGCCGCAAGCGCTACCAGACCACCGAGCGCGGGGTGCTGCCGCATTTCGAATTGACCAGCGATGACCGCATCAAGGTCAATCCGCTGGCCTATTTCTCCGATGCGGACGTCGTCGAATACCGCCAGAAGCATAACTTGCCCGAGCATCCGCTCTATGCCAAAGGCTACAAATCCATTGGTTGCGCGCCTTGCACCTCGGTCGTTGCCGAGGGTGAGGACCCGCGTGCCGGACGGTGGCGCGGCCTCAACAAGAAGGAATGCGGCATCCACTATGACTTCAACGGAGCCATTGCCTCCCCGATGACCGCTGCCGCTCGCCACACGCTCTGGAAAGATGGGGCTTTCATCGCCGATCCGTTCAAGGATTGGGCGGAAGGCACCAACCCGTCCGAAGCGCGCTACACGCATGTGCCGCTGAAGGATTTCCTGGCGCATCGCGCCGAATTCCTGGCCAATCCGCATCCGCTCGGCTTGTTGGTTTTGCCCGGCGACAAGATCGAGGACGTGGCCGACGACCTCCACCGCTTTGCCTCCGTGGCGATCAAGTTCCCGGCCTTCTCCGACGGTCGGGGCTATTCGAGCGCCCGGCTGCTGGTTGAACGGCTGAAATATGCGGGTGAAATCAGGGCTGTAGGCGATGTCCTGCAGGATCAGATTCCGCATATGCGCCGCTGCGGCTTCAACGCCCTGGTGGTGACCCATGAGCCGACCCGCCAGGCGCTGGTCGAAAACCGCCTGCCCGAAATGGCGCTGTTCTACCAGCCGGTGGGGCTCACCGAAGTCCCGCTGGGGACGCGCCCCTTCCTTCGCCGCGTCTCCTAGGTTAAGTGGAGCGCGTTACTCGCCTTTAAGGCAAAGCCGGGGCCGCTGGTGACAGCGGCGGTTCCCATGATCGAGACCGGGGCAGCGACCCCATGGGACCAATTCCGGGGCCGGTCGGCTTCGGGTTCGAATGGACTTGAGACATGAGCACTGAGATCACCACCGATGTCGTCGTCATTGGCGCGGGCCCCTGCGGGCTGTTCGCGGCCTTCGAACTCGGGCTGCTCGACATCAAATGCCACTTCATCGACATTCTCGACCGGCCCGGCGGCCAGTGTGCCGAGCTTTATCCGGAAAAGCCGATCTATGACATTCCCGGCTTCCCGGTCGTCACCGGCCAGCAGCTGACCGACAACCTGATGGCGCAGATCGCGCCCTTTGCGCCCGAGTTCCATTTCTCGCGCATGGTCAATTCCATCGAGAAGCTGGCCGACGGTTCGTTCAAGCTCCAGACGGATGCAGACGAGACCTTCTTCACCAAGGTCGTGGTGATCGCGGCCGGCGGCGGCTCGTTCCAGCCCAAGCGCCCGCCGGTGGAAGGCATCGAGCAGTATGAGAACAAGTCGGTCTTCTACGCTGTCAGGAAGATGGAAGACTTCCGCGACCAGGACGTCGTCATTGTCGGTGGCGGCGACTCGGCGCTCGACTGGACGCTGAACCTTGCGCCCATCGTGCGCACGCTGACCCTTGTGCACCGCCGCGACGCCTTCAAGGCGGCTCCGGCCTCGGTCAACAAGATGAAGGAACTGGTCGCCGACGGGAAGATCAACTTCCAGCTCGGCCAGATTGCCAAGCTCGACGGCGAGAATGGCCAGATCAACCACGTGCACCTGACCACCGAGGCCGGCGACCTCTCGATCCCGGCCACGCGCCTTCTGCCCTTCTTCGGCCTCACCATGAAGCTCGGGCCGGTGGCGGATTGGGGCCTTGAGCTCAACGACAACACCATCGTCGTCGATACCGAGAAATTCGAGACCTCGGTGCCCGGCATCTATGCCATCGGCGACATCAACTATTACCCGGGCAAGCTCAAGCTGATCCTCTCGGGCTTCCACGAAGCTGCGCTGATGGCCCAGGCTGCCAAGGCCGTCATCTCGCCGGGCGAGCGCGTGGTGTTCCAGTACACCACCAGCTCCACCAAGCTGCAGAAGAAGCTCGGCGTGGCCTAAGGCCCGCGCCCATCCCCCCAACGCGATGTCACCCCAGGCGAAGGCCGGGGCCCATCCTGAGATCTCAGGATGGATCCCGGATCAAGTCCGGGATGACAGCCGGTGCGGGTTGAGACGATTGACGACCAAGGTTGGTCTTGCCGTTCGAGCCATATCTGGCTATCCCCTTCGCGCTGTTGAGGAGCGCCCCATGAAGATTACCGTTACCGACCAGGCAGGCGATGTGCACGAGCTCGAAGGGCTCGAAGGCTGGCGTGTCATGGAGGTCATCCGCGACTGGGGCCTCAACATCAAGGCCGAATGCGGCGGCGCCTGTTCCTGTGCCACCTGCCATGTCTATGTCGATGGCGAATGGCTCGATGCCGTCGGCTCTCCCAGCGACGAGGAAGAGGACATGCTCGACAGCGTCGGCGACGTGAAGAGCAATTCCCGCCTCTCCTGCCAGATCCTCTGCTCGGACGCGCTGGACGGCCTCAAGCTGACCCTCGCGCCGAGCGCGGCCAAGGACGCCTAGGCGCTCTTCCCCGCATCCGCCGTCACCTTGACCAGTTCGGGGATGAAATCCCGCACCGTGGGCTGGGGCAGCGTTTCGAAGGGCAGGGGTCGCACCACGCGCATTGCGGCGATGCCGACGCGCACGGTCATGAGGCCATTGACCACGCCCTCGCCCAGCCGGGCCGAGAGCTTGGCCGCGAGGCCTTGGCCGACCAGTTGTTCCACCACGCCATCGGTTAGCACCAGACCACCTGTCACGGCCAGATGCGCCAGCACCGAGCCCGCCAGCCGCCAGAAGCCGAAAAAGCCCGGCCGCGCGCCGTAGAGCGCGGCAATGGCCCCCGCGAGGCGCACGCTTTCATAGATGACAAAGGCGATGTCGATCAGGGCGCGGGGCGATACCGCTGTCACCAGCGCCACCCGCCGCGCCGAGGCCGCCACCAGCGCTCGTGATCGCGCATCGAGCGGGGCCATGAGACTGCGCTCGGCCAGGGCCATCACATCCGCGCCGTCGAAGAGATCGTTGAGGTGGCCGTTGAGATTGTCCCGGCCGCGGGCCAGGTCGGGCCGCCCGGCATAGACGCCGTTGAGATGATCAACGACGGCGCCGGCAAGCTTGCGGTCATTGTCAGCATGGGCGCGCAGCGCATCGGCGCGCAGGGCGTCGAGCACGGAGAGCCGCCGCAAGGCCAGCATCTCCCGGATGACCAGTGCGATGACCGCTACAAGAAAGGCGCCGAGGACCCCCAGACCAAGCCAGCCCAGCCATTCATGGGTGGCAAACAGATCGCGGATCAGCCGGTCGGCGGCGAGGCCCAGCCCGGCCGATACCAGAATGCCGCCCGTGGCCCAGGCAAACCTGCCCAGCCAACCCATGCGGCGGGGCGCCGGCGCAACCAGATCGGGTTCAGCTTCGGGCTCGAAAGCGACTTCGACGATCTCGGCCCGTTCCGGCGTGAAGGCGCGCGGCGCGCGGACGGCCTCGGGCGCCGCATCGATCTGGGCAGTGGGACGGGCCACGGGGCGCTTCATGCCATCCAGTCTCCGATCAGATAGTCGAGGGCGCGGTCGAGCCTGATATGGGGCAGGACGACATCACCCGAAGCATTGCGCTCCAGCTTCTGGGGCGGTGTGAAGCGCAGAAAGTTCAGCGCCACTGGGCTGCCGTCCTCAAACAGTGAATCGGGCCGCTCCGGCAAGTCACCGGGAAACAAGGCGATTTCGGTCTTGCCGTCATAGGTCTGGCCGTCCAGAACTTCGCCCTTCAGGGGCGTGCCGATCAGCGTCGGCAGCATTTCCCCACCCTCGCGGATCGTGCCTTCGCTGGTGGCGCGAATGCCGGCCATGGCGATGGATTTGGTCTCCGCCCCGGCGAAGCTGGCCCGCTTGCGGGCATTGGCAACGAGGCGATTGAGGATGGCCTCCAGCCGGTCGTGGCTGGTGTGATGCACATGGTCGGCCTTGGTCGCGGCGAAGAGGATGCGGTCGATGTTGCGCACGAAGGGCCGCAGCAGCGGATTGGCCTCGCCCTGCCGGAAACAGGCCAGCACCGCTGTCAGCGCCGTCTCGAGGTCATTGACGGCCTCCGGGCCGGTATTGAGTGCGCGCAGCGTATCGACCAGCACCACCTGCCGGTCGAGCCGGGCAAAGTGGTCGCGGAAGAAGGGGCGGACCACCTGCGCCTTGTAGGCCTCGTAGCGGCCTTCCAGCATGGCATAGAGCGAACCGTTCCGCACCGAGCCTGCTGGGGCGGGCAGGGGCGCAAAGGTCAGTGCCGGGGAGCCTTCGAGGTCGCCGGGCAGCAGGAAGCGGCCGGGCGGCAGGGTCGAGAGGGCCCCGTGCTCGCGGCTGCGTCGCAGATAAGTGGTAAAGGTCGTGGCTAGGTGCTCGGCAGCGCGGTCACTGGCCTCCTGGCTCACGTCCAAGCTCCCGAGCGCCGCAAGGAAATCTCCGGCCTCGTCCGCATGCCCGGGTTGGCGAGCCCTTTCCAGCGCCTCGGCGCTCCACTCGGCAAAGCTGAGGCCCAGCAACGGCAGGTCGAGCAACCACTCGCCGGGATAGTCGACAATATCGAGATTGAGGGTGGCTGGGCCGGTCATTCCCGCCCACCATTTGGCGGACTGGAATTTCAGCACCAGGCGCAATTGCGAAATCCGCCGGGTGCTCTCAGGCCAGCCCGGTGGGCTGCCGCTGAGCGCCGCCAGGTGCTGTTCATAGGCGAAACGAGGAATGGTGGCGTCGGGATACTCGGCCAGCCGGGCACCGATGAAGCGTCCGTCCGCCAGCGGCGCAAAGCCGGGCAGGCGGCCTTGCGTCAGCAGGTTGTGGACCAGTGCGGTGATGAAGATGGTCTTGCCCGCGCGGCTGAGGCCAGTGACACCCAGCCGCAAGGTAGGCGTCAACAGGCCCGTGGCGCTGTCGGCGAGGTTGGAGAGGGCGATGCCCAGTTCGTCGGTGATGGTCGTCGGCGGCTGCGGCAAGGTTTATCCCCAAGTGTCCCAGCAAGGTAGGGAGCGAGGACCCGTTTGCAAAGAGGCACGTCTTCACCTCTCCCTTGGGGGAGAGGTCGACGCGTAGCGACGGGAGAGGGGGCCTTTGGCCAAAAATGCAGGAGGGAAAGTCCCCCTCGGGTTTCCCCGAGGGGGCAGTTGGCTTTACTGCCCGATCTTTTCCAGATCGAACGGGGTCGTCTGGTAGATTTCGTTGATCCAGTTCTGGAACAACAGGTGCGCATGGCTGCGCCACCGGTTTTCCGGCTCGGCATTGGTGTCGCCGTTGGGGAAGAGGTTCACCGGCGGGGCCGTGTCGAGACCCGCCTTGATGTCGCGCTGGTACTCGTCGGCCAGCGAGCGATTGTCATATTCCAGGTGGTTGAGGAAATAGACAGCGCGCTCGTTGCGATCCCCCAGCATGCAGAGGCCGATGTCCTGATTGTCGATCAGGATGTCCAGGTCGGGTCCGAGGCTGGCGCGATCGATGTCGTTATAGCGCGACACCGGGATCATCGGGCTGTCGGACATGCCGCGCAGGAAGGGCGAGCGCTTGTTGATCACCTGGTGGCGGAAGACGCCGAAGGCCTTCTTGTCCATGCGGTAGCGCCTTGCCCCATGGAAATGGTGCAAGGCCGCCTGCGCGCCCCAGCAGATGAACATGGTGTGATGCACATTGGTGCGCGTCCACTCCATGATTTCGAGCATTTCGGGCCAGTAGCGCACCTCCTCGAAGGGCAGGTTGGCGACCGGCGCACCGGTGACGATGAAGCCGTCGAACTTGCGTTCCCTGACTTCCTCCCAGGTCTGGTAGAAGGTGTTGAGATAGTCTTCGGGCGTGTTCTTGGACTGATGCTCGGTGACCCGCACCAGGCTCAGGTTGATCTGCAGCGGCGTCGCCCCGATCAGCCGGGCAAACTGTGTTTCGGTCCGCTCCTTGTTGGGCATCAGGTTCAACAGGCCAAATTCGAGCGGGCGGATGTCCTGCCGCGCGGCGCGGCTGGAATCCATCACATTGACGCCCTCGTCCTCGAGGGTCTTGCGTGCGGGCAGGTTGTCGGGAATTCGAATAGGCATGGCAGCCTCTTAGCTGGGTAAGACGAGAAAGCGATTCAAGCCGGCGCGCTGGCGTCTCCGGGACGCCGCGCGCTAGCGCATTCGCTTCTCGATGGCCGAGGCGACCAGATCGACGAACTCATCGCCGTCGCGCACCGTGGCCAGGTCCGATGCCTCCACCACATACCCGAAATTGTCCGCCAGCGCCTGGTAGCGGGGTAGGCGGTCATGCAGCAGTGCTTCGAAGCCCCAGGCCCCAAATCCGGCGGGATCGACGTCGCAATCGTCGATTATGCCGTGCATGAGTTTATACTCGGCCCACTTCTCGATCAGGAAATGTGGCCGGTAATACATGGGCTTGGGCGACTTCTTGAAGCGCTTGACCAGTTCCGTCGCGTCCTTGTCCGTACCCCGGATATAGATCAGCGCCGTGCTGGCCGCGAGCGTCTTGACGACGGGGTCGTCCGGATCGGCGGGGTCGACGACCTCGATCAGCGACCCGCCGGTGTCGGCGATGAAATCATCATAGCCATAAAGAGTCTTGGCCCGCTCGATGAAATAGGGGACGTCGCAGAGCGCCGCGACTTCCGCGACGCGGTGCTGCTCCTGACGACGCTGGTATTCCTCCAGCGGCAGGCCGCCGCGATTGGGGTCGCCCGGCGTGCCCAGATAGGTCGAGAGCGGGTCGAGATTGTCGAAGGTGATGTTGGAGGAGATGTAGATCGAGTCCGTGCGCAAAAGCTGCGCCAGGAAAGGAACCTTCATCGCCTCGCGCTTGAAATTGTCGACGATGAACTCGCCCATGTAGCGCGTGCCGATGCGGTAGTCGGCCGAGTAGTGGAACCAGTGATTGGCGCGCAGCATGTTGCTGAGGCGCGTCTTGCCGACGCCCGCCATGCCGAACACGGTCACGGCACGGCGCGGGGCCTTCACGAACTCATCGACACTGGAAAACAGCATGCACTGACGCTCCGCCGGGTCCGACACGGCCCGGTTTGACCCCGTTGCGTTTAAAGCAAGCCCGCGCCGATCTCAAGCAACCGGCAAAAACTGCCGCCGGCCCGGACTCAATTGCCGCCTTGTTGCCGGATTTTGGCGCGGCGTTGGCAAAAAACCCTGAAAAAACAATGGCTCAGCCAGTTGGCATTGCCTTTGCATCGTGTTGGCCGAGCGCGCCCTGCGGCGCAACGGGGAATACGGAGTTTGAGATGGGTATCTACGGGGCTCTTTCCAGTGCGGTGACCGGCCTGCGGGCGCAGTCGCATGCACTCGAAAACATTTCTGGCAACATCGCCAATTCACAGACCGTCGGCTACAAGCGGATGGAAACGAGCTTCATGGATCTCATTCCGGATGCGCCGCTGAAGTCGCAGGTGCCCGGCGCGGTTCTGGCGCAGTCGCGCGCCACCAATAATATCCAGGGCGATATCCAGACCTCGTCCAACGAGACCTATATCGCGCTCAATGCCAACGGCTTCTTCGTGGTCGAGCCCAAGGTCGGTCAGTCGGATGGCAATTCGGTGTTCGCCGGTTCCAACTACTTCACCCGACGTGGCGATTTCGAGATCGACAAGGATGGTCTCCTGGTCAATGGCGCGGGATACTACCTCAAGGGCCTGCCCATCGATCCCGCCACCGGCAATATTTCTGGCTCGGTGCCCGAAGTGATCAAGCTGTCCAACGCTTTTCTGCCGGCGAACCGGACGACGACGATCAACTATCAGTCGAACCTGCCGCAATTGCCCAAGACGGCCAGCTACAAGTCCACTGTCTACAACAGTGAGTTGCTGGGGTCGGAAAACTTTGCCGCGGGCTCGGCTTCGGCAGCCACCAACGGCACGGTCAATCTTGGTGCCGGTGCCGGCGCCAATCTGGCGACCACCGTCTTCGCGGACGGCGACGCCATGACGATTACAGTCAACGGGATCGCGGTCGACTTCAAATTCTACGAAAGTCCCTCTCCGGTCCCGACCGGCGGCGTCGCGATCGACATCACCGGTCCGCGCACCGTACAGAATGTCCTGGACGACATGCAGGCCGAATTGCGGGACTTCGGCGGCGGTGCCGCAGGCTCCGCGACTGTCGGGCTCAATGGCTCCAACCAGTTCAACGTTTCGCTTGGCACCGATTATCATGCCAGCTTCTCCATCTCCGGCGTGAGCGCGGCGCTGGAAGCGGCGCTTGGGTTGACGGACCCCCAGGCCTCTTCCAGTCCCACCCTTGCGGCCGTCAATACGATCTCGGCTGACGATGCCGACGACTTCGTTGCCAACTCGATCTCGGGCGGTGCCATTACTGTCTATGCCAGCAACGGCGCGCCGGTGAACGTGCAACTGCGCTGGGCCAAGGTGGATAGTGCGGCCTCGGGCGGCACCGATCGGTGGAACCTGTTCTATCTTTCCGACAGCTCTGCGGTGGGCAGCTCGCCGGCCTGGACGAATATCGGGCAAGAATATGAGTTCGGCAGCAATGGTTCGCTTGCGACCAGCGTGCCTCAGGCCACCATCAATGGTCTGCGCGTCAACGGCGTCCTTATCGGTGATGTCGTCCTCGCACACGACACCAATGGCGTCTCGCAGTTCGCTGACGTCAACGGCACGGTGACGGTGTCGACGCTCAACCAGAACGGCTATGGCGCCGGTGAATTCCTCTCGGTGGCCATCACCGACAGCGGCCGTGTCGTGGCGACCTATTCCAATGGCGAGCGCATAGAAATGGCGCAGGTGGTGACGGCGCAGTTCAACGGCGTCAATTCGCTCAAGCGCCTTGATGGCGGCGTCTATGAAGCCACCTCGGAATCAGGCGAGCCAATCTTCGACCTGTCAGGCTCGGGCATTATCGGCGGTGCGCTGGAAGCCTCCAATACCGACATTTCCGACGAGTTCACCAAGCTGATCATCACCCAGCAGGCCTATTCAGCCGGCACCCGCATCGTCTCGACTGCCGACGAGATGCTGCAGGAAGCCCTGAACATGATCCGCTGAGGCGGGACCTGAGTACAACGGTCCGGGGCGTGACGCTCCGGGCCAGTTTCCAGTTTGAGGGCCGCGATCATGGGTCTGGTTTCGTCACTTTCGAATGCTGTATCGGGTCTGCGGACCAGCCAGGATTCCATCACGATCCTGAGCCGCAACGTCGCCAATTCCGGCACGCCCGGCTATCACCGGCAGTCGCTGAACGTCATCGACTATTCGTCGGTCAACAGCACCTATGCCCGCTCGGCCGGTGTCGACCGCGCGTTCAACCTGAGCCTTCAGACCTACTACAACCGCCAGGTCTCGGACACGTCCATGTCCGGTGTGATGGGCGACTATCTGAGCAAGCTGCAGGGCTATCTGGGCAAGCCGGGCGATCCAAACTCGCTCGACACCATGTTCGGCTCGTTCAAGAACTCGCTGCAGGCACTGGCGACGAGCCCGGACGACTATCCGACGCGCGCCAATGTCGTCGCCGGGGCGCAGGCTTTTGCCCAGCAGCTCAACACAATGTCCGGCGTGATCCAGCAGCTGCGCCAGGAAGCCGAGACGCGTATCGCCAACAACGTGTCAGAGGTCAATGCCATGCTCATCTCGCTCAACGAGGTGAACAAGCGCATGCTCGACCTGGGCATGACCGACACGGCCAGGGCGCAGCTCTACGACCAGCGTGACCGCCTGGTGGCATCGGTTGCCGAAGTGATTGACGTCCAGGCCGAGTATCGCGCCGACGGCACCGTCGCCCTGATGACCCGCTCCGGCGTCGGGCTGCTCGACAATGGCTTTTCTACCTTCAAGTTTGCGACCGCTGGCGCGCTGTCGCCGACCTCCTTGGCGACCACCAATAGCAGCGATAGCAGGGTGGGCAAGCTGACGTTGACCACGCCCTCGGGCCTCACCATCGACCTGGTGCAGCAGGGCGTGCTGCAGGGCGGTGAGCTCGCCGGGCTCGTGCAATTGCGCGACAAGATCCTGGTCGAAGCGCAGAACCAGCTCGACGAAATCGCCGCTGGCCTCGCCCAGGCCTTCAACACGATCACCACGGCCGGAACGGCGGTCACCGGTGGTGGCGGCGCGGAGGGCCTCTCGGCCGATATATCGCACCTCAAGCCGGGCAACGATGTCCTGCTGACTTATTCGCAGAATGGGACAAATCAGCGGGTCCGCATCATCAACAGCACCAATGGCGAGGACTTCGTCGACGCCAGCGGACAGCGGGTGCTCTCGGTTGACCTGTCGAATTCGACCACGGCTGCCGCCACGCTGCAGGCCAAGCTGCCTGGCCTCGCGATCACCAGCCCCAGCGCCGGTGTGCTGCAGGTGCTCGACGATGGTACGGGCGGCATCCGCGACGTCACGGGTCTGACCACGCGCGGCTCGGCTACGGGTATGCAGCAGGGCGACCTCGCCATGGCCCTGTTCGTCGACCAGGGCAATTCGGCCTTCACCGACAACCTGGACACCAATCCGCCGCAGATCGTGGGCTTTGCCGCCCGCATTTCGGTCAATCCGGCCGTTGTCACCGACAATCGGCTGCTGGTGCAGTTCGATATCGACCATACGCTGGGCGATGCCGCCCGGCCCGAATATATCCTCAACCAGCTCAACTCCATGAGTTTTGTGTCCGGCACGTCGCCGGCTGCCAATGAGGGGCGCCATCAGCTCAACGGCACTGTTGAGCAACTCATCCAGCAGGTGCTCAACTATCAGGGTACCACGATCGGTTCGGCCCTGACGGCGCGGGACAATCGCCAACTGACGCTGGACACCATCACCACCCAGATGGAGAGCGAGTACGGGGTGAATCTCGATGAGGAAATGGCCCGCCTGACCGAGTTGCAGAGCGCCTATGCCGCCAATGCCCGCGTGGTCTCGGTGGTCAAGGAACTGCTCGACACCCTGTTTGCGTCGACTTGAGGAGTTAGATCGTGGCCACTGTCAACAAGTCGATGTTCCCCCTGCAGACCGGCTTTTCGGTCATCTCCAAGATGCAGGGCAAGTTCGCCACCTTGCAGATGCAGTTGGGCACCGGCACCAAGGCGCAGACCCTGTCGGAAATGGGCCGCGATCTGCCGGTTTCCCTCTCCGTGCGCTCGCGTCTCACCACGATCGCCGGCTACAGCGCCAGCATCGAGCAGGTCGCTCTGCGGATGAGCTTCTACGACAATGCCCTCACCCGTCTCGACGCGATCGAGGGCGAGGCGCGCAATTCCGCCGTGCAGGGACAGTACGGCTCGAACAATATCAACATGGCCACCATTCCCAGCCTCTCCAAGGCGCGGCTGGACGAAATGGTGACCCTCCTCAATTCCGATATCGGCGGACGTTATCTCTTTGGTGGTTCCAGGACCGACCAGGCGCCGCTTCCCACAACGGCTGAACTGCTCGACGGTGCGGGTGGCCGCGCGGGCTACCGCACCGTCGTCACCGAGCGCCAGGCGGCGGATCTGGGCACGCTGGAGCAGGGGCGACTGACGACTAATCTAGCGCCTGCGGCGCCTGCGCTCCCGTCCGATCCGGTGACCGTCACCTTGGCCGAGGACGGCGACCATCCCTTCGGCTTCAAGCTTTCGACCGTTTCGTCCATCGGCGCCAATATCGGCATTGTCTCGGACCTGACTGCTTCGCCCGCTGACATTGCCTTCACCTTCCCGGGCGATCCGGGCACGGTGGCGGCGGGCGACAGCATTACCCTGGGGTTCACCCTGCCAGACGGGACGGAGACCCAGATCACGCTCAAGGCCGTATCCGCCGCCAATGCGACCGGCGCGGCCAATGAATTTGTCATCGGCGACGACCCGCTGACGGCCACGCTCGACACGGCGACGAATTTTGACAATGCCCTCAAGGCGACGCTGAAGAAGACGGCTGAAAGCGAGCTCAAGGCCGCATCCACATTCGCGGCGGCGCAGAACTTCTTCAATGCCGCGGGCGAGCCGGTGCTGCGTGTCAACGGCGCCGATCCCTTCACCGCCACAAGCCTGCGCGTTGCGACCAAAACCGATACGGTCATGTGGTATAGCGGCGAGACTGCTGCTGTTTCACAGATTGGCCTTGGCCGGCTGACCCCGGCGCGCGCCGCCGAGACGGTGACGCTGACTGAGAATATTCCGGTCTCTTCGGCCCACGGCTTCCAGATTACCGGGGTCAGTTCCACGGTGACCAATGCTGGTGCCTTGACGGCTACGCATACGCCGGGCGACCCGGCTTCGATGTCAGTGGTCTTCGACGATACCTTCGCCCTGGCCGCCGGTGACAGCGTCACGGTGACCCTCACCGAGCCCAATGGCACGACCCGCAATGTCACTCTGACGGCGGTGACCGGCAAGGCTGGGCCCGGGCAGTTTACCATCGGTGCCAACGAGACGGCCTCGGCCGAGAACTTCGAAAAGGCGATGATCCGCTCGGTGACAGAGGCGGCCGCTGCTGCCGAAGGCAATCCGCGCCAGTCGGTGACGGCTGCCGTCGAGGATTCGGGCCGTGTGGCTTATGGCATGCAGGCTAATGAGAGCGGGTATCTGCGCATGATCCGCTCCATGGCCGCCATGACCGTGGAGACCTATCCTGAAATCACCAATGCGTCCGATCCCAATTCGGTCAATCTCAACCCCGCCAAGGCGCGCTTTGACGCCATGGCGCGCAGGCAGCAACTGGAATTGTCCGAAGGGCGCAATTCGGAACGCGGCTCGATCGAGCTTATCACCATGGAGCTTGGCGTCGCCCGCGCGGCTATCAATGCCGCTGCCGGCCGGCACACCAACTACAAGGCCCAGCTCGACAATCTGCTCAGCGATGTTGAGACGGTGAGCAAGGAAGACGTCGCCATGGAGATCCTGGCACTGCAGACCCGGCTCACCGCGAGCTACCAGGTGACCGCCATGGTCAGTCAGCTCAGCCTGGTCAAGTTCCTCTAGGGTGCAACCTCACGTTCCGCTTCGCTCGCTAGCCGACAAAAGAAAAACCCCGCAGAAGCGGGGTTTTTCTCGTTTAACGGTCCAGCGGCCTACATGCCGCGCAGGCCCGCCGCAATCTGTCGGTTGAGCTGCACGAGGACGGTCAGCTGTTCAGCCTCGGGCACGCCCTCATAAAGGATTTCGCGGGTCTGGTTCATCACGAACATGCCCAGATTGGCGATGTTCTGGCGGACTTCCTGGGGCAAGGGGCTGTCGTCCTGGGTCACCGCGGACATGAAGATGGTCCACAGTTTGCGGTTGAAGGTCAGGGCGGACCGCAGCTCCTCCTGCGTGGACGTTTCCCACTCGTCCTTGACCTTTTGCAGGCCGGCCGCTGCCTTCATCAGCAGGGCAGATTCACGCTGGCGTGGAGATTCAACGACCTTCGCCGTCTGCTGGTACGCCTGGGCGCCGGTTTGATGCATGGTTCAGCAGGTCCTGTTCGTATTCGATGAGCTTCTGGGACGCTTTCAGAGCCTTGTACAGGGACCCGGTTAATATCTCGTTATTGATTTGGTCGACAATCGGTAGAGAACTGGGCACTGCGGCCACAAAGTCTCTCGACATCTCATTGTAGGTTTCCTGCGCTCGGGCCGTGTCGTTGTCGATATACATGAGCTGCACGGCCAGATAGATGCGCTTGGCCGGCGTATTGGCGGTCTCCGAGGTCAGAATGTCCTTTTCGCGGAGGATCGGGGCATGGCCGTCGATGAAGAGGCGCGTGCGCTGGTCGGAATTGGTGATGATGCAATTGCCGACGAGCAGCTTTTCGCCCGGCTTGAGTTCGACCTTGAGCGCCATCCTGGCCTCGCCCTCGTCTGGTTGCGGTACCGATTCTGTCTAGCCCGAGATTGCGGCGAAAACAACGAAGGCGGGCTTTGGGCCCGCCTTCTAAACTCGATGTGGTAAGCGATTTACTGCAGGAGCTGCAGGATCGACTGGTCGGCCTGGCTGGCCAGCGAGAGCGAGTTCTGCGACAGCTGCTGGCGGGTCTGGAGGGCCAGCAGGTTCGCCGCTTCCGTATTCATGTCAGCCAGGGTGAGGTTGCCGGCGCCGGTCTCGAGCGTATTGATCATCGCCTCGGTGAACTTCTTGCGGTTCTGCACGATGGAGAGGTTCGAACCGAAGGTCGAGGCCTGCGAACGGACTTCGTCCAGGGCAGACTTGAGATCACCTAGCAGGCCGTCAATGGTGACGTCGCTGTCGAGCTGTTCTTCTTCGAGCTGAGTCGGCACACCAAGGTTGAAGGCGTTGATGGTCTCGCCATCCTTGGTCTGGATGTCGATGGACGACGTGCCAGTTTCGTTGAAGGTGATGGCCAGC